>OLPC01000001.1_pt1 | contig 585712 bp, 506 predicted proteins | sample 1672341 | NCBI WGS metagenome assembly OLPC01 (sample SAMEA3136673, study PRJEB25190) | human gut metagenome | reverse complement strand
AGAAGACCGAGGGCTCCTGGCGTTCCCACCAGGTGCCGCTGGCTTCCGCCCGCGATACCGAGGCCCACTTCGAGGTCCTCAAGAACTGGCTCGAGTCCTACAAGCCGGAAGAGCTGTTCGACGAGAACGGCGCCGTGAAGCCGGAAGTCACCGCCTTCATGCCGACCGGCGAACTGCGCATCGGTGAGAACCCGAACGCCAACGGTGGCCGCATCCGCGAAGAGCTGAAGCTGCCGAAGCTGGAAGACTACGAGGTCAAGGAAGTCGCCGAGTACGGCCACGGCTGGGGCCAGCTCGAGGCCACCCGTCGTCTGGGCGTCTACACCCGCGACATCATCAAGAACAACCCGGACTCCTTCCGTATCTTCGGACCGGATGAGACCGCTTCTAACCGTCTGCAGGCCGCTTACGACGTCACCAACAAGCAGTGGGACGCCGGCTACCTGTCCGCTCAGGTCGACGAGCACATGGCTGTCACCGGCCAGGTCACCGAGCAGCTTTCCGAGCACCAGATGGAAGGCTTCCTCGAGGGCTACCTGCTGACCGGCCGTCACGGCATCTGGAGCTCCTATGAGTCCTTCGTGCACGTGATCGACTCCATGCTGAACCAGCACGCCAAGTGGCTCGAGGCTACCGTCCGCGAGATTCCGTGGCGCAAGCCGATCTCCTCCATGAACCTGCTCGTCTCCTCCCACGTGTGGCGTCAGGATCACAACGGCTTCTCCCACCAGGATCCGGGTGTCACCTCCGTCCTGCTGAACAAGTGCTTCAACAACGATCACGTGATCGGCATCTACTTCCCGGTGGATTCCAACATGCTGCTCGCTGTGGCTGAGAAGTGCTACAAGTCCACCAACAAGATCAACGCCATCATCGCCGGCAAGCAGCCGGCCGCCACCTGGCTGACCCTGGACGAAGCTCGCGCCGAGCTCGAGAAGGGTGCTGCCGAGTGGAAGTGGGCTTCCAACGTGAAGTCCAACGATGAGGCTCAGATCGTGCTCGCCGCCACCGGTGATGTTCCGACTCAGGAAATCATGGCCGCTGCCGACAAGCTGGACGCCATGGGCATCAAGTTCAAGGTCGTCAACGTGGTTGACCTGGTCAAGCTGCAGTCCGCCAAGGAGAACAACGAGGCCCTCTCCGATGAGGAGTTCGCTGAGCTGTTCACCGAGGACAAGCCGGTCCTGTTCGCTTACCACTCCTATGCCCGCGACGTGCGTGGTCTGATCTACGATCGCCCGAACCACGACAACTTCAACGTTCACGGCTACGAGGAACAGGGCTCCACCACTACCCCGTACGACATGGTTCGCGTGAACAACATCGATCGCTACGAGCTCCAGGCTGAAGCTCTGCGCATGATCGACGCTGACAAGTACGCCGACAAGATCAACGAGCTCGAGGCCTTCCGTCAGGAAGCCTTCCAGTTCGCTGTCGACAACGGCTACGATCACCCGGATTACACCGACTGGGTCTACTCCGGTGTCAACACCAACAAGCAGGGTGCTGTCTCCGCTACCGCCGCAACCGCTGGCGATAACGAGTGAGCCTAGGCTATTTGGCCTGATTGCTTGATAAAAGCCCCAAGGGATTGTTCCCTTGGGGCTTTTTCGTATTACGGTGCGATATGCTTGGCTTAAAACAGCAAAACCGCTAGCGCGTGTCAGTTACCGTTTGCACATTACAATTGCTCATTGTGCGAACGATGTGGTATCGCACCCGAATAATGTGAAGTACATAGGAGACACCGTGAGTTTTACCAGCGTCACCATCATCAGTCCCGAAGCGGCTAACGGCCGTAATGTTGTCGCCCTTGGAGTCACCAAGGCACTTGCCGCAGCCGGCAAGACCGGAGTGTTCCGTCCGGCGGTCTGCAGAAAAGACACCTTCACGGACGTGCTGATCGAAGCTTCCAATGCCGGTTTGAGCCGGGAACAGTCCGTCGGCGTGTGCCCCAAGCGCGCTCGTAACGATAAGGAAGGTTCGCGGGCGGATATCGTTGCGGCCTACACCCAAGCCGTAGAAACAGCCCGACCGGATGCCATGGTGATTGTCGGCACCGACAGGTCAGCAGTCAATGATCCCGCGATGTTCTCTTTCAACGCTGACTTCGCGGCAGACCTCCAATCGCCGGTCCTGCTGGCCGTATGCACTATCGAACGCACACCGGAACAAGTCAAAAGCACGGTTGAGGCATCCACCAAGGTCATCGAAGACGCCGGGAGCAAAGTCGTCGGCGTGTTCATTACTGGGTGTGACGACACGCAGCCGGATCCGCTCAAAGCATGCTTCGTCGACTACCCGGTGCCGGTGTGGACGCTACCTGCCGTCGATTTCAACGACGATGACGCCATCAGCAAGGCAGACGAAGCGTTCGCGACGAACGTCGACGCCGCGGAACTGACCGCGGCACTCGAATCGCCATTCGACGCCCCGACCACACCCTATGCTTTCCAATACGGTCTGCTGGGCAAGGCGAAGGCGGACAAGAAGACCATCGTGCTGCCGGAGGGCAACGAGGATCGCATCATCAAAGCCGCCGATTATCTGCTGGAACGCGACATCGTCGATCTGATCATCGTCGGAGACGAAAACGCCATTCTCGCCCGTGGTCAGGAATTGGGATTGAAATCGCTTGGCAAGGCGAAATTCCAAGCCAAGGATGATGAAACGGTGTTGGAACCCATGGTGGCGAAGCTGTGCGAGCTGCGCGCCAAGAAAGGCATGACCGAAGAGCAGGCGCGCAAACAGCTGGCCGATGACAGCTATTTCGGCACCATGCTTGTGGTGATGGGCATGGCGGACGGCCTCGTGTCCGGTTCCGTCAACTCCACGGCCAATACCGTGCGTCCGGCCCTGCAGGTCATCAAGACCAAGCCAGGAACATCGTTGGTATCCGGAGCGTTCCTGATGTGTTTCAAGGACCATGTCGCCGTGTTCGCCGACTGTGCCATCAACCTTAACCCCAATGCCGAGCAGCTCGCCGAAATCGCGATCCAATCCGCCGAAACGGCCAAGGCGTTCGGCCTTGAACCGAAGGTGGGCATGCTGTCCTATTCCACGCTGGGCTCCGGAAAAGGACCCGATGTCGACCTCGTCGAGGAAGCCACCACCATCGTCAAAGACAAGGCTCCCGACCTTGCGGTGGTCGGATCGATCCAGTTCGACGCGGCATGGTCTCCGACCGTGGCCGCGACCAAAGCCAAGGGCGATCCGGTGGCGGGCCATGTCAATGTGTTCGTATTCCCGGATCTGTGCGCGGGCAACATCGCATACAAGGCGGTACAGCGTTCCTCGGGAGCGGCCGCCGTTGGACCGGTGCTGCAGGGTCTCAACCGCCCGGTGAACGATCTGAGCCGTGGCGCCACGGTCCAGGACATCATCAACACCATCGCCCTGACCGCCATCGAAGCCCAGTAATCGGGCATTTTGTAGCAAGCAACGAGTAATCTAAGGTTTTGGAAAGTCGCGTAAGCGGCACATCGATTAACACATGGAGGATGCCCACAATGGCGAAAACCGTCCTTGTCATCAATTCCGGTTCCAGCTCTATCAAGTATCAGCTGGTTGATCTTGAAACCGGCGAAGGTATCGCTTCCGGTCTGGTCGAGAAGATCGGCGAGCCGGTTGACGGTCATTACAAGCACGAGTACAACGGCGAGAAGCATGAGCTCGAAGAGCCGATTCACGACCATGAGCAGGGTCTGAAGCGCGTGCTCGGCTTCTTCGACGAGTTCGGCCCGAAGCTCGCCGACGCAGGCATCGTGGCCGTCGGCCATCGCGTGGTGCAGGGTGGTTCCATCTTCCCGAAGCCGGCTCTGGTCAACGACAAGACCATCGGCCAGGTCAAGGACCTCGCCGTGCTCGCCCCGCTGCACAACGGTCCGGAGGCCAAGGGCGCTGAGGTCATGCGCTCCCTGCTGCCGGATGTTCCGCAGATCTTCGTGTTCGATTCCTCCTTCTTCTTCCAGCTGCCGAAGGCTTCCAGTACCTACGCGCTGAACAAGGAAGTCGCCCAGCAGTACCACATCCGCCGTTACGGCGCCCATGGCACCTCCCACGAGTTCATCTCCTCCGTCGTGCCGTCCGTCATCGGCAAGCCGGCCGAAGGCCTCAAGCAGATCGTGCTGCACATCGGCAACGGTGCTTCCGCCTCCGCCGAAATCTCCGGCAAGCCGGTTGAGACCTCCATGGGTCTGACCCCGCTGGAAGGCCTCGTGATGGGTGGCCGTACCGGCGACATCGATCCGGCCGTCGTCTTCCACCTGATTCGCAACGCCCACATGAGCGTGGACGAACTGGACACCCTGTTCAACAAGCGTTCCGGCATGATGGGTCTGACCGGCTTCGGCGACCTGCGTGAAGTGCATCGTCTGGTCGAAGAGGGCAACGAGGACGCCAAGCTGGCTCTCGACATCTACGTGCACCGCATCGTCGGCTACATCGGCAACTACGCCGCTCAGATGGGTGGCGTCGACGTGATCACCTTCACCGCAGGCGTTGGCGAGAACGATGACGTCGTGCGCAAGATGGTCTGCGACAAGCTCGCTCCGTTCGGCGTCAAGCTGGATGAGGAGAAGAACGCGACCCGTTCCAAGGAACCGCGCATCATCTCCACCCCGGATTCCGCAGTCACCATCTGCGTCATCCCGACCAACGAGGAGCTGGCCATCGCCCGCAAGTCCGCCGCCATCGCAGAAGAAGGCAAGGACTCCTACGGCAACGTCTTCTCCAAGTGAGTGACGTGTCACGTTTCGGCTGGTAGAGGAACGTGACGGCAAACGGTATGAATCTGCGCCGCCGTGCCTGATAATCGATATCATCGGTCAATCAGGCACGGCGGCGCAGTGCGTTGGGCCCCCTTTTCCGCGATTCGCAAGGGATTGCTTGGTAGTACGATACGACAGGTTGCACTGTACCGTGCAATGATGTAAGAGAGAACGGTTGGTTATTCGTGGCTGCTAAACGACGTTTCGTCGGTTTGGACGGGCTTAAAGGCATAGCCCTTATTGCGATTGTGCTGTATCACTGCGATGAGCTTTCGCTTCAAGGCGGGTTTTTCGGTGTGGATGTGTTCTTCACCATCTCCGGTTTCCTGATTTTCTCATCGCTGCTCAATCGTATCGATTCAGGTAAAGGCTTGGAACTGGGGGAGTACTTCCTCAAACGGTTCCGCCGGATTTATCCCGCGCTGTTTGCTCTTATCCCGATTTCGGTGACGTTGGCATGGCTGGTGAACCGCGACATGCTTGTCGGCATCCGGAACCAGATCATGACCGTGCTTCTGGGATGCTACAACTGGTATGCCATCAGCAGCGGAGCCAGCTATTTCTCCCAGATGAACCCTGACATATTCCGTCACCTATGGTTCATGTCGTTGCTCATGCAGTTTTATCTGATCGCTCCATTCGTGGTTTTGCTGCTGCGAAAAATCATCATCAGATGGGCTCCGGTATGCATACTGACAGCCCTTGCCGGAGCAAGCGCGGTATCCATGGGACTGCTATACCACTCTGGCGCTGACCCCACACGTGTGTATTTCGGCACCGACACGCACGCCATGGGCCTATGGCTCGGTGCCGCGCTGGCTTGGATACTGCCGATTCTCAGACATGAGCATGGGCGAGCCAATGAATCGCGGATAATGGAACGATTCCATAAGATATGGATTCAATTCGGCCCGATAGTTGCCTTTGGCTCATTGCTGGCATTGCTGTGGATGATGCGGCATATCACTCAAGGCCCAGCGGCGTTCCATGGCGGTATCTTCGTCGCCTCCGTGCTTGCTGTGGTGCTGATCGCAGGAACCATACCATTCGGATCCTGGATGCAGGATCTGCTTGTGTTCAAGCCGCTTGCCGCTTTGGGCCATTATTCGTATGGCATTTATCTGTGGCATTGGCCATTATGGCTGCTGCTGAGATCCCTGTTGCCCCAGTGGGGCGCATGGCATGCCGACAGGCTGCTGTCCTTCACCTTCATCCTCACCGTGCTGTTCGCGTTCGCATCTTGGCGACTGTTCGAGAAGCCAGTCGCTCGTGCGGGATTCATCGCGTTGATTCGTCCGATCAGTGGAGACGAAGCCGAGCATTGCGGCCGTCTGATATCCACGGTCGTGGTGCTGGCATGCTCATGGAGCTTCTGCGGATACGCTGTGGCGACGGCACCGGAACAAACCAGTGTGGCGCAATCCTTGGGTATCAGCTCCAGGCTGTTGCAGCAACGCAATCATGCCGCTTTGGAACGACGCAGAACACCGATGCCAAGGAAGCCACGACATAAGATGCCGGATGGTTCGCAAATGGCCGCCATCGGAGATTCGGTGATGCTGGCGTCCAGCAAAGGATTGCAGGACACGTTCCCCAACATCATTGTGGATGCCGAAGTCTCACGGTCGATGGCGAAGGGACAGGGTCTTGTCGATCAATTGAAAGCGCAAGGAAATCTGCGCCCCTGGGTCTTGGTGGGACTTGCCACCAACTCCGTGGTGACCAATGATCAGCTTGGCGATCTGCTGAATGATGTCGGCCCCGATCATGTGCTGGTGCTCATTAACGCGCACGCTCCCGTTTCATGGGTTCCTGGCACCAATGCCGTGTTGAAGCAATTCGCCGCGGCGCATTCCAACAACGTCGTACTGGTCGATTGGGACGGGACCATTTCCCAGCATGCTGACGAACTTGCCGGAGATGGCATCCATCCGGGAATGTCCAATACGATCTACGCGCAGGCGGTCAAGGATTCAATCGCCGCTTGGATCAAGCAAGGGCACTGATTGATGCGTTGACGACTTCCATACGAGGTCCGCCACATGCCGTCGCATATGAATGATCCCCATTCCGTGGAAATCGGAATGGGGATCATTCATATGCGGACGATGCCGATATTAGGGAAATCAGGCCTCCTGATGCTGAGGAGCGGACAGAAAGTGCTCCTCGCTAGGCAGAACGGCGTTGAGAATCACAGCCACCACGAACGACACCGCGATGCAGTTGGAAGCGAAGATGGACTGGAACAGCGCCGGGAAGTTGGCGAAAATGTCGCCGACCTGGGTGAAACCGATGCCAATGGTCAGGCTCAACGCGGCGATGGTGATGTTGCGCTGCGTGTAACCGGCCTCGGAAATCATCTGGAATCCGGACAGGATGATATTGCCGAACATCATGATGGTGCAGCCGCCAAGCACAGCCTGCGGCAGGGAGTTGAAGACCTCTGCAACGGCCGGAACGAAGCTGGCGAGCACCAAAATCAGACCGCCGGAAAGAATCACCTTGCGGTTGACCACCTTGGTCATCGCCACCAGACCGATGTTCTGCGCGAACGAAGTCAATGGCAGGCAGCCGAACAAACCGGACACGGAGGAGATCAAACCGTCGCCGGCAATAGCTCCGGCGGTTTCCTTGTCGGTGGGTTGACGGTCGAGACCGACCTTGGTAAGCGCCGCTGTGTCGCCCAACACCTCAACCGAGGAAACGACATACAGCAGAGCGAAGGAGATAATCGCGCCCGGATCAAACTCAAGCTTGAACGGCATGAAATGCGGCACCGACACGACCTGCAGATTGGCGAAACCGGAGAAATCGACCTTTCCCATGAAAATCGCGACCACATAGCCCACGACAAGGCCGAACAGCACGGAAAGCTGCTTGGCGGTGCCCTTCATGAGCAGCTGGAACGCAAGGCAAGCCACCAGCGAAATCAGGCCAAGCGTCAGATTCTGCCAGCTGCCGAAATCCTTCGCGCCGGAACCGCCGCCGAAGCTCGTGGCGCCGACGGACAGGAGCGAAAAACCAATCGAGGTGACGACAATCGCGGAAACGATCGGCGGGACGAAACGACGCCAATACTTGGCCGTCAAACCAAGCACGACCTCCAACAGGCCGCCAAGCACCACGGCGCCGGCGACTGCGCCATAACCCTGATGCTGCGCGATCGACATGGCGGCCGCGACGTAGGTGAAGGAAATGCCGGTGACCATCGGCAGACGGGAACCAATCAGCCACACACCGTACAGCTGCAGGCAGGTGCCGAGACCTGCGACCAGCAGGCCGGCCTGAATGATGGCGGCGGACTGCGCGGCATCCATCTTGGCGGCCGTGGCCACCAGGAAGATAGGCGCGAGATTCGCCACGAACATGGCCATGACGTGCTGCAGGCCGAACGGAATGCCCTTCCAGAACGACACCGGTGCGTCAAGACTGCTCAACGCCTCAAAAGACACGCCTTTTTTAGTGTCTTTTGCCTTTGTCTTTTTTTCGGTTTTCTCTGTGTTCTTCTCTTCGCTCAACTGTTACATCCTCTCTTATAATCGTCTGAGCGTACTGAAAAAATCAGGAGCGGAATTCGATGGTGCCGTTTTCCGGATCCATCGATTCGACGATTGCCAGGGAATCGACGTCGTACCCTTCCTCACGCAGCTGGTCGCCACCGCCTTGGAAGCCCTTTTCCACTGCGATGCCGATGCCTTCCACAGTGGCTCCGGCCTCATGGCACAGCTCGATCAGGCCTTTTAACGCCTTGCCGTTGGCAAGGAAATCGTCGATCAGCAGCACGTGGTCGCCTTCATTGAGATAGCGCTTGGACACGATGACAGGGAACTCCTTCTGCTTGGTGAAGGAATACACGGTGGTCGTGTACTGGTCGCCGTCAAGATTGATGGACTGCGCCTTCTTGGCGAACACCACCGGGACATTGCCGAAATGACGGGCCACGACACAGGCGATGCCAATGCCGGAAGCCTCAATGGTCAGAATCTTATCGATGGTCTTGCCCTTGAAATGCTCGGCCCAGGCGGCGCCCATATGGTCGAACAGCTCGACATCGCACTGATGGTTGAGGAACGCGTCCACTTTCAGCACATTGCCGGGCTTGACGGTACCTTGTTGCGCAATGCGCTCTTCAAGTTCCTTCATGAAACCCCTTAATCTTGTCGGCCGCGAAAGCGGCATCAGATGATGGCATACGGCGAGCCGTATATAGGAGTTCAGCATACGCGCCTCAATTGACCGTGCGAGTCGGACCCCTGACCTGCTCATGTGATAAACATGAATGCTGCGAACAAATGTTTGAATATGAGCGTGCGCGAAGAAAAGAGGAATCGGTGGAACAGAGCATGGGACCTGTGATGTGCGATCCGCGGAGCCTGATAGAGGGACTCAACCCCCAACAGGAAGAAGCGGTGAAATACTACGGCCAGGCATTGCTCATCGGCGCCGGCGCAGGCTCAGGCAAGACCCGTGTGCTGACACGTCGCATCGCATGGCTGCTGGCGCATGGCTTCTGGGCAAGCAGCATCCTCGCCATCACCTTCACCAACAAGGCGGCCGCGGAAATGCGTGAACGTCTCGTGACTTTGGTCGGGCCGGAAGCCGAACATATGTGGATCTCCACCTTCCACTCCGCCTGCGTACGCATCCTACGCCGCGACGGCAAGGAAATCGGCCTTAAATCGGGCTTCTCGATTTACGACACCGCGGACAGCGAGCGACTGGTCAAACTGATCGCAGCCGACCTGAACATCGATACGAAGCGGTATACGCCACGCATGCTGCTGGGCAAGATATCCGACTGCAAGAACGCGTTGGTTTCCTGGAAAGACCAGCTGAAAAAAGCGAACTGCGATTACATCCCGGGACAGCGCGGATACCAGGTGAGCGCCGGCGACGTCGACGAACTGGTCGCCGTCGTCTACGCCGAATACCAGCATCGTCTGGCGCTCGCCAACGCAGTCGACTTCGACGATTTGATCATGCGCACCGTGGAATTGCTCCAAACCTGCCCGCAGGTGAGCGAATACTATCGGCACAGGTTCCGTTACATCTTCGTGGACGAGTATCAAGACACCAACCATGCCCAATATGTGCTCGTACGTGAATTGTCCGGCATCGATTCGGACGAACAGCCCGACCCGCAGGCGAGGGGAGCGGGCCGTGTGGGACCGAGCTGGATTACCGTGGTGGGTGATTCCGACCAATCCATCTACGCGTTCCGAGGTGCGGACATCCGTAACATCCAAGACTTCGAACAGGATTTCCCGAACGCCAAAACCATCATGCTCGAACAGAACTACCGTTCGACGCAGACCATCCTCGACGCGGCGAACGCGGTGATCGCGAAAAACGAAAACCGCAAGCCGAAGAAACTGTGGACGGCGCTTGGTCAAGGCGACAAAATCGTCGGCTATGCCGCCGACAACGCACAGCAGGAAGCCGGATGGATAGCGAACGAAATCGCACGAATCCACACCGAGGAAGACGTCGCTTACCGTGACATCGCCATCATGTACCGAGCCAACGCGCAGTCACGTTCGCTGGAAGAGGCCATGATCAACGCCAATCTGCCGTATCAGCTGGTCGGCGGCACCAAATTCTATGAACGTAGGGAAGTCAAGGACGCCATCGCGTATTTGCAGGCCATCGTGAATCCCGCGGATAATGTGAACGTGCGGCGTATCCTCAATGTGCCTAAACGAGGACTCGGCGCACGCGCGGAGGGATTGGTGGCCGGCTACGCGGACGCGCATGGCCTCACGTTCTTCGAATCCATTGAACATATGGACCAGATTGAAGGCATGACAGGCCGTACCACCAAACCGTTGGGCGCATTCCGTGATCTGATGCACGAGCTGGCCGATTTCGCCAAGGAACATGATTCGAAACCATCCGAAGTGGTGGCCGAAGTATTGGATAAAAGCGGTCTTCTGGAGGAATTGCAACGTTCCGAGGATCCGCAGGATGCTTCGCGTGTGGACAATCTTTCCCAGTTGCAGTCCGTGGCCGCCGAATTCGAACAGAACACGCCGGATGCCACGTTGGCCGGTTTTCTGGAGACCACGGCATTGGTCGCCGACTCGGATCAGTTGCCGGGAGAGGGTGAGGATTCCGGCAAGGTCACGATGATGACCTTGCATACGGCCAAAGGTTTGGAATATCCGTATGTGTTTCTTACGGGTATGGAACAGGGTACGTTCCCGCACCAGCGTGCCATGGAGGACACCAGCGAGCTGTCCGAGGAGCGTCGTCTGGCATACGTGGGCATCACCCGTGCGAAGCGTCGGCTGTATGTGACCCGTGCGGCGGTGCGTGCCCAATGGGGGCAGGCCAATGACATGATGCCCAGCCAGTTCTTGGATGAGATTCCGGATGAACTCATCGATTGGAAACGTCGTGAGGCCGGTGTGGAGCGCATGCGCGCCAGCTGGGGAGATGACGACGAGTTCGGCGGGTGGGACGATGATGACGATTTCGGATCCACTTCCTTCGGCGAATCGATGTACGGATCGTCGACATACGGTTCCTCATCGTATGGTTCTGGTTCTCGCGGATCGCATTCCACTTATGGGTCGTCTCATGGATCGCACAGCTCGTATGGTTCCGGACGGTCCTCCTACGGCTCGGGAAGCCGCCGTTTCTCTGGCGGATTGCACTCTGGCTCGTCCTCATACGGTTCGTATGGCTCATCCCGGTCGTCATACGGTTCCGGCAAGCCCTCCGGCAAATCCGGTAAGGTCACCACGCGCCGCGCCAAGCCAAAGGATCTGACGAAATCGGCTCCGGCAAGTTCGTTGGACGGCAACAACGGATTGAGCATCTCGGATTTCCAGATAGGCGACAGAATCACCCATGACCATTACGGTTTGGGAAAGGTCATCGAAACGCAGGACAAGGGCGCGAATTCGGTGATCACCGTTGATTTCGGCACGGATGGCGTCAAACGATTGCTGCTTCGTGTGGCGCCTATTGAAAAGCTCTGAGGCTTTTCCAATAGGCGCCACACGTGGCGGCGCCGTTGTGGGCTCATAACACGGATTGAGTGAAAAAACAAGTCTTTTCTTTCGGAGCATTTGTTGCGATAATCGGCGATGTTTGCTTTTCGAGAGGAAGAACCATGCCAAGAAAACTGTTCGCCGCGATATCTCAGATTGTTCTGGGCGCGCTGATTGTCATCGCCCCGCAGACCTTCGCGCATGTGTGTGCCGTCAAAGACATGCCCATGGCATGCCGCTACACCGCTCGGGTCGCTCTGGGACTGGGTGTCGTCATCGCATTGCTGGCAATAATCGGATTTTTCGCGCCAAGCCGGGTCAGGGCCGGATTGGATATCGCCAATGCCGTGCTGGGCGTGCTTGTCGTTCTGGTGCCGACCATGCTGGTAGGCGTATGCAGAGGCTCCATGATGCATTGCCATATGGTGACGATGCCGACGCTTATCGTATTGGGCGTGCTGCTGGCGGTGCTCGCAGCAGTCGCCGTATATCTCGATCTCAAGCCGGCAAAGCGTGGCTGACGTGCCGCATATCACCCTTGCGAAACTACCGCTGGCCAATCTGCGTCGCAAACCATTCCGCACTTCGGCGCTTGTCATTGTGGTCGTCATGCTCACTGTGGCGTTCTATGGAGGCGCACTGCTTTCCATGAACCTGAACAATGGGTTGAACAGCATGCGGGAACGTATGGGCGCCGATCTGATGGTCACGCCGCAGAACACGAAAAACCAGGCTGAGGCGTTGCTTACGGGAAACTCTTCGAGCACGTTCTACTTCACCAATGACATTGGAAGCCAAATCGCCGAAGCGGACGGTGTGGGCGAAAGCACGGTGCAGACGTACATCTCCTCGCTTGCGGCAGCCTGCTGCGACGAAAAGGTGCAGATCATCGGCTTCAACCCCGACACCGACTTCGTCATCACTCCTTGGGTGGCTTCGCAATTCGACGGCACACTCCGTCGCGGCCAAATCATAGCAGGCGCCAGCATCAACGTGTCGGACAACAATACGGTCAAACTGTACGGTCATGAATTCCCCGTGGCCGCGCAACTGGCCGATACCGGAACGTCACTGGACAATTCCATATTCGTGAACATGGACACGGTGCCGGATGTCGTTTCCTATTCCGCGCAGGTCGGACATGCCGCGATTCCTGAAGAATACGCCGGCAAAGCGGTGTCCGCCGTGCTCGTCAAAGTCAAGGACGGATATTCCGCACAACAGGTCGCCTCGAATATCGCAAAAGCCACGGGGATCAAAAGTTTGGGATATGTGTATCCGGGCGGTATCACGGCTACGACGAAAACGAATCTCAAGGTGATCATCCGCTATGTGGCGGTGTTCATCACGGTGTTCTGGACTATGGGATTGGTCGTGATGTTGGCGGTGTTTTCGTCGGCTATGAACGAACGCAAGCGTGAATTCGCCGCGTACCGTATTCTCGGCGCCGATCGTGCGACCCTGGTGGGCATTATCGTCAAGGAATCGGCGACCATCGGAGCTATTGGAGGTGTGATCGGTGTGACCTGTACCTCGTTGGTCGTGTTTCCGTTCAGCGGTCTGATCGCCAAGGAACTTCAATTGCCGTATCTGCAGATTGGCGTCGGTAAAGTGGCGGTACTGATAGTCGTCGCTCTCCTGTTCGCAGTGCTTACGGGCCTGGTCGCATCCCTCGCCACAGCGGTGCGTCTTTCCGCCCCACAGGCATACCTGACGCTGAGGGAGGGGGAGTGATGCCGGAACAGCCCATATTGGAGGTTCGTGGCCTTACCCGTGAATTCGTACGCCGAGGCAAACCTTTCCCCGCGGTGGATGACGTGAATCTCACGCTCGATCCAGGCGAATTCATGGCGATCGTCGGCAGATCCGGAAACGGCAAAAGCACTTTGCTCAATCTCGTCACGGGATTGCTGAAACCTACATCCGGTTCGATTCTGCTGGCCGGTAACGAGGTGACCACGTTAAACGACAAACAGATGTCGATTTTGCGCAACCGCACCATCGGCTTCGTCACGCAGATCCAGACACTATTGCCGAACCTCACCGCAATCGACAATGTGGTCCTTCCCGCAGTGCTGCATCGCAATCCGTCTCGGTATGAAACCGAAATCGATGAACGGACGAATGACGCACAATCACAGGAACAGACGGCGTCTTCCGTCGTGGTCGATGGCCTTCCCGACGTCGTCCAACCAGCTTCGACGCAGACGGCTTCTTCATCTCAGCCCGACCATTTGACGCAACGCGCGCAACATCTGTTGGATCAACTGCTTGTAGGCGAGCTTGCGACATGCTATCCGAAGGAGCTCTCTGGTGGCGAGATGCGCCGCGTCTCCATCGCCCGAGCGTTGATGAACAAGCCGAAACTGCTGATCGCCGATGAACCGACAGGAGATCTGGATGCCGAAAGCACCGCAATCGTCATGCGGCTGCTGCGGCAAGTAGCGGATGACGGTACCTCGGTGCTTATGGTTACCCATGATCCGGACGCGCTTGCTTATGTGGACCATACCTATCGTATGGATAGGGGAGTGCTTACTCGGGCCTGACGTTTTTAAGACATGCCGATATAGGTGAATCGGAGCATCTCGTCCGTCCCCCATGTGTATGATTAGCGATTGGTGTGCGCCCGGAAGGACGTATGCCGTCTGGAGTCTTAGCCCATCAGTGGGTCGGCGGCCATCCGTGGTGTTCTGCATTGCGGGTCAAGCCGTTCGCGCATTGCGCGAAGAAGCACTGGAGAGGCTGGCTCAGCGTATGCCGGACTTCGGCATACGTTCCGTTCAGACAACGACAGAACAAACAAAGGATTAAACCAATGACGAACGTTCAGCGTTCCCGCCGTCAGGTGCGTCTTTCCCGCGCCCTCGGCATCGCTCTGACCCCTAAGGCTCAGCGCATCTTCGAAAAGCGTCCGTATGCTCCTGGCGAGCACGGCCGCACCCGTCGCCGCACTGAATCCGATTACGCAGTGCGTCTGCGCGAGAAGCAGCGTCTTCGCGCCCAGTACGGCATCTCCGAGAAGCAGCTCCGCGCCGCTTACGAGAAGGGCACCCACACCGCCGGCCAGACCGGCAACGCCATGCTGACCGATCTTGAGACCCGTCTCGACGCTCTGGTCCTGCGTGCAGGCTTCGCCCGCACCACCGCCCAGGCTCGCCAGTTCGTGGTCCATCGCCACATCCTCGTCGATGGCAACATCGTCGATCGTCCGTCCTACCGCGTCAAGCCGGGCCAGACCATCCAGGTCAAGGCCAAGAGCCAGACCATGGTTCCGTTCCAGGCCGCTGCCGAAGGTGTGCACCGCGATGTGCTGCCGGCGGTTCCGGGCTACCTGGACGTCAACCTGCCTTCCCTGAAGGCCACCCTGACCCGCAAGCCTGAAGCCGAGGAGATCCCGGTGCAGGTCAACATCCAGTACGTGGTCGAATTCTACGCCCGCTGATCTGGATCACCATACTGTAAGAACATACAGTTTAAGGACATACAGCGAAAGCCTCGCAGCCGTTACGGTTGCGAGGCTTCTCGTTTTTTTTATGGCATTTCCGGCGGCATGTCGTTTGGCTGATTCCACAGGTACCATGGAAACCATGTTGCTTCATCTTCATCTGGTCCGTCACGGACAGACGTTCTTCAACCGATATAACAGACTCCAGGGATGGTCGAATTCCCCGTTGACCGATGCGGGACTTGCCGATGCGGACAAGGCCGCCGCCAAACTCCGGGACATTGAGTTCGCCGCGGCATACTGCTCCGACACCACACGCGCCCAGGTGACGGCACAACGGATCCTCGATGCGAACGAAGCCGCAGGACACGTTCGTCCGTCACTGGTCAGCGACATGCATTTCCGTGAGCAGTTCTACGGTTATTTCGAGGGACAGGACATGTCCGTCGCATGGACCGCTGCCGGTGGTCCCCATGGTGCGAAGAACTACAACGACATCGTCCGCAAATACGGGCTTGCCGCCACCCGCGACTTTCTCAAAGAAGCCGATCCGTTCCATGACGCCGAATCCGATAACGAGTATTGGCATCGTGTGGAGGACGGCTTCGCTTTGATTGCGGACAACCCTCGGCTTAAGGACGGCGACCACGTGCTGCAGATCTCCCACGGCAATACATTGTTGAGCCTTATGCACCGATTCGCCCCGGAAGGATACGATTTGAGCGAACGTCCGGCCAACGGTTCGGTGACCTGCCTTGATTTTGACACGAACGAACCCATGGACCGCGCGGTGAGTGTGGTCTCGTACAACCAGTGAACGTATTTGCCACAGTCGTGGCTTTTTACTAGTCTTATGCGGGTATTGTGTTCGCGGGCAACCGTGGAGCTGAAAAGAGGTACAAGATGGGTGTTGGAGAGATCGCCGGTCTGATTGCGGCAATTGCATTCGCGGTGCTTGCCGGTTTCATGATCTACCCGCTGATCCGTCTCGGCAAATTGTTCGACCAGATCGCGCAGACCGTCAAAGACACCGGAGACCATGCGATTCCGGCGCTTGACGAGAGCGTGACCACGGTGCAGCAGGTGAACAAGTCCCTGGAGGATGTCAACAAGATCTCCGCCGCGGCGTCCACCACGGCCAATAATGTCGGCGCGCTGACTGATCTATATGGATCGTTCTTGGGCAAGCCCGTCATCAAGGTTGCGTCCGCCACCTATGCGTTGAAGTCCACTGTGCAGTCTTTCTTGGCTAAGAGAGACGTCAATCACGCGGCAGGCAATAAGGGGGAGTGATGTTCAAGCGTCTTTTCTGGGTCTCCATCGGCGTGGGCATCGGTGTCGTCGCTGTCACAAAAGCGCAGGCATACGTTAAAGCCAACACACCGGACACCGCCCGCCAATTCCTGCTTGGTCCCGACCAGGACCATGTGACCATGCGCACGCTTGAAGGTCTGGTCAATGAGTTCAATGCCACGCGTCGAGCCCGCGAGGCTGAACTTAACAGCAAATATGCGGCGCGGAACGAGTAGTCGTTTTCCGCCCGACAGATACGCTCAAGCAACCAATCACACGTTTGGAAGGCATCAGGCCTCCAACAACAAAGGAGCTCAAATCCACATGCGCACTTCTGAAATCGCGAAGCGCTTTCTTGACTATTTCGAACAGCACGATCATCTTGTCGTTCCTTCGGCATCGTTGATTTCTCCGAATCCGACCACTCTGTTCACCATCGCTGGCATGGTTCCGTTCATCCCGTACCTCATGGGTGAGCAGACCCCGCCGAAGCACCGCATGGCTTCCAACCAGAAGTGCGTGCGTACTCTGGACATCGACGAGGTCGGCAAGACCACCCGTCACGGCACGTTCTTCCAGATGCTTGGCAACTTCTCCTTCGGTGATTACTTCAAGGAGGAGGCCATCCACTATGCGTATGAGCTGCTGACCACCCCGCAGGATAAGGGCGGCTACGGCTTCGATCCGGAGAAACTGTGGATGACCACTTTCACCGACGACGAGGAAGCCCGCTCGATGTGGAAGAACGAAGGCGTCGATCCTGAACATATCCAGATCATGGGTATGGAAGATAACTTCTGGACCACCGGTGGCCCTGGCCCTGGCGGTCCGTGCTCCGAAATCTATGTAGACCGTGGTCCAAAGTACGGTGTCGAAGGCGGCCCGATCGCCGACGAGAACCGTTACATTGAGATTTGGGATCTCGTGTTCGAAAACTACGAGGTCGACAACGTCAAGTCCAAGACCGACCTGCATATCGTCGGCGAGCTTGAGAACAAGAACATCGATACCGGCGCCGGTCTGGAACGTCTCGCCTATCTGATGCAGGGCAAGCAGAACATCTATGAGACCGACGAGGTCTTCCCGGTCATCGAAGCCGCGCAGAAGCTTTCCGGCCGCACCTACGGCGATGACGAGGCCATGGACGTGCGTTTCCGTATCGTGGCCGACCACGTGCGTTCCGCGCTGATGATCATGTCCGACGGCGTCCGTCCGTCCAACAACGGCCGTGGCTATGTGCTGCGCCGCCTGCTGCGTCGAACCGTCAAGGCCATGCGCGAGCTCGGCGTGACAGAGCCGGTCATGCCGACCTTGCTGCCGACCTCCAAGGCCGCGATGGAACCGAGCTATCCGGAGCTTAACGACACCTTCCACGACGTGTCCGAAGCCGCCTACGGTGAGGAGGACGCGTTCCGCCGCACGCTCGAATCCGGCACCGAGATCTTCGACATGGCCGTGACGAAGGCCAAGCAGGGCGGCTCGGATCTCGTGTCCGGCGAGGATGCCTTCAAGCTGCATGACACTTACGGCTTCCCGATTGAAATCACGCTCGAAATGGCCGCCGACCAGGGCGTGAAGGTGGATGAAGCCAAGTTCCGCGAGCTGATGGCCGAACAGAAGAGCCGTGCCCGTGCGGACGCGCTGAAGAAGCGCCACAACGTGGATTTGTCCGTCTATGACGACTTCAAGAAGACCCTGCTCCAGCCGATCGACTTCCTTGGCTACACCGACATGTCCGCACGTGCCAAGGTTCTGGGCATCATGCAGGAGGGCAAGGGTTCCGTTCCCGCCGTCACCGGCCCGGCCAACATCGAGGTCATCCTCGACCGCACGCCGTTCTACGCGCAGGCCGGCGGCCAGCTCGCCGATCAGGGCGAGATTCTGTCCGACGATGGCGCGGTGCTTGAGGTCGACGACGTGCAGAAGCCGATCAAGGACCTTATCGTCCACCAGTGCCGTCTGACCGAAGGCACGCTGGTTGTGGGCGCCGAAGTCAACGCGAACATCGATCTCGAGCGCCGTGGAGCCATTGCACGTTCCCACACCGCCACCCACATGGTGCACAAGGCGCTGCGTGAGGAACTTGGTCCGCAGGCCACCCAGCGTGGCTCCGAAGACGCTCCGAACCGTCTGCGCTTCGATTTCCAATGGTCCAGCGCCCCCAGCAAGGACGCCATGAACGCCGTCGAAGCCCGCGTCAACGAGAAGCTTCGTGAGAACCTTGCCGTCACCACTCAGGAAATGAAGTTCGATGACGCCATCGCTCTTGGCGCCATGCATCTGTTCGGCGAGAAGTACGGCGACATCGTGCGTGTGGTGTCCATCGGCGAGGACGGCTGGAGCCGCGAGCTCTGCGGTGGCACCCATATCGACCACGTCGGCAAGATCGGCGCCATCAACATCATGTCCGAGGCGTCTATCGGTTCCGGCGTGCGCCGCGTGGACGCGGTCGTCGGCCAGGGCGCGTATGAGTTCAACGCCCGCGAGCACGCGCTGGTTTCCCAGCTTTCCGACATGGTCAACGCCCGTCCCGACGAACTCGCCGAGCGTGTGAACATGCTGCTTGCCAAGCTCAAGGAATCCGACCGTCGTCTTGCCGCAATGTACGAGTCCCAGCTTGCGGCCTCTGTGCCGACGCTGGTGGCTGAGGCCAAAGCTTCCTCGGCTCCGGTCAAGGTCGCCAAGAAGAACGTTGGACATTTCGGCTCCTTCGACGCGCTGCGCAAGACCGTGCTCGACGTGCGCGGCCAGCTCGGCGAAGATGCTCCGGTCGTGGTGGCTCTTGCCGGCATGAACGAGGACGGCAAGCCCATGGTCGCCGTGGCAACCAACGAAGCGGCACGCAAGCAAGGCATCAAGGCTGGTGATCTGGTCCGTGGCGCTTCCAAGGTTCTTGGCGGTGGTGGCGGCGGCAAGCCGGACTTCGCACAGGGTGGCGGCGCGGACGCCACCAAGATCGACGAGGCACTTGAGGCATTGGCCGGTCAGGCTCTGAAGGGCTGATTCTCCAAGCATGGTTTGGCTTGGTATCGATCTGGGTGATGCTCGGGTCGGACTTGCGTTGTCCGATCCCGAGCTCACCCTCGCACATCCCATAGGCAATATTCAAGTGTATGGGGATTCTTTCCGCGCGTTGGATGAAGTCATCGACGTCATTGGGGACGAGTCGGTGGACCATGTGGTGATTGGCCTGCCGTTGCTGCTGAACGGCGAAGAGGGGAAAAGCGCCAAAAAAGCGAGACGCTGGTCCGTCAATCTTGAAAAACGACTGCATGCGGCCGTGGAGGATGAATCATATTCGGTGACGCGGGTTCCCACCATTGAATTGGTGGATGAGCGTCTGACGACAGTGACCGCACATCATCAGTTGTTCGATGCGCGCATCGGCGGACGCAAGCACCGTCCGATGGTCGACCAGCAATCTGCGGTGGTGATTTTGCAGACGGCGCTCGACCGAAGCAGAGAGTAAGGGGAGAGAGACCTTTGACCGATAATCTGAACGATTTTTTCTCCGATAACGCGCAGTGGGTCGATGATACGTCAGCGGGCTCGTCATTCGATGCCGCGTTGCCGCCGCAACCGCCGAAATCGCGACGCGACATGCGTAAACGACGTGAGCAACAACGTCGTCGTCGCTATGTCACAATCATCGCGGCTGCCGTCGTTGTCATTCTTGTCGTCGTCGGCGGCTTTTTCGGTGTGCGCATGGTTAAACATCTCAGGCAGATGAACGCCAACGGCTCGCAAATCCAGATTGAGGATTACACCGGTTCGGGAGACAAAGACACGACGTTCACCGTGGAAACCGGACAAGGCGCAGCCGAAATCGCACGAAATCTGGTCAAGGCGGACATCGTCAAATCCGAATCGGCGTTCACCTCCGCAGTCGCGGCCGCCGGCGCGACGCTTTACCCGGGTTCGTACGCGTTGAAGACGCATATGAAAGCGGCCGATGTCGTCAAGATCCTGTCCGACCAAAGCAAGGCCGGCGGTTTCGCCGAAGTCAAGGCCGGCGAACGGGTGTCCGATGTCATCGCCAACGCGGCCAAGATGTCAGGCAAGGACGTGTCCGAATTCCAAGCGGTCATCGACGGTGGCGGCGCGGGCATTCTGCCAGATGAAGCGGGTGGCAAATTCGAAGGATGGCTTGAGCCCGGATCCTACAGCGTCCAGGACAAGTCCGCCAAGGACATCCTCAAGGAAATGGTCACGGCACGCGTCAACAAACTGGACACATTGGGCGTGCCAGATGGAAGCGAACGCGAACGTATCATGAACATCGCGTCCATCGCCGAATCCGAGGCATGCAATCCTGACGATTACGGTAAGGTGGCGAGGGTCATCCTGAACAGAATCGACCAGGACATGCCGTTGGGCATGGACAGCACCGTTGCCTACGGGTTCAACACCACAGGCAGCAAGCTGACAGACGAGCAGCTTGAGGATGGAAGCAACCCGTACAACACTCGCGTGAACAAAGGACTTCCTCCGACGCCGATCAGCAATCCCGGCGATTCCGCTATCCAAGCCGCGATGAATCCTCCGGAAGGCAAATGGCTGTACTTCGTCACCACCAACCTCAAGACCGGCGAGACGAAGTTCGTGGAAACCGAAGACGAATTCTGGAAGATTCGCGACGAATACAAAAGCAACAACGCGAATGCCAACTGACGGTATCACGCATTAACACAACGCGTGCATCGCGATGCTTATCGCCCCGGCCACGACAATGGTCGGGGCGAACGGCGTCTTACCGGCGAATCGCGTATGCTTCTGCGGGTCGAACCGTGTCCAAATCGCAAGCCACAGCAGCCCCAGCACACTAATCGCAAACCACCAGAACACCACTGGAAACAGGCCGAACATGCCTACGGCCAAGCCGATAAGCAACGTCGTGGTGACGTCGCCGAATCCCAAAGCCCCTGGCTTGATGAGCGCAAGCGCACATTGCAGCACGGCGGATAACGCGGCGAACAACAGAGCCTGCAATGCCAGAAACAGTGAATTAACGGACAACGCATACGTGATGTCCACAATGACCTGCGCCAAACACCCTACGGCGATCCACATGCGTGGAATGCGTCGTGCCCGGATATCCTCAACGCTGACGGCCATTCCACAGAGCAGACTCGGCAGGCAAATCATGTACCACATACCGTTAAGATAGTCCACGAATCGTATTTGGCAGAAAAGGAGTGTTGGCATGTTGCGCTGGCAGACAGCAGGTGAATCGCACGGCGAAGCGCTTGTCGCCATGATCGAGGGGCTGCCTGCGGGCATCCACGTCACTACTGAGGATATCGTCGGCGCATTGGCACGCCGACGTCTCGGATATGGCCGTGGTGCGCGCATGAAATTCGAACAGGACAAGGTCCGCATGCTCACCGGTGTGCGTTTCGGCGAGACCATCGGCTCTCCCGTCGCCATCGAGATCGCCAATACCGAATGGCCGAAATGGACCGAGGTGATGAGCGCCGATCCGCTTGACCATGACATTCCGCGCGAAGGCCGCAACGCGCCGCTATCCCGTCCCCGTCCGGGGCATGCCGATCTGACTGGCATGCGCAAGTACGGTTTCGACGACGCCCGTCCAGTGCTGGAACGTTCCAGCGCACGTGAGACCGCGTCGCGTGTGGCCTTAGGTGAGGTCGCCAAGCAGTTCCTTGAACAGACGTTGGGCATACGTACCGTCTCCCATGTGCTGTCAATCGGTGGTGCTGGCATCACCGACCCGCAGAATGCGGTGCTGCCGAAGCCTGAGGACCTCGAAGCATTGGACGCTTCGCCGGTGCGCACATTGGATAAGACGGCCGAACAGCAGATGATCGCACGCATCGACGAGGCCAAGGAGAACGCCGATACCTTAGGCGGCGTGATCGAGGTCGTGGTATACGGCGTTCCGGCTGGAATCGGCACGTACGTTGAATCGGACCGCAGGCTGGACGCGGCATTGGCCAGTGCCGTCATGGGCGTCCAGGCCATCAAGGGCGTGGAGATCGGGGACGGTTTCCTTGAGGCGATGCGTCCCGGCTCCCAGGCGCACGACGAAATGGTGGTTGGCGACGATGGCCGCATCACACGTCTGAGCAATCGTGCGGGCGGAATCGAAGGCGGCATGTCCAACGGCCAGCCGATTGTGGTGCGTGCCGCGATGAAGCCGATTCCATCCATTCCAAAGGCGCTTCGCACCGTCGACGTCACCACCGGCGAGGCGGCCCAGGCCATCAACCAGCGTTCCGACAACACCGCCGTTCCCGCGGCGGCCGTCGTGGCCGAGGCGATGGTGCGCCTCACCATCGCTCAATACGTGCTGGAGAAGTTCGGCGGCGACAGCGTGGCCGAAACCAAGCGCAACGCCGAATCCTATGTGGCGTCCTGGCCGGAGCACATGAGGTGACCGATTCGATGGCTGGAATGCGTAGACCCGTCGCCGTCATCATCGGCATGATGGGCGCGGGCAAGACCCGCGTCGGCAAGGAAGCGGCGCAGATGATGCAACTGCCGTTCGCCGACGCCGACAACGAGATCGAACATGATGCGGGAATGAAGATTCCCGAATATTTCGAAAGGTACGGCGAACCGGAGTTCCGTAAGCTGGAAAGCGACGTTGTGCTTGACATGCTGGAGGATTTCGACGGCATCTTCTCCTTGGGCGGGGGCGCTCCAATGACCCCGTCCATCCAGCAGGGGCTCGCCGAATACATCGCCGACGGCGGCAAGGTCGTGTATTTGATGGCCGATCCGAAGGAAGCCATGGAACGCGCCAACCGCGGCGGCGGCCGTCCGATGCTCAACGGCGACGCCAACGAGCGTTGGAAGAAGTTGTACAAGGAACGCGACCCGGTGTTCAGACGCGTGGCCAATGTGCAGGTGCGCACCCACGGACAAACCCCGCAAGTGGCCGCGAGAAAGCTGATGGAAATGATCGATCAACGTATCGTCCACGTCACCGGATCCACCATCGAACCATACGATGTGTGCATAGGCGAAGGTGTGATGAGCCAGCTTGCGCAGGTGCTGGGGGACAAGCCTGCCAAAGTGGCATTGATTCACACCCAGGCGGTGCAACGGCATTCCGACCGCGCGCGCACGCTGTTGCGCCAGTCCGGTTATGACGTGCACGACATCGTCATTCCCGATGCTGAAGCCGGCAAGACCATCGAAGTGGCCAACGGCATCTGGCAGCGTCTGGGGGAGGAAGGCTTCACCCGTTCTGATGCGATTGTCGGTCTCGGCGGTGGCGCAGCCACCGATCTGGCCGGTTTCGTGGCCGCCACATGGATGCGTGGCATCCGCTACGTCAACTGCCCGACCTCGCTGCTGGCCATGGTCGACGCCTCCACCGGCGGCAAAACCGGCATCAACACTCCACAAGGCAAGAACCTCGTCGGCTCGTTCTATACGCCGGCCGGCGTGCTCGCCGACATGGGAGCACTTGCCTCGTTGCCGAACGACATCTTCATCGAAGGTCTGGGCGAAGTGGCGAAATCCGGTTTCATCATGGATCCGGAGATTCTGCGCATGCTTGAAGACCATGCCGACGAGCTGCGCTCGTTCGACGGTTCGACGTTCCTTGACTCCGATCTGAAGGATGTGGTCGCCGAACTCATCGAACGTACCGTGACGGTGAAGGCGTACCATGTGTCCGCCGACCTCAAAGAAGCCGGATTGCGTGAATTCCTCAACTACGGACATACGCTTGGCCATGCCATCGAAAAACTCGAACACTTCCGCTGGAGGCACGGCAACGCCGTTGCGGTCGGTTGCGTCTATGCGGCCGAACTGTCCCATCTGCTCGGCTACATCGACCAGGATCTGGTCGACTACCATCGTTCGCTGCTCGGCTCGCTCGGCCTGCCGACATCATGGAACAATGGCAGCTGGGATGATGTGCTGGCGCTCATGCACCGAGACAAGAAGGCCCGCGGCAACAAACTGCGTTTCGTCATACTCGGCTCGCTCGGCCATCCCATCCACCTCGAGGATCCGCCGGCGGACGCCGTCGAGGAGGCGTTCCGACGCATCCAGCGGTAGGACGCAATCGCAAGAACGAACACAAAAGGAAGCAATATGACCAAAGTAGTGGTTGTCAACGGACCGAACCTCGGCCGTCTCGGAGTGCGCCAGCCTGACGTATACGGCAAGCAGGATCTTGAGACCCTGCGCAAACTGTGCACCGAATGGGGTCATGAACTGGGGCTTGACGTGGAGGTGCGTCAAAGCGACGACGAGGCCGAGATGATTCATTGGATGCATCAGGCCGCGGACGAGAAAACGCCGATCGTGATGAATCCGGCGGCTTTCACGCATTACTCCTATGGTTTGGCGGACGCCGCGCACATGGTGATCGACGAGGGACTGCCGCTTATGGAGGTGCATATCTCCAACCCGTCCGCACGCGACGAGTTCCGCAAGCGTTCCGTGATCTCTCCGGTGGCCACCGGTACCATCACCGGCATGGGATTCTATGGCTACAAGCTGGCAATCGAAGCGGTTGCGCACTTGTTGGAAGAACGCTGACATCGACATTCCGTCATGGATTCAGCCGGATGCCTGTCTTTAAGGCATCCGGCTTTTTCGTGCCAATGAGGACGACGCATATCCCGGTCTCCCCGGATTGGTATACAGTGATATTGCAAACGTATGCAAACCGGGAGCATGGCGAAGTGACGAAGAGGTCGATGACTATGGGCGCAATCGCAAGAAGAATCACACGTGTCATTACGGCGGTCGTATGCGTCGCGGTATCGGTCGGTGTCTCAGTCGCCACGCTTCACGTGCCGACACGTGAAGGCGGCGGGGAACGTTTCAATCCCGCGCGATACCGCAGCGACGTGATCGTGACCATGTTCCAAGCCAATTGGAAATCCGTCGCCCGCGAATGCGGCGAAGTGCTGGGACCCGAAGGCGTCGGCTACGTACAGGTCTCGCCGCCGCAGGAAAGCATCCAAGGCACGCAGTGGTGGACGAGCTATCAGCCGGTAAGCTACAAACTTGACTCCAAAGAAGGCACCGAAGCTGAATTTAAGAACATGGTCCGGCAATGCAAGGCCGCGGGCGTCGGCGTGATCGCGGATACGGTCATCAACCACACCACCGGCGTCGACAAAACACAAGGGACCGGCACCGCCGGAAGCCCCTACGACAATAAAGGCTATTTCCCTGAAGCCGGATACACGCCATCGGACTTCCATGCCCCCTGTTCTATCTGGACGTACCGCGACGCCGAAAGCGTGTGGAACTGCCAGGTATCGGGTTTGCAGGACCTTGATACATCAAGCCCGCACGTGCGCGACGTGCTGTCTGACTATTTTGTGAAGCTTCTCGACTACGGCGTCGCCGGATTCCGCGTGGATGCCGTCAAACACATGCCTCCGGAAGACGTGCTGGCCATCAAGAAACTCGTTGCGAAGAAATCCGGACGTTCCATGAACGACATCTGGTGGACGCAGGAAGTGATTGGCGACAATGCGGAAGCCGCCGAAATCCAACCGAGGAACTATCTCAAAACCGGCCAGGTGAACGAATTCCAGTACGCATATCGGCTTAAGTCCCTGTTCTCCAACTCGCTGGCAGGCGGAAGCCTGTCGATCAAAGACATTCCGCAGAACATCACCGACAGTGGCAAGGCCAGCGTATTCGTGACGAATTGGGATACCGAACGCAACAACATGACGCTCACCTACAAGGACGGCGACGCCTACCGGCTAGCGAACGCGTTCATGCTGGCCTACCCGTATGGCGCCCCCAACGTGTTCTCCGGATACGAATTCCATGACACCGACTCGGGAGCTTCAGGCGCCACTGCGACCAGCGTGCCCGATATTGACTGCTCCAAAGACTCCGGCTGGAGCTGCACCGAACGCTGGCCTGACGTGCACGGTATGGTCGGCTGGCATAATGTCGCAGGCGACGCGCCGCTCTCCGATTGGCAGGATGACGGCGACAACATGATCGCCTTCGGTCGAGGGGGACGTGCCTTCATCGCCATCAACAATTCCGTGCGCACACGTACTGTGACGTACCACACGGCTTTGCCGGCAGGGGAGTATTGCGATGTCTACGCTTCCGCCGACTGTTCCGGCAGCGTGCATGTGCGTTTCGACGGGGATGCCACACTGACGGTTCCTGCCGGTAGTGCAGTGGCCTTCCATATCGCCGCGACACCGTATACCGTGAGACAATGATTGCAATCGTTTGCTGTTTTTTGCAGCTATTTCTGAATGTTTTCTGCTTGACTTGCAGAAAAAAATTTTGATTGCAGCAACAGGTTGCACTTCGGCATATATGAAGTGCATGTGCAGCAGAGGGTCACGCTGTTTCATTGCCACGCGCAGCCATTGACATACAATTAACTCTGATTCGGAGTGTGAACGTATGCATATTCATCGTCGAGTATATTCTGAATTATCCGCGTGGATGCGGATGACCATGGCGCATACGTTGCCGGTCGCAGCGCCTGCCATGGGCGTTTGAACCGGCCTCATAGATGAGAACGGAGAACGATGGTCGTTCAGACGAACCGTCCATTAGGCCGTGTGGTGGCGATGGGCGTCACCGCGGCCATGGCGTGCGCTTCGTTGGTCGCGGCACCGATCGTGGCCCAGGCGCAATCCAAAACGCAGGCCAATCAACAGAAAGATGTCCAGGTGATTGCGTTCCAGCAGACGTGGAACACCATCGCCAAGGAATGCACCAACACCTATGGTCCGGAAGGTGTGGCCTATGTGGAGGTCTCGCCTCCGCAGGAATCCATCCAAGGCACGCAGTGGTGGACCAGCTACCAGCCTGTGAACTACAAGCTCGACTCCAAGCTGGGCACGGAAGCCGAATTCAAGAACATGGTTCAGCAGTGCTCCGCGGCAGGCGTGGGCATCATCGCCGACGTGGTGCTCAACCAGACCACCGGCGCCGACGTGGCCGCCGGAGACCAGAAGGGCGTGGCCGGCAGCGAATACAACGGCTCCACCGGCAGCTACCCGGGCTTCGCCACCAAGCAGTACCCGGACGGCATCACCGCCGCCGACTTCCACAGCTGCACCAAGAACATCTCCGACTACACCAATCAGAAGGAAGTTCAGGAATGCCGCCTGAGCTCCATGTGGGACTTCAACTCCGAAAGCGAGAAGGTGCAGGACATCCAGTCCGACTACCTAGCCTCGCTGTGGAACGCCGGCGTGCGCGGCTTCCGCATGGATGCCGTCAAGCACATCCACACTGACAGCATGAAGGCCATCAAGGAGAAGTTCGCCAAGAAAATCGGCAAGAACGCCAACGACATCTACTGGATTCAGGAGGTCATCGGCAACGCCTCCGAGGCCGCGGGCATCCAGCCGAGCAACTACGTGCAGAACGGCACCGTGACCGAATTCGGCTTCAAATCCGAGATGAACCAGACCTTCAAGGACAAGATCGCCAACCTCAAGGGGCTGAGCGATCGCCTGAGCAAGGATCTGTCCTCCGAGGACGCCAACGTGTTCGTCACCAACTGGGACACCGCCCGCAACGAGGGTGCGCTGACCTACAAGGACGGCGCCAAGTACCAGCTGGCCAACGCGTTCATGCTGGCCTACGACTACGGCACCCCGCGCCTGCTCTCCGACTACAAGTGGGACGTCAACGACAACGGTGCGCCCGGAGCGACCGCGACCTCCGTGCCCGACGTGGATATGGACAAGGCATGCTCCACCAACGATTCCGATTGGAACTGCGAGCAGCGCTGGACCTCCACCCGCGGCATGATCGCCTTCCGCAACTATGTCAACGGCACCAAGGTCGCCGATTGGCAGGATGACGGCGGCGACAACATCGCCTTCTCCCGCGGAGCCAAGGGCTTCATCGCCATCAACAACGGCAAGAAGGACAAGGACGCCTCCTACACGACATCCCTCGCCGACGGCGAATACTGCAACGTGTACGCCACCATGGACTGCTCCAAGACCGTGACCGTCAAGGGTGGCAAGGTCGAGACCACGGTGCCGGCGCACTCCGCCATCGCCCTGTATGCCGGTGCTACCAAGGCCTCGCACCCCGCAGCCTCCGCCGCCACCGATCCGTCCGATCTCGACGTGAGCCAGGAGGAGGATGACGCCCTGCCCGACGACAGAAGCGTCACCATCTACTACAAGCCCGCCAACTCTGAGTGGAAGACCCCGAAGGTCCATTACGGCCTCGGCAACGATTGGGAGCAGCCGGAAGCCGACATGACCCTCGACGTGCAGGGTTACTACACCGCCACCATCAACACCAAGGGCAAAGCGATCGACTTCGTGTTCCACGACAAGGACACCGATGGTTGGGAGAACCCGAAGGACGGCGGCAACTACCATGCCAACGTCGGCATCACCCACGTTGGCGTGAGCGAGCAGGCCGCAACCGTCGGCAACCCCGAATCCATCGGCGCCAAGACCCGTCTCGTCGTGCACTACAAGCCATCCAGCGCCTCGGACAACCGCGGCGTGTACGTGTGGGGCACCGATGTGAACGGCGGCAACATGGACGCCAAGCACCACGCCTTCACCGGCACTGACTGCTGGGGCAAGGTCGCCGTGCTCAATTTCGACGGCAAGTACGACAAGTTCGGCTTCCTCGTCACCACCAGCGATTGGAACAAGTACGGCGCCGACCGTAGCGCCACCGTGAGCGCCGACGGCACCGCCGAGGTGTGGATCGACGGCACCAAGTACCCGGACCAGGGCGAGGCGACCACTGTCGAGACGCTTGATTCGGCACCGGCCGATTACGCCTGCAAGGCCAACACCGTCAAGGTGAAGGTGCACTACAACCGAGACGACGGCCTGTACTACAACGCCGAGGACACCAGCACCACTGTGCCGCAGTGGGATATCTGGACCTGGGCATCCAATTGGAACGGCGGTGCCGCTACCTTCACCACCCATGACGATTGGGGCGAGATCGCGGAGTACTCCTTCACCAACTACACCTACTACAACAACGACGGCGCTTCCGATATCGGCATGCTGCGCCGTTACGGTAAGGACGCGTGGAAGGCCAAGGACCCGGACGACGCCGATCACAGGATCCCGTCCAACGCGCTCGTGTTCGACGCCGACGGCAACGCCTCTGCCGAAGTGTGGCTGCTCGGCGGCGACGCCACGGTGTATACCTCCCGCCCGTCCCTCGGCGCGACCATGAAGTCCGCCGAGATCTCCGGCACCAACCAGCTGTCCGCCAAGCTTTCCAAGAAGGTCTCCACGGATGACCTGAAAGGCAAGGTCACCGTCACGGACGCCGACGGCAAAGCCGTCGATGTCAAGAGTCTCAAGGCCGACGGCACCAAGGTGATCATCACCGCCGACAAGGATCTGGACGTTCGCGGCAAGTACACCGTCGAGATCAAGGGCTTCGGCTCCCAGAACGCCATCGCCGGTTCGGTGGTCCGCACCGACGCCTTCGACAAGAAGTACGCCTACAGCGGCGAGGATCTGGGCGCGACCTTCACCAAGAAGCAGACCGGCTTCAAGGTGTGGGCGCCGACCGCCGCCAAGGTCGAGCTCATCACCTACAAGTCCGCCGACCCGAATGCCGAGATCGATCAGACCATCGACATGACAAGCGAAAGCAAGGGCGTGTGGAGCGCCACGGTGAAGAAGCTTGCCTCCGGCACCGCGTACTCCTACAGGCTCACCTTCGCCGACGGCACGGTGAACACCTCCGCCGATCCGTACGCCACCGCGGCCGTCGCCAACGGCGAGCGCTCCGTAGTGCTCTCCAAGAAGGCCATGGGCAAGGCGGGCAAGCGCATGCCGGCCTTCGGCAAGACCACCGACGCCTCCATCGCCGAGATGAACATCCGCGACTTCTCCATCAACCCGGCCTCCGGCATCTCCGCCGACAAGCAGGGCAAGTACCTGGGCGTGGTCGAATCCGGCACGAAGACCGCCAAGGGCGCGACCTCCGGCCTCGACTATCTCAAGTCGCTGGGCGTCACCCACGTGCAGATCATGCCGATGTACGACTACGGTTCCGTCAACGAGACCGGCGACCTGAGCTACAACGCCGATGGCGCGCAGAACTGGGGCTACGACCCGGAGAACTACAACGTGCCGGAAGGCTCGTACTCCTCCGATCCGAGCAACCCGAGCTCCCGCGTCACCGAAATGAAGCAGATGGTCAAGGGCCTGCACAAGAACAACATCCGCGTCATCATGGATGTGGTGTACAACCACGTCCACAATGCCGCGAACCATTCGTTCAACAAGACGGTCCCGGGCTACTACTTCCGCTATGACGACAACGGTTCGCTCGTCAACGACTCCGGTTGCGGCAACGACACCGCCTCCGAACGTGCGATGATGCGCAAGTACATCGTCGACTCGGTGACCTACTGGGCGAAGAACTACAACATCGACGGCTTCCGATTCGACCTCATGGGTCTGATCGACACCAAGACGATGCAGGAGGTTCGTGCTGCCCTCGACAAGATCGATCCGTCCATCATCGTGCTCGGCGAAGGCTGGGACATGAACTCCACGATGGACAAGAGCGAGATGACCATCCAGCCAAACGCCTACCAGGTCGCTTCGGACGGCACCAACAACGGCATCGCGTTCTTCAACGACTCGATCCGCGACGGCCTCAAGGGTTCCGTGTTCTCCGACACCGACACCGGTTTCGTCTCCGGCAAGGCCGATCAGGAAAGCCTCATCGCCCACAACGTGCTCGGCTGCCAGTACGACGCCGACGCCATCACCACCTGCTGGAACGGCAATGCGCAGGACCACTACGCGGATGCCGGTCAGGTGGTGAACTACGCCGAGATCCACGACAACATGACCCTGTACGACAAGCTCAGGAAGTCCGTGCCCACGGATGACGAGGCCACCACCGAGGCGCGCGCCAAGCTCGCCGATTCCGTGGTCTACCTGTCCGAAGGCATCCCGGCCATCCAGCTGGGCCAGGAGTTCCTGCGCACCAAGGGCGGCAACGACAACAGCTATAACGCCGGTGACGAGGTGAACGCCATCGACTGGGATCGCACCACGCAGTACTCCGGCTCCGTCGACTACGTCAGGGGCCTGATCAAGCTGCGCAACAGGATCGCTGCCCTCCGCCAGACCAACTACAATGACATCAACGCCAGCGTGACCATGCTCAAGTCCGCCAACGGTGTCGTGGCCTATCAGGCGAAGGACTCCAGCGGCACCTACGTGGTGATCTTCAACGCCAACAACGATGCCGCCGCCATCGATGGCGTCGAGGCCGGCAAGTACGAGGTGCTCGCCGCCGACGGCACCGTGTACGGCGACGATGATGTCAAGAGCGTTACCGTCCGCAAGGGCTCCGCATACACCGCTGGCGCACTGTCCGCCACCGTGCTCAAGGTCGCCTCCGCCGACGACGTCGTTCCCGTGATTAGCGGTGTGAACGAGTCGACGACCATCACCGTCGGTTCCAAGTTCGATCCGATGGCGGGCGTCTCCGCCACCGACGACATCGACGGCGATCTGACCGACAAGATCAAGGTCGAGGGCACCGTGGACGCCAATAAGGTCGGTGACTACAAGCTGGTCTACTCCGTGACCAACTCCCGTGGCAAGACCACGACCTTCACCCGCACGGTGCACGTCCAGAAGCAGGCTGTCACCCCGGCCGCCGATAAGAACAATGGCAATGCCAATGGCAAGATCAACGGCAAGGCCGACAATACAAAGGAAGACGCGGAGAAAAGCGCGGCGCAGAGCCCGGCAACAGGCTCCAACGTCGCCGGAATCGCCTTGGCCGTCATGGTGCTCGCCGTTGCGGCGGGCGTGTTGATCGTCCTCCGCAGGAAGGAAGCCGGCGACCGATAAAATCGCAATCGTCTGACTGTATTTCCTGAATTTCCGAAAGGCGGGACCGCGGAGCAATGCGGTCCCGCCTTTTCGTATCACGATGGAACACGCCGCGTCTTGCGCCGCTGATAGACTGAAGTTCCATGGTTAGAAGACAACATGGCAATTCTCAAGAGCACGTCACCAAGCATATTTTCGTCACTGGCGGCGTAGTCTCCTCTCTCGGCAAAGGCCTGACCGCCTCCTCCCTTGGCCGCCTGCTCCGTAGCCGCGGCATCAAGGTTTTGCAGCAGAAGCTCGATCCGTACATCAACGTGGATCCGGGCACGATGAATCCTTTCCAGCACGGTGAGGTCTATGTCACCGAAGATGGCGCGGAAACCGATCTCGACATCGGCCACTACGAGCGTTTCCTCGACGTGTACCTGAGCCAGAAGGCCAACGTCACCACCGGCCAGATCTATCAGGAGGTGCTGCGCAAGGAACGCGCCGGCGAATACCTCGGCCAGTGCGTGCAGGTCATCCCTCACATCACCAACGAAATCAAGTCCCGCATGCGCGCGCAGGCGTCCGATGACGTCGACGTGATCATCACCGAAATCGGCGGCACCGTCGGCGACATTGAATCCCAGCCGTTCCTGGAGGCCGCTCGTGAAGTACGCCGCGACCTGGGCGCCGAAAACTGCATGTTCGTGCACGTCTCCCTGGTGCCGTACATCGCCGCCGCGCATGAGCTCAAGACCAAGCCGACCCAGCATTCCGTCATGATGCTGCGCCAGCTCGGCATCTCCCCGGACGCGCTCGTGCTGCGTTCCGACCGGCCGCTCAACCAGTCCATCAAGGACAAGATCTCCCTGATGTGCGACGTGGACTCCGAAGGCGTCGTCAACTGCGTGGACGCTCCGAGCATCTACGACGTGCCGAAGACCCTGTTCGACGAAGGCCTCGACGCCTACGTGGTGCGTGAACTCGGCCTGCCGTTCCATGACGTCGACTGGGACGAGTGGGAGGACCTGCTCGAACGCGTGCACCATCCGAAGCACGAGGTCAACGTGGCCATCGTCGGCAAGTACATTGACCTGCCGGACGCCTACCTGTCCGTCACCGAGGCAATCAAGGCCGGCGGCTTCGCCAACTGGGCCAAGGTCAACGTCAAGTGGGTGGCCGCCGACAAGTGCGCCACCGAAGAAGGCGCCGCGGCGGCCCTCGACCAGGTCGACGGCATCGTGATTCCGGGCGGCTTCGGCATCCGTGGCATCGACGGCAAGATCGGCGCCCTGCGTTACGCCCGCGAGCACAAGCTGCCGGCCCTCGGCCTGTGCCTCGGTCTGCAGTCCATGGTCATCGAATACGCACGCGATGTCCTCGGCATCACCGACGCGAACTCCTCCGAATTCGATCCGGATTGCGCCAACCCGGTCATCGCCACCATGGAAGAGCAGAAGGACATCGTCGCCGGCAAGGGCGACATGGGTCACACCATGCGTCTGGGCTCCTACCCGGCGGAACTGGAGGAAGGCTCCATTGTCGCCGAACTGTACGGCACCACGCATGTCACCGAACGCCACCGCCACCGTTACGAGGTGAACGTGGCCTACAAGGATCGTCTGCGCGAAGGTGGTCTGGTCATCTCCGGCCAGAGCCCTGACGGCGAACTCACCGAATTCGTCGAACTGCCGCGCGAGGTGCATCCGTTCTACGTGGCCACCCAGGCCCATCCGGAATTCAAGTCCCGTCCAACCAAGCCGCATCCGCTGTTCGCGGGTCTGGTCAAGGCCGCTCTGGACCACCAGCAGGCGCGCTGAGACGATTTGAGCGCATAAGCTCGATTCATCGCAAAGCGGAAGACCGAATCTGCATGGTCTTCCGCTTTTTTGTAAGGCAAATCACGGGCGAATACTGTCGAATTTCGAATAAGGTCTAGTGTTTCGCTGTGTGTTCTGTTAGGTTGTCATAGGTATCAATGAGTGAATGGAGGCAGCGTACGGTGGCAGAGAACCAAGCGTCCAACGCCGCGGCCGACGTGGAGATGAGCCAGTATGTGGCTGATCGCACGCGCGTGAACGAAGACAAGATCAAGCAGGATGACGAGATTATCGAGCAATTCGGTGACTACAACTACGGCTGGCACGATACGGACTTCGCCGGCGAGGCGGCGAAGAAAGGCATCGACGAGAACGTCGTGCGTGCCATCTCCGCCGACAAACACGAGCCGGAATGGATGCTGGAAAAGCGATTGGAAGGGTATCGCGATTTCATCGACCGTCCAATGCCGCAGTGGGGCGTCGATTTGAAGGACTTCGACGCCGACGATTTCAAGTACTACGTCAAGCCGATCGACAAGCAGGCCACCACCTGGGAGGAACTGCCCGACGAGATCCGCTCCACGTACGACAAGCTCGGCATTCCGGAAGCGGAGAAAAGCAGACTCGTCTCCGGCGTCGCCGCGCAGTACGAGTCCGAGGTCATCTACAATTCAATCCAGAAGGACCTTGAGGAGCAGGGCGTCATCTTCGTCGACACCGACACCGCCGTGCAAAAGTACCCGGAACTCGTCAAGAAGTATTTCGGCAAATGCATTCCGAGCAACGACAACAAATTCTCGGCATTGAACACCGCCGCATGGTCGGGCGGCTCGTTCGTATACGTGCCGAAGGGTGTGCACGTGGACATCCCGCTGCAGGCCTACTTCCGCATCAACACGCCGAATATGGGCCAGTTCGAGCGCACGCTGATCATCGCTGATGAAGGCTCCTACGTGCATTACGTGGAAGGCTGCACCGCGCCGATCTACTCCACCGACTCGCTGCATTCCGGTGTTGTGGAGATCTTTGTCGAACCGCATGCCCGTGTGCGTTACACCACTGTGCAGAACTGGTCGAACAACGTGTACAATCTGGTGACGCAGCGCGCCTACGTGCGTGAGGGCGGCACCATGGAATGGGTCGACGGCAACATCGGCTCGAAAGCCACCATGAAGTATCCGGCATGCATCCTCGCCGAGCCGTACGCGAAGGCCAGCACCATGTCGTTGGGTTTCGCAGGCAAGGGCCAATATCAGGACACGGGCGCGAAGATGATTCACCTCGCCCCGCATACCAGCTCCACCATCGTGGCGAAGTCGATTTCCCGTGGCGGCGGACGTTCCGCATACCGTGGCCTCGTCAAAATCGTCAAGGGCGCGGAAGGGTCCTCCAATTCGACGGTCTGCGACGCTTTGCTCGTCGACGAATTCAGCCGTTCCGACACGTACCCGCATGTGGATGTGCGTGAGGACAACGTCTCCATGGCGCATGAGGCCACCGTTTCCAAGGTCTCTGAAGACCAGCTGTTCTATCTGATGAGCCGCGGCCTGTCCGAAGACGAGGCCATGGGCATGATCGTGCGCGGCTTCGTCGAACCGATCAGTCGCGAGCTGCCGATGGAATACGCGCTCGAATTGAACCGTTTGGTGGAATTGCAGATGGAAGGGTCGGTGGGCTGATCACCATGGCACAAACTCAGGAAATCAATATCCCCGTCGCGGATCCGTCCGATCCGTACGCGAACCCGGCGGCCATGCCGTCGTCCGCGGACCGCGCTCCACGCTCATTCGACATCGAAGCGTTCGCCAAGCCGGACCGCAAACAGGAGGACTGGCGCTACACGCCGATAGAGCGCATCGAGGAGTTCTTCGATGTGTTCGAACCATCCAATGAAACGCAGGTCACCGTTTCCATGATCGACGGGTCGCCGCTTGCCGAAGGCGTCACGTATGCCGAAGGCACGGTGGGGGACACCGGCACAGGCATCGTCTCCAAGCCGAACGACCGCGTGTCCGCAGTCGAATGGAATTCCGGCAAACGCGCTGGAATACTGACCATCGACGGTGAGATCGACCAGCCGGTGCTCGTCAAAATGCATGGCACCGGCAAGGACCTCGACGCGTTCCACCTGTCGATCATCGCAGCCGACCGCGCCCATGCCGACGTGGTCGTCGAACATGACGGCGACGCACGTCTCGCCGAAGGCGTGGAAATCACCACAGGCAAGGACTCCCACATTTCCACCACCTTCATCCAGGAATGGAACAAGGACTCCAAACACGTCGGCAACCAGCGCATCCACGTGGGCGAGGAGGCGTCCCTGCGCCATTCCGTGGTCACCCTCGGTGGTGATGTCGTGCGCATTCGCATGGACCAGGACTTCGGCGGCGAACAGGGCGACCTCAACATGCTCGGCATCTACTTCGTGGACCCGGACGAGCATATCGAACACCGCACGATGGTGGTGCACAACCATCCCGAATGCAAGAGCCGCGTGGTCTACAAGGGCGCGCTCGACGGCAAGGGCGCGCACTCCACATGGGTCGGCAACGCGCTGATCGAGCCTACCGCGCCAGGCACCGACTCCTACGAGCTCAACCGCAATCTGGTGCTCACCCCAGGTGCCATCGCCGATTCCGAGCCGAATCTGGAAATCGAAAACGGCAACATCATCGGTGCCGGCCACGCCTCATCCGTCGGACGATTCGACGACGAAGAGCTGTTCTACCTCGAATCGCGCGGCATCTCGGAAAACGAGGCCCGCAAGCTCGTGGTGCGTGGCTTCTTCGGCGAGCTCGTCGAGGAAATCGGCATTCCGGCGATTTCCGAGCATCTTATGAACGTCATCGACAAGCGCCTGGCCCGCGGCGAAAGCGACGCGATCGCACAGGTATTGGAAGAGAAATAATCGTCAGGAGAAACCATGTCAACCCTTGAAATCAAAGATCTGTACGCGCACGTCGAAACCAAGGACGGCATCAAGCCGATCCTCAAAGGCGTGAACCTGACCGTCAACTCCGGTGAAACCCATGCCATCATGGGCCCCAACGGTTCCGGCAAATCCACCCTGGCATACACGCTGGCCGGCCACCCGAAGTACATCGTCGACTCCGGCCAGGTGCTGCTCGACGGCGAGAACATCCTCAAGATGACCCCGGACGAGCGAGCCAAGGCGGGCATCTTCCTGGCCATGCAGTACCCGGTCGAAGTGCCGGGCGTGTCCATGACCAACTTCCTGCGCACCGCCAAAACCGAAGTGGACGGCAAGGCGCCGGCCATCCGTACGTGGACGAAGGAACTGTCCGAAGCCATGAAGCGGCTCAAGATGGACCCGAAGTTCGCCACCCGTTCCGTGAACGAAGGCTTCTCCGGCGGTGAGAAGAAGCGCGCGGAAGTGCTGCAGCTCGAACTGCTCAAGCCGAAGTTCGCCATCCTCGACGAAACCGACTCCGGCCTCGACGTCGACGCGCTGCGCATCGTTTCCGAAGGTGTGAACCGTGCCAAGGAAGCCAACCAGTTCGGTATCCTCATGGTCACCCACTACACCCGCATCCTGCGTTACATCAAGCCGGACATCGTGCACGTGTTCGCTGACGGCCACTTCATCAAGACCGGCGGTCCGGAACTCGCCGACGAGCTTGAGGAGACCGGCTACGACGCATACCTGCCGGAAGGCTCCGATTCGGAAAGCGCATTGGCATGACCGATTTCGCAGCGATCCGCAGCCAATTTCCGATTTTCGACCAGGAAATCCACGGCCATCCGCTGGTATACCTCGATTCCGCCGCGACATCGCAGAAGCCGCAGTGCGTGATCGACGCGGAATCGGACTTCTACCGCACCATCAACGCCGGAGTGCACCGAGGCGCGCATGAGCTTGCCGCGCGTAGCACCATGGCGTTCGAGGATGCGCGCGCCAAAGTGGCCAAGCTGGTTGGCGCCGATTCGGCGGAAGGCGAAGAGGAGATCGTCGTCACCGCCGGCGCCACCGCAGGACTGAACCTGTTGGCCACCGCATTCGGCAACGCGTCGCTTGGACGCGGGGGAGAGGCCGCCAAGCGTTTCGCGTTGAAACCGGGCGATGAGATCGTCGTCACCAAGGCGGAACACCATTCCGTGCTGCTGCCGTTCCAGGAACTTGCGCTGCGCACCGGCGCCACGCTCAAATGGTTCGACTTGGACGAGGAAGGCCGTGTGCGTTCCGACACCGCGAACGAAGTAATCACCGACCGCACGAAGATCGTTGCCGTCACGCATGTGGGCAATACCACAGGAGCGATTACCGACATCGCGCCGATTATCCGCCGCGCCCACGAGGTGGGTGCCGTGTTCGTGCTCGACGCATGCCAGTCCGTGCCGCACCTCAAAGTGGATTTCCACGCTTTGGACGTCGATTTCGCCGCATGGAGCGCCCACAAAATGTATGGCCCGACCGGCGTCGGATTCCTCTATGGCAAGCGTGAAATGCTTGAGGCATTGCCTCCGGCCAATTTCGGCGGATCCATGGTGGAGCTTGCCTGGATGGACCAGGAAGCCCAGTACATGGAGCCTCCCGCACGATTCGAAGCGGGCACGCAGCCGGTGGCACAGGTCGTCGCCGCCGGTGTCGCCGCCGAATGGCTGATGAACATCGGCATGGAAAACCTCGAGGCGCACGAACGCACCATCACCGACGAACTGCTCAAAATGGGCGATATCGACGGCATCCGAATCCTCGGACCCCGTTCCAACAAGGAGCGCATCGGTACCGTCGCGTTCGAAGTCGAAGGCGTGCACCCGCACGACGTCGGCCAGTTCATCGACGCGCAGGGCATCGCCATCCGCGTCGGACACCACTGCGCGCAGCCGGTGCACCGACACTTCGGCGTGTATGCCTCCAACCGCGCGTCCAGCGGCATCTACAATTCGGTCGAAGACGCGCAGGCCCTCATCGAGGCGCTCGGCAAAGTTCGTCCGTTCTTTGGAGTTGAGTAACGAAATATGAGTGATTTTGAGATGTCCGGAAGCGACCTTGAGCAGATGTACCAGGAAGTCATCCTCGAAGCCGCGAAGAACCCGCACGGCAAGGAGCATTTCGCACCTGACCTCGCTTCGGAAAATGCCTCGCATGCCGCCGAAACCACGGTGCAGACCAGCCACGAATACTGCACGCCGGGAGAATCGCACCAATTCAACCCGACCTGTGGTGACGAGGCCACCATCCATGCCGAAGTCTCCGATGCCGAGCCATACACCATCGAACGGCTCGTATGGGATGGCCACGGATGCTCCATCTCCCAAGCCAGCCTGTCCGTCATGGTCGATCTCGTCGAAGGCAAAACCGTGGACGAGGCCATGAAACTTGCCGAAACCTTCCATAAGCTTATGGAGTCACGCGGCAAAGGACTGAATGACGAACAGGCCGAGGAATCCTTGGAGGACGGCATCGTCTTCCAAGGGGTCTCCCAGTATCCGATGCGCATCAAATGCGCGCTGCTCGGCTGGGAGGGCATGAAGGACGCCGTGGCCAAGGCTCTGGCCGCGAAAGCCTGAGCCTTCAACTCGGCGTTTGGAAAAACACTAGTGACAAACCCCAAGCGACGCGCTATTCTTGCTCAACAGATACAAGCAACGTCCATCAACAGTTTGGAGAGACAATGAGCGACACCCTGGTACCCGAACCGCAGGCGTCGATCTTCGATTCCGTGACCAAGGCCTTGGGCAACGATGAGGACGCGGCCCGTCGCGTCATGCTCAATCCGAACCTGGCCAAAGGGTTCAAGGACGGCAAACCGGTGAACAAGGAATCCAAAAAAGACGGGCAGGACATTTGCGGCTGCGGCAATCATGCCGACGCGTGCGGATGCTCCCAACCGCAGGATGACGACATTCCGCTGAAAGCCGTCGACGATATCGGACGTGCCACGGCAGCTGACGTGAAAGAAGCCCTGCACCAGGTCATCGACCCGGAACTCGGCATCGACGTCATCGACCTTGGTCTGGTTTACGGCATCGAAATCGACGAACTGGGCCGAGCCATCATCACGATGACGCTCACCACGCCGGCCTGCCCGCTGACCGACCTGATCGAAGACGAATGCGCCAGCACCCTCGCCGGTCTCGTCGAAGAATTCCGCATCGACTGGACCTGGCAACCTCGTTGGACGATGGACAAGATCACGCCGGAAGGCCGTGACCAGCTCGCCGCGCTCGGCTTCAATTTCGACAATCTGCCGAAATACTGACGTTTGCTGCGGTTGCCGTGCAGTGAACCGCAGCCGCCAAACGTAAGAAAAACGGAACAACATACGAAAGGCGCGCCTCCCGAACGGGGAAGCGCGCCTTTCGTATTACGACGTATGTCAGTCGTCGACCACGGTACCCTTCGGCACCACGGTGATGCCTTCCGGCGTGACGGTGAAGCCACGCGCCAAATCATGCTCGGTATCGATGCCAACGGTCGAATTCTCCGTCAACACGACGTTCTTGTCGAGAATCGCCTTGTAGACCCGCGCGCGACGGTTGACGACCACACCGTCGAACAGAATCGAATCGACGACCTGAGACCACGAATGGATGCGCACGTTCGGCGACAGGACGGAATGGTGCACCTCGCCGCCGGAAACGATGACGCCGGGGGAGACGATCGAATCGGTGGCATGGCCCAGGCGGTCGCGGCCGGCATGCACGAACTTCGCCGGCGGCAGGTTGCCGGACAGCGTGTAGATAGGCCATTCGGTGTTGTACAGGTTGAACTCCGGCACATAGGAGATCAGATCCATATGCGCATCGTAGAACTGCTTCAGCGTGCCCACGTCACGCCAGTAGGCGTGGTCGGTCGGTGTGGCTCCCGGAATCTCGTTGGAATTGAAATCGTAGACGCCGGCCTCGTTGCGTGCCGCGAAATACGGCGCGATGTCGCCGCCCATATCATGCTTCGTATCCTCGGCCTTCTCATCCAACGAAAGCGCCGCGAACAAGGCATCGGTGTTGGCCACATAGTTGCCCATGGAGGCCAGGATGGAATTCGGGTCGTCCGGCAGTCCCGTGGTGGTCTGCGGCTTCTCCTGGAAGCTCTTGATCATATTCGGATGATCGGGATCGACCTCGATCACACCGAACTGGTTGGACTGGCTGATGGGCTGACGGATGCCGGCAACGGTGAATTCCGCGCCGGATTCGATGTGCTGCTGCACCATCTGCTGGAAATCCATGCGATAGACATGGTCGGCGCCGACAATCACCACGATGTCGGGCTGCACGTCCTCAATGATGTTGATGGTCTGGTAGATGGCGTCGGCCGAGCCGAGATACCAATGCTTGCCGAGACGCTGCTGCGCCGGCACAGGGGAGACGTAGTTGCCCAACAGCGGCGAGAAACGCCATACAGTGGAGATATGGCGGTCAAGCGAATGGGACTTGTACTGGGTAAGCACGACCGTCTGCATGTAGCCGGAATTCACCAGATTGCTCAGCGGAAAATCAATCAGACGGAACACGCCGCCGAATGGGACGGCAGGCTTGGCCCTGTCCCTGGTCAATGGCATCAGACGGGTGCCCTCACCGCCTGCCAGCACGATGGAAAGAATCTTTGGGTTCTTCGCCATGGGAACTCCTCTCTGAGAGCGTCTTGCGACACCGTACGCACGGTCGGTCCGCTTCATCACGAAACCGCTTACGCACACTATGATTGCATAAATTCAGCAAATCGCAAGGAGTTTGCAGCGCGAGTCTTGAAAATTTCCAGTTCGTTTCAGCAACGTTTCACCATGCGTTCATGCGCGTCTCACGCATGATGGTCCACTCGACGCGTCGCATAGAAGGCGACCGCGCTTGATGCGGCGACATTGAGACTGTCCACGCCGTGGCTCATGGGAATCTTCACCGTAAGGTCGGCGCGGGAGATGGTGTGGTGCGACAGTCCATCTCCTTCGGTACCGAAAATCAACGCGAGCTTGTCAATATGGTCGCTTTCAGTCTCGGTGTTGTTGAGACGGCGGACCAATTCGGCCAAAGAAATGGAATCATCCTCAAGCGCCATCGCTACGGTGGTGAACCCCAGACCATGCAGTTCCCGCATGCCGGTGAACGGCCAATAATGCTTGTCGTCCCCTCCGATGCGCGTCCACGGCACTTGGAACACCGTGCCCATGGACACGCGTGCCGCGCGCCGGTACAACGGGTCGCCACAGGACGGAGTGACGAGCACCGCATCCACGTCGAGCGCCGCAGCCGAACGCATGAGAGCGCCCACATTCGTGTGGTCGACGATATTCTCCATGACCGCGACCCGGCGAGCGCCACGGCAGACCTCTTCGACGCTGGGCAGGGACCAGCGTTTCATCGCGGCAAGGGCTCCGCGATGCAGCCGGTAGCCGGTTAGACGTTTGAGCTGCTCAGGCGAAGCGACATACACGGGAATGCCATCGCCCCAACGTTTCTCGATGACATCGAACATGCCGCTCATGCCGTCGATCCACGACTCCTCGACCAGCAGGGAAATCGGCTCGCGTCCAGCGGCCAGGGCACGGTCTATCACTTTGGGCGATTCGGCGATGAACAATCCCTTGCTGGGCTCCAGCCTGTTGCGCAGCTGGATTTCCGTGAGATTCACATAAGCCGCCACACGCTCGTCGTCGATGGAGTCAAGATGAATGAACCGCATTGCCCGTATTCCGCCAATCTTTCGTCAGATACAAGAAAACCCCTTGTCTCCAAGGGGTTTATTCCGGTGTCCGGAGCGGGACTTGAACCCGCACGCCTGTATAAAATAGGCACTAGCACCTCAAGCTAGCGCGTCTACCATTCCGCCACCCGGACAGGTGCGTTGCTCAGCGGCAACGAATGAAAACTATAGCAGTTGAAATCCATGATGCAAATCCTGGCGTGTCGCGATAGGTCCGATATGGGTTATGTGGGGTTCCTGATAGGCTCGGAAGCTATGACTGATGCCCTTTTTCTGCTTGATACGGACCATGACGACGTACCGGTGAACAGCGACGAGCTCAACGCCGGATGGAGGCTGACGCTTCCCTCATCCGTACGCAGGCACGCCATCCAGGCCATGCGATTGAAGGACGGCGACGAACTGCAGCTTTCCGACGGCAGGGGATTGCGCATCCACGCCGTACTGCGCGACGCGCAGCAGGGAATCGCGGAAGTGCTGCGATTCGGCAAGGAGCCGCAGCCGGTCACCAGGCTCGCGCTGGTGCAGGCTCTCGCCAAAACCGGCCATGACGAGCAGGCGATCGATATGGCCACGCAGATCGGCGTCGATCAGGTGATTCCCTGGCAGGCCGACCGTTCCATCGCCAAATGGAAGGCAGGACGTACTGACAAAAAGTGGAGGCAGGTGCTGGAATCCGCCACCGAACAGTCGCGCAGATCGTGGACGCCCCAGCTGGACGATTGCGTGACCAGCAAGCAGGTGGTCGCCATCTGCAAGCGCGCATGCGTGCATGGCGACATGGTGATCGTGCTGCATCAAGATGCCACGAAGACCTGGGAACAACTGGAAACCGGTATCGCCAAACTGTCCGATACGTGTCTGAAGGACGGACGTCCGCGCACCATATATGTGCTCGTCGGTCCGGAAGGCGGCATCAGCGACGCCGAAGTCGAGGCGTTCACGAAAGCCGGCGCCGAAGTGTGCGTGCTGGGAAGCAACATCCTACGTGCGTCCACCGCCGGTCCGGTCGCGCTGTCATTGCTCGCGCGAGCATTGGGACGTTTCGTCTGATCCCGGCTCCATTGCGTGAAATTGCCGGAATCGCCCCGTTTCCTGCTGGTGTAGCATGGTAGCGAAGGTTTTTCCAATACCGATAAGGAGCGTTATGAGCGACAAGGATTGCCTGTTCTGCAAGATTATCGCAGGTGAGATTCCCAGCGAGAAGGTGTACGAGGACGATGCCACCTACGCCTTCAAGGACATCAATCCGAAAGCCAAGGTGCACGTACTGATCGTGCCGCGCAAGCACTACGCGAACGTCGCCGAACTCGCCAAAGAGGATCCGGCACAGCTCGCCCACATGGCCGAAGTGGCGCAGAAAATCGCCGACCAGGAGTTCCATGGCGCTTTCCGTCTGATCTTCAACACCGGAATCGACGCCGGACAGACCGTGTTCCACGTGCACGCCCACGTGCTTACCGGCGAAAAGCTCGACGAATAGTCCACATACTGCCTACCGCCAATACCGACATCGGAAGAGGTTCTGTGCCCACCACTACACGCACCATCGCGATACCCCAACAGCTTGATCCGGTGACCGTGCTCGGCCCTGTGGACGAGGTGCTTCGGGAAGTCGAACGTGCGTTCCCCGACCTGACCATCATCGTACGGGGCAACCGCATCGCCATCATGTCGCATTCCAGCAAATCCGAATCCCAAGCCGCCCAAGCCGAACAGGTGGTTGCCGATATCATCCAAGCCGCCTATACCGCGCCGATGGACGCCGATACCGTCCGTCGCATGCTCGACCAGAACGTGCTTAAAAATCCGGTCCGCGCCACACATCCCGGCCACGGCCGCGTGGTGGAGGAATTGCGCATGGCCGGCAGGCAACAGTCGCACGCGTCCCATCGTGAGGAAACCGCAGACAGGCGGCGTCCTCACGTGCCGGGCGTCATCACCTTCGCGCTCGGCAAACCGGTCCGTGCCAAAACCGCCGGACAGATAGCCTACGTCAACGCCATCGAATCGCACACCATCACCTTCGCCATCGGACCGGCAGGCACCGGCAAAACCTATCTTGCCGTAGCCAAAGCGGTACGTGCTTTCCAAGACAGGCAGGTCCGGCGCATCATACTGACCCGTCCCGCCGTCGAAGCAGGGGAGAACCTCGGCTTCCTGCCGGGCACGCTCAACGAAAAGGTCGACCCGTACCTGCGACCGCTGTACGACGCGCTGTCCGACATGCTCGGAGCGGACCAGCTCAAGCGATACATGGACGACGGCACCATCGAAGTGGCGCCGCTCGCCTACATGCGCGGCCGCACGCTCAACGACGCGTTCGTGATCCTCGACGAGGCCCAGAACACCACCGAACAGCAGATGAAGATGTTCCTGACCCGACTGGGATTCAACACCAAAATGGTCATCACCGGCGACGTGACCCAAGTGGATCTGACCGTGCCGAAATCAGGTCTGGCCACCATCGAACGCATCCTCGACGGCATCGACGACATCGCCTTCGCCCACCTGAAGCCCGAAGACGTGGTCCGCCACGCGCTCGTGGGCAAAATCGTCGCCGCCTACGACAGGCACACGGCCATAGCGGGAGACCACAGCAGAAGCGCGCGTGCCGCATCATCGCAACCATTCGACGACAAGAACAAGGAAAACGCATAAATGAGCGTTGAAGTGACGAACGAAACCGCCTGGCAGATCGACGGCAAAATCTTTTCCGACCTCGGCGTATGGGTCATGAGCCAGATGAGGGTCAGCACACAATCCGACCTGACCATCATGTTCGTGGACCCGGATCCCATCGCCCAACTGCACATGCGTTGGATGAACCTCGAAGGCCCCACCGACGTCATGAGCTTCCCAATGGACGAACTGCGCCCCGGAGACGGCGGAACCGAAATGGAAGGCGTGCTGGGCGACATCGTGCTATGCCCGTGGGTGGCCGCCCAGCAGGCGCTCGCGGCCGGCCACAGCACCATGGAGGAAATGATGCTGCTGACCATCCACGGCATCCTCCACCTGCTCGGATACGACCATGTCACACCCGAACAGGAACGGCAGATGTTCGGCTTGCAACGCCAGCTGCTATTGACGTTCTTCGCGCTTCGACAGGGAGCCGGCGCGCGGGCGACGCTTCCCGCCGGCACGCCGGATGCGCTCGCCGAATGGGACCGCGAACACGGGGCCGGCGGCAAAACGGCCAAATGACGGCATGATGCATCATCCGACGGTTTCGAAAGTGGGGGTTGACGAACCATGGAAACAACGACTATCACGATGATTGCGATTCTCGTCGTCATCGCATTGCTGCTGGTCTGGCTGTCGCTGTCGATGGCCGCGACGGAAGGCGCGGTGGGACGTGTCACGAGGGCAAGTCTGAACAACCTCATTCTTGAGATTCAGACGGATACGGAGGCATCGCAATTCATACGCGACAAGAAGATCAAACGCATCCACAAGGTGCAGCGGCTGATCGCCGACCGCTACGCGACCGCCGGTTCATGCGCGTTCTTCCGCATCACCTGCAATGTGCTTGACGGTGTGTTGGTCGCCGCGATCGCGTCGTTGTGCGATGCGCCGTTATGGGCGGGACTGCTTGTCGGCTTCGTGTTCGCGCTGGTGGTCGCGGTGATTTCGCTGCTGGTCCGTCCACGTAGCGCGGGCGCCTCCAAACCGGTCGATCTGATGCTGAAGCATGCCGATGCGGCGTCGGTCGCGGTGGCTTTGACGCCATTCGCTAAAATCGGCGGACAGAAGGATGCGAAACGTCATTCGAATGATCTGTCGGACGATGAGGAGCTTGAAAAAATCCAACTCGAACAAGGGCGCGCCACCATAGATCGTCTGGTCGAGGCGAATGATTTCGACCCTGAGGTTTCCGAAATGCTGCGCAACGTATTGACGTTGTCCGAAACGTTGACGCGTGAGATCATGGTGCCGCGCACTGATATGATTTGCATCGAACGCGGGGAGACGCTGGAGAACATGCTGAAATTGTGCTCCCGTTCCGGATTCTCCCGTATACCGGTCATCGGCGATGATGTGGATGATCTGGTCGGCGTGGCATACCTGAAGGATGCCGTGCGCGCCACGGCGTTCAATCCCGCGGCGATATCCCGCGATGTCGAATCCATCGTCCGTGACCCGATGCTGGTGCCCGAATCCAAGCCGGTCGACGACCTGTTCCACCAGATGCAGCGCACCCGCCAGCATGTGGCCATCGTCGTGGATGAATACGGCGGCATCGCCGGCCTGGTCACCATCGAAGACACCATCGAACAGATCGTCGGCGAACTGGAGGACGAGCACGACCGTACCCAGCATGCCGATCCGGAACAAATCGGCGAGAACAAATGGAGCATGCCGGCACGCACGCCCATCGCCGACTTGGAGGAGATCTTCGAAATCGACATCGACGAGGACGACGTCGACACGGTATACGGTCTGCTCACCAAGCTGCTTGGCCGCGTGCCGATCGTCGGTTCGACGGCCGTCACCAGGGGCCTGCGCCTGACCGCGGTCGACTCCGCGGGACGCCGCAAGAAAGTGTCCACCATCGTGGTGGAACCGGCCCACGTCGAGGGCGTGGACGAAACTGAACAACACGAAGACCATACGAACGGTGCCGAAGAGGCATCCCATGACGACAAGGATTCCAAGGACAAGCATGACTGACGCAGATGTGACCGAACCGGCTTCCCAGCATTCCGACGCCGAAGCCCCCGTTCCATATCGTTCCGGCTTCGTCGCGGTGGTCGGACGTCCGAACGTCGGCAAATCGACGCTGATCAACGCGCTTATCGGCACGCAGATCGCCATCGCCTCATCCCGTCCGGAGACTACACGTAAGGCCATCCGCGGCATTCTGACCACAGACAACGCGCAGATCGTGCTGGTCGATACCCCCGGTATCCACCGTCCGCGTACGCTGCTCGGACAGCGGCTGAACGATGTCGTCGACGAATCGCTATCCGATGTCGACGCGATCGCCTTCCTGCTGCCCGCCGACCAGGAAATCGGCCCCGGCGACAAACGCATTCTGAGCAGGCTGCGTTCTGATTTCGCCGTCAAACGCGACGACGGCACATTCAAATGGAAGGTGCCGCTGATCGCCATCGTCACCAAAATCGACGAATTGGACCGAAGCGCTTTGATCGACAAGCTCATCGAAATCAACGAGTTCGCCGACTTCACCGACATTGTGCCGGTGAGCGCCCTCGAGCACGACAATCTCGCCGAAGTACGCAACGTGCTGGTGGAGAACATGCCCGAAGGACCGCAGATGTATCCGGCCGAGCAAATCACCGAAGAACGTCCGGAAGACACCATCGCCGAACTGATTCGAGGCGCGTTCCTGGAGGAATTGGATGACGAGCTGCCGCATTCGCTCGCCGTGGTGGTGGATTCCATCGAATATCCGGAAGACAACGACAGCGGCGAATCCTACGCGGGCAAGGCGCAGGTGATTGTGTCGATCTACGTGGAACGTGATTCGCAGAAGCCGATCATCATCGGACATAACGCGGAGCATCTGGTACGCGTCAAGAAGAAGCTGCGCACCGCGGTCAACCGCATCGTCGGGCAGAAGGCCAAGCTCGACCTGCATGTCAAGGTGGCCAAGGGATGGCAGTCGGATCCTAAGCAGCTTGAGAAGCTGGGCTTCTAAGCCGCTTAGGATCCGCTTCGCGGCGAAGCCGCTCACTTCGCCTACGGTCAGCCCACTGGGCTGCCCGTTTGACGGCTCAGCCAAGCAGCTTGAGAAGCTGGGCTTCTGATTTTTTCCGGGTGGGAACAATAAAGCCTGCCGCTGTTTATGCGGCAGGCTTTCTTATGCTCTAAGCTTGTTGGTGCTGGATGGTCACTTCTTCTTGGTGTACATTTGCGTGTTCAGCAGGGTGGCGTAACGCTTGATCACCTTCGGACGGATGACCTTCATGGAAGCGGTCATCAAACCGTTCTCCTGTGTGAACTCCTCCGGCAGGATGATGAACTTACGCACGGATTCGGCACGGGACACGCCCTCATTGGCCAGATCGACCCACTTCTGGACTTCGGCGCGGACGGCCGCGTTGCTGGAGGCCTCCTCCATCGACATATCTCGGTTGAGACCCTTGCTTTCCAGCCATGGACGCAACGCTTCCTCGTCAAGCGTAATCAGCGCGGAGATGAACGGACGCTTGTCGCCAAGCACCAACGCCTGAGAGACGAATTCGCAACGCTTGATGACATCCTCGATCGGGCCAGGGGAGACGTTCTTGCCGCCGGCGGTGATGATGAGATCCTTCTTGCGTCCGATGATATACAGGAAGCCATCGTCGTCAATGCGGCCCAAGTCGCCGGTCTTGTACCAGCCATCCTCGGTAAAGGAATCCTCGGTGGCCTCGCCGTTCTTATGGTACTTCGGGAACACCGAAGCGCCCTTGACCTGAATCTCCCCATCCTCGGCGATACGCAGCTCGAAACCAGGGAACGCGATGCCGACGGAACCCTGATGATACGGCACGCCAAGCACGTTGAACGCGCACGGCGCGGTGGTTTCGGTCAATCCGTAGCCTTCGTAGACCGGCACGCCGGCACCACGGAAGAACGCCAACAACTCCGGATCAAGCGGCGCACCGCCCGCGACGATCCACTTGGCGCGTCCGCCGAGCACCTCACGCAGCGAGGCATAGACCACCGGATCGAACGCCGCGCGACGTGCCTTGGTAAGCGTTCCGGCCTTCCCCTTGGTGCTGACTTCCTTCATATAATTCTGCGCGGCGACCACGGCTGCGGCGAAAGCAACGCCCTTGGCGCCATGACCGGCCTTCTGGGAAGCAGCGTTGTACACCTTTTCCAACACACGCGGAACAACGATCATGATGGTCGGCTTGGCCACCTGCAAATCGGCGGTCAGCGTCTTGATGCCCTGCGCGATATAAATATGCAGATTGCTTGCCACGCAGATGTAGTTGATGGCACGGGCGAAGGAATGCGCCTGAGGCAGGAACAGCAGGACGGTGTTCTTCTTGTCATGCAGCAGTTCCGGCATATAATCGGGCAGATTGAACGCGGTGGCGCAATAATGCTCATGCGTCATCTCCACGCCCTTCGGCGCGGCGGTCGAACCGGACGTGTACACAATGGAGCACAGATCGGTCTTCTGCACGGAATCGATTCGCGCATCGAGCGCCTCATCGCTCACACCGGAGCCATACGCCTTGATCTCGTCAAGACCACCGGTCTCGAAGCAGACGATGTGCTCCAAAGTCGGGCATTCGGTTTCGGCCCCGTCCGCCTTCGCCTTCATATCAGTGGTTTCCACGACCAGCAGACGCGCATCGGAATTGTTGACGATATTGCGGATCTGCTCGGCGGAATCGGTATCGTAAATCGTGGCGAGCACGCCGCCGCAGGCCATGACGGCCGCGTCGAACACATCCCAATCGTAGGAGGTGCGGCACATGAAAGCCACGCCATCGCCCTTCTTCAAACCATAATGCAGCAAGCCCTTCGCGACGGCGCGGATGTCGGCGAGCGTCTCATTTGCGGTCTTGGTGTGCCAATCGCCATCTTGCTTGAACGTGTACAATGGTTCGTCGCCCATACGAGCGGCGCGGTCGGCGTAGATATCGTAGATGGAGGTGCCTTCGTCTAGCGGCGGATTGCCCTCTGTCTTCGTGGTCAACAGTCCGGTTTCAGGGTCAAGGAACGTGGTGGACGGGTATCCCGGTCCCCATTCAGCGGTGTGCGGCAGCTCGATATGGCCATCGGGGGAGAGGATGCTGTTCGGGTCGTTGTAATCCGGTGTATTGCCGGAATCGTCGCTGACCGGGTGCACGAAATCGTTGCCCAAGCGCAACGCCTTCCTTGCGAGATTAGTGGCCTGCTTGTTCAACGAGGTGATGATGGACACGTGACTCTCCTACGTATATAAACGGTATCTAAAGAAGGAATGATAGCCCGTCGCGCGCGACACGTCACCTTACGGTAGCGTAAGGTGACAGGCCATCAGGGAAACGGGCGGCGCATGCCGGATACAGCCCGTGATTCGAAAGATGAACGATTGCGGCCGCGATGTTGCCGTGTACGTTACACTTGGGCGCTGTATCTGTTCATTAGATTTCTTTAACGAGGAAGAAAGGGCACCTATGGCTGAAAAAGCTGAAGCCACCGTGGTCTTCGGAGTTCTCAACGAGACTTCCGAACACGAGTCCCGTGTTGCTCTGACACCGGATATCGTAACGAGGTTGCGTAAATCAGGTGTTACATGTCTGATTGAGTCCGGTGCGGGCGTCGCATCGCACTACGTTGATGAAGATTATACGAAGGCGGGCGCGCAGGTCGTCTCCGCCGACGATGTGATCGCACGCGCCGACGCGCTGGGTTTTGTGGATCGTCCAAGCAATGAGCTGCTCGCCCGCGTCAAGCAGGGCACATGGATCATTGGCATGTTGGGATCGTTCACCGATGCCGATTACGTCGCCGCGATCGAGAAGACCGGTCTGGTCGGCGTCGCCATGGAAAAGCTGCCGCGTCAGCTGAGCTCCGCGCAGTCCATGGACGAAATGACGTCGCAGAACTCCGTGATGGGCTACAAGGCCGCCATCGTGGCAGCCAACGCGTACGGTTCCTTCCTGCCGATGATGACCACCGCCGCTGGCACCATCCGCCCGGCCAAGGTGCTTATTCTGGGCGCCGGTATCGCCGGCCTGCAGGCCATCGGCACCGCCAAGCGTCTCGGCGCCGTCGTCACCGCGTACGACGTGCGTCCGGCATCCAAGGGCGAAGTCGAATCCTTGGGCGCCAAGTTCCTCGACCTTGGTCTTGACTTCTCCAAGGGCCAGGGCGAAGGCGGCTACGCACGCGCGCTGAGCGCCGAAGAGCAGGCCCAGCAACAGGCCGCGGTCGATCAGAAGGCCGCCGGCTTCGACATCGTCATCACCACCGCCAAAGTGCCGGGACGCAAGCCTCCGGTCCTTCTGACCAAGGCCGGTGTGGCCGGTCTGCATCGTGGCGCCGTCATCGTCGATTGCGCGGCAAGCGACCTTGGCGGCAACGTCGAAGGCTCCTCCGTCGGCACCCAGGTCACCGACAACGGCGTGACCATCATCGGCGCCCCGTATCTGGCCAGCGGCGTGTCCACCACCGCATCCAACCTGCTGAGCCGCAACGTGGCCGACGTGCTGGCGCATTTCGTGCGTGACGGCAAGCTCGCCATCGACCTGAACGAAGAGCTCGACAACGCCATGGTCGTGGCCGGCCGCGGCGAGGAAGCCAAGAAGGAAGAGGAGTAAAGCAATGGATATCGTCGTTGCGATCACACTGTTCGTCCTCGCGCTGCTCATCGGCGTCGAGGTCATCGGCAAGGTGCCCGCCACCCTGCACACCCCGCTGATGTCGGGCGCCAACTCCATCCACGGCATCGTCATCGCGGGCGTCGTCATCGTCGCCGCGCACGCCACCAGTCCGCTCGCCTGGGTGTTCATCTTCCTGGCCGCCGTGCTGGGCACGATGAACGTCGTCGGCGGCTACGTCGTCACCGACCGCATGCTGGAGATGTTCAAGTCCGACAAGGGCAAGAAGAAGGAAGAGGAGGCCAAGTAAATGGGTACCCTGGCCGAAATGCTGAGCACGCCGCTCGGCGTCATCGAATGGTTCGTCTATCTGCTGGCCGCAGTGATGTTCGTCATCGGCCTGCACCTGATGAACTCCCCGAAGACCGCCCGCAAGGGCAACATGGTCTCCGCCATCGGCATGGTGTTCGCCGTGGCCATGGCCTTCATCGTGCTGTTCGCAGGTGAGGCCTCCAACGGTTTCAAGCATGGCGTCGCAGTCATCGTGCTGATCGTCGGCATCGTCATCGGCGCCGTGGCGGGCGTGGTCTCCGCCAAGAAGGTCAAGATGACCGACATGCCGCAGCTGGTCTCCGTGTTCAACACCGTGGGCGGTGGCGCCGCCGCGCTCGTGGCATTGAACGACATCCTGACCTCCGCCGAAACCCCATCCATCGTGGTGCTCATCACCGCGGGTCTGGGCATCATGATCGGCTCCGTCACCTTCTCCGGCTCGCTGATCGCAGCCGGCAAGCTGCAGGGCATCAAGTGGGTCAAGAAGCTGAGCCTGCCGGGCAAGGGCTTCTGGAACATCCTGTTCGTCGTGCTCACCATCGTGTCCTTCGTGATGTTGTGCGTGCAGCCGAACCAGCGTCTGCTCTGGTCGATCCTGACCACCGTGTTCGCCCTGTGCTACGGCCTCGTGTTCGTCATCCCGATCGGCGGCGCTGATATGCCGGTCGTCATCTCCGTGTTGAACGCCTGCACCGGCACCGCAGTGGCCATGTCCGGTCTGGCCATCAACAACATCGCCCTGATCGTGGCCGGCGCGCTCGTCGGCGCGGCGGGCGTGACCCTGTCCATCGCCATGTCCAAGGCCATGAACCGTCCGCTGCTGTCCGTCCTTGCCGGCGGCTTTGGCGGATCCAACGCCGCTGCCGGCGCTGGTGAAGGTCCTGAAGGCACCATGAAGGAAACCTCCGCCGACGATCTGGCCGTCCAGCTCGTCTACGCAGAGAAGGTCATCTTCGTGCCGGGCTTCGGTCTGGCCCAGGCCCAGGCCCAGCGTGAGCTCGCCGACCTTGGCACGCTGCTCAAGGACCACGGCGTCGAAGTCTCCTACGCCATCCACCCGGTTGCCGGCCGTATGCCGGGCCATATGAACGTGCTGCTCGCCGAAGCCAACGTGCCGTACGAGGAGCTCATCGACCTGGACGACATCAACCCGCAGTTCCCGCAGGCCAACGTGGCCCTTGTGGTCGGCGCCAACGACGTGACCAACCCGGCCGCCCGCAAGCCGGGCACCCCGGTTTCCGGCATGCCGATCCTCGACGTCGACAAGGCACAGAACGTGGTGGTCATGAAGCGTGGCCGTGGCACCGGTTACGCCGGCATCCAGAACGAGCTGTACTTCGAAGACAACACGCAGATGCTGTTTGGTGACGCCAAGGCGAGTCTGCAGGCCGTCATCGCAGCGGTCAAGGAACTCATCAACTGACGGACCGGCTCGTCGCCTACGCGAAGATCAGGCCCTTCCTCTTTTTGGAGGAAGGGCCTTTTGTTATTGCGCAAGTTGTCCACAGACAGGTATGGGGGTGTGGATAGGTGGAAATTGTCCACTTATTCACTTTTTTCAAAGGATTGTGACGGAGAGGTGGACGGATATGCGACAGTAGGTGCATCTCTACGACGAAGGAGTTGCATATGACAGTTGCCGTGGCCACGCCATTCAATATGGACGAACAGGCTTTCCTGCAAACGATGGATCGGCTGATCGAGCGCTTCGACCGGTACAGCTCGGGGCGTTGTTTCGCGGACCTTGATCGGATACGTCTCGAACACGATATGGAAGGTCCGCTTTCCCTGTTCGATGACGTGGTGCACGAGCTTGCGGATGACTTGTTCGGCGGCACGTCATGGCCGGTGAACCTCGACATGGATATGATCATATTGGATCGGTTCCAAATAGGCTATGATGCCGAATTCCTGACCGGATGCCGCAATGTGGTTCGTAAATACGGCATGAGCGCATGGCTGTATGAAATGATTAATGATGCTTCCGTCGCGGTGGCGACGCATCGGCCGAGCAACAGGATGCCGTTCCAGCTTGGTCTGTTCGATACACGTGAGGTGTTCCGAAGGAAAAAGACCAAGGGGAAGAAGAGCGGAGGCGGAAGGAGGAAACGGCTCGAATGCATGATGGAATACCTGCGACAGACCTACCGTCTGGCCGCATACACTCTGTTGCGATGGGGAGGGGGCGAGCCTAGGGCCGCTGATGCGGCGCTGATGGTTCTCGCTTATGGGGGATTGGGTATGTGTATGCTCCGCGATGATCCGAAAGTGGTCGAATTGGGATGTGATCCCGATTTCCGATACAGGCATGTATGCGCCCAGTTGCAGGATATGCGGATCAAGGCGGATCTGGAATATGCCTGTTCTGTGGATCTGAGCGTCACCAGCTCATTGGAATATCCGGCTTGCCTCGATGCCAGATATCTGTATGACGCCGAACACATTGTGGAGGCATATCGGAATCTGTGGGATGAGAACACTAAGCCCGTCGCCCAACTACTGGCCGAGATCGAGGACAATGGCGTATATGAAGTGGAGGATATATGGAAAGACCCGCTCTATCTGCATGACCTTGCCATCTCCCTTATGGGGCCGTCGGCTTCGGGTCTTCTCCAGGAAGGCTTCAGACTGCGTGATCGAACCATGTTCGAGAATGGTGTCAAAGAACTTGACAGCCAGGCACGCAATGTGAGGAAGGCTGGTCTGCTGCTTACCCTTGCCGGATATATCTTTTTCGCCGAACCGGAGGATCGCATGGATGCGATGCTCGCTTCGCACAAGGATCGCAAACGCATGTTGGACAACTATGAAAAGCTTGGCGAAATGGCCGCGACCATCGCCTTGTACCGTCTTCCTCGGGATCGCGAATCGCTTCGGGCAGTGCGGGCCCTGCTCATGCATGAGACGGGCGTGTACGCGGACAAGATGGGAGAGCTCATGGGTCTCGCCGACGAGCCGGACGGGGAAGACGAAGCCACCGCTCCGGTCATGGGGTGAAAGACGGTTTTCCGCATATTGGACATGACAATGCTTTGGGATTGACTCTACAACCATTGTAAGGTTTAGCCTTCCTGCTGGAAGACATAGGCCGAAACGGGAGGATAAGAGACAACCCATGGGAAAGAACCTGACAACGGGAAGCGTGTTCAGAACGATCGTCACCTTCGCGTTGCCGTATCTGCTGTCGTATTTCCTGCAGACGCTGTACGGCATGGCCGATCTGTTCATCGCCGGACAGTTCATCGGCATCGACGGCATCACCGCGGTGGCGAACGGCAGCCAGGTGCTGTACATGCTCACCGTGGTCATCGTGGGTCTTGCCATGGGCGCGACCGTCACCATCGGCCGTGCGGTCGGCGCGAACAGGCTCGACCGTGCGGCCAAGGCCATCGGCAACGTCATCACGCTGTTCGCAGGAATCGCGTTGGCGCTGACGGTCGTTCTGCTGTTGAACGTGCACAACATCATCTCGCTGATCGGCGTGCCAGTCGAAGCCGTCGAGGGAACCGCGCAGTATCTGACCATCTGCTATATCGGCATCCCGTTCATCGTCGCGTACAACATTATCAGCTCGGTGTTCCGTGGGATGGGCGATTCGAAAAGCCCCATGTATTTCATTGCGGTTGCATGCTTCTGCAACATCGTGTTCGACTACCTGTTTATGGGCTGGCTGCGTCTTGGTCCCTCGGGCGCGGCATTGGGCACCACACTGGCGCAGGCCATCAGTGTGACCGTGACATTGGTGGCGATTCGCCGCCGGCGTACGGGCATCAGACTGAAGTTCGGCGATCTTCGCCCCGATAGGGCCATGCTCCGCGGCATTCTCGGCATCGGAGTGCCGACGGCGGTTCAGGACGGCTGCATCCAGATCGCCTTCATCATCATCACGGTCATCGCCAACTACCGTGGCCTGAACGATGCGGCAGCTGTCGGCGTCGTCGAAAAGGTGATCAGCGCGTTGTTCCTGGTACCGTCGTCCATGCTGGCCACGGTATCCGCCGTCTCGGCGCAGAACATCGGTGCCGGCAGGATGGAGCGAGCGACGAAGACACTGCGATACGCCACCGCGATCACCGTCGTCTACGGCATCGTCATATCGATTGTGGTGGAACTGACGGCGGGCTCCATCGTCGGCCTGTTCACCACCGATGCGACGGTAATCCTGCTGGGAACACAGTACATCCGCAGCTACATCGTCGACAGCATCTTCGCGGGCATCCACTTCTGCTTCAGCGGCTTCTTCGCCGCATGCGGGCGCTCCTATATCGGATTCATCCACAATATCGTGGCCATCACCCTGGTCCGTGTGCCCGGGGCGTATCTGGCATCCAAGCTGTTCCCGAACACCTTGTTCCCCATGGGCGTCGCCGCGCCCGCCGGATCGCTGCTTTCCGTGCTGATCTGTCTTGGCTTCTACGCGTGGCTCAAGCGTCACGGCGTAATTTCGGAGAAGGCGCGTGCATGACGGCGAGTGAGCGAAGTGGAGGGCGCGACGCTTTGCCGGGTGACGGCAGACTGTTCCGTATAGGCAAGGTTGCAGATATGTTCAATGTGTCGCTGGGCACGCTTCGGCATTATGAGCGTTGCGGCTTGCTGGAACCCGAATATATCGACCCGCGCACCGGGTACCGGTATTACGGTGCCAAGCAGTTCGAGGTGCTGAACACAATCCGGTACCTGCGTGTGCTGGATATGCCGTTGACGCAGATAGCCGAGTTCCTGCACAATCGCGACGTGCATGTCATCGAGGACAAGCTTGTTGCACAGAAAGCCCTGATCGAGCGCAAACAGCATGGGCTGGAAATGGTCCAGCGGAAGATCGACCATCGCTTGGAGCGGCTGCGGGACGCTGAGCAGTCCGAATTCGACGTGATACGTGTTGTGCGGCAACCCGCCTGCAGGATCGTCTGGATCAGGGATTCACCGAAGGTCGACTCGTATCTCGGCCTGGAATATTCGATCCGCAAGCTGGAGCAGCATCAGAAGGATTCGCTGGTCTTCCTCGGCAAGGTCGGCGTCGGCATTGACAAGGAATCGTTGGAACAGGGCGGATATGCCGATTACGGGTTGGTGTTCCTATTGCTTGACGACGAGGACGAATATGAGGGCGACACCGTGGCATTGCCGGAGACCGATTGCGTGCGCATCCGGTTCCGGGGGAGTCATGGCGATGCCCCCGACCGGTATCGCGAGCTGATATGGTACACCGCAGAGCAGGGTCTCGACATCACCGGGTTCTCACGTGAGATCGCGTTGATCGATGAAGGGTTGACATCGGATCCCGCCCAGTTCGTGACCGAGATCTGCATCCCGGTGCGCTAGCCACTTTCCGGCGACGTGTGGCGCTACTTGGCTTTCTCCTTCAGAGTCGGCGCAAGGGTGCCGGCCAGCGCGCGCTCGCCCGGCCTGGCCAATGGGCCGACCAGTTCATGCGCCGTGTACGGCTCCTCAAGATAGGCGATGTCGGATTCGCTGAGTTTTACTCCAAGTGCTTCGATGACATCATCCACGCGCTCCGTCTTCGAGCAGCCGACGATCGGTGCCGTGACGTCCTTGGCCCAATGCCAGGCGAGGGCGATCCGCGCCATCGGCACGCCGAGCCGTTCCGCGAGCCCGTGCACGCGTTCGATGATCGGCATATCCTGCGCACGTGCCTGATCGTACTTGTTGCGCATGGTGCCGTCGGTGGTGCCGCGTTTGGAATCGGAATCCCAGGACGGATGGGTCAGATGGCCGGACGCCATGGGGAGTATGGGGTGAGCGCCATGTTGTACTGACGGCTGTTCGGTGGCGTCGGCATCGATGGTCCACTGATGGAACTACGGGGAGGTCTTGCCGAAACTCATACCGCCAAGGCAGACCTTGGAAACTTGGATGCCGGACCATCCCAGTGGGGCGTAGCTCATGTCAGTCATACTGAAGCTCTTCTGCCGTTGATGTTCGGAAGGTCAGCATATCCCGTTTCGATTGGCAGAACCAATACCTCGCATGAATGGTTTGATATGCAATCGACGCATGGAACGATATACCATACTCACATTGGACATTCTTTTTCGCCGGGCGTTGAATAGGGAACGGTACAGAGCATAAATGAAAGGACGGGTCGACAATGGAAAATCCGAGCGCATTCCCGATGGGAGAACCGAACGACGGCTTCGCGCAGTACTTCGTGGGACAGAGCTACCTTGCTCCGGTGCTCGAGACTCCGCAGATTGCCATCCATAACGTGACCTTCGAGCCGGGTTGCCGCAACAACTGGCACATCCATCACAACGCGGCGCAGGTACTCATCGCGGTCGGCGGTCGCGGTTACTACCAGATCGAGGGACAGGAGCCAAAGGAGCTCAAGGCCGGGCAGGCCGTCTGCATCCCCGCGGATACGAAGCACTGGCATGGCGCCGCCCCCGGCGAATCATGCTCGCATCTAGCCTTCATGGTCCCTGCGGGCGATCCGGCATCCATGAGCAACGAATGGCTCGAGCCGGTGGATGCCGAAGCCTACGGCAAACTTGCCTGAGGTCTGTTGTTCTTATATGGAGGGCCATCCTGCAAAAGTGGGATGGCCCTTTTTGTTGTTCAGGGCGATAACGGTTTGAAGCCTTGCGGCGAGTGGCGTCATGCGAGGAAATCCGCAAGCAGATTGCACAAGTAGCTTGTGTAAGTGCTATGGTGGCCAGCTGGAGGCAATCGAAATGGATACGAAAGACGAATATTCGACATCGGATGTCGCCATGGAATTGGCGATTGCGGTCAGCAGGCTGCAAGCTCGGATGAAGCATGAGGCCGGCATCGCGGAACGGGGCATCACCGCTTCGCAGCTTGCCATGTTGAAGCGGCTGGATACCGAGGGAGAACTGTCGGTATCGACTTTGGCCGCGTACGAACACGTATCGCAACAGGCCATCACCCAGCGTCTTGAACTACTGAGGTCCACAGGGTATGTCACACAGCATGCCGATTCGAAAGATCGTCGTCGTCGACTGGTCGGCTTGACCGATGAAGGACATGCGTTCCTCGCCCACGTAACCGCTAGCCAAACAACTTGGCTGGCGCATGCCATCGAATATGCATTGGATGACGGCGAGCGCGGGGACCTCGCCGCTGCGACCACATTGATCGAACGCATCGCCGCCACGGAATCGCTGCCGACGGGAGGCGACACGCGATGAAGACGGCTGATAAGACAAGAGAAACTCCCGCGTTTCCCAAGACCTTCATCATGGCGATGATATTTGGGGTCGGTCTCAACCCTGTCAACAGCACGCTTATCTCGACGGCGCTCGCACCGATTTCACATGATTTGCGGATTGATGCCGGAAGGGCGACCCTGCTGATATCTGCGCTGTACCTGACATGTGCCATCGCGCAGCCGACGGCGGGCAAGCTTTCTGAGATCATTGGTCCTCGCTCGGTGTTCATGGCCGGTGCGGCATTGGTCATGATTGGAGGACTACTGGGTGGTTTCGCCCCGAATCTCGGCGTGCTGCTGACGTCGCGTGTGCTTATTGGTGCGGGCACATCCTGTGGCTATCCTGCTGCCATGCTGCTGGTTCGCAGACGGGCTGATCGCATGGGATTGGCGGAACCGCCTTCGTTGGTCCTTTCCATTCTCGCTATGGTGGGACTGGTGCTCATCGCTGTCGGTCCACCGTTGGGCGGCCTGTTGGTCACCTTTTTGGGATGGCGCTCCACCTTCTTCGTCAACGTGTTGGTCGGCATCATCACGATTGTGCTGGGATTGGCAAGCATCGAGCCCGATGCGAAGCATGAACATCGCATGACCGTATCCTTCTTCATCGCGCATCTCGATGTCATGGGTCTGTTGCTATTCTCCATCACAATCAGCGCGCTGCTGATTGTTCTTATGAGTTTGCCTACTTTCGACAAGGTGTCCGGTTGCGTCACTGTCATCGCTTTGTTGGCTTTTGTCGCGTGGGAGTTGCATGCGGCAACGCCTTTCGTCGATGTGCGTTCACTCGCGGCGGATAATGCGATGACGTTGAATTTTCTGCGTGCGATGCTCACCATGCTTGGCGCTTATGTGGTCATGTACGCCTTGCCCCAGTGGTTGGAGGATGCCTGCCATATGAACGCCGGTGTTTCCGGCATGTTCATCATTCCGATGGGGGTGGTGGCGACAGTGGCTTCGTTATCCATCGCGAAGAAGCCGATAGTGCGCCTGCCGTTGATGGTGTGCTGTTCGGCGATGGTGGCGGTGGGCATGTTGTTGGCTTGCACGTCATCCGCTGGCATGGTCGTATTGCCGTTGACCGCCTCCGCTGTCGCGGGACTGGTGTTGGGACTCAGCATGTCGACCAGTCAGACCGTGCTATATCGCCGAGCGGCATCCGAGCATATTGGCACGTCGTCTGGTCTGCTGCGCACGTCCATCTATATCGGGTCTATCGGTGCGTCCTCATTGAGTGGCGTGTTCTTCGGTGAGACGGTCACTGATGGAGGGCTCCACGGCATTGGCATCACAGTTGCGGTTTTGGGGGTCGCCGCGCTATTGGCGACGGTTATGGATCGTACGTTGCGGTAGTCCGGGGAAGTTGTCCGCATCGTGAATGATGGTACGGACGGCCTCGCGTGCCGGATATACTGGACTGCGGTGATGGGACTCGCCTGAAGCCGTTACAGGCTTCGAACCGCAAACCCGCTGATGGTTCCTACGACATAGGGTGTGCTGTACCTTATGGCTTTCAGCGGTTGTGGCATCGCCATTCTTCCATGTCTGTCATATTGGTTCGGCACCTCGCTGGAAAGAAGATACATGGCACGACAACATATCATTCGAGTCGATCTCATATGCGTGGTGTTCCTTGGGGGATGCATCGGAACCGCATTACGCTACGCTTGTTCGGTCATTCCCGACTGCGGCGCATTCCATATCGGCACATTCGCGGCGAATATGGCCGCCTGCTTCGTATACGCGGCGCTTTCGGCATGGCTGGGAGGAACCCGCAGAACCGTGGGACGCGCGAAGGAATATGTGAACCGTGGATGTGGCATGGGCATGTGTGGAGGATTGTCCACCATGTCCACTCTCGCCCTCGAGGAATTCACTATGCTGCATGACGGCAAAGCCATGGATTGTGCGGCGTATTGTTGCACGACCTTCATCGTGGGCTGTCTGCTGGCATACGTTGGCGCGCATGTCGGGCTGCGGTTTGCCGGTACTGAGCATAACGATGGTGATCGCCATGCCATGGGCAAGGAGGCGGACTGATGAATAATGCGGTCATCGCCGTATCGGTGTGCCTGTGTGGTGGTCTCGGCGCCGCCGCAAGGTATGTTTGTGATTCCGTTATCAAAGCTTCTTGGCATAAGGCATTTCCTTTGTCGACCTTTGTGATCAACAGTATTGCCGGATTCCTGGCAGGCGTGATTGCAGGTCTGTACTCACGCCGGTTTCTGTCGGATCCCGCGCATGTGATGTTGGCGACCGGCTTCCTTGGTGGATTCTCCACATTCTCCACCATGATGAACGAATCCGTGACGTTGTTGCGCGGTGGGCGGATCACCGTGTTCGTGGGATATGTGCTGACGTCGGTGGTGGTTCCTGTGATGGCCGCGGCATTGGGATATTGCCTTGTCGTCTGAGACTGGAGCGAGGACGTTGACTCGGGGCGTCGTTTCATTGTCTCTGGGTATGGATGGTTTATGGATTACCGCGACGCGGATTGGATAGTTTTCCATGAAAACGAGGAAAAACTATTGTCTTTTCCGTGTTTCCTCGATACATTGGTGGCTGGCCGCCCATGACAATCGAAAGGACTGACCATGACGCAGCAGGGCATGTCGACCAAGTCGAGGCATCTGACCATTCCCGATCTCATCACGATAGGTGTGTTCACTGCCTTGTATTTCGTGCTGGTCGCCGTGGCCACGCTGTTCAGTTCCGTGGCTTTGATGGGATTCGGCATGATTCTTCTGCCTGCGGTCGCCGCATTGATCTGTGGTTGCGTATATATGCTCCTGGTTGCCAAGGTCGGAAAATTCGGCGCGATTAGCGTGATGGGCATCGTCGTCGGATTGTTCTTGTTCGTATCCGGACATTTCATCCTTTCCCTTGCTGCGAGCATCGTGTTTCCGGTCATCGCTGATGCCATCGCTCGCGCCGGGGACTATCGGAGCAAGACAGGTATCCTGGCGAGTTATGTCGTGTTCTGCTATGGGCTGACCGGTCCGATTCTGCCGTTGTGGTTCATGAAGGATGCCTATGTGGCCAGTCTGCAGGCCCGTGGCAAGGACTCGTCCTATATCGATGGTGTGTTCGCACATGTCAATACCGGCACGTTTTTCATTGCCATGATAGTGGTACTGGTATGTGCGTTGCTCGGAGGCTGGTTTGGGCAGCGTATGCTGAAGAAGCATTTTGCGAAGACCGGCATCATCTGATGGCCCTGGACCCAAGAACCAAACTGTACCTAGTGGCATTGGCCAACCTGTTGCTGTTCTTCCATGTCGACGTGGTTGTGGAGTCGCTTACAGTATTGCTGCTTCTTCTGCCACTGCTCGGCGCGGGACGATGGGCGGCTGCGGTACGCTTCGGTTGCATCTATGTATTGCTACTAGTGGGGACTTGGGCATCGACGCTTGACGATGGCGGCAGCTGGTTGCATATGCTTGGTTTGCTTTGTGTCGGCATCCGGATGATGATGCCTTGTCTGATTGCCGGCATATACGCATTCACCACGACTACGGCCAGTCAATTCGTGTGTGCCCTGCGGCGCATGCGCATTCCGGAGACGATTGTGATTCCATGTGTGGTGTGCATCCGGTTCTTCCCGACAATCCATGACGATTACCATCAGATTCGTGACGCGATGGCATTACGTGGCATCGCCCAGGGGACATTCGCCCTGCTCCGTCATCCGGCTCAGTCTTTGGAATACATCCTGATGCCGTTGTTGATGAACGCTACGGGGGTCGCCCAGGATTTGTCCGTAGCCGCACTGACCAAAGGAATCGGCATTCGCGGGCCTCATACATGTCATACCGAAATCCGCATGCATGGCATTGATTGGGCATGGATGGTCATCTGCACGGTTCCTCTGGCATTGGGCATTGGAGGAGCATGGTGAGTATCGGAAGTGATATCAATCGGATAGTCGCATGGACGCAACGGTGCTCATTCGCATATCATGCTGATGAAGCTGCTGAGGTCGATGCGCTGAATGACATCAGCTGTGCCATACCGCAAGGCGAGATTGCCATCTTATGTGGACAAAGCGGCTGTGGCAAAACCACGTACACACGTTTGCTCAATGGTCTGATACCTGGTTTCTATTCCGGCGATTTGCAGGGCATCCATATGACGTGCGGAATCCGCGCCGGATTGGCTCCTGTGGAAAGCTATGTGGGACAGGTGGGCAGCGTATTCCAGAATCCGAAGACGCAGTATTTCAATGCTGATTCCACCGATGAGCTGGCATTCCCCTGCGAGAATACGGGCATGTCTCCCGCGCGGATTCGGCAACGCGTGCATGATGTCGCGGAGCAGTTTCACATCAGGCATCTATTAGGTCGTAGGATCATGACGCTTTCAGGTGGCCAGAAGCAACAGCTTGCTGTCGCGGCATCGACCATGCTGGCTCCTGGACTCATCGTTATGGATGAGCCGACAAGTAATTTAGATATGGTGGCGATTCGCAGGCTGCATGACATGGTCTCCCGATTGAGAGCTGATGGAATGACCATCGTCATTGCCGAACACCGTCTTGCATGGTGCGCGGATTTAGCGGACCGTTTCATAGTGTTCGATCACGGTACGATTCTCGGTGAATATGAGGCGTCCGATTTTCTGGCGATGTCCGAACAGCGCGTCGCGGCATTAGGATTGCGCGCCCTCGATGACAGACCATACAGGCTTGCCGTGCATCGTAAACTCCAACATGGAGGCATTGCGCCCGACGAGGACAAGCGACAGGTCGTCATTGGTGTGCGCGGCCTGAGTGTAGGCCATACAAAGCGGGGACTTCTAGGCCGCAAGACACCCGTATTCGCACGTGATATTCCCGATTTCGACATTCACGAGGGTGAGATTCTTGGCCTTATGGGGTCGAACGGGGTTGGCAAAAGCACTTTGGCACGTACGCTATGCGGTCTTGCCGCTCCGTTGAACGGCATGGTGCTATTGAATGGGACGAAAGCGAGCCGCGGCGCTTTGACTCGTGCCGGATTTCTCGTCATGCAGGACGTCAATTACCAGCTCTTCTCCGATAGTGTTCGGGAAGAGGCATTACTGGGACTTGATGGGATGGATGACGCTGTGCGTGACCGATGCGATGCTGTGCTACGAGACCTCGACCTATTGGATTCCGTGCAGCGCCACCCGATGAGTTTATCCGGCGGTCAAAAGCAGAGGCTGGCTATAGCCTGCGCTTTGATGAGCGATAAGCGATTCATTGTTTTGGACGAACCGACCAGCGGACTGGACCGGTTGCATATGACCCAAGTCGGCGGACTTCTGCGAAAGCTCGCGGACCGTGGCAAAGCGGTGTTGGTCGTAACACATGATTATGAGCTTGCAGCGCTATGGTGCGACCGCATCATAGCGCTGGAAGACGAACTGCATAACGAACAGGGAGAAGAAGAGGATCGTCTGGCATGGACTTCAATGTGAACGATTGGCTGGGAGACTGGATTAGCTTCGAACATTTGATCAACAATCATGACCCGAACCTTGACCGGGCTTGGAAGGATTCGACGAAAGCCATGCGATCCAAGCCGCTGTTCGCGATCATGATGCTCGGCGATGCGCGACGCTTCTGGGCAAAAGCCTGCAAAACCTCGGGCAAGGAGTGGCGATTCCGCATTGGTGGATGGCATATCGAGCAGCCGTCCGCAGTTGGCGACGATGATGCTGTCGCAGGCTTTAACCTGACTTGGCTGGACGAAAAACGCACCCCCATCACAACACATGAATATCGGCTCGATCATGTGCACGACAAGGGGCTGGAAGGCAAACCCTGCTATGTGTTCCACGCTAGCGATGCCGGTGCCTCCGATCCCTTCGCCGTACTCATCGCGATGGAGCCCATGCCTGAACGCTCCGTGCTCAGACACGGGGGACTGCTCAGTCATCTGCATTTTCAATATGCCTCTGATGAAGGCGAACTCATCAAAGGTACTGGCAAACAAGCCACGCTCCGCCATCGCATGTGGTATCCCACCATGTGCGCCGCTGAAGGGACGTTACTTGATCAATGCAACATCGTACGTGCGCTGCATCATCTTCAAGCATGGCGGGAACTGCCTGTCCCATCATCAGACTGACTGCAGATGCCCGAAGATGGGACAATATCAGCATTGCGACGATTGTAGGTATCGTCCAGTGACGCTTTCCGGACATGCGGCGATCCGAGAAGGCGCTCCCTCGCATACTACGCGTCCGCCTGCTTCACCGCCGCCCGGTCCCATATCCACCACATAGTCCGCATTGGCAATCACGTCCAAATCATGTTCGATGACGACCACCGTCGCGCCATTCGCTACAAGTTCATCAAACACGTGCAGCAGCACGCGAACATCAAGCGGATGCAAGCCGATTGTCGGCTCATCGAACACGAATACCGCATCATGCTGTTTCCGCCCCATCTCGCTGGCCAATTTCAAACGCTGGGCCTCACCGCCCGACAGCGCGGGAGTTGGCTCGCCCAACGCAAGATAGCCCAAACCCAATTCATGCAACGTGGCAAGCTTCGTTTGGATCGGTTTGACATCTCGTAAGACAGGCATGGCATCGTCGACGGTCATTGTCATTAACTGCGGCATCGAATACGCCACTCCGTCGGTGCAGGGGAGCTTCAGCTCGGCGATTGCATCGGAATACCGCGAGCCATGGCATGCCGGGCATTCGATATCGACGTCAGGCAGGAACTGCACGTCGAGCGAAATCGATCCCGTGCCGTCGCACGTCGCGCAACGCAGCTTGCCAGTGTTATAGGAGAATGCCCCCGCTTTCAGACCGATGGTCCGCGCAGCATCTGTTTTTGCGAACGCGCGTCGAAGATCGTCATGGACGCCGCAATATGTAGCGACGGTGGAACGTATGTTCGCGCCGATAGGCGTGGCATCGATAAGATGTGCCTTGGACACACCGTCCGCCTCGAGGAGCCGCACCTGCGTCGGCTGCGGCGACCTGTCGATCCGCGACTGCAAAGCGGGCATCAACATCTCCAGTACCATCGTCGTCTTGCCGGAACCGGATACCCCTGTTACGGCGGTCAGCCGTCCACGGGGAATATCTACCGATAACGGGCCGACGGTATGCAGACGGTCGGTTTCCATATGAATTCGTCCTGCGGAGAAGATTTCATGGGCGTCAATGTTGTCACGCACACGGTCATGAACGTTGCCACCCTGGGCAAGGAACGGCGCGATGCGCGATTCGCGGGTATCAATCACCTGCGGCACCGTTCCCTGCGCAATCACCTGACCGCCCTTTGCGCCGGCACCTGGCCCCATCTCGATGAGATAATCGGTTTCGGCCAGCACCCGAGTGTCATGATCGACCACTACCACGGAATTGCCATCAGCCACCAGGTCACGCATGACACCGAGCAGTCCGTCGACATTCGCGGGATGCAACCCAATCGACGGCTCATCCAGCACATATAACACGCCTGTGGTGCGATTGCGCACGGCGCGGGCAAGCTGCACGCGTTGGCGCTCGCCGGTGGACAGCGTGGCTCCGGCGCGGTCCAAGGACAGATACCCGAGACCGAGTTCCAATAAACGCCGTGACGTATTGAGGAACGATTCACAGATGGCGCTCGCCATGGTGTGCATATGTGGTTCCAGCGATTCCGGCACGGACCCTACCCAGGAAACGAGTGCGTCCAGAGACATCGCGGTTGCCTGAGCCAGATTGATGTCTCTGATACGTGGCTGGCGGGCGCGTTCGGAAAGTCTGGTCCCTCCGCAATCGCTGCAGGGACGCTCTTTGAGGAACCTCGCAACACGTTTAAGCCCTTTTTCGTCCTTGGCTTTGGTGAGGGCGTTCTCCACGGTGTATACGGCGTTGTAGTACGTGAAGTCGAGTTCGGCGAAATCGTCGCCTTTTTTCGGCTTGTATAGGATGTGCTTCTTGATGGCTGGGCCGGCGAACACGATATCTCGTTCTTGTTCGGTGAGTTGGTTGAACGGTACGTTGGTACGTACTCCCATGGCCCCGCATACTTGCTTCATCAAATCCCACATCAACGATCCCCACGGCAGCACGGCTCCCTCGTCAATGCTTTTCGACTCATCCGGTACCAAGGCGGAACGGTCGACTTCCCTCATGATTCCGGTGCCTGAGCATGTCGGACACGCGCCCGCGGCGTTGAATGCGAGATCCTCCGCTGATGGCGGATGCATGAGTCCGCCGCAGAACGTGCAATGCATCGGAAGCTCGGCGGCAACGTTCATCGTGGGTTGGTTGCGTGCTCCGCAGTGTTCGCACACGTGCGATCCGATCCGGGAGAACAGGAGGCGCAGACTGTTGAGCAGTTCGCTCATTGTGCCGAACGTGGAACGGACTCCAGGCACTGATGGACGCTGATGCAGTGCCAATGCCGCCGGAATATGACGCACCTCGTCGACGGTTGCGCGGCTTGCCTGGGTCATACGTCTTCTTGTATAGGTCGATAGCGCTTCCAGATAGCGTCGTGATCCCTCCGCGTACAGCACGCCAAGCGCGAGGGAGCTTTTTCCTGAGCCTGAGATTCCGGCTATGCCGACCATGCTGTTGAGCGGGATGTCGATGTCGACGTCTTTCAGATTATGTACGTGGGCTCCGCGCACTTCGATACATGAGGGGAGTGGCCGAGACACTTGTGTTTCGTATGCAAAGATAGAAGGAGACGGTTTCATACCGGCAATTCTATGCTTGCCATATGGTTATCACATATACGGATGAAAAGAAATTCACCAAGGAACAGATCCAGCGACTGTTTCTTTCAGTCGGCTGGGTGTCCGGTCAATATCCTGAACGGTTGCATAAGGCGTTGATGGGGTCATCCACCGTATTCAGCGCATGGGATGGCGAACGTCTGGTGGGTCTGGTGCGAGTGCTTGATGACACGGAGATGGTGGCATACATGCACTATGTGCTGGTCGATCCTGAATACCAAGGGCGCGGCATTGCCGGACATCTTGTCGGCATGGTCAAGCAGCGGTACCACGATTACCTGTATATCGAGGTTATGCCTGAGGAAAGCAAGAATGCCACGTTCTATGAGAAGCATGGATTCCATATTATGGAGGATGGCGTCGCCATGCAGATATGCAATCCGGGAGAACGGCACTGACGGAACGGGCATCGGGCATGTCTTGAGAACTTCGGGCGGTGAGGGGCGCCATCTTTCGCCGGAGGCGTTTCCATTACCGCTTATATTTTTTGGGGTTCGGCTGTCAGATCTTGAATGAACGACGGATGAATCCGTATACGGTGTCCCAGTAGCGTTTCGGATCCACGGCGGAGCTTTCCATATGATCGGCGTCCGGAACCAGCAGACGTTCGCGGTCGATGCTGGAGCAGGCGTTGTAGTTCATGTCGAGGAAACGTGGGCTGACCATGCGGTCCTTTCCTCCATGGATGAACAGCATCGGAATGACCGTATGCCGCAATGACGGTATGCAGGACGCTTCGGTGAAATCATAGCCGGCACGGCGCTTGCAGATCAGACCCGCCGCGTCCACACATGCCGAGGCGAGAAGCTTTGGCATGTGGAACATGCCTCGCGCGCTGTCTATGAATTCCATGCGGGCGGAAGTGTATCCGCTTTCGGCGATTGCCGCGATGACATTGCGTGGCAGTTCCGGCGTGCCGGTCGTCATCATCACCGTCGTGGCTCCCATGGATCCTCCGAATAGGAGAATGCGTGCTTGATCGTCGCTATCCACAATCAGCCGTATCCAATCAAGCAGATCATTGCGCTCCAACCATCCCATGCCTACATATCGTCCTTCGCTCAGATCCTGGGCCCGTTGGGATGGTGCGAGGACGGTGAAGCCCATGCGGGCATAGCGGTGTGCCCATTTGGCTTGTTCTTCAGGGGCTCCGGTATAGCCATGCACGCAGATGGCATATATATGCGGCGTCGGGTCGATGCAATCCGGATCGAAGAGCCAGCCATGCAGCTTAAGCCCATCGCGGCTGGTGATGGATACCGGCTGTTTCGTTTCGGAAAACCATTGCTCGGCCTCTTTGGCCTCGCCTTGGTTCATCTTTCCCTCGCGATCCGGAGCGATCAGCGCCTGATGGAAAATGGAATGCTTCCACTGCGTGTCGATGGCAAAGCGGAACAGCATATGTGCTGACGCCGCGAGCAATCCCGTCGCTGCGACGGTCGTGACGCCAGTCGCGAGCTGAATGTTGCGGATGAGCGCGGAATGGTCATGCGTCGTTGCCATTTTCTGATTCCTTACCACTGGTTGGTGCTTGTCTGACTACGATTGTACGTGGGTTTGCGCATAGTCCGCGTTTTATGCACCTTGCTCCTCTGATTGCAGGGAAATGTCAGCGCACCATGTATACTAGATAACTGTTGTCTTGGCGAGGGAGGTTCCGCCTCCGTTATCGACTTGGCGTATGATATGAAACTCCTTGGGTTTTTTATGCGGCTCGTCGGTGCGCCGAAACATAAGAACGATGTATCAAGGAGATATTGATTATGGCTACCACCATCACTCTTGAAGGCGCTGCCCGTACCGAGTTCGGCAAGGGCGCTGCCCGCCGCATGCGCGTCGCCAACCTCATTCCGGCCACCGTGTACGCCGGCGGCGAGGATCCGGTCTTCGTGCAGCTGCCGATGAAGGAGACCACCCTGTCCCTGCGTCACACCAACGCTCTGTTCACCATCAAGTACGGCGACGAGACCAAGATGGCCGTCGTCAAGGATGTTCAGCGCAACCCGGTGAAGCGCATCGTCGAGCACGTTGACTTCTACGAGGTCAAGGCCGGCGAGAAGATCGACGTCGAGGTGCCGGTGTTCGTCGAAGGCACCCCGAAGGGCGCTGCTGTCGCATTCGTCGACATCCAGGAGCTCAAGGTCCGCGCCGATGTCGCCAACCTGCCGGAGAAGATCGTGGTCAACGTTGACGGCCTGACCGACGGTTCCAAGGTGTTCGCCAAGGACGTCGTGCTGCCGGAAGGCGTCGTGCTCGACATCGAGGATCCGGAAGAGTCCGTCGTCACCGTTGAGGTTCCGGAAGACGCTGCTCCGGAGGAGGTTGCTCCGGCTGCTGACGCCGCTGCCGCTCCGGCTGCTGACGCTGAGTGAGAGCGTTGCTCAAGCTGATTTGATTCCGATATGCCTGCCATATCGGTAGTACAAGGTCCCTGTGTGTGAAAACACGTGGGGACCTTTGCGTTTCCTTATGTTTCTTGCTATCTCATATCGCGAACGCCGGTTATCGAAAGCGTTTATGGTGTGAGAAAGTACTTACCAGAACCCGGTGCCACAAGCACTGGAAACAACAACAACCGCTGGCCGCCTTCGGGCGGCTGATGCAACTAGAAGAAGTAAAGAATGACTGAACAGAATCATCACGATCCGGCGGAGCTTGACAAGCTCGCCGAGAAGTTCACCGTGCTCCCGAACGACAACCCGGCATCCGACGCCAAGCGTGCCGAACTCATCGACAAGCCGGCTTTCGGTCAGGTCTTCTCCGACAACATGGCCCACATGACCTGGACCAAGGGTGAAGGCTGGTCGGACCGCCGCATCGAGCCGTACGCGCCGCTGAAGATGGACCCGGGCGCATCTGTTCTGCATTACGCCCAGGAATGCTTCGAAGGTCTGAAGGCCTATCGTCACGCCGACGGCTCCACTTGGCTGTTCCGTCCGGATGTGAACGCCGAGCGTTTCCAGAACTCCGCCAAGCGTCTGTACCTGCCGGAGCTGCCGATCGACGACTTCATCGGCTCTGTCGCCGCCCTCGTCAAGCGCGATGTGAACTGGGTTCCGTCCCGTCGCGAATACACGCTGTACATGCGTCCGTTCATGTTCGCTTCCGAGCCGTTCCTTGGCGTGCGCGCTCCGCAGGAAGTGGATTATTGCGTGATCGCCTCCCCGTCCGGACCGTACTTCCCGGGCGGCGTGAAGCCGGTCAGCATCTGGGTTGAAGACAAGTGGTTCCGCACCGGCCCTGGCGGCACTGGTTTCGCCAAGTGCGGTGGCAACTACGCCGCATCCCTGCTTGGTGAGTACACCGGCATCGACCACGGCTGCCAGCAGGTGTGCTTCGTCGACGCCGCCACCAAGACCTACCTTGAGGAGCTTGGCGGCATGAACATGATGGTCGTGCACAAGGACGGCCACGTGGAAACCCCGTCCCTGACCGGCAACATCCTGCCGGGCGTGACCCGCCGCTCCCTGATCCAGCTCATCCAGGACAACGGCCACGACGTGGTCGAGACCATGATCGCTCTGGACCAGCTGCTTGAGGACATCAAGTCCGGCGAAGTCACCGAGGTGTTCGCCTGCGGTACCGCCGCCATCATCACCCCGATCGGTCGCTTCAAGTCCGAGAAGTTCGATGTGACCGTCGCCGACGGCGGTTCCGGCGAGTTCACCCTCGCACTGCGCAACCAGCTGCTCGGCATCCAGCTTGGCGAGATCGAAGACCCACACAACTGGATGTGGAAGGTCTGCTGATTTTCCCGTTAGCGATTATTAGCTGACATATAGCTGTAATGGCCGCCGGAGGGTGGCGCGTGCTTCAGGCCAATTCACATGGTCTGGCAATGTACGTGCCGCCCTCCGGCTCTTTTATTGCAGCTCTTGCCCCATATTGTGCTATTTTTAACAGCTGGTTGGAAAAGAAATATGTGAGGGAAGGGGAGTGGCCATGGAAGTGGCGCTGGAAAGCAACGGCTTCTTCATAGGTATCGAATATCTGGCGACCTTCTGCTGCGGCATGGTCGGCGGGCTCGCCGCCGTACGCAAAGGCTATGATATTTTTGCGATTCTCGTCACCACATGGCTCACCGCATTGGGTGGTGGCATCATTCGTGATGTGCTGCTCGGAGCGCTTCCTCCCGCAGGCGTCTCCGACAAAGGGCTGGTGATCACCGCACTGCTCGCAGCTGTGGCCGTAGCCATCATTTATCCCGAAGTCGACAAGCTCAAATGGTCCATGCTGTCATTGGACGCGCTGGCATTGGGTCTTTACGCCGTCAACGGCACATCCAAAGCCATGATGTACCACATGTCCGGCACCACGGCAGTGTTCCTGGGCATGTTCACGGCACTTGGCGGCGGACTCATCCGTGACATGCTCATCAACGAGGTGCCCATGGTGATCCGCGACAAGCATTGGTACGCGGTGCCTTCAGCCGTTGGATGCGTATTGACGGTACTCGTATGTAAAGGAGTGAACGAGGGAATCGTCAGTTTTCCCGCCGAAGTCTTGCTTGATGTGCTGATTGTGGTGCTGATGGTGGCCATGCGGCTTATCTCCGTGTTTTTCGACATTCAATTGCCGGGGGCTTTGGCCAGGCATAACACCTACCTGCCGAGCGAAGCCAAATATCTCAAACGTCCGGTCATCCATCCCGATCGGAATGATGACGATATCAAGCGTAAGTGAGCATTTTCAACAGAGTACGAAATGTAAAAAAGAAGAAGCCCCGCAGGTTTTCCTGCGGGGCTTCTTACAAGCTGTGAGTTACGAAAACTCAGAGAGCGTTGATGGCCACAGCGAGACCGGACTTGCGGTTGGCAGCCTGGTTCTTGTGGATCACGCCAGCGCCGGCGGCCTTGTCGAGCTTCTGGGCTGCGACCTTGTAGGCGGCTTCGGCGGCGGCCTTATCGCCAGCGGCGATGGCTTCGCGGGTGGCGCGAACGGCAGTCTTCAGGCTGGACTTCACGGCCACGTTACGCTTGTGCGCCTTCTCGTTGGTGAGAACGCGCTTCTTCTGCGACTTGATGTTTGCCACTATTTCTCCAAACGACGTTTGCTATAAGGACATACAAACGATGATGATAACATGGCACGCGGATAAATCGCCAATGCGTATAAGAGTGTCGCGGAAGGACATGCCGACACTACCAGTTAGAATCGTTTGCGTCGAATATTTCCAGAGGAGGATGGCGTGGGCCAACAGCATAATCAGCCCGGGTACACCGATCAGTCGTTGATCCGCAACTTTTGCATCATCGCGCATATCGATCACGGCAAATCAACGGTGGCGGACCGTATTCTGCAGTTGAGTGGCATCGTGCCGGAGCGCGAGATGCGCGATCGCTTCCTCGACCGCATGGATATCGAGCAGGAACGCGGCATCACCATCAAATCGCAGGCCGTGCGCGTGCCGTGGACGGTTGACGGCACCGAATACACACTCGGCATGATTGATACCCCCGGCCATGTGGACTTCACATACGAGGTGTCCCGAGCGTTGGCCGCATGCGAGGGTGCGGTGCTGCTTGTCGACGCCACGCAGGGCATTGAAGCGCAGACGCTGTCCAACCTGTATATGGCCATCGACCATGATCTGGCCATCATCCCCGTGCTCAACAAAATCGACCTGCCCAGCGCCGAACCCGACAAGCATGCCGAGGAAATCGCCGGCCTGATTGGTTGTGACCCGTCCGACGTGTTGCGCGTCTCCGGCAAAACCGGAGAAGGCGTCGCCGAACTGCTCGACCGTATCGTCGCCGAAGTGCCCGCGCCGACGGGCAACCCGGACGCGCCTGCCCGCGCGCTCATTTTCGACTCCGTATACGACTCCTATCGTGGCATCGTCACTTACATTCGTATGGTCGACGGTGAACTGAAATCGCGCGAGAAACTGCACATGATGGGTATCGGCATGACGCATGACCCCATCGAAATCGGCGTGATCAGCCCCGACATGATGCCCACCAAGGCGCTTGGCGCAGGAGAGGTCGGCTATGTGATCACCGGAGCGAAGGACGTCAGCCAGTCCAAGGTGGGCGACACCATCACCTCCGCCATAAATCCGGCTACCGAGCCGCTCGAAGGCTACCGTGATCCGCAACCAATGGTCTACGCCGGCCTGTTCCCAATCGACAACGCGCAATATCCGGAACTGCGCGAGGCGCTTGACAAGCTCAAGCTCAACGACGCGGCCCTCATCTACGAACCGGAAACCTCCGTGGCGTTGGGCTTCGGCTTCCGTTGCGGCTTCCTGGGCTTACTGCACATGGAGATCGTCACCGAACGTTTGAGCCGCGAATTCGACCTTGACCTGATCTCCACCGCGCCGAACGTGCCGTACGAGGTCACCGCGGAAGACAATTCCGTGCATCGCGTCACCAATCCGAGCGAATTCCCCGAAGGCAAGATCAAGAAGATCGTCGAACCGATGGTTGCCGCCGACATCATCACGCCGAAGGATTTCATCGGTGCGGTGATGGACCTGTGCCAAGACCACCGTGGCCAGATGGGCACCATGGAATACATTTCCGCCGACCGTGTGGAAATGCATTACCGTATTCCACTCGCCGAAATCGTCTTCGACTTCTTCGACCAGCTGAAGAGCCGTACCAAGGGGTATGCGTCGCTCGACTACCACGAGGATGGCGAACAGTCCGCCGATCTGGTGAAGGTCGACATCCTTATTCAAGGCGAGAAAGTCGATGCGTTCAGCGCTATCGTGCACCGTGACAAGGCGTACAGCTATGGCGTGATGATGACCAAGAAGCTGCGTGAGCTCATTCCGCGCCAGCAGTTCGAGATTCCCATCCAGGCTGCCATCGGTTCTCGAATCATCGCACGCGAAACCATCCGCGCCCTGCGTAAGGACGTGCTCGCCAAGTGTTACGGCGGCGACATCTCCCGTAAGCGTAAGCTGCTCGAAAAGCAGAAGGCCGGCAAGAAGCGTATGAAGATGCTCGGCCATGTGGAAGTGCCGCAGGAGGCGTTCATCGCAGCCCTGTCCACCGGCGGAGCGGGCAACGACCGCGACACCAAGGACAAGATTCGCGCCGCGCAGAAGTCCGAAGGTTGAGCCTTTCGTGACGTTCGAAATCTACATTCATGTTCCGTTTTGCTTACGTCGCTGCGGCTATTGCGACTTCAACACCTACACGGCCGTGGACATGGGCGCGGGCGCGTCACGCGGCAACTACGCGAACATGGTTATCCGCGAAATGGCGATTGTCCGCGATTGGCAGACAACGCACGGTATCAACGAGCCGAAGGTGGCAACCGTCTTCTTCGGCGGCGGTACGCCGACCACACTCAAGGCAAGCGATTTGGTCGCCATGCTGGATGCGGTACGCGCCACATGGGGCATCGCCGATGACGCGGAAATCACCACCGAAGCGAATCCCGACACGGTGAATGCCGACTATGTGAAAGAACTCGCAGACGGCGGTTTCAATCGTATTTCCTTCGGCATGCAATCCGCGGTACCGCATGTGCTTGCAACGCTCGACCGTACGCATACGCCGGAAAACGTCGCCGCCGGAATCGCAGCGGCCAATGCAGCAGGCATGCGTTCCAGCGTCGATCTGATCTACGGCGCGCCGGGGGAGAGCCTTGACGATTGGCGCACATCCGTCCGCACCGCCATCGATTTGGGCGTCAACCATATTTCCGCATATGCGCTCACCATCGCGCCGAATACGAAAATGGGACGACGGATCGCGGCGGGCACGTTGTCGAGACCGGACGATGACGACGAAGCGAACAAATACGAAATCGCCGACACGATGTTCACCGAAGCCGGCCTCGAATGGTATGAGATTAGCAATTGGGCTCGTCCCGGATACGAGTCGCAACACAACCTTGGCTATTGGAGGAACGTCGATTGGGCCGGTCTCGGTCCCGGTGCGCATTCGCATTATGGCGATTGCGAAGACGGCAAAGGATTGCGCTCCTGGGATATCGCGCATCCGCGATTGTGGGGCACCGCCATCAATGAGGGCAATGTGCCATGGGCCGGCAGTGAACGCATCACTGCCGCCGAGGACATCGAAGAGACCATCATGTTGGGCCTGCGCATTCGTGAAGGACTCGACACCAGACAATTCAGCCACTTGATTCCTGAACAAAAATGGATTGAGCTTGAACACGACGGGCTGATCACAATGCTTGATGGCCGCGCCATACCCACTTTGCGAGGCCGACTGCTCAACGACACCATCATCACGGAGCTGTTGGAAACACTGGACTGACCGGGTTAATGAGCATAAGTGAAGTGCGTGCGCATGAGCATGACATGCGAAGTATGCGTTCATGGGCTAAATCCTCTGCGAGGCATTGACAAAAATAGCCATTCGTTATATGGACACGTGCAACGTTGCTGACATACTGGCGCGGTATTCTAAACCACGCATTAAAGAACCGCAAGACTTTTCTTGCCCAAAAACATTGAAGGTGGTTTCGGTGACTTTCCACGCCCCGTTAGATCTGACGATCCATGATTCCCAAGGTATGTACGATCCTGGAGCCGAGCATGATGCTTGCGGCGTGGGTATGGTCACCACCCTCAACAAGCGTCCGGAACGCAAGATCGTCGATGACGCCATCGAGGTGCTGGTCAATCTGAACCATCGTGGCGCCGTGGGCGCCGAGGAGAACACGGGCGACGGCGCAGGCATTCTCATGAGTATGCCCGACGAATTCATGCGTGCCACGGCCGGTGTGGAGCTTCCTGAAGAAGGTCATTACGCCGCGGGCATCGCCTTCTTGGATCGCGACATCGCCACTTCCGGCCAGCAGGAGCAGGCCATTTCCAAGATCGTGCGCGAAGAGGGCCTCGAAGTGCTCGCATGGCGCGTCGTACCCACCAATCCGGACGGACTCGGCCTGCAGGCCCTGGCCAGCATGCCGGCGTTCAAGACGCTGATCGTGGCCGATCCGGAAGGCAAGCTCGGTGGCATCGAACTCGACCGCAAGACCTTCCGCATCCGTAAGCGCGTGGAACACGAGGTAGGCATCTACTTCGCGTCCCTGTCCGCCCGCACCATCACCTACAAGGGCATGCTCACCACCATGCAGCTCAAGCCCTTCTTCCTTGACCTGTCCGACGAACGCATGAAGGCGAAAATCGCCATCGTCCATTCCCGCTTCTCCACCAACACGTTCCCAAGCTGGCCGCTGGCACAGCCGTTCCGCCAGCTGGCGCACAACGGCGAGATCAACACCATCCAAGGCAACCGCAACTGGCTGTCCGCACGTGAAGGCCGACTGAGTTCCGAACTGCTCGGCGAATTCAAGCCGCTGCTGCCGATCGCCACCCCCGGCTATTCCGATTCCGGCACTTTCGACGAATGCCTCGAACTGCTGCACCTCGCCGGCCGTTCCATGCCGCACGCCATCTCCATGATGCTGCCGCCGGCATGGGAGAACAACGACCAGCTCGATCCGGACGTCAAGGCTTTCTACGAATACAACAACACGCTGATCGAACCATGGGATGGCCCGGCGCACATCATCTTCACCGACGGCACCCAGGTTGGTGCTCTGCTTGACCGTAACGGCTTCCGCCCGGGACGTTGGCAGGTCACCGACAATGGTTATGTCGTACTCGCGTCCGAAACCGGTGTGCTGCCGGAAGTCGCCGAGGAGCATATCGTCACCAAGGGCCGTCTGGAACCGGGCAAGATGTTCCTCGTCGACACCGACGAGGGTCGCATCATCCCCGACGAGGAAATCAAGAAGACTCTTGCCAGCCAGCACCCCTACCGCAAGTGGGTGGAAGGCAACTCCGTGGAATTGAGTCAGCTGCCCAAGCGCGAGCACGTCAACCACTCCGGTCAGTCCGTGCAGCGTCGTCAGCGCGCCTTCGGCTACACCGAGGAAGATCTGAAGCTGCTGCTCGCCCCAATGGCCAACACCGGCAAGGAGCCGCTCGGCTCCATGGGCAACGATACGCCGCTCGCCGCGCTGTCCAAGCACAGCCGCATGCTGTTCGATTACTTCACCCAGAAGTTCGCGCAAGTCACCAACCCGCCGCTCGACTGGGAACGTGAGAAGATCGTGACCAGCCTCGAATCCGCCATCGGTCCCGAGCCGAACCTGCTGGCCGATTCCGAACTGCACGCCAAGAAGATCCTCATCCCGCTGCCGGTGCTCAACTCCGACGAGATGGCACAGCTCAAGCGCCTCGACCGCGCCAAGATTCTCGGTGGCTATTACAAGCCATTCATCGTCAAGGGCCTTTACCAGGTGGCCGGCGGCGGACAGGCACTGAAGGACCGTCTTGACGAGATCTTCCAGGAGATCGACGAGGCGATTGAGAACGGCGCCAACTTCCTGGTGCTGTCCGACCGCGATTCCAACTATGCGTGGGGTCCGATTCCATCGTTGCTGCTCACTTCCGCAGTGCAGCACCATCTGCTGCGCCGCCACACGCGTACGCAGATCTCCATGGTGGTCGAAGCCGGCGATGTACGCGAAATCCACCATGTGGCACTGCTGATCGCCTATGGCGCTGCCGCGGTGAACCCGTATCTGGCATTCGAATCCGTCGAAGACCTCTCCCGCAAGGGCTACCTCAAGGTCGACGCGGAAACCGCCGTGAAGAACCTGACCCGCGCACTGTCCACCGGCGTGCTCAAGATCATGGCCAAGATGGGTGTCTCCACCATCATGAGCTACCGTGGCGCGCAGCTGTTCGAAGCGGTCGGCCTCAACAAGGACGTCATCGACGAGTACTTCACCGGCACCACGTCCCGCGTGGGCGGCGTCGGCCTCGACGAACTCGCCGAGGAAGTCGCCAGCCGCCATCGCGTGGCCTATCCGACCCAATGGACCGCCCGCCCGCACCGCAACCTGCGTACCGGCGGCGACTACAAGTGGCGTCGTACCGGCGAGGACCATCTGAACGATCCGGAAGCCATCTTCCTGCTGCAGCAGTCCACCCAGCGCGGCGACTACAACCTGTTCAAGAAGTACTCGAACCACATCAACGACACCTCCAACCGTCTGATGACGCTGCGTGGCCTGATGAAGTTCAAGTCCACCCGCAAGCCGATCGACATTTCCGAAGTCGAGCCGGCCAGCGAAATCGTCAAGCGTTTCTCCACCGGCGCCATGAGCTACGGCTCCATCTCCCAGGAGGCGCATGAGACGCTCGCCATCGCCATGAACACGATCGGCGCACGCTCCAACTCCGGTGAAGGCGGCGAATCCGAGGATCGTATCAACGATCCGCTGCGCTACAGCAAGATCAAGCAGATCGCTTCGGCACGCTTCGGTGTGACCAGCGACTATCTGGTGCATGCCACCGACCTGCAGATCAAGCTCGCCCAAGGCGCGAAGCCGGGCGAGGGCGGCCACCTGCCGGGAGCCAAGGTTCCGCCGTGGATCGCCAAGGTACGTCACGCCACCCCGGGCGTGGAGCTCATCTCCCCACCGCCGCACCACGACATCTACTCCATCGAGGATCTGAAGCAGCTGATCAACGATGCGAAGATGGCCAATCCGAAGGCCCGCATCCACGTCAAGCTCGTCTCCGAATTCGGCGTCGGCACCATCGCTGCCGGCGTGGCCAAGTGCCATGCCGATGTGGTGCTGATTTCCGGCTATGACGGCGGCACCGGCGCGGCTCCGCTCAACGCCATCAAGCATGCCGGCACCCCGTGGGAGATCGGCCTGTCCGAAACCCAGCAAACGCTGGTTCTGAACGGCCTGCGTTCCCGCATCACCGTGCAGTGCGACGGCGAGCTCAAGACCGGTCGCGACGTGGTGATCGCCGCGCTGCTTGGCGCCGAGGAATTCGGCTTCGCCACCGCCGCGCTGATCGTCGAAGGCTGCGTCATGATGCGCGCCTGCCAGAAGAACACCTGCCCGCAGGGCATCGCCACCCAGGATCCGGAGCTCCGCGCACGCTTCAAGGGCAAGCCGGAACATGTCGTCAACTTCTTCATGTTCATCGCCGAGGAAGTCCGCGAACTGCTCGCGCAGCTCGGCTTCCGCACGCTGGAAGAGGCCGTCGGCCATGTCGAATGCCTCGACCAGGACGAAGCCATCAAGCGTTGGAAATCCGACGGCATCGACCTGAGCAACGTGCTCATGCAGCCGGGCCCGGTTCCGGGAACCATCCTGCACAAGACGATCGATCAGAACCACGAGCTCGACAAGGCGCTCGACAACAAGCTCATCGAGCTTGCCCAGCCCGCCCTTGACAAGAAGGAGCCCGTGCGTATCGAAATGCCGATCCGCAACGTGTACCGTACGCTCGGCACCATGCTCGGCTATGAGATCACCAAGCGCTACGGCGAGGAAGGTCTGCCGGACGACACCATCGACATGACGTTCCATGGTGCCGGCGGCCAGTCCATCGGCGCGTTCATTCCGCGTGGCGAAACCATCCGCGTCTACGGCGAAGTCAACGACTACGCGGGCAAGGGCCTGTCCGGCGGCCGCATGGTGGTCCGTCCAGAGGACGGCATCACCTTCGATCCGCACGAGAACGTGATCGCAGGCAATGTCACCGGCTTCGGCGCGACTTCCGGCCAAATGTTCGTGGCCGGCCGCGCAGGCGAACGTTTCGCCGTACGTAACGGCGGCGCCACCTTCGTGGTGGAAGGCGTGGGCGACCACGGCTGCGAATACATGACCGGCGGTACGGTCGTGATTCTCGGCTCCACCGGCCGTAACCTCGGCGCGGGCTTCTCCGGCGGCAACGTGTACGTGCTCGACCTCGACATGAAGCAGGTCAACCCGGCGGCCGCCACCAACGGCGCGCTGCTGTTCGAGCCGCTTGACGCCGATGCCGACAAGCTGGTGCATGGTCTCGTCAAGCAGCATGCCGAAGAGACCGGCTCCGCCTTCGCGAAGGCCCTGCTTGACGACTGGGAAAACAGCGCCAAGCGATTCACCCACATCGTTCCGAAGCACTTCCTCGCCATGCAGAAGGCGATGAAGGAAGCCGAGGAGAAGAACATCGATTTCAATACGCCCGGCGTCTGGGAACAGGTGTACGAGCAGGTTATGGAAGGAGCGCGCTGACATGGGAGATCCTCGTGGATTCCTGAAGGTCCGTACCCGTCGCGAACTGGCCGAACGCCCCGTTGAAGAGCGAATCAAGGACTGGTTCGACGTTCACACCGAATCCGGCCTGCAGTCCTGGACCACCGAGCAGGCGGCCCGCTGCATGGATTGCGGAACCCCGTTCTGCATGAGCGGATGCCCGCTCGGCAACATCATTCCGGAGTTCAACGATCTGGTCCGTCAGGAGAAGTGGGAGGACGCGTACAACCGTCTGTCCGAAACCAACAACTTCCCCGAAGTGACCGGTCGCATCTGCCCGGCATTGTGCGAAGCCGCCTGCGTGCTTGGCATCCATCAGCCGGCCACGATGATTCAGAACGACGAACGCACCATCATCGATCAGGCATGGAGCCTTGACTACGTCAAGCCTCTGCCGCCGCAGCGTCTGACCGACCAGACCGTTGCCGTGGTCGGTTCCGGCCCATCCGGTCTCGCCTGCGCCCAGCAGCTCACCCGTGCCGGCCACACCGTGGTCGTATACGAGCGTGATGACGCCATCGGTGGTCTGATGCGTTACGGCATTCCGAACTTCAAACTCGACAAGCGCCTCATCGACCGCCGAGTCGAGCAGATGGAAGCCGAAGGCACCGTGTTCCGCACCGGCGTGGAAATCGGCAAGGACATCTCCTGGGATGACCTGCGTTCCCGCTACGACGCAGTGGTGGTTGCCATCGGCTCCACCGTGCCGCGTGACATGAAGATTCCAGGCCGCGGGCTCAAGGGTATCCATTTCGCCATGGAGTTCCTGCCGGACGCCACACGTCGCGTGTACGGTGTCAAGCCGGTCAACGACATCACCGCCGAAGGCAAGTATGTGGTGATCATCGGCGGCGGCGACACCGGTTCCGACTGCCTCGGCACATCCCTGCGCCAAGGCGCTAAGGACGTCACCGTGCTGCAGATCATGCCGCAGGAACCGAAGGAGCGTCCGGCCAACCAGCCATGGCCGACCTTCGCCCGCCTGTACAAGGAAACCTCCTCCATGAAGGAAGGTTTCGAAACGCAGCGCGCCGAATACGTGTACAACACCGACTCGGTCAACTTCGAGGGCTCCGACGAGGACAAGGCCAAGGTGAAGGTGGAGAACTCCACCGCCACCGAAGGCTTCGTCGCCGACGAGAACGGACATGTCACCGGTCTGAAGGTCGTCAACGTCGCTCCAGGGGAGAACGGGCCGTTCACCCGCCAGCCAGGCACCGAACGAGTGATTCCCGCCGATCTGGTGCTCATCTCCGTGGGCTTCCTGCACCCTGACACCACCACGCTGGTGGATCAGCTGCCGGTCGACCTTGACGGTCGAGGCAATGTGGCGCGTAACGACAAGTTCGCCACCTCCCAGGACGGCGTCTTCGCCTGCGGTGACGCCGGACGTGGCCAGAGCCTCGTCGTGTGGGCCATCTCCGAAGGTCGCTCCTGCGCTGCCGCGGTCGACGAGTACCTTACCGGCTCCACCGAACTGCCGGCACCGATCGTCGCTTCCAAGCGTCCGATGATGCTGCCGCGATAGACAACACTGTTGTAAGGGTATGAACGAGGTGGCCCGGCTCGCGAATAGTGAGCCGGGCTACCTGTTTTTCACCCGAAATGCGGTAAAGTAATCCCAGCACCATGCAACAAAGGAGTGACTAATGCCAAATCGCGCAGAACGACGTGCCCAGGCCAAGCGCAATCGCAGGGGAGTGCCACAGCAATACGACCAAACCCAAGGCCGCGCACGTTCCGGCATGTTGGACGAGTATCAGCTGCAGGAAAAGTCACGTCGTCTGCAGGACGGCACCGATGGGCCATGGAAGCCGAGTGCCAGTACGATCACGGAAACGGAAAACGTGCTGAACACCAATCCTGATTACAAGAATCCGAAGATGTTCAAGGCACCCCATTCCGTCCGCCAATGGTTCCGTGTGGCCAGCTGGGTGCTGATTGCGCTGTCGGCCATCGCCTTCCTCGTGGTCATGTGGCTGCCGTCGCATCCGATGTGGCTCATCTCCACAGTCGCCATCGTCTTCGCAATCGGTGTGCTGAGCCTGTTCTTCACGGCCGGCAACCCGAAGCACAATCCGAATCTCGACCAAAACGGAACAGCCGTCTGATCACAAAAACGATGGAAAGCGGTGAGACAACCAGAAGCATTTGTCTCACCGCTTTTTCTATCGGATTTTAGGTATGCGCTACTTGACTTCGACTAACCGTAAAGGGTATGCGAGAATGCTGTTTCATCGTTTTTCAGAAAAAGAATGGAACTTTCTGAAAAACGATGAAAACAATAAGTGTTTTTCGTGTCTGATGTTTTACAGTAGAACAGGAAACGCTGGAAGACTCGAGGAGGAGATTACAGACATGAAGGTTGACATTCTATCGCGTGAATACCCGCCCAAGGTGTATGGCGGCGCGGGGGTGCATGCCGAAGAGCTTTCCAAGGTGCTGGCGGAACGTGTCGATGTGACGGTCCGCGCATTCGACGGGCCGCGCGCGGCCGCCGACATTCCCACGATTCCCGGAACCGACCCGAAAGGGTCGCTCACGGTCGTCGGCTACGACGTGCCGAAAGAGCTTGAGGATGCGAACGGTGCGCTGAAGACGTTTGGCGTCGATTTGCAAATCGCCAACGACGTTGATGCCGACATCATCCATGCGCATACATGGTACGCATGCCTTGCCGGCTATCTCGCCAAAATGCTGCATGACACCCCATTGGTCATCACCGCGCACTCGCTTGAACCGTTCCGTCCATGGAAACGTGAGCAGTTGGGCGGCGGCTACAATCTGAGCTCCTGGGCTGAGAAAGACGCCTACGAGCATGCCGACCGCGTGATCGCCGTATCCGCGGGCATGCGTGAGGATATCCTCACCGCCTATCCGAACCTTGACCCGGACAAGGTGGTCGTAGTGCATAACGGCATCACCATGAGCCAGTTTGAAACCCCGGCGGATGACGATCCGGGCTGGAAGGTGTTCGAACGTTACAACATCGACCGCAGCAAACCGACCTTGCTGTTCGTCGGACGCATCACCCGTCAAAAGGGTCTGCCGTACCTGCTTCAGGCACTGCACTTCGTGGACCCGAACATCCAGGTCGTTCTGTGCGCCGGCGCTCCCGACACGCCGGAAATCATGGAAGAGGTCAAGACCGCCTTCGCCAAGCTCGACGAGGAACGCGGCAACATCATCTGGATTGAGGAGATGCTGCCGAAGCCGGAACTCAACGCACTCGAACATGGCTGTGACGCATTCATCTGCCCATCCATCTACGAGCCGCTCGGCATCGTGAATCTGGAAGCCATGGCATGCGGTCTGCCGGTGGTCGCCTCTGCGACCGGTGGCATTCCGGAAGTCGTCGTCGACGGCGAGACCGGATATCTGGTGCCGGTCGACCAACTGCATGACGGCACTGGCACCCCCACCAACCCTGACAAATTCGTGCACGATATGGCCGACGCCATCAACCGCATCATGGCTGACCCTGAAAAGGCGAAGCGGATGGGACAGGCCGGTTACGAGCGTGCCCGCGACCACTTCAGCTGGGAGTCCATCGCAGACAAGACCGTCAAAGTCTACGAGGACGTGCTTGCCGAACGGAAGTAGAACCGAACCTGTCTGATCGCGGATAACCGATCCGGCTGATCGATAGCCAGAATATTCCTGAAATGCCTCCTGCCGACGCACTATGCTGGCAGGAGGCATCATCGCATCCAAGTGGTTTGTGAAAATGGAGGGGACCATGAACGAACAGAGCATCGCGTTGAAACTGGACGATGTGGAATTCCGTCGCCGCAGGCGCGTAATTCTCACCAAAGTCAATCTGGAAGTCAAAAAAGGCGAGAAATGGGTGCTGTTCGGTCCCAACGGCATCGGCAAATCCACGTTGGTGCAGATGATGAGCACCCGTGGATTCCCATCCGAAGGCACAGTCGACATTCTTGGAAACCGTCTGGGCAAAGTGAACGTGTTCTCCTACCGCAACCGCATCGGTTTGAGCTCGGCCGAACTCGGACGTGCGTTCCCACCGCAGGAAGATCCTCTTGACGCCATCGTGACGGCGCTGACCGCAACCACCGGCCGTTGGCGCGACACCTATACTGACGAGGATTACGCCAAAGCCCGCTCATTGATGCGTGAATTCGGCATCGAATACCTGGAAGGCAAGATGATGTTCAAGCTTTCCGAAGGCGAACGCACTCGCGTGCTTATCTGCCGTGCGTTGATGGCGGATCCCGATTTGCTGATTCTTGACGAGCCGACCACGGGTCTTGATTTGGGTGGGCGTGAGATTGCTTTGCGTGCGTTGAGTCGTGTTGGTGCGGAGCAGTCTGACCGCGCCGTGATTCTGGTGACGCACCGTCTTGAGGAGATTCCGCAAGGCTTCGACCATGTGGCGATCATGGGACGTATCACCGGCAACGAGGCGGACGCGTATGCGGATAATGTGGCCGGCAACGATCCGGCGCCGGGCACTATCGTGTATACGGGTGATTTGGAGCATGGTTTTACTTCTGAACGGTTGAGCCAGGTGTTTGGTTTGGATTTGAAGGTCACGCATGCGAATGGTCGTTGGAACGCGTACGCGGTGTGATGTTGACGTCGCCGTCACATTGCCGTCGCTTCGTGCCGTCTGCCGGTATGACGGCGGATACGGTAGCATAGGTTCGTTGCTGTCCGTGGAATAATGCGGTCTGCAATCGTAAGCCATAGTCGTGAAATCGTATACTGAACGAACGTACGAAGGAGCGTGAACCATGCGTCGAGGGCCGCTTGCCGCCGGTGAAAAAGTGCAGTTTACGGACCGCAGGTCGAATAAAATCACCGATCAGCTGGTGCCGGGTGGTGTGACGCAGACTTCGCATGGCATCATCCTGCATGATGATGTGATTGGCCAGACGGAAGGATCCGTTGTCGTGACGGTGAGTGCGAAACGTGAGGCTCAGGTCAACCAGACGCATCCGGAACGCGACGCGAACAAGCCGTGGAAGGGGACGCGTGCCATCGGTGGTTGGGAGTTCGCCGTCATGCGTCCGCGCTTGGCTGACTATGTGCTGTCCATGCCGCGTGGCGCGCAGATCATGTATCCGAAGGACATCGCGCAGGTCATTCAGCTCGGTGATATTCGTTCCGGTATGAACGTGCTGGAATCCGGAGCCGGTTCGGGCGCGATGAGCATCAATCTGCTGGATGCCGTGGGGGAGGGCGGAAGCCTCACCACCATCGAGATGCGTTCGGAATTCGCGCGCGTCGCCGAAGCCAACGCGACGGTTTACTTTGGCGAACGTCCCGCATGGTGGGATTTGAGGACCGGCGATTTCGATTCGGTCGCGGCTGGTTTGCCGGAACACTCCTTCGACCGCATCATGCTTGACATGCTTGACCCGTGGAACCGTCTTGAACAGGCGTATCGCGTGATCGCGCCTGGCGGCGTGCTCGTCGCGTACGTCACCACCACCACGCAGTTGAGCCGTCTTGCCGAAGCGTTGCGCGAGGCCGGTTGCTGGACCGAGCCGGACATTCAGGAGACTTTGGAACGTAATTGGAAGGCGCAAGGACTGGCCATCCGTCCCGATCACCAGATGATTGGACACACCGGTTTCCTCATGGTTTCTCGCGCGATGGCTCCGGGCTTTCAGGCGTTGCGTAAACGCGACCGTGCCACGAAGGACACGACGACCGACATCGATTCGTTGACGCTCGAGGAGCGTGCCGAACAGCTTGAGGATCTGGAATTGCGTGACATTTCCGATCGCAAGCTGCGCAAGGTGCTGCGTGACCTCGACGCGCAGGTCGAAGCCATAAAGGAGTAGATTTAGAGCGTTTCATGCCATGTCCCAGCGGAAAATCTGAGACAATGGATATTAGATATTTGAAATGCGGCGCTGGAACCGGATCGGAGCGTGCGATTATGGGAACGAGCCTGAAGAAGGTCGCCAAAAAGACCAAGGAATACAAGTATGTGCTGCTGGCGATGCGCCACGCCAAAACCGAGCCGTTCGGCGGCAACGGCAGCGACGTGGGACGTGAGCTCACCGACAAAGGACGTAAGCAGGCCAAAGCCGTGGCCAAAGGATTGGCGGCGTTCAAAATGGTGCCCACTCGCATCGCATGCTCCAGCGCCACCCGCGCCCGTCAGACCTGCGATCGCATGCTCAAGGTGTTCGGCGACGATCCGAAAGTCGACTACCGGCAAAGCCTGTACGAAGGCGGCGTGCAATCCGTGTTCGACGAGCTCGCGCAAACCAAGGAAAAGCATCGCACGCTGCTCGTGCTTGGCCACGAACCGACCATTTCGATCGCCTGCCAATGGCTGGCCAGCACCGAATCCGATCCGACGTTGCTTGACCTGCTGAATCTCGGCATGTCCCCGGCCTCGATCGCCGTATTCGGCTCGAACGAGCCATTCAACCAGTGGCAGCTGCACAGCGGCGAACTCATCGCGCTGCTTACCGCCAAAGACTTCGAGTAGGGCTTGCGTGTTCCGGGCTGATTCGGAACGATGAGCATTCCGCAGAGTGCTGTGATTTGACTTCAAGCGGCTTCAAGGTTGTATGGTGCTTTCTGAACCGATGTTCAGAATGATGGATAGGAGAGCCCATATGAACAATCCCAGTGCGTTCCCTCTTGGGGAACCAAATGACGGTTTCGCCCAGTATTTCGACGGACAGAGCTGGCTTGCGCCGGTACTTGACGCGCCTGAAGTGTCAATCCACAATGTGACGTTCGAACCTGGATGCCGGAACCACTGGCATATCCACCATCACGCGGCCCAGATTCTCATTGCGGTCGGAGGGCGTGGCTACTACCAGCTTGAGGGCGAAGAGCCGAAGGAGCTTGAACCGGGACAGGCCGTCCGTATTCCGCCGGACGTTAAGCATTGGCACGGCGCCGCCCCTCACGAAGCTTTCAGCCATTTGGCGTTCATGATTGCGGATGGCACGGGCGACGCGACGAATGAATGGCTGGAACCCGTGGACCCCGACGCATACGGGACATTGCGTTAAATCCGCTTGCCGGGCTGTTCTGCATTATTGATCCATAAACATAAATGTGTGAATATAGACGGCATACGGACTGCGTTATAAGGACAGTTTATAACGACACTCAAATTTTCTTGATGTCTTATAGCTGGCGGTTTTGTGATAGCTTGAGCGGGTTGCATTGTTCATATCAGATGGAGGATTCATGTCCGCTCTTACTTCCGTCTCCGGTTTCCCGCGCATCGGCCAGAACCGTGAGCTGAAGAAAATCATCGAAGCGTATTGGAAGGGCAACACCACCCTCGACGAGATGCGTTCCACCGCCAAGGAACTGCGCGCCAAGCATTGGAAGCTGCAGCAGGCCGCCGCCATTGACCTGATTCCGAGCAACGACTTCAGCTATTACGACCAGATGCTCGACACTGCCATCCTGCTCAACGTCATTCCGCAGCGCTACCAGCGTCTCGCCTTCGAGAACCCGGAAGAGACCCTCTTCGCAATGGGCCGCGGCTATCAGGGCGAGAAGGGCGACGTGACCGCCCTGCCGATGAAGAAGTGGTTCACCACCAACTACCACTACCTCGTGCCGGAAATCGACTCCGCCACCGACATCAAGCTCAACAGCACCAAGCCGTTCGACGAATTCAACGAGGCGAAGGCGCTCGGCATCGCCACCAAGCCGGTGCTCATCGGCCCGTACACCTTCCTCAAGCTCGCCCGCAATCCGCAGGCCGAGGAGCTCGACTACGACAAGGGCCTCGTCAACGCGGTCGCCGCGGTGTACGCCGAAGTCGTCGCCAAGTTCGCCGAACTGGGCGCGCAGTGGATCCAGATCGACGAACCGTACCTCGTGCTCGACAAGGAGCCGGGCGATGTCGAACTGTTCAAGAGCCTGTACGCCAAGATCCTGCCCGCCCGCGAAGGCAAGGTCAAGGTGCTGCTCAACACCTACTTCGGACATATCGCCGACGTGTACGAAACCGTCAACCTGCTCGGCTTCGACGGTATCGGCCTGGACCTGAACGAAGGCAAGGACGAAAACCTCGCCGCCGTCGAAAAGTACGGCGTGGCAGAAAACACCACCATCTTCGCCGGCGTGATCAACGGCCGCAACATCTGGCGCAACAACTACGCCGTGAGCCTCGGCCTGGTCGACGCGCTGAAGCAGGTCACCGCCAACGTGGCCGTCTCCACCGCCAGCTCCCTGCTGCACGTGCCGTTCAGCACCGAAGGCGAGGATGGTCTCGCCGACGACGTGCGCAAGCACTTCGCCTTCGCAGTCCAGAAGCTCGACGAACTGCACGAAGTCGCCGTGCTCGCCGACGCTTCCGACGACGAGAAGAAGGCATCCGCCGAACTCGCAGCCAACCAGGCGCTGTTCGACGGCACCCGCGTCGCCGCCGATCCTGCGGTCGCCAAGCGAATCGCAAGCCTTACCGACGCCGACTTCGTACGTCAGCCGGCACGCGCCGAACGCCAGAAGGAGCAGCGTGAGGCGCTGAACCTGCCGCTGCTGCCCACCACCACCATCGGCTCCTTCCCGCAAACCAAGGAAGTGCGCGCCGAACGCGCCAAGCTGCGCAAGGGCGAGATCACCAAGGCCGAATACGACGAATTCATGAAGGACCAGATCGACGCCTGCATCAAGCATCAGGAGGAAATCGGCCTCGACGTGCTCGTCCACGGCGAATTCGAACGCAACGACATGGTCGAATACTTCGGCCAGAACCTCAACGGCTTCCTGTTCACCAAGAACGCGTGGGTGCAGTCCTACGGCACACGTTGCGTCAAGCCTCCGATCGTGTGGGGCGACGTATCCCGCGCCAACCCGATCACCGTGGAATGGAGCGCCTACGCGCAGTCCCGCACCGACCATGTGATGAAGGGCATGCTCACCGGTCCGGTCACCATCCTCAACTGGTCCTGGCCGCGCGAGGACATCACCCACGAGCAGCAGACCCAGCAGCTCGCGCTCGCCATCCGCGACGAAGTGCTCGATTTGGAGAAGGCCGGCATCAAGGTCATCCAGATCGACGAGGCCGCACTGCGCGAGAAGCTGCCGCTGAGGAAGACCGACTGGCACAAGAAGTACCTCGACTGGGCCATTCCGGCGTTCCGTCTGGTGCATTCCGCCGTCAAGCCGACCACGCAGATCCACACGCACATGTGCTATTCGGAGTTCAACGACATCATCAAGGACATCGACGCGATGGACGCCGACGTGATCTCCTTCGAAGCCTCCCGCGGCGACCTTGTGGTGCTCGACGCCATCCACGACGCCAACTTCGAAACCGAAGCCGGCCCGGGCGTGTACGACATCCACTCTCCGCGCATTCCGTCCGAACAGGAGATCAAGGACCGCATCTACGAGATCCTGAAGAAGATGGACGTCGAAAAGGTGTGGATCAACCCGGACTGCGGCCTGAAGACCCGTGGCAACGCCGAAACCTGGCCGAGCCTGGAGAACCTCGTCGCAGCGGCCAAGGCCGTGCGCGCCAAACTCGCCAAGTAAGGCCGGCATAGGCATAAACAGGCAAGATTTCCAAGGAATCACATGCATTCGCCAATCTTCTCGCTGGAGGTGTTCCCTCCCAAGCGCACCAGCCCTGTAGGTACCATCTACGATACGTTGGATGGCCTGCAGGGGCTGGACCCCGACTTCATCTCCGTCACCTACGGCACCGGCAAATCGTCTGACCGCACGCTGACCGCACGCATCGCGCACACGGTGAACGAATACGGCATTCCGGCCGTGGCGCACCTGACCGCGCAATACCTTGACAAAGACGACGTGGACGAGGCGCTCGACCTGTTCGACCAGGCCAAAGTCTCCGGCGTGCTCGCTTTGCGAGGCGACCGTGTGGAAGGAGCCGAACCGGCGGGAGTGTTCGACCATGCGAGCGATCTGGCGGCCTACATCCGCGAGAAGCGTCCGGATCTCAAGATCTACGGCGCCTGCTATCCGGAAAAGCACCCGCAGGCGGCCACGCTTGAGGAGGATATCGACAATCTCAAGAAGAAGGTCGACGCGGGCGTAAGCCACCTCATCTCCCAGCTGTTCTACGACAACGAGGATTTCCTTCGATTCGTGGACAAGGCTCGTGCCGCCGGCATCGACGTTCCAATCGAAGCCGGCATCATGCCGGTGATGAACGCGAAGTCGGTGCTGCGCATGTCGAAGATGTGCGAATCGCGTGTTCCTGAAAAACTTGCCGTCCTGCTTGACAAGTGGGGGAGCGACACCGCGCTGCTTAAAGAGGCGGGTATCGCCTACGCGTCCGAACAGATCTGCGACTTGGCGGCACGCGGCGTCGACGGCGTGCACCTGTACACGATGAACCATCCATGCGTCAGCCGGCGCATCTGGTCCAACGTCAAACCATTCTTCGTCTGATTCAGACGATGCAACAAACACGAAAGGGATGATTTCCGGCAACTGTCGGAAACCATCCCTTTCGCCATACTTACGGATATGAACGATTACTATGGGAACCATGGCTTCTTCTACGCATCAGTTTGGGGTGCTCGATCTGATTCGGGCGGGATTGCAGGATCTGGACACGGCACGCACGCTGCTTGACGAGTTGCGCGCCGACGGCATCGACGACGACCGGCTATGCCTGCTGATGAAAACATTGGAACAGACCTGCGAGCCCGACATCGCGCTACGCAACCTCGTCGACATCATCAAAGCGTTGCAAAGCCAAGGCCGCGACTTCCACCAGGTCATCACCGACGACGCCGGACTCGTACGACTCGTCACCGTGCTCGGCGTGTCCGACGAAATGGGCAAGCTCATGCGCTTCCGCCCCGAACTCGTCATGGCCGCAGCCAGCGACTCATGCGAAAGCCATCTGTACAACCACGCGCAACGCCGCGCGCATGTCCTCGAAGCGGTCGGTGCCGACCCGGCCGACAATCGCATGCCAAAAGCCACGAAACCACTCGCCGAAGCGGCGACCGCGCTACGACAGACCTACAGAAAACAGCTCGCCGCCATCATGGCGCAGGACGCCACCGCGGACGACCCAATCGAAATACAACCGAGAATCAGCCAGGAACTGTCCGATCTTGCCGACGCGGCCCTGGAAGGCGCGCTCGCCATCGCCCGCGACGAAGTGGACGGCAGCGAACACGTGCGCTTCGCCATCATCGGCATGGGCAAGCTCGGCGCACGCGAACTCAACTACGTATCCGACGTGGACCTCATCTACGTGGTGGAACCGGCGGACGTGGACACCAACGGCATGACCCTCAACCGTGTCGGCACCAAAATGGCCACCACCCTGCAGCGCGTATGCCAATCCGTCATCATGGGCGTCGCCGAACCTACATTGTGGCAGATCGATGGCGGACTGCGCCCCGAAGGCAAGGACGGCCCGCTCGTACGCAAACTCGAATCGCACGAAGCCTACTACGAACAGTGGGCGGAAAACTGGGAATTCCAAGCCCTGCTCAAGGCCCGCCCCGTGGCCGGTGACCCCGACCTCGGCCAAGCGTACATGGACATGACCCGACCGTTCGTATGGACCGCCTCCAAACGCGACAACTTCGTCTACGACTGCCAGCAGATGCGCAAACGAGTCGAAGACCTCATCCCCGCGCCCCTGAAGGATCGTGAAATCAAACTCGGCCGCGGAGGCCTACGAGACGTGGAATTCACCGTGCAGATGCTCCAACTCGTCCACGGCCGCGCCGACGAGACCCTGCGCACCAGCTCCACCCTCGAATCGTTGCAACGCCTCGCCGAAGGCGGATACGTCTCACGCAGACAAGCCAAGAAGCTCTCCTGGGACTACCGCTTCGAACGCGTCATGGAACACCGCCAGCAAATGTGGGCGCTCAAACGCACCCACCTGTTCCCGGACCTCGGCAAAGCCAGTCTCGGCGGTATCGAACGCAAACGCGACACCAACGACGACGAACTCAACCACAACCTCGAACTGCGCAGACTCGCCCGGGCCTTCCACATGCACCCCGAGGAACTCGTCGACAAATACGACGAAACCCGACGTGAAGTGCGCCACCTGCACATGGACATCTACTACCGGCCCATGCTGCCCATCAACGCCGGCCTCGACGACGAACAAGTGGAACTGTCCGCCAACGCCATGCAGGAACGCTTCGCCTCCATCGGATTCGCCGACCCCGACGCCGCCATGCGCCACGTCACCGCACTGACCGCCGGCATCTCCCGTGCCGCGAAAATCAACCGCATCCTCCTGCCCGCCGCCCTCCAATGGCTCGGCGAAGGGCAGAACCCCGACATGGGACTGCTCAACTGGCGCAAACTCGAAGAACACTTTGGCACGGACAGCGAATACCTCGGCTTCCTGCGCGACTCGCCGTCCGCCGCGCAACGCCTGTGCCACATCCTGTCCAATTCGCGGTTCCTGGGCGACGCGCTCAACAAATCCGTCGAATCCGTCACCTGGCTCGGCAGCGACAACGACCTGCAGCCACGCTCACGTGAAAGCCTCGACGTGCAGACACACGCCTCACTCGAACGCAACGCAGGCAGCATCAACGACTTCGCCAACTCCATCCGCGCCATGCGACGCCACGAAATCGAACGCATCGGACTAGGGTGGATGAGCGGCGTCATCGACGACAAGGCGTCGCTCGCGGGTATGACCGACGTATACGACGCGGCCATCGACGCATCGCTCACCTGGGCCATCCGCCACCAAACGCAGGAAATGGGACTCGACGAAGCGCCGGCGGCAATCGCCGTCATCGGCATGGGACGCTACGGCGGCAGGGAAGTGAACTTCAGCTCCGACGCCGACGTCATCATCATCTACCGGCCGTCCGATAACGCCGACGACAACCAAGCCAACCTCTTCGCACGCAAAGTGCAGGAAGACCTCCGCGCCATCCTGCAAGGACCGACCACGCTCGAACCCAAAATCGAACTCGACATGGACCTGCGGCCCGAAGGCAAAAACGGACCCCTCGTGCGCTCCTACGCGTCCTGCGAGGAATACTACCGTTCCTGGGCGAGCACATGGGAGCACCAGGCGCTCCTGCGTGCGCGTTACGCGGCAGGCGACGCGGCGCTCGCCGAGGATTTCCTGATGAACGTCGCCGACCCGCTGCGCTATCCGAAGATCGATTTGACGGAGGCGCAGGTCGCCGAAATACGCAAGCTCAAGGCGCGTATGGAAGCCGAGCGATTGCCGCGCGGCGTGCGTAGGGACCGTCACCTGAAGCTGGGCAAAGGTGGTCTGTCCGACGTGGAATGGACGATTCAGCTGCTGCAGTTGCAGCATGCCGGCGACAACGCAAACCTGCGAGTCAACGGCACGATGCAGGCGTTGGACGAATTGGAGCGGCGCAAGCTGGTTTCCGCCGGCGACGCCGTCGTATTGCGACGCGCATGGTGGATGTGCACGGCCGCGCGCAACGGCAGCTACCTGTGGAGCGGGCGCGTCAACCAGGCGGATATCCTGCCGGATGACACGTATTCGCTGGGAGGACTCGCCGTCTATCTCGGATACGACGCGAATCGCGGACAGCATTTCGAAAACGATCTGCTTGCCGTAATGCGCAAGGCGCGCGACGTGACGGAACGTCTGTTCTACGGCCTTTCATGAAACGATTCGAGCGGGCGCTCGGTGAACACGCGGTGAACGCTCCGGGTCAGTGTTTCGGGCTATAGTTGGCTAGGTCACTTTCAGTGGCCACCTTCAACCACAAGTTGCATGAAAGGTGAGCCGTTGTCCTCAGTACTCGAACCGGCGGTCGAAACGCCGATGGTCGGAAAAAGCGTCATCACTCTCGATGATCTTTCCATTCGTCAGATTCAGGAAATGCTGCACAAAGCGCAGTACATCGATTCCCATCGTAAAGAAGTGGCACACACCTGCGAAGGCAGGGTGCTTGCCACTTTGTTTTATGAGCCGAGTACGCGCACGCGTCTGAGTTTCGAAACCGCCATGCTGCGCCTCGGCGGCAAGGTGATCGGTTTCGCCGGCGCCCAGCTCGCCTCCGTCACCAAGGGCGAGACGATCGCCGACACGTTGAAGACGGTGTCCAACTACGTCGACGTGGTGGCCATCCGCCATCCGAAGGAAGGCGCCGCGCTGGTCGCATCCCGCGCCGCCTCCGTGCCGGTCATCAACGCGGGCGACGGCGGACACATGCATCCGACGCAGACGCTCGCCGACCTGGCCACGCTTCAATCGCGCTTCGGCCGTGTCACCAACCTGACCGTCGGCCTGTGCGGCGATCTGACCTTCGGCCGCACCGTGCACTCCCTGATCGAAACACTGTGCCGCTTCGGCAACGTCAACTTCGTGCTGATCAGCCCCGACGAGCTCAAGACCCCGCAGTACGTGCTTGACCGCATCAACGCCACCGAATCCTGCTCCTACACCGAAGTCAAGGATCTGGTCTCCGTCATCGGCGATCTTGACGTGCTGTACATGACCCGCGTGCAGAAAGAACGTTTCTTCAACGAGGACGATTATCTGCGTCTGCGCGACACCTACATCCTCGACGAAGCCAAGATGGCGTACGCCAAGAAGGACATGGCCGTGCTGCACCCGCTGCCGCGCGTCAACGAAATCGCCGTGGAAGTCGACGACGATCCGCGTGCAGCCTACTTCGAACAGGTCAAGAACGGTATGCTCATGCGCATGGCATTGGAAAGCTCGGTGGTCGGTGACGAACTGCCGGGATACGAACCGCTCGCAGCCAAGGAGGTTGAAGCCTGATGGAAGTCACCAGCATTCAGAACGGCATCATCATCGATCACGTGCCCGCCGGAACCGCGCTCAAGGTACTTGAGTATCTGAAGATCGACCCGTCCAAAACCAAGCTCGCGTTGATCATGAACACCGACAGCCACATGTACGGCACGAAGGACATCATCAAAATCGAGGATGAGACCGAATCCATCGACCTCGACGTGCTCGGCCTCGTGGCGCGCACCGCGACCGTCGGCATCGTCCGCGGCGGCAAAATCGTCGAAAAGAAGAAGCCGACCCTGCCGGAACATGTCGTCAACATCATCAAATGCGTGAACCCGCGCTGCGTCACCACCACCGAGCCTGCGGTGCAGATGTTCCATCTGGTGCATTCCGACCGTCAGGAATACCGTTGCGACTACTGCGACGAGGAAGCGAAGTTCTGAAATCATGACCCTCACCCTTCACGACATCAAGGTCTGGAACACCGGCGAAGTCATTGACCTCGTCGTCCCCTCCGACACGGACGCGTCCGTGGACGCCTCGGCGATGACCATCGCCCCCGGATTCGAAGACCCGCACGTGCATTTCCGCGATCCCGGACAGACCTACAAGGAGTCCATGATCTCCGGCTGCGCGGCGGCGGCATCCGGCGGATACACGAACGTGCTCATCATGCCAAATACCGTGCCGGCCATGGATGGCGTGAAGGTGGAGGCCGGCCAGCCGGGCGCCTCCGAAGTGCTCGACGCCGAATACGACACGGTCATCGATTACCTGCAGCATTACGAGGCCGCTCATGGCGTGAAACTGCCGGTGCGCTACGACCTATGCGTATGCGCCTCAAAGGGGCGTGCCGGCCATGAGGCCACCGAAGTGGCCGACTGGATCGGCTACCTGCCCGAACATGGCGACGAGCATAAGGACGCCTACCAGCTGGCGCATCCGGTGACCGCCATCAGCGATGACGGTTCCGCGGTGACCCCCAGCATTCTCGAACAGGTGTTCGAAAACGTCAAGGAGTCGGGACTGTACCTCATCGAGCATTGCGAACACCACGACACCGGCGCGGTCAATGACGGTCCGGTGTCCCGCAAGCTTGGCGTTCCAGGCATTCCGGAGGACACGGAACTCAAAATCGTCGAACGCGACATTGACATGTCCCGCAAAACCGGCGTGCACGTGCACTTCCAGCACGTCAGCACCGCGATCTCCTTCGACGCCATCCGCAAAGCCAAGGCCGAAGGACTTCCGATCACCTGCGAGACCGCGCCGCATTACATCGCATTGAACGACGAGGCGCTGCTTAAGTACGGCACTTTGGCCAAAATGAACCCGCCGCTGCGCTCCGAAGCGGACCGCCAGGCCACCATCGCAGCCGTCGCCGACGGCACGGTCGATTTGTTGGCCACCGACCATGCGCCCCACACCATGGAAGAGAAGGAACTCGGCTTCCTCGACGCGCCCAACGGCATCATCGGGCTGGAATGCGCATACGGCGTCTGCCACAAGGTACTTGTCGACGGCGGATTCATTTCCGACGAACGTCTCATCGAACTCATGTCCACCGGTCCGGCCGAACTCATGGGCCACGACAAAACGGACATCACGGCGGTGCTCGACGACTACGCCGACGCCGTGCCGGGAGACGACGACACCAAGCGCGTGCTTGATCTGGGCCGCGTGCCCGAAAGCGACCAGGTGGATCTCGTGGTGCTGAACACCGGAGAGGAATGGACCGTCGACCCGGAGAAGTTCCACTCCTCGGCACGTAACACCCCATTCGGCGGATGGCAGGTCACCGGCCGGCCGCTCGCCACCATCATCGGCTCGAAGCTGGCCTTCAGCCGCATCGACAAGGAGGACTGATGGACCGTCTGATCGAAGCCATCGAAGACAAGCAGAATCCAAGCGTCGTGGGACTCGACCCCACCGAAGCGCTGGTGCCGAAGCAGGTCGTGGCCAGCTTCGCCGAGGAAATCGCCGAACAGGTGGAGGATCCGACGGAAGCGCCGGCAGCCCAACTGTCCGTCGCCTTCTTCGAATTCAACCGCGCCATCATCGACGCAGTAGCCGACATCGTCCCGGCCGTCAAACCGCAGATCGCCATGTATGAGGCGCTCGGACCAGCCGGCATCGACGTCTACAGCATGACCTGCGAATACGCCAAACAGCAGGGACTGTACGTCCTCGGCGACGTCAAGCGCGGCGACATCGGCTCCACCGCAGCCGCCTACGCCCACCATCTGAGCGGTGTGAACGCGGGGGAGCACGCTTTCGACCCGTGGCATGAGGACGCGGTCACCGTGAACCCCTACCTCGGCACCGACGGCATCACCCCGTTCGTCGAAGCCGCCACTGGTGCCGACAAGGACATCTTCGTACTGGTACGCACCTCCAATCCATCCAGCAGCGAACTGCAGGAACTCGAACTCGCCTCAGGCGAGCGCGTGTACGAGCATGTCGCCGACCTCGTGGAAGGCTGGGGAGCCGAAACCATCGGCGCGAACGGGTATTCCCGTGTCGGCGCGGTGGTCGGAGCCACCCATCCCGAGGAAGGCAAGGCGTTGCGGGCGCGCATGCCGCACACGTTCTTCCTGGTCCCCGGTTACGGCGCGCAGGGCGGTACCGCCCAAGGCGTGGCCGGCATGTTCGACAAAGACGGCATGGGCGCGCTCGTCAATTCGTCGCGTGGCATCATCGGAGCCTGGAAGAAGTCCGGCAAATACAGCGAATCCATGAGCGCAGACGATGCGCTCGACTTGGTCGCCGAATCGGCGCGCGAGGCCGCGAAGGACATGCGCGACAATCTGCGCGCGGTACTGCCGTAAGCTACCAGAACAATCGAACGAAACACAGGAAAGGGAGTCATGACCGCCGCAGCAACGTTCATGCCGACCGTCGGCCAGGCGAGGGAAGCGGGATTCTTCCCCAGCAGGCACACGGTCGAAATCGTCGACAACCGCATGCTGGCCGATGGCGTGTACCGATTGACATTCCGCGACGAATTCATCGCGGGACATGCCAAGCCGGCGCAGTTCGTCGACGTGTATTCCAACAATCCGAGCAGACTGATGCCCCGCCCGTTCGGCGTGGCAGAAGTGGATGGCGATGAGGTGAGCCTTATCTTCGCCGTCGTCGGCAAAGGCACCGCCGAATTCTCCGAATTGCGTGCGGGCGACACCATTCGGGTGATGGGTCCTCTCGGCAACTCCTTCAACACCAAGGAGAACGCGAACTACGTGCTGGTGGCCGGCGGTCTCGGCGTGCCGCCGCTGGTGCGCGCCGCGCAGGCCATCGCCGAATCGGAGGGGTCGACGAGCACCGCGGTGTTCGGATACCGCAACGTGCGTTTCGGAGACGGATACGTCGGCCGGTACGCGGACAAGACATACAGCATCGACGAATCCGAAGGCAATGTCGTAACGCTCCTTGACCGTATTGAAAATGAACTGGTGAACGGCGAGCTGAAGCCGGTCATCCTCTCATGCGGGCCGTTGCCGATGATGAAGGCCGTCGCCGCATGGGCGGCGAAACGCGGCATCGAGGCACAGCTGAGCTTGGAACAGCGCATGGGCTGCGGATACGGCACATGCGTGCTGTGCACCGTCGACACCGCCGAAGGACGATTGAAGGTCTGCTCGGACGGACCTGTGTTCACCCGCGAACAATTGGGATGGGGGGAGTGAGCATGACCGCAGAACAACATGCGAACCTGTACGAACAGCACGAATGGAAGCATCCCACCCAGGTGGCTGGTATCCCGTGGAAGAATCCGGTGGCGACCGCTTCCGGCACGTTCCAATATGCTGCCGTGCGCTGGTTCTATGACGTGAGCCAGCTGGGCGCCGTCACCACCAAAGGCGTGTCTCCGGTGCCATGGGAAGGCAATCCTGGCATCCGTACTGCGGAAGGCCCCTCCAGCAACATCAACGCCGTCGGCCTGCAGAATCCCGGCGTGGACCATTACCTTGAGGACGATCTGCCGAAACTCAAGGCCATCAACGCCACCGTCATCGCCAACGTCGCCGGACACTGCGACGACGACTACGCGGAAGTCGTGTCCAAGCTCGACGATTCCCCGGCCGACATGCTGGAAATCAACGTGAGCTGTCCGAACGTGTCCGCAGGCGGCATGAGCGTCGGCACCGACCCGGTGGCTTTGAGCCGCCTCATCACCAGACTGCGCAAGCTCACCGACAAGAAGATGATCGTCAAACTCACCCCGAACGTCACCGACATCACCGTGCCGGCACGAGCCGCGGTGGAAAGCGGAGCCGACGCATTGAGCCTGATCAACACGCTGCTCGGCATGCGCATCAACATCCGCACCGGCGAGCCGGTCATCACGCACGTCACCGGCGGCGTGTCCGGCCCGGCCGTCCTGCCGGTCGGACTGGCCGCGGTATGGCGCGTGCGCGCCGCATTGCCAGAAATACCGATCATCGGCATCGGAGGCATCGACTCCGGCGAGACCGCGCTCGAATACCTGTATGCCGGCGCCAACGCCGTCGAAGTCGGCGCGGCCGCATTGTTCGAGCCGACCGCGCCGCTGCGCGTGGCCCGCGAACTCGACGATCTGCTCGACGAACGTCCCGAACTCGCCGACAAGCTCGCCAAAGGCGAGACCTGGCGCTGAAATTTCGTAATCGATCAATGTAAGGAGAACAAGCAAATGACCGCATCGCTCGACCATCGTTTCACCGAGTTCCTGCTGGAATCGCAGGCGTTGAAATTCGGCGAGTTCACATTGAAGTCCGGCCGCAAGTCGCCGTACTTCATCAACGCCGGCGCATTCAACGACGGACGCAAGATCGCCCGTCTCGGCGCGTTCTACGCCGAGAAGATTGTCGAGGAGATCGAGGCGGGCAACCTGCCCAAGGATGTCGACACCGTGTTCGGCCCTGCCTACAAGGGCATCCCGCTGGGCGTGTCCACCGCCATCGCGCTGACGTCCGCCCATGGCATGGAGGTCGGCTACACCTTCGACCGCAAGGAGAAGAAGGACCATGGCGACGGCGGCATGATGGTCGGCACGCAGCTTGCGGACGGCATGAAGGTCCTGCTCGTCGACGACGTGATGACCGCCGGCACCGCTGTGCGCGAGGTCATCCCGAAGCTCAAGGCCGAGGCGAACGTCGAGGTCATCGGCCTGGTACTGAGCGTGGACCGCATGGAGAAGACCAAGGATTCCGACACGTCCGCGGTGAAGGCCGTCGAAGCCGAATTCGGCTTCCCGGTGTTCGCCATCGCCAACGTGAAGGAGATCTTCGAAGCCGGCCAGCGCATCCAGAACGCCGACGGCACCCCGTACGTCACACCGGAGATCAAGGCCGCCGCCGACGCGTACCTGGAACAGTACGGCGCCTGACTGCGGCGTTCGCGCTGAACCGCGCTCATCGGCTGTTATAATCTCGGATATGACAGAAAGGCACTGTGCTGCTTTCGGGCAGTACAGTGCCTTTTCGTTGTGGTTCCTCTGTTCCGGGGTCAGTCGATGAGCGTGTAGCCGTGGCTGGCGACCACCGACTTGAGCTTCTCCAAGTACGTTTCGGCGGCCTTGGACAGCTTCGCGCGCTCATTGGTGATCCATCCGACAAGCATCGTCTCATCGGTGTCGAGCGGCACGGTGACGATCTTCTCGTTGTTGAGATCGCCGTTGTCGATGCCGGTGCACACCGTGTAGCCGTTCAGGCCGATGATGAAGTTCAGAATCGTGGCGCGGTCGGTCACGTTGATCTGCTTGGGGGAGTACTCCGGCCAGACGGCCTCCTCCGCGAAGAAGAAGCTGCCTTCCTCGCCCTGCTCGTATTGGATGAACGGGAACGGCTTCAGATCGTCCATGGTGACCTTCTTCTTGCCGGCCAGCGGATTGTCGCGCGAGATGAACACGTGCAACGGCGCGCGGAACAGCGGATGGAACTCGAGATGCTTCTCGCGCAGCAGCTTGCCGATCACGTCCTTGTTGAAGTCGGACAGGTAGATGATGCCGATCTCCGAAAGCATGTTCGCCACCTGGTTGATGATGTCCTTCGTGCGGGTCTCGCGGATGGTGAACTCGTATTCGTCGGACTTGGTGGAGTCGATCATCTCCACGAACGCCTCCACGGCGAACATGTAATGCTGCGTGGACACGGAGCACAGCTGTTTGCGGGGTTTCGCGTTCTTGTACCGTTCCTCCAGCAGCGACGCCTGATCGAGGACCTGACGCGCGTAGGTGAGGAATTCCGCGCCGTCCACGGTCAACGCGATGCCTTGGGAGGAACGGGTGAAGATCTCGATGCCGAGCTCGTTCTCAAGCTCCTTCACCGAGGAGCTCAACGCGGGCTGGGATACGTACAGCTCGTGCGAGGCCTCGTTCATGGAGCCGCATTCCACTATTTTGACGATGTATTTCAGCTGAAGGAGGGTCATAACGCCCATTTATACCAGCGTCGCTTTACGAAACGACGATTTATAGCGCTTCGTTTTGCATAGTGGACACGCGGTCGGTGGATGTGCGGCCTACAGCGGACGATGATATGGGCGCATGGCCGAGGCCCGTTCCGCGGGACGCAGGCGCACGTCCGCCGCGCTCACACGCGCACGCCCAAGGATTCCAGGTCCCTGCGCGCCTGGTCGGCGTCGACGAAACGGAAGGCGTGCATGCCGGCCGACCGCGCCCCGGCGACGTTCTTCGCGGTGTCGTCGAGGAACACGCTGCTCTCGGGGCTTAGGCCGAAACGGCTCATCGCCAGTTCGTAGATGTCGGCGTTCGGCTTGTGCATCTTCTCCACGCCGGAGACGACGGTGCCCTGCAGCAGTTCGGCAAGCTGCGGGAACTTCTCGAATGCGAAATGGAACGTCTCATGGGACCAATTCGTCAATCCCCACACGCCATAGCCGGCCGCCTTCAGATCGCGCAGCAGCCGCTCCATGCCGGGCAGCATGCGTGGCAGCGCGTCGTCGTAATGCGCGATGTAATAACGGAAGATCCCGGCGACGCGTTCTCCCTGCTCGGCCACCACATCGGGCCATATCGAATCGAAGTCCTCCCCGGCGTCCATACGGTCCTCGTATCCGAAGAAGCCGCAGGGGTCGTCGTCGGCGCAGATGCGGTCGACGGTCGCGTCGTCGAATCTGCCTTCAAGGCATGCCCGTGTCCGCCAATCCAGCAACACTCCGCAGAAATCGAAAACGACGTCGGTGATGGTCGGAACTGCAACGGTCATCGGGAAACCCTTCTTGTAGCGTGCGTCTGTCTTCCGCCAGTGTACCGTACCCATGTTCGTGAAGGACGTTTTCGTCTTCGCGTGCGGCGTTTCCTGAAAGTCATTGGGGCGGAAAGGCTCGCTTGGGTTTTTGAAAAAGGCTAATCTAGACGTTTTCGGAGATTGTGATGATTGTCATGCCGACCATTTCGAACATACAATCAATCCGAAATTAAATCAACATGTTGTCTGAATAGACGGGTGTCCTAGTGGAAAGCATTAGGAAGGGGCCGACGATGGCATATATCGAAATGGTGCACAGCTTCAAGCGCTACCATATGGGCGACATCACAATCACCGCCAACAACGATGTGAGTTTCGGCATCGAACGCGGCGAGCTTGCGATCATTCTGGGATCATCCGGAGCCGGCAAATCGACGGTGCTCAACATCCTGGGCGGCATGGACACGAATTCCGAAGGCAAGGTCATCATCGACGGCGTCGACATCTCGGACTTCAACGCGAAGCAACTGACCGATTACCGGCGCAACAACATCGGATTCGTGTTTCAGTTCTACAATCTGGTGGCCAACCTCACCGCCAAGGAGAACGTGGAACTCGCCTCCGAACTCGTCAAGAACGCGGCCGATCCAGTGCAGACGCTGGTCGATGTGGGACTTGGCGACCGCATCGACAATTTCCCCGCGCAGCTTTCCGGCGGCGAGCAGCAGCGCGTGGCCATCGCGAGAGCCGTGGCGAAGAACCCGAAGATCCTGCTATGCGACGAACCGACCGGCGCGCTCGACTACCATACCGGCAAGCAGGTGCTCCGCATCCTGCAGGACATGAGCCGCAAACGCGGGGCGACGGTGGTGATCGTGACGCACAACTCCGCGATCGCCCCCATCGCGGACAGGGTGATCCGCATGCACGACGCCCGCGTCAAATCAATCGAAACCAACGAGCATCCAATGGACATCGAGGAGCTGGAATGGTGAAACGCATGCTGTGGAAGGACATCCGGCAAACACTGTCCAAGTCGAAAGGCCGGGTCGTGTCCATCGTATGCCTCATGGCGCTTGGCTCATTCGCGCTGGTGGGACTGAAAGTCACCGGGCCGGACATGCAGGCGACCGCCGCCGACTTCTACGGGCGTAACAACCTCGCCGACATCACCGTGGTCTCCAACTACGGCATCTCCAAAGACGACGAGAGGATCATCGGCAAGGCCGACGGCATCAAGGAAGTCGAATACGGGTACTTCAAGGACGTGGTCATCTCCGGCACCGACAGGAGCATGCGCATCTATTCCAAACCCGATGCCGTCTCCACCTATGACGTGACGGAAGGACGACTGCCGAAGCGGACCGGCGAAATCGCGTTGGACATGAAAGAACGCGACAGATTCGCCGTCGGCAGCACCTTGAACGTCACCGAGAAAACGGACATCGCAGGCGGCACCGTGCTACGCCACCACAAATTCACCGTCGTCGGTTTCGTCCGGGCCAGCGAGACTCTGTCCTGCCTCAACATGGGACAATCCACGGCCGGCGGCGGCGAGCTCAAAGGCTATGCCGTGGCCGTTCCGGGAGAGTTCGATTCCGACGTGAAGATGATCGCCCGGGCGACCTACGAAGACACCGAGGGATTGGACTACTGGAGCGCCGAATACCGCGATGCCGTGCAGAAGCATAAGGATCAGCTCGTGACGTTGCTCGCGAACCAGCCAAAAGCCCGCGAAGCGACGATACGCAGCCAACAGCGCAAGAAAATCGACGAGGCCAAGGACAAAGTCAAAACATCCAAACAGCAGCTTGCCGACGCGCAACGGCAGCTGGACGATGCCAAACAGCAGATCGACAACGCCAAGGACCAGTTGAGCGAAGGCAGCGCCGAGGCAGTGGAGGAAGGGTCGGCGGCCGCGGCCCAGCTGGCCACGGCGCAAGCGCAACTGGCCTCGGCCAACGCGTCGGTCGCCTCCGGACAGACGCAACTGCAGGCGGCACAGACGCAACTGGCTCAAGGACAGAACCAGCTCTCCGATTCATGGAACCGGCTGGCGAACGGCAAAACGCAGCTGGACGCGGCGCGAGAACAACTCGAAACAAGCAAAACCGTGCTCGACAAAGTCGGCGCGACGCTCGGCAAATGGGAACAGACCGGCATCACCGGCAAACTCTACGAACAAATACGCGGCAAATACGACATGGCGATCAACCAGTACAACGAAGCCTGCGCCGAATACAACAGACAGCTGAACGCCTACAATGCGGGACTGCAACAATACCAGAACGCCGTAGCGCGGCTCGACCAAGGCTCGCAGGCGTATCGGAGCAATGCGGACAATCTCGCACAGGCATCCAAACAGATAGCCGAAAAACAAAACGAGCTCGGCAAAGCGGTGTCGCAGGCCGGCAAGCAAGTCGCAGACGGCGTCACGCAGCTTATCCAAGGCCAGAGGGACATCGACAAGGCCGAAACGGAATACCAGAGCAAACTCGCCGAATTCAACGCGCAGAAGCCCGAAGCCGAACGCAAGATATCCGAAGCCGAACGGCAGATAACCCTCGCCGAGGAGAAGATCGACAATCTCACCGTCCCGGCCTATTCCGTCAGCGGCCGCCGCGAAGGCCTGACCTCGCAAGGCTACCGCGTGTACATGGTCATCGAAGGCATCGTGGCGAAACTGGCGGACATCTTCCCGATCTTCCTCTACTTCGTCGCGGCGCTCGTCACCTTCAGCACCATGGGACGCATGGTGGACGAGGAACGCACCAATTCCGGAACGTTGAAGGCGCTCGGCTACGGCAACGCGGATGTGATGCTCAAATTCACCGTATACGGATTCGCCGCATCCACCCTGGGCACATGCATCGGCGTGCTCGCCGGCCACACGCTGCTGCCGCTTATCGTCGCCCACGCATACAGCGCGGGATTCACCATGCCGGACATCATGCTCAAATTCCACCCCTGGATCACCATGGCCGCATTCGCACTTGCATGGATAAGCGCCGTCGTGCCGGCATGGCTGGCCGCGTCCAAGGAACTGCGCGAAAAACCGGCGAGCCTACTGCTGCCCAAGCCGCCGGCCAAAGGCTCGAAAATTCTTTTGGAACATTTCCCACCACTATGGAACCGTCTGAATTTCACACACAAAGTGACCGCCCGTAACATCTTCCGATACAAAACACGCATGTTCATGACGATCTTCGGCGTATGCGGAGCGGTATCCCTGCTGACGGCCGGCCTCGCCGTCCAATCCTCGATCGGACAGATAGGAAACCGACAGTTCGAGGAACTCATCCACTACGACCTGATCGTCGCCGAGGAATCCGACACCAACAGCGCGCAACGCGAGGAAATCGCCACGACGCTGAAGGGCAAAACCGTCCAATCCTCGACAGCGGTGCGCTACGAGGAACTGTCGAAAACCGCAGGCAAGGAGAACGATAAGCAGTCGATCACCCTGCTGGCCACCGACGACGCATACAACTTCAACGAATACCTGACATTACGCGACCGCAAAACACACCAACCACAGATACTGGTCAACAATGGCGCGGTAATCTCCGAACGGCTCGCCGAAATGCTCAACGTCTCGGTCGGCGACACCTTCACGGTAAACGACGAAAACGGCGCGCAACGCACCATCAAAGTCGCCGGCATCAGCGAAATGTACATCGGCCATTTCATATTCATGAACGCGCAATGCTACGAACACGTGTTCGGCGACCAGTACAGCACAAACGCATACATGGTCAGACTGAAAGACCACAGCAACGCCAACACGGAACGCCAAGGCGCCAAATTCATGAAACTGGCCGCCGTGCGCGGCGTCGTGCAGAACACGACGCAGAAGAACATGGTGTCCACAATCGTGGGATCGCTCAACCAGATCATGGAAGTGCTGATTCTCGTGGCCGTGCTGCTGGCCGTGGTGATCCTCTACGACCTGACCAACCTCAACGTGTCGGAACGCATACGCGAGCTATCCACGATCAAAGTGCTCGGCTTCCACACCAGCGAGACCACGATGTACATCTACCGCGAAACGATCCTGCTGTCACTGCTGGGCATACTCGCCGGATACGGCTTCGGAGAATGGCTGCACCGATACATCATCACCGAAGTGCCACCCGACGAAGTCATGTTCGACCCCGCCATCAGCTGGATCGCATTGGCGGCCCCGGCCATCGTCGTGGCCGTGGTACTAGCCGTGCTCGGCTGGATCGTATACCGCCAGCTCGAAACGGTGGACATGCTCGAAGCATTGAAATCAGTGGAATGACCCTCCACGAAACGGTCAGCGGAGCAGCTCGCCAAAAGCCCGGGGAACAGCCGCGACGACATCACCGGCAACAATCGGATGCCCGATCGCGCTCGCCGGAGTCTTGCCCGCATGCCCATACAGATGCGGACGATGCCATCCGCGCTGCTCCGACCCGCTGGCCATCGCGCCGGCAAGCCCATGCATATACGCGGCGGCCGCGGCGACCTCCGGAACCAAAGCCGGATCGTCGGACAGCATGTCGTCCTGCTGCGCCAGCAACGCGCCCAACACGCCGGCCAACACATCGCCCGAACCGGCGGTGGCCATCCAGGCAGGCGCGCGCCCGGACAGGATGATCCGCGTGTTCCCATCTCCATCAGCTCCAACCACAATGGTGACCGCGCCCTTAAGCAGCACCGTGGCCCCCGTAAGCTCATGCGCGCGCAACGCCGCCCGCAATGGCCGGGCCTCCACCCACTGCCTGGAAACAACATCGGCCATATCGGCATCCAACCGATTCAGTAATGCGGCCAATTCGCCGGCATGCGGAGTGATAACGACCTGCGGCACAACATGGCACGGCAGCAAATCCAACGCGCCGGCATCAACCACAATGGGAGGCATGCCCTCCGCCCGCTCGTTCCGCGAGCCATCGCCATCCTCCAACGCGTAATGATCCAGCAGCGCGGCAATGGTCGCACGTTGCATGTCATCACCGGAAGCAACGTCACCCTCGGCGGGCACGCCGGATCCAACCACCCACGACTGCACCCGGCCCTTGCCCAACACAGCCTCCGGCAACACGGCCAATATCATATCCTGCGCACGCTGTGGCCCCAGATAACGCACCATGCCCACATTCGCGCACGCCGCGGCCCTCGCCGACAACACGGCAGCACCCGGATACCGCGCCGAACCAGTCACCAAACCAACCACTCCACGCGAATACTTGCCATCCGCAAGAGACGGAAGACGAACCGAATCCGCCACAAAATCGCCATCCGTCATCTCGGCAAACGGAACAGCATCATCGACATCGAAACCGAAATCGACCAACGTGATCCGTCCGCAAGCATACGAAGCCGGCGGCACCATCGCACACGGCTTCATCGCACCGAACGTCACCGTCACATCCGCAGGAATATACGGCCCCGGCAACGAACCATCATCAACACCCACACCCGACGGCGCATCGACGGCCACCACCAACGGCAAATCAGCGGAAGGGTCATTGTTCGGCAACGCAGGCTTGTCCGGCAACACGCCATCCATACCCAAAGACGAAGCCAACGTGCCAGCGACACCACGCAACGCGCCGGCCACGCCAATCCCCGTCATAGCATCAAGCACCACATGCGAACCCCGCGCACACTCGACCGCAGCCTGCAGCCGCTCACCAGCCTCACCCGCGGAAAAACCAGACGTGCACCCAGAAATATCAGCCGCCGGATCCAACACCAACACACGCCCACCCGCACGAACAAACGCCCTAAACGCATCCTCATGCAACGAACGGCCAACAGCAACCGCGGTAACCTGCGCACCCTCACGCGCCAACTCAGCCCCCGCATACAAGCCATCGCCACCATTGTCCCCAGCGCCAGCCAACACCGTGACCCGCGCATCCTCAACATCCAAATCCTCATCATCAAGCAACGACAACGTCGCACGAGCCACCGCAGAAGCAGCCATACGCATCAACGGCACACCATCATCCAACAAAGGACGCTCCAACTGCCGGACAACATCGGCGGAATAGGAACTATACAACAACGTCTGCAAACGGTCGGCATCATCGGAGACATCCATGGAAAATCCTTCCCCTCGGCATGGAACCACAAACACCACTTTAGTCGTATATTAAAAACAACAAACAAAAACGGCATGGACGCCAAACAAGAAAACGGAGCGGAACATGGCATACATCGAAATGAAAAACAGCACCAAGCTCTACCGCATGGGATCCACCACCATCACCGCCAACGACAACGTCTCCTTCACCATCGAACAAGGCGAACTCGCCATCATCCTCGGCGCATCCGGCGCAGGCAAATCAACAGTGCTCAACATCCTAGGAGGCATGGACACCAACACCTCAGGACAAGTAATCATCGACGGCAAAGACATCTCCAACTACACACCCAAACAACTCACCGCATACCGCCGCACCGACATCGGCTTCGTATTCCAGTTCTACAACCTCGTCGCCAACCTCACCGCACGCGAAAACGTAGAACTCGCCTCACAAATCGTTCCCGACGCACAAGACGCCCGACAGGCGCTCGCCGACGTAGGGCTTGCGGACCGCGTCGACAATTTTCCCGCGCAGTTGTCGGGCGGCGAGCAGCAGCGTGTGGCGATCGCTCGAGCGGTGGCGAAGAATCCGAAGATTCTGCTGTGTGACGAACCGACCGGCGCGCTTGACTACAACACCGGCAAGCAAGTGCTCCGCATTCTGCAGGACATGAGCCGCAAGAAGGGCGCGACAGTGGTGATCGTGACGCATAATTCTGCGATTGCGCCGATTGCGGACCGTGTAATTCGCATGCATGATGGACGTGTGTCATCGATTGAGGTCAACGAGCATCCGATGGATATCGAAGAGCTTGAATGGTGACGTTGCGACACGCTGTGATACGTATGATTTGCGTAAATGGCTGATTCGTGTAATATATGTGACTTGTGCACGGAAGCCAAGTCTTCCGGTGGGAACATTCCTGCGTAGCTCAGTTGGCAGAGCATCCGACTGTTAATCGGACGGTCACTGGTTCAAGCCCAGTCGCAGGAGCGCAGTTTCGGGTACACCGGAACATATTCCTGCGTAGCTCAGTTGGCAGAGCATTCGACTGTTAATCGAACGGTCACTGGTTCAAGCCCAGTCGCAGGAGCTTCTTAGCCCTTGGTTTTCCAAGGGCTTTTTGTTTCCGTAAGAACTTTTCGCTGCTATTCCAACGAATCGAGCACGTCGTCAATGAGTGTGCGGTCGTGTGCCGCATCAGCCTTGAGTCGAGGGAAGCGACGTATGACGTTGTCGGGACTTGCGTTGGCCGCACGTGCCACATTCGATTTTGACTCGCCATGCGCCACGGCGATTTCCGCGAGCCGATCCACTAGCGAATCCGAAACCTGCCGTATTTGCTCGCCAACCCATAACTGGGACAATTCGGGTGAAAGCGTGTAATCGTCCTGCAGCTCGCTTGAAGCCTCCTGAATGGCGGCCCATAGCACCATGAATGGCTTGCGGTAGTAGGCGATGCGTTCCTCGGACGGCTCGCTCTCCAACTGCTGCAATGCCTTGCGTTGCGTAGTGTTGTCACTCATGTGTCCCATCGTATGCCACGTTCGGTGGCGTTTTGGCATGTCATGGCGCGACACGCCCGGCATCTGTGGATAAGTGTTGTTCTCCGACCACAAGGTCGTTCCAAGTCGACGGGCGGTCTTCGAACGTGCCATGATATCGATTCCCGGATAGAGACGCGGACCACAGGAGGCCTCATGAACAAATGGGAATACCGTCGGCGTGTTCGACACAATAAGATGTCCGATGACATTGACAAGCGCAACCGGCACCGGTGCGCCGCGGCGATGGCCGTATGCGTATTGGCGAACATCGCGTTCACGATATGCTGCGCGCAACCTACGGCGTCGGCATACGCGCAATCGGCTGATGACGTGGCGCATGAAGTCGCACAAGCGGCATGCCGCACATCAATGCAGTGGCCTTTGGAGCACGCGCAAGTAATCGGCGAATATGATGCGCCGGCTAAACAATGGTTGCCTGGGCATCGCGGTTTGGATTTGCGTGCACGGCCGCAAGACGCCATCATCGCGCCCGCGGATGGTGTGGTCGCCTTCAGTGGCAAAGTGGCGGGCAAATCCGTGGTAACGCTTCGCCACGGTGCGGAAACGGGAAGCCTGACGTCGACGTTTGAACCCGCGGTCACTACGCGACCGGTCGGGGCCGTCATCGCCAAGGGGGAGCGTTTCGCTCGTGTTGAAGGTGGCTCGGAACATTGCGCCGATGGATGCCTGCATTGGGGCCTCAAGAGCGGAGGACGTGATTATGCGGATCCGTCGGGCAGAGTGAGGCCGATGCGGGTTGAACTGAAACCGTTGTAACGGCCATATCCACGGGTGTTGTCGTTGTCCTGGGGTCGTGGCCTTAAAGAAAAAGTGCGGTATTCCGGCTATGATGCTGTCTGTACATTAGATTTCGAGGAGCGAGAAGCTTATGATCAAGGAATACACGCGCCCTTTGGAACAGGGAATTGACTCGGACAAAAACATCTTCTCAGTACTTGAGGAGCGTGTGGAACGCACTCCTGACGACAATCTTGTCGAATACAAGAACGCTCAGGGCGAATGGGGGGCGTTCACCGCTGCGGAGTTCAAAAACAAGGTCGTCGCCCTCGCCAAAGGACTTATCGCTCGTGGCGTAATGCCTGGAGATTCGGTATCCATTATCGCGCATACCTGCTGGCAGTGGACCGCGCTTGATGTGGCCATCATGTCCATCGGCGCCCTTACCGTTCCGGTCTATGAAACGAATTCGCCGGCGCAGGTGAAGATGATTTTCAATGATGCCAATGTCAAGATGGCGTTCGCTGAGGATGATTTCCAGCGCGACAAAATCGAATCCGTCCGTGATCAGTGCCCGGATCTTGGCGACGTGTACGTCATCGGACTTGGTGCAATTGACACGATCATCGAATACGGCCGCGCGGTCTCCGACGCCGAATTCCTTGAACGTGAACAAGCGGTCAAAGGCTCCGATCTAGCCACCATCGTATATACGTCGGGATCCACTGGCACCCCGAAGGGCGTTGAACTGACGCATGCCAATTTCGTGTTCATCACCTATTCCGGCGTCAACTCCATGCCGGACATCGCCATGAAACCGAATCGTCGACTGCTGCTGTTCCTGCCGCTCGCCCATGTATTCGCCCGATACATGCAGTTCTTCTGCTTTGCCGGAAACGTTTCACTCGGTCTGTCCAGCAATCTGAAGACCATTCTCGCCGATTTCAAGGCGTTCAAACCGACGTTCATCCTCGCCGTGCCGCGGATTTTCGAAAAGATCTACAATGCGGCCTCGCAGAAGGCCGGAGCCGGTTTCAAGGGACGTGTTTTCGCTGACGCCACCCAGACGGCATACGATTGGTCGCATGCTCAGCAGTCCGGTGGGAGCATTCCACTCGCGCTGAACGCAAAACATGCCCTGTACAACAAGCTGGTGTATTCGTCAATCATGGAAGTGTTCGGCGGCTACGTCGAGTATGCGGTCTCCGGCGGAGCGCCGCTTGATTCCTCTATCGCGCATTTCTTCAACGGTGTCGGTCTGCCGCTATTGGAAGGATACGGCATGACCGAAACGTGCGCCCCCTCGAGCGTCAATCCGACCGAAGGCTACAAGATCGGCACCATCGGCTTGCCTCTGCAAGGCGTGACCATGGGGGTCGACGAAGAAGGGGAGCTGTGCATAAAGAGCCCTGCCGTATGCGCCGGATACCACAACAATCATGACGTTACCAAGCAGCAAATTGTCGATGGATGGCTGCATACCGGTGATCTCGGCTCCATTGATGATGACGGCTTCGTTTCCATCGTCGGTCGTAAGAAGGATCTCATCATCACCGCAGGCGGCAAGAACGTCTCCCCATGCGAGATGGAAGCATCCATCATGACTTCGCCGGTGGTGAGCCAATGCGTCATGATCGGCGATCGCAAGCCATTCATCGCCGCAATCATCTCCCTTGATTTGGCGGAGACGAACCTATGGCTGGAATCCAAGGGAGCGGAACAGGTCGCTGATTTGGATGAAGCCTCGAAGAACCCCATTGTGCGTGCGGAAGTGGAGCGTGCCGTCAACAAAGCCAATGAGCTCGCCTCACGTGCCGAATCAATCCGCAAGTTCGAAATCGTTCCCGACGAGTTCACTGAGGAGAACGGTTTGGTCACGCCGAGCATGAAGGCCCGCAGGCAGGCAGTGGTTGAACATTACCGGACGTTGATCGACAAGGTCCTCTACGTGCCGAGGAAGCCGGCGGCTCACGCCGAATGATGTTCGAAATATGGTGGGGGCCGGTGACATCCGAGTGATGCCATCGGCCCCCACCATATCCGGAAGAATCCCGGAAGAATCATAGGCCCGCATCCGCCAGCGAAATGTAGCCGGGTTCAATCAGCGTTTTCTTGAGATTGTCGGCGCTGATCGCCAATGTCTCCTCATGGATGGTCGTAATTTTCTTCCCCTCGACCGTTGCGGAACGGATGAAACCGAGTTTGGAAAGTTTGCCCGAAGTGTTCAGTCGCACGCATGTCTGCGCGATGTCATCGGCCAACGCCTTGCGGTTCTCCATGGCGGTCATCCATTGCTTGCCGTTGACGATGTTCGGCATGGAACTGATATAGGCCCCATAGCCGGTGATTATCGGCCATTTTGCGTTTTCCTTGTTATCGGAATCGCTGTCGTCATCCGATGACGACGTCTTCGCAGGGTCAGGCACTGCCTGCCGTTTCAGGTCTTTTTTGCCCGTGATGCTGTCCACGATGCCGGAAATTGAGATGGAAGGGTTGATATCGGCTGAGGAACCTGTGTAGCCGAGTTTGTCCAACTCGTCGGCGATGTTCTTCGCCACATAGTCGTTGCAGGAGATGACGCCATCAAGGTGGACAGGGTGCGAATCGTCCTTGTCCGCGTCGAGACGTTCGGCAAGCACCGATTTGATTTGTTCGGCTTTTGACGAATCGAATGCCACGGATCGCCAGTCATCCTTGGTGGTCGAAGCGGTGAGCGTCTCGGAAGGAGATGCCGCTTTGCCGTCCTTGAAATACGGTTCGAGCACTTTCCAGATGCCTTTGAACATGTTCTGGGCGAAGGACGTGTCCGTTTTGGCATCATGTCCGTCGGCCGCGTCGTAGGGGAGTAGTACCTCGATTTGCTTGGGGGCATCGGACGATGCCTTGTCGAGCTCGAGCTTGTTGACGAGCTCTTTGGCTTGCAGTTCTCCAATCTGCTCGGCCGTGGTCATCGGCACGTACACGTCCGGCGCATACCCTTGAAGCGTATTGGAGATCAGAACGACCTTCATTCCTTCATTCTGCGCAAGCTGCAACGCCGAAACCAGCCGTTGCGCTGATTGCGCATAATCCTGTTCGTCCTCATCCGACGCGTCGGAGTTCCACGTGATATCATGCCGTGCATAGTCGCCGTATTGCCTGTCGGATTCCGGCATCTCGGCGACAGGCGCCACCACCAAGGTGGTTTTGGCTTTCGTGGACGAATGCTCGGTTCCGTTGATGTGATTCACCACATAGTCTTGGACGCTTTGACTTTGTTTGTCGAGGTTCGAAGCGGTTTTCACGGTGATGTCGCCGCTTTTGACACAGGTCCGTTTCAACGAGGACACGATTTCGGGAACGAGTTTTTCCCATTTGCTCAATGGCGTCTGTTGAGAGATGGTGATGCTGTCTGTCGGAGCGAAAATCGCCACATTGCCGGCATCGGCTGTTGCGCTGGATTGTGATGACGGCTGTTGCTGCGATTGCGAATCACCGTTGGGCGAGCAGGCCCCCATGGCTGTTGCCATGCAGACCGATGCCAGCAGAGCGAGCAGACGTTTCGCCGGGATTGTGCGATGCAGAATCATGCCATGTCCTTTGCGGAAGAATAGACGTTCCTTATACTGACCATCGATTGTAATATCCGGACGTCAAAAAGCCCGTACGCGTGTGTGATTGCGCATACGGGCTTTCGACAGCTCAGATAGATTACTCTGCCAGAGCCTTTGCCAGATTCTCGTCGAGGGCGTTCATGAAACCCTCGGTATCGAGCCAAGGCTGGTCCGGTCCGATGAGCATGGCCAGATCCTTGGTCATCTGTCCGCCTTCGACGGTGGAGATGATGACTTTCTCCAAAGTTTCGGCGAAATGCTTGACTTCCGGAGTGTTGTCAAGGTCGGCGCGATGCTTCAGACCGCCGGTCCATGCGAAGATGGAGGCGATCGGATTGGTCGAGGTCTTTTCACCCTTCTGCCAACGGCGATAATGGCGGGTCACGGTGCCGTGCGCGGCTTCGGCTTCGACGGTCTGCCCGTCGGGAGTCATCAGCACGGAGGTCATTAGGCCAAGGGAGCCGAATCCCTGTGCGACGGAATCCGACTGCACGTCGCCATCGTAGTTCTTGCAAGCCCAGATATAGCCGCCATGCCACTTGAGGGAGCTTGCCACCATGTCATCAATGAGTCGGTGCTCGTAGGTCAGGCCAGCCGCCTCGTACTTGTCCTTGTATTCGTTTTCGAACACCTCGGCGAACGTATCCTTGAACTGGCCGTCGTACGCCTTGAGAATCGTGTTCTTGGTGGACAGGTACACCGGATAGCCGCGCATCAGACCATAGTTGAAGCAGGCGCGTGCGAAGCCTCGGATGGAATCGTTCACGTTGTATTGCACCTGGGCAACTCCGCCGTCAGGGCCATAATTGTAAACGACGTGCTCAATCGGCTCGGAGCCGTCTTCCGGAGTGAAGGTTACGGTGAGGGTGCCGGCTCCCGGAACCTTGAAATCAGTGGCTTTGTACTGGTCTCCGAAGGCGTGACGTGCCACGACGATCGGCTTGGTCCATCCCGGGACCAGGCGAGGCACATTGCTCATGACGATCGGCTCGCGGAAGATGGTGCCGCCGAGAATGTTGCGGATGGTACCATTGGGGGACTTCCACATCTTCTTGAGGCCGAACTCCTTGACGCGTGCCTCGTCCGGGGTGATGGTGGCGCATTTGACGCCGACATGTTCGCGCTGGATGGCCTTCGCCGCGTCGACGGTCACCTGATCGTCGGTGGCGTCGCGGTTTTCGATGCCCAGATCGTAATAATCCAAATCCACGTCGAGGTACGGCAGGATCAGACGGTTCTTGATGTCTTTCCAGATGACACGGGTCATCTCGTCGCCGTCGAGTTCGACGACTTTGCCTTCGACCTTGATTTTGGCCATGGTTTGTCCTCCCTGTCGGAATTGAAGGTGATGGGTTCCGTCTTATTACATGTGTGTTAATTCCGTATGGAAATGTCCAAAACCGTGGGGACACGCGCGAAGGCACTGTCATAGCTGAGCATTAGCCTTGAAACCATGTCTCAGGAAATTGAAATCGGTTTGGGCAAGAAGGGCCGTCTGGCCTATTCGCTGGACGATGTCTCCATCGTTCCCTCCCGTCGTACCCGTGATCCTCAGGATGTGTCCACCTCTTGGCAGGTCGACGCCTATGAATTCGACGTGCCGGTCATCGGCGCCCCGATGGATTCCGTGACCAGCCCGGCCACGGCCATCGCCATGGGCAAGATGGGCGCGCTTGGCGTGCTTGACCTAGAAGGATTGTGGACCCGCTATGACGATCCCCAGCCGCTGCTGGACGAAATCGCGCAGCTGCCTGCGGACAAGGCCACCGAACGCATCCAGCAGATTTACGCTGAGCCGATCAAGCCGGAACTCATCGTCGAACGTCTGCATGAGATTCGTGATGCCGGCGTCACCGTAGCCGGCGCGCTGTCTCCGCAGCGTACGCAGGATTATTATTCCACCGTGCTTGAGGCCGGTGTCGATCTGTTTGTCATTCGTGGCACCGTGGTGTCGGCGGAGCATGTCTCCAAGGACCATGAGCCCCTGAACCTTAAGAAATTCATCTATGACCTGGATGTCCCCGTCATTGTTGGCGGCGCGGCCAACTACACGGCTGCGTTGCATTTGATGCGCACGGGAGCCGCTGGCGTGCTTGTCGGCTTCGGTGGCGGTGCGGTATCCGCCAACCGCAACACGATTGGAGTGCACGCGCCGATGGCCACAGCCATCGCCGATGTCGCCGAGGCCCGCCGCGATTACATGGACGAATCGGGCGGACGCTATGTGCAGGTGATTGCCGACGGCGGTATGGGTGATTCCGGCAGCTTCGTCAAGGCATTCGCGCTGGGCGCCGATGCGGTGATGCTGGGCTCGCCTCTGGCACGCGCCTCCGAGGCTCCTGGCAAAGGCATGCATTGGGGCGCCGAGGCCCGCCACCAGACGTTGCCGCGCGGATTCCGCACTAACGTGGGCACCGTAGGTTCCTTGCAGGAGGTCATGTTCGGCCCGAGCCATAACGCCGACGGAACCACCAATTTTGTTGGGGCGCTTCGCAGAGCCATGGCCACGACCGGTTATGTCGATTTGAAGAGCTTCCAACGTTGTCCGGTTACGGTCGCTTCGAGCCACTGATCAGATAGCTTCGTCCTGTGGATAAAAAAAGTTATCCACAATCCCTCCGTCGACTTGACGGGGGGATTGTCTTTATGTATTAATGTTTTTGGTCCTTCTCAGTGAAGAGAGTTGGATGACATTAAACAGGTAAAGAAATGAGGGATCCATGGCAATGGACGACTTATCCGACGATGGCGTTTCACCTCCGGAATGGCAGTCCGGCTCTGAGCGGGAGCCGGAAGACGACAAGGAGATAGAAGGCAATGAGCCTGACGAAATCCCACCGTCAGACCCTGATTCGTATGTCGGTCTTAAAGAAGCGGAAAACAATGGCCAATGGCTGCAGTGCATAGGAAAATCCGTCGAGAAGCTTCCTTCATATGATGGGTTTTTGGAAACACAATTATCCGGCATGCGGGTGCCCTTCCATGTTATCCGGTCCGATTCCACACCGTGGGACGCGAAGCAAGCCTATTCCTTGGCGTTATTGGGCGCGCGCATGTCGTGCGATGCCATCGACATCTTCCGTGGTCGGCAAAAGCCGGCGCATGTAGAGCGTATTCTAACGGAGGACTGTATGCGTAGGCTTAAAATCGCAGCTTCCATAATAGGCCATTATATGAAGGAAGACGCAAATCTATATGCCAAGATTGGTCTGCTTCCCATCAACGTGTCCGCCATTAACGGCTGGTTGACTTCGACCACGAAATTCGAATGTGCGGCTTTGCTCAACATCGGCGAAACGCGGTTGAGATGCAACACCGCATTCAGGCTCAAAGGCTCCACGTGGAAGTGCGTCTTGGCTGATTTCGGGTGATCGCATTGATGCGATGATACGGTAGGAATCTGCAAAAGCCCTTGGCGTCGATGTTCGCAGTCGATGCCAAGGGTTTTCAGCGTGCCTTAAGCATACGGGAACTACTATAGAGAACCATGTTGAGAGAATTTGTACCAGAGCCGGCCTACAGTACCACGGATGATGACACGGTATATGCGTTGCTGTCGCGTCGTGCGCAGAAGAATCCGGATGATCTTATCGCACAATGGCAGGATGATGAGACTCGGCAATGGCATGATGTGACGGCAGGCCAGATGCTCGCTCGTGTGCGCGCCGTGGCGAAGGGCCTTATCGGTCTTGGAGTCAAGGCCGGAAGCATGGTGGTCATTTACTCTTCCACCTGTTACGAGTGGGGTGTGGTCGATTTCGCATGCGCGGCCATCGGCGCGGTAAGCGTTCCGATTTATGAAACCGATTCGGCCAAGCAGGCCGCTTCCATCGTGGAAGAGGTGGAGCCGGTTATTGCCTTCGCTGGAGATTCCGTCCACACGCAGACGCTCGAACAGATTCGTGACATGCATGAAGGGCTGCGTTACGTGTTCAATTTCAAAGCGGACGGTCTTGACGCGGTCGCCGATTTCGGAGAGGGCGTCGATGACGATACCCTTGATCAGGTCATTGCCCGGATCAAGGCGGACGACATGCTCACCATCGTTTACACATCGGGCTCCACGGGACGTCCGAAGGGTGCGATGCTGTCCCATCGCAACTTCACGCATATCGTGCTCAATGGCTACATCATTCTTGACGAGATGCTGTACCAGCCCAACAGGTTGATGCTGTTCCTGCCGTTGGCGCACTGCTTCGCCCGCTATATCCAATACGTGGCGATTGGCGGACAAGGCGTGGTCGGCTATCTGCCTGGAGCCAAGCATCTGCTCGCCGATCTGCGCAGTTTCAAACCGACGTATTTGCTTGGCGTGCCACGTGTGTTCGAAAAAGTGTACAACGCTGCCTCGCAGAAGGCCGGTGCGGGTATTCGCGGCAGGGTCTTCGCCAAGGCGTTCGATCATTTCGTGCAATGGTCCAAGGACGAGCAGGACGGGGGACATCATTCGATGGTGGCCCGAGCCGAGCATTCCTTCTTCATGTCCGTCGTCGGCAAGTCCATTCGTTCTGCGCTTGGTCCGAACCTGAAATATCTGGCATGCGGCGGCGCCCCGCTGAACGTCGACCTTGCCCACTTCTTCAATGGCATGGATGGCATCACGTTCATTCAGGGGTACGGTATGACGGAAACCGCGGCTCCGATGATCGTCAACTGGCAAAATGCGAATCGCGTCGGTTCCGTTGGTAAGCCCGGGCCGGGTATGGGTGTGCGCACCGATGATGATGGCGAGCTGCAGGTCATGGGCCCCAATGTTTTTCTTGGCTACTACAAGAATCCTGAGAAGACCGCTGAAGTCAAAATGCCTGATGGTTGGCTGAGGACCGGCGATCTGGGGGCCATCGACGATGATGGATTCGTGTATATCACCGGCCGCAAGAAGGACATCATCATCACAGCCGGAGGCAAGAACGTCAGCCCCGCCCCGATGGAGGACATCATCGACACCTGTCCTATCGTGTCCCATGCTGTGGTCATTGGCGATGGCAAGCCGTTCATCAGCGCTTTGATTGAACTGGATTCTGATATGACTCGTTCTTGGCTTTCCCAGCAGGGTCTTGATGCCGATATGTCCATGAAGCAGGTAGCGGAAAACGATGCCGTGCGCGCTTTCGTGCAGCAGTATGTCGAAAAGGCCAACGCGAACGTTTCCCGTGCGGAATCCGTACGAAAATTCGAGATTCTCGATGAGGAATTCAACCAACAGGACGGCACCTTGACGGCAAGCCTGAAAGTTGTTCGTCCCAAGGTGCTGCAGCGCTACGCAGACGTCATCGAAAACGTGATTTACGCGCCAAAACCCTCCAACAGGCCGTTGCCGAAGACCGTCCAGATTCTCGACCGCACCACCGAAACCGTCAAGCAGGCGTCGGAAAGCATGCGGCAGGCTTCTGAATCCGTCAGCCCGAAGGTTCGGCAGGCATTTGATACCATGCAGGAGAGAATCAAGAAGCAGTCCGATGAACCGGATGACGAGACGGCACCGTCCGTCGAGCCTTCCGCAACCAAGAACAACGAGGAGCGTTAATTTTGGCAATCCGTGAGATTCGAGTCGTACCTGATCCAGTGCTGCGCACCCCATGCGATCCCATCAAGGAGATCACGCCCGCGGTGCGCCATCTGGTGCAGGATTTGTTGGATACCGTTGATGACCCGGGACGCGCCGGGTTGTCCGCCAACCAAATCGGTGTGAGTCTGCGTGCGTTTTCCTACAATATCGACGGCAAAATCGGCTATGTGCTTAACCCGGTGTTGGAGGAGACCAGCGGAGAGCAATATGGCGATGAAGGCTGCCTTTCCGTTCCAGGATTGTGGTACAAGACTCGTCGCGCCGATTATGCTCGCGTGCGGGGCATTGATCTGGACGGCAAGCCGGTAGTGTTGGAAGGCCATGGCATCATGGGCCGCATGCTGCAGCACGAGACTGATCATTTGGACGGTCACGTCTATCTTGATCGTCTGGAAAAGGAAGAACGCCGCGAGGCGATGCGTTACATGCGCACCCATCGCAAGTGATCGAAACAGCGAACGACGATTCAACCATGGGGCCACGTCAGAAAGACGTGGCCCCATGGTATTTTTAGTATTTGTGCGCCAATTTGGTGAGAAGCGCTGCCGCGAGTGCTTCAAACCGCCCAATTATTGTCAACCGGTGCGCAACCAATTCGCGTCATGCTCGCGACGACCTGTGTCGGTCGGCTGATGCCTGCAAGGCATTGGCTGCACGCAGAAACGCATGACCAGGCAAGAACCGACAAAGAAAGAGGTAGCAATACCATGGCTCAGATCACTATGAGCGACATGCTGAAGGCAGGCCTGCACTTCGGCCACCAGACCCGTCGTTGGAACCCGAAGATGAAGCAGTTCATCCTCACCCAGCGCAACGGCATCCACATCATCAACCTGTTCAAGTCGCTCGACATGATCGACAAGGCCTACGACTTCATCAAGGCCACTGTTGCCCACAACGGCACCGTGCTGTTCGTCGGCACCAAGAAGCAGGCTCAGGAAGCTGTTTCCGCTCAGGCCACCCGCGTGAACATGCCGTATGTCTCCGAGCGTTGGCTCGGCGGCATGCTGACCAACTTCCAGACCGTGTCCAAGCGCGTCTCCCGCCTCAAGGAACTTGAGGAAATGGACTTCACCGACGTGCACGGCTCCGGTCTGACCAAGAAGGAGCTGCTGCTCCTCGAGCGTGAGAAGGACAAGCTGGCTAAGCAGCTGGGCGGTATCCGCAACATGAACCGCACCCCGTCCGCCATGTTCGTGGTCGATGTGAACAAGGAAGCTCTGGCCGTCGAGGAAGCCCACAAGCTGGGCATTCCGGTTGTCGCCATCGTCGACACCAACGCCGATCCGGAATCCGTTGAGTATCCGATCGCCGCCAACGATGACGCCATCCGCGGCATCGAACTGCTGACCAGCCTCATGGCTGACGCAGTGGCCGAAGGTCTGCTGGAGCGTTCCGGCAAGGCCGCCAAGGCCGAAGGCGAAGCCGAGCAGCCGATGGCTGCTTGGGAAAAGGAGCTCCTCACCGAGGGCGCTCCGGCAGCTGAAGCCCCGGCTGAGGCTGAAGGCGAAACCAAGGCCGAGTGAGACCATGCTCTATGATGGGAGGTGCTATGCCTCCCATCATCGGGGCATCACCAAATTTTCAGAGGAGACAAATCAATGGCAGCAATCACTGCAGCTCTGATCAAGCAGGTGCGCGAGGAAACCGGCGCCGGCATGATGGACGTCAAGAAGGCCCTGACCGAAGCCGAAGGCGATGTGGCTCGCGCCAAGGAAATCATCCGCGCCAAGGGCATCCAGGCCGCTGGCAAGCGTGAAGGCCGCAAGGCTCAGGAAGGCACCATCGCCTCCACCGTTGTCGAATCCGCCAACGGCCAGACCGGCTATGCGGTCGAGCTGAACTCCGAGACCGACTTCGTGGCCAAGACCCCGAAGTTCGTGGAATTCGCCGGCAGCGTGCTCGATGACGCCGTCAAGGCCGAAGCATCCTCCGTGGATGAGGTTCTGGCAGCAGCCTCCGGTGACACCACCGTGAAGGAAGCCGTCGAGGAAGCCGCTGCTCTGTTCGGTGAGCACGTCAAGGTAGGCCAGTTCGCCAAGGTCGAGGGCCCGCATGTCGAGGTCTACGCCCACAAGAAGTCCGCTGAGATGCCGCCGAGCATCGTGGCCATGATTGCCACTGATGAAGCCGGCGCTGCTGTGGCTCATGAGGCCGCTCTGCAGATTTCCGCGATGGGCGCCCAGTGGCTGACCCGCGAGGATGTTCCGGCTGATGTGCTGGAATCCGAGCGTCGCGTGGCCACCGAGAAGACCACGGAGGAGCTCAAGAGCAAGGGCAAGCCGGAGGCCGTGATCGAGAAGATCGCTCCGAAGATCGTGGAAGGCCGTCTCGGCGCATTCTACAAGGAGACCGTGCTGCTTGAGCAGGCGTACGTCAAGGATCCGTCCAAGACCGTCGGCGACCTGTTCAAGGAAGTCGGGGGAACCGCGCTTTCCTTCGCTCGTGTGGAGGTCGGCAAGGGCGACGCCGAGTGAATCTGATGTGAATTGAGCTCACGCTTTCGAACGTGGGCTTGGCATATCTCCAATGTCCGCAATCCAACAGGATTGCGGACATTTTTTTGCACTAAACCCCATCGTGTTTTGGTGTCTGTGTTTGCCGATAGTCTTGAAAACGGTAAATTTCATGGGTTTTCGGGTAAGAAAGGCATTTCATGACTGGCGAAAACACTGGCGACAATCCCCGCAGGGTACTGCTCAAGCTGTCCGGAGAGGCATTCGGCGGAGGCAAAGTCGGCATCGACACCACCGTCGTTCGTCGTATTGCGGAGGAAATCGTTCCCGCGGTCAAGCAAGGTGTGCAGGTCGCCATCGTTGTTGGTGGCGGCAACTTCTTCCGTGGCGCCGAACTGCAGCAGGCCGGCATCGATCGTTCCCGCGGCGACTATATGGGCATGCTGGGAACGGTGATGAACTGCCTCGCTCTGCAGGATTTCCTCGAGCAGGAGGGACAGGCCACGCGCGTGCAAACCGCCATCACCATGGGACAGGTCGCCGAGCCGTACATTCCGCTTAAGGCCATTCGTCATCTGGAAAAGGGACGCGTGGTGATTTTCGGCGCCGGAGCAGGCATGCCGTATTTCTCCACTGACACCGTGTCCATCCAGCGTTCTCTGGAAATCCACTGCGATGAGGTGCTGATGGGCAAGAACGGCGTGGACGGCGTATACACTGCCGATCCGCGCAAAGACGAGAACGCCAAGCGCTTCGCCACGTTGAGCTATAACCGTGCATTGGTCGACAATCTTGCGGTCATGGATGCTGCGGCGCTTTCCATGGCGCGGGACAACAAGCAGCGCATCCGCGTCTTCGGACTCGAGGGCGCCGGCAATGTGACCCAGGCTTTGCTGGGCGAGGAGATCGGCACCATGGTTTCCACCGCGGAATCCACCCTCGCCGAGTGACGACATTCAAAGCCGAATATCGATTAAACCAACAATATTAAAGGAGCAAACAATGGCAACTATCGTCGATCAGGCCAAGGCGCAGATGGCCAAGTCCGTGGAATCCACCAAGGAGAACTTCTCCGGTATTCGCACCGGTCGTGCGAATCCGGCGCTGCTTAACGGCATCACCGTTGACTATTACGGCGCACCGACCCCGCTGAAGGCCGTTGCCACCATCGGTGTTCCGGAGCCGCGCACCTTGGCGGTCACTCCTTTCGATGCGTCCCAGGCCAACGCCGTGGAGAAGGCGCTTCGTGATTCCGATCTCGGAGCCAGCCCCCGTCGCGACGGCAACGTCATTCGCCTGACCATGCCGGAGCTGACCGAAGAGCGTCGCAAGGAATACGTCAAGATTGCCAAGGGCAAGGCTGAAGACGGCAAGGTCGCGGTGCGCAACATTCGTCGCAAGGCCAAGGAATCCCTTGACAAGGCCATCAAAGACGGCGACATGGGCGAGGACGAAGGCGATCGTCTGCTCAAGGAACTCGACAAGGTCACCAAGCAGACCACCGACGAGCTTGACGCTCTGCTGGAAACCAAGCAGAAGGAGATCATGGAGGTCTGATTCCTTCGAATCTCCATAATCATCAATCGACGCACGGTACCACAGGAGAGACCACGATGGAAAAACAGGAGCAACGCGAAAAAGAAGCCGAAGAGGCCATTAACGCCATCAACAAGAAAACCGGACGCAACATGCCGCAGGCCATCGCCACGGCGGTCGTCCTGATCGCCATCATCTTGGCATGCCTGTTGATCAGCGTTGATTTGTTCGTCTATCTTGTCGTGCTGTTCATGGTGCTTGCATTGTGGGAGCTGCGCGTCGATTTCGCCACCGCGGGATTGCATATTCCCGTGGTGGCGCTGTGGGCATGTTCCGCGGTGACTTTGCTGGCCACCTACTACAGCAAGCATCATATTGTGGCTATGACGGTCTGTGTACTGGCCTCCTTGCTGCTTGTAGCGATCGCCGCAAGTGCCAAGGTGACGTTCGGCAGTCGGCTTTCCCTGGCCGTGGCGGACAAACTGTCGCACACCGATGCAGGTGCTCGTCTCGAATCGTCGTTCAATCATGAACAGGGTGAAGTGCGCCACAGCCGACTGAGCCATGTGGCAGTCTCCATGTTCACCGTTCTGTACATTCCGCTGCTTGCCTCCTGCCTGATCATGCCGTTGACGTTCAACGGTCATCCGGTGGCACATGCCATCATGCTTGTCTTCATGCCCGCGCTGAGTGACACCGGTGGTCTGTTTGCAGGTGCATGGCTTGGCAAACATAAACTCAGTCCCCGTATCTCACCGAAGAAATCATGGGAGGGCCTGGCAGGATCCATCTTGTTCGCCATGGCCGGTTCTTTTGTGGTGATGTTTTGCACTTACGAGCCATCCGTTTGGACGGTTCGATGGTGGGTGCCTATTGTCGCTGGTTTCATGATCGGTATAGCCGGAACCTTCGGCGACCTATGCGCTTCCATGCTGAAGCGTGACATTGGTATTAAGGATATGGGCCATCTGCTTAAAGGTCATGGCGGAGTGATGGATCGTGTCGACTCCATCCTCCTGTGCGCTCCTTTCGTGTGCGTGCTCCTGTGGGCCACCGGAATGTGAGAAAGGGCCAATAACCGTGAATTCCATGAATGATCAGCCGGAAACAGGCATCACTCCTGGAGGCACTTCGGGCGCCTTCCGGGATGTGCTGTCGAAAGACCATGCCCGCCGTGGCAAGCCGCCACTGCATTTCGCCGATATGTCCGAAGAGGAACGTATCGGTAAGGCCAAGGAACTTGGATTGCCGAAATTCAGGGTCAAACAGCTGGCTAATCATTACTATGGCCATTTTGATGTCAATGCGGAAGAATTTTCCGATTTTCCGGCGGCAAGACGCTCCGACGCGGCTGAAGCTTTCTTCCCGGAACTCATCCATGAGGTGACACGCCAAGTCGCCGATGGAGGCACCACCATCAAAACGTTGTGGCGCCTGTTTGATGGGTCGCTGATCGAATCCGTATTGATGCGTTATCCCACCAGAACCACGCTTTGCATTTCCAGCCAGGTCGGCTGCGGCATGGGTTGCCCATTCTGCGCCACTGGACAACTGGGACTGACCAGGAACATGTCCGCAGGCGAAATCGTTGAGCAGGTTCGTGTGGCCGCGAAGGCCATGCGTGACGGTGAAGTGGCCGGAGGCTCCGGACGACTGAGCAACATCGTGTTCATGGGCATGGGCGAACCAATGGGCAACTATAAATCCGTCTTGAGCGCAGTCCGCCAAATTAGTTCCATGCCTCCCGAAGGCTTCGGCATCTCCGCACGTAACATCACGGTTTCCACCGTTGGCGTGGTGCCTGGCATCAGGAAACTGGCCGAAGAAGGCATCCCAGTACGTCTCGCAGTATCCCTGCACGCGCCGAGCGATGAATTGCGCGATGAACTTGTGCCCATGAACAAGCGTTTCAACACCAAACAGGTGCTCGACGCTGCGCATGATTATTATCTGGCTTCCAAACGGCGAGTCAGCATCGAATACGCCTTGATGCGCGGCATCAACGACCAGGCGGAACATGCCAAATTGCTGGCGAAGCGTCTGAACCACTATGGAGATGATTGGGCGCATGTCAATCCGATTCCGCTCAATCCGATCGAGGGATCGAAGTGGACCGCGTCCAAACCAGAAGACGAGCGTAGATTCCTTGAGATTCTCCATAACGCTGGCATCACAGCCACGCTGCGTGATACCAGAGGACAGGACATTGATGGCGCATGCGGACAGCTTGCAGCCAAAGAACGTGACTGATTCCTCCGAAAGGCCCGGTTCTGTCCGCTACTCGGAATCCGCATGAACCGACGTAACGTATTGCGGTTACTCTTGCAATCATTGCAACCGTTATGCGTGAAGGAGTAGAGCAGCATGTCACTGGCGGTCCGAGTCATTCCATGTCTTGATGTCGATGCGGGACGAGTGGTCAAAGGCGTGCATTTCGAGAATCTTCGCGATGCAGGAGACCCGGTCGAACTCGCCGCGGAATACTACCGCCAGGGCGCGGACGAACTGACGTTCCTTGATGTGACGGCGTCAAGCTCCCATAGGCAGACCATGGTCGATGTGGTGAGCCGCACCGCCGAACAGATTTTTATTCCACTGACTGTCGGCGGCGGCGTACGTACCCCTGAAGACGTCGATTCCCTGCTTCGTTGCGGTGCGGATAAGGTCGGCGTCAACACCGCGGCCATCAATGACCCTACCCTCATCAGTCGTGTCGCCGAACGATTCGGCAATCAGGTGCTTGTGCTGTCCGTCGATGCACGTCGCGAACAGGGAGAACGACATACGCAGTCAGGTTTCGAAGTCACCACCATGGGCGGGCGCAAATCCACTGGCATTGACGCCATTTGGTGGGTCAAGCGCGCCCAAGAACTTGGTGCGGGGGAGATTCTCCTTAATTCAATGGATGCCGATGGCACCCAACAAGGCTTCGATCTGGAGATGATCAAAGCTGTCCGCAAGGAAGTCAAAATCCCGATTATCGCTTCTGGCGGCGCCGGCAAAGCCTCGGATTTTCCGCCGGCAATCGAGGCGGGCGCCGATGCCGTGCTCGCTGCCTCGATTTTCCATTACGGCAAAGTCACCATCGGTGAAGTCAAAGACGCCATCAAGGCAGCCGGATACACCGTACGCTGAATAGAACCACGGAAACTACGCAAACCAACCCTGTAGTACTGAACAACGAATCGCAATACCATCATGACCAACGAAGCATACGACAACACCACCACTCTCGACCCGCGCATCGCACAGCGTCTCAAGCACGATGACAAAGGCTTGGTCGCGGCCGTCATCCAGCAGTTCGATACCAAAGAGGTACTGATGGTCGGCTATATGAACGACGAAGCCATCAGACGTACCCTCACCACCGGACGCGTCACATTCTGGTCGAGGTCCAGGCAGGAGTATTGGCGTAAGGGCGATACGTCGGGACATGCCCAGTATGTGAAGTCCTTCGCGCTGGATTGCGATGGAGATGCCATTCTGGTAGAAGTTGACCAAGTGGGAGCGGCTTGCCATACCGGCAAACGTTCCTGCTTTGAAGAAGGCGGACAGCTGCCTGTGGTCGTGGGCCATCGAACCAAAGAACAGGAGGGTCAGCGGTGAGCGAATGCAGCGTACAGACCCTCAAGTGGGGTGCTACATGGCCAAGCCGTGAGCAGTTCCATGAATTGGCCGACCAAGGCTACCGTGTCATCCCCATCGTACGCCGTTTGCTGGCTGATTCATTGACCCCAGTCGGCTTCTACGAGCGTCTCGCAGGAGGCCGTTCCGGTACGTTCATCCTCGAATCGGCTGAATTTGGCGGAGCGTGGAGTCGATACAGCTTCATCGGCGTGAATTCCATGGCGCAGCTGCGTTCGAACAACGGCAAAGCCGATTGGCTGGGACAGGTGCCTGTCGGAGTGCCCACCGACGGTGATGTTGTCGAAGTGGCACATGCCGCGCTGAAGACATTGAAGGCTCCGCACGTCGAGGGATTGCCGAATCTGACCAGTGGCCTCGTTGGTACTGTCGGATGGGATTCCATCCGACATTGGGAACCGACGCTCCGTGCCGAAGCCCCGAATGAGACCGGACAGCCGGAAACCGTTCTGGCTCTCGCCACGGACATCGCAGTAGTCGACCACGTGTCTGGCTCGGTATGGCTGATTGCCAATGCCGTGAATGTCGATGACCGTCCGACTCGTGCCGATGCCGCCTACGATGAAGCGCTGGCACGTCTGGATGATATGCAGTGCAAGGCTGCCGCACCCGTCGAAAACGAAGCCCGGGTCAATGTGCTCGACGAGTCGGTCGGCCAGCCCCAACTGCGATTCCGCACGGAGAAAAGCGATTACGAACGTTCCGTTGAAGAGGCCAAACGCCATATCATCGATGGCGATGTGTTCCAAGTGGTCATTTCGCAGCGACTGGATATTGATTCTCCCGCCGATCCGTTTGATGTGTATCGTGTGCTGCGTACCCTCAATCCGAGCCCGTACATGTATTTCATGGCACTCACCGGTGCTCAAGGACGTGATTTCAACGTCATCGGTTCCAGCCCGGAAACACTGATCAAGGTGGACAACGGCCATGCCATGTCTTTCCCAATCGCCGGTTCCAGACCACGAGGCGCCACTCCTGAGGAAGATGAACGTCTCGCCAAGGAACTATTGGCAGACCCGAAGGAACGCAGCGAGCATATCATGCTGGTCGATCTGGCCCGCAACGATCTGAGCCGCGTGTGCCGTCCGGAAAGCGTCGAAGTCGTTTCCTTGATGGACATCAAACGGTTCAGCCATATCATGCACATCTGCTCAACCGTTACCGGGCAGGTCGATCCGCATATGACGGCGTTCGACGTGTTCACTTCCGCCTTCCCCGCGGGGACGCTGTCCGGAGCGCCGAAGCCGCGCGCCATCGAGATTATCGATGAACTTGAGCCGGCCGACCGTGGTATTTACGGCGGCACCGTCGGTTATTTTGATTTTTCAGGCAACCTCGATATGGCCATCGCCATTCGAACTGCATTCATTCGCGACCATGAAGCGAGCGTGCAGGCCGGAGCTGGAATCGTCCTCGATTCCGTGCCGGCCAGTGAGTGGCAGGAGACTCGCAACAAGGCCGAAGCCAGCGTTGAAGCGGTACAGATCGCCGCGCAGCTTCGCCAGTTGTGAGTCACATTCTGACCGTTCAATTGTGTTGTGAAAGGAAGCAGTAATGTCTGTGCTCGATGAATTGGTGGCGGGAGCCGTCGAGGATCAGCGATCAAGAGAAAACAACGTGCCGCTCGCTGAGGTCAAGCGGATGGCGTTCGAGACTTCAGCGCCAATCGATGCGCGCCAGTGGCTGAAAAAGGCGGATGGCATTCCGGTCATCGCCGAGATCAAGCGTGCCTCCCCATCCAAAGGCCATTTGAGCGATATTCCGGATCCGGCCGCTTTGGCCCGCGAATACGAGCAGGGAGGTGCAAGCGCGATTTCCGTGCTGACTGAAGGCCGTCGGTTCCTTGGCTCTCTTGAAGATTTCGACAAGGTGCGCGCCGTAGTGAGGATTCCCGTGCTGCGCAAGGATTTCATCGTTACCGAATATCAGATTTGGGAAGCACGTGCGCATGGTGCCGATCTGGTGCTGCTCATCGTCGCCGCATTGGACGACGTCAAGCTCAAGTCGCTGCTCGATCTCGCGCATAGCCTCAATATGACGGTGCTGGTGGAAACACACACCCGTGAGGATATTCAACGGGCCATCAATGCCGGGGCCAAGGTCATTGGCATCAACGCCCGCAATCTTAAAGACCTCAAGGTGGATGTGAACAAGTACAACGAACTGGCCGCGGATTTGCCGGACGATGTGATTCGCGTGGCGGAATCCGGTGTGTTCGGTTCGGTTGAGCTTGAGGATTACGCCCGTGCCGGCGCGGATGCGGTGCTGGTGGGAGAAGGCGTGGCCACCGCGACCAACCATGAGCAGGCAGTGGAACGATTAGTAAAGACAGGAGCAAGAGTGAAGGCATCCGAACAGACCCCGTTGGCAAGCCATGAAGGACCATATTTCGGACAGTTTGGCGGACGCTATGTTCCGGAAGCGCTGATCACGGCGCTCGACGAGCTTGAACGCGTGTATACGGAAGCCAAGGCCGATCCGGAATTCCATAAGGAATTGGCGCGGTTGAACCAGCAGTATGTTGGACGTCCGTCCCCATTGACTGAAGCGCCTCGTTTCGCGCAGAGGCTCAAGGAGAAAACCGGTCTTGATGCCCGTGTGTTCCTCAAGCGTGAAGACCTGAACCACACCGGCGCCCACAAGATCAACAACGCGCTTGGACAGGCCCTACTGGTCAAGCGCATGGGCAAAAACCGTGTGATCGCCGAAACCGGTGCAGGCCAGCATGGTGTGGCCACTGCCACGGTCTGTGCCATGCTGGGACTCAAGTGCCGCATCTACATGGGACAGATCGATGCCCGCCGTCAGGCGCTGAACGTTGCCCGCATGCGCATGCTTGGCGCGGAGGTCGTCGAAGTCACCTTGGGTGATCGCATCCTCAAGGACGCCATCAACGAGGCGCTGCGCGACTGGGTCACCAACGTCAAAGACACCCATTATCTGCTCGGCACGGTCGCAGGACCTCATCCGTTCCCATCCATGGTGCGCGACTTCCAAAAGATCATCGGAGAGGAAGCGAAACAGCAGCTGCAGGATTGGTATGGCATCGACCATCCCGATGCTATCTGCGCATGCGTCGGCGGCGGCTCCAACGCCATCGGCATCATGAACGCCTTCCTCGATGACGAACGAGTGAACCTGTACGGTTACGAGGCCGGCGGTAACGGGCCCGAATCCGGTCGCCATGCCATTCGATTCGCGCCAGGTACCGGTGAACTGGGCATGTTCCAAGGAGCCAAGAGCTATCTGTTGGAAAACCCCGAAGGCCAGACCCTTGACACGTACTCCATCTCCGCAGGCTTGGATTACGCCTCCGTCGGTCCCGAACATGCGTGGCTCAAGGATATCGGCCGCGTCAACTATTCCTGGGCCACTGATCAGGAAGCCATGAGCGCGTTCAAGGATCTGTGCGAAACCGAAGGCATCATCCCTGCCATCGAAAGCTCCCACGCAGTGGCCGGCGCGTACAAGGCAGCTGCAGACCTCAAGGCCAAAGGGTATGAGCATCCGGTCATGATCATCAACATCTCTGGCCGTGGAGACAAGGACATGGACACCGCCGGCAAATGGTTCGGATACCTGACCGACGAGCAGGCCAAAGCCTTGGAATCCAACGGCGCGCAAGGCAACAACGCGGACGGCGAGTGAGAAAAGGAGCAACCATCATGACGAACGCAACATCATCCACGCCGTCCGGCCAGCCACTCGGCATCAGCCACAAGCCAAGCCCGACGGAAACCATGTTCGATGAATTCAAAGCCGCCGACAAGCCGGCATTCATCGGATATCTGCCATACGGATTCCCTGATCCGGATTATTCGCTCAAAGCTTTCCGCACCATGGTCGAACACGGCGTGAACGCGGTCGAAATCGGGCTGCCGTATTCCGACCCCGTCATGGACGGTCCCGTCATCCAGGCGGCATCGCAAATCGCCATCGACAATGGTGAAAAAATCGCCAACGTATTCAAAGCGGTGGAAACAGTGGCGAACGCCGGGGGAGTGCCATTGGTCATGAGCTATTGGAACCTCATCTTCCATTACGGCGTCGAACGCTTCGCACGTGATTTCGAAAACGCCGGTGGAGCCGGTCTCATCACCCCGGATCTCATTCCGGACGAGGCCGGCGAGTGGATCGAAGCCTCCGACCGTCACGGACTCGACCGCATCTTCCTGGTATCTCCGGATTCCACCGAAGACCGTCTGAAAGTCGTTGCGGACAATGCGCGGGGTTTCGTCTATGCTGCCGCCCGCATGGGCGTCACCGGAGAACGCTCCACCATCGATGCGTCCCCGAAGGAACTGGTTGCCCGTACCCGCAAGGCCGGTGCGAAAAACGTGTGCGTAGGCATCGGCGTGTCCACCGCGGAACAGGGGGCTCGTGTCGGATCGTATGCGGACGGTGTCATCGTAGGCTCGGCTCTGGTGCATACCATGCTTGACGAATCCGGCAAGCATGCAGTCGACGAAGCCACCGGTCTCAAGGCCTTGGCGGCGAAGACTGAGGAGCTTGCCGAAGGCATCCACAACGCCCGCAACTGAACCAGTCCAAAGACAACATACTGGTAGTCCACGTACCATATCGTATACGTGGACTACCATCAGGAAACCATGACACTTGCTTACATTCCGTCACCCACCATTTCGCAGTTTTCCATCGGGCCGGTGACCATCCATTTCTACGCGCTGTGCATTCTGCTCGGCATCGTGCTGGCGGTATGGATGACAACCGTTCATTGGAAACGATATGGCGGTAATTTCGATCAGATTCTCGACATCACGCTTGTCGCGGTGCCGAGCGGCATCATCGGTGCGCGTATATACCACATCATCACCACTCCGGAACGTTTCTTCGGACCGACCGGCGATTGGGTGGAGATGTTCCGCATCTGGAATGGCGGACTGGGCATCTGGGGCGGCGTCCTGCTTGGAGCGCTTGCCGCTTGGGCATGGTGTCGTCACAAGCATTATCCAATGGCTCTGCTCGGTGACGCCGTCGCGCCAGGATTGCTCGTGGCGCAGGCCGTGGGACGTCTGGGCAACTGGTTCAACCAAGAGCTCTACGGCGCGCCGACGACCTTGCCTTGGGGTTTGAAGTTGAATATGGAGGGAAGCGCCATCGGTCACAGCGAACAATGCTATGACGGAGCGACCTGCCCGACAGGCACGCTGTTCCACCCCACCTTCCTGTATGAGATGATTTGGAATCTCATCGGTGCTGCGCTCATCGTTTTCCTTGGTTCCAAAATCATGAAAAAACTCAAGGCCGGGTCCTTGTTCGCCATATACATCATGTGGTACACGGCGGGACGCACTTGGATCGAGGCTCTGCGCATTGATTTCGCGCACGAGTTCCTTGGCGTGCGCATCAACGTATGGGTGTCCATGGCGGTGTTCGTGCTTGGCGTGGTGGCTTTCATCGTTATTCAGCAGATGGGAAAGTCCACCGAGCTGCTTGCCGAGAAGTTGCGCACCGTCACCGAGATTGAGCTAAGCCTCGTCGAGGATGGAGAAACCGGTCTCCCGACCGCGAAGGCCAACCTTACGAAAACCAAGGATGAAATCACGGCAAACGATGGCTCATCCGTCTCATATGCCGATGACCAGTCCGACAACAAGTAACATCAAGTCGATTACCTTCCATAGAATGAGAACCATGACTATTCAAATCGCACCTAGCATCCTGTCCGCTGACTTCTGTAATCTGGAACGTGACCTTAAGGCCATTTCCAACGCCGATCTCGTTCACGTGGACGTGATGGACCATCATTTCGTTCCGAATCTGACGTTGGGTGAGCCGATTGTGGCTCGCATCTGCCAAGTCACTGACCTTCCGGTCGACGTGCATCTGATGATCGAGGATCCGGACCGTTGGGCTCCGGAATACGCCAAGCTTGGTGCGGCTTCCGTCAGCTTCCATATGGGAGCGACGCATGCTCCGGTTCGTCTTGCGCGTCAGTTGCGCGACATGGGCTGCAAGGCTTGCTTCGCGGTCCGTCCGGCCGAACCGGTCGAGCCGATCTTCGACATCCTTGACGAATTCGACATGGTGCTTATCATGACGGTCGAACCGGGCTTCGGCGGTCAGAAGTTCCTTGACAACCAGATGGCCAAGGTTCGTCGTCTGCGTGACGAAATCACCCGCCGTGGCCTGAAGACGAAGATCCAGGTCGATGGTGGCGTGAGCCCCAAGACCGCCCATATCGTTGCCGAAGCCGGTGCCGATGTGCTGGTCGCCGGTTCCGCCGTGTACGGTGCCGAGAATCCGGCCGAGGCTATCGACTCCATCCGCGAGAAGGCCGAAGCAGCCTTCAAGGCGTGAACGCCCACCATACAAGGAAGCATACGAATATGAAGACTTTTGAATCGCTGTTCGCGGAATTGAGCGAGAAAGCCGCCACCAAGCAGGCCGGTTCCCTGACCGTCGACGAGCTTGCCAAAGGCACGCACTTCATCGGCAAGAAGATCGTCGAAGAGGCTGGAGAGACCTGGATCGCCGCCGAATATGAGGGTGCTGATCGCACGGCCGAAGAAATGAGCCAGCTCATCTACCATCTGCAGGTCATGATGATCGATCGTGGCATCACACTCGAGGACATCTACAAGAACCTGTGAGAAACCCGGGGCCATGCCAGTTGAAGGTGTGGCCTTTTTTAGAGGAGAAACATGCTAAGAATCGCTGTGCCTAATAAGGGCATGCTGTCCGAACCCGCCTGGAACATGCTGGCGGAAGCCGGCTACCGTTTGAGGAGCAACCCTCGCCAGTTGGTCGTGGAGGATCCCGACAATGATGTTGAGTTGTTCTACCTGCGTCCCCTCGACATTGCGGTCTATGTCGGTCGCGGCACCATCGACGTTGGAATCACCGGGCATGATTTGCTCGTGAACTCCGGCACCGATGCGGAGGAGCATATGCAGCTTGGCTTCGGAGCCTCCACGTTCCGTTTCGCAGCCCCGAACGATTCGCCGATTACCAAGCTTGAGGATATTGAAGGCAAGCGAGTCGCCACCACATTCGACAAGCTCGTACACGACTATCTGGTCGAGCATGGCATCAACGCGGAAACCGTGCACCTTGACGGCGCCGTCGAATCGTCCGTTCAGCTTGGCGTCGCCGATCTGATCGCCGATGTGGTTTCCACAGGGACCACTCTGCGTAATGCGGGACTGCGCATTTTCGCTGAACCGTTGATGCACTCTGAAGCCGTATTGATTCGTTCCCCTCGTCTTGAGGCGGATGACGAGCGGCTGACGATTCTGAGCAGGCGTCTGCAAGGCGTGCTCACTGCCCAGCGTAATGTGCTTATGGACTACGACATTCCGGTCGAGAAGGTGTCCGCCGCAGTGGATATCACTCCGGGTTTCGAAAGCCCGACGATTTCGCCTCTGCATGATAAGCAGTGGGCGGCCGTGCGTGTGGTGGTTCCGAAGGCGAAGGTGAATCAGCTTATGGACCAGTTGTATGAAGTTGGTGCCCGTGGCATAATAGTCACCGCGTTGCAGGCTTCGAGAATGTAGTGTTGCTTGTAATATGAGCAAACTGATTATTAAGAAGCAATACAGTCCGGAACCGCGAGACATCTATTTCACGGTTCCGAACTTCATCAGCCTGCTGAGAATCATTTCGATTCCTTTTATCGCGATGCTGGTCTCTCATCACAGGATGGTGACCGCCTTGGTCGTGCTTGCGCTATCGGCGATATCCGATGGTTTGGACGGACTGATCGCCAGATCATTCAATCAGGTGAGCAAAATCGGGCAAATTCTCGATCCGATTGCCGATCGTCTGCTGATCTTCTGCAGCATTCTTGCTTTGGGTGTGGCGAACATCATTCCATGGTGGATGCTGATCGTCGTCGGCCTGCGAGATTTGATCATGGCTGTTCTGATACTGGTTTTGGCGCAGCACGATTATGGCCCATTGCCTGTTCATTTCGTAGGCAAGGCCGGTACCGCGATGCTGCTTATCGCCATCGTCGCGTTGATCTTCGCCGACATCTGGTCCAACTCCGCTGCGGATACACTGCATCTATGCGGTCTTGCCACCGGAATCTGGGGCGTTGGACTGTATTGGCTTGCAGGGTACATCTACATGCGCCAAGGCATCCAACTGTTGAAGAACGATACAAACAGCAAGGATTGACGCATATATGAAGTCCGATGCTCCACGTTTCGCGTCGTTCCCCGTTTCCCCGGAGAACGTACCCACAAAGCATCGTGCCATTTTTTCGTCATCCTTCGCCGGCCTGTCATCCCATCATGTGCAACCGGCCTCCATGCCCGCCATGCCGCAACGCCATAGACATGTCGATGACGATTCGCTTCGGCTTATTGACGATTTGACCAATCGTCCGATGGACGTCCTGTATTCGGACTCCCGCCTGGCCACTAAAAAACGTTCGGCGGTTTCGATTTGGGCCACCAGGATTCTGGTGTTCCTCATCTGCATCGCTGTGGGTGCCGCGGGAAGCGTTTTCGTGCGCCAGCTGAGCACTGACCCACGCAAAGAAGTACGCAAGCAGTTGGCAAGCCAGCTGACCGAACAAACGAAGCGGGTCGGCGACCTCACCAAGGGCGTCAACGACTTGCGGTCGCAAATCGAATCTGAATCGGAATCCTTGGCAAGCTGGTCCCTAAACCAGACGATGCAGGATGATGAAATGGTCAATGGAACGCTTCCGGTGCAAGGGGAAGGCATTGTCCTGACCGTAGCCAACCCGCTTTCCGTCAGCGGCGACAATGCCGACTCCTCACTGCCAAGAGAAAATGGCAGCCAGGTTCGAGTCGTCACCGATTCCGATTTGCAGCTGCTTGTCTCCTTGCTATGGCAATCCGGAGCGGAGGCGATCGCGATCAACGGCAACCGCCTTGGCGTGCAAACCTCGATTCGAACCGCCGGATCGACGATTCTCATCGGAGTCAATTCGGTGCAAAGCCCATATCGAATCGAGGCGATAGGCAATCAGGCGACCTTGGCGAAATCGGTAAGCAAGACAACGCAGAAACAACTGTATGACGATTTCAAAAAGGCCGGCATCTATCCGCAGATAAGCAAAAGCAAATCGATTACACTTGATGCTGCAGTGGCTGGCGACACGACGCATGTGAGGAAGGACAAGTAATGGCAGCTGTCTTGGGACTTATCATCGGCGTGGTAATCGGTGTATTCGTTCGTCCGGACATCCCCATCGAGCTCCAACCGTATCTGCCGATTATGGTATTGGCCGCGTTGGATGCGTTGCTAGGCGCCGCACGCGCGTATTTCCAACGCAGCTTTTCCGATAAAGTGTTCGTGATCTCCTTCTTCTCGAATGTCATCACCGCGACGCTGCTGGTGTTCCTCGGCAACCAGTTGGGAGTCGGCTCCCAGCTGCAGACCGCAGTGATCGTAGTGCTCGGCATACGAATCTTTACCAATGTGTCCTCCATTCGACGCTTCATCTTTAAAGGTTGATGCGGTATGAGCGGACAAGACGCGAACAGCAAGGACATGCTGTCCAGAATCCATGAGCAGAGGGTCAAGGACCAGAACAATGACAGCACCCAAACCGGTGCGTTCCCCATGGTCAAGGCCAAGAAGCGAATCTCACTTGATGCGAAGGTCACACGAACCCGACTGTATTCCAGCATTCTGGTCACGATATTGTGCGCCTTGCTTGGCTTCGGCTATGTGATCCAGATAAACAACACGACATCCACCTATGAGACGATGAGCGAAGATGAATTAACCAAGCTCATCAGCGAGACCAATGCTCAGGTCCAAAAGCTCGAACAGCGTAAGAACGAACTCTCCAGCCAGCTGAACGCTTTGAAAGACACCGCGGACAAAAATGAGAAAGCCGCGGAAATCGCCAAGCAGAACGCGCAGACCAACGGCATCCTATCCGGCCGTCTCGCGGCTACGGGAGAAGGCGTGGTCATCCGCATATCGCAGGGTTCCAAACAGAAGATTGACTCCGCGATATTGTTCACGTTGCTTGAGGAATTGCGCAACAGTGGTGCCGAGGTCATTGAGATCAACAATGTCCGCGTGGTAACCAGCACTTACATCAGTGGCACGGCCGGCAGTCTCGTCTGCGATGGCACCAAACTGAAATCCCCATTCACCATTCGCGCGATCGGCGACAGCGACAATCTGCAGAACGCGGTCAATCTGGCCGGTGGCGTCGGGTCGCGGCTCAAAGTGAAGTATGGCGCTACGGTATCGGTCAGCCCCTCTGACAAAGTGATGATCAAGTCCACACGTCAGGCTCCGCAGTATACATATGCGCACGTCATCGGACAGTAAACAGTAAAGGACCTTTCCTTTCGCGACATTCAATCAGCGTTGTTCTTCCGTTCACCGAAATGGCGTGCCGTTGTCTGCGCTTGACCCTATCTTGTTCATCGTTGATATATAGTCCAGGCCTGCACATTGGTAACGCGGACCCCGATAGCAAAGGACAACTCATGGCTGAACAGACCATCTCCATCACACTCAACGGCGAAAAGAAGGAGGTGGCGGCAGACCAGACCGGCGTCCAGCTCTTCTCCGACGACAAGAACATCATCGCGGTGCGTTTGAACGGCGAACCCCGCGATCTCTATACCGAGCTGCACGACGGCGACGTTGTGGAACCCATCGCGCTCGATAGCGAGGACGGTGTGGCCATCATGCGCCATTCCGCAACCCATGTCATGGCCCAGGCCGTGCAGGAGATTCGCCCTGACGCCAAGCTTGGTGTTGGACCGGTCATCAAAGACGGCTTCTACTACGATTTCGATGTCGAGACTCCTTTCACTCCGGAGGACCTCAAGGAAATCGAAAAGCGCATGCAGCGCATTATCAAGTCCTCCCAGTCCTTCCGCCGCCGCGTGGTGACCGAGGAAGAGGCTCTTGCCGAGGAAGCCGACCAGCCCTACAAGCTTGAACTTATCAAGGATAAGGAAGCGCATCTTGACCCGGAAGCCGCCACCGAAATCAGCGGCAAGGAACTGAGCTTCTACGATAACGTCGACCGTGAAGGCAATGTGGTTTGGAAGGACCTGTGCCGTGGTCCGCACCTGCCGAACACCCGTTACATCAAGGCGTTCAAGATCGAGCGTTCCGCCGCCGCATACTGGCGCGGCAGCGAGGCCAATCCGATGCTGCAGCGCATTTACGGCGCCGCCTTCGCCACCAAGGAGGACCTGAAGGCATACCAGACCCGTCTGGAGGAGGCCGCCAAGCGCGACCACCGCAAGCTCGGCGCGGAAATGGACCTGTTCTCCTTCCCGGATGAGATCGGTCCGGGCCTTGCCGTCTTCCATCCGAAGGGCGCGGCCGTCATCAATGCCATGGAGGACTACTCCCGTGAGATGCACCGCAAGCACCACTACAGCTTCGTGCAGACCCCGCACATCACCAAGGGCGGCCTGTATGAGACCTCCGGCCACCTGCAGTGGTACAAGGACAGCATGTATCCGCCGATGCGTCTGGACGAGGAGAAGGACGAGAACGGCAACGTCATCAAGCAAGGCTTCGATTACTACCTGAAGCCGATGAACTGCCCGATGCACAACCTGATCTTCAAGTCCCGCCAGCGTTCCTACCGTGAGCTGCCGCTGCGCCTGTTCGAATTCGGCACCGTGTACCGTTATGAGAAGTCCGGTGAAGTGCATGGCCTGACCCGCGTGCGCGGCTTGACTCAGGATGATTCCCACATCTACTGCACCCGCGAGCAGATGAAGGACGAGCTTAAGAGCCTGCTTACCTTCGTGCTCGGCCTGTTGAAGGACTTCGGTCTGGATGACTTCTATCTGGAGCTGTCCACCAAGGATCCGCACAAGTACGTCGGTTCCGACGAGATTTGGGAGGAAGCCACCAACACGCTGGCCGAGGTCGCCAAGGAATCCGGTTTGGACTTGGTCGACGATCCGTGCGGCGCAGCCTTCTACGGTCCGAAGATCTCCGTGCAGGCCCGTGACGCCATCGGACGTACCTGGCAGGTGTCCACCATCCAGCTCGACTTCAACCTTCCGGAACGTTTCAAGCTCGAATACATCGCCGCCGATGGCACGCACCAGCGTCCGGTGATGATCCACCGCGCGCTGTTCGGCTCCATCGAACGCTTCTTCGCGGTGCTGCTTGAGCATTACGCGGGCGCCTTCCCGGCATGGCTCGCCCCGGTCCAGGTGCTTGGCGTGCCGGTCGCGGACGAGTTCGCCCCGCACCTGCAGAAGTTCATCGCCAGCTTGGAAGAGGAGACCGTCCGTTGCGAGATCGACCTGTCCGACGATCGCTTCGGCAAGAAGATCCGCAACGCATCCAAGTCCAAGGCGCCGTTCATCCTCATCGTCGGCGAAGAGGATATGAACAACAACGCGGTCAGCTTCCGCTTCCGCGACGGCAGCCAGTTGAACGGCGTGCCGGTCGATGAGGCGAAGGCGAACATTCTGACCGTAATCAAGAAGCGCGTCCAGGTCAACACCGCAGACGACTTCAAGGCCGCCCTCGCCGACTGAGCGAGACCGGTGGCAACAAGTCGCACGCGACCATGAACCGTGAAACGGCGCACGAATCTCGACAAGAGGTTTGTGCGCCGTTTCTCATTTTCTCATCGAGAAGGAAGTAACACATGCTTGAGCATCTTCGTGCGCCGTTCAAAAAACTCATCGAGCCAATAGCCAAAGCGTTGATCGCCATAGGACTGACCGCCAATGCGGTGACGGTGATTGGTGCTGTCGGCACCATCGTCGTGGCCATCGCCACCGGTGTGACCGGATGGCTATTTGGGGGAGCGGTTGTTCTGACTCTGCTTGTGCTTGCCGATTCGTTGGATGGCTCGATCGCCGCGCTTACCACGGGTGGGACCGAATTCGGGGCTTTTCTCGACTCCACGCTCGATCGCATCGCTGATTGGGCGATGCTCGTAGGCGTGATCATCTTCTTTCTTATGCATCGTGACTGGTGGCATACGGCCATCGACAACACGCCTGACTATACGAGCATGATCGGTATCGCCGCCGCCGCGGTGGCCGTGATGACATCGTTCGTCACTTCATATGCCCGTGCTCGTGCCGAATCAGTCGGCTATGAGGTGAAAAACGGCATCGCCACTCGTGCCGATCGCTTGACCATCATTCTGGTGGGCATGGCCATCACCGGATTGACGCGTCAGGGATTGTGGCTCGCCATCGCCATGATACTGTTGGCCGGATTGGGATTAGTCACCGTATTCCAACGCATCTTCGAAGCCAAGCGCCAAATGGTCATAGGGGAGAAAACATATCGGCGGTAGTCACAGCCGGGGGCAGACCCCATCCAAAAGTTCGAAAAGCGAAATGCCACAGGTTCGTATTCGGCATTTTGTCGGCGAACCGCTTTAGAATCATTTCGTTTGAAACATCCGCAACCTGCCTAGGAGCATTATGTCAGGTCATTCCAAGTGGGCGACCACCAAGCACAAGAAGGCCGCCATCGACGCGAAGCGCGGCAAGCTGTTCGCCAAGCTGATCAAGAACATCGAGATCGCAGCACGTATGGGTGGCGGCGATCCCGACGGCAACCCGTCCCTGTATGACGCCATCTACAAGGCCAAGAAGGCCTCCATGCCGGCCGACAACATCAAGCGCGCCGTCAAGCGTGGTTCCGGTGAGGAAGCCGGCGGCGCCAACTATGAAGACATCGTGTACGAGGGTTACGCCCCGGCAGGTGTTGGCCTGATCATCGAATGCCTCACCGACAACCGCAACCGTGCGGCCGCCGACGTGCGTTCCACCCTGACCAAGGGCAATGGCTCCCTGGCCACCACTGGTTCCGTGAGCTTCAACTTCGAACGCAAGGGACAGATCGTTGTTCCGGCCGAAGGCGTTGACTTCGACAACCTGTTCGAGAAGGCCGCCGAAGCCGGTGCCGAAGACGTGACCGACGATGGTGAGGTATTCACCGTCATCACCGATCCGTCCGACATGATCGACGTGCGCAAGGCTCTCCAGGACGCCGGTTTCGATTACGATTCCGCTGATCTGGTCATGATGCCGAAGAACGAGGTCGAGCTGAGCCTTGAGGATGCCCAGAAGGTCTCCAAGCTCATCGACAACCTCGATGATCTGGACGATGTCCAGAACATCTACTCCAACTGGACCGCCTCCGACGAGGTCATGGCCCAGCTTGACGAGGAGTAATCCAGCGTGATTATTCTTGGCGTCGACCCCGGGCTGACTCGCTGCGGGGTCGGCGTGATTGAAGCCGGCGCATACCGCCGGCTTTCTTTTATCCACGTGGATGTGGTGCGTTCCGATCCAAAAACCTCCCAGGATCTGCGTCTGCTGGCCATCTACAACGGCTTGGTGGAAAAAATCGAACGATTTGCTCCCGATGCGGTGTCCATCGAACGAGTGTTCGCGCAAGAAAACCGTAACACGGTGCTGGGAACCGCACAGGCGGCAGGGTTGGCGATGCTCGCTGCGGCGCAACGCGGCATTCCTGTAGCGTTGCATACGCCGACGGAATCAAAGCTTGCAATCACCGGCAACGGCAAAGCAGAGAAAATCCAGATGGAACGTATGGTGGCGCGGATATTGGGATTGAACACGCTGCCAAAGCCGGCTGATGCGGCTGACGCGCTGGCTATTGCGATCTGTCACGCGTTGCGTCCGGCTGGTGCGCTGCAAGGCGGCGAACGCGAACAGCATCTCACGGCGGCGCAACGACAGTGGGCGCAGGCTTCGCAAAAAGCAGCGCGCAGACAAGGCGTCCGCAGAGGCATGTAAGCTGTATCGAACAGATGTTCTAGACCTGTGCGAAGGAGACGTCCATAATGATTGGCATGCTACGTGGCCATGTGGAGTCGGTAGACGCCGCATCGGCCATTATCGAGGTCGGGGGAGTCGGCTACGAGGTCAGGATGCCATCCGCCGACTTGGCTTCCATGCACGCCGGCCAGGAAATCAAGGTCTACACTTCGTTGAATGTGTCCCAGGACGCCATCACTTTATTCGGCTTCGGCACGCTGGCCTCGAAACGCATGTTCCTGCAATTGCAGAAGGTCAGTGGCATCGGACCGAAAGTCGCGCTATCGTTGCTGTCCACTTTGCCTCCCGATCGACTTGCGAGGGCTGTGGCGGATGGTGATGCCACTGCGTTGGCCAAGGCTCCGGGATTAGGCAAGAAAGGCGCGCAGAAAATCATCCTCGAACTGAAAGGTTCCATTGATCTGAGCCAGATCGAGGGTTCTTCCGCAACCGCTTCGACTCCTGAAGACACTGGGGCCGAACAGGTCGTCGAAGGTCTGATGTCTTTGGGATGGCACCAGCAGGACGCTGTCCATGCGGTGCAGACGGTTTGCGCCGATAATCAAATCGAGACGCCGTTGAACGCCGAGGATGTTCCACGCGTGCTGAAGCTCGCGCTGACATCGTTGGATAGAGGTAGATGAAACGGACCATTATGACGAACACTGATACATTCGAACAGCCGAACACCGGGGCGAACGAGGAATCCCTCCGTATGGTTTCCGCCGCACCCGTCGGCAACGAACCGGTCAGCGACGAGGAGCTTCGTCCTCATATCCTCGAGGGATTCATCGGACAGCCAAGGCTCAAAGCGCAGTTGCAGCTTTTCCTCGATGCTGCTCGAAAACGTGACGTTCCTCCGGACCATATCCTGCTTGCGGGGCCTCCGGGACTTGGCAAAACCACTTTGGCCATGATTGTGGCCAATGAATTGGAAGTTCCAATCCGCGTCACTTCCGGTCCCGCCATCCAACATGCTGGTGATTTGGCTTCGATTCTGAGTTCGCTGGACGCCGGCGAGGTGCTCTTTATCGATGAGATCCACCGTCTGCCCCGTGCCGCCGAGGAACTGCTGTACATCGCCATGGAGGATTTCCGTGTTGATGTGATGGTCGGCAAAGGCCCTGGAGCTTCATCCATTCCGCTGACATTGCCTCGGTTTACGGTTATCGGTGCCACCACGCGAGAGGGCATGCTTCCCTCGCCGCTGCGTGCGCGGTTCGGTTTCACGGCGCATCTGGATTTCTACCCGCATGAGGAGCTTGAAAAGCTGATTGAGCGTTCCTCCGCAGTGTTGGGAATCCAGTTGGAGGACGGGGCCGCTCGCCAACTGGCCATGCGTTCCCGCGGCACGCCGAGAATTGCCAACCGCCTGCTTCGTCGTGTTAGGGATTGGGCCATCGTGCACGATCTCGAATCGGTGCGTCCCGATGATGTCAAGGAGGCGTTGGCGCTTTATCAGATCGATACCGAAGGTCTTGACCGTCTGGATATAGCAGTGCTTAAGGCCATCGTCACCAATTTCAACGGAGGCCCCGTCGGCTTGAACAATCTGGCGGCCATGGTGGGCGAGGAGTCGGAAACGGTGGAAACGGTATGCGAACCGTATCTGGTACGTGAGGGCTTCCTCATCCGCACGCCGAAAGGCCGCGTGGCCACGCGCAAGGCATGGGAGCATCTTGGTATTACTCCCGACGAATCCGCATATGATGTCAATAAGATGTCATAGACTTCACATCTTGAGTAATGTGTTCCGGTTGAGACCCTGACTCCGAGGAGTTTATTTTGGATATCCTTTTTCTCGTTGTTCTTATCGTTGTAATGTTCGGCATGATGTTCTGGCAGTCCAAGAAAGCCAAGCAGCAGCAAGCTGAACGTCAGAATTTCCGTTCTAGTCTGCAGCCCGGCACTGAAGTGATCACCATCGGTGGCATCATCGGCAAGGTCGTTTCCGTCGATACGGAATACGAGGAGATCGTCGTTGATTCCGAAGGATCGCAACTGCGTTTCGGCTTCAACGCCATCAGCCGTGAATATGTCCGTCCGGCATACGTGCATGATGATGAGGTCGATGAGAACGGCAATCCGCTATCCAAGGAAGACGAGCCCGACCAGAAGCCTGTCGTCGACGCGACTGAAGAGCCCGCACAGGATGCCGATGTTATTCAGCAGCCCATTGACGAGCAGAAGAACGATTGATTTCTTTGATTTTTAGACGGCGAAAATCTCATTTTTGAGGTTTTCGCCGTTCTTTTTCGCACGGGAAACCTATAATTCAAAGTGCCGTAAACCAAGGTAGAAGGAAACCACTGTCATGGCAGCATCGGATATCACCGTTTCGGGCTTGAACAAAGTTGGAGCCGAAGACGCAGCATATCTTGTATCGAAAATACGTACTATTCCGGGCTTTCCGAAGGAGGGCATCCTATTCCGCGATTTCATGCCGGTGTTGGCTGATGCGCGCGCGTTCGGTATTTTGATGGGGGCCCTTGAAGCGGCATTGCCAGTAGACGTCGATGATTTCGACATGGTCGCCGGCCTTGAAGCCCGTGGATTCCTGTTCGGTCCAGCGTTGGCCGCCCGTCTCGGAAAGGGGTTTATCGCGGTCCGTAAAGCCGGCAAATTGCCTCCAGAAACCATGTCGCAAAGCTATGACCTCGAATATGGTCAGGCGTCAATGGAAATCGAAACCAACGTTGTCCATGAGGGAGTGCGCGTATTGATCGTCGACGATCTGATCGCCACCGGTGGAACCGCCAATGCGGCGCGTAGCCTCATCGAGAAGTGCGGAGGCGTCGTTGCTGGATTCAGCTTCGTCATGGAACTTACCGGTATTGACGGCATGAAATCGCTAGGCGATTATCCGACAAGCTCGCTGGTGTGCATGCCTGCCTGATAACTCCGTTTTCGTCAACCATTCAGAACAAACAACCAAAGGGAATGATCCATGGATCTCTATGAGTATCAAGCCAGGGAATTGCTCGAAGAACAGGGTATCCCGACTCCTAAGGCAATATTCGCCCAGAACTCCCATGAAGTCGCCGAAGCGGCCGACCAGATTGGATATCCCAATGTGATTAAGGCGCAGGTGAAGATTGGACACCGTGGCCAGGCCGGCGGAGTCAAGCTCGCCAAGACCCGTGACGAGTCCATTCTCGCGTCGGAAGACATTCTGCCGATGACCATTCACAAGCACAAGGTCAGCGGCGTGCTGGTGGCCGAGGCGAAGAACATCCTTCACGAGTATTACGTCTCCATCTCAGTGGACCGGTCCTCTCGTGATTTCGACGTGCTCGCCACTGCGAATGGCGGTACTGAGGTTGAGGAAATCGCCAAAGAGCATCCGGAATCCGTGAAGCGTCTGCATATCGATGCTCTTGACGATTTCGATTTGGAAGCGGCCACCAAGATGGCTGAAAGCATCGGCTTCTATCATGCCGATGTTGATCAGGCCGCGCAGATTCTGCTGAAAATGTGGCGTTGCTTCAAGGAGAACGACGCCACGCTTGTGGAAATCAACCCGCTTGCAAAAATCGGCGATCCGGATGACGAATCTTCCAAGTCGTTGTGCGCGCTGGACGCCAAGATCTCCCTTGATGACAATGCATCGTTCCGCCATGATGGTTGGAAACGTTTCACCGATCCGATTCATGTCGATCCATATGAGCAAAAAGCCCGCGAACATGGACTGCATTATGTGCATCTCAAGGGTTCCGTCGGTGTGATCGGCAATGGTGCGGGACTCGTCATGAGCTCTCTTGACGCGGTGTCAGGCGCAGGCGAGGATCAGGGCACGAATGTCAAGCCCGCAAACTTCCTCGACATCGGCGGAGGCGCTTCCGCCGAAGTGATGTCGAATAGTCTTGAAATCGTGCTGTCCGACCCGCAGGTCGAATCCGTGCTCATCAATGTGTACGGTGGCATCACCTCGTGTGAACAGGTCGCGAAGGGCATTCTCGAGGCGCTTGACGAACTTGGCAGCAGCAAGCCTATCGTCGTGCGATTCGATGGCAATGCGGCGGCGGAAGGTCTGAACATTTTGGCCCAAGCCGGCCGCGCCAACCTGCACGTCGCTCAGACCATGGAGGAAGCCGCACAGCAGGCCGCACGTTTCGCGGCCAAGGAGGTTCGCTGAAATGACGCTTTTCATTGAAGATGGCGCTCCGGTCATCGTCCAGGGCATGACCGGGCATCAGGGTATGACCCACACGGCCCGCATGCTCAAGGCCGGCACCAACATCGTCGGTGGCGTGAACGCCCGCAAGGCTGGGCTGGACGTCACCTTCCCTGAAGCCAAAAATGGCGAGGATGCCACCATTCACGTGTTCGCCAACTGCTCTGAAGCCATCGAAGCCACTGGAGCCAAAGCAAGCGTCGTGTTCGTGCCGCCGCGCTTCGCCAAGGACGCCGTCGTTGAGGCCATTGAAGCCGGCATCGAACTGATTGTCGTCATCACCGAAAGCATTCCGGTGGCGGACAGCGCGTATTTCGTCGAGTTGGCCTTGCGTAAGGGCGTGCGCATCGTTGGGCCGAATTGTCCTGGTCTGTTGACGCTGCCATCTTCTAAGGACGCCAAAGGCTGCAACCTCGGCATTATTCCAGATGGCATCGTGTCCCGCGGCCCGTTGGGTTTGGTGTCCAAGTCCGGAACGTTGACCTATCAGCTGATGGGGGAGCTGTCTGACATCGGTTTCACCGCATGCCTTGGCGCGGGCGGCGATCCGATCGTCGGCACGACCTTGCAGGAGGCTTTGGAAGCCTTTGAGAACGATGAAGCCACCAAAGCCGTTGTCATGATCGGCGAAATCGGTGGCAGCGCCGAACAGGACGCTGCCAAGTGGGCTTCCGAACATATGACCAAGCCCGTCGTGGCCTACATCGCGGGATTCACCGCGCCGGAAGGCAAGCAGATGGGCCATGCCGGCGCCATCGTTTCCGGCGGCAAGGGCACCGCGCAGGATAAGAAAGAAGCCCTTGAGGCCGTTGGCATCCGTGTCGGTCGTACTCCCGGACAGACCGCTGAAATCATGCGAGAGGTGCTCGCTTCCCAATCGCTATGATGACGAACCTGAAGTATTGGCTGAAAGGGCTTGCCGTCGCGGCAGTGTCCATGATTATTTACGCCGTTGCCTTGGGCTGCTATATGGCCCTAATGCTTCTGGTCATATCCATGGAAGAAGGCGGGGACAATCTCTCCGCCTTCTCGGTGCCTCTTACCGAGGCGTTGGTGCTGCTCAGCCAAGGTATCGGGTTCAAGACTGATGCCATCACGTTGACGATTGTGCCGTTGCTTTTGACGGTACTGCTTATCGCCCTTATCGCGCAGCTCGCCAGAAGATTCGGCACGAGTCTGCGTGGATTCGCGGCCGGTCTGGTCTTTTGGGAAGCCGTAAACATCTTCTTCGCCAGAAGCATAAATATCGAAATCGTTGATTCGATGACGATGATCGCCATCAAAACGGCGCTTGTTTTCATCCTCGGATATGCGGTCGCGGCGATTCCGAATGCGTCATGGACCCAAGCCTGTACCGAATGGATTCGATCTCATGTGTCATCGCCGGTGCGAAAGACCATGGTCATCGGTTCCGTCCTAGGGCTGCTGCTGGAGGCGGCGTATCTGCTGGTCGGTCTGATCGTCGTTGTTTTTTGGGCAATAAGCAATCAATCATCGATAGCGAAGCTATATGAACTTTCGGGCATGCAGAACGGGTCTCGTATTCTTACCACGATCAGTATGCTCGCATGGCTTCCGAATCTGATGATTTGGGCTGTCTCATGGACTTTCGGCGCCGGCTTCTCAATCGGCGATTTAGCCGAATTCACATTATGGACCGGACAGGGCGACGGGCTCCCCGCCTTGCCGCTTTTCGGTATGATGCCACAGGCGGTTGAGACGGATTGGGTGAGAATCGCGCTGATGTGCATACCATTGGCATCCGCTTTTGCTACCGGCATGGTCGTCATGTTGTTTAATAAGGGATTCCATATCAGAGTAGGTGAATCAGGACGGAACATCGACGTCAAACGCGTTGTGCTGAGTTTTGCCTATCCGATTGCTGCTTTTTCGATTACCAGCGCCGTCGTGTCCGTGGCTTCCAGCTTGCTGTTCGCCTTGGGAAACGGAGGCTTGGGATCGAAACATCTTGCGCACGTCGGCGTAGACGTGATCGCGTCAACCCGTAAGGTGGGACAACCCACCGCCATGGGTTTGTTCTCCGCATGGCTGCTGACTTTGGTGGCCGTGAGCATATTTTTCGCCATACGCTGGATGATGAAGCGTATACGCGAACGTGGAAAGAGGGAGACCGCTCCCGAATCCACGGAAAACAGCCGTGAGGAAACACGTGCGCTTCGCACGGTCGCCTCGAACAACAATAACAAGGAGGATCAGGGTGACAACAACGAATCGACCGATACGACGGGCTCTGGTATCAGTCTTCCATAAGGAAGGCATCGAGGTGCTTGCCGAAGCGTTCATCAAGGCGGGCACCGAGGTGGTTTCCACCGGTTCCACCGCGAAGCGTCTGGCTGAGCTGGGTGTCAAAGTGACCGAGGTCTCCGAAGTCACTGGTTTCCCGGAATGCCTTGATGGCCGCGTCAAGACCCTTGACCCGCATATCCATGCCGGTATCCTCGCCGACATGACCAACCCCGACCATGCCTCCCAGCTCGAGAAGTTTGGCATCAAGCCGTTCGATCTGGTGGTCGTCAATCTGTATCCGTTCGCCGACACGGTCCGCTCCGGAGCTGACGAAGCCGCCACCATCGAAAAGATCGATATCGGCGGTCCGTCCATGGTGCGTGGCGCAGCCAAGAACAGCGCCACCGTCGCCATCATCACCGATCCGAACGATTATGCACTCGTCGCCTCCCGCATCGAGAACGGCGAGGGCTTCTCCCTTGATGAGCGTCGCTGGCTCGCAGGAAAGGCGTTCGCCCATACGGCCGCCTACGACGCCACCATCAACGAGTGGACCGCGAAGCATTGGCCGAAGCCGGCGTCCATCGAACAGCCGGTTTCCGAAGGCGAGACCGAAGTGAATGAGGCCAAGTTCCCAGCCACGTTCACCCGTACGTGGGACCGCGCGCACGTGCTGCGTTACGGCGAGAACCCTCACCAGCAGGCTTCGCTGTATCTGGATCCGCTCAACCAGAACGGCTTCGCACACGCCGAACAGCTTGGCGGTAAGCCGATGAGCTACAACAATTACGTCGATGCCGACGCCGCATGGCGTGCCGTGTGGGATTTCGCGCCTCAGATCGCCGTCGCAGTGGTCAAGCACAACAATCCATGCGGTCTGGCCATTGGCGCTACCGTGGCAGAGGCGCACAAGAAGGCGCACGCATGCGATCCGATGAGCGCCTATGGCGGTGTGATTGCTGCGAACAGCAAGGTCACCATGGAAATGGCCGAAAGTGTTCGTCCAATCTTCACCGAAGTCATCGTCGCGCCCGATTACGACGCCGATGCGCTTGAATTGCTCCAGACCAAGAAGAAGAACCTGCGTATCCTGAAGGTGTCTGAGCCTCCGAAGAACAAGACCCAGTTCCGTCAGATTGACGGCGGTCTGCTCGTGCAGTCCACCGATCTGATTGACGCTCCAGGCGACGATCCGAACGCGTGGAAGCTGGTTTCCGGCGAGCCGGCCGACGCTGAAACCGTCAGGGATCTGGTGTTCGCATGGCGTGCCATCCGTTGCGTCAAATCCAACGCCATACTTATCGCTCACGATCAGGCAACCGTAGGCATCGGCATGGGCCAGGTCAATCGTGTGGATTCCGCCAATCTGTCCGTCGAGCGTGCCAACACGCTGGCTGACGGAGCCAACCGCACCAAGGGAGCGGTGGCCGCGTCCGACGCGTTCTTCCCGTTCGCCGACGGTGCCGAGATTCTGATCAACGCCGGTGTCAAGGCCATCGTCCAGCCTGGTGGGTCCATTCGTGATGAGGAAGTGTTCGAGGCGGCCCGCAAGGCCGGCGTCACCATGTATGTGACCGGTACCCGACACTTCTTCCACTGAGTTCAGTGGAAGCGTCGACCGGCAAGCTGGGAGCGTTGCGGCGCGATAAATGACGTGGCGTCCGAAACCATTCGCTGGTTTCGGACGCCACGTTTTATTATTATGATTGCGTTCCGTGCGCGGACGCGCGTTGACATATAGCGAAAGGCCTGCGATATGAGTCATCCCTACGTTTCCGAAGACCATGAAGGCAAGCCGTGGTTTGAATGGATCGTTGCGGCAATGGTGGTTATAGCCACAGTGCTTGCGGTCTTAGGCCATGTAAAAGCCGCCACCACGGTAATCGCGGTGACGGCCATCATAACAGGACTAATCAGACTCGTAATGCGCGAGCGTAGTCCTTGGAAAGTCCGTTCAGTTGGCTTCGACGCTTTCATCGGCATCGGTCTGGGCGTCGGACTGTTCATCCTGCTCGCCCTCGTGCCCGTCGGCATCGTCTGACGCGTCGTCGGCTATGGTTTCCAGCGTTTCGGAATCCTGCTCGGCTTCCGAAACGTTTTTCTTGGTGCCGATCATGGACGCGACTATGGCCACAAGCGAGACGATGGCGGCTGCGAGAATCGGGCAGATCCAGAACACCCACAGCTGCTGCAGAGGCTCTTGGGAAAGGCCCTGATTCTGGGCGAAGATGGCGATGCCAGTGGCACGAGCCGGATTCAGAGCTGCGCCTGTTACCGGATAGGAGATTGCGGCGCCGACACCGTAGGCGAGACCCATGGCGATGGCATGGCTGGTATTGGTCTTTCCGGCTTCACTGGTGGTGTTGAGCGCGGTGGCGACGATGATGATGCCCGCGACGAGTTCAACGGCGATGGCCAGAGTGATGCTGAAGGACACGCCATAGTTGCCGAGCGTGGCATAGGAGACGGAATTCTTGTCAAAACCGTTAATGACCGGCGTCAGCCAGATTTTCAGCGTTACCTGCTCGGATGTCGGCAGCAGGAAGCGGATGGCGGCGCCTGCGCCGATACCACCCAGCACCTGAACGATAATATAGAGCACTCCGTCAAGCACATGGGTTTTGCCGGACAGCATCGCCGCAACGGAGACCGCCGGATTGAACTGGGCGCCGGAAATCGTGCCGAATATCAGGGTGGCGGCGGCGTACACCAAACCTGTCAGCAGGGCGATGAACGCCATATTCACGCCGTAGATCGCGGAACCAAGCGTGCAAATCGAGTAGATGGCGAAGCAGATGATGAAGCTTCCCACCAGCTCCGCGCCTACGCGAAGGGCCAGTGGCTTGCTCTGTTCTTCCTCTGTTACGGACGTTGCTTCAACAGCAGTCATAGTCTTTCCTCTGTCATATAGTGGACAAGTTGCGGTTTTTATGAAAGCCGCCAAACGACTGCCATACTACCAGCAGTCCCTGTAAGTATTATCCGGCCACGTTGGGAGAACGATGCCAAACGCATATTCTCGCGCCGCCAAGGCGCACAATCATGACAATGAAGGCATTCGCCTGCAGAAACTTCTCGCTCAGGCGGGCTTCGGCTCGCGCCGTAAATGCGAGGAAATCATCACCGATGGTCGCGTTGAGATCGATGGCGAGCTGATTACCGAACTTGGCACCCGAGTCGATCCGAAACGTCAGGAGGTCCGTGTCGACGGTTCTCGCGTGCGCGTGAACCCGAACCATGTCACGCTTGCGTTGAACAAGCCAAAACGCGTGCTGAGCGCCATGGAGGATCCCAAGGGACGCTACACTTTGCGCGACATCGTCGGAGACAAGTACGAGCGTATTTTCCACATGGGCCGTCTGGATTATGATTCGGAAGGCCTAATCCTCATGACGAACGACGGCGAACTGAGCCAGCACGTCATGCACCCCAAATATGAGGTCGAAAAGACCTACATCGCCACGCTGGAAGGACGCATCAGCGGTCAGGTGTGCCGCAGGCTCGTCACCACGGGCGTGAAGCTCGACGATGGGTGGATCAAACTCGACCGCTGCGCTATTCTCGACTCCAGCCGCGAAAGCACGTTGGTCAAGGTCGTGCTGCATTCGGGCAAGAACCGCATCGTGCGCCGTATTTTCGGCTCGATCGGTTTTCCCGTCAAGCGTCTGGTACGCACGCAGATCGGTCCGATCAAACTCGGCGACCTGAAAAGCGGCACGTATCGCGTGTTGTCGCAGGCTGAGGTCCGTTCTCTATCCAAGGCGGTGGGACTGTGATCCGTGTAGCTATTGATGGGCCTGCGGGCGTCGGCAAATCATCCACGTCCAAGGCACTGGCCAAATATTATGGTTTCGCATACCTCGACACAGGCGCGATGTACCGTGCCTGCGCCTGGTGGTGCATGCACAAAGGCATCGATTTGGATGCCGAAACCATCGATGAGCAGCTCGTCACCGAAACCGTCGGCGAATTCTTCACCGACAGCCATTTCGACATCAGCGTCGATCCGGACGATCCGAAGGTGTACGCCGATGGCGAGGACATCAGCGAGGCCATCCGTTCTTCCGAGGTCTCTTCGCACGTGTCCAAGGTGTCCAACATCATCCCCGTGCGTCACGTGTTGATCGCCGCGCAACGTGCCTACATCGCACGAGAGGCTTCGGTCGATTCCTTCTCCGAAGGCGCCGGTATTGTTGCTGAGGGCCGTGATATCACCACCGTCGTCGCTCCCGACGCCGAAGTGCGCATCCTGCTTACCGCGCGTGAAGAGGTCCGTCAGGCCCGACGTAGCGGACAGGCCGTCTCGGGTGTGGGTGCGGAGAATGTCGCGGCACGCGACAAGGCCGATTCGAAAGTCACCAACTTCACATCCGCCGCGGAAGGCGTGTTGACCGTCGACAACTCCGATCTCAACTTCGGCGAGACCCTTGACGTGCTCGTCCGTATCGTTGACGACGCCATCGAGGAACAGGAATACCGCCAGTACGTTTCCAACCTCGAAGGCTATGAGCTGGATGAAGGCGATGAGGAGCTGATCGATGGAACGGTGTTCTCTGGTGGCGAAAGCAAGAATGGTCCGAAACCGGTCGGCGTACTTGCCGTGGTCGGACGTCCGAACGTCGGCAAATCCACTCTGGTGAACCGTATTCTCGGCCGTCGCGCAGCCGTGGTGGAGGACACCCCCGGCGTGACTCGCGACCGTGTGAGCTACGACGCCGAATGGTGCGGCACCGATTTCAAACTGGTCGACACGGGCGGCTGGGAAGCCGACGTGGAAGGCATCGAATCCGTCATCGCATCCCAAGCGCAAATCGCCGTGCAGCTTGCCGATGCCGTGATTCTCGTGGTGGACGGTCTGGTTGGCCTCACCGACACGGACGAACGCATCGTCAAAATGCTCCGTGCCGCCGGCAAGCCGGTGACGCTTGCGGTGAACAAGGTCGATGATCGCGAAAGCGAATACCTGACCGCCGAATTCTGGAAGATGGGTCTGGGGGAGCCGTATGGCATTTCCGCCATGCATGGTCGTGGCATCGGTGAACTGCTTGACGCCGCACTCGACTCGTTGGAGAAAGCGGAAAGGACATCCGGCTTCCTTACGCCGTCGCATCTGCGCCGCGTGGCTCTGGTCGGACGTCCGAACGTCGGCAAATCCTCCCTGCTCAATCAGCTGGCCCACGAGGAACGCACCGTCGTCAACGATCTTGCGGGCACCACGCGAGATCCGGTCGATGAGGTCGTCACCGTCGATGGCGAGGATTGGCTGTTCATTGATACCGCAGGTATCAAACGTCGTCTGCACAAGCTGTCCGGCGCGGAATACTTCTCCTCGTTGCGTACGCAGGCCGCGATCGAACGTTCCGAGCTTGCCTTGGTGCTGTTCGATGCCTCCCAGCCGATTTCCGACCAAGACCTGAAGGTCATGAGCCAGGCCGTGGACGCGGGCCGTTGCATCGTGCTTGTGTTCAACAAGTGGGACCTGATGGACGAGTTCGACCGTCAGCGTATGGAACGCCTGTGGAAGACCGAGTTCAATCGCGTCACTTGGGCTCAGCGCGTCAATCTGTCGGCAAAGACCGGATGGCACACCAATCGTTTGGCCAATGCCATGCGTGGCGCCTTGGCATCATGGGACAAGCGCATCCCCACCGGCAAACTCAACGCGTTCCTTGGCAAGATCCAAGCTGCCCACCCGCATCCGCTGCGTGGCGGCAAGCAGCCGCGAATCCTGTTTGCGACGCAGGCGTCCACCAGACCGCCGCGCTTCGTGATCTTCGCCACCGGCTTCTTGGAGCATGGCTATCGCCGCTACATCGAACGGTGTCTGCGCGAGGAATTCGGCTTCGAAGGATCGCCGATTCAGATTTCGGTGAATGTCCGTGAGAAGAAGAAACGCAAGTAACCACCGGAACTGTTAGAAGATGGGCGTGCGCCTGGTTTAGACCATGGCGCACGCCCATCTGCCTTATTGAATCTGGGTCGTTGCCGGCTTTTGTTTTCCTTTACGCACAGCTTAGGCCGACAGCGTCAGAACAGAGGATGTTCATCCTGGTTGCGTGTTCTGAGATACCCCGTTATGGCTCTGCGCGCGAGCGAGCTTAATGAAATGCCGTCCTGCTTGGCCTTGGCCCGCGCCTTATGGCCTACGGCGTAGGGGAGTTTGATCTTCCATTCGTCGCCAAGCTGTTTGCGCCCGTCGCTGTTCTTTGGCATGCGCCCGATGCCGACCGCGTCTGAACAGCCATCGGAATCGTCGGACAAGAGTGCCCTGCGGGTCAATTCGGTAAGCGTGATGCCATCATGCCGAGCGCGTTCGCGGGCTTCCAAGCCAAGCTCGCGGGGCAATCGAATCTTCCATTCATCTTCGGGAAGCGTTGAATCGAACACATGGGCGAATTCGTCGACGTCATCGAACTGTGGCTGCGTGTCGTTCTGCTGCAAACCGAATCACCTCTCTGAACCCATGCGTTAATCGCATTAAACGGCAAGAAACATGAAAAATATCGCAGGCTACATATTTGCATGCGCTCAAGACCGTCCTGACGTCCGGCTTCCGGCTCCGATAGATGCCATTCTGAGGGGCTGTATGCCGCAGTTCACTGCCCAAACCTGCCCAAACATAACGAAAACCCCGCCATTCCGATGCCGTGGAAAACGGCGGAACGACGGGCTTTCTTGGTCGGACCAGCGGGATTTGAACCCGCGACCCCTTGACCCCCAGTCAAGTGCGCTACCAAACTGCGCTATGGTCCGAACGGTGCGAAAAGCACCGAATATGAAGCATAGCATAATCTCTACGGTTTTTCAAACACATCGTGTCGGAAAGCGAGTCGCATCCATTCCGGAGAGTTTGGCTTCGGATATTTGAGGGTTTTCCGGCAATTGCTCCACCGGAAGTTCATGTTGGTTCTGTGTCTAAATGCCCCCGATTTTGGCGGAATGTCGTATTATGGCATAAGCGCATCGAATAACAACGCCCGTTCGAAAGGGAGAGACATTGACTGAGGACGTATTCGAATACTCTGCCGCGAAGATGCGGAAGCACGGAATGACCGACATGGCCATCGCCCAGTTCCGTCGTCTGTACGAGGTCTGGCGCAATGAGGAGGCCAGCAGTTGGATTCGTGAGGACGAGGTCGAACCGCTCGTCAGTGTTCCCAGCTTCCATGACGTGTATGAGACCATCAATCACGACAAGGCCGTTGACGCGTTCGCCAAAACGGCGTTCCTGAAGCTTAACGGCGGTCTTGGCACTTCGATGGGACTCGATTGCGCCAAGTCGCTGCTGCCGGTACGTCGCCACAAGGCACGGCAGATGCGTTTCATCGACATCATCATCGGACAGGTGTTGACCGCGCGGACCAGACTTGGCGTCGATCTGCCATTGACTCTGATGAACTCCTTCCGTACCTCCAAAGACACCATGAAGGTGCTGCAGACCAATAAGAAATTCCATCAGGAAGACATCCCGATGGAAATCATCCAGCATCAGGAACCGAAGATCAGCGCGGAAACGGGAATGCCCGTCAGCTTCCCGGCCAATCCGGAACTCGAATGGTGCCCACCGGGCCACGGCGACCTGTTCTCCACCATTTGGGAATCCGGTCTGCTTGACGCGCTTGAGGCGCAGGGGTTCAAATATCTTTTCATCTCCAATTCCGACAACCTGGGCGCGCGTCCCTCCCGTACGCTTGCGCAGCATTTCGAGAATACGGGCGCACCGTTCATGATCGAGGTCGCCAAACGCACCCCAGCCGATCGTAAGGGCGGCCACATCGTGCGAGACAAGGCCACGGGCCGTCTGATGCTGCGTGAGATGAGCCAGGTCCATCCAGACGACAAGGACGACGCGCAGAACATCGACAAGCATCCGTACTTCAACACGAACAGCATTTGGGTGCGTATCGATGCGCTGAAAGCGAAACTCGCATCCTATGACGGCGTGCTTCCCCTTCCGATAATCCGCAATAAGAAGACGGTCGACCCGACCGATCCGACCAGCGAGCCGGTCATTCAGCTGGAGACCGCCATGGGAGCCGCGGTGTCGCTTTTCGATGGCGCGACCTGCGTATGCGTCGACCGTATGCGTTTCCTGCCGGTGAAGACCACTGACGATTTGTTCATCATGCGGTCCGACCGATTCCATCTGACGGACCAGTACGAGATGGAAGACGGCAACTACATCTTCCCCGACGTCCATTTGGACGCGCGCTATTACAAGAACATCCACGATTTCGATGCCCGTTTCCCATACGGTGTGCCTTCGCTCGCCGCGGCGAAATCCGTTGATATCGATGGCGATTGGACCTTCGGCAGGGATGTGATGCTGTTTAGCGACGCGCGACTGGAGGATCAAGGCGAACCAAGCTATGTGCCGAATGGCGAATATGTCGGCCCGCAGGGCGTGGAACCGGACGATTGGGTCTGATTTTGGACGGCCATGCAACACGAAAACGATGTTTTTTCGTGAAATAGGCACAAATCGCTTAAAAAACCTCTATCATAGAATGTTGTGTGCGGCTTACGAGGCCAAGCACTTAAAAAGAAACGTTAACGAGACGTGAGGACTAATGGCTGAGGGAAGTAACGGTAGGCGACGTTTTTCCGACAAATGGGGCAAGCATGAGCTTGATGTGTTGGCTGTGCTCTCCTCAGCCTTTCCGCAATGGCTTACCTCACGTCAGATCGCGCAACGTGTGAAGGCGTATGCCGATTCGTACGGAGAGCTCGCCGATCAAGCGGCGAAGGCCGCCTTCGCCAAGCAATTCCAGCGTGACCGCGCCAAGCTCGCCGCCATGGGCATCGCCATCGAATCAAGGCAGCCGGAATATTCCTCCAAGTCAGAAGGGCAGGATTTCGCTTCCTACCGTCTGCAGCTTGGCGATGAGCCGCGCGTGCGTCTGCTGTTCGGCGACGAGGATCTGCCGATTCTTGCCGCTGCGAATTACCTTGCGCGCTCCATGTCGATTTCCTCGGCTCCTGCGCACGAACCCCAGCACGCTTCCCGTACCGCGCCGCGCGTGCCGCAGACGCCGATTCCAGGACTTGGCTTGGATTCCATCGCGCCGGGTCTTGGCACGCAATCCATTCCCGACGAGCTGGTCAAAGTGGTCGATCAGCGACGTTTCGCCGCCACTGTGGATGTTGATGGCGAGCATCTCAATGTCGCCTACGCCGACTCCGATGATCTGGCCATGTTCGTGCTGTCTCATCCGGGTGCGTCCATAGTGAGCCCTCAGGAGGCTGTCGACGCGTTCAACCGCCGGCTGCATGCGGCCACGCAGTTCGTGCCGGCCGATGAATCCACCGGCACCGACAGCTCCACCGTGGTGTCTCCGGAAATCAACCGCAACAGCACTGATGAGGATGATACCGAGGAAGGCAAGGGCCGTCCGAAGAAGAACTCCGCGTTCCAGACCGGTAGCGAGGTCGACCGGCGTCTTCGCCTGATGCTGTTCCTGTCCGCCCATATGGGTGAGGAATACTCTCTTGAAGAACTTGCGGAACGATTCATCGGCAGGCCGAAGTCCGATGACGAATTGAAGAAGTTCGTCAACATCATTCATAAGGACATCAACACGTTGACCACGGTGTCCGATGATGGCGAGATGGCCGGAAGCCAGTTCTTCGATATCGATTGGTCCTTGCTTGACGCGGAAGGCATCGTCTCCGCCACGAATTCGCTGGGGCTTGAACGCCTTGCCGGCATTTCCCAGCAGTACCTGAGCATGCTGACCGCATCGGTGAGCTATCTCGCCCACTCCTCTTTGCTTCCGGACAAGCTGCGTGAGCAGGCGGAATCGCTGTACAGCCGACTGCGCCAGCACGTCAAGCCTGGCGACATGCCGTGGCTGAGCCTGACCGGATACGAGATGGAACCAAGGAACTTCTCCATCGTCAAGAGCGCCATCTCCAAAGGCATGCTGCTCGACATGGAATATACGGACGGTGCGGGCCGTATACAGCGCAAGCTAGTGGCGCCAGACAAGATTTTTGTCGACGAAGGCGTTTACTACGTGGCGGTATGGACCGACGTGTCCAACGCGGCGCCCGCGGACAAGATGAAGTTCGTCAAGACGGATACGACCATCAACAAGGCTACTGGCAAGCCTCGTATCTGGCAGGTGCTTCGCATCTCCCGCATCGAGCATGCGGAGCTGGTCGAACCCACTGAAAAAGTGGACATTCCGGACGTGCCCGCATCCGAACTGCGCAAGTGGAGTTTCGACAATGGCACGCCTGCCGTGTTCATCACCAATCAGGACGACCTGTCGTTCATCGATAGCCTGTCAGGAGCCACCGTCGAGAAATGCGGCGAAGGCGAGAAGGTGCATCTGATCGTGTCTTCCGATTCCTGGTATGTCGCGTTCTGCATCGCGCACGCCCGTCATATTACTGCCGTCGCGCCGGAGACGTTGCGCACGATGATCATCGCCCGAGCACAGCATGAGCTGAGCGTCGGCGACCGAGAGAACGAAGACTGACGGGGGAGGCGCTATGCCTTGGTGGATTTGGCTGGTACTCGTCCTGTTCATGCTGACGATGCTGGTCGGCGGCGGCGCATACGCATGCATCCGCGGATATCATGCGTTCAAAGATGCCATCAAAGTAGGCGGACGCATGTCCAAACGTTTCGAGGCCATGTCCGAGCCGTTGCCGCAACCAAAGGAGAACACGTCCCCGTTCTTCACACGTCCACTTGAGGACGCGGCCAATCGTTATATCGACGCTCATGCCGAAGTCGTCAGCCGCCGTGAGGAAAAGCGCGTCCGTCATGCCCGGCAGTGGGCGCAGTGGAAACATTCCAACGACTGATTCGAAAAGGAACCATGACTCATCATCGTCGACATGGCAATAACGACACCGGCACATACGATGCCGAGATGACCACAGCCCTATCTCCCGCGCAACGCTATGCGGCGTTCAAACAGACGCAGGCCAAACGCCAATCGGTCTCGTCTCGTTTCGCACGGTCCATGCCATTCGAATTGGACGATTTCCAAGTCAAAGCCAATGATGCGTTGGAAGCCGGCGACAATGTGCTCGTCGCCGCGCCCACCGGAGCCGGCAAGACGGTCGTGGCTGATTTCGCGATCTATCTGGCCCAAGAGCGTAACGTCAAAGCGTTCTACACCACGCCAATCAAAGCGTTGAGCAATCAGAAATACCATGATCTGGTCGAAACGTACGGGCCGGACAGGGTCGGCCTGCTTACCGGCGACACGTCCATCAACTCCGAAGCCGACATCGTGGTCATGACCACCGAGGTCCTGCGCAACATGCTCTACGAGCATTCCATGACGCTTGACGCCTTGCGTTACGTGATTCTTGACGAGGTGCACTATCTCGCCGACCGTTTCCGCGGGCCGGTGTGGGAGGAAGTGATCATCCACCTGCCCCAAAGCGTGAGAATCATCGGCCTGTCCGCAACCGTGTCGAATGTCGAGGACTTCTCCAAATGGATTGAATCGGTCCGTGGCGACACCACGCTGGTGGTGTCCGAAAAACGGCCCGTGCCGTTGGAACAGCATGTGCTTGTTCAGGCGGACGACCACACCGAACCGGAACTCATCGACCTGTATCGACGTGATAAAGACGGCAATCAGACAGACAAGCTCAACGCCCAGCTGGTGAGCAGGCTCGATCAGCTCGACCGCAAGGCCGCGAAACGTAGGGGAGAGCAGCGCCCCGACAGACGAAAGGGCGGCAAGGGCGGCAAATGGAACGACCATTCCCGCAGACCCGAACGCCATACGCCACGTCGTTGGGCCGTGATTGATGAATTGAATTTCCTCGGCATCCTGCCGGGCATCTATTTCATCTTCTCCCGCAACGGATGCGATCAGGCCGTCGAACAATGCATCAACGCCGGACTCGAACTCACCACTGATGACGAGGTGCGTCGCATCCGCCGTATCGTCGATGAGATGGTCGAAGGCCAACTCAGTCAAGAGGATTTGAAGGCTTTGCATTTCTCGCAGTTCCGCTTCGCCTTGGAGGAAGGATTCGCGCCGCATCATGCTGGCATGGTGGCGCTCTTCCGCCAAATTGTCGAACGATTGTTCGAAGAGGGGCTGGTGAAGGTCGTCTTCGCCACGGAAACACTTGCCTTGGGCATCAACATGCCGGCACGGTGCGTGGTGGTGGAAAAACTTGAGAAATTCGATGGGACCGGGCATGTCGGATTGACGCCAGGGGAGTTCACCCAGCTTACCGGACGCGCTGGCCGACGTGGCATCGACACCATCGGCCATGCGGTGGTTGTGGACCATCATGGCTTCATTCCCGCCACTGCCGCCGCGCTGTCCAGCAAGCGCGTGTACCCGCTGCACTCCAGTTTCAAACCGACGTTCAACATGGCCGTCAACCTGCTTAATTCCAGCGATTACGAGACCGCTCGCATCACGCTTGACCATTCCTTCGCGCAATGGGAGGCCAACGAATCCGCCTGGCAGCTTGAAGCGCAGATGGATACGTTGCGCAAAGCGTTGGACGGATACGAACGGGCGTTCGATTGTGAGTTCGGCGACTTCAAGGAGTTCATGCGGCTGCGCATGCGCTTGAGCGACTTGGAAAAGAACGAACGACGCAAACTCAAGCACGAGGTGTTCCGCACGCAGAAGGCGCGAAGCGAAGCGTTCAAAGACCTTGACAGGCGTATCGCGGAGCTTCGCGAAAAAGACAGGGACCATCCCTGCCGCAAATGCCCCGATATTCAGAAGCATCTCAAATGGGGGCATCGGTGGGCGCGTGAAATGCGTGAATTGGAACGTGTGCAGCACCGCTACGATTCACGCACCGGCTCCGTGGCACGTCAATTCGACCGCATCTGCAATGTGCTGAACGAGCTCGGATACCTCGATCGGCTTGATGAAGGCGCAAAAGAACATATCGATTACCGGCTTACCGAACGTGGACAGCTGTTGCGGCACTTGTACAGCGAGCTTGATTTGGTGCTTGCCCAGGCGATCGATGATGGCGCGTTCGACGGACTCGATGCGACGGAGCTGGCCAGCGCCGTCATGTCGTTGATTTACGAGCCACGCAGAGGCAGCGGGGGAGAGCCGCGCCATTATCCCGGAGGAATGCAGGGGAACGTCGCCGTCTGTGCGGCGCAGCTCAAAGGCGTGCACGCGTCGATTGCCATGCTGTGTGAGGACTATGCCCTCGACGAGCCGCGCCAACTTGATTTCGGCATCACCGATGTCGTCTACGAATGGGCTCAGGGCGAAAGCCTGTCGCGTGTGCTGTACGGCACCGATTTGACCGGCGGCGATTTCGTACGCGGATGCAAACGTCTCGCCGACGTGTTGCAGCAGATCGCCGTGGCCGGACCATACCTGGGTAAACGCGCCGAAACGCTCGCTCCGATCGCGAAACAGGCGTACGAGAACGTCAACCGTGGCATCGTCGCCTATTCAGGTGTCGACTGAGCATGTGCGCAATCGGGAGATCGGTTTTCGCGGACGCCGGGAATAAGTGACACGTCCGAAGTGTTTTGTAGCTTAGAGTAAGCAGATAATCAAGGAGGCAAAAGCAATATGGCGGAACGTAGCCTGCGAGGCATGAGCATCGGTGCAAAGTCGCTTGAATCCGATGACAATGTGGATTTTGCGGCGCGAACCGACGTCGCATACGTGTGTCCGAAAGGCCATCGTACGATTCTGCCGTTCGCTGAGGGCGCAGAATTCCCAGATGAGTGGGAGTGCCGCTGCGGCGCCGTCGCGCACCGTGAAGGAGACAATGACGACGAGGCTGATGAAATCGCCAAGCCGACACGCACGCACTGGGACATGCTCATGGAACGTCGTACCGAAGACGAACTGAAGGCTTTGCTGGAGAAGCGTCTGCAAATGCATCGTGACGGATGGTTCCCGGACTACGAGTGACCTGCAGTTGAACGACACTTGAACGAATGCCCGGTCATTGAGACCGGGCATAATTGTTTCTGTCATCAATTCTTATAGCACACAGCCAAGGGGAGAATCAGATCCATGTCCGAACATCCGAAGAAAGTCGTTCTGCTTGACCTCGATGGCACACTGACGAAATCCGATCCAGGAATCATTGGCTGCGTTGTCAAGGCGTTCGAAGAGATGGGATATCCGGTGCCGGACGATGCCGAATTGCATCGTTTCATTGGACCGGCCATCAGCGAATCGATGCAACGCAACGGCATTCCGGATGACAAGCTTGACGAAGGCGTGAGGATTTACCGCAAGTATTACGCCGACGAGGCCGTGTTCGACGACCCGAACAATCCCGGACAGAAAGTCCCCGGCCGCCTGAACAACACGATTTACCAAGGTATTCCGGAGCAGCTCGCCAAACTGCGTGCCGACGGATACTATCTGGCGATTGCCAGCTGCAAGCCGCAATACCAATGCATTCCGATTTGCGAGCATTTCCACTTGGACACCATGGTCGACGGCATCTACGGTGCCAGCGAGGACAATTCCCGTCTTGACAAGGACCAAGTGATCCGTTGGGCTTTCCAGCACATCGATTTCGACGAGAACGCAGGAGACAAGGCACTGATGGTCGGCGACCGTTGGACCGATGCCGACGGCGCCAAGGCGTGCGGTTTGGACTGCCTCGGCTGTGGCTGGGGCTATGCGGAGCCCGGAGAGCTCAAAGCCCATGGCGCATACCGTATTCTGGATTCGGTAGATGAACTCGCGCAGGCCGTCGAGGAGTATTTCGCCTGAGTCCGTAAACGGAAACGCTGTAGGCCAGTTACGTGGTTGCTGTCGCAATATCGTGGCAGCAACCACGTTTTTATTTATTGAGTGACGGAGGCCGTTATGTCAGAACCGCGTGTTTGACGCTTCCTCAAGCCTGGAAAAACGTCATTCCTGAAAAGCCGATAATGTACGTTATGTCAGATTTCTATTTGACGGCCTGATTGAGCTTCCGCTCCATCTCGCTGTGCATGCCGTTTCGGGCCTGAAGATACATGAAAACAAGTTCCGCTGCGATCAGCATGACCATCACCGCAGCCGATGGCCATCCGACATGTTCGTAGAAACGCTGGAACCTCTCCGAGAAATCCGACCTGAACATCGCATATGCCGGATATGGCAACGCGCCAATGACCAATGAGGTGAAATGCAGCGCGATGATCGACCAACGCACCGGATGCACATCGCGGTGTTTTTTGGAAAACAGATTGCCTCGAATCGCAGTAATCAAACAAATGTTCACTGCGATGACGGCGGCTATGATCCACAACAGTGCCGGCAGAATATCAAGCATGCGCTACCCCCCTGCGGGTTATATCGTTCGAACGTTCCGGGCTGAATCGTACCAATTGTATGCGATCAGGCTGCTGCGCGGGATTTGCGTCGCGATTCCAGCTTCTTTCTCATACGTATCGCGGCAATGTCGTCGATTGGCCTATTGGTGTCTGTCGATGCCGGCGTCTTCGTCAAATCGACGTATTCCTCATGTTCTAGAGCCTCTTTGATCTGATGCCATAGCGATCCGACGGACACCCCGAACACAGCTCTGCCGCTTTGGAGCAGAGCCACCATCTGTTCGCTGTCCGTGCACTCATGCACATTCTGCCCATCGCACATGATGATGATGCCGGCCAACTGTTCGGGCGTGCGCTGCGCGAGGAAGCCGATGGCGGTGGTCACGTTCTGCAGATTGATTCCGGCATCCAGCAATCTTTTGGAAACGGCAAGAATCACCACATCTTTGAACGAATACAATCTGCGTGAGCCGGATCCGTGCGACGGGGTGATGGATGGTTCCACTATCTGTTTACGCGCCCAATAGTCAAGCTGGCGGTACGTGATACCCGCCACTTTTGACGCGACCGTACCACGATAGCCCCGTGTGACGGGCTGCGCGTCCGCGGAGGGGAACAACTCCCCCTGCACCGCGTGCGACACGTGCAGATGCAACCGCATTGTTGGTTCTGCCTCGCCGTCCATTGTCTTCTCCTACACGCCATAAAACAATCGCCTATGAGCTTCCATTCGGAGCCCATAGGCGATTGAAGGAAAACCGTTACTCACAGTTTATCCCGCATCGGGCGTTTCATTAGGCAATGACGGCCTTGTTGGTGAAATATACGAGACGGAACTTGCCCAGAATGATTTCGTCGCCGTTCTTCAGTTCCTGGCTATCCACTCGTTGACGGTTCACGTATGTGCCGTTCAGGCTGCCGGCGTCAATCACCGAATAATTTCCGTTAATCCTGCGGAACACCGCGTGCGTGCGGGAGACGGTGGAATCGTCCAGCAGGATATCGGAACTCGGGTCGCGTCCCACGGTGATCTCGTCCTCGTCGAGGAGATAACGCGAGCCGGACACCGCTCCCCTGGTGGAAATCAGGAGCGCCGTGCCGTCGGCCAGACGCATGATCGTATTGAGGTCCTCCTTCGTCAGAGGACGGTCTCCGGTGGAAGTAACCGGTACAGTGATAGCAGGAAGACCAATGATGGTCGTTTCGCCTGCGCTTGGAATCGGATCAGTCATAGCTGTCATTCTACCCTCTCCCCTTGCAATTGGCCGGTATTGTGGCCGGCATGGTCACGAATCATACACTGTGAACGGTATTTACCGTTCGTTCTTGTCGATGATGGATACGAATTCGTCCTTCGGCAGCATGTCATCGTAGCTGCGCCAGCGTCGTTCCAGTTCGCGGTTCGCCTCATCGTGTTGTTTCTGCCCCAGCTCGGCGTACGCTTTCAATTCGTTGGGGCCCATATCCTTAACCGCTTGGTTGAGGTTCAATTGTCTCTCGTTCACAATAGGCAATTGTAGCCGCTTGCCGGGGAACAAAAAGCCTGGAACGCTTTTTAATCGCGTTCCAGGCTTTTTCAAGAAGGATTCAGTGTGTGGTGTCCGAATCAGCGGCGGGTGTCGATGATTTCCTGCAGAGCGCCGTTGACGGAAGAGGAGCCGGCAGCCGAAGACAGAGCGTTGATGCCGCTGACTTCGAAGCCACGCATGATTGCGGAGAAGATCTTGTTCTTGTTCATGATGTTTCCTTTTCTTGCTGGTGTGCTGTGACGCACCTTGCGTCTTGTTTGTTTTCTTTTTTGTTTACGATACTCATTTTAGAAATGCGTTTGGCAAAAGTCATGCTTCTCTCGTTTGATTCTCTGTATTTTCATCGGCAATTCTTGTGTAATGTGGTGAATCGTTTTTCGTCGATCGCTGTTTTTGCCGGCGCGTCGATGCTTGCATTCTTATTTGACGAAGTAGCGTGAAAAGGAATGGAAACAAAAAACCCGGCAAAACCGAGCTGTGATAACGGTGGGTGATATAGGAATCGAACCTATGACCCCTTCCGTGTGAAGGAAGTGCGCTAGCCGCTGCGCCAATCACCCAGTCTTAATTTGTACGGAGCAATGCTCCAGTGGGCGATACAAGATTCGAACTTGTGACCCCTTCCGTGTCAGGGAAGTGCGCTACCTCTGCGCCAACCGCCCGGGTCATGTCAACATGCGAAAACTAATCTCACATGATGCGAGGTGGGTACGAGAGTCGAACTCGTCTATACGGCTTTGCAGGCCGCTGCCTAACCGCTTGGCTAACCCACCATAAAGGTCGATAATCAATCGGAACCTTAGAGCGGACAACGGGACTCGAACCCGCGGTCTCAACCTTGGCAAGGTTGCGCTTTACCAACTAAGCTATGTCCGCATGTCTTCAGCAGATTCACTGCGTGAGCACGAGTATCTACTATAACCACATTCGTGTAATTTGCAAGTCAGCGTGTCGCGGTTTGGTTTATTCGTATTCACCGATGGCTGAAGCGCGTGTCACACCACCCGTTTTCGGTATACATTAAAAGCATGTGTGAGGAGAGCGCAATGCCCAAGACGATACTTATCGCCGCATTCGAAGGATGGAACGATGCAAGCCAAGCGGCCACGAACGTCGTCCGTCATTTGGTGTCCCGGTATGAGTCGCAGGAAGTGCGCCATATTGACAACGAAGGTTTCTACGACTATCAGGTGGCCCGGCCCATGATCTGCTCCGTGCAGGGGCGTAAGCGCATCATCTGGCCGCAAACGACTTTCTATGACATTGCCGTCTCCCCCATGCTGCACCTGCTTGCGCAAATCGCACCCGAACCCAATTACCGGTGGGAGGAATACTGCAGGCAGACGCTACGTGTCGCAGAAGACTATGACGTAAGTGATGTCATCACGCTTGGCTCCATGTTCGATGAATGCCCGCACACACGGCCATTGCCGCTTGACATCTCCAAAAGCGGCTGCGAATGCGAATCCGACAGGGAATACAACGGTCCGGTGGGCATCCCCAACATCCTTGACGCCTTCGCCGCCGAAGCGGGCTTTCCGACAACATCCATATGGGTATCCGTACCGCATTACTGTGCCAATACCGAATGCATGCAAGGCACTTTGGAGCTGCTGCGCGCCTTGTCTTTAATAATCGAGTATCCGCTTATTGAAGGAGATTTGACCAGAAAGGCCATGCAATGGCGTTCCGACGCCGATGGATTGGTGTCAGACATGCATGCCGGCGACTATTTGGCTCGTCTGGAACATGATTACGATTTGGACGCGAGAGCGAAGCGAATCGCCTCGAATGGCATGCCTGCCTGCGAGGAACTGCTTCGTGAGGCCGAATCACTTCTACGCAACGGCGTCTGAGTCGTTCCCCTCCAGGAGGAGGTCGCAGACGAAAAAATCCCGGCCACCTTACGGATGGCCGGGATTCGCTTTATTTACGCCGAATCACGCTTACGCGGCGGCAACGACTTCCGTCGGGTGCAGCACGCCGCAGATCAGCAGCAGAGCCACGACAACGGCCAGCGCGATGCGGTAGATGGCGAACGCCTTGTACGAGAAGGTGGACACGAACTTCAGGAAGCCGATGATCACCACATAGCCGACCACGAACGCCACGATGGTGGCCGCGATGGTCGCACCCCAGCCCGGGAACATTCCCGCATTGCCTGCGGCCACATCCTTGACCGCGGAAACGGCTTCGAGGATGCCCGCGCCGAACACGGCCGGAATGGCCATCAGGAAGCTCACGCGCACTGCAGCCTCACGGGTATAACCCATCGCACGGCCGAAGGTGATGGTGCCGCCGGAACGGGAAACGCCAGGAATCAGCGCCAGCATCTGACCGATGCCGAAGATCAGCGCATCCTTCCAGGTCATCTCATCCATGGTCTTGACCTGCTTGGCGCGGGCGTCGACCACCCACAGCAGAATACCGAAGATAATCAGCACGGTAACGGTGATCCACAGATTACGCAGCGTGCTTTCGATGGCGTCCTTGAACAACAGACCGGCAATCAGAATCGGCAGCGTGCCGATGATGATGAACCAACCCATCTGCGTGTCGCGGTTATGCGCGCCCATACGGCTCTTGAAGTCCTTGCCCTCCTTGCCGAACAAGGAGCCGAACCACGCGCCGAGAATGCGGATGATGTCATGACGGAAATACAGGATCACGGCAAGCTCGGTGCCGATCTGGATGATGGCGGTGAACGCGGCACCCGGATCGGAGCCCAGCATCAAATCGCCGATGATACGGATATGGGCGCTGGAAGAGACCGGCAAGTATTCGGTCAACGCCTGCACCAGGCCAAGGAAAATCGCTTGGAAGAAATTCATGAACCCTCTTTATGTTCGTAGAAATATGGTTTCGTCTGCTTTTCCGTGACCAAGAGTAGCGAGAGGGGTCTAGTTTTCAAGGCATCCCGGCATAGTTGTCTCAAACCATGCACACAATGGAGCCAAAAGTACGCCGGCATGTCCGGCATGGGAGAAAGGCTCATCGGCATGGGCAAATACCGCAAAAGCAGGGCATTCAGCCCCGAAGGTTTCTTTGAATGCGAGGGACGCGGCCTCAAATGGCTCGGCGAGGCGCAATCGCAGGGCGGCCCACGCGTGGTCGACGTATACGACTGGGGCAAGGATTATCTCGACATTGAACGCGTGAACGCCTGCGGTCCGACCATCCAAGCCGCGCGCGATTTCGGTGTTGCGCTAGCTCATATGCATGATGCCGGTGCCGAACATTTTGGCTCCGCTCCAACTGGATACGACGGCACCTGCTATTTCGGGCCGTTGCAGGATCCCGTCCCGATGGATACCGGTGCCTGGGATGATGTGGCCACCTATCTGGCGGACGGCAGATTGCGTCCGATGGTACGACTCGGCATGAAACGTCGCGAACTGACCGACTATGACATGGAACTGACTGAAGCCGTTATCGACGCCTTGCCCGACATCCTAGGCAAGGCCGCCAACGACAAGCCCGCACGCGTGCATGGCGACCTGTGGAGCGGCAACGTCATGTGGACTGCTGATTCCGGTGACGTCGAAGCCGTGCTTATTGACCCTGCGGCTCACGGTGGGCACCGTGAGGAAGACCTTGCCATGCTCGACCTGTTCGGCATGTCATATCTTACGGACATCCTCGAAGGCTATCAGTCGGCGCATCCGCTTAAGGCCGGATGGCAGGACCGCATCACATTGTGGCAGCTCTACCCCATTGCAGGACATTGCGTGTTCTTCGGTGGAGGATATGTGAGCCAGTATCGCGCCATGTGCAGGTCGCTGCTCAAATAGGCGGGAATCACCCGCCATGCCAGATGTGAAAGAAGTCCGTATCCCAAGGTTATGAGTTGGGATACGGACTTCTTTCACATGTCCCGTATTCGATTGGATTGCGAAAACTAGCGCAGCGCGTCCTTCAGCTTGGAGAAGAACCCCTTCTTCGCGCCGGACGACGGACGGGACTTCACGACAACATGCTGGGCGTCCGTGTCGTGCATCTCGCCGAACCGCTCAATCAGCTCCCGCTCGTCATCGGACAGCTTCTTAGGAATCTCCACCACTACGTGCGCCACCAAATCGCCGCGCTCGTTCTTGTCGTCGAGATGCGTGACGCCGAGGTTCTTCAACGTCACGGTATCGTCCGGCTGGCTGCCGGCTGGGATATCCAGCGTCTGCCTGCCGTCGAAGGTGTCGATTTCGACTTCGTGCCCCAATACGGCCCAACTCATCGGCACCTTGATCCAACAATGCAAATCGTCGTCATCACGAGTGAACATGTCATCCGGCTTGATGCGGATATCCACATACAAATCGCCCGCGACGCCGCCATTTTCGCCGACCTCACCCTGATTAGCGAGACGCAGACGGGTGTTGTTCGCCACGCCGGCCGGCACCGCGACGCCGACATTGCGGGTGACGCGCACGCGGCCATGGCCGAGGCAGGACGGGCACGGCTTCTCGATGACCGTTCCATGGCCTTCGCAGCGTTCGCATGGCGCGGTGGTCATCATCTGGCCGAGCATGGTGCGTACCACGCGCTGCGCATATCCCTGACCGTGGCAGTCGGGACATTGTGTGGGCTGTGTGCCGTTCTGGCAGCCGGTGCCGCCGCATTCCTGGCACAGGCCGAACGTGTTGACCTTGACGTGCGTGGTGTCGCCGAACACCGCCGTCTTCAAATCGATGGTCGCGGAAACAAGCGCGTCACGCCCCGGCTGGGTGCGCGGAGTCGGTCCACCGCCGGTGCCACCGAATCCGCCACCGGTGAACATGCTGAAGATGTCCCCCATATCGCCGAATCCGCCACCGAATCCGCCGCCGTGCATGCCGCCCGCATTCGGATCGTTCGGATCGACGCCGGCATCGTACATCTGCCGTTTCTTAGGATCCGACAGCACATCGTACGCGTTGTTGACTTCCTTGAACTTGTCTTCGAATTCCGGACCTGCGATGTCGGGATGGTATTTGCGGCTCATCTTTCGATACGCCTTTTTGATCTCGTCGTCGCTTGCCGAACGGTCGACGCCCAGCACTTCGTAATAGTCCGTCACGATTATTCTTTCTCCCTGTTGGTTCTGCGTGTCATTGTGCCATAAGGCGGGGTCAGTCGGCCGGCTGACCTTCATCGTGGGCGAGGAACGCCGTCAGATATCTGGCGACCGCCCTCACGGCGGCCATGGTCGCCGCGTAGTCCATATGCGTCGGCCCGATCGATCCGACGAATGCGACCGGTTCGCCCGCCTGCTGCGTATCATCACCGCTTTGATTTTCCGTCTGTGATGATGCGGCCGCATGCGTCGCGCCGTCCGTGGCGGCCGCGGAGGTACGCCCGTAGCCACTGGTTACCACTGAGGCGTGCAGCAAACCGGGCGTGTGCGTTTCGGAACCGATCGCCACTCCGACGCCGTCGGATTGCGTGGTTTCGCTCAGCGAGCTCATCAACTTCATGAGCACCACCTGCTCCTCCAACGCGTCGAACAGCGGGGCCAGATCGGCCACCGTGCGTTGATGCGCAAGCCGTGAAGTGCCCGCCATGTACAATTCGCTCGCGCGTTCGTCATCCGCCATGCCATCAAAGGCCTGCGCAAGCGTTTCCGCAAGCGTGCTGATCGCATGGTATTCCTTGCGCGCTCCCATCTGTCGTACGCAATCGGCCGTGCGGGTCAGCGAAACGCCGGAGCATTGCGTGTTGATCTCGTTGGTCAGATGAGTGAGCGTCGTCACGTCCGGCAATTTCGTGACGTTGAGGATATGCTGCGCGACACGGCCGGTATCGGTGATCACTACGGCAAGCAGCGTATTAATGGACACTGGCACGATTTCGATATGCCGCAATGTCGACTTCGACAGTGACGGCGCGGCCACGACGGCGACCTGTCCGGTGATCTGCGCCAGCAGCCGGGCGGCCCGCTGCAGCGTGTCCTGCAGATTGACCGATCCGGACAGAAAGCCGTTGATGCCGCGGCGCTGGGCCTCCGATAGCGGAACGACCGTCGCCAAACGGTCGACGAAGTAACGGTACCCTTTTTCGGTCGGCACCCTGCCGGCCGAAGTGTGCGGCTGAATAAGATAGCCTTCATCTTCCAAGGCCGCCATGTCGTTGCGCACGGTGGCGGAGCTGACGCCGAGGTCATGATCCCGGGTCAGTGTGGTGGAACCCACCGGTTCCTGAGAACGGATGTAATCCTCGACCACGGCACGCAACACCAGCATGCGTCTTGATTGCGCCATGCGCGCCTCCTTATGCATAGGTGTGTGCCGGTACGCCTTATGTTTGACGGTGCTGATGAGACGTACCCGGAAAACTTCTTTTAATGTTTTAGCACTCCGGCGCCCGGAGTGCTAATTGGTTCGCTTCCAGAGTAGTTTCCTTCATGCGGCAAAGGCTTGCGGCGACTGGCATTGGGAGATATATCGACAAACGAACATCTGAAGTTCACGCGAATGTTAATTGTGAGCGCTAACAGCACACAAACTACCAAAACACGCCAAAATTTCACCACAACGTCACCTCACATCGCTACTATGGGAAACGCAATGTGAGGGCGTCGAGCGCTCGGCACAAGCCGGATACGCGGCCCGACCAATTGGAAGGAAAGTAATCCATGACCGAATTCAAGGAGACCGAGCTGGACGAACGCGCCATCAAGATGGCCAAGGTCCTGTCGGCCGACGCGGTTGAGCGTGCGGGACACGGCCACCCGGGTTCCCCCGTCTCCCTGGCGCCTATCGCCTACACCCTGTACCAGCACTTCATCAAGCATGATCCGAACGACCCCAACTGGGAAGGCCGCGATCGCTTCATTCTTTCCGGTGGCCACGCCTCCCTCACCCAGTACGTCCAGCTGTACTTCTCCGGCTACGGCCTGACCCTGGACGATCTGAAGAACTTCCGTGGCGGCGCCGACACCCGTACCCCGGGTCATCCGGAATACGGCCTGACCCCGGGCATCGAAATGACCACCGGTCCGCTGGGCCAGGGCTTCGCCTCCGCCATCGGCTTCGCCTATGGCCAGCGTTTCCAGCGTGGCCTGCTCGATCCGGAAGCTCCGGAAGGCGAGTCCCCGTTCGACCACAACATCTGGGTCATCTGCGGTGAAGGCGATATCGAAGAGGGCATCTCCGGCGAAGCCGCCTCCCTCGCCGCCAACCAGCAGCTCGGTAACCTGACCGTGATCTTCGATGCCAACCGCATCCAGATCGAAGGCGACACCAACCTGGTGCTGGCCGAGGACGTGCTCAAGCGCTTCCAGGCATACGGCTGGTACACCGACGAGTTCAGCTTCATCCAGCCTGACGGCTCCTACAAGGAGGACGTCGAAGGCCTGGCCGACACCATCGCCAAGGCCCGCGCCGCCGCCCCGAACCAGCCGAAGCTCATCAAGGTCGACACCCTGATCGCATGGCCGACCCCGGGCAAGACCAACGACCCGTCCTCCCACGGCTCCAAGCTGGGCGCCGAGGCCGTCGCCGGCCTCAAGAAGCTCCTCGGCTACGACCCGGAGGAGTCCTTCCACGTTGACGAAGAGGCCCTCGCCCACGCCCGCAAGGTCGCCGAGCGCGGTCTCGAAGCCCACAAGGAATGGGACGAGAAGTACGACGCATGGCGCAAGGCCAACCCGGACAAGGCTGCCCTGTACGACCGCATCAAGGCCGGCGAGCTTCCGGAAGGCTTCGACAAGGCCATCGATGACCTCGAGGCCACTTTCGAAGTCGGCAAGAACGTCGCCACCCGTGGCGCTTCCGGCTCCACTCTGAACGCCATCGCAGCCGTCATGCCGGAACTCTGGGGCGGCTCCGCCGACCTCGGCGGCTCCAATAAGACCGACCTCAAGGGCGCTGAGACCTTCGCCCCGGCTGAGTGCGCCACCAAGCAGTGGCCGAACTGCAGCAAGTACGGCCGTCAGCTCCACTTCGGCGTGCGCGAGTTCACCATGGGCACCATCACCAACGGCATCCTGCTGGGCTCCCACACCCGTCCGTACGGCGGCACCTTCTTCATGTTCTCCGATTACGAGCGTTCCGCCGTGCGTCTGGCCGCCCTCATGCAGATTCCGAACCTGTACGTGTGGTCCCACGACTCCGTCGCAGTCGGCGAAGATGGCCCGACCCACCAGCCGGTGGAGCATCTGGCTTCCTTCCGCGCCATCCCGCAGCTCGAGGTCGCTCGTCCGGCCGACGCTTACGAGACCGCTGAAGCCTACCGTTACTTCTTCGAGAAGAAGAACACCCTGCCGACCGCTATGGTTCTGACCCGTCAGGGCGTCCCGGTTCTCGCCGAGACCGCTGAGAAGGCCAAGGACGGCGTGAAGAAGGGCGCTTACGTGCTCGTCGACACCGAGGGCACCCCGGACGTCATCATCATGGCCACCGGTTCCGAAGTCCAGTGGGCTGTGTCCGCTGCCAAGACCCTGGCCGGCGAGGGCATCAAGGCCCGCGTCGTGTCCGTGCCGTGCGTGGAATGGTTCGAGGAGCAGGACGCCGAATACAAGGAGGCCGTGCTTCCGGCCGCCGTCAAGGCCCGCGTCTCCGTCGAGGCCGGCGTTGCCATGCCGTGGTACAAGTACCTCGGCTCCTACGGCAAGCCGGTGTCCATCGAGCAGTTCGGCCTGCAGGGTGATGGCGCTCAGAACATGATCGATCTGGGCATCACCGCCGAGCACGTTGTGGAAGCCGCCAAGGCCTCCATCGCGGAAGTCGAAGCCGCCAAGTGATGATACGGGGAGGGACACGACAGCATGCGCCCCTCCCCTTTCACCGATAAACAAGATTTGATCCAAAAAGGTATCAAGGAGAAAAAACAATGACTGAAGCAACTCAGCGCACCTCTGACTCCGGTGTCTCGATCTGGCTGGACGACCTGTCCCGCTCCCGCATCGAGTCCGGCTCTCTGCAGGATCTCATCGCCAACAAGAACGTTGTCGGCGTGACCACCAACCCGTCCATCTTCCAGAAGGCTCTGCACGAGGTCGGCCCGTACGATCCGCAGCTGAAGGAACTGGGCAAGGTCGACGTTGAGACCGCCGTGCGCGAGCTCACCACCACCGACGTGCGCAACGCCACCGACATCTTCCGTGAGGTTGCCGAGAAGTCCGATTTCGTTGACGGCCGCGTCTCCATCGAAGTGGATCCGCGTCTGGCTCACGAGACCGAGGCCACCGAGAAGCAGGCCGAGGAACTCTGGGCCAAGGTGAACCGTCCGAACGCCATGATCAAGATTCCGGCCACCCTCGAAGGCCTGCCGGCAATCACCGCCACCCTGGCCAAGGGCATCTCCGTGAACGTCACCCTGATCTTCTCCCTGGAGCGTTACGAGCAGGTCATCGACGCCTACATCGAGGGCATCGCCCAGGCTGACGCCAACGGCCACGACCTGAAGCACATCGGCTCCGTCGCTTCCTTCTTCGTCTCCCGCGTGGACACCGCTGTGGACAAGCTGCTGGAAGCCAACGGCTCCGACGAAGCCAAGGCTCTCGAGGGCAAGGCCGCTGTGGCCAACGCTCGCCTGGCTTACGAGCTGTTCGAGAACAAGTTCGCCAACGATCCGCGTTGGGCCGCTCTTGAAGCCAAGGGCGCCAAGAAGCAGCGTCCGCTGTGGGCCTCCACCGGCACCAAGAACGCCGCCTACTCCGACTGCAAGTACGTCGACGAGCTCGTTGCTCCGTTCGTCGTCAACACCATGCCGGAGAAGACCCTGAACGCTCTCGCCGATCACGGCAATGGCGCTCCGTCCATCAAGGGCACCTACGAAGAGTCCCACGCCATCATGAACAAGCTCGCCGATCTGGGCATCAACATCAAGGATGTCACCGACAAGCTGGAAGCTGACGGCGTAGCAGCCTTCATCAAGTCCTGGGACACCGTCCTCGCCGACGTCCAGGCTGGCATCGACCGCGTCAACGGCTGAATCATTCGCTGATACAGCACCGTTAAACGGATAAAAGCCGAGAGGTCTCCATCTTTTGATGGAGACCTCTTTTTCGTATGCCGAAATAATACGCGCAGAAGACATACGGAAAGACAAAAAGGCCGCGATATCAGATCGCGGCCATAATCGAAAGAAAAGCGAACCGAAAATCAAGCCTGCCAATACGTGCTGAAGAAGTCGCCGATTTCGCCGATGGTCTCCTTCAACATGCTGATGCGAGGCAGATAGACCACACGGAAGTGGTCCGGTTCCTGCCAGTTGAACGCACCGCCGTGGCTGATGAGGATATGCTTGTCATGCAGCAGGTCAAGCGCGAACTGCTCATCGGAATGGATGTTGAACTTCTTCACATCGATCTTCGGGAAGATGTAGAACGCCGCTTTCGGTTTGACCGCGGTGATGCCTGGAATATCGTTGAGCATGTTGTACACCAACTCGCGCTGATCGTAGATGCGGCCGCCGGGCACCAGATAATCCTTGACGCTTTGATGGCCGCCCAATGCGGTCTGCACCACCGACTGCGCAGGCACGTTCGAGCACATACGCATGTTGGCCAGCATGTTCAGACCCTCGATGTAATCCTTGGCGAGACGCTTGTTGCCGCTCAGCACCATCCAGCCGACACGCCAGCCGGCGATCATATGGGACTTCGACAATCCGGAGAACGTCACGCAGAACAGGTCAGGCGCAAGGGACGCGATGGAGATGTGCTCCAACCCATCCATGACCAGACGGTCGTAGATCTCATCCGAGAAGATCATGAGCTGGTGCTCTCGCGCAAGATCGACAATCTGCTGAAGCACTTCCTTCGGATACAGCGCGCCGGTCGGATTGTTCGGATTGATGATGACGATCGCCTTGGTCTTGTCGGTAATCTTGGAACGCATGTCGTCGATGTCCGGATACCATTCGGAATCCTCATCGCAGACGTAATGCACCGCGGTTCCGCCGGCCAGATTCACGCAAGCTGTCCACAGCGGATAATCCGGCGACGGCACGAGTACCTCGTCGCCGTTGTCCAGCAACGCGGATAAGGACAGGTTGATAAGTTCGCTGACGCCGTTGCCGGTGTAGATGTCGTCGATGGACACGTTGGGGATGTTCTTCAGCTGCGCATACTGCATGATGGCTTTGCGCGCGGAGAACAGGCCCTTCGACGGCGAATAGCCTTCCGTGTCGGGCAGCTGCTGCGACATGTCGTAGACCACTTCATCCGGCGTGCGGAAGCCGAACGGTGCCGGATTGCCGATATTGAGTTTCAGGATGTGCGTGCCGGCGGCCTCCATGCGCGCGGCCTCGTCGGCGACCGGTCCACGGACGTCGTACAGCACGTTGTCGAGCTTGTGGGATTTCGTAAAAGTGCGCATGGTTCTTCCTTCTGTCGGTTGCTCGGATGCATCGTCAACATGGTCGGGCTGTTCACCGGCAAAATCCGGCAAAATCGCGGCATGCTCTTCCATGGGAACATCCTTGCCCATCAGCCAATCCTCGTTGACCCGCAGATACGCGGCAAGGAAATGCGCGATATCGGCACGGGGAACGGTTTTGCCACTGACGTATTGGCTCATATGGCTTTTGCCGAGCTTGATATTGAACTTTTCCGCAGCATGAACGAAATCAATCTGTTTAAGCTCGCGTAATGCCATGGCATCATTCAATCTGGTCGAGAATGATTCCGTCATGCCTATCCTTCCAGTTCAATTTAAACAAAAGCTAGTTCAAAGAATAGCACGACAGGGCACCAAGAAAGACAAAGAGTTCAATTTTGGTGGATGTGTTTCATGCCGCTGCATGAATGAGTTCAATTCCGTGAAAAGACTCCATGTGGGGGGTCGGTCAAAGCAGATTGTTCTCAACCCATTGGGCCACGCCGTCATCATTGTTCGAAGGGCAGATCTCATCGGCGATTTTCAACACGTCGGGGTTCGCGTTGGCCACGGCCACTCCCCTGCCGGATTCACGAAGCATGGCGATGTCCACCAAATCGTCGCCGAATGAGACGGTCCGTGACAACGGCGTCGACATGCGATCGGCGAGGATGCTCAATGCATGCTCCTTATTGGCCTGCGGATTCATCAGCATCCACAGCGAGCCTTCGGAGATATGCACGTCGAAATCGTCGGGGATGAGCCGTCCCACACGCTTCCACTGCTCCTCGTTCGGGAACAGGATCAGCTTGTCCGCGGTGCCGTCCGGAACGTCATCGAAATCCGTGTATCGCCAGGTCTGCGTCTTCCAGTATTTCGTGACGTCGAAATTCGTGTACCTGACATCATCCATGACGATGCCCACTTCCATGCCAGGCAGTTCCTCCAGCAGGTACTTGCAGACCTCGCAGGCCCTTTTCGAAGAGAATCCGATCTTCTGCAGATGTCCGTCCTTCGGCAGTGTCGGTGAGGTGAGCATATCGTAATCGGACGAGACGGGGTTGAAATCCAACAGCGCCCCGTTGAGATAGGCGACGGCGTCAACCGGAAGCTTCTGCACGAACGAGTAGCCGGTGCTGACCGGTCGCGCGGTCTCCACCACGAATTTGATGCCGGCGTCGTGCATGCGGTTGATGCTGTCAATGGATCGTTGCGTCAGGAAACGGTCCTCGAAAGTCTTTCCGTCGTGCAGCAGTGTGCCGTCCAGATCGGCGACGACCATGGTCACGTCATCATAGGTGTTGTTTGTCGAAGTCATTTGAATCCTTTGCGGGAGCAATCTAGCCGGAGACAAGTTTGGCCCATGACCGTGAAGCCGGTCATGGGCCAAACCAAATTACGTCAATCAGATGAGGTTGAATTTCGTCATCAGACCGAGGGCGATGATGATGGCCACCCACAGCAGGGCGATGATGACGGTCCAACGGTTCAGGTTCTTTTCCGCGACACCGGAGGAACCCGCGTTCTGGGTGAGTCCGCCGCCGAACATGTCGGACAAGCCGCCGCCTTTACCCTTGTGCATAAGGATAAGCAAGGTGAGCAAGAGGCTGAGGATGACAAGAAGAATCTGCAGCACAAGCTTGACAGTAGCCATAGCGGACACGGGTGAACCTCCAGTTCGTAAACACTGTTTCTGATAATAGCGCATGGTGTTGAAAAAATCGAGCGTCCAACCATGCTTTTTAAAAGTTTTCAGGCGGTTGTTTCCAATGTCAGCTTGCAGATGCGTGTGAGTTCATCGACCTTCAACGCGGAGCCGCCGATCAGGAAGCCGTCCACATCCGGCTCGTTGATCAGTTCCACCGCGTTTTTCGAGGACACCGAACCGCCGTACAGGATTCGCACCGTTTCGCCGACCCGTGTTCCGAACGTATCGGACAGGTCGTTTCGGATCGCCCTGGCCGCGTCCTGTGCCGACTGAGGCGTAGCCACCATGCCGGTGCCGATCGCCCATACCGGCTCGTACGCCACAATCAGCTTCGCGGCCTCCTCATCGGACAGGTCCCGCGTCACGTCGTGCACCTGGCCGACCGCGAAATCGAGCTCTATGCCTTTGCGCCGTTCCTCGTAGCTTTCTCCGACGCAAAGTATCGGCTGCATGCCGGCAGCAAGCACGGCCCTCACCTGGTCGACGATGTTCGCGTCGTCTTCGGGATGGTATTTGCGTCGTTCCGAATGGCCGACGATCACGTACGAGCAGCCGAGATGGGCGATCATATCGGCGGAGACGTCGCCGGTGAACGCTCCCTGCGAGGTGACTGAGACGGCTTGGGCCCCGTAGCGGATTTTCAGATTGTCCGATTCGACGGCGACCTGCACGCTGCGGAGTGAGGTGAATGACGGCATCAATGCGATTTCGCAACGTTTGTAGTCGAAATGGACGGCCCGAAGATTCCATGCAAGCTGCTGTACGAAATACGTCGCTTCAAGATGATCGAAATTCATCTTCCAGTTTCCGGCCACCAAAGGAATCCGTTTCGGCCCCATAATATTCGTCGTCTCCCGTCCGTGCTCGTCAAAGCGAAAGGTCGTTCTTGTGACATTGTATGCGAAATACGCAAAAGGTGCTCCCCCACCCACTGATGAGGAAGCACCCCTTCATGATTCTGAGATCAGTCGAGCACCTTCAGGCCCGGCAGTTCCTTGCCCTCGAGGAACTCGAGGGAGGCGCCGCCACCGGTGGAGATGTGCGAGAAGCCATCCTCCGGGAAGCCGAGGTTGCGCACTGCGGAAGCGGAATCGCCACCACCGACGATGGTGAATGCGCCGGCAGCAGTGGCATCGACGAGAGCCTGGGCCACGGCCTTGGTGCCTTCAGCGAAGGTCGGGACCTCGAACACGCCCATCGGGCCGTTCCACACGACGGTCTTGGAATCGACGATCTTATCGTGGAAGAGCTTCTGGGATTCCGGACCGATGTCCAGACCCATCTTGTCGGCCGGAATGGCATCGGCGGCCACGACTTCCGGAGCGATGTCCTCATCGGATTTCGGGAAGACCGGGTTGATGACGACATCGGTCGGCAGCACGAGTTCGACGCCGTTCTTCTCGGCGCGCTCCATGTAGCCCTTGACGGTTTCGATCTGGTCCTCTTCCAGCAGGGAGGTGCCGACCTCGTAGCCCTTGGCCTTGAGGAAGGTGTACGCCATGCCACCGCCGATGACCAGACGGTTGGCCTTGTCCAGCAGGTTGTCGATCACGCCGAGTTTGTCGGAGACCTTGGAGCCGCCGAGCACGACGGTCAGCGGACGCTCCGGGTTCACGGTGGCGCGGGACAGTGCCTTGACTTCCTTCTCGACCAGCAGGCCAGCGGCGGCCGGCAGATCGGCGGCGACATCATAGTTGGAGCCCTGGGCGCGGTGCACGACACCGAAGCCGTCGGAGACGAAGACCTCACCGAGAGCGGCGATCTTCTTGGCGTATGCGGCACGCTCCTCCGGATCCTTGCTGGTCTCCTCCGGGTTGAAACGCACGTTCTGCAGCAGCACGACGTCGCCATCATTCATAGCGGCGACCTTGGCCTGGGCGTCCTCACCATAGGTGTCGGCAGCCAGCGGAACGGTGATGCCGAGCAGCTCGCCGAGACGGGCGGCGACCGGAGCCAGGGACAGTTCCGGAACGACCTTGCCCTTCGGACGGCCGAGATGAGCCATCAGAATGACCTTCGCACCCTGTTCGCGCAGAGCCTTGATGGTCGGCAGGGCGGCCTTGATACGACCATCATCGGTGATCGTGGTGCCGTCCAGCGGAACGTTGAAATCGGCGCGAACCAGAACGCGCTTGCCCTTGAGATCTCCAAGATCCTTGAGTGTCTTCATGTATATCCTTTCCTAGCCGCTTGTAAGCGTGGAATGGCCATATTGCCACTTACGCATAATACAAGCCCAAACGAACAAAAAACACCATACGACGGAAAAGTCGCATGGTGTTTTGTTTCCGGAAACGAAAATCAGGCCGCTTGACGGCGTGCCTTCTCCGTTTTCTCAGCCAATTGCAGCAGTCGACGGATACGTCCGGCGATCGCGTCCTTGGTGATTGGCGGGTCGGCGAGACGGCCCAGCTGCTCAAGGGACGCGTCGGCATGGTCGAGTCGGAGCTGGCCGGCGGATTTAAGATTGTCCGGAACGTCGTCGCCGAGGATTTCAAAGGCCTGGCGGACCTTATCGCAGGCTTCCGCGGCGGCCTTGGCGCTACGGCGCATGTTGGCGTCATCGAAGTTCGCCAGACGGTTCGCCTTGCCTCGGGCCTCTCCGTCGGAACGCTTTCCGGTCCATTCGCGGGCGGAATGAGGGGCGCCCATGAGGATGAGCATGCGTTCGATGGCATCGGGGTCGCGCAACGTCACACGTTCGGAGCTGCGCAGCTTACGCGGCTTGGCGGTGATGCCGAGACGACGCGCGGTGGAGACCAGCGCCAGCGCGGCCTCATGATTCGGACATACGATTTCGAGATAGCTGGCCTTGCCCGGGTCGGACAGGTGTCCGCCTGCGAGGAACGCGCCACGCCAGGCGGCCTTGATCTGGGCGATCTTGCCGTTGATGATGTCGCCCGGCAGACCCAGCACCATGTTTTTGGTGTAACGGCTGTACAGGCCGGTCTGCAGCACCAGAGCCGCGCTGCCCTTGGGGACGCGGACTATGAAGCGCTGCACCACGCCGGTCGGCGTCTGCCTGGAAACGGGGGTAAGCGTGGCTTCGTGGCCGTACAGATTTCTGATGGTGTCCTGCAGCCATATGGCCGCGTCTTGGGAATCAAGCTGCGCCTGCACGAGAATGTGGTGATCCACCGAGTGCAAACCATTGCCGAATCGAATCATCGCAGTCGCCTGTGCCTTTTTGGCGATGGGCAACTCGTTGTCGATTGCGGCCAGCTCGCTTTTGACGTCATCCAGAAGAGCCAAGAGCCAACCTCCTACTTTCCTGTTCTTCCCTATAATTTCAGGCGAGTCGCGGACTCGACCCGCACTGCTACCGGCTTACTGTGATACCGAATAACTTGGACAAAGCCGGCAGCTTTTCTTTGTATTTGGATACTGTCTTCTCACAATGCGGTCATCAATCGGCCGAACGCTTGTCCAGCTCGCGGGCCGATACGGAGACCGTGAGACCACGCGCACGCAGGCGCTTGGCCAAGGCCTCGCTCATGGCCACGGAACGGTGCTGGCCGCCGGTGCATCCGAACGCGATGGTCACATAGTGCTTGTCTTCCTGCGCATAACCTTCGATGGCGATGGCGATGGCTTTCTCGTAGGCGTCAAGGAACTCCTCCGCGCCCTCGCTGGAGAGCACGTAGTCGCTGACCGGTTTGTCCTTGCCCGTCAGCGAACGAAGCTCCGGCACCCAGAACGGGTTGGGAAGGAACCGGACGTCCGCCACGAAATCGGCGTCTATCGGAATGCCGTATTTGAATCCGAAACTGAAGATATGCACGGAAACCGTGGTCGGTCCGGAACCAAGCAGACCCTCGTACAGTTTCGTGGACAGCTGATGGATGCTCAATGCCGAGGTGTCGATGACGATGTCGGCGTGCTCTTTGAGGTTCTTCAGCAGGTCGCGTTCCTCAAGGATGCCGTCGATCAGACGATTGCCCTGCTGCAGCGGATGGGGCCTGCGCACGGATTCGTAGCGCTTGATGAGCACCTCGTTGCTGGCGTCGAGGAACAGGATGCGGGTCTTCACCCCAAGATCGTCCAGATGGCTCAGCACGGCGGACAGGTCGTCGAAATAGTCACGTGACCTCACGTCGATGACCGCGGCGAGTTTGTGGATGTTCGAACCGGAGCTGGTCATCATGTCCACCAGCGGGACAAGCAGTTTCGGCGGCATGTTGTCGACCACATACCAGCCCATGTCCTCGATGCTGTTGGCCGCGTGGGACCGGCCCGCGCCGCTCATGCCGGTGATGAGCAGCACTTCGAAGCCTGCGGCCGGAGAAGGCGCGCTCGTATGTCTGCCTGCCTGGTTGACGGCGTTGTTCTTTTCGTTCATCACAGGGCCTCCTTAAGCGCGGAGCGCATGGCATGCTCCAATGCTTCGACTTTCTGATGGCTGGTGGGCTCGGTCGGCGGATCGTTGTCCCATATGCCGGTCATCAGCCAGACTTGAATCATGGCTTGGTACAGCAGCATCTCCTCGCCGCCGATGGCGGTGCCGCCGCATGACCTCCAGGCCTGCATGAGCTTGGTCGGGCGGGGATCATAGACCACGTCGAGTAGCGTGCCATTCGTGACTATGCCGGCTGAGGCAAACGCCTCGGCGATCGGATCGGCGGCAAGGCCGGGGATGGTGTTGATGACGACGTCCGCATGGGACAGCAGATTCGCCGCATGGTCCATGGCGACGATGCTTATGGAGCCGACGCCCATATGGCTTTCCGCCAATGGTTCAAGCGCCTCGTTCTTATCGGGATGGCGTGCCACGACGGTGACATGTCCAATGTGGGGCATCTCGGTGCAGGCCGCCAAAGCCGAGGTGGCGGTGTTGCCATTGCCGATGATCACCGCCTCGCCGTCTTGTCCAGAATCCATCCGCATGCCACGTGCCCGATACGAGTGCTCGAAGGCGAGCTCAATTCCCTTCACATCCGTGTTGTAGAGCCTGATCGCAGGGATGGCGGCGTTCTTATCGTTCGCGCCAGACCAGTCGAAGACGGCGGTGTTGGCCACCTTCAGCTCTTTCGCCCACGCGTTGCATGGCACGCCATATGGCTGGATGGTCTTCTTCAACGGCATGGTCAGGCTCAGTCCCGCCCAGCTGGAATCAAGCGACTCCAAAAAATCCTCAAGCTCCGTCTCGCCGACCTCGTGCCTGCCATACGACCAGCTGTCAAGTCCTAGAGCTCGATAGGCCGCATTATGCAATACAGGGGAAAGCGAATGCGCGATGGGTTTGCCAAGGACCGCGCACCGATGGTCCACCTCGGTCATGTTCCCTCCCTTACTCTCACCATTCATCATGCTAGCAACGCAGAAGCGATTGCTCGTTACAGATTCTATTTCTTTTCATCTTTCGGACTGTTTCCATCCGATTTCACTGTTCGGAGGGCATCCTCCGCCTTCGAAGCAATGTCAACGGACGAATGCAATGCCTGGTAAATGTTCTCGGCCTTGGCATGGCCGATGCCTTTGACCTGTTCGAAATCCTCCACGCTCGCCTCACGCATGGCGCGTACGGAGCCGAAATGGTTGAGAAGCCGTTTCTGATAGGCTTCGCCGATGCCGGGAATGTCGTCCAAAGCGGAACGCAAAGCTCCTTTGCGTCTGGTCTGACGATGGTAGGTGATGGCGAAACGATGCGATTCGTCACGCACCCGCTGCAGCAGATACATGCCTTCGGATTGTCGCTTGAGGATGATCGGATAGTCGTCATCCGGCACCCAAACCTCCTCAAGACGCTTCGCCAATCCGCAGACGGCCACATCGTCCACGCCGCAGTCGGCAAGCGCCTTGGCCGCCGCCATCACCTGCGGTTTGCCGCCATCGACCACGACCAGATTCGGCTTATAGGCGAAATGGCGACGGTTGGTGTTCTGCTGCACGGCATCCGTTTCAGGACCACTCGTGCCATCCGACCTATCATTTTGCGTGGCCATCCGACGCTCGTTGTCCATGCTTTCCCCGGAATCGCCGGCGATGTTGCCATGGCGGAAACGACGGGTCAACGTCTCATACAATGCGCTCAAATCATCCAACGCGCCCTGCCCGTCCGCACCTCGGATGGCGAAACGGCGGTACTCCGACTTTTTCGCGATCGCGTCTTCGAACACCACCATGGACGCTACCTGGAATGCGCCGCCGACTGTGTTGGAAATGTCGTAGCATTCAATGCGCAACGGCGCCTGTTCAAGCCCAAGAGCCTTCGCCACATCGTTCATCGCATCGGAACGTGCGCCCATATCGCTGATACGGCTCATCTTGCTGCGTGCCAACGCCTGCTTGGCATTGTCGTTGGCACGGTCCATAAGCTGTTTCTTGTCGCCTCTGCTGGCTACACGGATGGTGACGGCCGCTCCACGCAATCCGCTTAGCCATTGCTCAAGCCCTGCGCTGCGCGACGGTTCGATTGGAACGATCACCTCACGGGGAACAGGCGCGATTGGAGCCAGCAGGTCGGTACGTCCCGTCTGCTCCTGACGTTCGTTGCGTTCCTTCGTGGCCTGCGCACGGGCGATAGCATCCGTTGCGGTCACGGTCTGTGTCGAACCGATCGCATTGCGCTGCTCGGTCACGACGGTCGAATCGGAGACGGCCGCGCTCTCCCCCGTGGTTTCCGAATATACCTGAGTGATCAGATCGGCGATCAACTCCGCGTCGCTCACATCTTCGACTCGCTCCACACTCCAGTTACGTTCGCCGCGAATTGATCCGGACCGCACGAAGAACGCGTGCACGCTGGCTTCAAGCTCGTCGGACGCGATGCCGAACACGTCGGCGTCGACATCCGAATCGAACACGACGGCGTTCTGCTGGACCACGGTCCCGAGCATTTGGATCTGATCGCGCAGCCGGGCCGCCTTCTCGAATTCCAGTTCGGCGCTCGCCTGCTTCATGTCGCGGGTCAGTTGGGCGATATACGATTTGCCGATTCGGCCGGTCATCACGCCGACAAGCTGCTCGCACATCCTGCGATGCTCGTCAGCGCCGATACGGTTCACGCATGGAGCGGAGCATTTGCCGATCGATGCCAACAGGCATGGACGGCCCGTCAACTGCGCCTTGTGGAACACGTTCTTCGAGCATGTGCGCACGGGAAACGTCTTCAGCAACGCGTCGAGGCTGTGCCGAAGATCCCATACCTTGGCGTACGGGCCGAAATATCTGGTATCGCGACGTTTGCGGCTGCGAGTCACCCATACGCGTGGGATGCGTTCGCCTGATGAGATGGCCAGATACGGGTAGGTCTTGTCATCGCGGAACACCACGTTGAATCGTGGGTCGAACTCCTTGATCCACGTGTATTCGAGTGTGAGCGACTCCAGTTCCGTACCCACTACCGTCCATTCGAGGCTGCGAGCCGTCAACACCATGGTCTGGGTGCGTGGATGCAGCTGGTAGAGCGGCTGGAAGTAGTTCGTCAGCCGGTTGCGCAGGTTCTTGGCCTTGCCAACGTAGATGACGCGCCCCTCGCCGTCACGCCACTTGTATACGCCCGGCTGCGCGGGAATGTCGGAGGTTTTCGGACGGAACAGGTCGCGAGTATCCCCCAACAGGGGCGCGCCGTTCTTGTTCACTCCCCTGCCGTCGGATTGGGTGCCGGCGTCCGATACTGCGGTTTCCCGTAACGCATCCGCCGTTTTGCGCCACACGTCCGGACTGTGTCGTTCGAAATCAGTCACAGCATATCCCTAAGGAACTTGCCCGTCCACGACTGTTCGCATTGCGCGACCTGCTCCGGCGTGCCTTCGGTGACGATGGTGCCGCCGCCGTCACCGCCTTCCGGCCCCAGATCGATGATCCAATCCGCGGATTTGACCACGTCGAGATTGTGCTCGATGACGATGACGGCGTTGCCCTTGTCCACCAATCCCTGCAATACGAGCAGCAGTTTGCGCACGTCCTCGAAATGCAGGCCGGTGGTCGGCTCGTCGAGGATGTACACGGTTTTGCCGGTGGAACGCCGTTGGAGTTCCGTCGCGAGTTTCACGCGCTGCGATTCGCCGCCGGACAGCGTCGGCGCCGGCTGGCCGAGCCGGATATAGCCGAGACCGACCTGCACCAGGGTGTCCAGGTAACGCGAGATGGACGGGTACGCCTTGAAGAACTGCGCGGCCTCCTCGATGGGCATGTTCAGCACGTCGGCGACCGATTTGCCGTTGTACTTCACTTCGAGAGTCTCGCGATTGTAGCGCTGGCCGTGGCATTCCTCGCAGTCCACGTACACGTCCGGCAGGAAGTTCATTTCGATTTTCAATGTGCCGTCGCCGTGGCATGCCTCGCAGCGGCCTCCCTTGACGTTGAACGAGAACCGTCCGGGACCATAGCCGCGCACCTGCGCTTCGGGCGTCTTGGCGAACAGCGTGCGGATTTTGTCCCATACTCCCGTATAGGTGGCGGGATTGGAACGCGGAGTGCGGCCGATCGGATTCTGGTCGACGTGGATCACCTTGTCGCACTGGTCCACGCCTTCCACGCGCGTGTGCTTGCCGGGCACGATGCGCGCGCCGTTCAGCTTGTCCGCAAGCACCGGATAAAGGATCTGGTTGACCAGCGTGGATTTGCCGGAACCGGACACGCCCGTCACGCAGGTGAATACGCCCAGCGGGAAATTGACGTTCAGGTTCTTGAGGTTGTTCTCGCGGGCTCCGACCACGCGCAGCTGCTTGGTCTTATGCGTCTTGCGGCGTGCGGCGGGCACTTCGATCTTCCGTCGGCCGGCGATGTAGTCGCCGGTGATGGAGCGTGGCGCTTCGGTGATTTTTCTGGCGGGGCCGGAATACACGACCTCGCCGCCATGTTCGCCGGCGCCCGGACCGATGTCGATGACCCAGTCCGCGTTTCTGATGGTGTCCTCGTCATGTTCGACGACGATCAGCGTGTTGCCGAGGTCGCGCAAATGATGCAATGTGCCGATCAGCCGTTCGTTGTCACGCTGATGCAGGCCGATGGATGGTTCGTCCAGCACATACATGACGCCCACCAGGCCGGAGCCGATCTGGGTGGCCAGTCGGATGCGCTGCGCCTCGCCGCCCGACAGGGTCTTCGCCGCACGCGACAACGTCAGATAGTTCAGGCCGACATCGTTGAGGAAGCCGAGTCGTGCGCGGATCTCCTTGACGACTTCGCCGGCTATCTGCGCGGCCGAGCCTTCGAGTTCTAGGCCGTTGATCCATGCGAGGCTCCGTTCGGCGGACATGTCGCACACGTCCGCGATGGACTCGTCGCCCACGGTGACGGCAAGCACTTCCGGACGCAGACGCCGCCCATGGCACGCCTGGCATGGCACCTCGCGCATGTACGACTCGTAATACTGCTTCATCTGGTCGGAATCGGTCTCGTCATGCCGGCGCATCAACGTGCGCACCACGCCTTCGAAACCGGTGGAATACTCGCGCATGCGACCCCAACGGTTGCGGTACGAGACCTGCACCTTGAAATCACGGCCATACATGATGGCGTCGCGCGCGTCCTTGGGCAGATCCTTCCAAGGCGTGTCCAGGTCGAAGCCCATCTCATCGCCGAGTCCCTCAAGCACATGGCGGTAGTATTCGCCGGTGCCTTTGGTCATGCCCCACGGTTCGATGGCGTTCTCGTTCAGCGTCTTGTCCGGATCGGGAATGACCAGTTCGGGGTCGATTTCCAGCTTGTATCCGATACCCGTGCATTCAGGGCAGGCGCCATACGGCGCGTTGAAGGAGAAGGTGCGCGGTTCGATCTCGTCGAGTTCCAGCTGATGGCCGTTCGGGCAGGCGCGTTTCTCGGAGAACGGCTTGCGACGGTCCGGATCCTTCTCGTCCAAATCGACGAAATCGGCGACGACCACGCCTTTGGAAAGCTTCAACGCCGTTTCGATGGAATCGGTCAGACGCTGGCGGATACCGTCCTTGACCACCAGACGATCCACCACCACTTCGATGGTGTGCTTCTTCTGCTTGGCGAGCTTGATGTCATCGGACAATTGCCGCATCTCACCGTCGATCAGCGCACGTGCGTAACCATCGCCACGCAGCAGTTCGAGCAGATCCTCGAATTCGCCCTTGCGGCCGCGCACGACCGGCGCGAGAATCTGGAAACGCGTGCGTTCCGGATACTTCAGCAACGTGTCCACCATCTGCTGCGGTGTTTGCGCGCTTACCAGGGCGCCGCATTCCGGACAATGCGGAATGCCGGTGCGGGCGAACAGCAGTCGCAGATAATCATAGATCTCGGTGATTGTGCCGACCGTCGAACGCGGATTGCGGTTCGTGGTCTTCTGGTCGATCGAAACCGCGGGGCTCAGCCCCTCGATGAAGTCGACGTCCGGCTTGTCCATCTGCCCCAGAAACTGGCGCGCGTACGCCGACAGCGATTCGACATACCTGCGCTGGCCCTCGGCGAACAGCGTATCGAACGCCAACGAGGATTTGCCCGAACCCGACAGGCCGGTGAACACCACCATGCGGTTGCGAGGAAACTCCAAGTCCACGTTCTTGAGATTGTGCTCGCGAGCGCCTTGGATGGTGATTTTGAGGTCGTTGGGTAGGTGGGTGAGGTCTGCTATGAGTGAGTCGCCTGTTGTTTTCATGGGGGCTTTTTTGATTTCGCGTGTGAGGAATGCGTCGCTGGTGAGTACGCGTTCGACCACGACTTCGTTGTGTGTCGTGTTGTTGCGTTTGGTTGTCATGGTGTTCTTCCGCTTGGTGTTGCCTGTTCTGTTGTATAGGATAGCGTATTTTTGTTGTGGTTTCGAACAGGTGTTCTATTTGGTGTTGTTTGGTATGTCGTTGCCGGGTATGTCGATTGGCCAGTGGTGTTGGTCGTGCAGGATGGTTGTGGCGTCGCGTATGGGGATGCGTTCCTGTTCGATGCGTAGGTATTGGATGTCTGTTCCTGTGCAGAGTGTTTCGTAGAGTTTGCGTTCTTCGGTGGTGAGTCCGGGTGTGGGTTGTGGGGTTTGTGTGGTGAGGGGTTTGTTTTTGGCGTCGAGTTGGGTGCCGTATTGTTCGTATGTCCGGTATGCGGTGGTGTCCATCAGTATGGATGTGCATGGGATGCCGGTGGCGCGTAGTTTGGAGAGGATGTCGAGTCCGTTGGCGTCCATGTCGCCCCAGTAGATGATGTTGGGGATGGTGGTGAGCCATGGCAGGAGTGTTGTGATGTGTGATGTTGCGGCGTATCCGTTGCCGAGGATGCAGATGGCGTGTTCGACGGTGGGCATGGCCTGGTAGGTGTCTTTGTTTTCGATGATGATGGCGTGTTCGATGTCGGTTGGCTGGTTGCGGACCCATGGTTGGGTGACGATGAGGTCGGGTTGGTCGTGGTGTTCGGCGTCCATGAGGCGTAGTCGGAGTTCGTTCGGGCGTTCCTGGAAGGTGAGGTTGTCTTGTCCGGTGAGCTGGCATATCGCTTTGCGGCGTTGGGAGTTGGGTGTGCCGAGCCATTTGGCGCTGAATCCTGGGATGGGCGCCATGCGTGGGGTCATGGTGTGGCAGTCGTGGTTTGCGAAGTAGTGGGCGGCTTGGATGACGAGGTGGAAGTCGGTGTCGTCGTGGTCTTTGAGGGTTTTGGCGACGTTCATGGCGTTCGCCGGTTCGAGGCCGAATTCTTTGGCGAGCGCGCTCATGCGGTCGTGTTCGCGTAGGTAGCGTTCGCGGGTTTGTTTGGTGGCGATGCGGAGGGCGGTGTCGAGGTCGGGTATGGTCACGGAGTCGATGAGCGGGCTTTTTTGTTGGATGAGTCCGCTGGAGACGATTTTGGTTTTTTCGCTGGTTTCGCAGTGGTGTTGCCGCGCCCAGTCGCGGATGGTTTCGTTTTGGGCGCGGATTTGGTTGTAGTGCTGCTCCAGTTCGGCTTGTTTGGGCAGTCGGATGGTTTTGCGCAGCGGCCAGGATTCGTCGGTGTCGTACATGTGCCTGGTGAGGTGGGCGTCGACGTATTCGTCGAGTTTCCGGCGGATGTCCGTTTCGCCTGTGGTGTTTCTGGCCGCTGCCATATTATGCCTCCGTCGCGGGTTGCGTCTGCTCGACGGTGGCGTCTTGTGTTTCGGCTTGCGTTGCCGGCTCGCGGTCGAGCTCCTGCAGGTACGAGTTGCCGGTTGCGGGATCCTTGTATGCCACGTACGCTTTGTCTGCGATGCTGAGGATTTCGGCGGTTTTGCTTTCCGGCGCGGATACGATGATCTGGAAGCCGAGGCGCGGCAGCACGGTCAGGGCGCGTTTCGTGTAGCGTCCGTCGGCTTTGATGAGGGCTTCGTCCAGGAACAGTGTGGTGTAGGTGGGCTTGCCGGTCAGGTCGCCGCCGAGCAGGTAGATCAGGGCCGCGCCGTAGACGAACGAGGTGAGTTCCTGCAACGCGCCGCCGGACTTGCCGCCGGTGGAGCTGATGCGTTCGTCGGGCAGATCGTTATGGTGCACGATCGCGTAGAACGAGCTGCGCACGCGCGGATCGAGGTTGCGCGCACCGTATTCCTTGATGCCGTTCGTGTCGCGGATCTGGCCGAGTTCCGCCTGGAGCCTGCCGATGAACGTTTCGCAGCCTGCGAACGCCTTGCGCGTCTCCATGGGATTGCTGCGCGCGTTGCGTGTCCAATCGTCGAGCTTCGACATGATGCGGCCCAACGAGGTTTTGAACTGCCGGTCGATCGGGTGGAAGTCCACGTGGAGCGAGAGCCTGCCGCCGCGGGGGCCGAACTGTTGGCCTTTGAGCATGCCGTTGATGCGGTCGAGCTGCTCCCTGACGTTCTCCTCGTCGGTGTTGAACGCGCGGTTGAGCTGTTGGAAGCTCATATACAGCTTTTCGACGCTGTTCGCATACTCCTCGTCGGTCGCGGCGCGGGTGACGAGCATGTTGAGGTTCTTGAGCTCGTCAAGGAAATACGGATAGTCCTCCACGCTCGCCATGACGGTGTCGCCCTCCGTGGAATGGTGCTTCAGATAGTCGCCCATGGCGCGTTCCGTGTCGGCGCGCAATTGGACGGCACGCTCGTCGATCTGCTGGAGTCTCGCACGCACGGTGTTGCCGATTCTGCGCAGCACGCGCACGTCGAACGGCGCCGTCCCCTCACGGTCGAAACCGCCGGCGATGCGCTGCGGCCGTTCCTGCGGACGCGACGTGTCGAAACAGGTCTCATACGTGTCGGCCAGCAGATTCGACACCATGTCGGACAATGCGGCATCGTCGAAATCGGAGTCGCCATGCATGTCGAGCCATGCCTGTTCGGCCTGGACGGCATGCTGCACGTTTTCCAATTCCGCTTCGGCACGGTACCTGTTCTTGCCCTCGTCGTCCTTCTGCCGTAGCAGCTGTTTCAACTCGTCCTGCAATTGTGCCAGTTCCGGATCGCTTTCGATCCGTTCGATCTGCAGACGGATCCGTTCCGCCTTCGTCTCGAGCCCGTCCACGTCGATCTTGCCCCATGGCAGATCCGCGACGGTCAATGCGAGCTCATGCTCGTCCTGCAGCAGAGTCATGGCGTTGGCCATCTGCCTGCCGCGGCGGTCGGCGTCCTCCAACGCCCGTTCCGCCCCGTCAAGCTGGCGTTCCAATTCGGCCAGATACCGTTCGTTCACGAAGCCGATGACCTGACGCAGGCCTTTGACGCCATGGAATCCACGGTCGCCGGATTTGATCTGCCCGTCGACCTGCACCTGCCGTTCGGCCCGGTCCATGTCGTCGATCGCCTCCACGCAACGCGCGTCGAACCGTTGCGACGCGGTCTGCTCCTTCAACCATCCGACGAACGGCGAATCCTCCTTGTACCGCAGCTTCGACGACATCCACCCCTCGTTGCAGGCCGAATCGTATTGCGCGTCGGTATCGACGAAACGCCAGGCACGCCGCGTCATACGCGTCGGATCGATCGCGCTGACCTTCGCGGCGAACCCCTGCTCATGCCGCTTGTCCACGAGAATGGTCTGCGCGATGGGCGCGTACGTGACGTCCATCGCCAGACGCCATTGCTCGTTCCCCTCGTCCACGTCCATCAGTTCGGCCACGTACGGCAGTTCCGTCTCGTCCAAGCCCGTCGCCCGTGCGATGAGCGTGCGCGCATGGTCCATGTCGTCGCTGATGCGCGTCCTGTGTTCGATCTTGCGCCGGTAATCCTGCCTCAACAGGTCGCGTTCGCCCTGCCGGGCGTGACGTTCCACCACCATCCGCTGGTATTCGGATCGCGCGTCTTCCAAACGCTTGTCGTACGTATCGAGCGACAAGGCGAGCGCGGCGCGTTTGGCGTTCCATGTCTGCTCGTCGGCGGGGAGTCTGCCTTCGACGCGTTCGAACCGTTCGGCGATGGCGTGCCGTTGTCTGCGCGCCTCGTCGGCGTCCTGGCGTGCGCGTTCGAAGTCCTTGCCGAGTTGCTGCAGGCTGCCGCCGTCGATGCCGTTCATGCGTTCTTTGACAGCTTCGATTTGCGTGTCGAGTTCGTCGATGCGCTGCTGAGACCGGTCGATGGCGTCCTGGGATTCCTTGGCTTTGCGTTGCGCCGATGGCAGTCCGGCGCGTACTTCGCTGGCCATGCGCGACCATGTCCATGCGGCGAGCGTCGTCTCGCCTTGCTCGCGGTCGGGGTCGATGGGCGTGTATTCGCGGCGTTCGCTGGCTTGTTTGGCGTATTCGCCGTAGCGGGCTTGTATGTCCTGCAGGATGGCGACGCGTTCCATTTTGTCTTCCATGCTGTGGAAGTTCTCGCTGAACCGGTTGTAGTCGTCGACGGTTTCGCGGGCGAGCCGGATGGATTCGGGCACGTCGAGCACGCCCTGTTTGAAGATGTCGTCGAGTTTGGAGGGCGCGTCGGCGGATTGGATCTTGTGCAGGAGCCTGCATGCTTCGGCGCTTAGGCCCATGTCCTGCCAGATGGAGGCGTGAAACGCCTGCGCGTTGACGTGCGTCGTGCATCCTGGGTAGGTCTGTTCCATCAGTCCTCGCGTGAATGACGTGTCGCGGTGCCGGTCCATGAGGCGCGGGTCGATGGTCTGGTTCCAGGTGACGTATTGGCGGCGCAGTCCGTCCGGCCCGTCGCCTGCGGTCAGGTAGAGGAATTTTGCGCAGGACAACAGTCCGCCGTCGCTGCGGTTCGCGTATGTGTCGACGAGCGCGCCCCAGATGTTCTGCGGGGTGCCGTCCGCGTCCCTGCCGCGCAGGAAGATCGGGGTCTCACCGTTTTCGCCGTCGCTGATGCCGATCATGCCGCGCAGGTACGTGTAGTCGTTGCGTTCCGAACGTCCCGAATTCGACGCCTTATTGTAGGGGGTGCCGGACGGGTAGAGCAGCGAGATCTGCGCGTCGACGAGCGTGGATTTGCCCGATTCGCTCGCGCCGGCGAGCAGGGTCACCGGCATCGCATCGTCCATGGACGGGCGGAACACGTGGTAGCCGCCGTAGGAGCCCCAGTTGACGATCTGCCGGCTTTGCAGCATCCAACGGTCGGAAACGATTTTCATGCCGTCTTCCATCAGTGTTGCCCTCCATCAAAAGCGTCATCGGCCGAATCGAAATCGAACGCGTCCTGCTCGACGCCGGACGAAACCGTCCCGGTCGAATCGGAAGTATCGCCACCATCCGCGCCGATGGACGAATCGTCATAACCATCGCCATCCGCGTCTTTCATACCATCGCCGTCCGTATCATCGGAGCCGAGCCACCGGTCGGCGAGCTTCTGGTCGAGCACCATCGGCACCAATGGCGTGAGCACGTACATGTTCTCGTCCCTCGTTTCCGCGAGATACCCGTAGGTGCGCATGCGCGAGATGACGGACGTGATCTTCTTCGCCGTGCCCTCCTCGTCGTTGCTGGCCGTGAGGAAGCCCGCTCCCGTGGCGAGCAGCGCGCGGATGTCGTCGAAGCTGATGAGCCAGTCGCCCGGCTTCGTCTTCTGGTTCTCGTACTCCAGCACCTTGATGCGCAGGGCCGCGAGCGTGGCGGCCTCCTCGCGGGTGAGGCTCACACGCGTCTTCAACGAGCGGATGTTCGTCTCCGCGTCCGTGACCGGCGACGCGTACATGATCCGGTATTTCGTGTTGTCGACCAGTCTGAGCATGTCGTTGTTCAACGACCGTTCCACGGCCTCACGGTACTGGCACGCCCTGTCGTACAGGCTGCCGTCGATGTAGCGTTCGCGTTTCAGCGCGATCGCGGCCATACGCGCCTCAAGAGGCATGTCTCCCGTATCCCCGTCGAACAATCCCGGCCTGTCCCTCGTCATATCCGGCCCTTCGGACGGCATGCCGGATTCCGGGCCTGTCTCCTCTTCGATGCCGATGCCAGTGTCGAATCCGTCGGTGTTGTCCGTCATGCTCATCCCTCCTCGATGATCTCGTCAAGCGCCGCCTCGGTGGTGAGGATCGGCCTGGTGCGCCACACGCGCTCGCCTCCGTCGATGGATACGCAATGCCATGCCACGGTTGCCGGTCCGTCCTGCGTGCGTAGGGCGCTTAGGAAGCCGATCAGCTCGCTTTCGCGCCGTTCCTCCCGGGGCAGCCGGTTGAAGCTCGCCGCGAAATCCACGAACCTGCCGTCCGCCGTTTTGACCGGATCGCGCCTGATGAGTCCGATCATGTGCGTCAGCCGCGGGCCGCACATCTCGACCATGGCCTTCAGGTCCGGCGCGTTGACGTTCGTCGAAGGCGCGTCGTCCAATCCGGCCGTGGCCGCGCGCGCCATCGATTTCGCGGGCCTGGACGGCAATGCCTGGAATTGCGCCGTGCCGGTGTCCGTACGGTATGGGCGTTCGTCCGAGCCGGGGTGCGTCTTCGCGTCGTCGCTGGCCCGCACGAACAGTCTATGGAGCTTGTCGAGCATGGTGCGGTAATGCGTGTCGGTCTGCTGGCGCACCAGACGGCTCACCGCCTCGTCGGATATGCGGATCTGCCGGCGCACGTCCTCGATGCCCTCGTAGATGCGTTTGAGTTCGGCGCGTACCTGGGCGAGCAGGATGCCGGGCTCGCCCTCGAGATACGGGTTCTGGGCGATGTCTCGCACCGCCTCGTCGATTTCGCGGCGTCCCTCGTCAGTGACGATCACCTGGAACGCGTCCTCGAAACGCCGGCCGCTGTCGGATTCGTGGAACGACCTGTGGTATTCGTCATGGTAGGTGCCGAGCGCCTGCTCCACGCTGATGGAGCCCGACTGCATGCTTCGGCGCAGATTGTCGCCGTTGTCGCGTTCCTCGAGCGCCAGTTCGCGCAGGTCGATCGGCACGCCGCGCAGCGTGTTGTGGATGACGCCGATGATGTCGCCGACCTGCTGCGAGGTGAGCTTGTCCAACGTGTCGCTGTGCTTCAATTCGTCGATCTGCTTTTGCCGCTCCTCGATGTCGCGTTCGAGCAGGCGGATGCGTTCGCGGGGGTCGGCGGTCAGCTGCATGCGCGCATGCTCGATCTCCATGATGATGCTGTTGGCCTGCGCGCCGGACAGCGCTTTCGTGGTGTCCTCGAGCCGGTCGAGCGCCTCGATCGCACGGTGGGCGCGCGCCGTGAGACGGTACAGGTAGCGGTGCGATGCGACGTCGAGCGAATTGGCGAGCCAAGCGTAGTCGCCCTCGCCTTCCTTCGTCAGCTGCTGCAGGATCGTGTGCGCGGCTTCCGCGGACGTCTGCCCTTCCTTGGGCGTGTAATCGCCCGTTTCCGCAAGTCGGGTCAGACTGCGGGAGAACCGTTCCTCGACGATCTCGCGTGGCAGCTCGCCGGTGAGCGGGTCGAACGTGGAGCGCAGCAGCGCGACGTACAGCATGGAATTGCCGCGCAGCAGCAATCGCAGCACCCCGGTCTCATACACGGGCCGGAGCCGTTCCATTTCCCGTCTTACATCCGCCAACGGCGTCCCGTCCTTCCCTTAGCCACAAGTTTCCCGATGCGCATCCATTGTAAGATAGCATGTCCGTTTTCCCGTGATCGCGGCGGGAAAACCGTCCGGCGCGAACGTCATTTGAAGATGACGTAGCGGCACAGCAGGAAGCCCCAGACCGCCTGCATGCCCATGGTGACGATCTTGACCGCCATGGTGGGCCAGCCGAGCAGTCCGGGGATCCAGGCCATCATCAGGTTGGAGAACAGCAGGTTCCAGCAGTACATGGCCACGAACATGGCTATCGAACGCGCGTAGTTCGACGAGGATTTGAATGTGACGTTGCGGTTCATGACGTAGTTGAATGAGCCGGAGCAGAAGACGGCCACGGCATTCGCCAGACGGAACGGCAGGCCAGCCAGCTGAAGCACGGCGAACACGCCGAATTCCACGAAGGTCTGCATGGCCGAAACGCCGCCATAGCTGAACAATTGTCTAACGATGCCGTTTTTCGGTTTTCCGTCCGTCGGCATGCGGTCTCCTCCCGGTCGTCTCAAACGCTACGGCTGGAAAGCATAGTCACACATGTGGCTACGGACGCGCCGGAGGCGTTTCGGCCCGGCGGAATGAAAAAACGGAAGGACGCCTCTTCCGGAGTTTCCGGAAGAGGCGTCCCCCACGTTTTCGGATCGTGTCCGCTCAGATGCTCATCGCCATGAGCTGGGCCGCATACTCCTCCACAAGCTCGCTGTCGCGCTCCGTCCAGGAATGGCTGGCGGAATCGTCCGGCACGAAAGTGGTGTCGATGTCGATGTTCTCGTTCATTTCCTTAATACCTCCGTTCGTCCCACTTGCCCCCGGCGACATTGCCGACTTTCATGGAACAGGCAAAAGTCTGGACCATAAACGCGTTCGATGCAAGAGTGTGTTCACATCGTGGTCAAACGTTTTTCCTCCACGCGTACATGCCGTGTCTCCGGCGTGAAGACGATACGATGGAGGCATCCCTGCCACCAACCAAAGAAGGACGATGATGAGCGACGAACGCAATGAGGCCGAACCGATCGAACTGGGATACATCGAGGACCTCGGGGACATGATTTCCGTTCAGGAGGGGTCCACCGTGTCCCGCACCGTCATGCAGAAGGCCGGAGGCAACGTGGTGCTGTTCTCCTTCGACACGGGCGAGGAGCTCAGCGAGCATACGGCCGCGATGCCGGTGTTCGTGCAGACGCTGAAGGGACGGCTTAAGGTGACGGGCAACGGCAGGACCGTGGAGCTTGTTCCGGGAGGCCTGGCCTACTTTCCCACCCGCATCCCGCACGCGATATACGCCGAGGAGCCGTCCGTCATGATGCTGACGATGGTCACGCCGGCACGCGACAACATCGGCGACTGAAAAAACAAGACCGCCGGCATCGGATTCCATTGGATTCGCCGGTGCCGGCGACTGCCGGAAATACAAGAAAAGCTCCCTCCCGGGAGCTTTCGTTTTGCGGAGCGGACAACGGGACTCGGACCCGCGGTCTCAACCTTGGCAAGGTTGCGCTTTACCAACTAAGCTATGTCCGCATGTTTTCCACCTTGGTGGGCAACGAGTTGAAAATATACAGGAGCGTCCGCCATCGCGCAAGCCCGGCGTGTCGCGTTTTTGCGGCGCCGGACTCGCGGCAGCTCCGCACGACGGTCAGACATAGTCGTACGGCATGCGCTTTTTAACGCGCCAGAACACGATAAGCGCGATGCCGAGCAGCAGCGCGTAGAAGCCACGGTCCGTCCACAATCCGTAGACCGCGCAATACAACACCAACGCGCGTAACGTATAGAACACGATCCTGCGCATGCCGGAACGCTCCCTGATCTCCACCGTCATGCGCGTGAAACCGCCGCCCAACGTGCGGCCGGCGCGCCTCCACGGAATGATTCCTTCGAACAGGACGAACATGACGATGGTGGCCACGGCGGAGACGGCCGCATTGACGTTGTTCGCGCGGTTCACATCGAACAGCACGCCAACCAGATAGATAAGCGCCGTGACGGACAGCGACGCCGTTTCGACAAGGAACAGGTCGATCGCGAGCGCCACGCAGCGGCGCACGAAGCCTGGCTCGGTGGTGATGGCGTCTTCGTCGATGCGCTGTTGGGGTAGGAAGTGGGCGACAATGCTTCCCATGGCGTAGCCGAGTATGCCGCCGAGGGTGTTGGTGATGAGGTCGTCGACGTCGAATAGGCGGTAGGCGCATGGATAGATGCCCCAGATGCCGGTCAGCTGGGTGGTTTCGATGAGCAGCGAGGTGAGGAACATGGCCGACAACGCCGTGGCGAATTTCCAGCGGAAGACGCGTTTCATGAAGTAGCCGAGCGGTAGGAAGAACACGACGTTCATGGCCAGTTGCATGACGCCTGTGATGCCGTCGGTTCGGATGTCGTGGATGAATTCGAATGGGTTGAGTTGTGGCCTGAGATGGTGGGCGGCGCAGTAGGTGGCCGGGTTTTCTGGCATTGGGTACATGGTGAAGCATGCGAGCGCGATGAGGTAGAGCACCACGAGATATGCGGTCAGTGCGGAGGTGAAGCGTAGCCGGTTGTCGCGGTGGTAGAGCAGTGCGAGCACGGGCAGGGTGAGTAGGAGTGAGAGGAATGGCCAGATTGCGATGGCGAGCGCGAATGGCTTGCTGAAGTAGAGGACGTATGACATGGCCGGTTTCCTTTGCTGGGCGTGTGGGATGCGCGTGGTGTGTGCGTGGGTTTCGTTTCCGTTGTTGGTTCAACGGTAGTACGGCTGGTCGTGTCCGTGGCATCGTCCGTCGTATTCATTCCTTGGCGTAAATGTTGGGGTGACTCATCCTCTGGTATGAGATGGCCCGGCGTGTTTCTTCGTGTCTTTTTCCTCTTGCTTTTTCCGTTGGATTGCTTGGCGTCTGATCCGCGCGGAACCGATTTCGGACATCGTCTTCGCCGTCACCGCGGGAATCCTGTTCATGGCGTTCACGCCGAAACTGCTCAGCGAATAACGGAAGCTCCCGCCTTCCACGCGGAAGGCGTGAAAGGCGGGAGCTCTTATGGGAAGACTAAGGCGGATTTTAAATCCGAGGAATAGTCACCTTTTTGGCACCGGTCATGTAATGCCAGAAATCTTCCGTCCCCGGAATAAGGTCATGCAGAACGCCTGATGTTTTTTCGACCGCTACGCTCGGTGTGCCCGGCACCGGATGGTCATCTGTTGAAGACGCGAAATCGAGTCCGATGATCCACGCATCGGCACTCTCCGCGGCACCAATCGCCTTCATTCCAGGATATTCGGCGAGAACGAGATTGATGGCATCGGCCAATATCATCTGACCCTCCTTGCAGCATTCCAGTACTGATTCGTCGGATTCGGCTTTATACGCTTTATACGCGTCAAAACGTCACCGTCCATATTCAAATACCATGAGTCGTTTGCCGATCTCGTTTGCGGAGCGGGGGAATCATTCCGCCTGTTTGACGCGTTCCATCGTAGTATCCGTTGAAGGGCGTTCTTGTTGGTCTTGGTATCCATTCCTCTTATCACGTTTCCGCTGTATGCTTTAGGGAAAGCTGTTATGCGGGAGGATCATGCGGACCACGAAAAGCAAGAAACCCATCACCGTCGTATCGGTATGCGTCGCCGCCGTGGCATGCGCTGTCGGCGCGTACCGGTTCGTCTACCTGCCACTCCGGCCTGCCGATGTCAGTCATGCTCGGATCAGCATCAACGCGACAGGCAAGTTCGACAAGTCCCAGATCGATGACGTGGTAAAGGCGGACCTTGCCAGGCTGAAATCCTGGAACGGTTGCCGCGTGGATGCCGTCCGATATGACGCAAAGCGTTCGGCCGCGCTGCTTGCAGCCGAACACGACGTCACGGCTTCCGGTGGCAGTTCTTCGATTTCCGCGGCCATTGACGAATACGGGATGGACAATGTGATTTACCTCTCCAATGACATCTCTTGCCATGCCGGCTCGCAGAACTCGTCCCAAGATGGCTGGGGAAGCTGGTACGTGTGGAATCCCGGTTCCGCGCGGGCGGAACACGGATGGATCTTCATCGACGAGGGATATTAAAAAGTTCAACGGAATACCGTGCACCATGCCATGATGTCGAAACCATACGATGACGATTGGCTTTAGTACAGCATTGATAAAAAGCGGGCCTACGCGTCCTGATCACGCGGAACGCAAACCAGCTTTCGATGGCATAGGCATCGCTTGGCTTATCTGACTACTTGGTCGAGGAACCACTCGTCATGGCTGGCCGATTTTCCATCCGTTGCGTTCGCGAGCGTATGTGCTTTGCACGGATTGATGCCGCTATACCCGTGCGGACCTGCAGTCGTGCGACTCCGGCCAATCAGTCAAGGATGATGCCGGCTTCACTCATCTGCCGACGGGCTGCGATACCGAGTTCCTCACTGACCGGTTCGGTCAGGTTTTCGATGACATGCACTTCGAAACCCAGCTTCTTCGCGTCGAGAGCGGTCTCCTTGACGCAATGCGATTCGGCCAGTCCGACCACATCGACCCGTGTGATGCCCGCGGTCTTCAACCCGTTGGCGAGTGTCCTGCCCGCGGCCATGGCGGTGGAGACTTCCTCACGGGTGGGAATGCGGTCGGTGTTGTCCTCAAAGCCTTCGAAGCCGGAATATGAGGGGGAATACTGGCCCTTCTTGAAATGATGTTCGATGTTCAATGCGGCGATGGCGGGATGCAGTTCGGCATTGGCGGTTCCGGCCTTGCCGTGCACCGGCCAGGTATCCACGAAATCAGGATGTTCGGACCAGTGGGTTCCCGGCTCGATATGCCAGTCCTGCGTGGTCGCGATATATGCGTATTCGCTCCGACGCGCGTTCACATAATCCGCAATACGTTCGGCGACCGCATTGCCTCCCTGCACGCCCAGTTCGCCTCCTTCGCAGAATGTTGGCTGCACATCCACCACAATCAAAGCCTTTGCCATGCTTCTTCCCTCCTGAAAGGTTCCGAAACCACTGTAGCGAATCGATCACGCGATTGGATAATTCGTTTCATCCACAACGTCGTCGTGATATATGCGCCTTTCCCCACGGCCCATCCTATAATCTGAAGAGACGATGGCACGTAGGAAAATATGAGACCGGTGGAGCCGTTGCGCGTATCGAGCTATGCCACCGGTCCGTAAGTCGGTTCTGCCGGATATGGAAGTGTGGTTTTGTTAAAAAGCATGGATGATCTGATTGTGTCGGGGCTGCGCATCGATTGGAATATGCTGACTGATTCATACGTCAGTCGAATTCCCTCATTGCGTTCGATTGACGAACTTGAATTCCACAAGAATGTCACCTTTCTGGTAGGCGAGAACGGTAGCGGCAAATCAACCTTGCTGGAAGGCATCGCCGTCGCCTGCGGCTTCAACGCGGAAGGCGGCACGCGCAACTACCGTTTCAGCACATACGATGACACGTCGGATCTCGCCAAGGCGATGACGATATACCGGCAGTATGCGATCGGCCCATCAAGCTTCTTCCTGCGTGCGGAAAGTTTTTTCACGCTGGCGACACAGGCTCGTGAATACAGTCGCGGATATGGCGACATGTCCCGTTTGCACGAGATGTCGCATGGCGAAGGATTCCTGGAGATACTCCTGTCCCACACGGGAAAGGGTCTCTATCTTATGGACGAACCCGAATCCGCGCTCTCGACACAGCGGCAATTAACTCTGCTGGAGCACATGTACCGAATGGCAAACGACGGATCGCAATTCATCATCGCAACCCATTCGCCGATTCTGCTCGGTCTGCCGGATGCGGAAATCCTGTCATTCGACGAAAACGGCGTCCATCCCTGCGATTATGAGGATACGGACAGCTATCAAATCACCAGGGTCTTCATCAACCACCGCGAATCACTGCTCCGGCATCTGCTTGGAAATGAAACGTGAGATGAGGTGAAACGGTTGCGGGTGTTCGCTATGATGTTCGATTGGCGTTTGAAGGAACACGAAAGACTAGAGGTATCACGGCATGGCGATTGAGGCGCAGGGACTTGAGATTCAGATCGGTGCGCGCACGTTGCTGCATCCCACCAACTTCCACGTTGCCAAGGGGGACAAGATCGGTCTGGTCGGACGCAATGGAGCAGGCAAGACCACGCTGACCCGTGTGATCACCGGCGATATGCTGCCGACCGCCGGCAAGGTACGTGTCTCCGGCAAACTCGGCTATCTGCCACAGGACACGCATGCCGCCGACCCGGAGCAGACCGCACTGGACCGCATGATGAGCGCGCGAGACATCGCCAGCATCATCAAACGCATACGCAAGGCCGAAAAGGACATGACCGATTCGGATCCGGATGTCATGACCAAGGCGATGAACCGCTACGACAAGGCCATGCAGGATTTCGAAAAGGCCGGAGGCTATGCCGCACAGTCCGAAGCGACCGCGATGGCGGCCAGTCTCGGCCTGCCGCAGGACGTGATGGGCCAGCAGTTGGGTACGCTTTCCGGCGGTCAACGCCGCCGTATCGAACTGGCGCGCATCCTGTTCTCCGATGCGGATACGCTGATCCTTGACGAGCCGACCAACCATTTGGACGCGGATTCCATCGAATGGCTGCGCGGCTATCTGAAAAAATACGAGGGCGGTTTCCTGGTCATCTCCCACTCCACCGAACTGCTTGACGAAGTGGTGAACAAGGTGTGGCATCTGGACGCACAGCTCGGCCAGATCGACATGTACTCGCTCGGCTGGAAGGCCTACCTGCACCAACGCGTGGTCGACGAGGAACGTCGCCGCCGCGAACGTGAAGTCGCAGAGAAGAAGGCCGAACGTCTGATGCAGCAGGGCATCCGCCTGCACGCGAAAGCCACCAAGGCCGTGGCCGCGCAGAACATGATGCGCCGCGCGGAGAAACTGCTGGAGAACACGTCCGAAGTACAGAAGAAGGAGAAGGTGGCGGACATCCGCTTCCCCGAGCCGGCACCTTGCGGACGTACGCCGATCATGGCGAAGGACATCTCCAAAGCGTATGGTTCGAACATCGTGTTCGCAGGCGTGAATCTGGCGATCGACAAAGGTTCACGTGTGGTGATTCTGGGCTATAACGGCGCGGGCAAGACCACCACGCTGCGTCTGCTCGCCCATCTGGAGGATCCCGACACCGGATCCGTGGAATATGGACATGGCTGCAAAATCGGCTATTTCGCACAGGAACACGACACATTGGACCTTGACGCCACCGTGTTGCAGAATCTGATTCACGTGGCACCGGAACTTGACGACACACAGGCACGTTCCATCCTTGGGTCGTTCCTGTTCTCCGGCGATGACGCGCTGAAACCGGCACGAGTGCTTTCCGGCGGCGAGAAGACCCGTCTGGCGTTGGCCACGCTGGTGACGAGCCGCGCGAACGTGCTACTGCTTGATGAACCGACCAACAATCTGGATCCGGCGTCCCGCGACGAGATTCTGAAGGCCATCGCCAAATACGAGGGCGCGATTGTGCTGGTCACCCACGACGAGGGCGCGGTCGAGGCGTTGAATCCGGAACGCGTGCTGCTCATGCCCGACGGCGACGAGGACCTGTGGAACGACTCCTACCTGGATCTGGTGGCCGAGGAATAATCCCACTTCCACCATTTCCGACACGCATATGGGAAAGCCCGGACGAATCAGATCGTCCGGACTTTCCCATATTGAACGGTTCCTGTTACGCGGGAACCGGTTACGCGTGCACGTGTTTGGCGCTGTAGATGTCCGGCTCGACGTAGATCTCGAAACTGTACCATGGCAGTGCGGTACGCACGGCCTTCTCGATCTTGTCGACGGTTTCCACGTCATAGTCACGGTCGAGCTTGCTGGTCTGCACTTTGACGCACAGGAGGATGTCGTCCTCAGACATATGCACGGTCTGCATGTTCAGCAATCGTTCGACGCCCGGCGTGGTGGTAACCGCCTCGACGATCTTCCCGCGCGTATCGGAATCCACGGCCTCGCCGATGAGCAGCGAACCGGATTTGAACGCGAGAAACAGCGAACCGACGATCAGCACCAGACCGACCATGAGACCACCCAACGCATCAAAAATCTCATCGTCGAGCAGAATCGCAAGACCAATGCCGAGACCTGCGAACGCCAAACCGATCAAAGCGAGCGTATCCTCCATGATCACCGAAGCCAATTCGGCGGACTTGGTGTGCCTCCAGAAACGGAACACGCCCATATGCTTCGTGTTCGTGCGTTCCATACGCTCGTTGGCCTCCTTGATGCTCTGCTGCAGTCCATATCCTTCGAGGCATGCGCTGATGACGACCACGATGAACGCGACGAGCAGTTCCATTCGGTTCACGTCACGTAGCATAGGGTCGCCGGCGATCGCAATAAGCTTCTTCACGGCCTCGGACGTCGAGAAGAATCCACCGACGAAGAACAGCAGCGTGGCCACGACGAACGAAGCAAGATATTTGGCGCGATACAGGCCGAACGGATGGTCGCCGTCCGTCTTGCGCTTGGAGAAACGTCCACCCACCATCAATACGATTTCGTTGGAGCAATCCGCGATGGAATGCACCGACTCGGAAAGCATGGCGGACGATCCGGTGAAGAACGCCGCGAGCAGCTTCGCGATGGCGACACCGATGTTCGCACCCAACGCCGCCTTGACGGCCGCGCCCTGATGTTCGGCTTGACGCACCTCCCCCATGTTGTTCGTGGTCGTACTGTCGCCTGCGGGATCGCGCGATTCGCTCATTGCCTTCCATTCTCGAATGTGTAACGGATAACATCATCCATTCAAGCACGAATACTGGCCGAGAAGCCGTATGCGCCCGTGTTTCGGGACGTGCGTGTAACCTTCACTAGGTATTTGTCGCTTTCCCAAAAAAAGGGGTATTCAATGGCATACTCGCATAACGCGCCGTTCCGCGCCGACGTGGTCGGCTCCTATCTCCGCCCGGCCGAGCTCAAGGCCGCGCGTGAGGATTTCGCCGCCGGCAAAATCGATGCCGCAGCGCTCAAGGCGGTCGAGGACAAGGCCATCACCGAACTCGTCGCCAAGCAGAAGGCCGCCGGCCTGCATGTGATCACCGACGGCGAATTCCGCCGCGGCTGGTGGCATTTCGACTTCATGTGGGGCTTCAACGGCGTGGACCATGCCGCCGCAGCCCACCGCGTCGCCTTCCACGACGAGGTGACCCCGGCCGACACCGCCACCGTGACCGGAAGGATCTCCGGCGAGAACCATCCGTTCGTCGAACATTTCAAGTTCGTCAAGCAGTTCGAGGACGAGAACACCGTGGCCCGCCAGACCATGCCCTCCCCCGCGCAGACCCGCTTCGTGCTCACCGGCAACGCGGCCGCCTACCCGTATGACGAGTTCTACAAGAACGACGACGAGCTGACCGCCGACATCGTCGCCGCCTACCGCCAGGTCATCGCCGACCTGTATGCCGCCGGCTGCCGCAACGTGCAGTTCGACGACTGCACCTGGACCCGCCTGTGCGATGCGAGCGTACGCGAACGTCTCGGCTGGAGCGACGAGGACGCGCTACGCCTGCAGCAGGAGAACCTCGACGTCATCAACGCCGTGATCGCCGACCAGCCGGACGACCTGGTCATCAACACCCACGTGTGCCGCGGCAACTTCCACTCCACCTGGCTTTCCTCCGGAGGCTACGCGCCGGTCGCGGCCAAACTGTTCGGCGAGGAGAACGTGGACGCCTACTACCTCGAGTTCGACGACGACCGTTCCGGCGATTTCGCGCCGCTCGCCGAAGTCTCCGGCGACAAGAAGGTCGTGCTCGGCCTGATCACCTCCAAGAAGCCCGACCTTGAGGATCCGGACACCATCAAGGCCCGCATCCAGGAAGCCGCCCAGTACATTCCGCTCGACCGCCTGTGCCTGTCCACCCAGTGCGGCTTCGCCTCCACCCAGGAAGGCAACAAGCTCACCGAAGACCAGCAGTGGGCCAAGATCGCACTCGTCCAATCCATCGCCAAGGACGTGTGGGGCGAGTAAACACAGCACGCCATCCACAATCAGCTATAAGGAAGGGCTATCCGTCTTGTTCGGCGGATAGCCCTTTGTTTGTTTGCCGGCGTTTTTAACGGGCAGGTCAGCCCTTCACAGCCTCATCGATGCAACGAATCGCGTTCAACGTACGCGGATAGCCGATATACGGCATGCACTGCGAGACCACCGCGATTAGAAACGCCTTCTCATTGCCGACGACCATATTCGCCTTGGCATGCGCCGTAAGCTGCGGTTCGCAACCACCCTGCGCGGCCAGGAAACACAACGTGACCATTTCGCGCTCGCGGGTGTCGAGTCCGCCGCGAGTGTAGTAGTCGCCGAAGCAGTTGTCGGCCAGCCACTTGTTGATGTGCCGGGTCTCCTCCGGTCCGGATTGCGCGAATCCGCGCATGTTCTCGCCGAAGATCTCGACCTGCTTGTCCTCTCCGGCCTGCGCGCGGGTCTCCGACGTGGTCGTGCCCTGCGGCTCCAGCGGCAGATGCACGTTCGCGGCTCCAAGGAAAACGTTGAGCTTCTTCAGGAACGGCAGGGTTCTCCCGAATCCGCAGTATGCGGTGGCTTGGTAGATCATCTCCTTGATGGCCACGGACGTCAGTCCTGTCTCGTAGGCGACCGGCAGCATCATTTCGAACGCGTCGAGACCCTGGCAGCCGACCAGAGCCGCGAGGATCGCCAGGGAGCGGGTCTGGTCGTCCAGATCGGGATGGTTCGCGCCCGGCTCGTTCACCACTTCCCCGTAAGCGAAGTCGGAAAACAGCTTGACATATTCCGGATCGGTCTGCGACAGCGTCCTGTCGTTGTTCCAGAACGCGTTCATCTTCCTATGCAGTTCCTCGAACATGGCTTCCTTTCCATTCGATGTCTTCGCGCCGCATGCCGCGTTCATTCTATCGTCGGAAATGTTGCGTGCGGATAGCGGCCATCGTCGTCTGAATGTTCAGCGTGCGATCGCGCCCTTGCCGGGCTGTTTCTTGACGTTTTCGATGACGTCTTTGTTTTCCTCGAGAATTCGGTTGGCCTCATCCTCGTGTCCTTCGGCGATGGCGCGCCAATAGAGCGATTTGAGCGACACGTACGCCTGCTGGATGCGCAGGGCCTCGGCTTTCGCGGCCAGACGCAGCGATTGCGCGTCGAGCAGTTCGATCTGCCGTCGGGCGCCTTCCGGACCGTCGAAACGGTTCTTCAGGTATTCGCGCATCGATTCAAGCGGCATGCCCGTCGCCGCCAGGCATGCGATGGTGGTCAGCGATTCGATGTCCTTGTCCGAATAGACTCGGTGGCCTGAACTCGGATCGCGGGCGATCGGATCGATGATGCCGATCTGCTCGTAATAACGCAACGTCGATTCGGGCAGTCCGGAAATCATGGACGCCTCACGGATCGAATGCCAGGTGGTCGTCGTATTGCTCATACCCCGCACTCTAAAAACTTAAAGTGCTCGAAGTCCATATTCCGGCGTGTCGTATTGGTCCGACGTCAAACGGCATTGAGCGGGCAATGGAAGAGCCGGTATCCGAAAAGTGGATCTGTCGCACGACTCCATTTTCATGTCCTTTTCGGCAATCGTGCGGCTTTTTCGTCCGTCTGTATGGGAACCGACGGACGAAAAAGCCCACGCATGCTCAGGCGGCGGTGATCAGCTCCGAGGAATCCATGTCGAAATCGGCCATCGCGTAGGAGCGGATGGCGGGATCATCATACGTGTTCATGTAGTACGTGTTGGTCTTGGACGAATATCCGCTGGTGAACAGCGTGCGTTCGAACTGGCCGTTGCCCATCTTCGCCATGCCGTCAACCATCTGCACGGAACCAAGGGTGTGGAACAGGCGGGACACGTTGGCCGCCTCGCCTTCCTGCTGCGGATAATGCGTGTTGGCATAAGCCACACGCACGAAACGCGACGGGGAGCTCACATCGCCCGGAATGCCATGCATGCTCACACCCGCGCCCCAAGCGGACAGGGACGCTTTGCCCCACGTGGCCGGCTCGGCCATCTCGTTGCCGACGCACATGTAGTTGCGCAGATTCTCCATATGGAAACCGAACGTCGGCTGGTTGGTCAGCACGTCTACGTCGTCATGGTGCACATGCATGCCGTCCGCCATCTGTTCGACGACGATGCTGCGCTCGCTGTCGCCGATGATCCAATGCAGCAGCGACTCCTGCTGGCCGGGCACGATCTGGGAGACGAGGGTCACGTTCTTCAACGCCTCCTCGACTTCGTCGACGGAATCGAAATTGCGTGCCACCCACAGCGGGAATTCGAAGGTCGCGACGTTGTCGGTGCCTTCGACCGGCTCATGCACGAACTCCGCGTAGCCGGGGAAATTCAATCCCGCGATGGCCAGACCATGCTCGTTGGCGCAGTCGAAATACATCGGACGGTCGGCCATGACCACGCCCACGCCGATCACCGCGTTCGGCGTGGCTTTGCCGCTCGCGCCGAACACGTTGTCGTAGTGGTAGCCGCGTGGAGTGGCCAGGATGCTTTCGCCGTATGAGAAGCTCCAGTCGAGGTTGCGGCCGAAATACATGTTTCCCTCTTCGTCGGAGAAACGAACGCCAGTGCACATGATGGACTTCCTTCCTTTGTTTGATTGACCCGGTGCGTTCATCATACGCATGGACGGCTGGACGAGCCACGGCTTCAGCCGACGGATAAACATGAAGGGTGGCCAAAAATGCCAAGAGTCGTTGAAAATGAAAAAATCCCCTTGTTTCCAAGGGGATTTTTCGAATGGCTCCTGCGACTGGGCTTGAACCAGTGACCGTCCGATTAACAGTCGGATGCTCTGCCAACTGAGCTACGCAGGAATGCGCTGTGCACAAGACATGAATCATACGCGGTAAAACGCAAAATGCAAATCCCGCGCGTGTCTCCCCTGCTGCGGCGGGACTACCGTCACATGCTGATCTTCGTCAACGGCATGGCGGAATCGATTGCGAAATCCGGTTCGGACGGTTTCACGCCGCTCTCCACCAGGTTCACGCCCAGCATGGCCACCATCGCGCCATTATCGGTGCACAGTTTGATTTGCGGGATACGCACTTCGACGCCATGCTTGGCTCCGACCTCCAACAGTTTGGCGCGCAGTTGGGAGTTCGCGGAGAAGCCGCCGCCAACGATCAGGGTCTTCGAACCGTACTGCTCGCAACCGCGCATCGCCTTCTTGGCGAGCACCGTCGCGACGGAATCGGCCAGCGACGCGCACACGTCGTCGATGGGAATCTCATTGCCTTCCGCCTGCTGCTGCTCGATCCAACGCGCCACGGCCGTCTTCACGCCGGAGAAACTGAAATCGTACGGATGCTGCTGCCCCGCCTTGCCTTGTGTAAGGCCCTGAGGCACTTTGATGGCATGTGGGTTGCCCAGCTGCGCGTGACGGTCGATGTGCGGGCCGCCGGGATACGGGAAACCAAGCAGACGCGCCACCTTGTCGAAGCATTCGCCGGCAGCGTCGTCGAGCGTGGTGCCGACCACGTCGATATGCCGCGCCACGTCTTCGACATGCAGCAGCGAAGTGTGCCCGCCCGACACAATCAACGCAAGCGTGTCCTTGGGGAACGGTCCGAACTGCAGCTGCGTCACCGCGATATGTCCGATGACGTGGTTGATGCCGTAGATCGGCTTGTTCGCGGCCCATGCCAACGATTTCGCGCCGGACACGCCGACCGCGAGACAGCCGGCGAGGCCGGGTCCCGCGGATACGGCGATCGCGTCGACGTCGGACAGCGTCATGTTCGCGTCGGCCAGAGCTTTGGAGACGCATGGCACGAACGCTTCGGCGTGCGCGCGAGAGGCGATTTCGGGAATCACGCCGCCGTAGCGGGCGTGCTCGTCCATGGAGGACGCGACCACGTTGGAAATGAGGGTGCGTCCCTGCACCACGGCCGCCGCCGTTTCGTCACAGGTCGATTCGATGCCGAGTACGATTGGTTCGCTCATTGCTGCTCCGTTGTGTGTGTTGCTGAAGTGTGCTCTGTATCCGCTGTTGCGCTGAAGCCGACGACGCGCGGCTCCAAGTCGAGGCTCATGGTGTACGCGTCGATGCCTTCTGGCTGGTAGTAGCGTTTGCGCAATCCCATCCGCGTGAAGCCGAACCTTTCGTACAACGCCAATGCCGGCACGTTGTCGACTCGGACTTCCAGAAGCATGCGTTTGGCGCCCTGCCGACGCGCCGAGACGATCAGTGTTTCGAGAAGCGCCGCCGCTATCCCCTGCCGTTGGTATGGTCTGCCGACGCCGATCGTCATGATCTCCGCGTCGTCGCCGTCGTACCAGTAGCCTGTGTAGCCTCGGACGACGGGATCCGCCGTCTGTACGGCATCGCCTTCAATGTCGAGCAGATACGTGCGTGCCGGAGCGTGGAATTCCTGCCGTACGGACTGTTCGCTCCACGCGCCGCGGCCGAACAGGTCCTTTTCCAATGCGGCGATCTGTCCGACGGCGGTGTCTTCCGGAATCTGGGAATGGTCGACAATCATGGGCGTGCCGTCACTCCGTTCGTTCGGCGCCGGCATGGTTGAGCACATGCTTGAGCGGGTTGGGCACTGACACGTCCGGACGACGCAGATATAACGGTTCGACGGGGGTCGGTTCTGCCAACGCCTGTTCGCTGGTGGTGAAGGCCGCGAATCGCGCCAATCCTTCCGCGCCTTCGTCGAGCAGAGCATGGTCGTCGACTTCGCCGAGGGAGGCAATCGCATTCCACGACTGCGCGTATTTGACCGCACCATGGCCGATGACGTCGACGACGTACGGCTTGCCCGTGTCGGCGAGCTTCATAAGAACGTCATTGACGCGCATCGTGATGGAATCCGGATAGTCGATGTCCATGTCGATCAACGTTATGGGCGATTGTCCGACGCCGTCCGCAACGGTGCCGCCGTCATACAGCGCGAAATACAGTTGCCGGCGACGCGCGTCGTTGACGGCAAGCGTCAGATGGCGGCGATCGTCCGTAGCTTGAGTATGTGCCAGGCATTGCGGCGCGAGCACGTCCTGTCCGACCAGTTGCGCGCCTGTGGCGAAGGCCAATGCCTTGGCCGCGACGATGCCGGCGCGCAGGCCGGTGAATGGCGCCGGTCCGACGCCGACGACGATGCGGGTGATGTCCGACGCCTGCAGTCCGGCCTGTTCGACGGCTTGCGCGATGTTCACCTGCAGTTTCTCGACATGGGTGCGCGAATCCGTTTCGACGATGGGTTCATGTCCGACCACGCCTACGGTCGAACCATATGAGGTGTCAATCACCAGTGTCTGCATATGCTTGAAAACTCCTTGTGCCAAACTGCCAACCACTGTACAACCGGCGCTGGAAGCCACGGCATGCGGTGCGGTCGGCCACGTCGGATGCGTCTTAGACAGGGTCAGCGTTTTCCCGCGGTGAAATCGAACGAATCCCAGGCAGCGCCCACCGGCACCAACGTCACCGTGCGTGCGCCCGCGCTGGTCAGCTCGCCGTCCGCGGTCACGGCGGGCGCGTCAAGCGGACGGTCGATGTGGATTTCAAGCCGTTCCGGAGCCAATGCGGCGGCCATCTGCTCGCCCCATTCCATCAGGATGACGGTATGCTCGCCCGGATCCTCCAATTCCTCGTCCAAGCCGAGCGATTCCAATTCGTCCAATAGCCGTCCGACCGTGTCCTGTCCGGGCGCGTAGGAGTTGCCGCCGAGCCTGTAGGCGTCGACGTGCACCAGATGCGCCGGCGAACCGTCCGCGAACCGTCCCTCAAGCTCGCGTGCGATGGTGAAGGTCGGCGAGACGATGGGCTCTCCGATGCCAAGTCCCGCGCCGAACCCTTGCGCGAACGTGGTCTTGCCGGCGCCAAGCGGACCGGACAGCAACAGCACATCGCCTCCACGGGCAAGCTTCGCCAAACGCTCCCCCAACGCCTGCATGTCCTCGCCGGTGGCGGCTGTGATGGTAATGGTGTTGCTCATGCGGCACGTCCTTTGCGGCTGATCAGTTCGATGGACCGTTCCAAAGCATAGACCGGGTCCGAGCCATTAGTTTTGCTTTGCTCGTCGGCCCATGCGAGCATCTGGATGCATGCGCTCATGCCGCTTGACGTCCATCCGGATAGTTGCCGGGTCGCGTTCTTCAACACCCAGGGGTTCGTTTTCGCCTCGGCCGTGGAAATGGTGCCCGCACGCACCGCCGACGCCTTCGCCATCGTCCGCAGCTTCATGGCCAGCGCGCCGATAAGCGCGATCGGAGCGGTGCCCTGTTCCACGGACGATCGCATGGCGATGATCGCGTCCGCCGTACGTCCCGACAACGCGAGGTCGGCGACACGGAAGCCATCCACCTGCGGATTGGAGGTGAGATATTGGTTGACGCGGTCGAGCGTCATGGGATTGTCGTCGAAATCGAAGCATAACTGGCCGACCATGGCCGCAAGCTCGCCGGTCCTATCCCCCAACACGGCCACGAGTTGCTGCGCAGCCATCGGCTCGACGCGGCGTTTGCGCCGTTCGAAGCATTGCATGACGAAGTTGAGTTTGGCCTCGGGCTTCTTCAGGTCGGCGACAGCGTCCTTGTACGCTCCGGCCTTGGTGAGCTGCTCCACCAGACGTTTGCCCTTCACACCGCCCTCATGCTGGCAGATGACGATGCACGCGTCCGCCGGCTCCTTGCACGCCTGCCTGCAGTAAGAGACCATGGCGTCGCCCAGTTTTTCGTCCGCGTTCTGCAGGTTGGTGACGATGACGATGGCGCGATCCGCAAGCAATGATGGGCTTACCGCCTCGTCGAAGGCGTAATGGTCGGCGTTTGCCGCGTCGAGTTCGATGGTTTCCGCGTCGGGATACCGGCGTTGCGCCTCGTGTTTGAGGTCGCGCACCGTCTGGTCGTTCAGGTACGAGTCGCCTCCGTACACAAGGTGGAAGGGCGTGGTGGCTGCGGATGGTTTCGGCATACCATTCAATCTCGCCGTATCGGTGGACAAAACCGGCATGGCCTATTCCTCCCATTGCAGTTCGCGCAATGCCTTCCGAGTACGTTCCATCCACATGCGCAGCCGTTCCACAGGGTTGGCTATCAGACGTTTTCCGGGCAGATCGGGTTCCTGGACCATCATTTGTCCAAACAGCCGGTGCGTCATGATCGCGGCGGCCGCGCAGGCGGCTTCCACCACGCAGACGAGGACCGCTCCCCCGACGCCTCCGGCCCACGGTATCGTGGCCTGGCTGCCGGAACCCAGTTCAAGGGCGGTCAGTTCCATGACCGCGGTGCCCCAGGAGGCCGCACGGGCCAGTTGCAGGCCGAGCCACGGAATCAGCCATGAGACGGCAAGACTGGCCAGACCGGCCAATGTGGCGAAACCCACGAACGGCGCCACCATCAGATTCGCCGGTATGGAGAACACCGGCAGTTCCGGTTCGATGAGCACCTGGATCGGCAGGGTGAACACTTGCGCCGCTATGGTCATGGACAGAGCCTCGGCCACGAACCGTGGCAGGACCGGTTCCATCCATGCGTTGAGGGTGTCGGCGAACAGCACGATGCCGAGCACCGCGGCGCAGGACAGGGCGAATCCGAAGCTTTGCGACATGTGCGGGCATGCCATCAGCATAGCCAATGTGGTCCAGCTCAACGACGCCATCGCCTGGCCTCGTCTGCCGATGAACAGGCATGCCGCGCCGGACAATCCCATCAAAAGCGCGCGGGATACCGAATCCGACGGAAACACGCATGCCGACAGCATGATGTACGACATGGCGACCAGCAGTGCGGTGAATCGTCGCGGCAGAAGGAAGAACGAGCAGACGGAACGCACCAATGCGGCGGTCACGGCCAGATGGCCGCCGCTGACCGCCATGAGATGCACGATTCCGGACCTTTGGAACGCGTCCTCCACCTGTGCGGCGTATGTGGAATCGATGTCGGTGCCATCGCCTTCGGCCGGCACGTAGTCCTGTCCGAGAACACCCAATGTCAGTCCGGGGACGAGCACTTTCCCTTGGTCGGAAAGACGTGCGGTTTGGACGAAGAACGCCTCCTGCATCATGCCGATGGCACGCATCGGCAGGTTTGGCGGCCTGACGTGTTCGACTGTCGTGACGTCGGTCAGCCACAACGGCATGGCACCGTATCGCGCTTCGGAGATGCGACCCACGATCTTGTAGGTGCCGTCCTGTTTGAGTTTGCCGCATTCAGGCCGGTCCGCGTATATACGCGCTCGTGCCGAACTGGTTTGCCGTACGCCGTCGATGGTGACCGATGTGATGCGCGCGTCGGCACGGCAGTCGTTCGACCGTCTGTCGGAGATGACGGTCGGCGAGGTGGCGCGCGCTGTGACGACGACGGAAGCGTCGCCTTCCGCGGCCGCCCGAGAAGCCGGGTCGCGCCATTGCAGCAAATCATAGGTCAACGCGCTTGCCGCGCAAACCATCGCAGCGATCGCGCAGACCGTGACGCTCGCATGCCAGAGCGTTATCCGTCGTCGAACGGACGCCGGCAATCGTGGGAAGGGCAGTCCCGCCAGGACCGCCAGCGGTATCATGCAGGTGAGAACGGCCGGCAAAGCGCCGAGCATGCCGTCATGCGACATGCAATATGCGAAGCCGGCGTGCGCGGCCAGACTGGCCGCCCAACCGCATATTGCGGCCGGCAGCAGTCTCCAGTCTCGGCTCCCGCGCTCCCTGGTCAGCCAATCGCGTGTGCCCGTCATCTCACGCACACTTGGTCACGGAACTTCGCCAGAGTCTTCGAACCGATGCCCTTGACTTCCAGAAGCTGGTCGACGTTGTCGAACCGTCCTATCTGTGTTCGATAGTCGAGGATGCGCTGCGCGGTGACCGGTCCGACGCCTTTGAGGGTCTGCAATTCGCCTAGGTCTGCGGTGTTGAGGTCAAGCTGGTTCGATTGCTGCGCTCCGTCTTGCCCGTCATGGCTGTCCGGTGTGGACGCGTCCTGCGTCGGCCCGTTTTCTTGCGGTGCCGGCGTTTGTTCCGTTTGCGGGGCCTGTTGCGGCTGCTGTTGGGCCTGTGAGCGTATCTGCGACCGCGAATGCTGCAGTTCGCTGTAGTGGATCGTCTGTTGGACGAGCATGGTCAGGCTCGCGCACAGCGCGCACGACAAAGTGAGGATCGCCATGAGCGCGTGGAACGGGCGGAACGCCAATCGTGGCCTGTCGCGTTTCGGCCGCTCCCCCTCGTCGGGTTTGTCCGTCGGCCGGACGCCGGCGAGCTCCGCCAATGTCGGTTTCGCGTCATGCGTCTTCCGCTGCGGCATCGGTCGTGCGGGTTCGTGTGATGCGGACGGTTCGTCCGATTGCGCCTCCATGGCCGTAAGGCTGTTGGGTCGGGACGGTTTTTCGGGCATGCCCAATCCCCGCAGCCGCTTCGTGGCGGCCGGCATGCCAGTGCCGCCGTCCGCCGTGTGGATGGCACGGATGGGGTGAGTGCCGCGAAATGCAAATATGCCCATGCATCCAACATTGGAGGATGCATGGGCATACTGTCCAGCCGAAACGGCTCCTGTGGTCGGAGAACGCGGGTTATCCACATTCCTGGCGTGTCGCCATGGTGCGGAAGAACCCGCGTCCTCTTATGCGGGCCGTCTCGTCAGAAGATCATTCCGCGGGAACGATGGAGACGATCTTCGGAGCCTTGACGATGACCTTGCGTGGCTCCTTGCCGCCCAGTCGGTCGGCGACGGCTTCGAGCGCCATCTTCTCCAGCTCCTTCGGATCGATGTCCGGGGAGACCTCGAGCTTGGCGCGCACCTTGCCCTTGATCTGCACGACCGCGGTGACGGAATCCTGTCCGACGTAACGTTCGTCGGCCTTCGGCCAGTCGGCGTGCGCCAGGGATTCGGTGTGGCCGAGCTTGCTCCACAGTTCCTCGCAGATGTGCGGGGCGATCGGAGAGAGCATCAGGATCAGCGGTTCGACGGCGGCGCGCGGCACGGCGTCGAGGCTGGTCAGATGGTTGTTGAGCACGATGAGCTTGGCGATGGCCGTGTTCGGACGCATGGCCTCCATCTCGACGGTCACGTCGGCGATCGTGTTGTTAAGCAGCTTCAGCGTCTTCGTGTCAAGCTCGCCGTCGGTGACGCGCACCTCGCCGGTGGTCTCGTCGATGACGTTACGCCACAGGCGCTGCAGGAAACGCATGGAGCCGACCACGTTGCGGGTGTTCCATGGACGGGATTCGGCCAGCGGGCCCATGCCCATCTCGTACAGGCGGAAGGTGTCCGCGCCGTAGTTCTCATACATGTCGTCAGGCGTGATGATGTTCTTCAGGCTCTTGCCCATCTTGCCGAACTCGCGGTTGGCATGCTGGCCGTTCCATGTGAACGTCGGCTCGCCGTTGGCGTCGGCGGGACCTTCCACCACTTCGGCGGCCGGCACGTACTGGCCGCGGTCGTCGGTGTAGGCGTATGCCTGGATCATGCCCTGGTTGAACAGCTTGTGGAACGGTTCCATGGAGTCGACGTAGCCGAGGTCGAACAGCACCTTGTGCCAGAAGCGGGAGTACAGCAGGTGCAGCACGGCGTGTTCGACGCCGCCGATGTACAGGTCCACGCCGCCGGACTTGCCGGCGGTCTTGTTGTGGTCCGGACCCATCCAGTAGTCGAACTCGTCCTTCTCCACCATGTGCTTGGTGTCGGTCGGGTCGAGGTAACGCATGTAGTACCAGCAGGAGCCGGCCCAGTTCGGCATGGTGTTGGTGTCGCGGTAGTAGGTCTTCTTGCCGTCGCCCAGGTCGAGCTCGACCTTGACCCAGTCCTCGTTGCGGCTCAGCGGAGCCTCCGGGTTGGATTCGGCGTCCTCCGGGTCGAAGGTCTTCGGACTGTAGTCCGGCACGTCCGGCAGGTTGATCGGCAGCTGCTCGTCGGGAAGCAGGTGCGGGGTGCCGTCCTCGCCGTAGACGATCGGGAACGGCTCGCCCCAGTAGCGCTGGCGGCTGAACAGCCAGTCGCGCAGACGGTAGCTGACGGTGCCCTTGCCGACGCCGGCGGATTCGAGCCAGGCGTTGACCTTGTCGATGGCCTCGTCCACGCGCAGGCCGTCGAGGCTCAGGGAATCGCCCTTGGCCTTGGTCGCGTCGATGGAGGAGTTGATGACGATGCCGTCATGGGAGACGAACGGCGCCTTGCCCTCATAGTTGGCGAGGTCGTCGCCGGATTCCGGCAGCGGCTTGACGGTGTAGATGACCGGCAGGCCGAACTTGACGGCGAAATCGTAATCGCGCTGATCGCCGCCCGGCACTGCCATGATCGCGCCGGTGCCGTAGTCCATGAGCACGTAGTCGGCGGTGAACAGCGGCAGCTTAGCGCCGGTGATCGGGTTGATGGCGTACAGGCCGGTGAACAGGCCGGTCTTCTCGCCCGCCTCGTCCACGCGGTCCTTGGCGGTCTTGGCTTCGGCGGCCAGACGGTACGCCTTCACGGCCTCGACCGGGGTGGCGTAGCCGCCCTTCCAATCCTCGGGGGTTTCCGCCGGCCATTCTTCCGGAACGTTCTCAAGCAGGTGGTGTTCCGGGGAGACGACTGCGAAGGTGGTGCCGAAGAGGGTGTCGGGACGGGTGGTGTAGATCTCCATGTCCTTGACGCCGTTCGGGGTCTCGACGTCGAAATGCACGGAAGCGCCGTGGGATTCGCCGATCCAGTTGCGCTGCATGAGCTTGACCTTCTCAGGCCAGTCGATGGTGTCGAGGTCTTCGATCAGACGGTGGCCGTATGCGGTGATGCGCATGGACCACTGGCGCAGTTCGCGCTGGAACACCGGGAAGTTGCCGCGTTCGGACTTGCCTTCGGCGGTGACCTCCTCGTTGGCGAGCACGGTACCCAGGCCCGGGCACCAGTTGACCGGGGACTTGGAGATGTAGGCCAGACGAAAGTCGTTGAGCACGTCGGCCTGCTCGGCTTCGCTCAGGTCGGCCCAGGCCTTGCCTTCGAAGCCCGGGATGGCGCGCTTGCCGGATTCGAACTGTTCGACGAGCGTGCTGATCGGACGGGCGCAGCCCCTGGAGCCGGACGGGTTGGTGGCGTCCTCGTCGTACCAGGCGTCGTAGATGCGGGAGAAGATCCACTGGGTCCAACGCACGTAGCCGGGGTCGATGGTGGCGAAGGAACGACGGTTGTCGAAGCTCAGGCCCATGCGGTGCAGCTGGCGGCGCATGTTGGCGATGTTCTGTTCGGTGGTAATGCGCGGATGCTGGCCGGTCTGCACGGCATACTGCTCGGCCGGCAGGCCGAAGGCGTCGTAGCCCATGGCGTGCAGCACGTTCTCGCCCTTCATGCGGTGGTAGCGGCTGACCACGTCGGTGGCGAGGTAGCCCAGCGGGTGGCCGACGTGCAGGCCCTTGCCGGACGGGTACGGGAACATGTCCATCGCGAAATAGGACGGGCGGCCTTCGGCGTTATGGCCCTTGCCGTCCTTCAGGTCGCCGTTGACGTTGGCGGCCCAGAAGGTGCCTTCGTCATCCCAGATCTTCTGCCATTTCTCTTCGATGCCCTGCGCCAGCTTCGCGTTGTAGCGGAACGACGGTTCGGCGGATTCGTTCGGTTGCGCCTGCGCGCTTTTCTCAGTGTCACTCATAATGCATGAAATTAGCCGCGCAACTGGACACTTCGCAAGGAATCAACCACTATTCAGGCACGTGCGCCGCCGTTATTTTTCCGATGCCGCGGACGCGCCGGAGGACGGGGCCTTGGCCGTTGCCTTCGGCGGATTCATGGACGCGTCGGGCGTGTATCCGATCGACTTGCCCATGTCGGCCGCGGCCTTCTGCCACGAGCCGTCCTTGACCATGGCGCGCAATGCGGCGTCGATTTGCCCGACCAGCTCGTCCTGTCCTGATTTGACGGCGATGCCGTAGGACCAGGTGGTGTCGGGAACGTCGACGATCTTCAGATGGTCGCCTGTGTTGTTCGACGCCAATCCGGCCGCGATCGCGTCGTCGGCGGCGACGGCGTCGGCCTCGCCGATCATCAGCGCCGTCATGCATTGCGGATACGTGTCGCGTTCCGCCACCGTCGTGCGGATGTTTTTCGTGCGGTTGCGGATGTTGTCGGCCGCCGCGCTTCCAGCGACCGCGCATACGGTTTTATCGGACAGGCTGTCGGTTCCGGTGATTTCGGATGCGCTGTCGGAGCGGATGAGCAGCGCCTCCCGGACCGTCAGATATGGTCCGGCGACGTCGGCCTCACCATCGTGGGTCCCGTCCATGGAGAAGGAATCCACGACCATGTCCACCGTGCCGTCGGTGAGCGCGGAGGCTCGCATGGCCGGGGACAGCTGTTTGAACACGATCTGCTTTTCCGCGTATCCGAGGGTTTTCGCCACGTATTTGGCCACGTCGATGTCGAAACCGGAGTATTCGCCTCCATGCAGGTATCCAAGCCCCGGCTGGTCGGCGGCCACTCCTATCGCGATCGTCGGCCCCTGCGCCGCGCCTTCGGTCACCACGGAAACCGATGTGCCGCACGCGCCGGCGCCGGCCGCAAGTAATGCCGCGCATGCCGCCGCGGCCACGTATCGCGCTTTTCCCATCATGGACGTCACTTGAACATGCGCGACCGGGTGAGGAACCAGGTGACGATCGCCGAAAGGACCAGTGAGATGCCGATGATCACCGCGAAGCCCCATGGCTTGTCCGTGAGAGGCATGCCGAGCATGCCTTCCTGGAAGTTCATGCCGTACATGGAGAAGATCAGGGTCGGAATCGACAGGGTGATGGAGATGATGGTGAAGATGCGCATCACGTTGTTCAGGTTGTTCGACACTATCGATGCGAACGCGTCGGTCATGTTGGCGAGAACGCCGCTGTAGATGTTGGCCATCTCGATTGCCTGCTTGTTTTCCGTGATGACGTCGTCGAGCAGGTCCTCGTCCTCCGGATACTGCTTGAGCCGCGGCAGCGTGGTTAGCTTCTCCATGACGATTTCGTTCGATTTGAGAGATGTGGTGAAGTAGACCAATGTCTTGCTCAGTTCCAGCAGCATGAGGATCTCTCGGTTTTGCATGGAGTGGCGCAGCTTCAGTTCGAGCTTGTCGCTTTCGCGGTCGATGATGCGCAGGTAACGCAGGTACATGGTGGCGTTGCGGTACAGGATCTGCAGGATGAACCGGGTCTTCATGTATGTGTTGAAGCCGCGGATGGTGCCTTCCATGAACGGGTGCAGCACGGGCGTGTCCTGCATGCAGACGGTGATGATGGCGGACTGGGTGATGATGATCGACAACGGGATGGTCTCGTACCAGTCGCGGCCGCCGCGTTCCTCCACGGTAGGAATGTCCACGATGATCATCGTGTAGTCGTCCTCGACGTCGACGCGCGAGCGTTCCTCGTCATCCAGAGGGGCGCGCAGGTCGGCCAGGTCGATGCCGGTTTCCATGGACACGTTGGCGAGCTCCACGTCGGTGGGCGCCGAGAGACATAACCAGGAGCCGTTCTCCGGTTTTTGGATTTGCTCCACCTGGCCGTTAATCGTTCTGAACATTCTCAACATGTCTCTCACCCGCCTTTCGCGCTTTCCAACGTTCTATCGCTGTACGGAAGCCCGATCCGCATGCGGAACGATCGCCGGATTCCCGGCTCGCCGCATGGTCGGGCAAACAACCTCATTAAGGATAGTCCCACCGTGAGAATTTGCCGTACGGACGGCGGTGATTTCATCAAGAGTTCACTTTGGATGATGTTTTCGGCGCCGTGTATTGGATGCTTATTGGATGATCGGCTTCCACAGCGGCATGCCGGGCGCGCGCAACGATTCGGGACCGTTCTCCCAGTCGGCGAATGATGCGATGGCGGGGCCTTGGTTGAATTCCTCAAGCTTCCAAGTGGGATGGTCCGCGTTCCTGGGGTCGGTGTGCGGGGTCATGCGCGTCCAGAAGGCGTTGCGCATCGCGCCGACGTTGTTGAGATCGTCGGGGTCCATGTCGAGCAGCACCGCCACGGTGGCCACGATCCATGAGCCGTGGCCGACGAGAAGCAATGTGGTAGGCATTGTCTCGTCATGGTGTTTGGCGACGATGTCGCGCACGGCTTCCGCGCCGCGTCGGCCCGTATGGATGCGGCTTTCCACGCCATGCTTGGTTTCGCCTCCCGTGTGGGCGCGCCAGGAATGGTAGTCGTCGGCGTAATGCTCGCAGATCTCCTCGCGGGTCATGCCCTCCCATTCGCCGAAGCTGCGTTCGCGCAGACGCGGGTCGAGTTCCACGTCCAGCCCCATGAGGTCGGCGAAGGCGTGCGCGGTCTGCTGCGCGCGGAACAGATCCGATGAGACGACGAGCATGCGGCGGGCCGCGGCGGGCGCGTTGTTGATTTCGTCGACGTCGGCCAGATGGGCGTTGCCGTATGCGGGTTGCGCGAGCTGGTCGTTATGTTCGGCGAGATGCGCGACTTTCGCCCAATAGTAGGTTTTGGCGAGTTCGTACGCGCTTTGGTCCGCCTGCCACCGTCCGACGATGTCGAGGGGAATGTCGATTTGTCCTTGCAGCCGTCTGGCGAGATTGTATGCGGTGCGTCCGTGGCGCAGGAACAGTACTTCGTCGATCATGGTTCTCGCTTTCTTGGTTTTCGCATCCGATCAGCGGATTGCCCGGAAGCCGACGGGAAACGGTAAAGAAAAAGGCTTCCGAATCTCTCCGGAAGCCTTCCAATCGTGGAGCTAAGGGGATTCGAACCCCTGACCCTCTCCATGCCATGGAGATGCGCTACCAGCTGCGCCATAGCCCCAATGTCTGCTCTGCAAACCTTGTATAAGATACAACACAGAGCAGAATCATGCAATTCGCGGCGTGTCGGGCACGTGGTCGAGGAAAGCCCCGGCCGCATGCCTCATAGGCTATTTCGAAGTGTCCGTCCCATTGCCTGACGTGCCGGATGATGTGCCATTGGGATTCGAACCGTTCGGCGTCGGATTCTGGTTCGTGGATGTCGAACCATTCGGCGTGGTGGTCGTCCCCGCGCCCGACTGTCCCGAATTGTTGGTGCCTGACGTCGATCCGTCGGATGGCGTAGTGGAGTCCGTGGACGAATCCGTCTTGTTCGAATCGTCTCCGGTGTTGGTGGACGAGTCCGAGCCGTCGGTGGACGTTCCGGTGCCGCCGGTTGTGGAATCCGTCTTCTTCCCGGTGTCCTTGCCGTTGTTCCTGTCGGAGTTCGTGGTGGAATCCTTATCGGTGTCCGTCGTGCCGGACTGGTTCTGCATATTGTCCTGCGTGCCGTTGTTTCCGCTGCCGTAGGTGGAATCGCCGGCATTGTCATCCGACGGCGTCTGCTTGCTGTTGACCATGTCACGCACCACGGTATCGGTTCCATGTCCGCCCGTGAACGCGAGGATCAGTCCGGCGCTCACGGCCACGCCGATAAGCGCGCTGACGATCGCGATGACGATCGGCGCACGCTTGCCATGCAGCCAAGCGTCAAACGACGCCCGGCGTCCAGCATGCTGGATACTTCCGCCGGCATTGTCCGGAAGTATGTTCGAGCCGGCATTGTCCGGAAGTATGTTCGATTCGCGTCCTCCGGCCTGCGCGGAGGAGATGACACGGCCTGACGTTGCGGGCATCGCCGCGGTCGTATCCCCGTCCACGGACGTCATGACCGTGGTCTCATCGGATTCCTCCGCGGACAGCGTCTTGGTCTGCTCGCCCTTGGATTCGGCGGGAGCGATCACCGTGGTGGCGTCATCGCCGCTCTTGCCGGCACCGTCCGTACCGTCCTTGTCGTTGGCCACGAACGGTACGGCGTTTTGCAGCTTCTCCCCCGACGCCTTGAGCACGTTCTTGTACACCTGCGTCGCAACGGCCGAGACGATGGAACCGGCGGCGACGCCAATCACCGATCCCGCGATGCCGATTTTTGCGGACAGCAGGAACGAGGTCACCGCGGCAAGCGCGCCCGCGAAAATCGATGAAAACGATATGCCCTTGAAAAAATTCTTCACAGAGCATGACGGTAGCCGATTACGCTTTGAAAAAACTTGCGATTCTGTGAAAAGCTTGGAAAAAACTTGGGAACGGGACGCGCGTCATCCCCCGTTTTCGTCGGCGGCTATAGCTGCGGATGCTCCCACTGCTCGGTGTCGGCGATCGCCGGACCATGGTTGTAGTCGACCAGACGCCACCGCAGCGCGCCCTGCAGTTCCAACGGCGCCAGCCGCACCCAATGCGCGTTGCGCATCGACAGAATGTCGGCGAAATCGCCATGCACTTCGCTCAATCCCAGCAGCGTCTGCAACGTCTGCGAGATCCAGGCGCCATGCGAGAACACGTACAGGTCGGTATCGGAGCCGGCCTTCGACGCCCAATCGTTCAACGCCTCGACACCACGCCTGCCGACGTTCTGCTTCGGTTCTGCGCCATACTTGAGCTCGCCGCCGCGGAACTGGGCCCATGACAGATAATCCTCGGGGAACCGTTTGGCGAGCTCTTCGACGGCGATGCCTTCCCAATCGCCGAAGCTGCGTTCTCGCACACGGACGTCGGGATGCACGTCGAGTCCGAGCGGGTCGGCGAACGCGTGTGCGGTGGCGGCCGCGCGTTTGAGATCGGAGCAGACAACCAGCTGGCATGCCGCTTCGGGATGACGGTCCACGTACAGTTCACGCAATGCGGACGCGGTCTGGCGAACCTGCCACATACCCACTTCGTCGAGCGGAATGTCGATCTGTCCCTGCAGCCTGTGCTGCGCGTTGTATGCGGTGCGTCCGTGGCGCACCAGTGTGATGGAACGCACGTGTGGCGTCATGGTCTCATCATGGTCGAGTTCGACGTTTCTGGGCATGCCTCTCCCCTATCTGCCGGTTGTCTTTCCGATTTATTGCCTGTCTGCCGTCGTATTCGGATTGCTGGGACGGCGCATACCAAAACGTGCCTTCCGCATGATTTTCGGGAAGGCACGTTTCGATGATGGATGAAAAATCACGCTTCGCTGGAAGCCGTCGGCTTCTGCTCGTCCTCGGCGTGTTCGAGCTGCAGGTCGATGCTCGGGCAGTCCTTCCACAACCGTTCGAGACGGTAGTATTCGCGGGATTCCTGGTGCATGACGTGGATGACGAAATCACCGTAGTCGAGCAGCACCCACTGGCCTTCGGTCAGGCCTTCGCGGGAGCGCGGCTGGCGTTTGCCGGCCTTGAGGTACAGGTCCTTCTCGATTTCCTCGGCGACGGCGAGCACCTGGCGTTCGTTCGAGGCGCTGGCGATGAGCATCGCGTCGGTGATGGCCAATGGTTCGGTAACGTCGAACGCCACGATGTCGGTGGCCTTCATGCGGTCGGCCGCGGCTGCGGCGATGCGGATGGCGTCGATGGAATCTTGCAATGCAGGCATGTTCAGCGCTCCCATTCGGGCTTCCAGCCCTCTACTACGTGTTGCGTGTTTTCGGAATAGACCATGGAGTCGGACGGGACGTCGTGGCGGACCACGGAGCCGGCTCCGGTGGTGACGCCGTCGCCGACGGTGACGGGGGCGACGAACAGGTTGCCCGCGCCGACATGCACATTCGATCCGATGGTGGTGTGGTGCTTGTGCACGCCGTCATAGTTGGCGGTGATGGTGCCGCCGCCGATGTTGGTGTGCTCGCCCAGGTCGGCGTCGCCGACATAGCTCAGGTGCGGCACCTTCGTGCCGTTGCCGATGTGCGCCTTCTTCATTTCCACGAACGCGCCGGCCTTGCTTCCCTCGCCGAGCTCGTTGCCCGGACGCAGATACGTCCACGGGCCGATGTTGGCGGCGCGGCCGATGTGCGTCTCCTGCACGCGGGAGCGTTCCACATACGCTTCGGCGTCGATGGTGGCGCCGATCAGCGTGGTGTACGGGCCGACTTCGGCGGCTTCGCCGATCACCGTATGGCCTTGGAGGAAGCAGCCGGGCAGGATCACCGCGTCGCGTGCGATCTGCACGTCGTCCTCGATCCACGTGGTGTCCGGGTCGAGGATGGTGACGCCTTCGCGCATCCAATGCTCGCACACGCGCTTGTTGTGCGCCTTGGCGAGCGCGGCGAGCTGCACGCGGTCGTTGACGCCTTCCACGCTTAGCGGGTCGGGGGCGGCGAAAGCGCCGACGGCTCCGTTGGCTTTGGCGGCTTCGAGCGCGTCGGTCAGGTAGAATTCGCCCTGCGCGTTGTTGGATTTGAGGTTGGCGATGGCTTCGGCGAGCAGTTTGGCGTCGAACACGTATACGGAGGTGTTCACTTCGCGTACGGCGAGTTCGCTGCTGTTGGCGTCCTTTTGTTCGACGATGCGCAGCACGTTGCCTTCGCTGTCGCGGATGATGCGGCCGTAGCCGGTCGGATCGTCGAGGATGGTGGTGAGCACGGTCGCGCCGTTGCCGCTTTTCTCGTGGAAGGCGAGCAGCTGGTCAAGCGTGTCGGTGTCGAGCAGCGGCATGTCGGATGCGGCGATCAGCACGGCGCCGTCCAGATCGTCCTTCTGCGTGAGCTGCGCCATCGCGCATTGCACGGCGCGGCCGGTTCCGGGGATGTCGTCCTGGTCGACGATGGTGACGTGCTCGTTGTAGGAGCGTGCGGCTTCGGCGACGCGTTCGGCCTGGTAGTGGACCACCACGGCGAGCGTATCGGGGTCAAGGGCCGCCACGGAGTCCATGACACGGTTCAGGAACGTTTTGCCGGCCAAGGTGTGCAGCACCTTCGGTTTGTTGGAACGCATGCGGGTGCCTTCGCCCGCGGCAAGGATGATTGCGGCGCTCAGTGCCATCTTTCGCCTTCCGTTTTGCTGGTTTTCGCGGGAAACGTCCATTCCAGACGGATTAGTGGAGGACGCTTCGGATTTCAACGCAACCGCGATTGTATAAATAGGGTTCGGACAATGCCGCAGCCGTCGGAAACGCCTTACGACGCCTGCGAAACGGAGCGTGCGACGCATCCGTACGCTTCGACGAGTCCGGGCAGGTCGGCTTTGACGTTCGCCGGACTGGTGGATGGCAGCTGCGTCATCGGCATGCCGTCCAATCCATGCGCCCGAAGCAGCGGAACGCAGAGCTTACGGTACAGTTGCGCGGCTTTCGCGCCAGTGGTGAAGACATGGGCGATTTTCGATCGCATGATTATCGGGGAAAGATCATTGGGCACCGCATTACGGATACTGGCATCGCTCGCTCCATCGATGTCGCACGACTCAATCACATCCCATAACGCCATATGGTGACGCAAAGCGAAATCCCTACGCAACCCCACAATCTGGTCCGGGTCCCGGCACTCGCGCAGACAACCGTCATCATGGAAAACAGCCGCCATGACCGGCCAGAAACGATTGCGCGGATGACCATAATAAAACCGCATCTCACGCGACTTCGGACTTGGCACGGAACCCAACACCAACACGCGCGATCCGGCATCCCAAACCGGACCGAATCCATGTTCCACACGCATGGGCCACTCTCCTACCACCGCATCGAATACCGCGATGCGCCTTATTGTATTACGCAATGTTGCGGCACGACAAACGGACGTGTATGTTGATTGCGGATACGACATGAGCAGCATATTCAAAGGAGAAAACATGCTCGAACCGACCACCGTCTATACGCCATCGCCAAACCGATACGACAGCATGACCTACAACCATGCCGGCGAAAGCGGCCTCAAACTGCCGGCCATATCCCTCGGCTTCTGGCACAACTTCGGCGACACCACCCCATACGACACCATGCGCCGCATCGTGTTCACCGCATTCGACAACGGCATCACCCACTTCGACCTGGCCAACAACTACGGCCCCGAACCCGGATCGGCCGAAAAGAACTGCGGACGACTCCTGCACGAATACTTCCACCACCACCGCGACGAACTCATCATCAGCACCAAAGCCGGCTACGAAATGTGGACCGGCCCCTACGGCGACCTCGGCAGCCGCAAATACCTGCTCGCCTCACTCGACCAAAGCCTCAAACGCCTCAACCTCGACTACGTGGACATCTTCTACCACCACCACATGGACCCATCCACACCACTCGAAGAGACCATGGGCGCGCTCGCCACGGCCGTGAGCAGCGGCAAGGCGCTGTATGTGGGCCTGTCCAATTATGATGGCCCCACACTCGAGAAGGCCACCGCCATTTTGGATGAGATGCATGTGCCGTTCATCATCAACCAGAACCGTTACAACATCTTCGACCGCACCGTGGAACGCAATGGGCTCAAGGAGACCGCGCACCGTCTTGGCAAGGGACTCATCACTTTCTCCCCGCTCGCCCAGGGACTGTTGACCAACCGGTATCTGAACGGCGTTCCGGCGGACAGCAGAATCGCGCATGACGGACGATTCCTGCAGCAGAGCGCGTTGACGCCGGAAAGGCTTCAGCAGATTCGCGACCTGAACGATCTGGCCGCCGAGCGTGGACAGACGCTCGCCGAAATGTCGCTGGCTTGGCTGCTGCACGACGGCATGGTGGCTTCGGTGCTGGTCGGAGCGTCCCGCCCACAGCAGCTGATCGACAACATCGGTGCGCTTAGGAACACTTCGTTCAGCGACGATGAGCTCCGGCGTATCGACAAGATTTCACTGTAGCCGGGCCGCCCCCGCGCGGCAGTCGCGCACGAGGAAGCCGGGCTCCGGACGGAACCGCAACAAATGAGCCGGGCGCGTACGACATCGATCGTACGCGCCCGGCTCATGGCTTATGCGGTCGTGGATCGCAGGCTCACTCCTGCGGGTAGGAGTCGTCGAAGAAGCGGCGCTCCAGATGCACGATGGTGCGGAACACTTCGGCTTCCGGACCATCGATGGAGCAGTATTCGTTGACCAGGGAGATGAGGTCGCCGACCCACTTGCGGAAGTGCGCGCCTTCATGCAGGTCGACCCAGCCCTTGTGCGCCGGCACCTGCTGGATGACGTCGGCGTCGACGGTGCGCTTGGCCCATGCGAGGTACAGCCATTCCATGCAGCAGATCGCGGTGATCAGTTCCGGCCAGCTCTTGTCGGACAGGCTGTCGAGGTATGCGCCGTACTCCTTGTTGGCCGGGGTCGGTTCGGTCGCGTCGTATTCCTCCTGGCTGACGTGATAGGCCTCGAGGAAGTGCTCGAAGTAGGTGGCCTCGTTGTCGGCGAACCACTGCGATTGCGCCGCGAGCATGTCCTTGGTCTCCTGACGTGGGGCGAGTTTGATGAGACGCGCCATCATGCCGTTGTTATAGAACTTGAAGTCCTGGATCAGGTACGCCTTGAGGATGGATTCCGGCAAGGTGTCGTCAAGCAGCTCGCTGACGAAACGCGAGTTGATGGCGTCGTACCAGTCCTCGGTGTTGAGCATGTACATGAGGTCGGCGACGGAGCCGGCTTCCGCGCCCAGCCAGGCGTAGTCTCCGCTGGCGGGTTTCGTTGCTTCTGGAACGTGGTTGGTCATGATTTTCTCTTTTCTTGGATATGCCGGCGGACGGCCGGCATGTTTTCTGTGTTTGTTGTTGGATTGTGAGTTGCGTGGTTCAGGCCACGACGTCGGCCTTGCCTGATTCGAAGCGGTCGAGCACACCGGTTTTGGCGAGCGCCTTCTGTACGAACCACATGAGCGCTCCGCCGAATACGGCTCCGGAGATGACGCAGCAGACGGTGAACACGACGCCTTGCAGTGTCGACCAGCCGGCGGTGACGACCCACTCGTACAGGCCATTGGATAGGCCGGTCAACGCGCCGGCCAGGGTCACGGTGAGCAGGTTCCACTTGCGGTATGCGAAGACCGCGAAGCCGATTTCGGCGCCGAGTCCTTGGGCCATGCCGATCAGCAGTGCGTGCGCCACGCCGAATGGATTGCCCAGCAGCGTTTCGATGACCGCGGCGATGGTTTCGCCGAAGAAGGCCGCGCCGGGCTTGCGGATGATGATGGCCACGAGCGGGCCGGCGAACAGCCACATGAAATGGAAGAGTCCGCCCAGTCCCGGGGTGAGGCTGTCGAACAGGGCGGTCGGGACAGCGTAGATGAAGTCCCAGGCCCAGAAGATCACGCCGGATGCGACGGCAACGATCGCGGCCACGACGATGTCGACCACACGCCATTTGACGTTGGGTTTGCGAACTGCGGAAGACTGGTTTTCTTCAGTCATAAAGGTATGTGCCTTTCTCTTATGCAAAGGCACGGGAAGTAGAGAGACGTCCGTGCGCCGGCATTATCCGGTATACGTTCATACGGTTGAAGCGGTCGCTTCCTCTCAGCCATAATGGCCCCCGTGTCCGCAAGCGATATTACATGGTTCGGCGCGTTTCCAGGCTGGTATTCCACATGTCGGCCAAAAGTCTCGTGAAATGGAAAAATGGGTTCCGTGTTTTTCCGAAAGTCCTGAGCCTTCGGAAAAACACGGAACCCATCGATATGCGGGAAAGCCGCTGTCGGGATTGTATTTGTCCACTGTTGCTTTGATGTGGACGTTCTGTCCTTCGCGCACGAAGGCGGGAATGCCGACCGAACCGTCGTGGAAATCGCTCCAGACGATTCCTTCGAATCTGAAACTAAGGGAATCATAATTCAATTGACATGCCACGAATACCGTCTGCGTCGGATCAGAGTCCATGCCTGTTGCGGCGTCCATCGTTCTCGGCTATGCGGGCGTCGGCGAGGCAAGCATCGAACTTATCCTCAAGACGGTCGAAGAGATTCTGATAGCTGTTGATACTCATAAACATGTAGGATGTCCTGTTCCGTTTGATGATGACGGGCGCACGGTCGCTTTGGGCAGCACCGCGGCGGTGCGTCCGTTGCTGAGCTCGCTGAGTGAACTACGTACCAACTCCATCTCCCTGATGGTATTTGACGGGCCACGACAGGACACCGGGCAGGTACGCGCTTCCGTGGATGCCATGTTCCAAAGTGATGGCGACTGACTTGCCGTGGCCGGACATGTTTCCGCGGATCAGTTTCCGAATGCACGCCTTGCCGCGGAACATGCCGAACATGTCCTCGCAGGAAGCGTATACCGGTCGCTCAATCGACATTCATGCAAACCGGCGATTCCGCCTAAAGCACCATGCGCAAGCGGAATACATCAGGCTTCCCTTTTCACCTTTCCCAGCCTCCTTGACAGTCTGGTAGCAGGCCGTTCCACGGCAAGATAGAACGCCTCCGCTGCCAGAAGGCACAATGCAAACAAAACCACCGGGCGCAATAGACCCTGCACGGGAATGTACGGCACAATCCAGTCGCGGACGGGAAGATGGGTCAGATATAGGCTGAATGAAATGCGCCCCAGCCAACGGACAGGTGGCGTGGAAAGCAGGTCGGATACCACGTTGCAGGTAAGTGCGACCACCACCAATATCAGGCATCCGCACACGGCTAAAGGTTGGGCGACAATACCAGGCAGCAAACCGAAACCGCTTTGGCAAACCAAGACGATGCCACACAGGGCGAGCGGTACGGCAACGACGTCGCGCATCGTCTCGCGCCCGTTGTCCGTAAGCCGTTTCGCCAACGCGACGCCAAGCGCGAACATGGCCATGTGACGCAACGGCGGCCACTGCGTCCACTCCGACAACAGCACGCATGCGAGCGCAATGGGTGCCACGAATCGCATGTCGGTGGCGATGATGACGTATACGGGCAGGGCGAGGCTGAAAAGCAATTCCCAGCACATGCTCCATGATGGCAGGTCGACCATTGCCAATGTGGAACCGTCCACTCTGGTGCCGGCGGTGGTCATTGAAAGCATGTCGAGTTGGGTGAGCAGATTGTGGAGCCAGACTGATGGCGAGGATGTGCTGAACGCGTTTGCGTATTCTTCCGCTTTCCACCCCATATGCATGGCGATTGTGGAAACGATGCAGCAGATCCCGATTACCGTGCAGGTGGGGATGGCGAGTCTGGCGATGCGACGCAGCTGGTAGCGAGACCAGTTGTATGTGTCGATTCCGACGCGTAGCGGAACGATGGAAAGTACAAGTCCGCTGAGAATGAAGAATAGGGTGACGAATTGGGCGCCTGGCAATAGTTGGCGGAGGGCGCCTCCCGTGTAATGGTATGCGACCACTGCCAGGGCCGCGAGTCCTCTGAGCCCGTCCAAAGCGTATATGCGTGTGTCGGAGTCCTTCTCTTTTTCGTTCACGGGTGTACCCTATCACGTGCGCTGGCTGTCATACATCCGCCTACGTGCGTTTGGCGTGCGTTGTTCGGCGTGCGTTCGACAACAGTGCCATCGTCGAACACGACGCCACATAACTTCCATTCGTCTCTCTTCCCCGCCCGACTGTAGTGTCGGATCATATGGAGATCCGCGAATACGACATGATGACGGACGAGGCGCGCGGCATCCGCACGGCGGCGTTCGTCGTGGAGAAGGATTATCGTCCGGAATTCGACGAATGGGATGAGCCGGGCCGAGCCACGCATCTGCTGGCTTTTGGAAACGGCCGCGCCGTGGCGACATGCCGTCTCTACCCTGATCTCGACCATGCCGATCAACCCGGACGTTGGGTGATTGGTCGTTTGGCCGTGGTCGCCGACGAACGTGGCCATGGTATCGGCAAGACGGTGCTGGCCGAGGCGGAACGTCTCATCCGGAAGGCCGGTGGACATGTTGCCGCCGTACACTCCGAAGATAAGAATTTCGCGATGTATGAACATCTTGGCTACCGCATCACCAGCGAGCTTTTCGACAACGGTACGCATGGTTGGCTGGTCAAGGCATTGAACTGAATCCGGAGGAAGCGGCCATCACCTGCGAAAGCGTCCGACACGCGGTATCAGGTGATGGCCGCATATGGCATAATAGACACTTGGCGGAAAACCTCGGGTTTTATCGCCGTTCCCCCATGGTGTAATGGCAGCACACGGGTCTTTGGAACCCTTTGTCTTGGTTCGAGTCCAGGTGGGGGAGCAAAAAGGACTATGTCTAGGGGGCTATTCCGACCCCCTAGACATGACCGGTCCGAGTCCACCTATTCGTACTGGCACCCTCTCGGATACGGCTCGTCCGAATCCATCGCCTACGACCGAAATCTTGCCGTGCGGACGGCCTTTTCTTCGTGATTTGCTTGATTCCACGGTGCAAGGCGGCAATAGGTTGTGTTGAGCCAATGGATTAGCGATTATTCACAGATTGTGCATTGATTGCGCCTACCGTATGATTCGCAGTGTTGCAGATGACGGGGATTAGCCTACCGTTTCGGACAATCTCCGTGCGAACAGCGGAAGGCGCAAGACGCGCAAATGCTCGATTTCTTCGCTCATGGTACGCGGCGGATGGCGTTTGGAGCTGACCAGTCTGCGCATGGCGTCCATCGCTTCTTCTGGATGTGCATCGAACACGGAGGTAAGGAAAACATCCGGCGATTGAGCGTGCAGTCCGTACCTGGAAAGTTCGTCTGCGGGGAAATCCTTGAGGTTGAATGTAACGATGGTTTCCGCACCGGCCCGACGGGCGGCCGCGACCACATGCCCGTCGTTGGGGTCCGACAAATTCACGTCCGGTTCAAACCGCTCCCAATCCTCCGCCATGGCCATCGGAAAGGCCCTGCAGATCGCGTCAAGAAAACCGCGGGCCCGGACGTCGGGCACATGCCGCACTTCCATGATGGCCAAGCGTGCCTCGTCCATGACCCTCGCAGACCATGCTGGCTCGCACAGACCAGCCTCGGCCAAGCTAAGCAGTGGGTCGATGATCCACGTAGGTACGAACAGGTTGGCGTCAAGCAGCGCAATCATAAGGGCACTCTACTTATCGAACCGGGACAGGTAATCCGAATAGTCGATGTCGTACGCGCCGTCCTCATCGGCGATGGAACGCATCTCATCCAACGCCTTGGATGTGGCCTCGTCGCGCCTGCGCTTGTAGTCGGTCACATCCGAAAGCCTCAGGAAACGGTAACTGCGCTCCCCCATGCGGGTGTACGGAATCATGCCCGCGTCCAGCATGCGTGTGAGCGTGCGTTGGGAGACCCCAAGAATACGCGCCGCCTCGCCAGTCGTGATACGCTCGTCATCCGCCACCGCCCGTTCCGGCTCTGCAAGCAGAAACTCCCTAACGCGCCTGTAGTCGTCCGGCGTCAACGGGATACGCGTGCCGTCCACCCCTTGCAGGAACGCTCCGGGAACTCCGCCAGCAGAGCGCCGTGCCTTAGACCTCGTCCTATGGACTTTGCCACCCATCATCATGGTCATCGCAACCACCTCCATCTGTTTTCATCATGCGGCAAATGGACACAATGGACAATATGTGGATCGGGATAATCTAGACTGCTTTCAGGTTCACCGCGGCCACCTTGACCGATACTTCTCCTTCTTCGGCGAATCCTCGTCGCCGTCGGCAATCGCGGTTTCGGAGGTCTTGCCGTTTCAGTAGCTCCAGTTGTTCCAATGCAGGCTCGCTCGGTCCGCGTTGTAGCCGAACGGAATCATGACGAACCGTTTTCGCGAGCGGCGAGAACGGCATTGCGAAGATCCCTCGACCCTGCCACCCCATGGATCGTCCCTCGCTTGGCATGCGCAGGTATCGAAGACTCGCCAGATCCGTACAGCATCATTGCCTTGCGATTCCGGCGAAACGTCAAATCGGCCATGAGCGGCCAAAACCTCTTGACGCAAAAAACAACGCCGCCTTATAATCAGCCCATACTGCCGATAGATCGAATCGTCTGCAACCGAATCGAGAGGAGGCGAAATCATGTATGACGAGATTCCGAGTCTGCTGTATGTCGCCGGAGCTTTAATCACCGTGCTTTCATGGACTCTTTTCGCATTCTCGAAAACCATCCGTCCAGAAGGTCGAAGAGCCTTCATCCTGTGCCTCTCCGTTATCTGGATATTGTTCTTTGCGAGTTCGACACTGGCACTCGTGCCATATCCGCTTTTCGAGGCGTACTCAGGATTCATGGATCCCGATGTCCTCGATTTCTATGACCAGCCGGTCATACGGCTATTGCCGGCGGTGACCTGCGGAGTGAACCTGTGCGTGTCGGCAGGCTGTTCCATGGTTCTTGTAGGCAAGCGTTCGAAGCGATAGGCCTTCGCTCCGGATGCCGACGGAAGGTCAATCCCCACTGGTGCAAAAAAGGCCGAGTCCGTCCACGTCGAGACCGACAGAAATCCATTGGTCTTTCCATTCAAAACGACGCAAAGTCTGCCGTTCGCGTTGAGACCGGCAGACGAGCCGCACTTCTTCTGCTTGAAACGACGCAAACCGGGCTGCCAGCGTTGAAATCAACAGAAAACCGTTGACTTTTCTGCTCGAAACGACGCTGCGGCAGGCTGCGCAACAGAATATATGACCGTTTTTTATTCTTTCTTTAAGATGAACCGATGAGTCTACAATAGAAATGGCGATTGCGGCATGACGTACGCATACTTTCCTGCCTATAGTGAAGGCACAACAGAAAAACAACAGAAGATACAGAGACAAGAAAACAACGAAGCGACGAGCCGCGCGACGCAGAAGAAGACAAGAGCAAGAAGACAGGCGGCCGTCCGAAAGGAAACACCATGAAGAACGACACCTTCAACCAGATCATCAACGCCAACCTCGCCTCCATCGACCCGGGCTTCGGCCAGTTCGCACTCGCCAAGGCCTCCTCCGACCTGATGAAGAAGGTCCTCAACAAGTAAGGCTTTCCGATTCCAACGAATCACATGGCGGGCTGCCGCGGTTCCCAACGGACCACGGCAGCCCGTTTTTCGTATGAGGGTTCCAGTCCGGATTGCCACCGGGCCCGACGCCCGCATCCGGGAATCCTACGGCCATTGAGTTTTCCGGTCGAACGGCCCCCTCAGCCTCCGGCCGGTGCGGTATGGGTTTGCCCAACGCGCCGACCGCATACACCGACGTATGCCGACGATGGCGGGTTCCAGTCCGTCATTCGGCCGCTTCAGCGGCGTGGCGGCGGCCGCGTCTACCGCAGTGGTCGTGGGCGGCCGCCTGGGCTATCGGGCATATGAGGACCACAGGACGGCCATGGCGCGCGGAACGTGCGTGTCGGCGGCCGCCGATCTGGACAGGGCCGCCAAAGAGTGTAGGAATCTGCTCGGCGCGGACGCGACAAAGTCGGCAAGACCCTCGAGCATCATACAGATCGACCGGAGCCTGACCGCCAAGGCCGGCAGGCTCGGCCTGAAGGTGCCCAAGCTCAAGGGCGAGGTCTTCGAATCCGCGGTCATCGAGCGCCACAGACGGCGCGAGGAAAGCGTCGACCCGCCGCTATCTCGACAGGTCCCGGCTCGATGACAAACTCGCGGAAGCGAACTGATCATCGTGCCATGGACGGCCATGGTCCAAAGTGCACATCTTTTCGGGCACTACCGAGAAGGTCCCAGCTTTACAGGGGGTATTAATGACCTTTATCTCACGGGCGGCGCGCTATGTGCTCAGAAAACGAGTGCGCACCGCGGTGCTGTTCATTGTGCTGACCATCATAACGGCGAGTATGCTGTCCGCAACCGCGGTTTCTCAGGCAGCTCAACATGAGGCCGGACAGATTGAAAAACAGGCGGTCAGCGGATTCGTGCTGGCCAGTAACCTGCAAGGCAGCATGCTGACGCCTCGCGGAGGCGGAATGGTTCGTCCCGCTGATGTGCAACGAATCTCGAAGCTGTCCGGGGTTGGCTCGTGCATGGTCAGGCAGAACGCCACCGCCGATCTCGTGGGAGCCAGCGTGGTGAAGGTCCCCGGCGGCGATGATTACGATGCGGAGAAAGAACAGCAGTTCGGCAATACGGCCAACGTCATAGGCACAAACGATTCGTCAAAACTCAATGTGTTCACGTCCCACACGCTCGGCATGGTCGAAGGACGTCATCTAAAGGCGTCCGATAAGCATATGTCGATGGTCCATGAGGATCTCGCCAAAACCAATGGGCTTAAAGTCGGCGATACCCTCACGCTCAAGGCCAATCCATATGATGCCGACAATGAGTCGCATTCGACGGCAACTGTCAAAACCACCATCGTCGGAATATTCAAAGGGGACAGCGACAGAAAGGTATCCAGCCGCGCGGAACTCACCTCCAACACTGTGTACACCGATTTGGACACTACAAGTACTCTGTACCAGTACAAGGCCGGCAAGGAAATATACCAGGATGCCACTTTCGTTCTGGACAGGGGTGTCGACGTGGAGAAAACCATGGAAGCGGCGAAGAAGCTTCCGGTGGATTGGAACAACTACCAGATCACGCGCAATGACCAATATACGTCGAGCATGCTGAATGCCGCCCGAAGTGTGCGCTCCATGATGCGCGGCGCTTTGATCGGCGTGACCATCTCGGCAGTGATAGTCCTCAGCCTCATGCTCTTGCTGTGGATGAACGACCGACGTCAGGAGATGGGCGTATTGGTGTCCCTCGGCATCGGCAAGCCATCCCTGATCGCCCAATATCTAACCGAGATGATTCTGATCGGCCTGCCGTCCCTGGTCCTCGGATGGCTGTGCGCACGGGGAGCGGCCCAATGGCTTGGCACCTCGGCCCTCCGTTCCGTGAACGCCTCCGCGGCGAAGGAACTGAGCAGCATGGGACAGGTCGGCGGCGATCTTGAGTCCAATATGTCGGTTCGTACCTTGGATTCGCTCACGGTATCGATCGACACAACCGCCGTACTGTATGTATCGCTCGGCCTGCTGGCGGTGATGCTGGTATGCGTCGCCATATCGTGCATACCGATGCTGCGCAAGTCGCCACGAAGCCTGTCGGAGCTCCGATGACGGGCATGAACGTGTGGAAGCGTGCCACGCTGGCAATCGTACGTAAACCGGTACGCAGCGGAATCATCGGACTGTTGATGCTGATGGTTTTCACCAGTCTCGTGGCTCAGGTCGGAGCGTCAACGGCGCTTCAGAAAATGTCCGACGATATCGGCGGAAGCCTGGGAATAGGTTTTACCGTCGACACCGGCGAGAATCCCGTCAGCCCAAAGGAAGCGAGCCGGTTCTCACGCATCCCCGGCGTAGGGAAAACCGTTTACGAACGTAAGACCCTGGCGCAGGTGGATGGCGCGCATCCGGTTGTCCCCGAACATGGTCCTCGACTGGATTCCGGCCTATCCACGCAGGTCAGCGTGCTGGGCACCACTGACTCCTCGTTGTCCGAAGAGTTCCAAAGCGGCCTGTACCGGTTGGAACAAGGACACCACATTTCAGGTAATGGCCGGAACGTACTGATTCACCGGGATTTCGCACGTGAGAATGGACTATCGGTGGGATCGACCTTCCGACTCAGTCAGGAAGGCCGCGATTCCACCGTTCGCGTGGCCGGAATCTTCTCTGGCAATGTACAGGCACAGAGCCCTATGCCATCGGACGCATCGGAGAATCTCATCTATTCGGGCGCTCAAGTGGTTTCCGCGCTGACTGGAGAGGAACGGGTCGGCACGATCCGGTGCCTCTCGGATAATCCGCGGGATCTTTCCGCAGCAATGGCCCAAGCAAAAAAAATCGCCGGAAGCGAGTATGGCGTCACCGATGACTCGGCGCAGCTTTCCGGCGTGCTGCAGTCGGTGGAAACGGTACGCGATCTGGTCCGCATGGTGCTGTTGTCCGTCTGCCTGGCCGATGTGCTGGTATTGGGCATGGCGCTTGTCTTCTGGATTCGCTCACGCATCCATGAGATAGGCACCCTTCTGGCCCTCGGCATCGGCAAGATGCAGATTATCGCCCAGTTCGCGATCGAAACCGGTCTCATGGCTGTGGTCGCCGCCCTGTGCTCGCTGGGAACGGGCTCCCTATTGTCCGGTTACGTGTCCTCGCTCCTGCTGCACGATTCGGGAGTCGCACCTCTTGAATCATTGCAGGTGGAGGCTCTGCCGCCAGAACAGACGCTGCTCATCCTGCTGCTCGGATGCGCGGTCATCGCAATCGCGCTTGCCGTGTCGTGCGCCGCAGTGCTGGCCAAATCCCCGAAATCCATTCTTTCCTCTATGCGTTAGGAGATACTAATCATGACTATCTGTCTGCAATTGGACCATGTCAATTACTCATATGGCGCGGCGAAGATTCGCGTTCTTTCGGACGTGAACGCAGATTTCGAATCCGGAAAGATGTATGCGATAACCGGTCCATCGGGAGCGGGAAAGAGCACTTTGCTGTCTCTGTTGGCCGGTCTGGATGCCCCCTCTGATGGAGTGGTTCGTTTTGAGGGCGAGGATATAGCTACGACGGGTTATTCAAAGCACCGTCGCGAGCACGTGTCCTTGGTGTTCCAGGACCATAATCTGATCGACTATCTCACCCCCGAAGAGAATCTGCGCCTGGTCAATCCCAAGGCCGATATGAAGATCCTCGAGGATCTGGGGCTGAGCCGTGAGGAATCGAAGCGCAACATCATGCACTTGTCGGGTGGCCAACGTCAGCGGGTGGCGGTCGGCCGCGCCCTAGTGGCGCCCGGCCGCGCGATTCTGGCGGATGAACCGACTGGCAGCCTGGATCCGGAAATGACTGATGAGGTGATTGATCTTTTGCGGCATGCCGCTCATCAACTCGGTAAATGTGTCATTGTGGTGACGCATTCCAAACGTGTCGCCGATTCCGCCGATGCCGTTTACACCCTCAGACATAAGAAGCTAGCCAAGGCATAGCACTCTCGCACAGACCACGTCTTCCGTCGTGGCCGGCAAGAACCGCGCCAATGTCCCTTCCGCCATCGTCCTCGGCTGCGAAACGGGTGTCGGGATTGCGTCGTGGATCGGTGACGTTTTTGGGACTCGTCGCCGATCCACGACGCCCATGCCGACCCCCGTCCTGATTCGCACTCGCCCCGATCGGACCACACGCCCGTCCGGCATCGACAGAAGTAAGAACGGCCGGGACATGCCCCGGAAAGAAACGAACCCGCCTCATCGAAAAGGAACCAAAAATGACCGCACGACACATCGACGCCACGGACAAGACGGACGGAAGCCATGTCGTCAAGATCCTATGGAACGAAAACGACAGCGAACGGGAACTGACCGTCCGCATGCCGGCAGCCGGAACGGACGCCACGGACCGCGTGGACGTGGACCTCCTGCCCGTCCCGGGAGAGGATCCCGCCACGACGATGGACGATGCCGTCGCGGCGTTGGAGGGATTCCTCGGCAACAACAAGTACATCCACATCGATGGGGACGACGTCAGAAGCGTCTGCGCCGGCGCCCTGACCACGGTCATCCGCGTGGAAAGCGGGTCGTCGACGGGCATCGTGGAGGCGCTCGACGGACGGTTCCATGATTCGAGCGTCGCGTCCGACGAGGTCACGGGAGCGATAATCGCCATCGAAGGTCCGAAGAGCCTCCAACTGTCCGACGCCACGGCGATCGTCGGCGGCGTGCAGAAGCGCCTCACCGACAAGGTCGAGATCATATGGGGCCTGAATTTCACCGACGAGGACGTCCTGCGCGCCACCGTACTGCTCGCAATACAACAGAAATAAAGAACACGACGGGTTTGCATGCAGGAAAATCAAACATCATCGGAATGCCTGTTGCACTTACAAGTACGAGTCCCCATGCTAACCGCTGGTTTCCATGTCACCGGGGCGTCTTTTATCCGTTTATCCGCGTCAACACGACCCGCACGGTCAGGCAATTCGGGTCGGACTCCCCTGTGGTTTCGCTGAAGAAAACCGGGGGTGCTACCCAATCAGCTGTTGTGGGATTTGCGCCAGATGAGATACGAGTAAACATACATGGCTGCGACCGAGCCAATCGCAAGCACCATAATCACTGCCAGAATCCAGGTTTCAGGCAATATACCTCCTAAAAATCCCAGCACAATCAGGCTAACGCCCACCACCATGAAACAGGCTCCGCCGAAACGGTGGGTGCGGCGCCAGTTGTCGGGGTCGTCGAGCGCCCATGGCGTTTTGATGCCGAGCGTGTAGTTTTGCCGCACACGAGGTAGATAATTACCCATGCCGATGAAGAACGCGCCGATCGCCCCGGACACGATGACGTTGACCGCGCCCTTGCCAGGAAGGAGGTTCCAGACGGTGAGTTCCCCAAGCCAGCTGATGGCGCACATGAATACCGTGAACGAGATCACGAATCCTTGGTAGAATCCGCCGAACTTGGCATATGCGGCACCTTTCGGATCAATGCGCGGCACCACATAGAACAGTGCGAGAAACGTCAATGGAAGCGCACCCAGAACGGATGCCATCCAACGTGGCCCCCATCCATTCACACCGCCGTCAGCACCCCAATGCATGGGAATGCGCTCAGGTAGCCCCGGCATGGCGGCAAGATGCGCCACGACGTTCAGCACGCAAAGCAGCATGAGAACGACCCATACACGGGCCGGAATACCGGTCGAGGCTTTGGTTGTCTCGGGTTTTTCCTGCTTTTGCATTGTCAGACCTTTCATTGCCTGTCTTCCGGATCGTCCGCGAAGCCCATGAACCATCCGACCAAGTCCTGCATAACTGTGGTATTGAGGCTGTACACGATGTTCTGCCCATGTCGTTCGTCCGTTACGAGACCAGCGTTCCTAAGAGTCGCCAGATGGTGACTGAGCGATGGCTTGCTGATGTCGAAATGCTCCGCGAGCTCCCCCGCGGTCATATCCCCCGCACGCAGCAGCTCGAGGATACGACGCCGCGTGGGGTCGGCGAGTGCCTTGAACCCTTCTCCTGCCATCATCGCTCTCTTTCCAGTATCGGATTGCGATATTCATCCTACCAGATATTTAGACGTTTGTCTAAATATCTAAAATACGGAAGTCTGAAAACGTCATGGAAACCGGAATCTCGTTTTTTCGGAGCAACGCTGATGTCAAGGAACGGCGCCTTCCAGTAGACTCGGCAATAATCCCACGCCATAGGCGGCAACATGGGCGGAACCGCGCAAGACAAGGAGGTCCCGAATGGAATACATTCGAATTACCAGGGACAACATCGATGCAGAGCACGTCTGCTGCGCCATGTCCGACAAACAGGCCCTTGCGAAAAAGGAGTGGCTCAAACGTCGATTCGACGAAGGATTGATCTTCTACCGCAGCGTAGAACGCGGAAAATGCTTCATCGAATATATCCCCGCGGAGAACGCGTGGGTTCCTATCCAAGCGGATGGGTATCTTTACATCGACTGTCTATGGGTCGCCGGCTCCATGAAAGGGCACGGATATTCCAACGACCTGTTACGGGGGTGCGTGAGGGATGCGAAGGAGCAGGGGCGGAAGGGATTGTGTATTTTGTCTGCCGAAGGACGCAAGCGCGAATTCCTCTCCGACGCGAAATACCTTGCGCACAAGGGTTTCATGGTTGCGGACACGTCATCATGCGGAATCATGCTCATGTACCTGCCGTTCGGTTCGGACACGGAGCCTCCGCAATTCAAAGAATGCGCCAAATATCCCACGGCGGATGGTGATGGATTCGTTCTCTATTACACGGACCAGTGTCCGTTCACCCACTACTGGGTGCCACGCGTGGAAGCGGTGGCGGAAGAGCACAGCATTCCATTAAAAACCATTCACATCATCAGCCGTGAGCAGGCCCAGAATACGCCAGCTCCGGTCACGACCTACGCGCTGTTCAAGGACGGCGAGTTCCTGACTCAAGGCATCCAGTCCGACAAGAAGTTCCTGAAGCTCGCAGGCGTACAGGTCTGATGCCGGCCTGACGTTTTTTAAGATGCGGGGGCATCATGACGTTCCGCACGCATTACCATTCGAACAAGTCGGATCGGCCCGTACGGCATGGTGGAAACACCCCCACCCGCGCAACCGTCAGCGTGCAATGCAGCGAAAAGCATAAAGAAAACGGGTTCCGAATGAACCGGAACCCGTATAACGTAAAACCTCGAAATATCTGAAGTGTCAGAAGTATCCGAGTTTCCTAGAAAATCAGGCGAACAGGAAGCCCTGGCCGTGATGTTCCGGATACGTGTCGAACAGTTCGGCAACGGAACCGTCTTCGAACACGGCGCGGATGGCACTTGCCAGCAACGGCGCGATCGACAGAACAGTCAGACCGTCCCAACGCTTTTCTTCCGGAATCGGCACGGTATCGGTGAGCACGACCTCGCGTGCGCCGCAGTTCTTCAGTCGGTCCACGGCCGGGCCGGACAGCACGCCATGCGTGGCGACGACGGTCACCGACTTGGCTCCGGCATCCTTAAGCACGTTGCATGCGCCGGCGATGGTGCCCGCGGTGTCAATCAGGTCGTCGACAAGCACGCAGTCCTTGCCTGCGACGTCGCCGACCACACGGTTGGCGACCGCCTGGTTCGGGCGGGTGATGTCGCGGGTCTTGTGCACGAAGGCGAGCGGACCGCCGCCGAGGCGCTGCGCCCACTGTTCGGCAACACGGATACGACCGGCGTCCGGGGAGACGACAGCGACGTTGTCAAGTTGGTTGGAGAAACGGTCACGGATATAGTCGACCAGCACCGGCATGGCGATGAGATGATCGACCGGGCCGTCAAAGAAGCCTTGCGACTGCGCCGCATGCAGATCGACGCTCATGATGCGGTCGGCGCCTGCGGTCTTGAGCAGGTCAAACACCAGACGGCAGGAGATGGGCTCGCGGCCGCGGTGCTTCTTATCCTGGCGGGAATAGCCCAGCAGCGGGCAGACCGCGGTGATGGAACGGGCGGAAGCGCGCTTCAGCGCATCGATCATGATGAGCTGTTCCATGATGGCCTGGTTGACCGGATTGGAATGGCTTTGCAGCACGAACACGTCCGTGCCGCGCACGGATTCGGTGTAGCGCACGTACATTTCGCCGTTCGCGAAGTCATATGCTGTGGTTTCCAGAACATCGATGCCGAGCTGTTCGGCGACTTCCGCCGCCAGCTTCGGGTGTGCTCTGCCTGTGACAAGGATAAGGTTCTTATCCGGCTTTCCTTCAAGGATTGCGCTCACCGTGTCTCCAAACGTCTGTTCTAGCGAAGTGGATGTGACCCATACTAACCGGCCGCGCAGACCTCACCGACCCCGTGTGTTCGGGGGGCCATGCGGACGGCCCCATCCATCTTCTATCGGTATAGGCCATGTTTACCGATGTATTGCACCACGCCATCGGGTACGAGATACCAGACGGGTTCGCCATGTTCGGCGCGGCGACGCACATCCGTGGAGGAAATCGCCAAAGCGGGAATCTCCAGCGTATCCACCTTGCCTTCAGGTAATTTCACGCCGTCCGGCGAGGAATAACCGGGACGTGTCACGGCCACGAAATGCGCCAGCTCCCACATCTTGTTGGCGTCCTTCCATTGCATGATCTCCGCCACGGCGTCGGCACCGGTGATGAAGAACAGTTCCGCATCGGGATACTGGGCGCGGATGTCACGCAGGGTGTCGATGGTGTAGGTGACGCCGGGACGGTCGATGTCCACGCGCGACACGGTGAATTTCGGATTCGACGCGGTGGCGATGACCGTCATAAGGTACCGGTCCTCCGCATTGGTGACCTTCTTGTCCAACTTGAACACCGGCCGTCCGGTCGGCACGAAGATCACCTCGTCGAGGTCGTACACCCAGGACACTTCGGAGGCTGCGACCAAATGGCCGTTATGGATCGGATCGAAAGTGCCGCCCATGATGCCGATGCGCAACCGGTTGTGCCAGTTGCCTCGTGCGGACCTGCGTCCGGTGGTCACGGCTGATTGCGGCCGGTCTACGGATAGTTCCGACATGCGTCGTTCCGGCTCGACCACGTAGCTGACGGTCAGTTCGGGATCGGCCTCCGCAGATTCCGGCCGCATGCGTTTTGGTCCGGTCATGCGGACGCTCCGCTCTTTTGCGCGCCATCGGCCTGCTGTTCGGCCTGTTTCTCGGCCTGCTGCTCTTTGTCCGCGTCGGCGGTTTCCTGCTCGATGCTGTCCGCGGTCGGTGAGGCGTTGTCGGGATCGATCTTGTCCATATCCTCATCCCACTCGTCCTGCACCACACGTCGAATCTCGGCGAATGTCGGCAGCGGGAAATCCGGCTGGTATATACTGCGGATTCCGGCAACGCGCTCGGTGACACGAATCAGCGTGTCGGTCATGCCGACGATGTCATGATCTCGTTCCATCGCGCTGAACTTGGCGATGTGCTGTTCCATGACCCGCATCTGCTCGTCGATATCGTCAAGCTGGGCGGCATCGGGAGTGATGACGTCCGAAGCGTCGGTTTCGGGCCAGCCGATCAACACCGCGTCGGCGTATTCGAGCGAGGCGCGTTCGTCCGCGGACGCGATACCGTCTTCGACCTGCACAAGGAACACATACCGCACGATGCTCAATCGTTCGGATGCCAATCGCAATCTGAGCATTGGGTCGGTCAAGTCCGCGTTCCATGGGTTCTTGTTGTCCTGCATGGTGTGCTGCATATTGTCCTGCATGACTTCGTCGCTCATTCTCTCACCTGTCCTGTTCCGTAGCCAATCCATTTGGTCGTGGTCATCTCGCGCAGCCCCATCGGACCGCGCGCATGCATCTTCTGTGTGGAGATGCCAAGTTCCGCGCCGAATCCGAACACGCCGCCATCGGTGAAACGTGTGGAGGCGTTGACCATCACCACCGCCGAGTCGATGCGGGCGGTGAATTCCTCGATGGCCGAATAGTCTTCGGCGATGATGGATTCGGTGTGCCCGGTGGAGTGACGGTTGATATGCGCGATGGCCTCGTCAAGCGAGTCGACCACCTTGATGCCGATTTTGAGTGCCAGATATTCGGTGTCCCAATCCTCGTCGGTGGCATGCACGAGTTGCGCATTTGCGATTCCGGCATGTTCGATGATGCCATACGCGCGTTCGTCGGCATGCATTTCGACTCCCGCTGCGGCGAGCGCTGCCGCGGCCTTCGGCAGGAAGCTTTCGGCGATGTCTTTGTGGACGAGGAGTTTTTCGGTGGCGTTGCATACGCCGACGCGTTGGGTTTTGGCGTTGATGAGGATGGGGATGGCTTTGTCGGGGTTGCCGGTGCGGTCGACGTAGATGTGCACGTTGCCGGCTCCGGTTTCGATGACGGGGACTTTGGAGTTGCGTACCACGGCTTGGATGAGTCCTGCTCCCCCGCGTGGGATGAGCACGTCGATGTGGCCGCGTGCTTCCATCATGGCGGTGGCGCCGTCGCGTCCGTATTGGTCTACGGTGGCGATCATGTTGTGGTCGTATCCGTGTTTGGTGAGTACGTCGGCGATGACGGCGAGTGTTGCCGCGTTGGTGTGTTCGGCCGCGTGTCCGCCGCGCAGCAGGACGGCGTTGCCGGATTTGATGCATAGGGAGGCCACGTCGACGGTGACGTTGGGACGTGCTTCGTAGATCATGCCGAGCACTCCGATGGGGACGCGTACCTGCTGCAGGCGTAGGCCGTTTTCCAGATGGTATCCGCGTACGATTTCGCCGATGGGGTCTGGTAGGGATGCCACATGGCGTACGCCTTGCGCGGCGGCGGCGATGCGCTGCTGGTCGAATCTGAGTCGGTCGAGTTTGCCGGCGTCCATGCCGTCGGTTTCGGCTTGGTTCATGTCGAGCGTGTTGGCTGCGGCGATGTCGTCCGCATGCTGGTCGAGTGCGTCGGCGATGGCGTTGAGCAGTTGGTTTTTGGCTTCGGTGTTTGCCTGGGCAAGTTGCGATTGCGCGGTGCGGGCTGCGTCGCCCATGGCGCATACTGCTTCGAACACGTCGGCGTTCATGGCGGTGCCTTGGTTCTGTGGATTCGTCATAGTCTCTTAGAATAGCGCGAAATCACGCCTCGCTGGGCAATGACGGCCATTTTCGGGTCGTTGGTTGCGCGGCGGGACGCGATTTCGTCAGTCGAGGCTGGCGATCAGTGGATTTGGTCGAGTCCCGGGTAAAGCGGGAAGTCTTCGGCAAGCTTGTCGACGCGCGCCTTGAGCGCGTCGACGTCGACGTCCTGTCCTGCGGCGAGAGCGGTGCCGATGATGTCGGCGACTTCCTCGTATTCCTTGGGTCCGAAGCCGCGGGTGGCGAGTGCGCTGGTGCCGATGCGCAGGCCGGAGGCCACGGATGCGGGGCGTGGGTCGAACGGGACGGTGTTGCGGTTGATGGTGATGCCGCATTGTGCGAGCAGGTCTTCGCCTTGTTTGCCGTCCATTTCGCTGTTGCGTAGGTCGACCATGACCAGGTGCACGTCGGTGCCGCCGGTCAGGACGCTGATGCCGTTGTTTTTGACGTCGTCGGCCATGAGGCGTTCGGCAAGGATCTTGGCGCCGTCGAGGGTGCGTTGCATGCGGTCTTTGAATTCCGGGGTGGCGGCGACTTTGAAGGCGACGGCCTTGCCGGCGATGACGTGCATGAGCGGGCCGCCTTGCTGGCCGGGGAATACGGCGGAGTTGAGTTTCTTGGCGTATTCCTGCTTGGCGAGGATGAAGCCGGAGCGTGGGCCGCCGAGGGTTTTGTGCGCGGTGGAGGATACGACGTCGGCGTATGGGACGGGGCTTGGATGCAGTCCGGCGGCTACGAGGCCGGCGAAGTGGGCCATGTCCACCCAGAATTTGGCGCCGACCTCGTCGGCGATCTCCTTCATGGCTTTGAAGTCTTCGATGCGCGGGTAGGCGCTCCATCCGCCGATGATCATGGCGGGATGGGTTTCGAGCGCACGCTGGCGGATGATTTCCGGGTCGATGCGGAAGGTTTCGGGATTCACGCCGTAGGCTTCGGCGTGGTAGAAGCGGCCGGAGAAGTTGATTTTCATGCCATGGGTGAGGTGGCCGCCGTGGTCGAGGGCGAGGCCGAGGACCGTGTCGCCGGGTTTGACGAGCGCCTGGTAGACGGCTGCGTTGGCCTGTGCGCCAGAGTGCGGCTGTACGTTGGCGTATTCGGCGCCGAATAGGCTTTTGGCGCGGCCGCGGGCGATGGTTTCGATTTTGTCCACCTGCTCGCAGCCGCCGTAGTAGCGGCGTCCCGGATAGCCTTCGGCGTATTTGTTGGTCAGTACGGAGCCTTGTGCCTGTAGGACGGCGCGTGGCACGAAATTCTCGGATGCGATCATTTCGAGTCCGTTTTGCTGCCTGGATAGTTCGGCGTCGAGGATTTCGGCGATTTCCGGATCCGCTTCGGCGATGGGCGCGTTGAACATGTCGTTCGGTGTTTGCGCAAGAGGTGATGCAGTCATGAAGCCCTCCTTGACTTCGGAATGATCATCCGCTGTACCGCGGGTTACAGAGCAGTGTACGTGTGAAAACGATCGGAGGAAAACCGGGTTTCGAAACATGTGGGAAATATGGCACCGCCTGCGCGCGAAGACATGGACGGCACGATCGCGGTGCCACGTGGAAAAGCAGGACCTTCCGTCGGCAATCGTATGGGGTCGGCGTCCCATTCCACGGACGCGAGGCGACGTTCTTCCCACCTGTGCCGGTACACTGAGAAGCACGTTTGACGTAATCTGTCCGTTCTATTGCTAAGGAAATCAAGTGACCACGTTCCACAGCACACGCAGCACCACCGATTCGCTTACCTCCAAGCAGGCCATCCGCAAGGGCATCGCCGATGATGGCGGCCTGTTCGTGACCGACTCCTTGGGTGAGACCCATGTGGATATCGCTTCCTTGGCCGGCAAGTCCTACCAGCAGATCGCGTTCGATGTGCTGTCCGTGCTGCTGCCGGACTACACCGAGGCCGAGCTCAAGGAGTGCATCGACGAGGCGTACGGCCCGCAGTGGTCCGACGAGAAGATCACTCCGGTCAAGCCGCTCGGCGATGACTATGTGATGGAACTGTTCAACGGTCCGACTTCCGCGTTCAAAGATGTGGCGCTGCAGATTCTGCCGCGTTTCATGGCGCGCACCACTCCGGCGGATGGCGACGCGGATGAGAAGATCATGATCGTCACCGCCACGTCCGGCGACACCGGCAAGGCCGCGTTGGCTGGTTTCGCGGACGCCGCGGGCACCGGCATCACCGTGTTCTATCCGGAAGGCAAGGTCAGCCAGGTGCAGGAGCTGCAGATGACCACGCAGTCCGGCTCCAATGTGAACGTGTGCGCGGTCAAGGGCAATTTCGATGACGCGCAGTCCGCCGTCAAGCGCATCTTCGGCGACAAGGAGCTTGCCGAACGTCTCGCCGATGATTCGCATGTGGTGCTTTCCTCCGCGAATTCCATCAATGTGGGCCGTCTGGTGCCGCAGGTCGTCTATTACTTCTCCGCGTACGCGCAGCTGCTGGAACGCCAGGTCATCAATGTGGGCGACGAGGTCGAGTTCGTTGTGCCGACGGGTAATTTCGGCGATATCCTCGCCGGCTATTACGCGAAGCTGCTGGGCCTGCCGGTCAAGCATCTTGTGGTGGCGTCCGACAAGAACAACGTGTTGTTCGACTTCCTGACTTCCGGCACGTACAACCGTCAGCGTCCGTTCTTCCAGACCATTTCCCCGTCGATGGATATCCTCATCTCATCGAACCTGGAGCGCATGCTGTATTACATGTCCGACAAGGACACACGTCTGATCTCCATGCTGATGAACGATCTGAGCCAGTGGGGCGCCTACGAGGTTCCCGAGCCGATGATGAAGAAGATTCGTTCCATCTTCGGCACCGGTTGGGCCGATGAGAACCAGGTGCGCGAGATGATCGCGGACTGCTGGAACAAGAACCATTACGTGATCGACCCGCACACCGCATGCGGCTACTACGTCATGCAGCAGATGCCGCGCGATCCGCTCACGCCGCGCGTGCTGCTGTCCACCGCCAGCCCGTACAAGTTCCCGCGCGTAGTCAACGAATCTCTGGGGCTTGACGCGTCCGGCACCGATTTCGAATGCATGGACGTGCTTGCCAAGGCCACCGGCACCACCGCTCCGGCCGCGCTGCGCGGTCTTGAGACCGCCAACGTGCGTTTCGACCATGTCGTTGACATCGACGGTATGGAAGGTTTTGTCGAGCAGGCCGCCAAAGCTCTGTAAAAACTCTGTAAGCGAAGCATACTTTCACATCGTTAAAGCCATCTCCATCGGCCGTCCGCAATATGTGGACGGCCGTTTTTCGTCAAGGCTGCTACAGTTGCATGCTCGGAGGCGAACGAGCATGACAGCACCAACGATACCCGCATCTGAATCGGTACGACAGAAGCAACCGGCACAACAATCGAACCAGCCCGAACAGCCCCGGCGTAAGCATGATCGTCTCATCACCCGTGATATGGCGTTGGTCATGCTTGCGACGTTCTGTTTCATGTCGAGCAATATGCTTGCCAATCCGATCGTTGCCGGATATGCGGAATCGTTGGGCGCGGACGGCATGCTGATGGGCGCGGTGGCCGGGTCGATGAGTTTCATCTCACTGTTCTGCCGCCCTATCGCAGGCAATCTTTCCGACAAAACCAGCAAGCGCACGCTTGTGGCGGTTGGCACGGTGCTCTATTTCGCCGCCGGACTGCTGTACTATTTCGCAAACTCCCCCATCATGCTCATCATGGCTCGCGTGATCAACGGCGTTGGTTTCGCATGCTGCTCGGTCTGCCTGGCCACGTGGATGTCGCTTTTGCTGCCGATCCGGCATATGGGTGCCGGCATGGGATTGTATGGCACGATGAACGCGCTGGCTATGGCGGTCGGACCGGCATTGGGTATTCGCGCGCAAAAATACATCGGTTATCGTCTGACGTTTTTGAGTTCGCTGGTGCTGGCGGTGATCATGCTGATCGCCACACTGATGGTGAAGAATGGCGGACAACCGGTACGCAAAAAGCAGACTTCCATAACGGAGAATCCCTCCACTGCCGTAGACATTGACGGTTCTGCTAGCGCAACCAAAAAGCATCGTTTTTCGATCCGTTCGATTCTGGAACCGCGTGTGGTGCCGTTGTCGCTGACGTTCATGATGTTTGCGATAGCGTATTTCGCGAATCAGTCCTTCATCGTGAATTATGTTCAGTCTCGTCATCTGCCGGTATCGTCCGACCTGTTTTTCATGTTTTACGCGGTCGCGTTATTGGTGTTGCGACTGGGCTTGCGCGACCTGTTCGACAGCAAGGGCTTCCGTTTCTGGCTGACGGTCTGCTCGTTGGGCATGCTGGCGATGCTCGCATGCATGACGTTCCTGTTCAATGATTGGATGCTGTTGTTGGCTGCGATTTTCACCGCTGTCGGCTACGGTCTGATGAGTTCAGTCACGCAGGCGCAGGCCGTGGTAATCGCAGGCCGCGAGCGCAGTGGTATTGCGAATAGTACGTATTATGCGGGTATTGATTTGGGTATGTCGGTTGGTCCGTTTGTGGGTGGTTTGGTGTATGGGCGTTTGTCTGCTGTGTGGTTTTATCCGGTGTTTATGTTGGCGATGCCTGTTGCTTGGTTGATTTATTTGTTGTGTGTGAAGCGTGTTTCGCGGTAGTTGTTGGCATCGTGTGCGAGGTTTCTGCCGTAAACCATTCCAGGCGCGTGTCGTTCTAACTGTTTTTGCGGTCGGTCGTATTTTCCATATACGGCAATATGACCGACCGACGCCCATCCTGGCTCGTGCAAGGCGTCCATGCCGAAGGGGAGATGTCAAGATCGGCCCTTGCCGCCGTATTCCGTTCCAGCCTTTCCGGCTATTTGACTTGGTGGATTTTGTTGCCTTTGACCATGTAGGCACGTCGGGCCATGTCGATCATGGGCTGGTCGAATCGGCTGTCCGTGTAGAATTCGTCCACTCGAACGTTGTCTCCGTAGAGTTCGCGGAATCGTTTGGGCTTGTTGGTGTTGAAGTTGAGGTAGTTTACGTTCAACGTGTTGCCGTCGATGGTGGACGAGACCAAATGTTGCACGCCAAGCCTGCGGCAGGCCTCGCCCACGGTGATGTCGAACGAGGCGGTGAGGATCACATCGTCTTCGCGTGGCTCATACCAGGGTTTGATGTGCTTCATGTTCTGATCCCAGAAGGCGTTGACTAATTCTTCGAATTCCAATGATTCGGCCAGTTCGCTTAAATATCCGTGGCATAGCTTGCCCACACCGTATTCCATTTGATCGAACGTGGCTCGTCCGAGCTTGTATTTGATGGCATAGCGCAGCACCGGGGCGATGTACCGCAATACCTTCGGATTGTATTTGGCCGAAAACAGGTACAGGTCGAACAGGCTTTCTCCGTCATAGATGGTTCCATCGAAGTCGAATACACGCATGTATGCAGCTCTCACTTCCTCGTATGCGCGCATTCAATACGCGCCATTGCATCTCATGCTAAAGTCCGAAGGCTGATTCCTTCTTACACCAAGGTGAACGGCCGGCGACCGCAATGTGCACAAATTGCACATCTCAATGCACATTCGGTTCATGTCACGTTTGGAAGGAGGAACCACCACAACAACACAGTCGGACCGCTATTCGCCCCATAGGAGCCGTTCGCGCTGCTGATACTCCTCATCGAACAACGGCTGGGCCTTCGTGTCGATGAGCTTGGCGAATTCCAGATCCTCATCTCGTTCCACCCGATGCTCAGCCATATTCCATTGGTCATGGTACGTGTAACGCAATGCCTCGGCATCCGTTTTCAGAACATGCGACCGGTAAAGGTCCCGTTCGAATAGAAGCGTATCAACCAGCCATCCTGGCTCGTCCGGAAACTTGCTGATGCCATTGACGTACTCCGCACGATACGCGTCATGGCCAAGGACAGGCAACGCATCGATACGCAAAAGCTCCTTGAACATGATAAGCCGTCCGATTCGACCGTTGCCGTCCGAAAATGGGTGAATCTTCTCAAACGTCCAATGGACACGGGCGATCTGATACGGTTCATCCTCAAGTTTCGTGCACATATCAAACAGCCTGTCCATAAATTCGGGAACATCCTGCGGCAGCGCAGTCCTTGTCGGAGTGACAGGATTGCCAATAAAGTTCGGCCGAGTCTTGTAGCCGCCCACGTTGAAAAGCGAGTCGGAGACCTGTCTGGTGCCCTGCTTGAGAATGGCATGCAGGTGACAGACCATATCCCGGTCCACCGGCTCATCAGCATGGTCGAGAATCCAACGGAACGCAGCGAAATGATTACGGGTTTCCAACGCATCGTCAGGATTGACCTGTTCGCTGCCATCCGTGGTATAGGTACCGGTGGCAAATAGCTGCGCGGTCTGTTTGGCAGTAAGGGTGGAACCTTCCATATGATTGGAATTCCATGCGAACTGGATTTGTGTAGTCGTGTAAATGCCGTCACCATATCGAGTATCACGCTCTCGGATAAGACGCTCCACGATACGTTCCGCCATAACCCCATCCTTCCTTCATTCCGCTCGACTATCCTCCCATGGTAATTCATTTAGGCTAGAAACCGTGGTGGATGTCGTATATCCTGCAGGTTGGTTCCATGTCGAACGTGACCGTGTCGAACTGTTCGGGATGGTGCACGAACGTATCGATCAGCTTCCATTGACGACGGCTGATGCCGATACGATAGTCCGGACGGACCATAAGCACCGGCGCTTTCGGCTGGAGTTCCTCCAAGAGCTGCGCGCGCTGTTCGAAGCATTCATCATCGTCGATCCATACGATCGGCGCGGGTTCATTCTCTTCGCATTCGATGCGTACGCGTCGTTGGATGGTCTGCCATTTGCCCGTCTCACGTCCCCATTTGGTGACAGGATCATACCAGGTGACGACATCGACCAGCATGGGATCCCAGCCGAGCATCGGGTCGAGAATCTGACTGCAGTACGGCTGCCAGGTGGACAGCCACCACAGTTCCACGATACCGTCGACCGCCAACGCATACATCGCGTCGGACAGTTCACTGGATCAATGAATACGCCATGAGCCTACGGGCGTGTGGGCTTTTTCGTTACTGTCCAAGTGGAACGCTTTTTCAGGATTGTACATTTTCGCGTAGGGACTGTCGGGCTTCGCCCAGGTCATGACCTTGTTCACGCCGCCCCTGCGCAAAAGCTTGTCATCCGGAAAGGCGTTGAGCACCCCATCGAAATCCGTGAACACCACAGGCTTGGAAAACATTTTCAACTCCGTCATCACCACTCCCCTTTTGATCGCCAACCATCTTCTGGTCTTGACTCTACGGCTTCCTCACTACGCTTTACCTGACAAATACTGACAGCACCGCCATCGTTTTATTTGCTACACTCGAATTGGTTCGGCATAGACGTCGAGCAACCGCAGACACGAGCATAGGCAACCGCAAACATGGTCCATAGATGCGCAAAACATGATGCGCGAACGCATCTAAAAGCGGTCATCATAACGCAAAGGAGCGAAACATGGCAGTTGAATCATCGCAGATTCCAGAGAAAACCGTCGAACAAATCTTCGACGAACGTTATCCCCTCGACAAATGGAAGGATTCAAACTACTCGATACTCGACAAATTCTCAATGCGCGGCCGCAAAGGCTTCGTCACCGGAGCCGCAGGCGGTCTAGGACGCAACGCCGCAGCCGCACTCGCCCAAGCCGGAGCAGACGTCGCACTAGTCGACCTGCCCAGCCAAGAAGACAAGCTCACCGAACTGGCGAAAGACATGAGCGAACGTTTCGGCACCAACGTCATCGCGCTCACCTGCGACGTCACCGATACGGTACAAGTCGCGGAACTCAAAACGCAATTGGTGGAACAGCTGGGCACCGTCGACTTCGCATTCCTCAACGCCGGAGTCAACGTACCGGGCGACGATCAAGACGCCACCGAAGAAGTATGGACACGCACCATCAACATCAACCTCAACGGCACCTACCGTACCGGCCGCATCGCGCATGAAATCATGCGCGAACACGGTCATGGCGGCTCACTGATCTTCACAGCCTCCCTGTCCGGACACAACGCGAACTACATGATGGGAAGTCCGACGCCGGTGAACGCGTATGGCGCCACCAAAGCGGCCATCATGGAACACTCACGTTACCTTGCCGCAGCGCTCGCCAAGGACGGCATCCGTTCCAACACCATCTCCCCCGGATACGTGTGGTCTGGAATTTTCAATGGCCGTATCGACATGCCTGGCCACGACGCTATGCTCGAAGTCGTGCCAATGCACCGTTTCGGCACGAATGACGAGATTGCCAGCACGGTACTCTTCCTCGCCAGCGACGCCTCCTCGTACGTTACTGGCACTGATATTCGCGTAGATGGCGGCTACAGCGTCTTCTAACCTCTAACAACCATCTAGCACGTTGAGGCCGGCCGTGGCTCACAGCCCTCCGACCGACCTCAACAGGCGCCTATTCGCGCTTTATATCGGCACGAAGTCCGAAGAACCGTAAGAAGCAATCACGTCGGCATCAATTCGCCAGTAGCCCGACAGCATTTGACGTTTCCGTTGTTGTCGGATGCCGATCTGACTGTGCATCGTTTGTATGGTGCGTATGGTGAGAAGAAATTATACGGCAAGGTCTATGAGGGTGTGATTCGTTCGACTTTCGTGATCGATGGTGATGGAGTGATTCGTGTGGCCCGAATCCATCCTCGCTACAGCAATCACGAACGCTTCTTGGGAATCCTTGTACAAGCCGGTTCCCACGGCGGAGCACATCGCGCCGCCAAGGCCGCCGAACTCGTTTACTGCGACGTTTTCGACAGGGATGCCCAGCACGTCGGCAAAGACAAAACATCATCACCTCGATGTGCATTGTCCTCATCTCGCTTATGCATGGCAGATTCGCGGACTTGTACGGAGGCATCTCAGCTATGCCACAAGTCATCGCTCAACCTCTTTCCAACCATGATTGCGGCCAAGAGAACGCCCACTTGGCCGCAATCACAAAACCTACACATCGAGAAAACCCGAAGAATGATACGAGCTGTCATCCGCAACCGGAACATCATCCTGTTCTTATCCTGCAACAACAATCACTGCTATGTTGCCGAAGCCTACGACTACAGACCAAGCAAACGGTTTCCGGAATCACTCCCATCTTGCTGATACGACGCTTCTCACACGCGTACCCCGCCTGTGGATGCTCTCGGAAAGAACACTCTCATTCACAAGAGATGCAGGAATGTAATCACCCGTCCGCTCATCTTTCTTGTTCACCTGTTCCGACAAGCCCAACGCCACCGCTCATCACCAGCAAATAAAATCAAGCCACTTTTCGCAGATTCCACCACATAGGCAGCACTCGCCACATGGTTGAAGGCCTCACCTGCTATATCCAGTTTTGATTTTGTATGACTCCGCCGCTTTTCGTATGACGTGTTCCTGTCGCTATGTCTATGGGTGTAGTCCACGCGCTTCGCCGTAAAATTCCTTCGTATGATGTCGTCATAGAAATCCGACTGCCGGGCACGACGTCCCTTATGGAAGTCCATGTAGTATTCAAACCCACATAGATGGGCAAAACGCCTTTAGTAAACCTGATGGCAACTTCGCTACCGTCATCACATTGAAGAATCAACCGTCCCGAGGAAAGCAACCGGGCATATGCGGGACGGATTTCGTCCCTTACTTTCCGAAGCCACTCCGCCTTCTCTTTGCTGTGGTCAGCCATCATTGCCCTCCGAATAAAAAGAAGGGAACAGATCTTTTCGGATCTGTTCCCTTGACGGGTCTGACGCCCACTGCTTGGGCGGTTCGCCACGCTCTCGCGGGACGTTTCGCTCACCCTTCCGCTTTCCAACGGTTTCGCACGGGTGGTATGCTACGCCTCCCTTACGGTTTCCACGTCTCCGACGTGGCGGAGGTATCCGGCAGTAACCTCTCGCAAGCCTTCCGCCGCCCCGACCGACGGCAAGCCGGTTTGGGGAATGGCACAAAACTTGTCATCCCAATAATAGCCCATGCACAAACAAAACCGTTCCGCTCACATCGAAATATTCGATACCGCGCTTGCTTTGGAACGAGAAAAATAGATCGTCGCGCAACGAGTCAAGCAAGCCGCGCGCACGTAAGGCGGGTATGATGACGCCTATTCGCGCTTTGTATCGGCACGAAGTCCGAAGAACGGTAAGGAGCAATCATGTCCGACATCAATTCGCCAGCGACCCCAACAGCGCAGGACTCCCCCGCATCCGCACGACTCGAAGCGGGATTAACGGCCCCGAACTTCACACTTCCCAGCGACAACGGCGATAGCATTACGCTCTCCGCATTGCGCGGTCAGAATATCGTCTTGTACTTCTACCCTGCCGCGATGACTCCTGGATGCACTACTGAGGCCTGTGACTTCCGGGACAACCTCGCGCGCCTGCGCTCCCGCGGATTCACTGTGCTCGGCATATCAAAGGATCCGATGGACAAGCTCGTCCGGTTCCGCGAGCGCGATCATTTGACGTTTCCTTTGTTGTCGGATGCCGATCTGACTGTGCATCGTTTGTACGGCGCGTATGGTGAGAAGAAGTTGTATGGCAAGGTCTATGAGGGTGTAATTCGTTCGACTTTTGTGATCGATGGTGATGGGGTGATTCGTATTGCCCGATATAACGTGCGTGCGAAGGGTCATGTTGATTCTTTGCTGCGTGCGCTTGACAAGCTAGATGGTTCAGTTTTCTAGTCTGGAATGCTTTGTTGTTTTGTTTGTGGATTAGCTTTTCTATGTGAAGGATGCAAGCTGACTCATGCGCAGAGCGAGAAGTGCTCAGATTGGAAATGCTCTATCTCGTAGAAGAACCGAAAATCTCGTCGCTCCCCTTGCGGAGGCGGTCATGAATTCTCCAAAAGGCGTAGCGTATTCCGGTAACGGTTTTCGATCAATGACACCATTACCAAGGTCGCGGGAACCGGTGTCACGATGATTATCGTGACACATGAAATTCGATTCGCCAAAAACGTATCCGATCGCGTCGTTTTCGTGGACAAAGGTGCAATCCTGGAGCAAGGTACGCCCCAGGAAGTGATTGACCATCCCCAGACGGCACGAGTCCAGGAATTCCCCAGCAAGATGGCGCTGAAATAACAGTTACCATCTATTCCACAACCTTGTCCGGTACGAAGAGCCGCCCTTTCGATGGACGGCTCTTCACATATAGCGTTTTTTATAAAATTCTTATTTGCTGAAATGCCCGAGAAGTAAAAAAGACGACTCAATCTAAAGATTATCCCCTCTGGCGCAGTAGACTTTTCCTATCAACATTCTACAAAGATGTCCGGGAGATTCGAAATGGTAGACTGCACACCTGATCCAAACCTTTTGGAATCGATGCGGTCCGTCGGATACAGCCTGAACACCGCGGTGGCGGATATCATAGACAACTCAATCGCCGCCCACGCCAAAACCATCAGCATCCGCTACTTCGACCACGGCGAAGATCCGTATGTGGCAATCATTGATGACGGTGACGGCATGGACTATGAGACGGCCGTGAACGCGATGAAACTCGCCGGAACCAACCCGAACGCCAAGCGCAATGCCAACGATCTAGGCCGTTTCGGACTCGGTTTGAAGACCGCATCCCTTTCACAGGCACGTTCCGTCATGCTTTCCACCGTTCAGCACGGACGTCAGAATACGCTCCGATGGGATCTGGACCACGTCGCACGAACACGCGAATGGGATCTCGAGACCTTGGATGAAGAGCAGACCAATCTTGAATTGCCTCGAAAGGTGCGGGATCTCATGCCCAGCACGCATGGCACATGCGTGCTATGGCGTAACCTGGATCGTCTGGGAAACGTCGCGGGCGATTCCCTGCAGGATATAGACCAAGCCATGCTCGAACTGTCCGGGTATCTGGGTCTCGTGTTCCACAGGTTCCTCCACCCATATCCTGAGGATGAAATCGAACGCATCTCGATAACCGTGAACGATGAGCCCGTGCCGGAACGCGATCCTTTTCTCGTGAACAACCTTGCCACGCAGCGGCAACGGATGCAGCGCATCCCCGGCACCGACGCCACGTTGTGCGGATATACGCTCCCCTATCAGAACAAACTGACCATGGAAGACAGAGGTCTTCTTGATCTGAAACAGGAAAAAGGACACACGCTGTTCGATACCCAAGGTTTCTATATCTACCGCGCGTACCGGCTAATCACCTGGGGCAGCTGGTTCCGCCTTCTCACCCGCAAGGAAGCAACGAAACTATCCCGCGTGCAAGTCGATATCCCGAACAACATGGATGACGAGTGGACGCTTGACATCAAAAAGTCGCAGGCCACACCTCCGAAGACCATACGAGACGCGATGAAACGCTACGTGGAGAAATTAGCCGCTCCCAGCCGCCGCACGCAGCAGTTCCGTGGACGCAAGACGTCGAACGATCCGGAAGCCCGCATCTGGGACGTCATCAGTGACAGGGACGGCTCTTTTCGATATGAGATCAACACGGACAATCCATATGTGAAAGGATTCATCGACAACCTTTCCAGGGAGCAGCGCCGCGATTTCAGCGGGATGATAAAAGTATTCGCAGCAGCGTTCCCGTACAACGACGTACAATCACGACTCTCAGTGGACGAGCATGGAGCGGAGAACGGTCTGACCGATGATGAGATACGCGAATGCGCCCAAGACATGTGGATGCTTGCAAACCAGTTAAAGCACATGAGCGCTTCAGCTTTTGTCGAGAAATACAAATCCAAAGAGCCGTTTTCCTTATGCCAGAACGCCGAAGAAATCCTAATGGAGGTATCACATGCGTAATAAATGGGAAAAAGTCAAGGCTAAGGTGAAGCTTGTTCTGATGGTGGATGACGATGATGACCAAGCTCCTTCCGAACAGGATATTGAGGATGCATTAAAAATACTCGTCTCTCGAAAACCTGAACTACTAGAAGATTCCGAGGGATACAACCGCACTTTCCGCGAATTACGTAACGAGTTAGTTCCGAAAATAGACGAAGGTATAACTCTCACTGACCAAAACTCGGCATGGAAACCATGGCTGTCAGATATGCAGTCATCTGATACTTGGGAAACCCCTCGATCAGATTCGTACTATCAGTACCTCGTCATGGATAAGAATTCCAGCTATTCGACTCTCGACTATACCGCCAATGAGATAGTCAAACTGTTGGCAGATCCACGTCGCGATCAACCGGCAGTTTCCAGAAAAGGTTTGATTCTAGGAGACGTGCAGTCCGGAAAGACCCGTACCTATATCGCTCTGATGAACAAGGCCGCTGACTGTGGATACCGTCTCATCATCGTATTGACCAGTGATAATGAGAATCTGAGACAGCAAACACAGGAACGTATCGATACTGATTTCATCGGCTGGCAGGATGGAATACGAGTGGGCATCGGAAAGTACCAGCAGAACATTGCGCACCCCAGCCAGCTCACTAACGAAAATGACTTCGTGGCAGCCTACGATAAGGCATTCCATAGCTTTCCACGCCCAACATGGAACAGCGCCGCCCCCTGCGTGGCGGTGATAAAGAAAAACGCGTCAATTCTCTCCAAGTTCAATAAGTGGTTCGACAGTCCCGAATTCGACAAGGATCTGCCCGTGCTCATCATTGATGATGAAAGCGACTACGCATCTGTCAATTCCGCCAAACTGGATGATTCTCCCACACGAATCAATTCGCTGATTCGCGACCTGTGTCAAATCAGTTCCCGAACTTCTTACGTTGCCGTTACGGCAACGCCTTTTGCGAATATCTTCATCGACGATGCGGATGAAAGTGATCTGTTCCCACAGGATTTCATTCACATACTTAAATCCCCCGACGCGTACATCGGAGCAAAGAAGTTGTTCGGCGACATGGATAGCGTTCCCGAAGATTCGAGTTGCGTGAGAGAGATTGATGAGGGTGAACTAGAAAGTTGGCTACCCGTATCGCACGGAAAGAACTACGACATCGTAGATCCCGAATTGGATGACCAAGTCAAGCATGCCGTCTGCACCTTCATTAATGCGTGCGCTCTCCGTCCCAACGCGGAAGACGAACAGCAATCCATGCTCATCCATATGTCACGATTCACCGATGTCCAGCGTCAGATTGCTGATCGGGTCAGTGGTTATTTAAGGCAGGTTGAGAATGCCGTACGATTCCATGCTGATGGAGATCCGAGAATCGATGACCTGCAAGAGGCCTTTGAAAGCGAGTATTACACGAGCACGGACATTTCCTGGGGAATGATGTTCCTACGGATAAGGCGTCTTGTCCAATCCAGCAGACTTCGTGTCAGACTGGTCAACTCTGATTCCGATGACTGGAGCCTCAGAAACGATGTCCCGCCCGATCTGACTTCCAACGAATGCACCATATTCATCGGAGGAAACCAGCTTTCCCGAGGTATGACGCTCAGTGGTCTGATTTGCAGTGTGTTCTACCGGAGAGTGACAGCTTCCGATACTCTCCTGCAGATGGGCCGGTGGTTTGGATATCGTCCGAATTACGCGAATCTGCAACGTATCTGGTTACTGCCGGAATCCGTACTTGATTACCGCTACTCATGTTCCATCGTGGAAGAACTCAAGGAATCCGCAAGCAGGATGAAGCATCTTGGCATGACGCCCAAACAGTTCGGACTTGCCATCAGAAAGAACCCGAACAAGGGTGTACGCATCACCAATGCCAGCAAGATGCGCAACGCTGTGGAAGGGATCGGCTACCAAGAATTTGACATGGCCGGTGAAATCATCGAGTCAATCAAACTCGACGTTGATATGAAACGTCGAAATCAGAATGATGAAGCATTCATGAAGCTGCTCGGCGTCTGCAACGCACCGCAAGTCATCTCATCTGTATCACCCTTGGTTGAGACACAAGTCTTTCAGAATGTTCCCGCCAAGGCCGTCGTGGATTTCCTTTCCCAATACCGATCGGGCTATAGAGATACATTCTTCGGTCCCACTCTCATGACCTATCGCGATCAGGAAATCGAGATGAACACAAGCATGGCCGAACAGTACGCATGCACCCAGCTGTCAGAAAATCCCGATATGACTTGGAATATTGGTTTCATCAACGGTAACGGAAACGAAGTGGAAGGCGTCAATTTTCATTGGACCCAGGTCAAGCGTAAATGCACATTCAGGGACAATAGACAGTTCCAAATCAATGGCGATAAAATGCGACTTGGCTCCAAGAACGATGCGCTCAAGATTGCAGCCTGTACATATCAGCTTCCCATTGACCAGAAAAATAGTTCGGAGCGTCAATACTATCTGACCAAGTACTTCGGCGATCATCCGAGCCTTCTCTTCTATCGCATATGTGTGAAGAATTTTGATGGACATCAAGGATTGTCCCCACAAGAAGGTCCCGGCATGCTCGGGGTGAAGCTCATCGTCCCGGTTGATGAGGTGAATGTGAACAAGCATCTCGGCAAAACGGTCTATATGTATAACACCGTCGCTCAGCGACGTGAATTCGCCGAATTGAGTAGGAAAGCTGAAGAATACGGTGATGATTAAATGAGTCTTTCCATAAATGAAATAATCTCCCTCTGGCGGGATGAGGCTCGACGTCCGGGTCGTACTAATCATGAGTTGGACACGTCTCTTCGACTACCCATCGTTCTTGGATGCACGGTCGATGGACTCCCCTATATCATGCTGCTTACCGAACGACAGCCCAAGACCTTAAATCGGTTGGAGGCCATCGACGTTCGTGTCAGTATGCGAGGGAACGCCAGACCTCGCGAGAAATGGGCGCTCACGTTCACCCTCCAGGATTGGAGTCTGATCCATGCCTTCGGGGAGATCTGCTTGGCTTTTGCTAATCGGATCGCGGATGCGCCCTCCGAGGATGCGGCATTGCGGCAAATATATGCGACAGTTGATCAATGGCAGAGGCTGCTGAAGATATCCCGCAATTCCGACATGGCGAAACTGCTCCGCGGCACATTCGGGGAATTGGTCGCGGCGATGGAAATCACACGACAGACTGGAAAGACCATCGAAGAGGTATGCGTCGCATGGCAGGGCCCATACGCGGCACCGCAGGATTTTCAATTCCCGGATGAGAAAACAGCTTGGGAGGTGAAGACCATCCATAAAACGGCGGAAAGCATCACCATATCATCTCCCGAGCAACTTGATACCAGCGACAGAAGCATCAAGCTCATGGTCCTCGAGATACAGGAAACGAAGGATATGGAACATGGACTGACCCTTCCCCAGCTAGTCGACAGGCTACGCGAGAAGGCAGCAGACCCCTCCACCGTCACGGAATACGTGGATGACGGTCTGGCGAGCTTGGGACTGAACCTGTATTCGGGGCTTGTCTCCCAGACTGCATTCCGCATTGGAACAATATCCACTTACCGTGTCGAAGACGGATTTCCGAGGATCGAAACCGGGACGATACCGGCTGGCGTTTCGAATCTCACGTACCATATCAGCAGAAGCAACCTGACGCCATATCTGCAGTCGGAGAGCACATCGGCCATGGTGGAGGAATAATGGAAGAAATCGAGGAATACCGGCACGATCTGTGGAACGAGGTCCTTGAGCTGGCGCGCGACCGAGACATATACGATCAGGAGGCGTTTTTTGAGACCGCGTGCGAAATCCTGCGGGACAGCGAGGCGATCACCGCCTATCATCCTGCCTACTGCCGTTATCTTATGGGCACAAACAAAGCGCTAGCCATTGATGGATATGACCAAGACGCCTTCGAACTGGACGAGTCCATCGTGGTTATCGTCTGTGATGACAAACTGACCATGAACGACCAAAACGCGCCGCAGACCATACAAGCTGCGGAGTGCAAAAAATACTTCAATGCAATGCAACGGTTCTTTGTTGCCGCATGGAACGGCAGTTATCAAGCGCAAGCCGAGGAGAGTAGCGAAACCTACGAATTCGCTCAATTCATCAAACAAAATCGCGCCGGCATTCGTCGTGCACGATTCTACTTCATTACCGATCGCGAGTACACCGGCCGTAGTGACCCAGAGGCTATCCAAATTGACCAGTACAAAAAGGAAAAGGAACGACAGCATATTAGCTGGGAATACCACACTTGGGACATCCGAAGGCTTATGGAAGCTTCGCACGCCACCGGATTGGCCGAGCACATGTCGATCGAACTGCCCGGCGGCATCGCCACGGTCAAAGCTCCTGACGATATGGAAGATATGGACACCTATCTTCTGTTCGTCACTGGAGACGTTCTTTCCGGATGGTACAAGAAGTATGGCTCGAAACTGATGGAAGCCAACGTGCGGTCGTTCCTGTCAATGCGTGGCAAAGTCAACAAAGGAATCCGTACCACCATCTGCAATCAGCCTGATAGATTCGTGGCCTACAACAACGGTCTCACTGCCACTGCCACGCATGTGGAAACAGACGGACAGGGACGGATCATCAGGCTTGATGACCTCCAGATTGTCAATGGAGGGCAAACCACCGCATCCATCTTCTACACAGGGCAAAAGGACAAAACCGATCTGAGCAGGGTCATCGTCCCTGTCAAACTCGTCGTCGTTCATGAGGATATGGCGCGAGAACTCGTTCCCTATATCTCCCGGTACACGAATTCCCAGAACAAGGTCGCGGAGGCCGACTTCTCTTCCAACAGCGAGTATCAGATAAAGCTTGAGCAGTTGTCCAAGCAGGCATTGACCCCGCCTCTGCCGGGCACGATCCAGACACATTGGTATTACGAACGTGCCCGTGGCCAATACGACAGCGAGAAGAACCGTCGGGATGCCGCTTCACGTAAGGCCTTTGAGAAGGCCAACCCAAGCAAACAACGCATTAAAATGGTTGACGCCCCCAAATATCTTGTTTGCTGGGACGGGCAACCTCAAGTCGCCAGTCTTGGAGCCCAGAAGTGCTTCGCTAAATTCGTCAACCAGCAGTCGGCGAACAAGAGCGCGGCGGATGAGTTGAACGTCGATTTTTACAAGCAACTCGTTTGCAAGCGAATCATCTTTGATACCGTCTACAAACACATCAAGAAGGCCGAATGGTTCTTGGGAGCATACCAGGCGAACGTTGCCGAGTATGCCGTCGCCAAGTATTCCTTGGATCTGCGGCGTGCCGGTCTGTCCTGTGATTTCGACGCCATCTGGCGAAGGCAGTCCATCGACGCGCATATGCTCGGGTGCCTTCTGAAAGCGGGAGAACAGGCTTCCGAGGTGCTTAACGATCCACGTCGTCCCGTGCAGAACGTGAGCGAATGGGCGAAAAAGGATCAATGCTGGAACAATCTAAAAGGGAAGATGACCTGTCTCGATGCCGCTGACGTCGAAATCGTCATGGAAAAACCCAAACATGCCGCCACCAAACGAGTAGTGAAAGAGGATGAAGTATCGGCCGCTCCGGAACCGCGACACAAGGCATCCAACGAAGCCGTGGAAGAACTACCCACCGACAATGTTCTAGTATCCGACTGGCATGCGTTGACTCCCAAATCTCTTGAGAGACTCATCGCTTTCGCGACTCCCAAACACTATTTGAGTCCAAAGTCAAAGAGCTCCTTGGAGACGCTCATTTCCGGCGATGACCTTCCCATTAATGAGAACGCTTTGAACAATCTGCTCAAACGATGCTTGGATGCAGGCTTCCCGCTACGCGAACTGCAGGCAAAACCGCAGGTTCCGTTAAGGCCAGGAATAGATATCACTTCTGAAGACGCCAGCGTCGATGATAGACGTGATTTTCTCATGTCCATTCCAGAGCAGAACTGGCAGACCATAATTCAATGGGGGCAGAAACGCTACATGATCAACCAAGAAATGATGGCGGCGTTGGCGAGACTTTCCGAAGGACTTCAGCTGACCGACCGGCAGACCGTTCTGCTATGGCGTTTGGGCAATGACATGGTAAAGCGCGGTTTCCCCGCCTCCCTGTTCAAGCCCCGGGATCAACGGTAATATCCGACAGATGGCTCATCTATCCAATCGGCAACGACCTGCGCCATTTGCTGCGCCAGCAACGGTGGCACAGCGTTGCCGACCTGCCTGTATTGGTCAGTGCGGTTGCCCATGAAGAAGTAGTCATCCGGGAATGTCTGCAAACGCGCAGCCTCACGCACGGTCAGACTACGGCACTGAGACGGATCGGGGTGGATGAAGTAATGCCCGTCCTTGCTGATGTGAGACGTGACCGTGGTTGACGGCTGATCGGACAACTGTACATGGAACCGGTCCGCGAATACTACCTCTTTGCCCTCGACCGCGCCTTCGGCGTTCTTGTGGTTCGGCAACAGATACTTCGGGAAATCGTACAGCTTCGCACAAGTCTTATGTTCCTGCGCGTAAGCCGCGCAGAACAAATATCTATCCAGATCGGAATCCATGTGGTTGCGTGCAACATGCTCGGGCAACACACCGCTGCCTGCAAGATGGCCTCGATACCAGTCGGATAATGGATTCCGATCTTCAGCACCGATGCCATCGGCATGCTGTGCGGAAGGCAGATGCTTGCCCTCCATCACGGGTTCCAAGCTCGGCCCCAATGCGGATCCCTCCGGAGTGAGCATGAGTTTTTCCGCAGCCTTGCGGACGTATTCCTTCCAGTCAAGCTTGTCATGAACTCTGGAGGAGAATCCAGAACGGATGCGCGGCATCTCCCCTAATACTTGGTCGACCGTAATAACTGGGCGTGGAGTCATCACTCCGGGAGCGCCCTGGCCGCACCCGCTCCTGGTACCGAACAGGATGACCCTATGACGGGCCTGGGGGACGCCGAATTCGTCGGCGCGAACAATGAAATCATGAGGCCGCTCTGGATCTTTCACGACCATAGAATGCAGCTCGTATCCCAACGCCTCCATATCAGCACGGATATGTCCGAACACGCCTTCGCCGTAATTGCGCGCGGACAGCAGTCCTTTCACGTTCTCCATGACAAACGCCGTAGGCCTGAGCACTTCGATGAACCGCAGATAGCACTTGTAGAGCGTCTGCTTGACGTCCTTTTCGAGCCTGTCCTTATCATGGGTACGACGAGCGCGCCCGACGAGCGAATACGCTTGGCATGGCGGACCACCGATCAGCACGAGAGGACCGTCATACCCTTGCAAACGTTTCTTTGCCATCTCGACGAACTCATCATCACCCTCTTTGAGGGTTCCTTGGATTGCCTCGGCTTCGGCTGCAGCCCACTCTTCTGGATGAGAATCCTTCAATCTTTCGAGATTCTCACTGGAAGGAGTTCCGAGATAGTCGATGTAATCTTGGGGCAGCCGTCCATCCGCATCCATAAGACGGCGAGCGAACGCGCGCAACCTCAATGTGGCATGCGCAGTACGCTCCATCTCTATAGACATGATGGAGCGGAACACCGGCTCACCGTTTTCATCACGCAGGGAAGAGAATCCTTCGCTCATACCGCCTGGTCCCGCAAACAGGTCTATGACCGGTATTGGATCCATGGGCATAGTGAAAACTCCTTGAATTGAATGTCAACGGCTGCTCAAACCCAGGATACCAGGTAAATCGAAGTAAACTCGCGAGCATCGCAGGATACATACAAAAAGTCGCCCATACCGTATTTGGCGTACGTCACCACAACGCACACGATTTTCTACCCCGTATGGGGCGCACAATAGCGGATACACCATTCGAAAAAGAACAGAGGGATGTCATGGGCGACAGTAACATCCCCGAAGACTGCGGCTAAAACACAGCTCTACATAGGCGCGCTACCTCGCGCCGAACAGCCGCTTAATCCTCGCAAACAGACCACCTTTCGAGGTCTTTTTCTTTTCAACCTCCTCATTGAGAGATTTGAATCTTTCCTGAGTGACACCTGGCTTGGGCGCTTCTTCCACGTCCCAAGGATCCTCAGCTTCCCATGGATCCATGGCCGCCCAAGGATCGCTTGCAGGCTTCGAAACAGGCATCGCCGTCTCACCCTTGATGAAGGCAAGCACCTGCGGCAGGTCCTGAGGCTGCACCAACACCTCACGGGCCTTGCACCCTTCGGAAGGCCCCACAACGCCACGCGACTCCAGCAAATCCATAAGACGACCAGCCTTGGCGAATCCGACACACAGCTTGCGCTGCAGCATGGATGTCGAACCGAACTGCGAGGTGACGATCAGTTCCGCCGACTGCAGAAGCAAGTCCATATCATCGCCAATGTCTTCCAGCTCAACATCGTCCGGAACGGTACCCCAGCGGATATCGAAATCATCCATATTGCCGTCGATGTTTTTATCCGGTGTAATATCCTTCTTGTTAGATACTCGGCGTGTAGCATGTCGAGTCTGAACAGTCTTCGCCCTCCGACCATCATCCGTTTTTCTTTTTCCGTTGAGGAAATCAAGCACTTCTTTGGAAGTAACCAAGAAGTTATCGTTTATGTGATGAGCAAGATACAGTCCGTGAATACCCGTCAGTCGCGATAGAGCCGTGTACAACTGGCCGAAATCCCAGCAATCCGGATAGATAATCGCCCTATCGAATGTTTGCCCCTGCGACTTATGAATGGTAATTGCCCAAGCCAATTTAAGAGGTATCTGTTCGAATGTTCCCACAACCTCTTTTTCAATGCGTCCATTAATGAGAACAGGCTTCGTGATTTTCCACTCAAAGCACAAAAGTAGCCTCTATTCCGTCAAACCGAACTAGGGCACCTGGACCGTCACAGTTTATGACCGTTCCCAATGCGCCGTTCATGAATGTATCTTCGGAGTTGTTGACAAGAGCCATGACTCGCGCGCCAGGTTTCAGCGAAAGCTCCTCATCAGTCGGCATATCCGACTTAAGAACCTCACCGGTCACATGCGCCACGAATGTCATTTCCTCATCTTTTAAAGCATTGAGCCTCTGCATGTTTTCATCCCGCGCCTGCGCATTGGTACTGCAAAGAATGATGGAGTCAGGCAGCGGATTGACGAGAGCATGCTGCTCTATCCAACGCGCACCATTCTTGTCGCCGAATCTGCAAGCATTAAGAGCCGCAACAAAGTGCGCATCCCTTTGCCTGATCGCCTCGCAGAGTTCCACTTCCTCGAAGTTCCAGAACGCCCATTCGCTGCTTTGAAACGCAAACGCCTCTCCAACGTCGTAGCCATATTTTTCTTCCAAAACCGCCTCTCTTCATTAGTGATGACGGGCGGAAGCTGGCAAAAATCACCAACGACCAATAATTGGCAAAGACCCTTGCCCTTCTGTTTACGTATTTTGCCGGCAATCTTCAACACTGCGGAAAGATAATCGAATAAATCCATACGGCACATGGACACTTCATCAAGAATCAACAGATCACAATCCGGAAGCGGAGAATCCGTAGGCACAAAAGGATGCGGGTCTTTCTCCAAGGTCCGTCCCGGACGAATGCAAAGGACGCGGTGCACCGTCGAACCACCCACGTTAAGCGCGGCTATACCTGTCGGAGCACATGTAATGACGTTCAAACCCGACGTTTGAGCCCATTCAATAATCCGCTCGACAATATAGGACTTGCCTGTACCAGCGAGACCCGTAAGATAAACGTTCTTGCCTTCTTTGACTAGATCAAAAGCTTTTTTCTGACCATCAGTCAAACCATGGAAATCTCTGCCAACGCTCCTTGCCGTGGACCAAATCCGCTTATATTCTTCTTGCTTCTCGGAAAGTGTTTCAAGCGCATCCGCATTGGTCTTCTCAAGCGCATCCAGAAAGGCCTTCTCCGAAACAATCTCGATGGTGGGATTATCCGCAAGTTTTAATTCCATGGCATGCTCTTGACCTTCGTTCCATAACTGCCGAAAGCCCAAGCTGCGTTACCTCTATCGCCAACGATCACATAATTGATCCTTTTTGAAGGTCCGGTCTTCGTAACACTGCCGCCAGCCTCCTCAATCATTTCAGCGGCGGTCGATTTACCGCCATACATTTCAAAATCTCCAGAAAGCACAAATCTTTTACCACTAAAAACCGGAGTCATGCAGTTCGATACCGGGTTTTTGAGCATCCTGGCGGCCCACAGGAATCTTGCCCCTTTCTCTTCGCCAACAACAGCATCATCGGAAATCCCACCAAGGAGCTTTGCAATCTGATTTACTAGAGTGTCTCCCAAGTAAGCGTACTGCTCCTCATAAAGTTTAAGCAACTGTTTAGCATCCGCCACCGCAAAGCGAGGATTATCGCCAGCGTCGGAGATGAGCTTAATGAATTCTCCCACTTGAGCGGTCTTCTCACTTACCTGCCCGTATTCGTAAGATATCGCATATCACCTCGCCAAGCATCAACCATGCAACAGAAGCTGAAAAGCCACCCTCCTATGGACGACCTCCCCATCATCCTACCAGTTTCACACTAGCGAACACATCCCCAGAAAACCGACATCCGCGAACGCGTGCTGCGCGTCGGCGGGTGGTTTTACATGTTGGGCCTACGAATTCTGGTAAGACTCATGATGCGTTGCAGACGTTGGAGCGTGCTCATTCTGATGTGCATTGCGCTCCGTTGCGGTGGTTGATGAGGCGCAGATGTTGGCGGTGCGTTGGCTGAGGAGCGTGAACGTTTGGAGTTGAAGGCGATTGAAATGCTGAAGGGACCGAAGCGTCTTGTGCAGCCGGAGCCGGTGGATCATGCTTGGTGGGATGATGGTTCCGGCGTATACAGCATCGGCTGAGGGAGCCGGTAGGCTGGGTGTGTAAATCCAGCAGAGAGGAACGTGCCATGGCGACGCGTCGTAATGATGAGCAGACAGTTGCGGGAAGGCATCGCATGATGAGGCGTGCCGACCGTGAGGTGGCCGATCCGCAGCAGGTCGAGGCGATTATCGCAACATGCAAGATCGTGAGTCTTGCGTACACCGATGCGGAGGGCATCACCATCGTGCCATTGAATTTCGGATACGCGTTCGACACGGAATCCAATCATCTCACCTTGTATTTCCATGGTTCTGCGACCGGACGCAAGATGGACGCTGTCAAGGCCGCGGGCAACGCGCTTCCTGTAGCATTCGAAATGGCGACTGACTGCGAGGTGGTCGAGGGGCGCACGCTGTGCAATTGGGGCGAGGCGTTCAAGTCGATCGTTGGCAATGGTACCGCGTCCATCATCGACAATCTTGACGAGGCGCGCCAGGGGCTCGCACTGCTGATGAAACAGCAGGCCGGCATGGAACATGTGGAGTTCACCGACCAGCAGGTACGCGCCGTCACCGTATGGAAGGTGGAAGCGGACTACTTCACCGCCAAAGTGCGCGAAAAGCCCCAGCCGCATATGCACTGAAACCCCGAGGCGGTGGTGCTATCATCCCCGGCAAAAGGGCTAATCTGGTAATGGTAAATCTCAACCGTCAGTTTGTTGTCGATGCGAATGCGTTGTTGGGACGCAATCCCATTATTGCGTTCGATGGTGCCAAACTGGATGGCGTGATTTCCCGCACGATCATTGGCGGCAGACCGTAGATTTCGACGGCAACTACGGTCAGTTCTGCCGAGCGGATGTTGAAACCGAAACGGCATGGTTTCCAGTTCAAACGCCGCACACCGCAAACACAAGCAGTGAGCCGGCGTCGACGATATGTTTCCCGATGCATCCATTTCTGGGAATCATGGACGACCACCGCCAGTAATCAGCGTCCAAGCTCCATTCCACCTGCAGATTATGGTGGCAATATCGATTTACGCAATCTCACCGTTGAGTCCACGCTATTTCTGCCAGTACAGATTGAAGGCGCAGGATTATACATCGACGATCCGCATTTTGCCCAAGACGATGGCGAAGTGTCGCTCACCGCATTGGAAGCGTCACTCAGAGCTACACTTCGCGCGCAGGTAGTGCCAACAGCCGAAGCCAAACGGACTGTTCGGACGCACGGATCCGCCATTTGCGATCAGTCATGGCACGCTGATTCCAATGGGTTTCAGCAGTACGCTGGATGACGCATTATCGCAAAGCGTCGAACACGCCATCAATATGATTACCGCCATGTTCGAGATGCCACGTCAACAAGTGTACCTGCTGCTGGCGGCCGCCATCGACTTCGACGTGACGCAAGCCGTTGACATCACCAAAGGCGTTCACGGTCTGATTGATCTGTCGATGTTTCAACAACTGCCCGATTATGAACGGACGATACGCGACATTGGAAACAGCAGATGGACTGCCATGCGGCGCATGCCTTATTGGCCCAGCAGGCTCAGACAAGTCACTGGTTGATCTCGCCAAAGAACTCTATAAGGGAATGGAATAACAGACGGTTTCCCTAATAAACAATCATGCAGCAAGATAGCAACACCACCCAAGCGACGGATCGCACCAAAAGGGACGCTCTCTCTCCTTCGGTGCGAAGCAAATCGCAATCATGACTGAAGTGGGACTCATCGCCGGTTCCCTACATTGCCTATGTTGACGATCATGCCGTTGGCGTGGCTGATCTACCTGTGTTTCCGCCGTATCATCCATCCGACTCGCGTATAACCGTCCATACGGGAATCCGCGAACGCAAGTAAATGTCGCTTCCGTCAATCGCCGACCGCAAGAGACGTTCATGGAGCGGCGGATTCCCTTATATTCCGACAAAACCCGTACTGTTATGCGACACGCAATAACAGTACGGGTTTTCTGTGTTACTGTTATATATAACAGCTGAACAGTTTGCATCTAACTGTTCAGCTGGGAGATATATCACCTACGGAATATACAGAAAAAGAGGCACAGATTGAAGCTGATCATCTCATCCGTGTCCGGAGAACCGATTTACGAACAGATCAAGAGCCAAATCAGGTCCGTGATCATGTCGGGTGAGCTTACGGCAGGCGAGGCGCTTCCCTCACTGCGCAAGCTCGCCAAGGAACTGCGCGTCAGCGTGCTCACCGTGACCAGAGCGTATAACGAACTGGCTGACGAGGGGCTCGTGGAGAACGTGCAGGGCAAAGGCACGTTCGTGATGGAACGAGGCAACGAACTCATGAAGGAACGTGCGCGCGAACGCATCATGGACAAGCTCCGTGAAGTTTCCATCGAGGCCAAAGCCGCCGACATCAGCCTGCTTGATCTGCTTGGCATGTTCGAGAAAGCATACAGGGAACAATCATGAACGATTCCTCGCTCCCCCACGGGACACGGCCAACCTTGGCCTTGAGCGTAACCGGATTGACGAAGCATTATGATTCCGGCTTCACATTGGATGACGTGACCTTCGACCTGCCGTCCGGCTACATCATGGGTCTGGTCGGTCCGAACGGCGCCGGCAAATCCACGTTGATCAAACTGATCCTCAATATGACCACGCGAGACGCGGGACGAATCGAAGTGCTCGGCCTTGACGCGATGGCCGATGAGGAGCGGGCCAAAGAGCAGCTGGGCGTAGTACTCGACAGCAGCTATTTCATCGAATACATGACGGTCGACGCGGTGGAACGGACAAGCAGCCCAATGTACCCGCTGTGGGACCACAATCTGTTCGACGCATACCTCAGACGGTTCGGACTCGTACGGAACAAGAAGATCAAGGACCTGTCGCGCGGCATGCAGATGAAACTCATGCTCGCCGTGGCGTTGAGCCACGATGCGAAACTGCTGATTCTCGACGAGCCGACCAGCGGTCTGGACGTACTGTCCCGCGACGAGCTCATGGACATTCTGTCCGATTATGTTGCGGATGGCGAACACAGCGTAATCTTCTCCACGCATATCACCGCCGATTTGGAGCGTTGCGCGGATTTCCTCACGTATATCACGCACGGCATGCTGCATTACAGCGGACCGAAAGACGAGTTCGAAGACGCGTTCCGTCTGGTCAAGGGCGGTCCGGATGAGCTTACGGACGGTCTACAGCGGGCAATGGTCGGCATACGCACATACGCAACCGGCTTCGACGCGTTGGTCCGCACGCAGGACATCCCACACATCGGCGGCACCGACGGTCTTCTGACACAGCATGCTTCGATTGAGGATGTGATCAGACTGACCAATGCCGCGGAACATACGGCAATCGGCAATACTAACAAAGGAGACGTACGATGAACACGACAGCGAACGCGGACGCCATGACCGCCATCCTTAGGCAGATTTCCTTGGACTGGAACCGCACCATCAGCTACGGGCGGTCGTACATAGCCATCTTCTTCACGTACGCTCCAGGTGTTACATGCCTGATGGCGGCCACAGGGTCCACTCTCGACAGCGTTGCGGGAGCCGCCATCGGCGGGGCGGCCTCCGGCTTCCTGATGCTTAATATCACCCTGTTCTCCTATGAACAAATGAACAACCATCATTGGATGAACGGCATCGTGCCCATCAACCGCAACCACCAGATCCTCGGACGATTCGCATTCCTTATCGTCTGCGATCTGGTGGCGGGATTGGAAGTGGCCGTCAGTATCGCCTGCGCCAGCATCATCATGCACGAGCCAGTTAAAGTGACGGATGCGATCGGTTTCGCCGCGATGACCGTGCTGACCCTCGTGCTACTCAACACCATCGTGCAGCCGTTCCTGTACCGGTTCTCCCCTTATCGTGCCATGGCCGTCATTATTCTGAGCATCGGCGTGATCGTGGGCACGGTCATCGGACTGCGCAAGGCATTGCCGGAATTCGAAAAGACCGTCGAACAGCTGGCCGAGGCGATCAGCCGGCACCAAGCCATTGCATTAGCGGCATTCTTGATCATCGACGTACTCGCCTTGGCGTTCTCCAGCAAGATATCGCTGCATATTTACGGTAGCAAGGACATCTGAACCGAGCCAACCGGTAGACTCTTATGGAGAACGGATTTGGGGTCTTCCGAATCAACGGAAAGCCCCAAATGTATATATCCCCGTACGACACCGGTTCCTACAATACGGCAGGCGCGTCGTGGAAGTCGAACATGACACCATCCGCCAGAGCGCAAATCGCCGACCAATCAGCATTGGACGAATCGTCATGCATGGCCCACACCCGCATGCCGACGGACTTGGCCGAGCGCATGCCGACGAGCAGATCCTCGAATACGGTGCAGTCGGTCGGCTCGATACCGAGCCTCGACGCGGCCAGCAGGTACACGTCCGGCCTGTCCTTGCCGATATCGCCCGCATCGTCGACACTGACCACCTCGTCGAAATAATCGAAAATGCCGACATGCCTCATAGCCGGCTCTCGCAACATCGGTGGCAATGATGTGGCCACGGCCAGTTTCGCGCCGCTCGCCTTCAACGATTCCAGATATTCGCGCGCATACGGTTTGGCTTCAACCACCGTGGCGTACATGACACGTGCCATATGGTCCCACTCCTCCATCAACGCTTCGGGAGTGTCCGACAGGCCGAATCGTGCGATTGTGTATTCGGCGATCTGGCGGAATTGCATGGCCGCGACCTTCTGCATGTAGTCGTCCGGCACCTCGATGCCGCGTTTGGCAAGGAAGTCGACGTCCACCTGATCCCACACGCCCATGGAGTCGAGTAGCGTGCCGTCAAGGTCGAAGATGGCGCCTTTGCCTTGGTTCGCCTTGGTTTTCTGTGTCATATCGGCTCCTTTGTTTTGCAATTACCGCTTTTACGATTTGCGATTACTTTTTACGATTGAATCCGCCGTCAGTCAAGCACCGACGATTTGAGCAGTTCCTCGGCATGTTCCAGAGATGTTTCGCTTTCGCTGCCGGACAGCATGCGGGCGATTTCGTGCACGCGCTCATCCCCGCGCACCTGGCTGATGGTGGTGGCGATGGAACCATCCTTGGTTTCGCCTTTGGCGACCACATATTGTTCGTCCGCCCAGGAGGCGACCTGCGGCAGGTGCGTGACGACCAGAACCTGCGCGGATTGGGCGAGTTTGGCCAAGCGGGCACCCAGTTCCACAGCGGCCTTGCCTCCCACGCCGGCATCGACCTCATCGAAGATGAACGTCATCGGCGGCACGGTTCCGCCGGCCACGACATGCTTTTCGGCGGCGACCAGTTCAAGCGCGAGCATCAGACGGCTCAATTCGCCGCCGGACGCGCTTTTGCCCATCGGCAGCTGCGGGGAGCCGGGAAACGGGGTGAAGAGGAATTCGATGTCGTCCGCTCCGGTGGCGTCCAACTGTTCGCGTTCCGCCACGCGGATCTCAAGTTTCGAAGTGCCCATGGCCAGCGAATCAAGTTCCGCGGTGACTTTGGACGCGAGTTCCTTCGCCGCGGCTCTACGCCGTTTGCTCACAGCCTGCGCGGCTTTTTTCGCAGCCTCAAGCAGTTGGGCGCGTTCGGCTTCCAGCTGTTCGACCTTTTCCGGCGAGGCGTCCAAATCCTCCAAATCGTATACGGCCTTGTCCCTCCACGTGATCACGTCGGACAATTCCGGCCCCCACCGGCGGGTCAGCTCGTCCAACTCGTGGATGCGCCCGTTGATGGCATCCAGATCCTCCACGCTCGCCTCATTGTCCACTTCGCCGGACAGGCTGAACACCACGTCGGACAAATCGGTGCTGATGGAGTCGAGCCGGTCGGCGAGTTCGGAGAACACGCCTTCCACGTGGATGGCGCGCAATGCCTGCGAGGCACGGTCGATCAAATCGGCGGCGCTGGCCGATTCAACGTCATCCGCCACTTGCGAAGCGTCCAACGCACCCAATGCGCGGGTCACGCCTTCGGCGATTTCGGCGGCGTTTTCGATGCGGTCCCGCCGTGCGCGCAATTCGTCCATCTCCCCCGGCTGCGGGTCGACACGGTTGATGCGTTCGATTGACTCACGCAGGTAATCCGCCTGCTGGCGCATGGACGATTCCTGGCTGCTGAGCCTTTCCAAACGCTCGTCCATTGCGCGCAGCGCGTTCCACGTCTTGCCGTAGGCGGCCAACGCCACTTCATCCCCCGCGTAGCGGTCCAGGAATTCACGCTGCCGCGAAACGGTCGCGATACGTAACTGGTCGGCCTGGCCGTGGATCGTCACCAATTCGGCGGCGACGGAGGCAAGCACGGAACGCGGCACGCTACGTCCCGACAACATGCTGCGGGATCGTCCGGAAGCCGGCACCTTGCGCGACAGGAACAGTTCGCCGTCCTCTGGCTCGAAGCCAGCCTCCCGTGCGGCGGCCACCGCGGCCGGCGACGAAGCGACTTCGAACACGCCCTGCGCCCACGCCTCCTGAGCGCCGACGGAAACACGGCCGCCGTCGGAGGGACCGCCGGAAATCAGTCGGATCGCACTGAGCAGCATCGATTTGCCGGCACCTGTTTCGCCGGTGATCGCCGTCATACCGCCTGCCGGGGCGATCAGCGCGGAACGGATCGGACCGAGATTGTGGATCTCAAGCTCTTCCAGCATGCCCTGTCACTTCCCGCTTTCCGGTTTGCCGGTTCTAGGGAACGATTGCCCATGATGCGTGCCGCCGGTCTTGCGCGCCTGTTCTCGCCAGCCGACGACAGGCAGGTCGAATTTGGTGACGAGACGGTTCGTGAACGGCACGCCGGACAGTCGCGCCAATCGCAAAGTGCATTTCGATTCGCGCACTTCGATGCGTGTGCCTTTCGGCAGGGCGCGCTGGCGGCGGCCGTCGCAGCAGATCCAACCGTCGGACGTGGAATCGTCAAGAATGTCGATGGCGAACGTGGAGCCGGAGCCGATGATGAGCGGACGTGCGAACAATGCGTGCGCGGCCAACGGTACCAATTGCAATGCCTTCACATTCGGCCACATGATCGGCCCGCCCGCGGAAAACGCGTAGGCGGTGGAACCGGTCGGCGTGGATACGATCACGCCATCGCAACCGAAGGAGCTCATCTCCACGTCGTCGACACGGATGGACAGTTCCACCATTTTGCCACGGTCGGCGCGTTCCAGCGTGATGTCGTTCAACGCCCAGTCCTCGATGGGTTCCGTCGCGCCCGGCAGCCATACGTCGACGTGGGCGATCATACGTTCGTCGATGGAATAGTCATGGTCGGCGATCCGGCGGATGGCCTCGCTCATCTGGAAGCTTTCAAATTCGGCAAGAAAGCCGACGTGGCCCAGGTTCACACCGAGAATGGGCACTTCGGTGGCATGCACCAGTTCGGCTGCGCGCAGGATGGTACCGTCTCCTCCGAGCACCACCACGATTTCCGTGTTCTTCGGCACGGCGGGCGTCCTGCTGCCGAACTCGGGCGCTTCGATATTGTCGATGATCGTCACTTCGAAATTGGCGCGTCTCAACTGCTCGACGGCTTCTTCGACCACCGTGCCGCTTTCACGCAGACGCGTATGCGTCACCACCACCGCATGTCGGGTACCGATCATCGCAAGCCCTTTCGTATAACGGGCGCCCCATGCGAGGTGCCACTACCCGCCAGTGTAGTCGAACAAATGAACGAATGACGGCAGCGGGTGTCCAGAACACGCCGCAGACGCCCGAAGAGTCCCACGGAGCCACCGCGGAACCGTCGAACGGTACGTCCATGGCCCATTCGTCACACTACCGTCTACAATAGCTCAAGGAAACGAAGACCGTTTATACAGACAAGGAGCGAGGAACAGCATGTCCAACCTCGTCTTCGACGAGTCCTCCTCCAATCGCGAGGCCTCACATGGCTATGCCTGGTGGTTCTCCGGGGACACGTTCGAGAAGGCCATGGCGGAGGAGCGCAAGCCGCGCAAGCGCAGCCTAATGCACAGACTCACCACACATCCCGGACGTCTGACCATCCTGTACTTCATGATGTTGGGCGCATTGTCCACGCTGCTCCTGCTCACGCCCACCGCCACGCCGAAAGGCGAGAAGACGACGTTCACCACCGCGTTCTTCACCGCGATCTCCGCGATTTCGACGTGTGGCATCTCCATCGTCAATTCGACGACGCATTGGTCCGCTTTCGGCCAGGCCGTGCTCATCTTCTCCGTGCAGATGGGCGGCTTGGGTGTCATGACGTTCGCTTCACTCATCGCCTTGGCCGTGAACCACCATCTCAAGGCCACGCAAAAGCTGCTGACGGCCAACGAGCTGGGCACCACGAAACTCGGCGAGATCAAGGGCGTGCTCACCGTGGTCATCGCCACCGCGTTCACCATCGAAGGCATCACGTTCGTGGCGCTGTTCCCCGGCCTGTACAAAGTCAATCATGGCAATGTGCGGCACACACTGTGGGAATCGTTGTTCTTCGCGGTCATGGCATACAACAACGCCGGCTTCACCCCTGACGGCGCCGGCCTGCATGTCAACAATTGGGCTGTTGGCCTGCCTATCCTCGTCAGCGCGTTCTGCGGCACGCTCGGCTTTCCCGTCCTGCTTAACCTCATGCGCTCATGGCGCAACCATCGTCCGCCGAAGCGTTGGAGCCTGCATACCAAGCTCACGCTGACCACCACGTTCTGCATCGTGCTCGCCTCGTTCACCTGGTTCCTCCTCATGGAATGGAACAACAAACTGCTGTTCGCCACCGAAGGCGTGGAACCGCGGTTGTGGCATGCGATGGTGGCGGCCGTCATGCCCCGCAGCTCCGGCTTCGACCTGTCATGGATGCCGGGCGTGAGCGACGCGACGAAGGTGTTCCTGTCCATCGTCATGTTCATCGGCGGCGGCAGCACTTCGACCGCAGGCGGCATCCGCGTCACCACGCTCGCGGTGATTCTGCTGACCTGCCGCGCCGCGTTCACCGGACGCCATGACGTCAACGCATTCCATCGTCGCATCCATTCGCAAGCCGTCATGACGGCCGTGGCCGTCACCACCTCATGTCTGGCACTCGTCACCATAGTGTCCATGACATTGATGGCCATCACCGGATGCTCGTTGAGCAACGCGCTGTTCGACACCTGCTCGGCGTTCGGTCTGGGAGGCTATTCGGTCGGCGTGGCCAGCGCTTCTAGTCCAGCGGTCCTGTACATTCTCGCCGCGACCATGTTCATCGGCAGGCTCGGTCCGCTCACCATCGCCTACGCGATCTCCAGGCCGCGCAATGTGGAGCCGGTCCGCTACCCCACCGAGCAGATCGTGGTCGGCTGAGCGGATTCGTCGATACGGTTTCTATACCCGCAACTTCCTATACTTGAATCCGGAACAGAACATCGAAAGGTACGCGAACAATCATGGCTAACAACACCAGAAGCGTTCTTGTGGTAGGACTCGGCCGTTTCGGCAGTTCCGTAGCCACCACATTGGATACGATGGGACAGGATGTGCTCGCCGTCGACAAGGACGGCGAACTGGTGAACCGCTGGTCGTCGCAGATCCCCACCGTGCAGGCCGACATGACCGACGTGATGGCGTTGGAGCAGATCAACGCCTCCGATTTCGACACGGCGGTCGTAGCCATCGGCGACAGCGTCGAAGCGTCCGTCATCACCGCCGGCAATCTGCTGGACGCGGGCATCTCCGACATTTGGGCGAAGTCGGTGTCCAAGGAGCATGCGCGCATTCTGCAGCGTATCGGCGCACGGCACATCATCAACGCGGAGACCGATGCCGGCAAACGCGTAGGGCACTTGGTGTCCGGCAACTATCTGGACTACATCGAGCTTGAAGGCGCGTACAGCGTGGTGAAGATCCACACTCCCCCGCATGTCGTCGGTTACTCCATCGAGGATGCGCGCGTACATGAACGGTTCGGCATCACCGTGGTCGGTGTCAAATCGCCGGGCAAGGAATTCGAATACGGTTCGAAAGAGCTGATTATGCACCGTAACGACGAGCTCATCATCATGGGCAAGCAGGATCAGATCGACAAGTTTTTGAGGGGCTAGGCCCACGGAACATGCAAAAGGCCGGCGGTCCATATGGGTTTTTTCATATGGGCCGCCGGCCTTTCATTTTTACGCTATCGATTGGCGGAGAACGGTTTACGCCACTGCATACAGCAGATACTCGATGTTGCCGTGCGTGCCTTCGATCGGTGAGACCGCCGTGGCGCGTACATCCAGTCCGTTGGCTTTCGCGCAGGCGGTGACGGTGTCGAGCGCCTGTTTGCGTAAGGTTTCGCTTTCCACGATGCCGTTTTTGCCGAGGTTGCCTTTGCCGACTTCGAACTGCGGTTTGACCAGCAGCACGACGTGTGCGCCGGGCGCGGCGATGCGCGCGATGACGGGAATCACGTATGTCAACGAGATGAATGACACGTCGGATACGATCATGCTTGGCCGGTACGGCAGATCATCCGCTTCGACGTCGCGGATGTTGACGCCGCTCATTTCGATGATGCGCTCGTTGCCTGCGATGCGCGGGTCAAGCTGGCCGTGCCCCACGTCGAGCGCGATCACATGCGCGGCACCGCGTCGCAGAAGCACGTCGCAGAAACCGCCGGTGGACGCGCCGATGTCGAGGCAATCGAATCCTTCCGCGGAACGCAGGCCCGTCTGGGAGAACATGTCGAACGCGCCGACCAACTTGTAGGCTCCACGGGAGACGTAATCGTCTCCCAGATCGGCATCAAGCGTGTCGGCGGCCGTGACTTTGAGCGACGCTTTGGATGCGACGATGCCGTTCACCCGGACCTTGCCGGATTCGATCAGCCGTTGTGCTTTGGAGCGGCTGTCCGTGACGCCACGCTCCACCAGCGCGATGTCGAGTCGGACGACGGCACCGGAATCGTCATTCATGTTGCGCATACGCACGTGCGGCAATCAGGCGATTCGGAATTCCGGCACGATCATGCCGTCGACGCTGTGTCCGCGATCCGCCGCATCCCACATGGCGGCGCAGGCCGCACGAAGACCGTCGACGCTGGTGATGTCGGTGACGTAAAGACGATCGCCGTCGACGCACGCCTGCACGTCGCGGCAGCTCCAAGCGCCAGCCTCATGCACGACTTCGGGGGCCGGCTCGTTAAGTCCGGTCAGGTCCTTGGCGATGTAGGTCGGACGCAGATGCTCCGGAGCGAACATCAGCTCATGCGGATTGGTGACGCCGGTCAGCACGGCCAGGGAATCATAGCCGCCACGATTGCCGGCTTCGATATCGGTATCGAGACGGTCACCGATGGCGAGGCATGCTTCCTTGGCCACTGGTTCGGCACCATCATGCGCGGCAAGCAGTCGGGCTTCGTCATACATGGCGGATTCCGGCTTGCCTGCGGACGAAACCGGTTCCACACCAGTGGCGTTGATGACGGCCATGATCATGGAACCGCAACCGGGGGCGATGCCCAGCTCACGCGGAATGGTCAGGTCGCGGTTGGTCACGAAATACGTGGCGCCCTGTTCTACGGCGTAGGCGATTTGCGCCATCTGGTTCCAAGACATGTCCGGGTACCAGCCTTGGATGGCCGCGACCGGCTTGTCTTCGGCGGAATCAACCACTTCAAGACCCTGCTTGGCGACTTCCTCACGCAGATGCTGTGCTCCGAGCACAAACACTTTCGCACCTTGCGGCACCGCACGGGCCACCATACGGGCAGCCACCACGGACGAGGTGATGACCTGCCATGGTTCGACGTCAAGGTCGAAGCCCTTAAGCTGGTCGGCCACCACGGATTGCAGTCGGGAGGAATTGTTGGTGGTGTATTCCACCGTCATGCCGAGGCCTTCGGCCTTGCGGATGCTCTCTGCAGCATGTTCCACCGGATTCTTGCCGCGGTAGACCACGCCGTCAAGATCAAGCAGCGCCAGCTGGTAGGCTTCGCTCAGCGGACGGGTTGTGGATTTCAGCATTGTTTTGCCGCACCTCACTCGTTGTCGGAATCGGCTGCGGATTCGACCTCATCCTCAGTCTGGTCGTCTTCGGAGTCGCCCGCGTTTTCGCCGTCACCGGCAGGCTCGTCGTCGGACTCGGCGCCTTCCTTGGCCGCTTCGGCATCAAGCTGGGTCTCATCGTTGGTCTCGCCGTTCTCGTCGACGGCCTCGGAATCGTCCTCATCCTCGTCTTCCGGCGCATACTGGGCGTCATCTTCGGAAATGCCGAGCTTGTCCATAAGCTCGTCGTTCAATTCCTGCATGTCGTATTCGATGACCAGATCGTCGGAGGTCTCGTCCTCTTCGGCATCGGCGTACTGCAGCTCAAGCTTGTCAAGCAGCTGGTCGAGGGCCACGGCCTCATCGGAGCGTCCGGCCTGCTCGAGGAAGTACTGTTCGGCCTGCACCGCACGCATGCGGTATTCGCCGGCCAGACCCTTGGAACGGCCCAGCGTATGCACGATCTCAATGGCCTTATTCCACAGTTCGAGGTCGCCTAGCGCGCCCGCGTACACGAGGAACATCTCGGCCTTGGATTCGCCGCGCAGATACTTCGCGTCATCGCTCATGGCGGTTTCGATGGCCTTCTTCGGCTCGCCCATACCACGCTCGCAGTCGGCGATGAACGGCAGATAGTCAAGGAAACCGTTCATGCGGAACGCGGTGCGGAACTCACGCAGGGCCAGTTTGTAATCGCCCTGACGGTAGGCCACGAACGCAAGGGTCTCACGCGCGAAATCAATACGGGAAGCCTGATGCGCCACCCACTTGGCGTGTTCGAGCGCCAGCTCCGGATCCCTTTCCTCAAGCGTGTAGGCGGCGAGGATGTGCAGGCCGATGTTCTCCGCATGTTCCTTGGACAGGCCACGCAGACGCTCACGGTCATCGGTGGACAGCATGCTCCACTCGATGCCCTTCGGCATCTTCGGCTCGCCCGGGCGACGATGCGTGTACGGGTTTTGCGACGGGAAGCTCATCGTGCCGTCGGAATTGCGACGTGGCTTCGACAGGTATTCACCACGCTTCGCCTCGCGGTACTCCATCTTCTCTTCACGGGTGAATTCGCGGCGCTCCTCGCCTTCCGGACGCTGGTCGCGATCCTTGTGGAAGTCACGACGCTGGTTGTCACGGCGGAAATCCCTGCGATCGCCGTCACGACGATCATCACGACGGAAATTACGACGCTCGCCATCACGGCGCTCCCCGCGGCGGTCATCGCGGCGGAAGTCCCTGCGATCGCCGTCCTTGTGGAAATTGCGGCCGCCACGACGCTCACCATCGTCACGGCGGAAGTCACGACGGTCACCGTCATGACGGAAATTGCGACGCTCGCCATCGCGACGGTCATCATGGCGGAAACCGGAACGCTCGCCATCACGCTGGTAGCGCGGATTGTCGCCGCGATTGCCACGATAGCCGCCGCGGCGGTCGTCACGACGCTCGCCATCGCGGTTGAACTTGCGCGGACCGTTGTGGAAACGACGCTCCTGACCTTCGCCTTCGCCATCGCGATGGAAATCGCGGTCGCCACGACGGTATCCGCCGCCATTGCCCTTGCGATATCCGCCCTTACGGTCATCGTTGTGGAAGCCGCCGGACTTGTGTCCGTAGGACTTGCCGCCGTTGCCGCGCGGCTTGAATCCCTTGCCACCGCGGTTACCCGGCCTGCCCGAGCCGTAGGACTTGTGGTTGCCGTAGGACTTGCCGCGCGATCCGCGCTGTTCTTCTGCCATGCTGTTCCTTATTGGTCTTGAGATACTTGCGATTATTTACTTACGATTGCCTATGCGTCTCACGCCTGTTCGACGACGCCGAGCGCCTTCTTGCCGCGGCGGATGAGCACGAAACGACCATGCAGGAAGTCACCTTCCTGCAACGTCTGTTCCTCATCCTCCACGCGCGTGTTGTTGAGGTACACGCCACCGGACTTGATGGTCTTGCGCGCCTCGGAAATCGACTTGAACAGGCCTGCCTTCATACCAGCCTCGGCCACACGGTCGCCGGCTGCGACCTTGGCGAATTCCCCATCGACCTTCATGCCGTCGATAGCGGCCTCAAGCGTGGACTCATCGATGTCCGCCAGATCGCCGCCACGTCCGAACAACGCGCCGGCAGCTTCGATGGCCTGGCGAGTGGCTTCCTCGCCATGCACGAAGCTGGTGACCTCCCATGCGAGGGTGCGCTGCGCCTCACGCGCGCCCGGATTGGTCTTGCTTTCCTCGATAAGCCGTTCGATTTCGGCCTTTGGCAGGAAGGTGAACGCCTTGAGCAGGTTCTCCATCTCGCTGTCGGGACGGTTGAACCAGAACTGGTAGAACTTGTAGGGGCTGAGCATCGTGCCATCCAACCAGACGGCGTTGCCTTCGGACTTGCCGAACTTCTTGCCCTGCGCGTCGGTGATGATCGGGCTGGTGAACACGTTCACGTCCACGCCGCGCACCTTGTGGATCAGATCCAGACCGGAGGTGAGGTTGCCCCACTGGTCGGAGCCGCCGATCTCCAGCACGCAATGGTACTCGTCGAACAGGTGCAGGAAGTCGTTGCCCTGCAGCACCTGATAGCTGAACTCAGTGAAGGAGATGCCTTCCTCGGAGTTGAGGCGACGGGCCACGGTGTCCTTGGCGAGCATGGTGCCCATACGGAAGTTCTTGCCGACGTCACGCAGGAAGTCGATGACGTTCATCGAAGCGGTCCAATCGTAGTTGGACACGAAACGCACCGGATTGCTGCCTTCGGTCTCGAGGATGCCGCCGATCTGCTTCTTCAGACGATCGGCCCAGCCGGCCACGACGTCCTTCGGGTTGAGCGTGCGTTCGCCCGACTGGCGCGGATCTCCGATCAGGCCGGTGGCGCCGCCGACCAACGCGATCGGATGGTGTCCTGCGGCCTGCAGGTGGCGCATGTTGATGAGCTGAACGAGGTTGCCGATGTGCAGGGAGGCGGCGGTCGGATCGAAGCCGCAATAATAGGTGATGGGCTCTCCGTTCAACGCTTCGGCGAGTCGATCCCTGTCAGTGGACTGGGAAATCAACCCGCGCCATTCCAGTTCATCGAGGACGGAATCGAAACCGGCCTCCTTGAAATCGATGACGTGAGCCATAACTGTGCTTTCTCCCTATCGAATTGTGGACATTACCGCGTTTTACGCACCCTACAGTTTCGCAGAAGACACAGACAGCCGCGTGTGCCGTTTTCCATGTTTTTATCAAAGCGATCACGGAACATGCCGGTTAAAATCGAAAATGGAATCTCCTTGACGAGAAGAAGGGAGGCCTGCATGGATCGCAAAGGCATGAAGGCCAATGCAAGGAAAGCCTATAAGAGACACTATTGGATGATAGTCGTCATCTGCCTGTTCGCTTCGGTGTTCGGTGTCGCCTACAGTTCGTCGACATGGTCGGTGAACGCCAGTTCCCCGTCCGCAACCGTGCAGGAGGATGGCACAGCGCAATCCGACAACGTGTCGAAAGTGTTGGAGAACCTGCTTGTCGGCGATGAAAGCCAGGCACGCAGGCAAGTGGAGCACAATCAGGAGCAGATCGTGCAAAACGACACCAATGCCATGATGGGGCGTAAACGCGGCGTGTTCGCGTCTCTGCTCAACTCGTTCTCATCGGGTTCGGTCATTCTGTCGATGGCCGATGCGGCCAATTCCATCGTGCATAATGACGGCGTCGCAGTGGCCGTACCAATCGTCGTATCCCTGGCCGTTTACCTTTTCGTATGGCTGTTCGTCCAGCAGACATACCGGGTGGTCATGATGCGCATGCTGCTTGAGGGGCGGACCTACGACAAACTTCCCGTGAGCCGTTTCCTCTACCCGATCACCACGCGCAAATGGTTGTCGATGGCGAAGGTGATGCTGCTCGAGAACGTGTTCCTGTTCCTGTGGACGTTCACCATCATCGGCGCGTTCATCAAACCGTATTCCTACCGTATGGTGCCCTACATCGTCGCCGAAAATCCGAATATCGGGGCACGGGAGGCCATCAGCCTGTCCAGGCGCATGATGAAGGGTCACAAGTGGGAGTGTTTCGTGGCCGACCTGTCGTTCCTTGGCTGGTGGCTGCTCAATCTGTTCACGCTCGGCTTGAGCGGCATCTTCTATTCCAACGGCTATAACGCGGCGTTTTTCGTCGAATATTACGTGCATGTGCGCGGATTGTCCAAGGATTCGGGATTGGAGGGAAGCGAGCTGCTCAGCGACGAATACCTGTACAGCAAGGCCTCCGCTGAGACATTGCATGCCGCGTATGGTGATGTTGCCGAAACGGTGGAGCAGTTGTCCAGCAATCTTGTTCCGGTGGACAAGCCAAACGGTTTCGTCGGGTTCCTGTCCGAATGGTTGGGCGTGCGTATCCTGCATGCGCGGTCGGTGACCAAGTATGAGGAGTATCGCGAGCAACTGCACCAGATCGATACCGGCAGGGAGATTCTGGACGGCGCTATCTATCCTGGTCGTCTGGCTCCGGCGCCGATGGCGTTCCGGTTCCGCGAATCCCGCACCGTCAGCTCCGATCGCAGCTATTCGTTGGTCAATCTGGTCATGATGTTCTTCATCTTCTGTTTCGTGGGATGGGTATGGGAGGTGAGCCTCGCCTTCATTTCCGAAGGAACGTTCGTGAATCGTGGCACGCTGCATGGGCCATGGCTGCCGATCTATGGCACCGGCGGAGTGATTATCCTTATTCTGCTGAAGAAGTTGAGGAAGAAGCCCTTGTTCGAGTTCCTGGCCGCCATGGTCTTGTGTGGCGGGTTGGAGTACTTCTCGTCCTGGTATCTGGAGAAGACCCACGGAGGACAACGCTGGTGGGATTACACCGGTTATTTTCTCAATCTCAATGGTCGTATCTGTGCCGAGGGTCTGCTGACGTTTGGTTTGGGCGGTTTGGCGATTGTGTATCTGCTGGCTCCTGCATTGGACAACTTGCTGAGTCGTATCGATACAAGAAAGCTCACCGTTGTGGCCGTCGTGCTTCTGGCGTTCTACTGTGTGGACCAGGCGTATTCGGCGCAGCATCCGAACATTGGTGCCGGCATCACCGATTACAAGGGGTCGGCCACATCGCAAGTGTCGTAGCCCCTATCCGATGTGATGCATAAAGGGATTTTGCCCGTCAGCGTGCGCAACGCAGGTTGGCGGGGCAAATCGTTTTTGGACACATGCTATACGACACGTGTGGCCGGTGGAAACTTACTTTCGGCGCAGCATCTCACGCACGGTTTCCATGATCTTGCTGTATTTGGTGGAGTCCGTGGAACGCATGCGTGGGAAGGAGCGGATCATACGACGTTGCTGCCAATTCAACGCGGAAGAGACAAGCTGACGCATATTGGCGACACGTTCCTGCGACGATTCCGACAAATCATGCATCTTTTCCCGGAACTCCTCTTTGCCCCACTGCCAGGAGTCTCCGGCCTTCTCCGCACGATCCTGCACCGCTTCGCTGAATTTGGCGAGACGCTCGGACAGGCCGACGATGCCCACCACGGTGACGATGGTGTCGATGATAACGACGATGGCGGCGACCGCGCATATCACGTGCACGGCAAGCAGCGGAATCATGGCGGTGAGCCGTTCGACCTGCGGCTGGACCACATCGATGATCAATACTCCGCCGAATCCGAATACGATTGCGCCGAGCAGACAGATGCGGCCTTGGATGTTGAATCGGTAATGGCTGTAATCCCACCATCTGGCGTGGAACAGCTTTTCCATGCCCCAAGAGGTGATGTACTCGAGTATGCTCGCGCCAAATGAGGAGATAAGGAAAATCTCGATGGGATTCGTGAAGTCATGCAACAGCACGATCGCAAGCACCGCGCCGCATCCGTAAATTGGGCACAACGGCCCGTTAAGGAAACCACGGTTGACCCATCGACGTTCCGAAACGGACACGAGAACCGACTCGTACACCCATCCGATAAAGGCGTACAACAGGAACCAAAGGAACAAATATTCGAGTGTGAGCGCCACAGCCATCAGCTCCTGTCCATCGGTTGTCCGGATGCGGGTTTGTCGAAACGATCGAAAGAGAGCGTTTCCTTCGTGGCGCTGATTTTGTCGGCCGCGGTGACAAGGTATCCTTCGATGTACTTCGGCGGATAGGGAGTCAATGGGAACATGTGATGTTCGATGCTGTCCCGTTCGATCTGGTTGAGTTTGAAATCCCGTATGGCGTTGCGCATGGCCGTTTCACCATGTGTGAATCCGTGTAGCCGATGGGTGCCGTTGTCCCAGTCATGCCAATCGTAAAGGAAGTAATCATGGAGCAAAGCGGCGCGAATCAACGAATGTAGATCAACCCTATTCCACAGGTGCAGTCTGTCTGCCAGCCAGACGGACAGACAAGCCACACGAATGGAATGGGCGAATGTGGTGACCACGCCATGCTGGTAGCAGACCCTTTCGATGGCCATGTGGTCATGTTCCAGAATCTCCCGGCCGTGCGCGTAGACCAGCCGTCGTATCTGCGTGCGCGTCAACAGCACCGCTTTTTGCTCCTTGCTTGATAGGGATTACTTGAGCAGGGATTCGGGCGACTTGTATGCGGAACCGTCGGACACGGAGTTGGCGAAGGCGCGTAGCTGCTCGATGGTGGTCTTGGCGGAAACGATCTGTTCGCGCACGCGCAGCGGGGAGGTGCCTCCCTTGCCGTTGCGGGCGGAGACGGAGCCTTCGGTGGACAGCACTTCACGCACCTGCGGGGCCTTGTCCGCCGGCAGGAAGTCCTTGAACACGTTGATGAAGTCCTCGTCGGTCAAATCCCACAGCTCCTGGCCGAGGTCTTCGGCAATCTTGACGCATGCGCCGGAAAGCTCGTGCGCGTGACGGAACGGCACACCGTTCTTGACGAGCCATTCGGCGATGTCGGTGGCGAGGGCGAAACCGGTCGGGGCTTCGGCTTCGAGGCGTTCCTTGTCGAAGACCATGGTGGCGACCATGCCGGTAAATGCCGGCAGCAGCACTTCAAGCGTGTCCACTTGGTCGAATACGGCTTCCTTGTCTTCCTGCAGGTCGCGCGCGTAGGCTGTCGGCAGGCCTTTCAAGGTGGCGAGCAGGCCAGTCAGGTCGCCGATGAGTCGTCCGGACTTGCCGCGAGTGAGTTCGGCGATGTCCGGATTCTTCTTCTGCGGCATGATGGACGAGCCGGTGGAGTAGGCGTCATCAAGACGCACGAACGCGAATTCCTGGGTGTTCCAGATGATGATCTCTTCGGACAGGCGGCTCAGATCGACACCGGTCATGGCGGCGATGAAGGCGAATTCGGCGACCAGATCACGGCTGGCGGTGCCGTCGATGGAGTTGGCGGTCACCTTGGAGAAGCCCAGCTCACGGGCCACAGCCACCGGTTCGAGGCCAAGGGTGTTGCCGGCGAGGGCACCGGAGCCGTACGGGCTGGCGTCGATGCGCTTATCCCAATCGGCGAGACGTTCCACGTCACGCAGCAGCGGCCACACGTGGGCCATGAGCTGGTGGGCAAGCAGAACTGGCTGGGCGTGCTGCATATGCGTACGTCCCGGCATGACGGTGCGACCGGCTTTTTCGGACTGCTCGATCAGTGTTGCGGCGAGACCGAGCAGCATTTTGGCGATGATGCGGCTGTGGCGGCGCAGCCACATGCGGATGAGCGCGGCGATCTGATCGTTGCGGGAACGGCCGGCGCGGAGCTTGCCGCCGAGTTCGTCACCTGCGATCTGGAGTAGACCGCGTTCGAGTGCAGTGGCCTCGTCCTCGTCATCCTCGATCGGAGCGAACGCTCCGGAATCCACGCGGCGCTGCAGCTCGTCAAGGGCGTCTTCCATGCGCTGCAGCTCATCGGCGGTCAGCAGTCCGGCGCGGCCCAATGCACGGGCATGGGCACGCGAACCGGCGATATCGTCATCGGCGAGTCGCCAGTCGAATTGGGTGGACTTGCTCAGCCGTGCGAGTTCCGGCGACGGACCAGACTTGAAACGGCCGCCCCACAGGGCAAGATGCTCACCATTAGTAGTGCTCTCGGTCATTGTTTTTCCAAATCTCCTTGCAGATATGACTGAGGGAGAGCTTACCAGTCAGGATGGTCCCGACGGTACGCTCTCCCCCATTATCAAGACGATTCACAACGTGAATCCGGATGATGCTTACTCGACGCTGTTCTCCGGAACCTCGATGCCGTTGCCGAACTTGACGTCGCGGGCTGCGGCCACACGGCTCGGCAGACCATAGATGTCGATGAAGCCGTTGGAGGACTTCTGGTCGAAGCTGTCGCCGGAATCGTAGGTGGCCAGGTTGTAGTCGTACAGCGAGCTGTCGGAGCGACGGCCGGTCACGACGGCGCGGCCACCGTGCAGAACCATGCGAATCTCGCCGGAGACGTACTTCTGGGTGTCTTCGATGAAGGCGTTCAGGGACTGGGTTGCCGGGGAGAACCACTGCGCGTCGTAGACCAGTTCCGCCCAACGCTTGTCGATGTCGCGCTTGATGCGGTGCTGCTCGCGTTCGAGGCAGCAGTTCTCGAGCTCCTGGTGGGCGGTGATCAGCGCCACTGCGCCCGGAGCCTCGTACAGCTCGCGGGACTTGATGCCTACCAGACGATCCTCGATCAGATCGATGCGGCCGATGCCCTGCGCGCCTGCACGACGGTTCATCTCTTCGATGGCCTGCAGCGGAGTGACGTCATGGCCGTCGATCTTGACCGGGACGCCCTGCTTGAATTCGATGACGACCTCATCCTCGACCGGTGGGAACGCCGGATCGTCGGTGTAGGAATAGCAGTCCTTGGTCGGACCGTTCCACGGATCCTCGAGGAAACCGGTCTCGATGGCACGGCCCCACACGTTCTGGTCGATGGAGAACGGGCTCTTCTCGGTCTGCACGATCGGCAGCTTGTGTTCCTTGGCGAAGGCGATCTCGACGTCGCGGGTCAGAGACAGGTCGCGAATCGGGCTGATGGCCTTCAGCGTCGGGTCGATGGAGGCGATGGAGACCTCGAAACGAACCTGGTCGTTGCCCTTGCCGGTGCAGCCGTGGGAAATGGTGTCAGCGCCGAACTGGTGGGCGGCTCGCACAAGATGCTTGGAAATCAGCGGACGGGAGATGGCGGAGACCAGCGGGTACACGCCTTCGTACATGGCGTTGGCCTTCAGGGCCTTCATGCAGTATTCGTTGGCGAATTCATCACGGGCATCGACCACGTAGGCTTCGACCGCACCGCATGCCAGCGCGCGCTGCTTGATGGTTTCGAGGCTTTCGCCGCCCTGGCCGACGTCGAGGGACACGGCCACAACATCCTTGCCGGTGCGTTCCTTCAGATACGAAATGGCGACGGAGGTGTCAAGACCACCGGAGTACGCCAGGACGAGACGATTCTGATCGCTCATGGTTTCCCTTTCTAACATCCAACGTTATTCATCAGTATATGCACAGCTCTGTATATTTATGCATATTTGGTGCGTCGTGTCCACTATATGGCTATTCACGCTTTGGAAGCGACATCAAGCAGCCATTGCGCACGCCGTTTGGCGACATCATCCTCGGAGCAGATAACCATGACCGTGTCATCTCCGGCGATGGTGCCAAGCACGCCTTCGATGGGCTGCTTATCGATGACGCTGGCCACATATTGCGCGGCGCCGGATGGCGTGTGCACGACCACGAGATTACGTGCCGCGGCCACGGATGTGACCAGTCCGGACAGTACCCGGCTAATCTGCTGCTCGGTTTTGGCGTCCGGGTTAGAAACCGGATGTTCATCAATGTTCTGTTTGCCGACGGCGTAGGCCACGGTTCCGTCGGCAAGACGGGTCTTCGTGGCGTGAATCTCATCGAGATCACGGCTCAGCGTGGCCTGCGTCACCTCGATGCCCTGGTCGGCGAGAATCTGCGACAGTTGCGATTGCGAGGTGACGATGCGCGTCAGCAGCGCCTGCTCAATGGCGCTCAGTCGAGCGGTTCGTGTGGCAGGACGCTGCAACGCGGGAGTGTGGTCAGTCATCAGACCAGCAGGCTTTCATCGCCACGGGCCTTGCCGGCCAACCAGGTCAGCAACGCCTTCTGGGCGTGCAGACGGTTGCCTGCCTCATCCCAAACCACGGACTGAGGACCATCGATAACCTCGGCGGTGACCTCCTTGCCGCGATATGCAGGCAGGCAGTGCTGGAAGATGGCGTCGTCCTTGGCCTTGGCCATGAGTTCGGCGTTCACCTGGTAATCCCAGAACGGCTTGGAACGGACAGCGTATTCCGCTTCCTCGCCCATGGAGACCCACGTGTCGGTGAAGACGCAATCGGCTCCGGCAACAGCCTCATTCGGATCAGTAGTGACGAGGATGGAGCCGCCGGTCTCAGAGGCAATCGCTTCGGCATCGGCAACGATCTGCGGATCCGGCAGGTATCCGTACGGTCCTGCCACACGCACGTTCATGCCCGCCACAGCGCCGCCGAGCAGGTAGGAGTTGGACATGTTGTTGGCCGCGTCGCCAAGATAGGCGATGGTCTGGTTCTTGAGGTTGTCTACACCGCCGCGATGTTCCGAGATGGTCTGGAAGTCAGCAAGAATCTGGCACGGATGGAATTCGTCGGTCAGTGCGTTCACCACCGGATGGGTGGAGTACTTGGCCATTTCCTTAACACGGTCCTGACCAAAGGTGCGCCACACCACGCCGTAGGCCATACGGTCAAGCACGCGAGCCGTGTCGGCCACCGGTTCGCCACGGCCCAGCTGGGAGCCGGACTTGTCAATGACCAGCGGATAGCCACCGAGTTCGGCCACGCCAATGGAGAAGCTGGAGCGGGTACGGGTACTGGGCTTGTCGAAAATCACGGCGATGCCCTGCGGGCCAGCGAACGGCTGGTGATAGAAACGGTTCTTGTGGAACTTGATGGCCAGTTCCAGCACCTGCTTCTGTTCTTCGTGGTTCAGATCGTCATCGCGCAGCATATGGCGCAGTTCAGGGGTTGCCATTGGTATAGAGGCTCCTTTCAAATTCTTCGGGTTCGTCCGAGATCAGTCGTTAGGCAGGTCGGACGGAATCTTGGCGAGGATGGACACCGCTTGATCGACGTCCTGAGCAGTGATGACCAGCGGCGGGGCGAGACGCAACGCATTCGGAGCCACCGCATTGACGATGAGACCGTGTTCCAAAGCCCAGTTCATGGCCGCATGCGAGCAGGGGTGGGCAAGTTCGATGGCGTCGAGCAGGCCACGGCCACGCACGGAGACGAACAGCGGATTACCGCAGGAGGCGATACCGTCGCGCAGCTGCTTGCCGCGTTCTTCGGCGTTGTCCACGAGGTTGTCCTCTTCGATGACTCCCAGCGTTGCCAATGCCGCCGAAGCGCCCAATGGATTGCCTGCGAAAGTGGAGCCGTGGGAACCCGGGGTGAACAGCGCGGACAGTTCGGCGCCGAAGGAAATCATGCCGCCCATCGGGAAACCACCGCCAACGCCCTTGGCGAAAGTGACGATGTCCGGGGTCACACCGCCGGAAAGATCCTCACGCTGGAAGGCGAACCATGCTCCGGTGCGTCCGATGCCGGTCTGCACTTCGTCGATGATGAGGAGCGCCTTATGTTCGTCGCATAGTTTGCGGGCGGCCTTCACATAGTCCGCTCCGAGCGGCATCACACCGGCCTCGCCCTGGATAAGCTCCATGATGACGGCCGCGACCGGCCCTTTGCCGTACTTGCCTTGGCCGGTTTCGGCGAAAGCGTCGTGCAAGGCTTCGACGTTGCCGGCTTCGACGAATTCGATGTTCGGTACCAGCGGCTCGAATTTCTCACGGATGGCGGGCTTCCACGTTGCGGACAGCGCGCCCATGGTGCGGCCGTGGAAGCCGTGGGTCATGGAGATGATGCGTGCCGGTTTGCCGCCGATCTCAGGCGACGCGCCCGGCAGGGTGCGCCCGTAGAGCTTGGCGAGCTTCAGCGCCGCCTCGTTACCTTCCGCGCCGGAATTGCCGAAGTAGACGCGGGAACCTTCCGGAGCGCCCGCGAGCTTGACGAGTTTGGCGGCGAGCTTGATCTGCGGTTCGGTGGCGAAGTAGTTGCTCACATGCGCGGCCTTGGCGGCCTGTTCGCTGACGGCCTTCACCCACTTCGGATGGGCGTATCCGAGCGCGTTGACGGCGATGCCTGCAAGGAAATCGAGATATTCATTGCCGTCGACATCCCAGATGTGGGCGCCCTCACCGTGGTCCATCACGCGCAGGGGCGTGCCAAACACGTTCATATGCACCTGGGAGTACTCTCCCAGCCACTTGGCATCTTCAGTGCCGAGTGTTTCCAGTTGTTCAGTTGCCATAGGAACTCCTCATTTCAATACCGTCCTCGGGCACGACCATGGTGCCGATGCCGTCGGTGGTGAAGATCTCGTTCAGGATGGAATGCGGTTTGCGACCGTCGATGATATGGGCCCGCGGAACGCCTCCGTCGATGGCGCGCACGCAGGCTTCCATCTTCGGACGCATGCCGCTTTCCAGGTCGGGGAGCATATCGCGCAGATTCTCCACGCCGATGCGGCCAATCAGGGAGTCACGGTCCGGCCAATCGGCATACAGACCGTCGACGTCGGTCAACACGACCAGCTTGCTGGCTCCAAGGGCCGCGGCAAGGGCGGCCGCGGCGGAGTCGGCGTTCACGTTGAGCACTTCAGTGGCATCGTCTTCATTCGGAGCCACGGAGGAGACCACCGGAATACGTCCGGCGTTGATTAGATCCTCCACGGCGGACGCGTCGACGCTCACCACGTCGCCGACCAAGCCGATATCGGTGGGCTTGCCGTCAATGACCGGTTTGCGCTGCATGGCCGAGAACAGGGCGCCGTCCTCGCCGGACAGGCCGACCGCGAATGGACCGTGCGCGTTGATCAGGCCAACGAGTTCACGGGACACCTTGCCGGTCAGCACCATGCGGACCACATCCATGGCTTCCGGAGTGGTGACACGCAATCCGCCCTTGAATTCGGACTTGATACCCAGGGCCTTAAGCATTTGGGATATCTGCGGACCGCCACCGTGCACCACGACCGGGTGCAGTCCCACCTGGCGCAGGAACACCATGTCTTCGGCGAAGCAGGCTTTCAGATGATCGTCGATCATCGCGTTGCCGCCATATTTGATGACGATGCGTTGTCCGGCGAATTCCTCCAGCCACGGCAGCGCTTCGATAAGCACTTCCGCCTTCTGGTCGGCGCGCAGGTCGGTGTGCACGTCGAAGTGGAATCCAGGTCCTTTGAGTTCTTTGGCCATTCCTATTCGATCAGCTTTCGTAGTCAGCGTTGATGTGTACGTATTCGTGGGTCAGATCGTCGGTCCAGACGGTCGCTTCCGCTTCTCCGGCGTTCAGGTCGATGTCGATGTGCACCTCGCGTGGGGTCATGTCCACTTCGGAGCGGTCGCGTCCGGCTCCGCCGTTTTCGCAGATGCGTACGCCGTTGACGTCCACCGTGACCTTTTCGGAATCGTATGGTGCGACGTCGGGCGGCACGGTGCCGAGGGAGCTGACGATGCGGCCCCAGTTCGGATCGTTGCCGGAGATGGCGCATTTGAGCAGATTGGACGCTGCGACCGCGCGGCCGCATGCCAGAGCGGCTTCTTCGGTGGTCGCGCCGGTAACTTTGACACGGATGTCATGGCTTGCGCCTTCGCCGTCGCCGATGATCTGGCGGGCGAGCGAGGCGGTGGCCTTGGCCACGAGCTCGTTGAACTCGTCCGGGTCCGGTTCGATGCCGGACGCGCCGGAAGCCAGCAGCAGCACGGTGTCGTTGGTGGACATGCAGCCGTCCACGTCGATGCGGTTGAACGACATTTCGACTCCGGCGTTCAAGGCGGCTTGAAGCTGTCCGGCGGTCACGACGGCATCGGTGGTGATGACGCACAGCATGGTGGCCAGCTGCGGGGCGATCATGCCGGAACCCTTGACCATGCCACCGATACGGAAGCCGTTGGAACCTTCCAGCTCGACGGTTTTCGGCTTGGTGTCGGTGGTCATGATGGCGTGCGACGCATCGGCTCCGGCTTCGGCGGTATCGGCAAGGGTTTCAAATGCCTTGTCCGCGCCGGACAGCACGTTGTCGAGCGGCAGCAATTCGCCGATGAGACCAGTGGAACATACGGCCACGTCTTCGGCTTTGGCGCCGATGAGGCCGGCGACCTTTTCAGCGGTGGCCTTGGACTGCTCGTATCCTGGCTTGCCGGTGCATGCGTTGGCGCCGCCGGAGTTCAGAATCACGGCCTTCACATGGCCGTCGGATACGATGTTCCTCGACCACTGCACAGGGGCCGCGCAGAAACGGTTCGAGGTGAACACGCCGGCAGCGGCGTCAAGCGGTCCATTGTTGACCACGAGAGCCAGATCCTTCTTGCCTTCGACCGCGGAAATGCCAGCTGCCACGCCAGCTGCGGAAAAACCTTGTGCGAACGTTACGCTCACGGTGCCACTCCAATCTTCGTCAATCCTGCATCCTCAGGAAGTCCCAATGCCACATTCAGCGACTGCACGGCCTGCCCGGCGGTGCCTCGGTTGAGGTTGTCGATGGCCGCGAATGCCAGCAGGCGGCCGGCATGATGGTCGACGACCACTTGAATGTGGGCCGCGTTAGAACCGATGATGTTGGCGGTGGCCGGCATTACGCCTTCAGGCAGCACGACCATGAAATCCTGGCCTTCGTATGCGTCCAGCCAGACCTGGCGGATCTCGGCATCCGTCATGCCAAGCGCTTTGTCGGTGAGTTTGGCGGAAACGGTGGCGAGAATGCCGCGCGCCATCGGCGCGAGAATCGGCGTGAAGGCGAGGGTGTAATCGTCTGCCTCCGCAGCACTCTTGCCGGCCGCGTGCGCGAAGTTCTGCAGGATCTCCGGAATGTGGCGGTGCGTACCGCCTACCGAATACGGCAGTGCGGAACCAAACGCCTCAGCCGCAAGCAGATTGGTGCGCTTGAGGTTCTTGCCGGCGCCGGAATAACCGACCACCAAATCAGCCACGATGTCTTTCGATTCGACAAGACCCTGCGCAATGCCCGGTTGCAAAGCCAGCGTGGTCGCAGTGACGTTGCAGCCCGGTCCCGCAATGCGCTTGGTGCCGGGAAGCGCTTCACGCTGACGGCTGTAGGAGCCGTCAGCCGCGACGCCGGTGATGAGTTCCGGCATGCCGTAGGTCCAATGCTGGTAGAAGTCACCGCCGTAGAACGCGTCCCACGCGCTCTTTTCCTCAAGACGGTGGTCTGCGCCCAAATCCACCACCACGGCATTCGGGTCAAGCTGGGAGGCCAATGCTCCGGAAGCGCCATGAGGCAATGCCAGGATGATCACGTCATGGCCGTTGAGCACTTCCGGCGTGGTGTCCTCGACCACGAGGTCCGCCAACTGCGGAATGTGCGGCATATGCTTGCCAAGCTTGTCCCCCACCGAAGAATGTCCGGCGACGCAGGTCACTTCGAAATTCGGGTGTGCCGCGAGTATGCGCAGCGCCTCACCACCCGCGTATCCAGTCGCGCCGGCCACGGCTACCGTGTATTTGGCCATGTCACGTCTCTTTTCCTTGACTCGTTGAAACACATTCAGCATACACTTTATGCACTACATTGCATAATTATGCAGTTCAATCGTGTCGGATAGTGGTCACCGCCCATAACGGGACCGTTCAGACGAACATAAAAAGATTGGTTTCAGGCGGAAATCGAGCTGGAATCACCACTTTGTCCACTGCCACCGAACATGTACTGCATCATCTGGTTATACAAATCGGCTGTGGAAATGCCGTGAACCGTCATCCAAATCACCGCAATGGTGTACAGCACGTTGATAATCAGCGCTGCCACGCCAAGCGCGTAGCCTTTCATATGCAGTTTTTTGGTACGCCACATGGCGATGGCGCCCATCACCGCAGGGATGACCGGTACCGGCAGGAATAGTGCGAACACGAACGAGATGATCGCATAGCTATCCCAATGGCCGTACAGGGGGTTCTGGCTGGGATCATTCGGGTTGATGGGATATATGCCGGGCTGTTGGTATGGATTCGGCCCATACTGGCTTGGCCCGTATTGATTTGGTCCATACTGATAGCCATTGGGCTGGCCTGATTGCTGCCGTCCCGATGCATCATATGGATTCGCCGGATACCCGTTCTGCATATACGGATTCGTCTGCGGCCGCTGCGCCGTTTGTTGTGCATCGTCCGCCGGCTTGGGCTGGTCGGGAGCCCCATACATGTATGGATTGTAGTTCGCCGGATACTGGTTGGACATCGCGCCATATTCAGGCTGGTTGTACTGTCCGAATTCCGGCTGTGCCGACTGGTCCGACGGCGAAGACGACGAAACCGGAGCAGCCCCGGCCGCCTCCTGCCCTTCGTCGGGGTTGATCGGCTGGTTCTGCTCCGGTTCGTTCATGTCGTCCTCTTTATCTTTTTGGTTACTTCGATGGACTTGACGTGTCAGGCACGCAGTTGCGCGCCCAGCTTCGCGGCCGCATCCACGATGCGCTTGCGAATGGCTTCGCTGTCCTCGGAGGTCAGCGTCTTGTCCTCAGCGCGGAACGTGACGGCGTATGCGAGGGACTTCAATCCCTCACCCAGCTGGTCGCCGGTGTACACGTCGAACAGGTCGATGCTCTCCAAGCTGTTGCCGGCGGCTTCGACGATGGTCTTCTCGAGTTCGGCGGCGGTGACGTCCGTCGACACGGTGAAGGCCAGATCCTGCTTGACCGGCGGGAAGGTGGAAATCGGCTTGGCCTGCACCGGCTTGCCGCTCAAGGTGGCGAACAGCGCGGTCAGGTTCAGTTCGAACGCGGCGGAATGGGCCGGGAAGCCCAACGCCTCGTTGACATGCGGGTGAAGCTCGCCGACCATGCCGACGAACGTGTCACCTGCCATCACACGTGCCGCACGGCCCGGATGCCACTGCGCGGGTACGTCCTCAGCCTTCGGCTGGTCCAACGTGAGCTTTGCGCCGATGCGGTCGGAAATACGCTGCACGGCTTCAACTGCGTCGGACCAGTCCACGGCACGGCGATCGCCCATCCAGCCGGAGTCGACGGCGTTGCCGGTCAGAATGCCGGCGACGTGCATCGGCTGGTCCGGCAGGCCTGCGTCAAGCGCGGCCAACTGCTCGTCGGTTGGCTTGACGGCACCCGGCAATGCCGGAATGGCCGGAGCGTTCGGATCCCACAGGTAGACGTGTCCGATTTCGTACAGCGACACGTTTTCCACGCCACGGCGCAGGTTACGCTGCACGGTCTGCGCGAGGGTCGGGATGATGTCGCGACGCAGGAACGGGCGATCGCCGGCCAGTGGGTTGGCAATTTCGACGCTGACCTTCTTGGTGGCGTCGGCGTCAAGTGCGAAGTTCTTGTAGTCTTCGTCGCCCACGAACGGATAGCTCAGGGTCTCCACCATGCCGTATTCGGCGAGTTCGTCGGCCACCTGGCGCTTGCGCAGCTGCTCGGCGGTCAGTCCGACCTTGGCTTCGACCGGTGCCGGCGGCACGGTGACCGGAATCTCATCGTAGCCGACCAGACGGGCCACTTCCTCCACCAGATCGCACGGTTCGTTGAGGTCCGGACGCCAGCTCGGCGGAGTCACGGAGAACTCACCGTTGCCACCGCCGGCCACAGTGCAGCCGATATCGGTGAGAATGTCGCTGATGGTGTTCACGTCAGTGTCCAGTCCCGCCACGCGGGCCACTTCGGACGCCTTGAACAGAATCGGACGACGATTGCAGACAGTGTTGTAATCAGTCGGGTGCTCGCTCGGCTCGCCGTTGCCATACTTGACCAGAAGCTCGGCGGCCATCTGGGCGGCAGCCGGCTGCAGCTGATCATCCACGCCACGCTCGAAACGACGGGACGCTTCGGACGGAATCTTGTGACGACGTGCAGAACGCGCGATCGACACCTGGTCGAAATGAGCGGATTCCAGCAGGATGTTCTTAGTTTCAGCAGTGACCTCGCCATACAGGCCGCCCATCACGCCGGCGATGCCAAGCACACGAGAGCCACGCTCGCCGTTCGGCGAGTCGGTGATCAGCAGGTCTTCGACGCTCAGGTCATGATCCTTGCCGTCCAATGTGGTGAGCTTCTCACCTTCGTTGGCGCGGCGCACGACGATCGGTCCTTCAATCTTGTCCAGATCGTAGGCATGCATCGGCTGGCCAAGATCAAGCATCACGTAATTGGTGACGTCCACCGCCAAAGAGATGGAGCGCATGCCTGCGCGGATTAGGCGGCGGCGCATCCAGTTCGGCGTGTGGCTTGCCGGGTCGAAACCACGCACGGCGCGCGCGTAGTAACGATCGCAGCCGACCACACCGTGAATCGGATTCTTGTCGTCGACGATCACTTCGATGTCGCTCTTGACACCTTCCGGCAGACCCTGAGTGACGGGCGCCTTCTTGCCGAGGGCGGTTGCCGGATCAGTGTAGACGGCGCCAGTGGAATGGTGGTATTCGCGGGCCACGCCACGGTAGGAGAACGCGTAGCCGCGATCCGGAGTGATGTTGATTTCCAGCAGCGGCTGGTCCAGGTGCAGCAGATGCATGGCGTCATCGCCCGGCTGGAGCTTTTCGTATTCCTCCGGGGTGAAGCCGTACTTGCGTAGCAGGATGATGCCGTCGTGGTTATCACCCAGACCAAGCTCGCGCTCGGAGGCGCACATGCCGTTGGAGATGTGGCCGTAGGTCTTGCGCGGTTCGATCTTGAAATCGCCTGGCAGCACGGCGCCCGGCAGGGTCACGACAACCTTCTCGCCGGCTGCCATGTTCGGAGCTCCGCAGATGATGCCGCGTGGCACCTTGTTGCCGTTTTCATCGGTCTCGTTGTATTCGTCGCCGACGTCCACATGACACCAGTTGATGATCTTGCCGTTCTTCTGCGGTTCCGGAGTGGCGTCGACCACATAGCCGACGACAATCGGGCCGGTGACCTGGGAGGTGTGGATCTCTTCCTCTTCGAGGCCGACCTTCACCAGATCCTTGGCAAGCTGTTCGTACGTAAGGCCTTCCGGAACCTCGACATGGTCCTTGAGCCAATCAATGTCAACCATTGGCATGGGTCAATCACTCCCCCATCACAAACTGTTCGCTGAATCGCACGTCGCCTTCCACCAGGTCGTGCATGTCGTTGATGTCGTGGCGCAGCAGCAGGGTACGTTCCACGCCGACGCCGAAGGCGAAGCCGGTGTAGGCCTCAGGATCGAGGCCCGCAGACTTCAGCACGTTCGGGTTGACCATGCCGCAGCCGCCCCATTCAAGCCAACCGGCGCCGCCCTTCTTATCGGGGAACCACAGGTCGAGCTCGGCGCTCGGCTCGGTGAACGGGAAGTAGCTCGGACGCAGACGGGTTTTGGCTTCCGGGCCGAACATGGCCACGGCAAGCTTGTCGAGCACGCCCTTCAAATCGGCCATGGTCAGATGCTTGTCCACGGCGAGGGCCTCCACCTGATGGAACACCGGGGTGTGGGTGGCGTCAAGTTCGTCGGTACGGAACACACGGCCCGGGCAGGCGATGTACAGCGGCACGCCACGGGTGATGAGTCCACGGACCTGATCGGACGAGGTCTGGGTGCGCAGCACCATGTTGGAGCCGACGAAGCCCGCGGCGTCCTTGGCCTGATTGCCCTTGACGTAGAAGGTGTCCTGCATCTGGCGGGCCGGATGGTCCGGACCGAAGTTCAGCGCGTCGAAGTCATACCATTCGGTTTCCACTTCCGGACCGTCGGAAATCTGCCAGCCCATGGAGATAAAGAAGTCCTCGACATCCTCCATCAGCTTCGGCAGCGGATGGCGGGCGCCAAGCGGCTTGCGGTTGACCGGCAAGGTCATATCCACGGTTTCGGCAGCAAGCTCGCGGGCCTCTTCTTCGGCCTTGACTTGCTTTTCCTTGGTGCCGAACGCACGACCGAAGTCGGCGCGAAGCTTGCCCATGAGCTTACCGGCGTCTTTCTTCTGGTCCTTCGGCAACGCGCCGATGGCCTTGCTGGCCTGCGTCATCGCGGATTCCGCTCCGGCGTACTGCGTCTTGATGGCTTTCAATTCCTCCATTGTGGAGGCGTTTTCGATTTTCGCGATGCCCTCGGCAACCGCATCGGTTACCGCTTGGGCGTCGAATACCGCACCCTCTGCCACGAGATACCTTTCTTATCAACCGTTTGTTTTACGCATAAAACGCGCAATTCCAACGTTTTTACGACTTCACATTCTTTCAACATGACTCGACATAGCCAAGCTCAGCAGCATCACCGCCGCACTGGTGCCGAGATTGAGCGATTCCGCCTTGCCGTAGATGGGAATCGACACGATTCTGTCGACGCGTTCCAACACATCCTGGGTCAGCCCGCGCGCCTCGTTGCCGAACAGCACCGTCTTGGCTTGCGCAAGTGATTGCGGTACGGCAAGCACGTCCGTAAGCGGTTCCGGCGGCCGTGCGTCGGTACCATACACGTCGGCGGCGTACACGGCGAGTCCACGTTCCGCACACCAATCGAAATACTCGTCCGTGCCCATGGAGACGACCGGCAGATGGAACAGCGAGCCGGCAGTGGAACGAATCACCTTCGGGTTGAAGATGTCCACGCAGTCGTCCACCAGCACCACGCCCGCGCAACCGGCCGCATCCGCGGAACGAATCACGGTGCCGGCGTTGCCCGGATCGCGCACCTGCCAGAACGCGGCGACCATCGTGCGTTCGTCGGAATCGCCATCAATGACGGCGGAATCGAGGAAAGCGCGCATGTCGGCGACGGCGAGCACTCCCTGCGCGTCGGAGCTCATGTGCTGCATGACGGCATGCGTCACCTTATGCACGTAAGCACCGGTCTGCATGGCCTTGCCGGCCATCTGCGCCACGGTAGGCGTGATGAAAGCCGCGTCCGGCTCGGCAGAGACGACCTCCACATACAGATCCTCGACGATGTCGGGATGCCAGGAGAGCAGTTCACGTACCGACTGCGGTCCTTCCACCATGAACCTGCCGGACCGCTTGCGGCCTTTCCTGTCGGCAAGTTCGGAGACCCTGCGGACGCGTTCGGCCCTTGGGTTTGCAATGACTTCGGATTTCATAGGCATACGCGTTAGCCTAACACCTTCGAAGCGGTTGGCGACGCGGCCATGTCATGTTTCGAGGCGTCCAGAAAACATCCAGCCACATCCCAGCGCGAACAAAGCGTCTTTCTGTTGTATGCCAGATACAACTTTTACCATCAGCATAAACGCCGATCGCGAGCGGCGCGGAACCATCAATCGCTCATATCTATCGAAACACATAAGGAAACAGCCATGTTCGTCGTCAAAAACGCATGGAAAAGCGTCACCCGCAACAAGGGACGCAATATGCTCATCATCGTCATCGTGACCATCATCGCCGCTGCCGCCACAATCGGCCTATCCATCCGGCAGGCGGCTGCCACCGCAAGAAGCAGCGGATTAGATAACACCACCGCCACCGCGCAGATCAGCCTTGATCGCGGCAAACTCATTTCCGAATCGCGCGAGCAGTCCAAGTCGGATTCCGATTCGTCCGATGCTTCCGCCAAACCTGACTTCGACGCCATGCGTTCCGCTTTGGCCGACAAGCAGTTTTCGCTTGCCGACTATCAGAAGTACGCGAAGGCTTCATCCGCGGTGAAATCCACTATTATATGGAGACCACGGGGTTGGCGGCGACCGACGATTTCCAGCCGGTCACCGATTCGTCCGGTTCGGATTCCTCCAGCTCGTCCGGCTCGTCCAATATGAAGGATTCGTCTGATACCGCCGGTACGGATAACGGCACCCGTCAGGATGAACAGTCCGGTGGCCCCGACGGACAAATGGGCGACGTCGCGGGCAGCAAAGACGGCGCGGGCATGGTCAGCGGCGATTTCTCCCTAATCGGCTTCTCCAGCGACGAGGCCGTCGCCAACGCCTCCAATGGCAGCTTCACCATGGTGAAGGGCAAGGTGTTCGGCTATGACGCGAGCAGTGATGGCGATGCCATCATCTCCAAATCGCTCGCCGACCGTTCCTGACAATCCAATCGCACGTTTTTCTGGAAAGGACCTCCCATGACAACGAATTCCGCGGATACCGCCGATACGGCAATCGCAAAAGAAACCGTCGAAGCCAACGACGCACAATCGCAGCAGACCGACCCGCCTACGCTGCAGCTGGATAACGTCAGTTATGCCTACACCAAAGGCGGCAAACGCGTGCTGAAAAACATCAGCCACGATTTCCAAGCCGGCAAAAAGTGCATGCCATCACCGGACCGTCCGGAGCAGGCAAAACCACGCTGCTATCACTGATCTCGGGACTGGCGAATCCCACGGAAGGGATGGTGCTGGTCGACGGCACCGACCTGTCGGAACGAGACCGATACCGTTTTCGCAGCCATGACATCGGCGTAATCTTCCAAAGCTTCAACCTGCTGCCGAACCTTACGGTGGCGGAGAACATCATCCTGTCGATGGACGCGTCCGGCAAATCGTTCGACAAGCCGAAGAAAGCAATCGTCGAAGAATTGCTCGAACAGGTGCATTTGCCGAAGGAATACGCGAACGAACGTATCCTGCACCTGTCCGGCGGCGAACAGCAGCGTGTGGCGATCGCCCGCGCGTAAGCTACGGCCCTTCCATCATCGTCGCTGACGAGCCGACCGGCAATCTCGACCTGGCCACCCAGAACGACATCATGGGTATTTTCCGAACGTTGGCGCATGATGGGCATCGTTGCGTCATCATCGTCACGCACAGTCCGGAAGTGGCGAAGACGTCCGACGAGGTGTTCGAGCTGGCTCCCATCAGGCGTCGCAGATAAGCGTCGGCAGCTTCTCGAAAAGAAATACGGCATGCGTCCCCATGCAACGGACACGCATGCCGTATTTTTTCCTGTTTCGGTTGGACGGTGGCGTTATGATTGGGCGCGTCGAAGTACAGGGGGTGCCGAATACGGCTGAGACGGGCGACCGCCCGGACCCTTGACCTGATCAAGGTAATGCTTGCGTAGGAACAGTACCGGCAAAACGCGTCGCGTCCCGTAGAGACGATCTCCGTTGTATTTCGGCTTGTGCACATACCCAATGGAAGTCGAGAAGGGACACCATGGCCAACGAAAAGCCATCGACGCAGACGCAGCCGCACGGCGATGCCGCAACCAGAAAGAAAACCGAAACGAGCGTGGCGGAAGCCGGTTCGTCAGCTGAAAAGAAGGTCACGCCGAAGAACGCCCTGCTGGGATTGCAGCATGTGCTCGTATCAAACGTGTGGCTTGATCCGGTGTTCGTGGCGGGCGCCATCGGTCTGCCGTTGGCATTGTCGTCGAACATGGTGAACGCCATTTTCATCGTCTCCGGCCTGGTCACGCTTATCCAGGCCACGAAACTGGTGCGCCTGCCCATCGTTCAGGGTCCTTCCGCGGCGTTCGACGCGCTGATGATCGCCGCCGGCACCGCCGGATCACTTGCCGCGGCCGGCACGTCCATCTTCATCAGCTCGCTGATTTTCCTGGTGCTGTGCCTGACGCGTGTGATCGAGAAGCTGCGGTTCCTGTTCGCCCCGATCGTATCGGGCGTGATCATCTTCCTCGTCGGCGTCTCCCTGTCGGGATTCACATTGAGCGAGTTCCTTGGCGGCGCGCCGGGAGACAAGGGCTTCGCCGATCCGAAGACGCTGGCCGTCTCCATCATCACCTGCGTGCTGGTGGTGGTGCTTTCCCAGTTCGGCAAGGGCATGGTGAAGGCGCTGTCGTATCTGATCGCACTGGTCGTGGGCACCGCGCTGTCTCTGGCGTTCGGCATGGCCGACTTCTCCGCGGTGGCCTCCAAGCCGTGGCTCGGCCTGCCCAAGTTCATGCCGTATGGCGGTTTCGATTTCAACGCGGCGATTTTCGTACCGTTCTTCATCGCCTATCTGGTGGCCATCATGGAAGCCCTCGGCGTGTATCAGGCGGCCACGGAGATCCAAGGCACGAAGCTCCAGGACCGCCAGGTGCGTTACGGTCTTGCCGGAGAGGCCGCCGGTTCGGCGATCTCCTCGCTGATCGGCGGTTTCACCACCACCGCGTATCCGCAGAACGTGGCGCTGCTCAAAGTCACCGACGAAGGCAAGACCCGCACCCGCGTGCCGGTGATCATTGCCGGCGTGGTGTTCGTGGTGCTTGGTTTCATTCCGAAGGCGGGCGCAGTACTGTCGCTCATCCCATCCCCCGTGATCGGCGGCATCTTCCTGCCGGCCGCCGCAAGCCTCATCAGCACCGGCTTCAACACGCTGCGCAAGGTGGAAAGCGACGACCGCACCCAAGTGGTGATCGGCCTTTCCCTGCTGCTTGGCATCGCCCTGCCGAACGCGTTGAGCGGTCTTGAAGGAGGAGCGCACGTGTTCTTCTCGAATTCGATTCTGGTCGGCGCGTTCAGCGTCGTGATTCTCAAGGCCCTCATCATCGACCTGCCGAACTTTATCGCACGACACGCAGACGAGCGGACGAAACAAGCGGAATAATCGAAAGCATCCGAATAATCCGACAACCATACGACGGAAAGGACATGGCATGAGCATGGGGCAATCGCAGGAATCCACGAACATCGACGAGACGAAGGAAACCATCAAACGGGAGGTGCTCGACTTCATCGCACAATACGGCTGCGGCAAGGCGCCCGATGAGGCGTTCGACACGCTGGCGAAGCATATCTTCGCCTTTCAATTCGAGCGCAACCTCCCATACCGCGCCTACTGCATGTCCAAACGCGTGACGCCGCAGACGCTCGCCAACTGGATGCAGATTCCCCCCATGCCGGTGGACGGCTTCAAAATGCTGACGCTCACCTCCGTGCCCGAACAGGATTGCGAAGCGGTGTTCACCACCAGCGGTACCACGCATCCCGGTCAACGCGGGCGCAACTTCCACCCCGACCTGCAGGTGTGGGACGAGTCGATGATCGTGCCGTTCAGGCATTTCATCATGCCCGACCGCGAGCGCATCCGCATCGCGGTCCTCTCCCCCGCATGGGACATGAACGAGCATTCGTCGCTGTCCCGATATCTGACCCGCGCCGTGGAGCAGTGCGGCGCCGAAGGCAGCGGCTTCTTCTTCCATGAGGATGGCCTTGATTTCACGGGCGTCGAGCGCTTCCTCGACGAGGCCGCGGCCGACGGCGAACCGGTGATGCTTATGGGCGCCTCCTCCGCCTACCTGTATCTGCTGGATTATCTGGACAAGCAGGGCAAGACCTACGCTCTGGCCGCCGATTCCCGCGTGTTCGATACGGGCGGTTTCAAAAGCACGCGCACCGACATGACGGTCGACGACCTGTATGCGGCGTTCGAACGAGTGTTCGGCGTGAAGCGCTCGCATTGCGTGAACATGTATGGCATGACGGAGTTGAGTTCGCAGATCTACGATCAGAACATCCTGTCCTATTACACGGATGGTTCGTCGAATTATCTCAAAGCCACGCCGTCGTGGGTGCGTTCGGTGTTCCTCGATCCGGCTTCGCTTACGCCGGTCGCCGATGGCGAGCAGGGTGTGATCGCGCATTATGATCTGGCGAATTGGAATTCGTGCCTGGCTATTCTGACGGAGGATCTGGGTGTGCGCACCGAACATGGCTATGTGCTGAACGGTCGTGCGAAGGGCGCCGAGGCGCGTGGCTGTTCGATCACCGTCGACGAGGTGATGGCGGCCAACGCATGAGCGACGTCGACATTTTCCACGCGCCGCGGGATTTCGAGTTCCATGATTTCGACACACGCAACGTCACGGCGTCCGATGGCGGCACGGCGACGTTGCGTTTCCCCCGTCTCGACGCCGATGCCGTGCATGCGCTGGCGGCGTCGGTGCGGCGGCATCGCGCCGAGAAACTGGCGCGGTATTCCACGGACGGGATCGTCGACGTGATCGCGCGCGCCGTAGAATTGTGGACGGATCCGGAATATCCGGAACGTCGGCTTGCGGAGCGGCTCATTCCCGCGGTCACCGGCTATGACGCGTCCATGGTGCGTATCGAATTGAAGCGGTACATGCGCATGTTCCGTCGGCGTGAGCTGCTGCGTTTCGTGGATGACGAGTTGAATTGCCCGCAGATGCTTGACGAGTATCGCCCGAACCGTTCGGGCGGATACACGCGGCTGTACGGTCCGGAATTGTCGTTCCACGTGTTTTCCAGCAATGTGCCGGGCATTCCCGTGTGGAGCATGACGATGGGTCTGCTGACGAAAAGCGCGATTCTCGGCAAATCGTCGTTCGACGAGCCGCTGATGCCGGTGCTGTTCGCCCGTTCCCTGGCAAGCGTCGACCCCGATATGGCGGACGCTTTGGCGATTGTGCCTTGGCGTGGCGGCACCGTGGATTTGGAGGATGCCGCGATTGGCGAGGCGGATGCGGTGGTCGCGTACGGTTCGTCGCACACCACCGAGGCGATTCGCCCGCGCGTGCGTGCCGGAAAGCCTTTCCTCAGCTACGGCGCGAAAATCGGCTTCTCGCTGATCGGCCGCGAGGCGCTTCGCGCCGATCTGTATGCCGGCACCGTGCATCGTATGGCGATCGACGTGGCCACATACGACCAGCAAAGCTGTCTGGCGCCGCAAACCATGTTCGTGGAACGTGGCGGCGCGATGTCTCCGGCGCAGGTCGCCGAACTGCTTGCCAGCGAATTGGACGGGCAGCAGCGCAAATATCCCCGTTCCACACCGTCCGAAGAGGAGTCCATGGCGATTCAGCGGTTGCGTTCCACCGCGCAGATGAAAGCGCTGATGCTGGGCGCCGGCCCGATGGCCGCCGCGGCCGGCAACGCGGATGATGCGCCGTCCGACGACCCGTTCGTGGTGCAGTCGCGTTCGGGCACCGACTGGACGGTGCTGTACTATCCGTCCATCGGCATGGCCGACTCGCTGTCCACACCACTGAACCGCACCGTCAACATCGTGGCGGTGGACCATGTCGAGGACGCGCTGCCCACGCTGCGCCCTTACGCGCAATGGTTGCAGACCTGCGGTGTGGCGCTCGCTCCGGACCGGCTGTTCGACGTGGCGCAACGCGTCGGCGAGACCGGCATCGACCGCATCTGCCCGGTAGGCGAGATGAATCGCGCGAAATCCGGCTGGCATCACGACGGCGGCTTCAATCTGCTTGATCTGGTGCATGCCGTCGATATCGAACGCAATACCGACACGTATTGCGACGGCTTCGACATGGACGTCGAATGATCGCGCGAATTCTTACGAAACGTTTTTCCGAATCGAAAGGAAATCCTCATTATGCAGCAGTCTGAAAACGCGCCGCTTGCCGGACGTGTGGCGGTGGTCACTGGCGCAAGCCGTGGCATCGGAGCGGCGATCGCACGCCGTCTGACGCGTGCGGGAGCGTGCGTGGTCATCGATTATGTCAGCAACGACGAGCGTGCCCGGCAGTGCGCGCAACGGATCATGGACGATTGCGATGCGGCCGGTCGCGTGATCACATGCAAGGCGGATGTCACCGACGCCGAGCAGGTGCGCGGCATGGTGTCCACCACGGTCACCACGTTCGGCGGTCTCGATATTCTCGTCAACAACGCGTTCGCGCATTACTCGTTCGATCCGCGCAACCGCAAAACCTTCGGCTCGATCGGATGGTCCGATTACGCGGCGCAGCTCGAAGGCTGTCTCAAAGGCGCGTACAACACCTGCGAGGCCGTGCTGCCGCAGATGCGACGTCAGGCCGGCGGACGCATCATCAACATATCCAGCAACCTCGTCGACTCCCCCATCGTGCCTTATCACGATTACACCGCGGCCAAAGGCGCGTTGGTGGGCTTCACCCGGTCCTTGGCGCAGGAGGCGGGCGCTTGGGGCGTGACCGTGAACGCCATCGCGGCCGGACTGACCGTGGGCACCGATTCGAGTCGGGCCACCACCGAGGACATGCGCGAGCGCATCATCGCCTCCACGCCGCTTGGAAGGCTCGCCACCGCCGAGGACATCGCCGGCGCCGTGGCCATGCTCGCGGGAGACGATGCCGCGTTCATCACGGGACAGACCCTGCATGTCGACGGCGGTCTGGTGATGCGCTGACATGCCGCATACGCCATGCGGCATGGGAATGATGGGATACGCCGATTCCGACCATGGCCATGGCATTCTCAAGGACCGACGTTCCACCATATGTTTGGACAATGAAAAGGGAAACCACACCATGTCGATAGGACAATCCGTTTCGAAGCATCGTTTTGCCTGTGTCACGGCGGTATGCGCGATCGCCGCAGCCTGCGGGTCGTTCGCGCTGGGCGTCGGCCGTTCCATCTGGTTCGACGAGGGGTATACGCTCATTGTGGAGAGCCAGCCATTCGCCCGAATGATGGATCTGCTGAAGGTCGACGTGCATCCGCCGCTCTATTATCTGCTGCTGCGCATGTGGATTTCGGTGTTCGGCTCGGATGTCATGGCATTGCGTGCGATGAGCTGAGTGTTCTGCGGGTTGACTGTTCTGATGTCGATGGTTCTGCTCCGTTTCATGGCCTGCGAGCGCCATGCCCTGTTGGCTTCGCCGTTTGTGATGTTCGCGCCGCTGATGCTTCGGTACGGGTATGAGATTCGCATGTATTCGTTGATCCCGTTCCTGTCCGTGCTGGGCACGTATCTGCTGCTGCGCGCGATGCGCGAGGATGGGATGCGTCCGGATCGGCGTCGGTCGGGACGAGGTTCGACGGCCCTTCGCAGGATTGCCGATCGACGATGGTGGATCGCCTACGCCATAGTGGTGGCGTTGGGCATGTACTCGCAATACATGATGGCATTCGTGTGGATGACACACGTGTTATGGCTGTACGTCGCGTTACGCCGTCATGGCCATGCGCGTCGTTTCCCACGCATGCTGATTCCCTACGCGCTCGCCGTGGCGCTGTACATTCCATGGATTCCTTCCGCGGTCGGCCAGTTCGCCTCCTCGGCTTTGCCCCCGTTGAAGGAGACCATGAATCTGAGTGAACTCACTTCGGTGTTTTCCATTCTCACGACCGGCTTCGATGCCAAACGCTTGACTTCGGGGATGACCGTGGCGCTTCTGGCAATGTTGGCGGTGTTGATCGCAGGATCGTCGCGTTTGCGCGATACGGCCGGGTCCACGGTCCGGTCCGGCATGGAACCATCAGCTGCCAGGTCGGTGGCGGCCGCCGAAGATCGCGCCGACAGCGGACGCGCGGCACGGCATCTGGCGTTTTTCGCGTTCGTCCCATTGTCGCTGCTGCTGGTTTTCGCGGCAGTCCGCGAACCGTTTACCGCACCTTATGGATTCTTCACCATCCGCTACGTGTGCCCATTCGCCCCGTTCAGCTATATGTTCCTGGGATTGCTGTGCTCGCGCATCGTCCTTGGCACGCGGGAGACCGGTGCCGGGGGCTTTTGCGGCAAAGCCACCCGCTTCCTGCGTCGTTGGAGCGCATGGCTGCTGTCGATCGCGGTACTCGCAGGCGGTTCCATCGGCTTCGCGTTCCAAGGAAACTACATCTACGAACAGCAGACCACGCCGCAAACCGCGCGGACGGCACGCACCGTGGCCTGCGACGCGGATAACGCGGTGGTGGCATCCAGCGAATTCGACTATATTGAATCCCTATACTATTTCCGCTCATGCGTCAACTACCATTTTCTGAAGGACGGCGAGGTGAGCACGCGCGGCGGTTACGCGCCGCTGCACGGCAGTCCCGCGCAAGTACGTCATATCGATGACCTGGACACCGAAAGAGTGACCTATCTTGTCCGTGGCGGCGAGAAGATCACCGAAACCAGGCATTACCGAATCGTCGGCACGACAGTCAACGGATCGAACAAGGCAATCACGTTGGAAAGGCGATAAATGAACATCACCGTATATCTGGGAGCCCATGAGGGCAACGACCCGTCGTACAGGAAGGCCGTCGAGGAATTGGGCGCATGGATCGCCGGCAATGGCAACCGTCTCGTGTATGGCGGCTCGGATGAGGGCCTGATGGCTGTGATAGCCGATACGGTGCTGGCGCACGGCGGTGAGGTGACCGGCATCGAGGCGCAGATGTTCGCCGACCAAGGCGTGGCGCATCAGGGACTAACCGAACTGGTCATCGTGCCGGACATCACGGAACGCCGTACCCGCATGATCGAACTGGGCGACGTGTTCATCGCCTTCCCCGGCGGCACGGGCACATTGGAGGAAGTCAGCGAAGTGGTGTCGAAGATCTGCCTGAATCAGCTGTCCCAACCGTGCATCTTCTATAACCTCAACGGTTTCTACGATGATATGAAGGCGTTCCTGCAGCGGATGATCAACGTGGGCTTCTCCACGTCCGAACGTCAGCACGGCATCTATTTCGCGTCGAATCTGACCGAAATCGAACACATCATCGCCACACATCAGGCCTAACGGACGGCATGCACGCCCGCAAGTCTAAGTCAGGCGACCGGCAGAACGGCGTGCAGAATCGTCATGATCGTCAATCCGATGACCGCGGTAACGGTCAATGAGAAGCCGGCAAGCTTGGCATTGCCCGTCAGCGAGTCGGTGAATTTCGTAGAGAAAATCGTCACCGGGGCGAATGCGGCCAAGACCACGATTTCGCGGACACGTTCGTCCAACGGCAACAGGAACCATGCGGCCAATGCGATGAGGACGCTGAACAGGAAACGCCATGCGATGACCTTGCCCAGTTCCGAACGGTCCTTGTGATTGTCGGGAATCTCCATCATCAGGCCGATCATGGCCATTGCAGCGAACGCGTTGGCATTGGCGAACGGCGTGATGAGCGTGACGATCCAATGTGGGACGCTCCACCCGGCAAACATGAATACCAGCATAAGCATGTAGCAGTCAAACGAGATGGACGAGTAGAAATCGTGCGCGATGTTCTTGATCTTAAGGCTCAACGGCAGGTCCTTGGCTGGGCTTCCCAAGTGCAGCAGCGAACGGGTGATGGTCAGGGATGCGGCGGTGGCGATGATGGCGTTGCCGATATCAAGCATGATGACCGGCAGGCCGGCGCTTGGCCCCATGAAGGTCTGCACCACCGGCAGGCAAAACGCGCCGATGTTCAGTCCCGACGCGTTGAGCATCTGATAAGCACGGTAGCGTGGCTCGTCGCCGCGCGATCCGAAATACACGACGAACAACGGAATCAGGCAGGCAAATAAGCCGAATACGACAAGCCACAGCAGGTTCATCGGATGCTTGTTCGTGGCGAAGCTCATGATGATGGCGCATGGCAGAGTGAGGTTGAATACCAGTCCCTGAACCACTTTATAGGATTTGTCGGAGAAGATATGGATGCGTTTGAGCAGGTAGACGCTGATGATGACGAGTAGCAAAGATCCGGCTTGGAACAACATACGGCCGAGTATAGGAGCGTAAACGACGCATTGCGGGATCAGCAGACACAATGTGACCGTTGCCGAAGAAAGAACGACGCTACTTTGTCAGGGGTCATGTCCCTGACCATGCGCGAAAAAGCGTCATCCGTAAGGAAGAAAATGACAACGCCGGATCACCCGGGAAAGCAGTGCGTACGGCCATCAAGCACGACAACCTCATCGCCCGGTGCATTCGTCGACCGAGCGTATCCGGCGGCGCGACCTGGACGACTGGATCGCCGGCCTGTCCGAACGGCCTCGGTAAACGGAAAAGACACGACCCCCGCATGGCTCTTGCGAGTCGTGCGGGGGTCGTGTTTTCGGAATACAACTAGACCATAACTAGACCTGAGCTATACTGACAGGGTAAAAACCCAGTCGCCAGTAGGGCTCAGGGGTTATGCCCGTCAGATGTGGAAGTACAGCTCGTACTCCAGCGGGGTCGGGGCCAGACGAGCCTGGTCGATCTCGCCGCGCTTGATGCTGATCCAGGTATCGATCAGGTCGTCGGTGAAGACGTCGCCTGCGGTGAGGAAGTCGTGATCTTCCTCAAGGGCGTCCATGGCCTCAGCCAGGGAGCTCGGAACCTGCTTGATGCCAGCGTGCTCTTCCGGCGGCAGTTCGTACAGGTCCTTGTCGACCGGTGCCGGAGGTTCGATGTGGTTCAGGATGCCGTCCAGGCCTGCCATCAGCTGTGCGGAGAAGGCGAGGAACGGGTTGCAGGACGGATCCGGAGCGCGGAACTCGATACGCTTCGCAGCCGGGGAGGTGCCGGCCAGCGGAATACGGATGGCGGCGGAGCGGTTACGAGCGGAGTACACCAGGTTGACCGGAGCCTCGAAGCCCGGGACCAGACGGTGGTAGGAGTTCAGAGACGGGTTGGTGAAGGCGAGCACAGAGGAAGAGTGCTTGATCAGGCCGCCGATGTACCAGCGGGCGAGGTCGGACAGACCGCCGTAGTTCTTCTCATCGTAGAACAGCGGCTTGCCGTCCTTCCACAGGGACTGGTGGCAGTGCATGCCGGTACCGTTGTCGCCTGCGATCGGCTTCGGCATGAAGGTGGCGGCCTTGCCAGCGAGGGCAGCGGTCTCGTGGACGACGTACTTGTACTTCATCAGGTCATCGCCTGCATGCTGCAGGGAGTTGAAGCGGTAGTTGATCTCCTGCTGGCCAGCGCCTGCCACCTCGTGGTGGGAACGCTCGAGAATCAGGCCGACCTTCTGCAGGTTGGCGACCATGTCGTCGCGCAGGTCCTGGGTGTGGTCAATCGGCGGAACCGGGAAGTAGCCCTTCTTGACGCGGTTCTTGAACGCGATGTTCGGAGTGCCATCGTCCTCGGTGTCGATACCGGAGTTCCACGGAGCCTCGATGGAGTCCACCTCGTAGAAGGAGCGCTGCATGCTGTTCTCGAAACGTACCTTGTCGAAGATGAAGAACTCGGCTTCCGGAGCGAAGGAAGCGGTATCGGCGATGCCGGTGGACTTCAGGTAAGCCTCGGCCTTGCCGGCAACCTGACGCGGGTCGCGGGAGTACGGCTCGTCGGTCAGCGGGTCGACGATGGAGAATGCCACGTCGAGGGTCTTGTGCTTGCGGAACGGATCGATGAATGCGGTGGAAACGTCCGGCACCAGCTTCATATCGGACTCGTTGATGGCCTGGAAGCCTTCCACGGAGGAGCCATCGAACGGCATGCCGTCGGTGAAGGCGTCCTTCAGGAATTCGCTTGCCGGCACGGTGAAGTGCTGCTGAACACCGATCAGATCGGTGAAGCGAACGGAGACATACTCAATGCCTTCCTTGTTGATAAGGGCCTCAGCATCAGCCTTGGTTTCAAGTGCAGTCACGGGACCGCTCCTTTCGAATAAGTTACTTACAGGCTATTAGTCTATGGTCGCGAGTTTCGCTCACTCGCCATTTGGGTTACGAGAATGTTTCGTAATGACATATTTGAGGTGTGATTTCGCGGAAAATCACGATTCGATTGTTACGAACAGCCACGTCCGCCCCTTCAGAAGCGTTCATTTAATGGACAGGCAGCATGAAAAAGGTCCCGATCGTATGAATACGATCGGAACCTTCCGTGACATCATGCGGGTGCTATGACCATCAGCGGCCGCGCATGGCGCGACGGCTGACGCGCTGCGGATGCATCGGGTCGACGCCCTTCGGCACGCTCATGCCGTTCTTCAGCTGCAGGGTGCGCAGACGCTCGTTGAGCACCGTGAGCTCGGTCTTGGTGAGCACGAAACGAGTCCTCGGATGGATGGCGGCCATCAGCTTGTTCTTGTGATGGGTCGGCTGGTAGCTCTTGAACTTGAGCAGCGTCTTGCGCACGTCCTTGAGGCGGGTCTGGTTTGCGCCGGTGCCGACGTACATACGGTAGACCGGGATTTCGGAGCCGGCGGTCACGCCCTTGATGCGCTGCTCCTGACGATCCATGGCTCGCTTGACGCGATTGTAATCGCCTTCGCCCAGCAGATAGATGCCGTTGTAACCGGTACCGCGCCAGATGGCGTCCTTGGTCTTCGGGTCAATCCACACCGGTTCCTGGGGGAAGTTGAAGCCGGCCTTGCTGATGTTGCCGAGCACGCTTACTGCGGCACCGGGACGACCTTCGATCTTGGCGTAGCCGACCTTGTCGGCACGCTTGGTGAGCATCATGGTGGCGAACAGCACGCCCAGCATGACGGCAAGAATCATGAACAGGATCCAGCTGAACACATGCCACTTGAATATGACGCCCAGTACGACGAACACGATAATCGGTGCCACGAACACGCCACCGCACAGCCACGGAAGCGCCTTATCCTCAGCTTGGGTGTATTTGAAGATCTGGATGATCTGGCTGATGGTGCCTTGCTTCTTCTGCTTCTTTTTCTCTGCTTTATCTGCCATCGACTTCCTCGCTTGACGGTTCGGTTACACACACTGGGACGATAGTTTATCAGGAACCATGCCATTTATGTGCGACTGCGCTATTCTACTCCGCCTATCTCGTATGCAGCGGGCGTCCGTCCGCTTTCAGCAACGCCTCACCGAGCGTCTCGCTGAACGTGGGATGCGGGTGGATGAGCCGTGCCGCATCGGCAAGCGAGACACGGTTGCCGACCAACTGTTCGGCTTCCGCTATCAAATCACTGGCGATTGGGCTGACGATGTGCACGCCCAACACCACCTGCATATCAGGATTGTTCGCAAACGCACCGCTGACGACGGTCATCGATCCGCCTTCCCCGCTCATCAGCATGCGCGCGTTGGACAGCATCGGGTATGCCGTCTCCTTCGGCTCGACCACGTCTTCGCGCGCTTTTGCCTGGTCGAGCGTCAATCCGACGCTTGCTGCTTCGGGGAAAGAGAACACCACCTGTGGCACGGTGTCGTCAAGCACGGGTTTTGGATCGGCTCCGGCGATTTTCTCAGCGATGGTGATGCCTTGTTCAAAGGCGCGGTGGGCCAGCGCATGACCTGGAGTGATGTCTCCCAGCGCCCACACGCCATCAAGGTTCGTCCGTCCGTATCCGTCGACGGTCACGTATCCTCGTTCGTCGAGCTTCAGGCCGCTGGAGCGGAACCAGTCGGCGTCGGTATTGGGCACACGTCCGATGGCGGCAAGCACCACTTCGCCGTAAGCGGTGCGGTCCTCATCGGAATCGCCCTGCCGATAGTGCACAGTGGCCCCTAGGTTCGCGCCAGTGTCGACACGGTCCACCGCGGTGCGTGCGATCACGTTCACTCCCCTGCGTTTCAGCTCACGTGTCAGCGTCATCGAAGCACGGCGTTCCCATGTGGACAGCACGCGGTCCTTACGAATCAGCAGTGTCACTTCGCAACCGGCGGCATTCCACAGCGACGCGAATTCCAATGCCACCGCACCCGCACCGATAATCACCGCGCTGGAGGGCAAGGTATTCAGCTCCAACGCCTGGGTGGAATCGATCAGCGCGCCGGCGAACGGATTTCCAGGCAACGCAAGCGGACGCGATCCGGTTGCCAGCACGACGTCGTCGGCATCGATCGCAAGTTCCGTTTCAACCGGTTCGAACACGCCGGCTTCCACGGACCGCGATACCTGCGTCTCCCCCTCAGCCGGCGTGACACGTACTGTATGCGCGTTCTGCAATGCCGCGCAACCGCGGAATACGGTGACGCCGCGATGCGCCAGCAGGCCCGTCAGCCCTTTCGTCATCGTTTCCACGGTGGAGACGCGGAAATCACGCAATCTGCCGAAATCGATGCTCTGCAGCGTGGCGTTGATGCCCATGCGTTCGGCGTTATGGATGGTTTCGACGCTATGCACGGCGGTCAACAATGCCTTCGATGGGATGCATCCGCGGTTGAGGCATGTGCCACCGAGCGTACCGTCACGTTCGATCAACGCCACCGATTTGCCGAGCTCCGCAGCACGCAGTGCCGTAGAGTAACCGCCGGGGCCGGCTCCGATGATAGCGATGTCGAAATGCTGTTGAACCATATTGAATCCCAATTCGTTCCTCATTGATTCGTTTGCACGCACGTGAAGTGAGCTTTTGTTCGATGCGAGCAATCGTTTTCCATGGTAATGGAAAAGCCGTCAGTTGTTCGCTGACGGCTTGAAAAATCACCGGCGGTTCTCGATACCGATCACTCCGGCCAGTGTCCACGCTTCGGGTAACGAGGCTTCGGAAGCCTCCAACGGCGAATCTGGATGGCACGGCTCCACGCATAGGAACCGGAACGCATGCCCTTGGCCACGGACTGCTCACCGAATTTCTCGATGAGCTTCTTCTTGAGCTTGTGCCACATGACCGCCACGTCGATAATCACGGCGAACAAGTAGACATACATGATCAGCATGAGCGGCAACGCCAATGCAGGCCACTTGTAGGTGACGACCATGGATCCGATCAGGATTATGAACGCGACCGGGATGAAGAACTCGCCCAGATTGAAGCGGGCATCGACGTAGTCACGGATGTAGATGCGCCACGGCAGACGTTCCGACTTCGGCATGTGGTTGATGTCGCCTCTCTGCATGGCATCGTACTCGGCGTTCTCACGCTCACGCATACGAGCCTTGGCAGCTTTACGGCTTGCCTCGCGATCCTTGGGGACCAATGGACGGAGGTTCTGCGCCTGGGCGTCCTTGCGCTTCGGGGTCGGACGGCCCTTGCCGGAGGTCGGCTGTGCAGCCTTGCTCTCGACGTTCTCCTGCGCCGGCTCTTCCTTCTTGGTAAACAAACTCATGTCTATAGAGCGTAAGGTGACGTATCGACGCTCGATGCCGCCCGCGATGCCATTTGCGTTGCGGTTCAAGCTGCGGTCGGACGGTCTGCGAAGAACGGATACAATGGACATTCGTCACACGATATTCAATCCGCGTAATACACGCGCATATATAGGGAGCATCAAGGATTATGACAGCTTTAGGAGCCGAAGAGATTCGCACGCGCGTCGAATCTGATTTCAGCCGCATCGTCGACGTGTTGAACCAGAAGATCGCCTTGCAGTCGATTTCCGCGAAGGGCATCACCGCGGACCATATGAAGCGTTCCGCGCAATTCGTGGCTGATCTGCTGCGCGAGGTTGGTGTCGATACGAAGGTAGTGCAGTCGCACAATCCCGACGGCACGCCGGGCGCTTGGGAGGTCATCGGTTCCAAGAATGTCAGCGAGGACGCGCCGACGGTGCTGCTGTATGCGCATCACGATGTGCAGCCGGTTCCGGATCCGAACGTGTGGAACACCGACCCGTTCGTCGGCACTGAAATCGACACGCGTCTGTATGGTCGCGGAGCCGCGGATGATGGTGGCGGAATCGCCATCCATTCCGGCGCGCTGAAGGCGTTGGGCGATGATTTGAAGGTGAACATCAAGGTGTTCATCGAAGGTGAGGAGGAGATGGGTTCTCCGAGCTTCATTCCGTTCATCGAAGAGCACCGGGACGAGTTCGCTTCCGATGTGATCATTGTGGCCGATTCGGGCAACTGGTCCGCTGAGATTCCGTCGCTGACCACGTCGCTGCGTGGCAACACCGATATTGATGTGCACATCAAGGCGTTGGAACATCCGGTGCATTCCGGCCAGTATGGCGGCCCGATTCTTGACGCGAACACGCTGGCTGCGATGTTGATTTCCTCCATGTACGACGCCAATGGCGATTTGGCCGTGCCGGGCGTTGCGTCCGAGGAACCGGTTGGCGGCCTGCAGCGTGATATGGACGAGGCGACTGTGCGTGCCGACGCGGGCATCGTCGAATCGTATCGTCTTGCCGGCACCGGTTCGCTCGCCGCGCGTCTGTGGACGAAGCCCAGCGTCACCGTCATCGGGTTCGACGCGCATCCGGTGGAAGAATCCTTCAACGTCATCTCTCCTGAAACCACGTTCCGTCTGAGCTTGCGCACCGCGCCGAACCAGCGCCCGGAAGAGGCCCAGGAGGCGTTGGCCAAGTTCATGGTGGAGCATGCGCCGTTCGGTGCCGAAGTGTGGGTCGACAAGCTCGACAACGGCATGGGCTGGGCCATGGATCCGAACGCTGAGGCCACCAAGGACGCCATGGACGCCATGGAGGAAGCGTTCGGTGTGGCTCCGGTCAACAAGGGCGAGGGTGGTTCCATCCCGTTCATTCCGGAATTGCAGCGCATCTTCCCGAAGGCGCAGGTGCTGGTCACCGGTCCGGAGGATCCGAAGGCCAACGCGCATAGCCCGAACGAGTCCATCAGTCTGCCGGCGTTGAAGAACAACGTCATCACCGAAGCGTTGCTGCTGGATAAGCTCGCCAAGTAAGAAGCCGTGTAAGGCTTGCCGAAATAGGATAAAGCTCTCTGTCATACGATTCCGATTGGAACGTATGACAGAGAGCTTTTTCATTTAGCTGCCGATTGGGGAATCATCATCCATTAGTTGGACACGTTGCTGAACGCCCAATGCCAGCAGCCGGTGTAGTATGCGGTGGCCAACGCGATTGCCGGCACCGCGATGCAGATGGCGTAGAACAGCCAGTCGACCGCATGCAGTTTCGATTCGCGCGCTTGGCTTCGTGGCGCGTCGGATCCGAATCCGCGCGCTTCCATGGCGGTGGCGAGTTTCGTTCCACGTCGGATGGATACGACGAGCAGGCTGAATGCCTGCGAGAAGACGCGTTTGATGGTGCTGCCGTCGCCGAGGCCACGCGAGCGGCGTGACTGGCCGAGTGCACGCCAATCGTCCTGCAGCAGCGTGAACATGCGCATGCCGGCAAGGCCGCCGTATACGAAACGTTGCGGCAGGCGCAGAATCTGCACGAGTCCGTCGGCCAGATCGGTCGGGTCGAGTCCCAAAGCCAGAATCACACCCGGCACGGCGATTGCGGCGACACGTAGGAATGTGGCCAACGCCAGATAGAGCGATCCTTGGGAGATGACGATGATGCCGCCCAGATTGGCCAGCACCGTGCCGGATGTCTTGCCGTACAACGCCACGGAAACGAAGCTGCCTGTGGCCGCTATCCATACCGGCCATGTCTTGCGCAAGACCGTCCAGGGAGCCACTCCGCCAATCCATAACAATAGCATTTCCAAACCAAACGCCACGGATGCCGAAACGACATCGAGGGTGAAGAACATCGGAATGCACAGGATCAACGCACCGATGAAACGGCTTACCGGGTTGATTTTCGCCACGAACCATGACGGTGACGCCGGCTTCGTTTCGTTACGACGTTCCTTGTGTGGCACCACGGTAATGGTTTCGAGCTTTTCATTGCCGTCGCGCCCACTGTTTTTGTTGGTTTCGAGCATGTCACTCCCCCTCTCTGACCAAAATACGGCGTGCGCCCAGCGCTTCGATGAGCGGCTCATCGTGCGTAATCATGATGACCGCGCAACCTTGGTCGCGCGCACCGGCGATCAATTGGACCATGCTGGTCCACGTGGTGAAATCCTGTCCGAATGTCGGCTCGTCCATGACCAGCACTTTTGGCGCGGCAGCCAGCATGGACGCCACGGACAGTCTTCTTTTCTCACCGCCCGATAGGGTGAATGGATTCGCTTTGGCGAAGCGGGAAAGATTCAGGCGTTCCAACAGCCTGTCGGCGATGGAATACGCCTCCTCGTCGGTTTTGCCCATGGATTTGGGGCCGATGGCCACCTCGTCTCGCACGGTGGATGCGGCGAACTGGTGTTCCGGCTCTTGGAACACCATGCCGATACGTCCCAGCAAGTCGCGGCTTTTCCATGTGATCACATTGTTTTCGCGATGGGGAGGTACCAGATCGTCCGCCATGCATACACGTCCTGCTATCGGTTTGAGCAGTCCTGCGAGAGTGAGTCCGAGTGTGGATTTGCCCACGCCGTTTCTGCCGGTCAACGCGGTCACCTCACCGGAATGGAATTCGAGGTCGATATGCTCGCCGAGCGGGAAATCATAGCCGAAGCTCAGATCCCGCGTGTAAAGCACGACGTCCTGCGGTTGCCGGATTTGTTCCGGTTTGGGCGCGTGGCTTTCGATGGTGCGGCCCGGCACCCACGCACCGCCGTCGGCAAGCACCTGACCCATGTGGCCGAACACTTCGTCTGGAGTGCCGTCGGCGATTACGCCGCCGACGTTCGAATCGGCTTCGGGTTTGCCCAGCACGATGACGCGGTCGACCAGGTCGAGCCACACGTCGATATGATGTTCCACCACAACCAGCGTCTCATGGGTTTGTTCGAGGACGTGGCGGACAGCGTCGTGCACTTCCTTGACACCGTCCGGGTCAAGGTTGGCGGTCGGTTCGTCAAGCAGCAGCAGGCCAGGGTGCATGGCCAGCACGCCCGCCAAGGCGAGGCGCTGACGTTGCCCGCCGGAAAGTCCTCGTGTGGAGCGGTCGAACGCCATGTAGTCGAGCCCGACGATGTCAAGGGCGGCTCGTGCCCGGTTCCAGATTTCATCTTTCGGCAGGTTCAGGTTCTCGCAGCCGAATGCGGTGTCGTCTCCGGCACGTTCGAGAATCGTCTGCGAGTCCGGGTCCTGAAGCACCAGCCCGCAACGTCCGCGCGCTTGTCTGGCGTCGACGCCGTCGATGAGCAGCTCGCCTTCCTGCTCGCCTTCGTCATCTCCACCGAGCACGCCGGCCAAACCGGACATCAGGGTTGATTTGCCTGCGCCGGACGCGCCAAGCAACAGTACCCGCTCCCCCGGTTTGATGTCGAAGTCGACGTGTCGTAGCGCGAAATCCTTACGTGAGGCGTGTCTCCATCCCCAATCATGTGCGGTCACGCCGGCCGCTGTTGTGTTCTGAACGTCAGTGGTCATTCGTCGTTCTTTCTTCTGATTGTCATGCTGTTGTTTCGTATGCCGTTGTCATGCGATGCGCCATCACAAGAAAATCCCGCACCACCTTGATGTGATGCGGGATTTGCTTGCATCGGACAATCAGACCAGTTCCTGCGTACGACCGGATTCGAAGCGGTCGAGCACGCCGGTCTTGGCGATGGCCACCTGCAGGAGGTACATCACCGCGCCGGCGAGCACCGCGCCGGAAATGGCGGAGGCGATCAGGTAGATGCTGACGCGTAGCGCGCTCCAAGCCGGATTGGTAAGCCAGTAGTACAGGCCGCAGCCGACGCCTGCAAGTGCGCCGGAGATCGTGGTGGACAGCAGGTCCCACTTCTTATAGGCGAAGATGGCAAGACCGATTTCGGCGCCGAGGCCCTGCACGATGCCGACGATCAGCGAGCCGCCGACACCCCACTGGTTGCCCATGGTGAGTTCGAGCGCGGCCGCGAGGGTTTCCGCGAACAGTGCGGCTCCAGGCTTGCGCACGATGATGGCGGCCAGAGGGCCTGCGAACAGCCAGAAAGCGTTAAGCAGGCCTTCGAAGCCTGGAGTCACCGCCTCGAAGAGGGCCAGCGGCGCGGTGCAGACGATGTCCCAGCCCCAGAAGATCACGCCGGATGCGACGGCGATGATGGCTGCGACGACGATATCGACCACGCGCCACTTGTTGTTGTGTTTGCGAACTGCGGAAGACTGGTTTTCTTCAGTCATGGGATATGTGCCTTTCTCTTTTCGTCAAGGCACGGGAAATAGAGAGACGTCCGTGCGCCGGCATTACCCGGTATACGTTCATACGGTTGAAGCGGTTGCTTCCTCTCAGCCATTCGGCCCCCGTGTCTGCGCCTGATATTACACAGGACCCACGATTTACGTCGGTTTTGTCTCATAACGGATTCCGTATTCCGTGGCTGAGTCGCATTCCGATGTGTTGTTTTGGAGGAACGCTCCAACCGTATGGTGATTTTATTGAGGCAGTCTCATCAGCGATTCGGCAAGATTCTTGAATGTTTCTCCGATACCGTCCGACCGCAACGCGCCCTCTTTGGTTAGGACTGCGGGCCGGCCTGCTTCGCCGGTTTCGCGCAGTTCAGGCTCCAATGGGAGTTGTGCGAGCAGTGGCACTTCATAGCCGAGGCTGTGGGTCAGCTGTTCGGATACGCGTGCGCCGCCACCTTCGCCGAAGATACGTAGCTTCTCGCCTTTGTGCTCGTAGTAGCTCATGTTTTCCACGACGCCGCGAACTTTCATCGGCACCTGCAATGCCACCAGGCCGGATCGTACCGCGATGTCGGAGGCGGATGGCTGCGGTGTGGTGACCACCACCAGTTCGGCGTTCGGCAGTGCCTGTGCCACGGAAATCGCCATGTCGCCGGTGCCGGGCGCCAGGTCGAGCAGCAATACGTCCGGCTCGCCCCACCATACGTCGGATAGGAATTGTTCCAAGGAGCGTTGCAGTCTTGGACCACGCCATAGGATGGCTCTGTCCGCGCCGGCGAACATGCCGATGGAGATCAGTTTCACACCCCATGCGGTGACGGGCATGAGCATGCCGTTGAGGTTCGTGGGCTGTGATTGCACGCCGAATAGCCTGGGCAGCGAGAAACCGTAGATGTCGGCGTCGATGGCGGCGGTATCGTAGCCGAGCGCCGCGAATGTGGCTGCCAGATTGGCGGTGACAGACGATTTGCCCACGCCGCCTTTGCCGGAGGCGATGGCGAAGATGCGGGTTTTGATGCCGGGTTTGTTGAACGGGTTCTGTTTACGTTCCGCTTTGAGGCCGGCCACCAGCTGGGTGAGTTTGTCTTGGCTCATGGAGCCGACTTCGATGCTGGGAATCAACGTGGCATCGGGATAGGAGGCGACCGCGCCGTTGATCTGGTTGGTGATGGTCTGCGACAGCGGACAGCCTTCCACGGTCAGTTCGACCCGCACCCGTACGTCGTACGTGTTGGTTTCGCCTGCCACTGGCGTGGCGTCAATGGCTGCGATCATGCCCAAGTCGGTGACGGACCTGCCCAGTTCGGGGTCAATCACTTTGCTTAGCCGTTCGTAGATGCGCGCTTCGATGGTGCGCTCGTCGCTCATGCTTCCTCCTTATGCCGCGTACCACGGTAGCGGTTCGCGGCACGGCTTGCCAGATGGTGTGGCGATTATTCAACTGTTCCTGTGTCGAGCAGCTGTTTGAATTGGTCTTCGTTGAGCATGGGGATGCCCAGTTCCTCGGCTTTTGCGGCTTTTGAGCCGGCATTCTCGCCTACGACGACCCAATCGGTTTTCTTGCTGACGGATCCTGCGGCTTTGCCTCCGCGCAGAACGATGGCCTCTTTGGCGGAATCGCGGGAGAATCCTTCCAACGAGCCGGTGACCACGACCGTTTTGCCTGCCAATGTCTGTGGTAGTCCGCTGGCTTGGGCTTGTCCGACTCCTACGCCGGCGGCCTTCCATGCGTCAAGCACGGCACCGCGCCAATTGCCCGGCTCACGGGCCGCGGTGAACCATGTGACTACGGATTCCGCAATTTCCGGACCAATACCGTCGATTTGGGACAATTCGTCCACGCTGGCATGTTCGATGGCATCCAACGTACCGAACGCGCTGGCGATGGTGCGTGCGGTGGGCGGTCCGAGCCTGCGGATGGACAGGGCCACCAGAACGCGCCACAGGTCGGCATGGCGGGCTTTGTCCATTTCGTCGAGCATCTTGCGGGTGTTTTCCGCCGGACGAATGTACACCGGCTGCACGCTGGACGTGCCTCCACGGGATACCTTGATTTCCTCGCGGATCACCACGGCGTCATCCGGCACCACGTATTGCGGATATTCCGCGGTCTCGTCGATGTCGGCTTCCTTGCGTTTGCGGGCGGCGGTAGGCGCGGTCCAGAATGCGGGCACCTGATGCCATAATCCGGATCCGCCCACACGTTTGCGCACTTTCTTGATCTTGCCGTTTGACCCGACGGTCTCGTGGATTTCGATGATTGGAGCCTCGCGCCAGACGCGCACATCCTTGAGGTCTGCGGACGTCAACGAGAACAGCCCGGCCTCGCTGGACAGCACAGGTGTCTGCATGGGCGGCAGTTCCAGTCCCGCCACCGGCTCGTACGGTTCAGGCTCCTCACCGGGTTTCACCACGATTTCGGTGATGTTCGGCGCATACGTGTCGATGGAATCGGGCCTGTCCTCTTCGGGATTCGTCAGCGCAATGGCTGATTGGTCGCCCAGATGTTCGATATCGAACGCCTTGCGGGACGCCAGATTGATGATCCGCTCGGTCAGCTGCGCCGGGCAGGATTCCACGTTCGGGCAGCGTATATCTTTGTCTCCCTCTTTGGCGGGAGCGAGTTCCGCGCCGCAGCTCGGGCAACGCGTGGGCATCACGAACCGGCGGAGCTCGCCCTCGCGTCCCTTGCGTCGCTCCAGCACCGGACCGACGAGCTCGGGAATCACGTCTCCCGCCTTGCGCACCACCACGGTGTCGCCGATGAGCACGCCTTTGCGTTCCACTTCAAAGGGGTTGTGCAGCGTGGTACGGGATACTGTGGAACCGGCCACGTACACGGGTTTCAACACCGCCACCGGAGTCACACGTCCGGTGCGCCCCACCTGCACAGTGATGTCAAGCAGCTCGGTATTGACTTCTTCCGGTGGATATTTGTAGGCGATGGCCCAGCGCGGCGCACGCGATGTGGCACCAAGGGAACGCTGCAATCCCAAATCGTCGACCTTCACGACGATGCCGTCAAGCGCGTGTTCGATGTCGCCTCGGTGTTCGCCGTAATAGTCGATCATGTCGAGGATTTCCTTGAACGACGTGACCTCACGGTTGTGCGGAGAGACGGGCACACCCCATTTCTTATACAATTCGTAGGCTTCGGATTGGTCGTTGACCACATCATGGCCGTTGCCGGCGTGCCCCGCACCCCAACGCAGCGATCCGATGCCGTGCGCGTAGAAGCTCAGGCGACGGGTTGCGGTGATACGCGGATCCTTCTGTCTCAGACTACCTGCGGCCGCGTTGCGGGGATTGGCGAATGGCGCGCGACCGGCGTCCTCGTTCTCGGCGTTCAGCTTGTTGAAATCGTCCCATCGCATGAACACTTCGCCGCGGATCTCCACGAATTCGGGAATGTCTTCCTCCGGTCCGGCAAGGTTCTGCGGAATGGTGGAGATGGTGCGCACGTTGAGAGTGATGTCCTCGCCGGTCACGCCATCGCCTCTGGTCAGCCCCTGTTCAAGCACGCCGTTGCGGTAGATGAGGTTCAGCGCAAGACCGTCGATCTTCACCTCGCAGGTCATGGGCAGTGGCTTCGATTCGGGCCAATCCAATCCCCTGAGCACGCCGTCGTGCCATTCGCGCAGCTCCTCGATGGAGAACACGTCATCGAGGCTCATCATGCGCGATGGATGACGTACGGAAGCGAAGTCGTTGGAGAACGTGCCGCCCACGCGATGGGTCGGTGACTGCGGTGAGTCAAGTGATGGGAACTGCGCCTCAAGCGATTGCAGGCAGCGCAATCTTGCGTCATATGCCGCGTCGGATGAGACGGGGGCATCGTCGATATAGTATGCGATCTGGTCTGATTCCACCCATGCGGCCACGCGCGCCCACAGCCTGGCCGCGGCTTCGGCGCTCATCGAAGCCACATCAACCTTGTCGAGGCGCATGGCGTCGGCATCGGTCGGCTGCAACGCGGCAATCCAACGTTCGCTGCCCGGAGTCAGCGAAGCCAGCCCCTCATCGGCCACGACGGCCGCGGAACTACCGTCGCTCTCCGGCGCGTCGAAATCCCATGCCAACTGTTCGGAATCATCACGATTCGTCATTGTCACCGCTTTCCCATCATTTCCGCCATGCCGCGCGGATGTCCACGCCAGCACCGATTATCGCACAAATGTTCGACCGTTTTGTTAGTTGTTCAGAGAGCGCAGGAACTGCACCTGCACCACGTCGGCACCGTCATGGTCTTCGTAATCCATGCGCATCGCGGCCACCGACAGGGTGCGTGCGGGCACGAACATGCCTTTGTCCACGCAGACGCGGGCCGCTTGGTGCATCAGGGGCGCGACCGGCGTGTTCGGCCATACCGGCAGTCCGGCGTCGGCGAGCACGTGGATGGCTTCCTGCACGTTGGTCGGCACCGGAATGCACTGCGATTGCGCTCTTCCGATCAGTTCCTGCAGTTCGCTTTCGAGCATGGCGATACGTCCGGGGGCGATCTCCTCGCTCATGATGTATGAGGCGGCGGCAAGGTCGAAGTGGTCGCACATCCATTCCGCATAGGCGAGGCGATAGTAGGCGAATGAGGCGTCTTCCCGGTCAAGCGCGACGTTCAGCGCGTTGAGGCATGCCGCACGTGCCGGATCCCAGTCCTCGGCACGCCCCAGCTGCACGGCGAGCTTGAGGTGCGACAGCGGGTATGCGGGGGCGTAACGCACCATGGCGTTCAGATGCGGCAGCGCGGCATCGACGCCTTTGACTTGGGCGAGCAGGTCGGCAAGCTCCATATGCATGTAGAACAGGTTGTCGGGAATGAGCACCGTTCTTTCGCCTTCGGTGGCGAACATGCGGTTGTAGATGACGCGTTCCGCATATGAATTGAAGTACCGCGGCACGCCCGGATTTTCAGCGAAGATCCGGTCCATGCGTTCGAGTGTGGACTGGGCGGATTCGATGGCCCGCTCGACGTCTCCGGAGAACAGCATGTCTCGTGCCTTCAGACGTTCGTCATCGAGGGATTGTGCCAGTTCGAATGAGAAGTCGGGCGTGTCTTCGCCGTCGATCAGCGCGCTGGTGACCTGCGGTGCCAATTCGGTCAATTCCGGATCTGATATGGAATTGATGATGTCCATGGCCTGTTTGGCTTTGGCCACCGATTCGAGTCCGTCGCTTTGCGCAAGACGATGGAACTCCCCCACGGCGCGCTGCAACAGGTCGACACGCTGGATGGACAGGCCCATCATGTTCTCACAGCCGAACAACTGCGCCGTGCCGTCATCAAAACGAATGTCGGACAGTTCGGGTTCTTCTTGGCTTCCCGCCGGTGAGAATCGGCTGTCACGAAGGTCGAAGGCCGCATCGATGGGTTTGAGCGCGCCTTTGCCGTCCACGTCCATTTCGGCGTCGAACATGCGGTATGTGGCGGTTGGATGGGCCAATCCGTCAGTGTCGAGCCGCTTCAGGAACTCGTCGCGGGTGAAGGTGACGGTCACCAAGTTGCGTACGGTCGGGTTTTTGCGCAGCTGCGCCATCGGATCGTCGTCATCATCATCGAGGTAGGTGTCGTACTCCGTTTTGTCGCTGGCGTCGTCCCGCATGGAGGCGTCGTCATCATCGGCGCGTCCGTCCGGTACCGCGAACGCCATTTCATCGAAGTCGATGTCTTTCATCAGGTCTTCGAACTGGCCGTCCACCGTATCGTCTCCAGTGCCAACGCTATCCGAGCCAGCCGAATCGTCGGAATCGATTGATTCGGATGAGATATCGGTGGTTCTCGGAGTGACGGGCCGAGCCGGATCGCCATGGTAGTCGCCGTCCTTTGGAGCGGCTTTGGATCCGGATGGCCTCATGTCTCCGGTACGGATGCGTTCGAAGGCGCTTAACGCCTCGCTCATCAACTCGCTGATGGCGGAATCCTGTTCGGCTACGGCCTCTTCCAGACCAATCGAATCGATGTGCATCGACACGCGTTTGACATTCGGATCGGCTCCGAAGCTCAGCGCGGCCATCATGAGTCCGACGCGCAGATTGTAATCGACGCTCATACGCGTGCGTTCGACGTCGGTCAGGTCGATCCACGCGCGGCGCGATACGTCGTATCGGGTGAACGGCATCATGGACACTCCAGCAGAAGTGAAGCCGATTGCGACTTCGCCGTCGCTGAGGTCGCACCGGAAGTCAACGTCGAAACGGTATGGCAGACGCAGGCTGCGCAGCAGACGGGACATGGTCTGCCGGTACACCCATTCGGAACCTCCGTCGGCGCCGGAATCGCCTTCCAACACGTTGTCCTTGGTTGATTCGGCGACTTCACGCCGGAAGTCGGCCGCGATATCCGCCAGTCGGCTGGCGGCCTGGATGCCGTCTTCCCGGTTCGGGTCGAGGATCGCGCCGAACCGGTCGTCCGGTTTCAACGCGATCAGCGCCGGATTCTCCAGCAGGGCGAAGTCGATCTGCGCGGCTTCGGCACGCGTCACCGTGTCCTCCGTGGGGAGAGCGCCGATGCGTGCGTTACGTTCCAGCCATGAGCTGACGGCGGCGAAGCGGTTGAGGTTGCCCTCGATGTTGAGGGCGCACAGCACTGCCGAGAACGGCAGGGAGGAATCCCATGCGAAGAAGTAGCATCCGGAATAGCTGGATGTGTACAGGCGCAGCGGTTCCGCTCCGTGCACAGCTTCGAGCCCTTGATCGGTATCGAGCACGTGGGCTTCGCGCATCAGATCGGCGAAGTAGTCTTCCAGGCCGGAGGCGCGCATGCCATGCGACCGGGCGCTCATGGTGTCTCTGATGGACCGTCGGATGGCGCCTATGGGCGCTTCGCGGTTGAGCCTGCGGAAAATGTTGCCGGAACCGAAGCCGACGAGCAGGCCGTTCATCTGTGGCAGCATGTAGGCGGCGAAGAACGCGATGGTGATGGCGTCCCGGTATTCGAGGTCGAACCGCATATTCGCTGGCAGGTTGGCGCGCATTTGCTCAAGCGTGTAACGGCTGCCGGTTTTGAGCCATGAGGCGAGCCACATCATGCGACCGCCCGGCATGCGTCCCACGACGCCGCCTTGCGTGGCGCGCACCGTTTTCGGATTGCGGCTGGCCGCATGGCCGAGTCTTGGACCGTCCGCCAACGTAAGGGTTTCCTCTTTGACGAAGACGAACCGCGGTTCGAGTTCCTGCGTGTCCATGTCCGGATCGGTGCCGGCGAAGACACGCGCTTTGCCGTCCGCGAGCGCGATTTGGGCGAAGTGGTCGCTGTCGGTGAACAATCCGATGGAGAAGGCATGGCCGTGGGTCTGCGGCAGTTGGGCCCATCCGAGGCGGAATCCTCCGGGCACGCCTTCGAATCCGTCGATGACGTGTCGTTTGATGAGCGGATTAAGCCGGATGGCGTTGCGGGTCAGTTCGTCGACGATGTCGTCGGGCTTGTCAAGCGCCTTGCCGAAGGGGTTGGCGTGGATGTGGCGCGGCGTGGCCTGGTTGACGAGTCGCCGCACATTTTGCCTGACGCGTTCGAGCATGGTCCGGTTATGTTCCGGTTGGCTGGCCGGGTCTGATGGTGTGCGGTGAGACATGTGTGCCATTCTTTCAATCCAACGCGACATGAAGCTATTAGAATAATGACGTGACTTTTTCGAAGCAGCGTTTTCAGGCACGTCGTCGTATGTGCGCAGCCATTGTAGTCGCTTTCGCGGTGATGGTGGCGGTCGAGTGCGTGTTGTGCAATATGCCGTTTTGGCGTTCCTTGGCCGCATCGGGTGATTCCGCCGCCGCGTACAACGTGCTGGGCCCTGGGCTCGAACGTACTGACGAGGGGTTGTTGAAGGTCACCGATCCGACGCAGGCATATATGCAGGTCGATGCGGATGGCTCGTCGGAATATGTTCGTATGGATCCGGTGTCTTCGAAGGCGTTGGATAAGGCAGCCAGACAATCGGAGCAGGTGTTGCGCACGGTTCGCGTCCGTCCTGATGTCAATCGCAGGGCCGGTACGGTCAGTTCGGTGTCGGTGTCTTCGCCACGTTCGCTGTATGTGCATGCGGCGGCTGCAGGTGGTTCGGTGTGCGTGCGGATTGTCGAGCCGAAGGGTTCGCTGATTCCGTTTGATGCGGTGCGTGCGAATGTGCGTGTACCGTTCGCGTTGAATCCGTTGCGTATCGGCGTGATGGTGGCCGTGTTGGCGATGGTACTGGTGTGGAGGCCTGGTTCGCGGTTGTGGCGGATGCCGTTGGATACGACGAGTGTGAGGCAGCGTGCGTGGCTGGGGGCGCTGCTGGCGGTGCCTGTTGTGGTCACTTGTGCCGTTGTGGTGTGGCAGCTGGTGGAGGCGGCTCCGTTGAGCTTCCATACGAAAGGCACGTACACGTATGATTTCGACCAGTACGATTACGTGGCAAGGGCGCTGCTTGATGGTCACGCGTGGTTGGATTTGGATGTGCCGGATGCGTTGCGTGACGCGGCGGATCCGTATGATGTGGCCACCCGGCAGCGGTTGCTTGCCGATGGCGTAAGCCCAGTGTATTGGGATTACGCGTTCTATCAGGGGCACTGGTATTCGTATTTCGGTGTGGTTCCCGCGTTGTTGTTGTTCCTGCCGTATCGGGCGGTCACATCGTTGTTCGTCGATGGCGGGCTGATGATGCCCTGCGGTGCGGCCGTGCCGCTGCTGATGCTTGGTTTTCTGGTATTCGGATGTCTGCTGGTGATTCGTGTGATATCCCGAATTCGTCCGAATGCGCCGTTGGCTGCGGTCAGTATGCTGTGCGTGTTCATGCTGTTGGCTTCCAATGGTTTGTATCTGTGGTATCGGACGAATTTCTATTCGGTGCCGATCGCCGCCTCCCTGTTTCTGAGCGTGTTGGGATTGTGGCTGTGGTTGGGCGCCGCCAAGCGGGTGCCGGTGTCAGGCGATCGGATTCGTGAGGTTGATGGCACGCAGTCGTTGTCGTTGCCCCATCTGGCTGCAGGCTCGATGTGCATTGCGGCCAATCTGGGGTGCCGTCCGCAGTTCATTCTCGTGGCGTTGCTGGCTTTCGTAATATTCTGGCCGCAGATTCAGTCGATTTTCCGTCACGCCTCCAATGATTCCTCCCTTCCCCATATGTCGGTCTGGCGTCTGATGCGCGCGCCGTTGGCCGCATTGCTTCCCGCATTGATTGCGATCGTTCCTCTGCTGGCGTACAACGTGGTCCGGTTCGGATCACCGCTCGACTTCGGCACCTCATATCAGATGACGGTCACGGATATGACCAGTTATCGGCAGCCATTGTCGAATCTTGCGCTGACCGTCGCATATTACCTGTTCCTGCCGTTGCGGTTCACGGATGCGTTTCCGTTCCTCGCCGTCAATCCGGCGCCTCTTCCCACTTGGGGATTTACCGAGGCAATGCCTGGCGGCTTATTCACGATAGCTCCGTTGACGTTGGCCGCGCTGGCCTGCCCGTTCCTCTACCGGCGTATGCGCAAGGCCGGGCGCACGAACACATGGCTGTTGTTGACATCCAGCCTGGCATTGGGATTGCTGCTTGTGGTGATTGACTCCCGCATGGCTGGTTTGGGATGGCGGTACATCGCCGATTTCGGATGGCTGTTTGCCTTGGCCGCGTTGCCTTCGTTGCTGATCGTACTTGATTGCGTCAAGCCGCGTCTGCGTTGGGTATGTCGTGCCGGATTCCTCGCGCTGCTGCTGTTCACGCTGGTTGTCGCGCTGATGTCGTTGTTCCTGCCCGGGCGTGACGATGAGATGTTGCGCAACAATCCCGCCCTCTATCTCGACGTGCAGTCCTGGTTCATGTTGGGTTGACGTCCGACATAAGCTACATCCAGTAAAAATTCAGGTTTCTTTCCTGATTCATATAGCAGTTTTTCCGGTTTGCTCTGAGTTTCATCGGCAATCATAACGATTGTCATCATTGTTGCTTTGAGTTATGTTCCGGGGGTCGCCAACCATGAAACCGCTTTCGCCGCCACGCAACCATCCTCGGGCCGCACGTTGGATGCCAAAGGCGACATCGTGCTGCTCACCACCGAACTGGGCCGCGACGACAACGCCGTGCAGGACCAGGTCGTCAAACTCGATGCCGAAACCAGCAGTGTGACGCGACTGTTGGATTTCGGCAGCCTGTTCGCCGATTACAAGGCGTCCGCCACGCATGCGGGCACGGACGATTCGGATGAACTGCCCGTGAACCTGCGCGCGGTTGCGCCTGCGGTTCGTTACAATCGGCGGTATGGGTTTCTTCGATTCGCTGTTCGCCGGTAAACGTTCCACACCGGCTTCGTCCGTCACGTTCCATCTCGACCAGGCCGCCCACATGTACGAGGACGGCAATATCGGCTTGGAGGCCACCACGCTTGATATCACACCTGACAGCAAGCGTGTGGCGGTGATAGGTTTGAACGGTGCCGGCAAGACCACGCTGCTCAAATTGTTGGATGGCGCGTTGGCCGCCACGTCCGGAACGGTCCGCATCGAAGCGGACGGTACCGCATACGACCCCGCCGTGAAACGCGATCTGAAGCATGTCGAGGATCTGGTCGGCCGCGTGCGGCGCGAAGAGATTCCGAACGCCTACTACAAGGCGGCTTCGATTCGTGAGGCGATCGACCTGCCGTTGAAGAAGCACAAGGTGCCGGAAAGCGAACGTCAGGCGATCATCGGCAATCTGTTCGCGCATTTCGACTTGGCTTCCGTGGCCCGCGAGCCGGCCTCCGCTTTGGATAGCGAGAAGCGGCATCTGCTGGCGATCGCGGCCGCGTTGAGCTTCTCCCCCGCTGCGATCGTCGCCGACGAGCCGACCAAGGGCTTGGACGAGGTGGCGTCGGCGCGCGTGGCGAAGGCCCTGTTCAGCTATGACAAGCAGGTGGTGTTCGCCACGCATGACACGGATCTGATCGTCCGTCCGGAATATGCGATCGGCCGCGTGCTCGTTGTCGACGACCATCGTGTGGTGTTCGACGGCGTGCCTCGTGAGGCGGTCGATTTTTACACGGATTTGGTTCGTTCGAAGTATGAGGCGGCGAAGGGCGACAGGGCGTAGAAGAGATTTCGGACTCGGCAGTCCGTTCAGCCGATCAGTTCGTTGACGGTGTCGATCACCACGTACACGTTATGCCGGAAATCGTCCGGTTCGGGCAGTAGTGAGATGGCCAGATAGCCGTTGGAGGTCATGTCGAAGAAGTAGCCGGGCTGTCCGGATACGCCGTGGCGTTCGATCATGTGCAGCACCAGCTCGTTCTCGTCGAGCACGCTGGGCACGCGCAGCAGTACGTTCCATCCGCCTTCGGCACGCAATACGCTGACGAGACCTTGCTCGTCCGCGTCGAGCATGGCATGCAGTGCTTTGAGATTGCCGCGCACACGTTCCTGCACGCGCGCGGTCTGCAATGGCGCCGCTTCAAGCAGTGCGGGAATTTGTTTTGCGACGATCTCGCTCATGGGCAGATAGTCGTCGGCGATCACGTCGAGACGACGCTTGGCTTCCGCCACGTCTTCTGCCGGTCCGGACACTTGGATCCAGCCGACTTTGGCATGCGGTGCGGCGAGCATTTTCGAAAAACCGTCCAACGCGAATGTGAGCGCGCCACGCTCCCCCGCGAGTCGTACGTTGCCTTCGAATGGTTCCAAATCGTAATCGTAGAACACTTCGTCGGCGATGATGGCCACGTCGTGGTCCCGGCACAGGCGGACGATCGCCTCGCGTTCCGACGGTTTGACGTACGAACCGGTCGGATTGTTGGGGTTGATGAGCACCAGCGCGCGGATGCGATTGCCGGCCGGGCCTTCCAGCGCGGTTTTCAGTTCGGCCACGTCGATGTACCAGGAGCCGTCGAATCGTTGTTGGTATTCGATCATGTCGACGCATTCGAGGCGTGCGATCGATTCGATGAGCGGATAGCCGGGTTTCGGTGCGAGCACGGCGTCACCGGCATCACACAGCAGTTTGATAAGCCACGAGTAGGCTTCGGAAGTTGAACTGAGGATGTACAGGTCGTCCGGCGAGCAATGGCCGATTTCCTGCATGTCAAGGAACGCGGCCAGCGCCTCACGCGCGTAGCGTTGGCCGCGCGGGTCGGCGGAGTAGGTGTCCGGAACAAGATCCGGAGCCAGCGCGTGCCGTGTCGGATTGGAGTCGTTGAGCTTGCCGAGCGGTCTGCCGGCTGTTTTGGCGGTGGCTTCCGCCTTGGCGATGGGATTGGGCTCACTGATGTCGACTCTTGAGGAAAAACGCATGCTCTCCACCCTACTCCATGGACTGCCGTCTTCCATCTGCGGCACATGGAACAACGAAAAAGGCCGTCCGACGAATCGGACGGCCTTGTGACAACCTAATCGGTCAACACATCACTTCTGCTTGGTGCTCGCGTAGTATGCGGCGCCGATGATGCCGGCCTCGTTGTGCAGCTTGGCTGCGACGATCGGGGTCTTGATGTCGATGTACGGCAGGAACTTCTCGGAGACGCGGGACACGCCACCGCCGACGACGAACAGCTGCGGGTCGAAGTAGAACTCCATGAGGGAGTAGTACTTGGTCAGGCGCTTCGCCCACTTCTTGTAGCCCATGTCGAGCTTCTCGCGGATGGAGGATGCGGCGTACTTCTCCGCGTCGCCCTTGCCCTTGAGCAGTTCCAGATGGCCGAGCTCGGTGTTCGGAATGAGCTCGCCGTTGAAAATCAGCGCGGTGCCGATGCCGGTGCCCAGCGTGGTGGCGATAACGAGGCCATCCTGGCCCTTCGCGGCGCCGAACTGCTGCTCGGCAAGACCGGCGGCGTCAGCGTCGTTCACCACGGTGACCGGACGACCGCAAGCTTCGGAGAACACTTCGGTGACGTCCACGCCGACCCAGGACTGGTCCAGGTTGGCCATGTAGCCAAGCTTCTCGCCCACATGAATCGGAGCCGGGAAGGCGATGCCGACCGGAGCGGACTCCGGAACCTCGAAATGCTCGAGCTGCTGGCGAACGATTTCGCCGACGGCCTTCGGAGTGGACACCTCCGGGGTGAGGATCTTCAGACGCGGTTCGGCGAACTCGCCCTTCTCGAGGTTAACCGGGGCGGCCTTAATTCCGGAGCCACCAATGTCAACGCCGAATGCCTGTGCAGTCTCAATCATCTTCAACCTCTCTATCAAGGTATGTTATGGGTGTATTCGAACCGGTACGTGTTATGGTAACTCGCAACATGCCCAAAATCGCGCGCGACATGCACAAATGGTGAGAACGATTGCACAAATTGTAATACTTAACCGAGTAAATATTTCATCGCCTGTTTTGCAAACGATTCGTCCCACGTCGGTAGAGGCTCCGACGTGGGACGAATCGTCAATCGCGTGATCGCCGCGCGTTGGGAAACGCGTGGGCCACGGTGCTACTTCAGCGGCGGCATCGGCTGCCATTCCGGATCATGCAGCAGCTTGCGCGAATCCCACCATCCCTTGGCGATCTGAACGATGCCGGTCTTGAAATGCTCGCGGTCCACCATCGTCAGTCGAATCACTTCCTTGACCGCGGTCAGCACCGTACCCAGGCCGAACAACAGCGGACGGTAATCGCCGTACGTCATGAAGTATCGGGCCATGTAGCCGCGGTTGCGCATGATGTGGTAGCGGTTCATGTCGGAAGTGGAGTTGAGCTGGCGCACGCCGGCGATGTCCCAATTGCCGATCTCGCGCGTACGGCGCAGCACCACGTCGGGCACGACGATCGGATTGGTGACCTTGCTGGCACGATAGCCGTACATCGTGTCGTCCCAATAGATGAAGAAACGCGGGTCGGGCAGACCGATCTTCTCGACGATGTTGCGGCGGAACAGGCCGCCTTCGAAGCACAACGTGTCCATCACGCGATAGCCAGCCGGGCCGAACGCAGCCGGTGCGATCGGGTTCGGAATGCCGAGCGGGACGATGAAATCGTACTGCCAGTAGAACGGACCGCCATCATAGTCGTAGCGGCTTCCCTGAATCACGTCGTGCCGATCGGTCCACTTGGCCAAGCGCTCGATGCCTTCCGGCATGACGGCGACGTCGTCGTCCATGACCCAGAACCATTCGGCACCCAGCTCGTACGCCTTCTTCACGCCTGCGGAGAAACCGCCCGCGCCTCCGAGGTTGTCGGTCTGCGGCGCGTAGACCACGCGGTTCTCGTTGCCGGACAGGTCGGCCACGGTGGTGCCCCACTGCGCGGTGAGCTTAGCGCTGAATTCTTCGACCATGCCATGGGTCTTGTCACTGTGCTCGTTGTCCACGACGATGATGCGCCACGGGGCGACGGTAAGCTTCTCGATGGATTCGAACAGGGTGGCGAGCAGCTGCTGGCGCTTGTAGGTCACCACGACGATAGCCAGCTTTTCGATGGTCTTCTTCGCAACTTGCTTTTCAGTCATACGTTCCATTCTTGCACCGGCCCTCAACCACACATCGGCCATGTTCGATATGGAGCCGAGCACGGGCATAATCCGCGACAAATATGGACAGAACCTTGCACGGCACGAACTTGTTTGCCATAATGAACCGCGTATGCAGGGGAATCCGTATGACGGATTGAGATGGGCGTGGACGTCCGAACCCTTTGAACCTGATGGTTGACACCAGCGTAGGGAGGCATGGCCATATGGCTGATGTGATTTCCGTAACCAATTCCGATTCCGCGTTCGACGCTTCGAAGGGCGTCACGCGAACCAATCTTCCCCCATTCGCGCAGCGGCTGCGCAAAGCCGCCGACCTCGTATGGGAGGAAGGCTACAGGCAGCCGTTCATCCGCGAACTGGGCGAAGGCGCTCTGCCGCGCGAGAAGTTCGCGTTCTATCTGCTGCAGGATTTCCGTTATCTCAACGACTACGCCAGAGTGCATGCTTTGGGACTGGCCAAAACAGACGATCCTGAGATCATGGCGTTCATGCTCAACGTGCAGAACGGCGCGTTGAATGTGGAGTCGACCGTGCACCGCACGTATCTGGCCAGCTACGGCATCACCGACGAGCAGATGAACAACGTGCGCCAGTCGGCGTTCGCCCGCGCGTACACGTCGAACATCCTTTCCATCGCCTATGGCAAGGACATCCTCGACATTCTCGTGGCCGTGCTCCCCTGCGCTTGGGTGTACGCGGATTACGGATATCGTCTTGCCCATGAATTCGCCGACACGCTTGATGCGAACCAGTACAAGAGCTGGGTGGACATGTACAAGACCGACGAGTTCTGGCAGGGTTCGGCTTGGCTGATCGAGCATATCGAGAAACTCGCCGCCGAGGTGAGCGAGGAACGCAAGCAGGAGCTGGTCGATATTTTTGTGACCGGCGTTGAGAACGAGTACATGTTCTGGTCCAGCGCGTACGACATGCAGTACACGTGGAAGCCCGAATGGGATCAGGAGAGCTGATTCTCCGGCACGCTCTCTTCCGATTGTTTATTTCCATATGAAGCGGCCCGCCTTCCGATTGGTTTCGGAGGGCGGGCCGCTTCATATAACGTTCGGATCGCTATTCGCGCACGAGACGAATGTGCTCCACGTCGTCACGCTGGGAACGACGGTAGAGCACGAAACGGTTGCCGATGACCTGCACGAGTTCCGCGCCAAGCTGTTCGGCGAGACCTTCGCCGGCCTCCTTGGCGGTCAGACCGGAACCGTCGAGCACGGAGCATTTGATGAGCTCGCGCTTCTCGATGGTCTCGTCCGCCTGTTTGACGGCGTTTTCGCTCAGATCGTTCTTGCCGACCTGGATGAGCGGATTGAGTTTGGTGGCCAGGCCGCGCAGCTGCTTGACCTGCTTTTTGGTAAGTGCCATATGTGTTCCATTCCTATCTACAAATACCCGCTCAAGCCTAGCGTGAGGACGGTATTTGCCCATCCGCCCGCAACGCACCGATCATAACAGCACGCCCGGCACGACCAGTGCGACAAGATAGACAAGCACCACGATCGCCACGGCCACGTCCATGCCAGTGACGCGCATGACACGCCAATGCGTGCGCGTCGCACCTTCCTCATAGCAGCGCGCGTCCAAGGCGAGGCTCAAGTTGTCGGCGTGACGGATGGCTGCGGCGAATACCGGCACGACGACCGCCACCATCGCTTTGATGCGCACTACGAACGAACCTGTTTCGACGCTGCCACCGCGTGCCGACTGCGCGTCGATGATCGCTTTCGTTTCCATGCCAAGCGTCGGCAGGAAACGCAGGGCGAGGCTCATCACCAATGCCGTCTCCTGCGTGTGCAGGCCGAATCTGGCGAACGGTGACAGCAATGATTCGAACGCGTCGGTCATGGCGGTCGGTGTGGTGGAGGCAAGGAACATCGCTCCGATGACGATGACCACGGCGAACCGGCATGCGTAGAGTATGGCGATGCGGATGCCGTCATCGGTGATGGGAATCGGCCCGAGGCTCGCCACCGTGGTGCCGGTGCGCACGAAGAAGATGTTCAGCAGGCCGCAGAAAACGAACAATGCCAGGAACACACGCACGGAAGCGGCCAATCGGCCTACATTGATGCGTCCGGCCGCGGCGATCACGCCGGCGAACACCACGGCAAGCAGCAATTGCCAGAATGAGCCGATGGCGAACGCGGAGAACATGAGCGCCAATGCGGACAACATGCCCACGCGCGGATCGAGGCGTTCCAACAGGGTCCGCCGCTCCCCCACGGTCGCGGTGTCCGAGCCGGCGGCGTCCACGGATGGTTCCGCATCCGGCTCCTCTTCGCAGGTGGCTTTCACTGTGGATTCCGTGGATTCCTTAGAGTCCGCACGTTTCGCCGGCTTGCCCAATATGATGGTACGGTCGGCAAGCTCGTCCACTTCATCTTGCGAATGCGAGATGAGCAGTATGGTCACGCCGCGTGATTTGAGCTCGTGGATGAGCCCGTGCACGCGTGCGGCGGCCTCCTCGTCAAGACCTGCGGTCGGCTCGTCCAGAATCAACGCTTTCGGCTCGCATGCGATCACGCCGGCGATCGCCACCAGTCGCTGCTGGCCGCCCGACAGGTCGAACGGCGAACGGTCTCGCAGATGTTCGATATGCAGCAGCCGCATGGCCTGCATGGCGCGTTCCATCGCCTCGGACGTATCCAATCCCAGGTTGGAAGGCCCGTATGCGACGTCTTCGGCCACGGTGTCGGCGAACAGCTGCCGTTCCGGATGCTGCATGACGTAGCCGACCGTACGGCGCAGCCTCGTACGGTTTTTGCGATTGAGGGGCTTCGTTCCGCCGTTCGCCTTCGCAGTGGCCACGGCGATGCCGTCGATGACGATCGAGCCTGTCGTGGGTTTCTCCAACGCGCACAGCATGCGCGCCAATGTGGTTTTGCCGGCGCCATTGCGTCCCATCAACGCCACTGTCTCGCCTTTGCCGATGCTGAACGACAGGTGGTTGGACACGTCACGTTCGGCGTCCACGTAACGATACGATATGTCGCGTGCTTCGATGAGCGTTTCGGCGGGCTCATCATCAATGCGTTTCGGCAGGCCCACCGATTGAACCGGCATCCGAAGCTGCTCGTCGGCAGGATCGTCGCCTACGATGTGGCCTGCTTCCAGCTGAATCACACGGTCGGCATGTTCCAACTCGTCCGCATGGTGCGTGACGAGAATGATGGTGGTGCCGCGGTCCTGCAGTTCGTCCAGCACCCGCATGATGTCGGCGCGCCCTTGCGGGTCGAGCATGGCGGTCGGCTCGTCGAGCACGAGCACGTCGGAATCCATCGCCAGCATGCCGGCGATGGCGATGCGTTGTTGTTGGCCGCCGCTCATGCGCGTCGGGTTGGAAGCGCGATAGTCGCTCATATCCACGGCGTCCAGCGAACCGGAGATGCGCAGTCCGATCTCATCATGTTCAATCGCAAGATTCTCCGGTCCGAACGCCACGTCGTCTTCGGTGACGGTGGTGACGATTTGGTCTTCGGGATGCTGGAACACCGCGCCGATGCCGCAACGGGCGGTTCGATACTCGTCGGCGTGCGCACCGGACTCGTCGAACACCACATTGCCTGACAATGCGACATATCCCTCATCGGGAGCCACCAGTCCGGCGATGACACGTGACAGCGTGGATTTGCCCGAACCGTTCGGCCCCGTCAGACAGATGCGTTCGCCACGGCGGATGTCAAGACTCACACCGTCAAGCGCCCATGTCGCGCCGCCATCATAGGTGAATCGCACATCGCGTAGCGTTATGATCGGCGCATTGGTCGTAACCATAAAATCTTCCTTCACCAGCACTGTATGGAATTCTCGGGGAAAACAAGACGGAGGAACCCTCCGGTGGATGCGGACGGTCCCTCCATGTTCATTTCAATGGGAAACAAACGAAGCTCAACGGTTCAGCAGGTTGGAGATCGGCTTGTAGATCAGGAACGTGACCACGCCGTGGATGGTGAACTTCAACGCGTTGAACGGCAGGAGCGCCGGCACTATAAGCGCCACGACCTGCGCGGTGGTCATGTGCGCGTAGAACGGCGTGACGATGATGTTGCCGACGATGGCGACGGCGAGCGCCACGACAGCGCCGACGATGATGCCGATCAGCGCGCCCTTGCGCGTCTTGTTCTTTTTGTAGATGAGCGATGCCGGCACGGACAGGGCCAATGCCACAAGCACGGCCATCAGGGTGCCCCATGGGTTGGTGAACAGGTGCGGCACGAAGCCGAGCACGCTGACGATGACGGCTGCGGCCGGGCCGAACGCGAAGCCCGCGACGAGGCAGACGATGCCGGATGGGTCGTATTTGAGCCATTGCACGCCTGGGATGATCGGGAATTCGATGAAGCTGACGGCCATGGACAGCGCCACGAACAGCGCGTACATGGCGATGCGTTTGGTGGACCAGCGGCCGGAGTCGGCGACGCCTGTGGAGTGCGCGTTGTCCGGACGGGCCATCGGCTTGTCTGCGGCCTGATCAGCTGCGGTATTGGAGGTATTGCTAGGAGAGGATACACTCATGTTGAGCTCCGTTTCTTCCATCCGGACTGTAACCGTTGGCCCCGGATTCTCACCGGATCAGCCGCTTTCGCGGGTCGCGGGCTTCGGTATGGGGCCGTTATGAATGCCGGTCGTGCCGTTACCGCCAGTAAGGATTTTCACCTTCCCTGAAACTTGCTTGTCCATATATACGCCCGCCATGCGATATGCGCAACCTGCGTTCCGTTTTCGTCTTGCGATTCGGAACGCAGCCTGCGCACGCCGCGACAGCGGGCATGTTATGACAGCAGGTCGAGCAGATCGTCCTTGCTGAGCGTGCCGACGCCGCCGGATGCGGTGCCGTCGGTGAATTGGCGCGCCAGCTCGTTTTTCTTTTCCTGCAGTTTCAGGATGCGTTCCTCGATGGTGTCTTTGGCCACGATCTGGTATACGTTCACGTCCTGGGTTTGGCCGATACGGTGCGCACGGTCGGTTGCCTGGTTCTGCGCGGCGGCGTTCCACCATGGGTCGGCGTGCACCACCACGGACGCGCCCACGAGGTTCAGGCCCGTGTTGCCGGCTTTGAGCGAGATGAGGAATACGGGCACGTCGTTGCCGTTGAATTCGTCGACCAGTTCCACACGGCGTTTCTTCGGCGTCTCGCCGGTGATGGTGTAGTATTCCACGCCTTGTTCGGCGAGTCTGGCGCCGATGAGTTCGAGGAACGAGGTGAATTGCGAGAACACGAGGACCTTTTTGCCTTCGTCCATGCATGTGGCCACGAGTTCGGCGATGGCGTCGAGTTTGGCGGAGGCGTTCTTCGCGTCGGCGTATACGAGTCTTGGATCGCAGCAGATTTCGCGCAGCAAGGTGAATTCGGCGAGGATGCGGATCTTCTTGGTGTTGAAGTCGGCGTCCGACGCCTTGGTGAGCGTGGCGCGTAGCCGCTGTTCGTGTGCGGCGTACAGTTTGCGCTGCTCTCCTTCCAGTTTGACGGTGAGCACGTTCTCGAATTTGTCGGGCAGGTCGGTGAGCACGTCTTTTTTCAGACGGCGTTTGATGAACAGTCCCACCAATGTCTGCAGTTTGTCGGCCATGACGGAATGTTCCGGACCGGGAGCCATGATCGGCTGCTCGTATTTTTCGCGGAATTTCGTATAGGTGCCGAGCAGTCCGGGCATGAGGAAGTCGAAAATGCTCCACAGTTCGCTCAACCGGTTTTCGATTGGCGTGCCGGTCAGAGCGAAGCGATGGTCGGCCGTGACCTGTTTGACCGATTTGGCCACCTTTGTGGCGTGGTTTTTGATGTATTGCGCCTCGTCGAGCGCCATCAGCGCGAAATGGCAGGCTGCGTAATCGTCCACGTCGCGACGCAGCAGATCGTAGGAGGTGATCACCACGTCGGTGCCGTCGTACGTCGTGGTGCCATTCGTCGTAGCACCGTCGTTCTCCTGCGATTGCGCGGCCACCGTCGCGATGGCCTTGCGTCGCTGCGCTTTCGTACCGGCGACGACTTCCACCGTCAGATCGCCCGCGAATTTCTCGCATTCCGCGGCCCAGTTGTAGACGAGCGATGCCGGGCAGACGATGAGTGACGGACCGTTTCCTTTGCGCGCTTCGATGAGCGAGAGCAGCTGCACGGATTTGCCGAGGCCCATCTCGTCGGCGAGGATGCCGCCGAAGCCCTTGTCCCACAGGGTGGACAGCCATTGGAAGCCCTCCACTTGGTATGGGCGGAGCACGGTTTTGAGCCGTTCGGGCACTTCGTAGCGTTTCGGATCGACGATCTTCACATCGTTGACATAGTCCACGAACGAGGCGCTTTTGCCTTCGTCGTCCACTTGGGAGTCCAGCAGGAACGCTTGGTATCCGGGGATTTTGATGATGCCGGAGTCGAGCTGTTTTTCACTCAGGTCGAGGTCCGTGGACACTTGGTCGAGCTCATGCAGGTCGGCTTCCTTCAAATCCACGAACGTGCCGTTTTTGAGCCGATGGTAGCGGCGTTTTCTGCGGTAGGAGTCAAGCAGCGCGCCGACTTCGTTCATCGGCACCTCGTCGGCGATCGGTGAGATTTCAACGAGGTTCGAGTCGATGGACAAGCCGACCTTCACCGATGGCGGGTTGGGCTGCATCATGCCATCGAATGCCGCCGTGGAGAAGACCTGTCCCACCGATTTGAGGATCTGCACGCCGTCGGTGAGCATGAGCAGGATAGCCTGCTCGTCCTCTTCTTTGACGCGTGCCACGTCGATGGAGCTCCATGTAGGGCACAGCTGGCGTACCACCTGCACGGCGAATGATTCTCGTGACAGGTCGCGTTTGACCTGCGAGGCTCTTGAACGTGAATCGGGGTTAATCACGCCGCGCAGTTCTTTGGCGGTGGGCACCAGTTGGAAGGTGAAGTCGCCGTATTTCGCCACCGCTTCGCAGGTGATGCCGTACAAATCGCGGTCCAGATAGAATTCGATCCGGCATTCGGTTCCCACCGCTTCGGTCACTTCCTGCGGAATGTCGAATCCGATGCCCGCTTCGGTGAGTTTCGGCACGATGGTTCGGGCGAACATGGGCCAGTCGTTTTCGGCGATGAACACGCCGTCCGGATCGTCGGAACACAGGTCAGGCAGCACCTGCAATGCCGGGCGCAGTTTATCGGTGCAGCGGAAGAGCCCGTCGATGCCTATCCTGTCCGTCGCCGTGGAATCGTCGGGACGTTCGCGGCTGAAAACGTAGAAGCCGTTGCGTCCGTTGATGACATCGGAGATGCTTTGGTTCGATGTGATGCGCACGCCCGACGCGGTACCCTCATGCACGTAGGACGCCTTGAACGTGAAGGTGGGGTCGCCTTCGACAATGTCAAGGCCGAACGGCTCGCCTCCTTCGTTGGCCATGTGGATGCGGCTTGGACCGGATTTCTTGGTGCGTTGGAAATCCTCGATAAGCAATCGTCTCAGCCCGTCACCGTCCGACGTGCGCAGGAAACCGCGGGCCTTCGACTCGTGTTCCTTGTATTCGTCCTGTGTCACGGCGTGGAACAGGTCGAGCAGGTCGCATGCCTCCCAATCGGTGAGGACGAGTTCACGGTCGACGCGTACCGCTTCGCCGTAATAGTATCCGTTTTGCAGTTGGGCCGCCGTTCTGGATGCGATCACCTGCTGCAGGAAGCGGTATAGCTTCAGCGAGAAGGGGTCGAGCATGTCCGGAGTGTGGGTGAACGCGAGTTTTTTGCCATATGACTCGTATGTTCCCGTCCGCATGTCGGCCACGAATCTTGAGATGTTTTTGAGCGCATAGTCGGCGTCGCCGCATCCGATGCGCAGGGACAGGCGCAGGGCGTCATGGCCGTTGATCAGCGTGGGCTCGAGGTACACGCTTCCCGGTTTGACGTCGACCGGCGCGCTTGATTTGCGTTTCGGTTTGGCGGCTCCCTGTCCGGAGGCGCCACGTTGTTCCTCGATCAATCGGCTTTTCGCGTTGATGATTCGTTTCAGCACGTCGAGTTGGGCGTTCTCGCCGGCGTTGTTGCTTTTCGCATCGAGGGAGCGCATGTAGTCGGCGAGGGCCCGGGGTGTTGCGGCTGCGGCGTGGAATCCCCGGAATCGTTCCGGCTGTTGCAGGAACAGCAGCAGCATGGCGGCTACGTGCTTGCACATGCCGGTATACCGGCGGCTGGTGGAGGAAGCCGAGTCGTCATCATCGTTGACGTGGCCGTACGTGCTGCCGGAGCCGAAATCGTCGTAGTCGTCGACGTAATCGTAGTCGTCGTCATCGTCGAAGCTGCGGTATTTCGGACTGTTGTGGTAGTCGAAGGTCCGGTAGGAACCGTAGCCGCGCTGCGAACCGCTGAATGCCGGGCAGGAGCAGTAGCGTGCCAGAAACAGCTCGTCGGCGAAATCAAGCGTGGCTTGCACTTCGTAACGGCTGGAGGGTGAGGTGGTGCCCCGTATGGTGGCATACAGGGTGATGCGGTTGGATGCGGTGTCGTTCAGGCAATGCAGGTCCTCCATTTTGGAACGCCATTGGTTGGCGATGCCGCGGGCGCGCTGCAGTACCGGCTGGCTGCATTCGCTGCGCAGCTCGTCGGAAAGCCATGCCAGAGTGTCCGCCACCTGAACCCCCATCGTTCGTACGTTTGTTCTCATGCAACCATACCAGCGCGATGGAACAGCAAAAGCCGCGGCCCGATCCGGACCGCGGCATGTTATCGCCCGTGTTGCGTCAGCGGCAGCGTTTGGTCAGCGGCTGCCATGGGTCGAGTTCCACCGGCTCGGTTTCGAGCAGCGCTCGGGTGGCGTCGTCGAGATATTCCTTGCGGATGATGATTTCGGTCACATAGCGGTCGAACCACTTGTCGGAGGCCACGTAGTAGCCGTCTTCGCCGTTGTCTTTGCCCCAGCTGTTCTCCACTTTCCAGCGGTTCGGCTTGCCTTGCTCGTCAAGGTTCACGCCGGTGAGGGTCATGGCATGGTTGCTTGGACTGTCGCCGTATTCGAGGCCGTGCGCCTTGTCGAAGTCGAAATCGGTGCCGAACAGCTGGTCCACGCGCACGCTGTCACAGTCGAAATAGCCAGCCGCACGCAGCGAGAACTGGGTGCAGTCGCAGGCGAACCAGATCGGGTGTCCGGCGCTAATCTGGTCGACCGTGGCCTTTTTGAACACGTCGAGCGGCACGTTGACGAATTCCATATCCCCCGCTTCGACCACATTGGCGGTGTAGCGGATGCGGTAACGCTTGTTGAACGGACGGGACGCCATCGGCACGTTGCACAACGTCACCAAATCGTCGACGTCCACCGGCACGTACTTCTTGTAGAATTCCATCGGCGTGATGCCGGTTTCGCGGATCTGTCTGCGCTCGTCCTTGCCGGTTTTCGGCTTGTCGGCCTCGTCTTCGCCGCTTTTCTTATCGTCCTTCTTGTCATCGTCGCTCACGCGGGCCAGGAAGTCGAACTTCTCCGGCGGCTCGCCCAACGAGATGGCGCACATGCGGTACACGGTGGACATGTCGTCGTCCTTGACCGCGCGCAGTTCATCGACCGTGGCGCCGGCTGCGTAACGTTCGCGCAGGTCGGCGGCGAACTGGCGCAGCCTGCTGTTGAGGTATTGTTTGAACGCGTCGGAGTCCTTGGAATTGGCGGATTCCGGGTAGGCGCTCTTCGGCACGAGACCATACTTGTCTACAAGGGCGGCGAACATCTGCCACCAACCGCCGTCATCGGCCGGCCCGTAGTTGATCTCCTGGAACAGGCGGCTGTCGGTCGGCTCGTCGAGCGTGGCGAACACGTTTTCGAGATACGTGTTGGATTTTTCCATCGCATCCCAGAAGAACAGGTAGGTTTCGGAGAATTCGAAATCGTCGAGTCCCCACTGGTGCATGAGCTCGTAACGCAGGGTGTTGAGGGATGCGAACATCCAGCAGCGGCCGGATCGGCGCTGGTTGGTGATGGACCCCTGTTTCAGTTCGATGGAGAAGTCGCGTGGCAGCGCGCGCTGGCCTTTGTAGTCGGTGGCGGCTTCGAGCACGCCCGAGGACACCGCGGCGTTGGCGGCCACAAGGTTGGCCCGGTCGGCGTTGAAGTCTTTGGCGTATTGTGCGAGACGTTCCGGTTTGATTGCTGTGATGCTGTTGGTCATACGGCCGATTCTTGCCATACGTCTTGACGGATGCGAAATACTGGTTTCGGCATGCCGAAAAATCTGCCGTAAATAAGCGATTCGAATTCGTTCCGGGGATATTCTTGTACTACTTGAGGGGTTTTAGGGTGAGGAGCGTATCATGCGTCGTCATGGTTCGATGATGGTTGTTTTGTCCGGATTGCTGGCTGCGAGTCTGGCCATCGGACTGCCGGTCGGTTCGGCGTATGCGGACGAGCCGACGGATGGCACCGGGGCCGGCACGTCCGCCACGGAGGTGTTGGATTCGTTGGAGGTCAAGGGCCGCGCGCCGAAAACCGGGTACAAGCGCACTCAATTCGGCAAGGCGTGGGCCGACATGGACCACAACGGCTGCGACACCCGCAATGATATCCTCAACCGCGATCTGACCGGCGTGAGGCACAAGTGGCGTACGCACAATTGCGTGGTGAAGTCCGGAAAACTGCATGATCCATACACTGGCAAGGACATCAAGTTCAAGAAGGGCAAGAAGACTTCCACCGCGGTGCAGATCGACCATGTGGTGGCGTTGAGCGATGCGTGGCAGAAGGGCGCGCAGAAGCTCAGCGAGGAGCGCCGCACCGCATTGGCGAACGATCCGTACAATCTGCTGGCCGTGCAGGGGCGTGCCAACCAGAAGAAGTCCGATGGCGATGCGGCCACGTGGCTGCCGTCCAACAAGGGGTTCCGTTGCGAATACGTGGCGCGTCAGATCGGCGTGAAGCACAAATACTCACTGTGGGTCACGCAGGCCGAAAAGGAAGCCATGGCCAAGGTGCTGTCCTCCTGCCCGACGCAAACCGTGCCCGACTACACGGGGGTCAAGGATTCCACAGCCGAGAAGACCACCGAGTCCGAGCAGACCGAACAGACGCAAACCGAACAGACGCAAACCGAACAGTCAGCTGAGCAGGCCCAGCAGACTCAACAAACGACACAGGCACCTGCGCCCGAACCCGCTCCGGCTCCGGCTCCCGCGCCCCAACCAGCGCCACAGCAGGACGTCTACTACCAGAACTGCACCGCGGCACGAGCCGCTGGCGCCGCGCCTATCTACCAGGGCCAGCCGGGCTACCGTTCACAACTGGACCGCGACCATGACGGAGTCGCCTGCGAATAAATCCAATACAGCGTCTCCGCCTTTCCGGTTGTAAGACGTATGACGGTGAGGCATAGGAAAAGCGCCGGGTTATTCATCCGGCGCTTTTCCTATGCCTCAGCCTCTTTCCGCATTTTCCGCAGTGCAGTCATGAGAACCGCTATGGTCTGCGCAGCCGCGCGATGTCGTCACGCAGCTGGTTGACGGTGTCCGTCAGTTCCCGCACATTGTGGCGCAACTGTTCCGTTTCCGATTCCGCCTCGTCCGCGCGCTTGTCGGTTTCGTCACGGACACAATCGACTATCCATGAGGCCAGTGTCGCGGTGACGATGCCGATCAGGGCCACGCCGGTTATCATCAGCCCGATGGCGATGCTTCTTCCCTGCCATGTCACCGGAGACAAATCGCCATAGCCGACTGTGGTGACGGTCACGAACGACCACCATATCGCCTCGCCGAAATCGGTGATGGAAGCGCCTGGAACCCCACGTTCCACATCCAATTCGGCAAGGGCGCCGATATACATCAGCAGTGTCACGCTGCAGCATGTGTACAGTGTGATACGTCCACGCACCGCCATGCCACCGGTACGGTTGAGCACGTTGAGCACCGCCACCAATCGCAGCAGCCTCAATGGTCTGAAGACGGGCAAGGCGATGGACACCAGCATCAGCAGATTGCCTTTGAACCAGGCTTTCTTGTCCTTCGCCAGCAGAATCGAAACGACGTAGTCGACGATGAACGCCATCCAGATGATGTTGATCACCGTTTCGCACAATACGATATGCGTTCTCGCCAGCACTTCCCACGAATACGCGAACAGGAACACCAACGCCAATGCGGTCATGAACCACTCGGTCATCCGCTGCCATTTGTCCAATGTCATATCTCCCGCCTTTCTCCCCATGGCTGCCATCATACGGGTTTGCCCGTTTTTGTGACGTATTCCGGGCGCGGTGCATGTGCCTTCAGACCAGATAGACCTCCTCATGTGGTTCGTTTCAGAGTTCATCTCGGAGGCCGTCCGATTCGGACCATTCAGCCGACGACCGAAGGAGCGGATACCCACTTTTAATGAACGTCAGCCCTTGAGAGGCATGCGGTTGTCGAGCGATTGTCCGTTGGCGTAGCAGCGCACGTTGCCCAATGCGATGGCGATGATGCGCCGTTCGGTGGACTCCAAGTGGTTGCCGCCCGCCACATGCGGGGTGATCAGGCATTTCGGCTCGCTCCATAATGGCGATGCCGCCGGCAGCGGCTCCGGTTCGGTCACGTCGAGGCCAGCGCCGCGGATCATGCCGTTGGCGAGCGCGTCGGCGAGCGCCTGCGTGTCTATGGCGTCACCGCGGCCCGCGTTGATGACGATGGCGTCGGTTTTGAGTTTTGCGATGCGTTCCGCGTTAAGCAGGTGGTGTGTGGATGGCGTGGATGGCACGCACATGGCGATCACGTCGGCGTATTGCAGCACGTCGTCGAGCGATTCGAATCCGACCATGTGGTCGATGCCCGGCGCTTCGACGGTGGGGTTGCGGCGGATGCCGATGGTCGACATGCCGACGCTCTTGCATAGGCGTGCGAAATGCGATCCGATGTCGCCGGTGCCGATGATGAGCGCGGTTTTGCCGTCGGGGCTGATGACGCGGCCGGCGTCCTGCCATGCGGCGTTCGGGTTGCCGACGGCGTAGATGTGCAGGTTTTTCATGATGGACCACATCATGGCGAACATGTGTTCGGACACGCTTTGTCCGTAGGCGCCGGTGGCGTTGGTGAGCATGGAGCCGGGGTGGAGCACGCCAGGCCGCTGGTATTTGTCGACGCCGGCGCTCCAGGTCTGCAGCCATTCGAGTCTGGGGCATTGCGCGCATGTTTCGGGCGTGATGTTGCCGATGACCGCGGTTGCATACGCTTTGAGTTCGTCCGGTATTTCGGCGGTCCAGTTCATGGAGCCTCGTTGTGCCGGGTCGCCGACGAATTCCTGCGGCATGCCTTTTGCGGCGCGTGTGAACTGCGCGCGTTCGGCCTCGGTCAGCGGCAGGCAGTTGACGACCAGTTTGCGGTCATTCTCTATTCCCATGCGGTTAACCCTATGTCAACCATCAGATATGCGGCGCGGTTCAGATGCCGAGCTCGTCGGTGTCGAAAATGATGGTGACCGGACCATCGTTGGTAAGGCTTACGCGCATGTGGGCGCCGAATCTGCCTTCTTTGACGTCGAGTCCCTGCGCGTGCAACGCGTCGTTGAACGCATGCCATACCTGTTCGGCATGGTCGGGCGCGCCTGCTTTCACGAAGCTTGGCCGGTTGCCTTTGCGTACGTCCGCATACAGCGTGAACTGGGATATCGACAGCACGCTGCCGTCCACGTCGTGGATGGAACGGTTCATTTTGCCGTTCTCGTCTTCGAAAACGCGCAGGTTGGCGATTTTGTGGGCGAGCCAGTCCACCTGTTTCGTCCCGTCCTCGTCTTCCACGCCGACAAGCAGCACATAGCCGACGCCGATACGCTGCGGTTTGAACGTGGCATCGACTTCCCCACTCACCTCGTCGATCACGTCGACAAGCCCCTCACTGACCTTCTGCAATACGATGCGCATAAGCTGCCCTTCTCCCCTCTCGTCTTCCCGTCCGATTCAGCCGGCGTAGTCGACGATGGCTTGCGTGACCTGTTTCAGATAGTCGAGCGACGTACGCCAATCGTCCGGCACTTCGATGGAATGGTTGGCACCGGCGAACGTGCGCACATGGTCGGTGAGCAGATGCGCCTTGGCGTCATCGAAATACGGGTCGGCGTCGCCGGCGCAGATCAACGGCATCGGACTGCCGACCGCACCCGGCAGCGGCGCGGGGATGATCGACTTGTGCTTGTCGAAGGGCGGCGGATTCAATACCGGAGTGAGCAGCACCACACGCAAGCCCAGCTTCGCCGAATGCGGGTAGGAAAGCGTGGACAGTGACTTGGTGACAACCAGCAGCCGTGCTTCCTCACCGGATTCTGCAGCATGTTCAAGCGCCTCGGCCCGCCATTGGTCGACCACACGTTCCATGCAGGCGATCATTTCCGGAAACTCGACATCCTCCGTCAGCTTCAAATCAAGCCGATCCACAAACCATCCGTCAGCGGCGAGCGCCTGCGCGGCCCAATACAGCAATGGCCGATCCACGGTGTAGCCTATGCCCGGCATGATAAGCACATGCTTGTCGGTTTCAGTGTTCTTCACGCGGTTCTTACCCCATGGGGTGACCGCCGGCGTCACATTCTTCGTTTTCGCTGGTTTCGCGCTGTTCTTACCCATGCTGCTTCCCAAGCCGCCTCTCCATGCATTCCGGACGTAACCAATCGTCACGACTGGCATCGTTCCAGTAATGCATGCTAGGCGGCACCGACTACAATCCCCTCCACTCCACAAAGCACACATCGAACGGACTATAGTGAAAGAAAGTGTGTTTTTAGGGTTCGGAGGCGCCATGGAACATCGAACGTTCCACCGCATTCTCGCCGCAATCATAGCAGGCCTGATCGTTCTGGCAGGATACGGCGTCTACTATGTCAACGACTACCATCACGCCGTCAACGTCGGCAACGCGATCCAATCCAATCCAACGGTGAAAGTCACCGACATCGAAGACGGATGGCTATTCGACGGCCCCGGCACAACAACGGCGATGGTGTTCTACCCCGGCGCGAAAGTCGAAGCAAGCGCCTACGCGCCGCTCATGCAGGAAACCGCCGCGTCAGGAATCGACTGCTTCCTAATGAAAATGCCCGCCAACCTCGCCATCTTCGGCATCAACCGCGCAGACGTGGTACGCAGCGATATCGCCGGCTACTCATACGACCACTGGTACATAGCCGGCCATTCGCTCGGCGGCACGATGGCAGCAAACTACATCAGCAAACATACCGACAACTGGGACGGACTCATCCTCCTCGCCTCCTACCCAACCGATGACCTAAGCAAAACAAAACTACGCGTACTATCCGTATACGGCAGCAAAGACGACATACTGAACCGCAAAAAAGTCGAATCCGCGCGGCAGCGCATGCCGAAGCAATATTACGAACGGGTGATCAAGGGCGGCAACCATGCGCAGTTCGGCAGCTATGGCGTGCAGCAGGGCGATGGTGTGGCCGCTATTTCCGGTGATGACCAGATTGATCGGACCGTGGCGCTTATTAGGCAGTTCGTCACCAACAGTCTTTGAATTGTCCCCGTTTCCGATCGCAATCCGTTGCGACTTTTCTGTAAGTGATGAGTACGGGGTCGGTCCCGCTACTCTGGGAGCGCAATTTCACTTCGAACGGTTGCATACATGTGTTGGCGCGGTACCGTGAAAGTATGGCAACGCACATGCTGAACATCAAACGAATCTACGACAACCCTGCCGACGATGACGGCTACCGTATCCTTGTGGACCGCATCTGGCCGCGCGGTGTTTCCAAGGAACGCGCGAAGCTCGACCGATGGGCCAAAACGGAGGTTACGCCCACCACCGATTTGCGTAAATGGTTCGCGCACGATCCGGCGAAGTTCGACGAATTCAAAGCACGCTACATAGAGCAGCTCGATTCACGTCCCGAAGCGGCGCGATTCGCCGACGACGTACGCAATCTGCTACGCGACACCAACGTCACCCTACTGTACGCGGCACGCGATCCGCGCGTCAACCACGTCGTCATCCTACGTGACTGGCTGTTGGAACGGCTCACCTGACACGTACGCTCACATACTCGCTCACGCACGTTCCGCATCACGTCCATTACAACGATTACCAGCTATTACGAAACACGCGTTTTCATAGGATGAAACTTTCGTTACACGTCTGCCCTATGCCATCACGCGATGGGCGCCATGGCGTTGGCGTTCAAACGTTCGATGCATACTTTCAGGTCCATCAGTTCCTTACCAAACACCAGGAACAAGGGCTTCGGCCGGTCGAACGGCGGTCGGGCAAGGTCTTCCGGCTGGACGTATCCGTTCTGTTCGACGTAGTCGATGATTCTGTTCATCAGCGCGTTCTGCGCGGGACTGAGCGAATGGTTGTTGATGAATTCGCCAAACGCCTTCATTGTCGCCTGATGGTCGAGTTTAATGATACGGCGCACCGACAGTCCGAGAGGAACGTCTCCGAACGCCTTCTGGTATTCCTCTCTGGAACCAAGCTCATGAATCATGATGTTTTCAAGGTTCGAGAAGTCCTTGCCGGAAAGTGGCTCGTTGTAGTGGAGTTTACGGATGACCTCATCGTTGCTGTGCTCGTTGATGTATCGGTTGAGCTTCTGCTTGTAGTCTTCGTAATGCTCGGCTGTGTCGAATTCCTGTCCTTCCGATCGGTCGATGACAGGGTCCTTCAGGTCTGTGATGACCATTTTCCTGGCAGTGGAGTCCGCAATGAAGCGAATCAGATCGCGCAGTGTCATACGAATCCGCTCCAGTTCCTCAAGGGAGGCCCCATCGAGGTAATCCGGATTGTCGGCGACCAGTTTGATTTCCGTTTCCCGCTCTTTGACTTGAGGAATGGTCATGCGTTCCTTGAGCCTCGTGGCAATGGCACGAATTTTCGTCTTATGTCTCGCGGCGGTCCGTCCTCTGACGGAAGCCACCATAAGGCCGTACATCAGCGCGTCGAAACGTAACGCATACTCGTCTTCGCCGTCGTAATGCGTAAGAGGCGCGACTTCGCCGGTCAGGTCGTGCACGTCAATGTCGCTTAAATGTTCGAACGTTTTAATGTTCCGGTATTTTTCCACGTATTCGCGCCGCAATCGCACTGATACCTTGGATTCGTCCAAGGATGCGACTTGTCCGTGAATGTCGTTGACGAGTTCGTCACGCCATGCCATGAGGTTTTCGTCGGAAGTGAATTCGCTCGACTGTAATGCATGGACCAGTTCGGTTTTGCGTGAGAATATCCTCTCACTGAGGGACGTGACCGGCTTCTCATCGGCATCGTTCTTCTGCTCGCGGAAGAATTCGAAATTACCGCAATAGTCGAAAATGTAGAAACGCTTCTTGTCCACGTATTCGCCGTCGATGCCGTCCACGCAGTCGAGTCCTTCACATAGGCGTGTGCCACGACCGATCATCTGCCAGAATTTGATACGCGAACGAACTTTTTTGAAGAACACGAGATTCACGACTTCCGGCACGTCCACGCCGGTGTCCATCATGTCCACCGAAACGGTGATGACGGGCATGGTTTTGCGTTTGAAATCCTGGATGATCGCGTGCGAGTAGTCTTCGCTGTGCACCACGACCTTGATGAAGCCGCCACGAGCAAGCTTGGGATATAGTGCGCCGAATCGTTCCACGATGAAACGCGCGTGTTTTTGGTTCTGCGCGAAAATGATGGTTTTGCCTATCTGTTCTCCGCCCATGGTTTTGATGCCATGTTCCATGAGGTCTTGCAATACGGCGTCTACCGTGCCGGCGTTCATGACGAATCTGTTCAATGCGTCCGCGTCGATATGGTCGGGTACTTCGACTCCGCCCTCGCCATCGTCTTCGCCGAAATCATCTTCGTAACGTTCCTTGTCCTCTTCGGACAGGTCATCGTATGTGATGCCTTCGTCGGTGAATTTGGTTTTTGCTTCGATGTTGTAGAACGGTACGAGATAGTGGTCTCGTTCCACGGCGGTTTTGTATTCGTACAGATACGTTGGCACGCCATGTTCCGCTTGGAAGAAGTCATAGGTGTTGCGGTCCACTTCATCGCGTGGTGTGGCGGTCAAGCCTACGACCAACGCGTCGAAATGGTCGAAAATATCCTTGTATTTTTTGAAGATAGACCGGTGTGCTTCGTCCACGATGATCAGGTCGAAATGTCCCGGAGAAAACGCAGGCTTTCCGTCAGATGCTGTTTCGGTGTCGATTGCACCGATCATCGTCTGGTAGGTGGAGAACACAACCCGGGCGTCGACGTCGTGCTTGTTGTCGCACAGATTGCATAGCGACCAGTCGGGATAGTATTCGCCGTAAGCGCTTTTCGCCTGCTTGACCAGTTCGACACGGTCGGCAAGGAACAGCACGTTTTTCACAAGCCGCGCGCGCATGAGCACGTCGGTAAGTGCGGCGGATACGCGGGTTTTGCCTGTTCCCGTGGCCATGACGAGCAGTCCACGACGCTTGCCTTTCCACAGGTTATCGCAGAACGCTTTGATCGCTTCGATTTGGTAGTAGCGTCCGGCGACTTTCTCGTTCACCGGAACGGTCCGCGGATCGATGGCTTCCCTGCGCCGGTTCATAATGCGTTGCAGGTCATCCTGCGAGAACACTCCCCCGACCGGACGGGATGGACCGTTCTCGTCATCCACGAATTCCGTGGCGTATCCGTTGCTCAGGAAAATCAGCGGACGGTATCCGAATTCGCGTTCCAGACATTTCGCGTACTGTCTGGATTGTTCCAGTCCTTTCTTCGGATCATACGAGGTTCGTTTCGCCTCGATGATCGCCAGCGGCTTGCCGTCTCTGCCTTTGAGGTAGTAGTCGACATAGCCGACCTGCCCCTCATGGTCTTCCATACCGGTGACCTTGCGTTCTTTGACGACCTCAGCCTCGGAATCAACATCCCATCCGGCGAGCCGCAAATCAAGGTCGATGAACCGTTGCCGCGTCTCGTATTCGCTGATATCCATCTCGCTGTCCGGCATGGGTGGACGCGGAGCCTTCTGCACGGACAGCGCGGCTCGGGATTCCTCAAGCTGACGTTCGAGTTCCTGGATACGTTCGGTTTTGGCGCTCAGTTCCTTGGCGAGTTCCTGTTTCGCGGCGTCTTCTTTGGCTTGGACTTCCTTACGGGAGAGCGCTTGTTGGACGCACGGCACTTGTTTCGGATCGAAGACGCGCTTTTCGTACCATTTGCCGTACGAGTAGTCGATCCATTGGATGAACACGAACAGGAGTTTCAGATCGAACATCGCGTCCTTGGGACTGATGCGCGTCTTGCCATGGACGGTGATGTTTCCGGCTTTGACGATGTATTGGAACGAATCCAACATTTTCTGGTTGCCGATCGCGCGTTCGAAAGTGGGTTCGTGGATTAGCGATTGGAGATTGTCGCGATACGGCATTTGGATGGAACGGTCCGCCGCGTACACCCATTTCACCGCCAGTTCGAACGCTTTGCGCGTGGCCATGGCGCACATGGTCGGAGAAATGGAGAACGCTTTTTCGGCTTCGACGCATGGAATGGCGAACTGCTCGTAATCATCCTGACCCAGCAGGAACGAAAAATTGCTCATGATATGCCCCTCCAGCCCCATCACACCGCGGAAAACACCATATGAGTTCATCGTACCGCTTCCACGGCTTGCATAGGGTGTTATTCCAGTGTTTTTCCAATCGTTTCTAGTCTGTGTCAGCCACAGAAAAGAAGCTTGCATGCATAATTCCAGAGAGGCTGTTGAGAAGGTGGAGCATTCCGCCAAATCGCGATTTATCGACCTGCGCGACGAAAGCAGCAAACTGTTGCTGCAACTCAATCGGAGGCAAAGGCATACTGAAACCGCTAAGTGCCTTCTTGTTGACTTTCGGCATTTGCGCACGGCCAGATAAGGGAAGAATATACTCCAGAAAATATGCCGAACGCATCACTTCAGCCAAATAAACACGATTGCATTCCCCCGCTATTGGAAGAATTGGATATGCATCCGATGAGCATACCCCAGAAAAATCAGGAAGCGCCACTTTATTTAATGATGGACGTATTTTGCTATAAATTAGATGTTCAGGGGTAAAAGGGTATTTTCCACTTATAATCCCGTCTTCAGCAACAGTTCGATATCCTGAGAGTCGACCAGTCCCAGATTCTATACTATCAATGCCAATATGAGGCATATCCAGATAAGGAGTAAGGTCATTAGCCATGTGAGTATCAATAATCGCGAACGTTTCGAATGGTTTGATAGGCCAACCGTTCGTATCAGACTTAAGATCTCCGAACATTTCGACAAACCGGGATTTGACGAGAGCATCAAGACCGCAAAGCTGTTTGCGAACAAAACCAACTTGATTCTCAAGCTTTCTTAATATGTCGACGACCCTGTTCTGTTCATTAATAGGTATAGCCGGAATCTCAATAGCCTTAAGAGTCTTCGAGGTGATACCGGCAATCGTCGCACCTTGAGCCTGCGCCGCAAGAAGTGGCGCTTTGTATTGAAGAGCCAGTGAAATGTATTCCTTGTTCCATGATGCTTCATCGATTCCAACAATTGAAACGATATCCTGGCTAGTACACATCGGGACAGCATTAATCGCAACTTTGCCTACTCCGACTCGGATTCCCACCATAATTGATTTTTCGGGGACAATTTTTGTGGCACTCTTGGCAACCGCTTCCTCTGTGATGAGCTTGACTGCGTCATTTTTGCCAAGGAATTTTCCATTAAGTGCCGTAGTCCCGATCCAAGGAATAGAACCGTTAAAAAACTCAGGATGTTTACTTGAAGGTGTACCGCCACTCTGAGTTTTTCCAAGTTCGCCAATTGTTACTTTCTTTCCGACAAATTGGGGTTTGCTCGACTTCATGAGATGAATTTGCGGTGGGAACGCTTGACATTATCCTGATCAACCTGCGCATAGCAGAGCGTGGTGTCGATTTTGCTATGTCCGAGCAGTACTTGCACTTGTTCGATCGGCATGCCTTTGTCTATGGCCTTCGTTGCCAAGGTACGTCGGAATTTGTGCGGATGCACGTGTTTGACGCCCGAATCATCGCCGAGTTTGCGGAGTCTGGCTTCGACTCCGCTGATTTCCAACCTTTTGAAGGGGCGATGCAGGGAAACGAACAAGGCGGGCTCGTCATCCATTCGCTGTTCAAGGTATACGAGCAGATGAGTTTTCGCACGGGCATCGAAGTAGACTCGTCGTTCCTTGTCTCCTTTGCCGTGGACCACACATTCGCGTGCATCGAAGTCGATATCACGACGATTCAGCTGCACCAGCTCGCCTACCCTGATGCCCGTAGATGTCAATAAATCAATCATTGCAAGGTCACGCGTCTCCTTGCAGGAGTCACGGAGTTGTTCAAGCGATTCGTCCGAATACACGGGTTTCAACGTTCTCGAAGTCCTGATTTTCTTGATTCTACGTACAGGGCTTTTGTAAATGTAGTCTTCCTCTTCAAGCCAGGAGAAGCAACTGGAGATGACGCGGCGGATGTTGTCGATTGTTGTCTTGCCTACGCGGCCATCACGCGAATATCGTGTGAGATAGTCGCGAATATCGTCGGTGGTGATGTCGTGAGCCGGCTTGGAGATTTCCGTAGCAAAACGGGACAATGTGGTCGCATAGTAACGCAACGACCGTTCTGAACAACCTTCGAGCTTCTTCGCGGCAAGAAACAAGTCTATGCATTCGGTCATTGTTTCGGGACCGCGTGGATTCCCACCTTTCTCAGTTAGACAGGCCACAAGCACCGTATGAAGTTTCGAAGCCTGCTCATCATTCAGCATAGGGGCCATAAGACGGTCAATTCGTTCGATTGTCTGTTGCATGAGAAAAGGCACCTCCTTGTTGGTTTCCCTACAAAAAAGGTGCCGTAAGCCATCGAGAACCTTGCAATATCAGGGTTTAACGAACTCTAATCTCCGAAATACTCCTGAGCGAGGCTATCGTAAAGCATTTGCAGTTTTTCGATCTGTTGCTGGGCGACAAATCGCGATTTATCGACCTGCGCGACGAAAGCAGCAAATTTGTATTGAAGGCTTAACGGAGGAAGGGGAACTGTCATCGTCTCTAAGTCGTCTTTTGTAATTGCTTCTCTAGTTGCACCAGCCATTCTTGAATGTTCAAGAAGAAAACGCTGATATGAATCACTTGTAAAAATAGAATTTAAGACACGCGGCAACATTCTATTTGGATCACAACGCACAATAGAAACATGTTGATTGACACGGCCTCCTGCCAAATAATCAGGAAGAAGACAGGAACGGGCAACTGATGCACCAGTGATATTCAAAAGAACGTCTCCCTTGTGCAAGGTAACATTATCCAGCTTTTTTGCTTGAATTTCATCGATATAAGCTAAATCTTTTGATTCAAAATAGCCATTATGAACATTCATGCTTCTAATCAATGGAATGCCTGATGTTTTATAAGCAGCTTTACCGCCACGAGGCGTAGCGCCAGAGCCGAGTTTAGTGCAAAGAGAAGCTAATGTGATGCGCGCCCATCTGTTCTCTTCGACTGGGTCTCCGAACATTTCGATAAACCGGGATTTGACGAGAGAATCAAGCTTGGAACTTTGGGATGATATTGCTTTAATTTGTTTTTTGATTTGATTGAGACAACGTTCAATCTCATGTTGGGTATCTTCGGGGTACAATACGAGAGTCAAATTACCAAGGCTTTTCTTCCCCACAGCCTTGAAAGTGCTACCCGTACCCATTGTCTCAAGCTCTCTACGCTTTGAAAGAAGCTGATGCTTCAAGAAGTCCACAGAAATCGAGTCATCGTTCGGATGTATTGCCGCTACGCCTCGACCTATGCAACAACGTTCGACCGCCATATTGACCGCGCCAATCGGCGCTCTAACAGAAATTAAAAGATCTCCTCCCTCGGCAGTCTTCTTTGGGTCAGTACACCAAACTCGGGGTACAGGAGCCTCTTCGCCGAAATCTGCATTTCCTTGGAAGAAAGGAATTCCATTACCGATTTCGTTATAGCTATTTGAAGAAGGCGACTGGCCCATTGTCAATGTGCAAACATCAGCTAGTTTGACCTTCACTTTCTTTCCGTCAAATTGGGGTTTGTCAGTCATTCTGGCCTCCTCCGAGCATTTTGTGCAGTTCCGCGAGGCTTTCCGTCATCTGCCTGTTCAAATCATCAAGATCGGCGAGGATTTCCTCAGTCGGTGGATATTCAATACGTTCGTACTTTGTTTCCGCGTACTTGTTGAAGCTGAAATCGTAATCGTTTTCCACGATCTCACTCTTCGGCACCAGAAAGCTCTTATCAGTACGGGCGCGCTGTTCTTCCGCGTCGAGGTTTCCCCATCGCTCGAGAATGTCGGGAATGTCGTTGTGCTTCTCGTCCGGGTCACGCTTGTCGTCGAGCGTGTATCCGTCACCCTCCATGTTGTAGAGCCAAACCTTGTCCGTGCCGCCCGCGTCCGTCTTTGTGAACACGAGAATAGCGGTGCTTACGCCCGAATACGGCTTGAATACTCCTGACGGCATGTAAATAATCGCTTCGAGCCTCTGGCTGTCCACCAGTTCGGCGCGCAACTGCCGGTATGCCTTCGAGTTGGAACGGAACAGCACGCCGTTCGGCACGATGCACACGCAACGGCCACCAAGCTTGAGCATGCGCAGGAACAATGCGACGAACAACAGCTCCGTCTGCTTAGTTTCCACAACCGCCTTCAGCGAATCATCGATGTCCTCAACATCCACGCTGCCGGTAAACGGCGGATTGGCAAGAATCAAATCAAACTTGTCGCGGATGGCGTTCAGACGGGACAAGCTGTCCTGGTTGCGGATGTCGGGATGATCGATGGAATGCAGCAGCAGGTTCATCGCGGAAATGCGCACCATGGTCTGATCCGTGTCGAAACCAGTGAACTGCTCGCCGGAGAACGTCTTCCACTGTTCCTCGGTCATCTCCTGGCCATGGTTCTTTCTGATGGATTCGGCTGCGGAAATAAGGAATCCCGCCGTGCCGCACGCCGGATCACAGATAAGCTGGCCGGGTTTCGGACCGGCAAGCGCCACCATCATGTTCCTGATGTGCTGTGGTGTGCGGAACTGACCGTTCGTGCCCGCGGTATTGAGCTTGCTCAGCATGTATTCGTACAGGTCGCCAAGATCGTCAGCGTCCTGCACGTAGTTCGACAGCAGCTCGTCGATGCCGGAAACGGCCTTTTCAAGCGTCTTGGGCTTGTTGAAACCGAAGGCAGCGTCCTCCATGCTTTCCGCAAAGGCGTTATCCGAATGCATGGTTTTGATGAACGGGAACGCCTTCTGGCTGACCACGTCAAACATCTGCTCCGCAGGAAGATCCTTGAACCGGCTCCAACGGATTGCCTGTCCTTCCTCCGTTTGCGGGAACACATGCTTAGCAGTCATCCCCAGCATTTCCATGTTCTCGGCTTCGAGCTCCTTGTCATCCAAGGATTTCATGAACATGAGGTACGTCAGCTGCATGATGACCTCGATGGGGTTGGTGACACCACCCTCCCACATGCGCTGCCAGATGTCGTCAACCTTGTTCTTCGTCGCTCCGGTAATCATTTACTATCGTCCTTGCTTGTTTCCTACGTTACGTAGTCTACCGGCATTATCGTTTGGCCATCGCATCCAGCCATCCGAAATTATGTACATTCAACTCTCAACTAGCTCTCTCAGAGTTTCCCGGAATATGTGTTCTGCAAATCACGGATATGTTCGTGCCGAACTGCCTTATCTATAATATTCAGGCTTTCCAACCTGTCCGCCACTGCGTTCATGTCAAGCCCCATGCATTGCGGATGGTCAAGCACCGCAGACTTCAGATCATTCGTATGCACCACGAACTCGCGATCGAAGTGAGTCTTCACTTTGAACTTGGTACGATTCGCAAAGCATACAATCGAGATGAAAACCGAATCTTCCAATCCCAATAATTCCTTCAAACATTGAATGTGCCCGTAATTCTGCCGCAAAGGCGAATGGATTTTTCTTTTGTTCTTGCCAAGGTACATGAACCATTCAGAATATTTGGAATCGCCGTAAATCGTGCCGGTATAGTTCTTCGTCTCCACCACGTAAATGCCATACACCGAAACAACCACATGATCGATCTGATGCAGTCCCGTCGAATCCTTGAGCACCAAATCGTTCAGCAAACGGTACTCTGATTGTGGCAGTTTCCTCAGTTCCTCACTAGCCCAATGCTCACCAGCCTTGCCAGTAATTTGATTGCCCCAAATCGTTACGATTGTCGCAAGAATCAGAATCGGCAGAACAATCGCGACATACCAAATAGTCAAATCCGACTGAGCAAAAGCAACGGTGGCAAAACGCATCACTGCGGCCCTTCTTCCTTGAACAACCCTCACTTGCAGCATACCCCCTCTTTCGCGTACGTCAGAGTAGAATGACAAAAACATAAAACATGCGAAAATTAAAATCACAATTCCTTAACAGGGAACAAAACAGAAAACGCGGAAGGAATGCAGGATGGCTGGAAAACATGTCCGAGTGTCCGCTGAAAAGAAGAGTCACGCTACAAAACGCTCTTTTTCATCTTCTGACGCAAAAAACATATCCCAGCAATGCCAGAAAATCCAGGAAGCGTTAAACGAAATCGCAAAATCCGACGCCATTTATCGGGAATCCATCCAGCAGGAGACAAACCGCTACGTTGCCACGCAAGTTCTGAAACTCATGGAGAAAATCCCGGTAGAAGAAGTCAATCGGGACAAACACGGCATCCGCGTGAAAGCGCTACGCGATAGTGGATACGTAACGTACGCCGACATGCTGACCTCGTCTATATATCAATTGGCGGCCATACGAGGTATCAGCGAAGACGGTGCGCGAATCATCAAACGGATCGTCAGCGAAGCAGCTGACAAAGCTTCTACGACAACGAAGTTGCGGCTCAGCGCGGATAATCGGACTGAGGACATGACCCGTCTGATAACCGCAGTATCCCAATACCAGCAGGCGAAACCGCTGGCAGAGGAAAGCAACCGGCTATCCCAGCAATATTCAAACACCATCCAAAACGCTCTGGAAGACATCAAGGTTTCAACCGGAACATTCCGTTGGCTGTTCGCGTCTCGACAGACAAAGCAAAACGCCATTGAGTCATACAAACTCCTTGAGGAGACGCTGCACGGTGAGTACGGGCAAACCGCGGAAAGGCTGCAGTCTGGGTCCGTCGCTATCGAAGCCCTTGCGGAAGACGATGCGTGGGATTCCTTCAAGAAACATCCCATCTCATATGCCAATACTCTTGAAGAAATCGTTCCGGGACTGCTGGGCAATGGCGATACCGTGTATGGGCTTCCGGAAAACCTTGCCAAAGAAGTTCAGGAAGAGTGCTTCTTTCCCGACGGATTGCTGTGCGATTTGCGTCGATACCAGGAATGGGGCGTGAAATACATACTGCATCAAAAGAAAGCCCTTCTCGGCGACGAAATGGGCTTGGGCAAGACGATTCAGGCAATCGCCACCATGGTTTCGTTAAGGAATACCGGGGCAACGCATTTCATTGTCATATGCCCGGCAAGCGTCATCGTCAACTGGTGCCGTGAAATTCAAAAGTTCAGCAAACTGCGAGTCATAGCAGTGCATGGCCTCAGTCGAGAATCAGCGTTGAAAGATTGGCAACGAACCGGCGGCGTTGCCGTTACCACCTATGAGACCACTGCGTATTTCAAGTTTCCCGACAATTTCACATATTCGCTGCTTGTGGTCGACGAAGCGCATTACATCAAAAATCCGAGCACGAACCGTTCGAAAAATACGAAGGCGATTGCGGAGCACGCGGAAAGATTGCTATTCATGACAGGCACCGCGTTGGAAAACAAGGTGGACGAGATGATCAATCTCATCAAACTATTGCAACCAAGCATTGCTATGCAAATATCCGGAATGAAGGAGCTCTCTTCGGCTCCCCAGTTCAAAGAGACCGTCGCCCCTGTGTATTACCGGCGCAGAAAAGAGGATGTGCTGACGGAGCTTCCAGAACTGTCGGAAATCAAGGAATGGTGTCAACTTTCCGATTCAGAAGAACGCAGGTACGAAGAAACGGTATTCCGCAAAAATTACAACGCCATCCGACGCGTGTCCTGGAACGTACCGGACCTGAAAGACTCTGGCAAAGCGAAACGTCTACTGGAAATCATTGAGGAGGCAAAGTCGGAAGGCAGGAAAGTCCTTGTCTTTTCGTTCTATCTTGACACCATCCGGAAAATCGCGGACATGTTGGGTAGCCAATGCACCGAACCAATCAACGGATCCATCACACCAACGAGGAGACAAGAAATCATCGACGATTTCGACAAGGCGCCTGCTGGGCAGGTTCTGGTGGCACAAATCGTTGCCGGTGGAACGGGACTTAACATACAATCGGCCAGCGTGGTAATCATATGCGAGCCACAGTTGAAGCCATCCATCGAAAACCAGGCGATTTCCAGAGCGTATCGAATGGGACAAGCCAGAAACGTTCTTGTCTACCGCCTACTCGCCGAAAATACGATTGACGAGAAAATCACGGACATATTGGCACGAAAGCAGGAAGTTTTCAACGCGTTCGCCAACGAATCGGCCGCAGCGGAAAACGTCGAAGTGGATGAGAAAAGCTTGGGCAACATCGTTCAGGAGGAAATCGACCGTATCAACCAAAAACGAAATGGTATGGAAACGTCGACGGGAACCGTAGAAGTGATCGCTGTGGACAGCAATCGCTCCCAAGGAAACAATCGCGATTAGGCACTTGTGTCTGACATTCCACATATGGCTGCAATATCGCAAAAACCTGTGGTATTTCGTGAGTTACGGCATAGTACAGCCAGTCGCAATCAGACTCATCGTAATCATGCGCAATCCAATCGCGCATGTCACACTTACCCCACACCAAGGAACATCTGGCTCCATATTCCGGAACTCGTCTGGCAGCTTCTTAGCTTGCTCCCCCGCTCGTGCAATCGCTATGGCAACGGCATTCCGCTTTCTCATCATTGTCGGCGAATTCCTCAGCACCGAGTGGTCCGAAAAAACATTGCGCGTCTTTGAACGCCCGTACGATCAGCACAAAATGAAAAGCACTCTTGCGGATGGTTCCATAAATCACATCAGACGATACGGAACATCAGATTGGATGTTATGAAGTCTACAAACAGCACACGCTATATCTCCGCCAAACGGTCAGACAAAGGTTCGGCAATATACTTCTTCCTCACCAAATCGATATCGTGTCCAAAAGTCTTTTTCAAATCATCGCGAAGTGTGAGCGTGTCAACCACTGGATTTGCCTCAGAACCAAGCTGATAGGTGAAATCAATATCTCAATTCACATACACCTCACCGCGTAACATCGACCCGAACATGTACAGTTCAGCCACATGACGACGGAGCACAATCGGCTTGGCAATCCGCGCGATTTACTCCACTGTGATCGACCGTGACATATCATCGAGCGCGTTCTGATATGGAATCGTCGACAAGTTTCTGTGAGAATCCCAAACGCCTGTACATCGCATTAAGCTGACCCAGCATCCGCATACTTCGCATAACCCCTTTCGCTCACATCCGAATAGAATGATGGGAAATCGCAGGACGTGCGCGCGAACCGACAATCGCAATTTCTAAAATCGTTGGAAAATCAAGGTTTTCAAAAACGATGAAATTCAGCCGCACACCCCTTTTCGCTCACGTCTGGAAGGAAACCGGGAAAACCGTAAGACGTGCGTAAATCTAATCGAAAAGCAGGAGGTTTTCGATACGTTTGCCGATGAATCGGCCGCATCAACCGAAACGTAACAATGCAGATACAACGGCACGAATGCGAAACATTCGTGCCACAGCCGAATCACGGGAATGCCCTTTACCTGCCCGACTTCGACGCGTGCGACAATGTCGCAATGCGAAACATGAAAGTGGCGGTCGGGCAGTTCACCGTAACGGAAAAGCCGGGGCACAACATCAGCATCATCAGCGGGTTCGCCAGCGAAGCGGCACGCAACCATGCACGGATACTGTTGCTGCCGGAAGGTCTGATCGCCCGAAGTGACGACGACCCACACTACACGGCCGACCACGCGCAAACCATAGACGGCCCGTTCGTCACCGCGCTGCGCGGTATCAGCGAAGCCAACAATCTCGCCGTCATGGGTACGGTCCATCTTCACGAAGACACCGCCGACCTGCCATATAACTGTTTCCTCGTCATCGACCATGGCCGGATTCTTCTCGAATACCGCAAAATTCATCTGTATGATGCGTTCGGCGAGCGCGAATCCGATTCAATCGCGCCAGGGCACGAGATTCCGCCGCTGGTGGATATCGATGGCTGGAAGTTCGGTGTGATGACCTGTTATGATATCCGTTTCCCGGAGCTGGCTCGCCGTCACGCGGTGGCCGGCGCCGATGCGTTGGTTGTAAGTGCGGCTTGGGCGCGGGGCGAGGGCAAGGTGGATCATTGGACGACCTTATGCAAGGCGCGTGCGTTGGAGAACACCTGCTATCTTATGGCGTGCAGTGAGCATAGCGGGCATGATATCGGCCATAGTATGGTAGTTGATCCGGCCGCGCGAATTCTTGCGCAGTCCGGCGAACGCGACGAACTAATTTACGCCGACCTGAATCGGGATCGGCTGGAGGACGTGCGCCGAATACTTCCCGTGCTCAAGAATCGTCGTATCACGTTGTAATCGCCTGCGCGCACATCAGGACGCGCAGGCGCTGTCGTTATTACTGTCCGGATGAGAAACGTGCGAGGACTCCGGACTTGGCCAAGGCACGGTATAGTCCCCATGATCCGAAGCCGGCGAATACGGCCGCGCTTAGCAGTTCGCATGCGGTGCCGATGAGTCCGCGCGGGCTGAAGAACGAGAACGCCTGGTAGTAGAAGAACAGCAGATAGAAGTTGTAGACGATGCCGACCGCCAGTGCCGCCAACAGTGTGACGCCAAGCGTCCAACGGCGATAGCGGAACAGTGCGAGCACCGTTTCGGCGGCGAGCGCCTGCACGAGCGCGATCACTACCAGACTCACACTGTATTTCGTGCCGAGCACCACTTCCACGAACGAGGCGACTAACAGCACGTAGGCCGACGCGCCCGGTTTGCGTACGATCAGCAAGCCCAGTGTGGCGGGGAAATAGAACAATGCGTGCAGCAGTGCCGCGGAGCCTGGAAGTATCAGAGTCAGTAAAGGAAACAAGCCATAGGACATGCCATCGAACACCCAGAACATCACGCCGGACATTACGCCGACGGCCGCTCCGACGGCGATGTCGACGACACGCCATTTCAGGGGTCTGCGTGTTTCCTCCGTTGTTTGCGGAGCATGCTTCAGCATCGGGATGCGTGGTTTTTGGGTAATCGTTTCAGAGGATGGCTCTGCCATGATGAATCCTTGCCTTGGTTGACGCCGCGCACCGTGAGTTGGAGATCGCGGCGGTCGCCGTGGGCCGTTCCTCGACCTGCGCGGCCCGGGCAGGAACGACGCGCGCCATTATACGGCCTATTGTTGCCGAAAATGTTCCATGCTCCGAGTTCCGGCCGTTTTCGCTCCTCAACGCATAGGAAATTCGCCGCTCGCTGGCATGCATGATGCCATGTGGGAAAGCCAAGAAGCCGCGCATCCAGTCCAAAATGCGTGGCTTCTTGCTTGAGCAAGCACTGTTTCAGTGGGGAATGACTTCAGCAACGTCCTTCGTACAGGAAGTAAGACATGGGCTCGTCATCCGCCAACAGGCTTGTCGTGCCGACCGTCAACCTGCTGGACGAGCTGTCTGTCGGATTCGGCCGCGAGGAACCATCGTTCCGGTCATCACGTTCGGCTTTGCGGATTAGTCCGCGATGGTCGTAGAAGCCGACATCGCATGTGCTGTCGGTGAACAGGAAGTATTCGCGCAGGCCGGCGTCATGGAATACGCCAAGCATATGGTTGAACAGTCTGCGCCCCACTCCCATGCCTCGTGCGGCCGGGGAAACGACGAACAGCACCACTTCGGCCTCGTATTCCTTGCCCGCGTCATGTTTCAACGCCTCGTCGGCCTGCAGAATGGCCAGCTGCGCAAGCAGACCGTGACGTCCCTCGTGGCTTGCCAGCAACGGCAACGTGAGGCAATGTCGGCGCAGCATATGGCGTGTCCGCTGCCGACCGGTGATATCCGAACGCAGCGATCCGAGAATCACGCCGAGCACCTGCCCATTAAGTTCGGCCACGTATGCTTTGGTGGTGCGGGCCAGGCAATCCTGCATGTCGATTGCGGCAAGCCGATGCATGTTGCGCAGACGGGTCGCCTTGCGTGGTTCGGCGCGACGCTTGTCTGGGCCTGACGTCTGTCCGACCTCGTCATGCGTGTTGTGTGAATCGTTGCCATCGTCGTACCATGCGAGCCGTATCAGCTCTTCCAAAGCGGGAAAATCGGTGCGACGCAACGGACGGATGGTAGATGTTTCACAAGTCATGCAACCATCCTATACCTCGCCCCTATCGAAGATGCGCTCAGGGCAAATGCGAAAGAATCGTTCGCATTCGGGCACGGTACGGCACTCTGCGGGAACGATTTCATTACGCTGATACACGGTATGAAGTGATGTAGGACGATGACGACACGAGGCTTGCGATGAAGATGATGCTGCGACGGCTGGCGATTGTGGTGTGTGTTACGCTGGCGTTGCTGTCGGCGGCCTACGCGTTCGCCGTGTTGAGGACGCATTCGGGCACGGGATTTTGGAAGGTCTGGCTGGTTCTCGCCGTTGTTTTCGCATTGCTGGCGATTGGCATCGCATGTCACTGGTGGGCGGCGCTTCCCCGGATCATCAGGGGCGCCATCATCGCTGTGGTGGCCATCGGCATTGTCGCGTTTTGCACAATAGAGGGTTGCATCATCGGCAATATGAACGCTCAGGGCGAGCCGGATCTTGATTATGTGATTGTGCTTGGCGCGCAGGTGCGCGAGTCAGGCCCCAGCAAAGCGTTGCGCTATCGGCTGGACAGAACCATCGATTATCTGGAGGAGAATCCGGATACCATCTGCATCGTTTCCGGCGGTCAGGGCCATAACGAGCCGTTCGCCGAAGCGCAGGGCATGGCCGACTATCTGCAGAAGCATGGGATTGCGGAAAACCGCATCATCCAGGAGTCCAAGTCGGAATCCACTATGGAGAACATCGTCAACAGCAAGAAGCTCATGCGGCAGGAGAACGCTTCGGTCGGTATCGTCACCAATGATTTCCACATGTTCCGTGCCTTGCAGATCGCACATGCCAATGGTCTGAAGCAGGCGCAGGGCATCGCGGCAAGTTCCCCGAAGGACATGCTGGTCAACAATATGGTCCGTGAGTTCTTCGCCGAAATCAAATTCCTGTTCTCATAGCCGCCAATCAGCGTTTCAGTGCCCGTCGTCACTACCAAGATGCGTGCCGCGCGGCAGCCATCCCTTCTTCGGCAGGGTTGCGAATGTGGGCCATTGTTCCGCAGCGGCACCGGCCGCGTCCAGCCGACGTTGGAAGCCGGGCCATTTCGGGTCGGCTTCCAACAGTCGTCCGAGCAGTATGGCGGTGGCGTGAGCGTCGCTTAACGCGCTATGCGCATCCTCGTTGGCAATGCCGAAATACTCGCAGCAGTCGGCGAGCTTGCCCCGTCCGATCAGGGAACGCGACAGTTTCATCGTGCACAGCATGGTGCTTTGATCGACCGGAATGGAAGCTCCCATACGCGAGTATTCCGCAAGTAGGAACCGTGAATCGAACGACACGTTGTGTGCCACGAACACGCGTCCGGCGAGCAGGTCGCGCAGCTCATGCGCGATACCTTCGAAATCGGGAGCATGCAGCAGTTCGCGTGCGGTAATGTGATGCACCCATGAGGCGCCGACACTGCGATCGACATGAATCAGCGTCTCATGCTCGTCTTCGAGCGTACCGTCCGGAGCCACATGCACCAGGCCGATTTCGATGGCCCGGTCGCCTTTTGCGGGACTTAAACCCGTGGTTTCGAAGTCGACTACCGCATATCCTTGAGAATTCATCACACCTGCCAGTATATAGGTCCGGTTAAGGTCCGGTTAGCTATCTCTGCTGCTCGTCAGACGTTCGCCGAAGCGGCATGCGCTATGGTTCGGATATCGTCTGGAGTCGTTCGGCAGCATCCTCCAATGAGTCGGGCTCCCGCGTCGATCCATTGCGGTACCAGATGGGCGAAGGCCGGTTCGGAACCGGTGGGATTAGGCGACCAGGTTTTGGTTTTCGGATCGTAGATGTCACCGTTGTTCGGATACACGATGATCGGCTTGTCCGTAACCTGTCGGATGGCCCGAATTGCTGGAAGCACACGATCACGACGGCCAAACCGGACACGGACACCAATACCAGATAAACCGTGGAAGCGGCCACGACGCTGGACAGCAATGCCAGCAGACCGCCGATCATGCTCAGGCGAAGCGCGGTCATCGGCACTCCCCTGCTATTGGTTTTGGCGATGTTGTGTGGGATCATGTCTTCGTTCGCCAAGGACCACAGCATGCGTGTGGAGGCGTACAACCCGGAGTTCGCAGCCGAAAGAATCGCGGTGAGCACAACGAAGTTCATCACGTCGCCGGCGAAAGGCAGACCAATGGAGTTGAACACCAGCACGAAGGGGCTTTCGTCCACACCGGCGTCCTGCCAAGGAATCAGCGAAGCCATGACCACGATGGAACCGATGAAGAAGATGACGAGACGGAACAGGGTGGTATGGCTCGCCTTCGGGATGGCTTTGTCAGGATCTTTGGTCTCGCCGGCCGTTACGCCGATCAGCTCGGTGCCGGAGAAGGCGAAGTTCACCGTCAGCATGGTGGTGAACACCGGCATCCACCCGTTGGGGAACAATCCGTCCTTCACGAAGTTCTCGAATAGCGGCGCATGGTCATACCCTTGAATCGGCAGCACGCCGAACACCGCGCAAGCGCCTATGAGGATGAACAGCACGATGGCCGCCACTTTGATGAAAGAGAACCAGAATTCGGTTTCCGCGAAGAAGCGCACGGAAAGCGCGTTCGAGGTGAAGATCACCACGATGAACAGGGCACTCCAAATCCATACCGGCGTGCCGGGGAACCATTTGCGCAGATAAGTCCGGCAGCGGTGAATTCGGACCCCAATGCGACCGTCCAGGTCAGCCAATACAGGATCGCGACGGTGAAGCCTGTTCCAGGACCGATGAATTTGGTCGCATACACATGGAATGAGCCGGTTTCCGGCATGGCGACGGAAAGCTCGCCGAGGCTGAGCATGACCAGATACACAATCACCGCGCCGATAGCGTAGGCGATGACCGTGCCCAATGGGCCCGCCTAGTTGATGGTGTAGCCGGAGCTGAGGAACAGTCCCGTACCTATCACGCCTCCCAGTGAAATCATGCGGAGGTGGCGTACCTCCATCTTGCGTTTCAAATCGGTATGCGTAGTCTTCGCAGGGTTCTCCCGCGTAGCGTCCTTCATTTGATTCTCCCCTCTATCGTCGGCGGAACATGTCGCCGACGCCTGATTCATAATATTGGTTGCATCATTGAGGAGAGTCGAACCTCCAGTATTTGAGAGAAAAACGAAGAAGGCTGGAATCATCAAAGGATTCCAGCCTTCTTTACGCGTTTGTCAGCGCTTTAGCCTATCGGCGGCAGCGATTCACTCGGCGTCCTTGTCGGCGGCGAGCTCGTCGGCCACAGCGGCGGCTGCGGAAGCGGCTTCAACGCTCTCGGACTCTTCGTCTTCAGCGGCTTCGCCGAGGAAGGCGCTCAGGTCCAGGGTCTCGCCCTCGGACTTGAAGGTCACGGCGCGCATGCCGGAGAGCAGGCCCTTGGAGCGGCCGACTTCCTGCACGGCGGAACCGATCTGGCCGTTGCGGATGATGGCCTGGATGAAGGCGTTCGGGTCCATGCCGTACTGCTGGGCGATGGAGGCGAGGAAGTTGAAGACCTCACCCTGGGAGACCTTGACGTCCATGGTCTCGGCGAGCACGTCGAGCACCATCTGGTCGCGCAGTTCCTTCTCCACGGTTTCTTCGGCTTCGGCCTTCTGCTCCTTGGTGGCCTTGGACGGATCCGCGGTCACGTTCTTGAGCTGCTGCTCGACCATTTCGGCCTTGACGCCCTTCGGCACCGGAATCTCGAGGCCATCCTCGAGCTTGGCGATGAACGCGTCACGAGCGGCGGTGGCCTGACGGCCTTCGGCGTCCTGAGCGGCGACCTTCTTCAGGTCTTCCTTCAGCTCGTCGAGGGTGTCGAACTCGGAGGCTTCGGAAGCGAAGTCGTCATCGAGTTCCGGCAGTTCCTCGGCCTTGACGGAGTTGACCTTGACCTTGATCAGGGCCTTCTCGCCTTCGTGCTTGCCGGCCTCGAGGGTGCCTTCGAAGCTGGTTTCCTCACCGGCGGACAGGCCTTCGAGGGCCTCATCCAGGCCGTCGAGCATGGTGGCGGAGCCGAGCTCGTAGCTCACGCCCTCCTGGGAGTCGACGGTTTCGCCGTCGATTTCGGCGTTGAGGTCGATGTTGGCGTAGTCACCCTTGGCGGCCGGACGGTCGACGCTCACGAGGGTGCCGAAACGCTGGCGCAGGGCTTCCAGACGGTTGTTGATGTCCTCATCGGTGACCTCGGCCTTGGCGACCTCGATCTCCATGCCGTCAAGAGCCGGCAGTTCGATGTCCGGGCGACGCTCAACGGTGGCGACGAACTTCAGCTTGGTCTCATCCTTGGCGGATTCCGGCACGTCCTGAACGTCGATCTCCGGCTGGGCCATCGGGTGGATCTTCTTGGTTTCAAGAGCCTTGGAATACAGCTCCGGCACGCCGTTGTTCACAGCTTCGCCGGCGACGGCACCGAAGCCGATACGCTGGTCGATGATCTTGCCGGGCACGTGGCCCTTACGGAAGCCAGGCACGTTGACCTGCTTTGCGATTTCCTTGCGAGCCTCGTCGAGATACGGGTTGAACTCCTCCGGGTCGACGGTGACGGTGAGCTTCACCTTGGTCGGCTCAAGATTCCTGACGCTGATTTTCACGCTTGCGCTCCTGAAAAATACGGTTCTTCATATTTCTGCCGTTAGGCAACCTCTACATAATAGCGCGACTTACGGACTCTGCAACTAGGGAGACCTGCCAGTCGCGTGCGCCCTGTTCGCTGAGGAATCGCGCGACGTCACGCTTACGAGGTTCGTCCGTCCAGCACAGGTTACGCAAATACTGCGGTTTGATGACGATTTCCACAGGCGTGCGCGTGTCCTCCGCTATCTGGGAGACCGCCTTGCGCACCCTGTTGAGCACTTGCAGACGTTCCGGATACCGTTCCTTCCACACGCGAATCGATTTGGGAGCCGAGGCTGACTGCGATTCATGACGCCGCGCGGCGCCGCCGTCCACGTCCGGCCATTCGCTTGGCGGCAGGGCGAGCGCGTCCTGGATGATGTTCTTCCACATGCTCGGTTTGATTTTGCGTTGAATCGGCGCGTACCGTTCGAACATCTTGTCCTGTTCGGAATCGGTATGGATGCGCACACGTTCGTTGATGGAGCGAATCGAACGGAATTGCGCAGCGTTGTGTGGTTTGCGTTTCGCCACTTCGATGATGGAGCTGTCGGACAATAGCAGGGTCGGCGCGATGTCGTATTCGCGCGCGAGTTCGTCGCGTCGGGTCCATAGCGCGCGGACGATGGCCAGCGCCTGCCGGTCACGCATGACTTCAGTGATATGCGAGACATGCATCCAGGGAATCAGATGCTCCTTGCGTGGTCCCAAACCTTCTTTGAGCGCGTAATCGAACTCTTCCTGAGCCCATTCCATCTTGCCTTGGCGTTTGAGTTCGGCGCGCATCTTCGTTTCAAGCTCGATGAGCAGTTCGACGTCCAACGCCGCGTAATTTCGCCAGTCGCGGGGCAACGGACGATACGACCAGTCAGCCGCAGAATGTTCTTTGGCAAGGGTCAGTCCAAGAAAATGCTCGGTGACAGCGGCGAGTCCGAATCGTTTCAATCCCAGCAGACGCGCGGCGATTTCCGTGTCGAACAGCCGTTGCGGTTCCATGCCGAGTTCGGCGAATCCCGGAAGATCCTGCAGGGAATCATGCAGAATCCATACCGCATCTCCGACGGCACGGTTGAAATCGTTCCAATCCGCCCCGGCCGCGGCGAGCGCCTGCGGATCGAGCAGGCCGATGCCGGCTCCGTCGCGTTTGAACTGCACCAGCCAGTCCTCATGCCCATACCGGAAGCCGGATGCGCGTTCCGCGTCCGCGGCAAGGGAGCCATGTGAGGAAGCCAGCTCACTGCAATAGTCACGGAATGCCGGCAACGTGTCGATCACGTTGGGCACGCCTTCGCGCGGTTCCGCCAGCAGCTTCGGCTCGTCAGTCAACGGGGTTTTCCTCCTCGGATTGCGTCATGGACCGGAGGAACGACGCCCACTGTCCGACTTGGGAGCCGGCGTCAAGGCCTCCATCGGCATAGTCTAGTGGAGTCCAAGACACCCGGATCTCGCAGCCCACCCTGGGCACGTCGGGGTCATGGCCGAATGCTGTGTTTTGGGTGACTGTGACGGTGCCGGATACATGTTCGGAATCGTTTGGATTGAGACGTTCCATCATCATGTCCCAGTACATGCCCGGAGTCAGGCAGTCGTCCTCCTTGTCGGGCAGTGGCAGGGATGCGAAAGCCACGCAACGCCAGTGGGAATGCCAGTCCTCTCGGAATTTGAGCGAATACAGGATCATGATCCAGCCGGATGCGTATGTTTCATCGCATTCCAACGCGACGCCGATGCCGAAGTTCGCCATGGAATTGGGCACCGGAATCTCACGGTATGCCATGCCTTTCAAACGCCGCATACGGTCCACGGAAAGCACCGCGTTCCAGACTTGGTCGGGAACGCCCTGCGGTCGCATAAGCATGGTCTGTGGGGCTTCGCCGCCCATATCCGCTCCCTTGCCATCGGCGCGCGCCACGTTGCGCGCATCTCGTGGAAAATCAAAGATGTCTGCCATAGTTCAAGGCTACGACAGAGAAGGTCATTTCGTAGTATTTCGGACCACTTTGCCACGCGTCGAATGTGAAGATTTTTCAGCGTATGAATAAATTGGTCCATGCCATCGATTCAGTCGGCGGCATGGACCAATATGAGACATTCCGCATATCCAGCGAATATGGGGAAGCCATTGAGAGGACGGGCGTTTAGTACACGGTGAAGCCGTGCGACTGGAACTGCTCGACCACACGTTGTTTCATTGCCGCGGACGGGCCTTTCTGGTCCTCCAACGGGTATGGGATGTTCAGCATGTGCCACTTCGGACGGCCAAGCTGGTGGAAGGGCAATACGTCGATATGTTCCAACGCGTCGCCGAAGGTCTCGCAGATCTTCGCCACGTTCTCGACGTTTTCTTCGGAGGATGTGAGGCCCGGCACGAGCACGAAACGCACCCAGATCTTCTTGCCTGCCTTGGCCAGACGCTGTCCGAAGTCGATGGTCGGCTGCAGGATGCCGCCGGTCACCTTATGGTAGGTCTCCTCATCGCCGGATTTGACGTCAAGCAGGCACAGGTCGATGTCATCCACCATGTCATCGGTGTAGCTCGCCCCGAGGAATCCGGACGTGTCGAGGCAGGTATGCACTCCCATCTGCTTGGCGGCATGGAACACGCGGGACACGAAAGCCGGCTGCATCATGGATTCGCCGCCGGAGAAAGTGATGCCGCCGCCGGTGGCCTTGAATAAATCGGCATACCGCTCGATTTTCTTGACCATGGCTTCGTAGTAGACGGGCTTGCCGTCGCGCATCTTCCAAGTATCCGGATTCTGGCAGTACTGGCAGCGCAGAGGGCATCCGCTCATGAACACGGTCATTCTGGTGCCAGGACCATCCACGGAAGTGTTGATGTCCCACGAGTGCACGAAACCGATATCGCCGCTTTTCAACGCCTTGATGCGGTCGAGACGGTCCAAGCCGATTGGCGATTCGAATCCGGACAGGCCTCCCATCAGCGTCTGGTTGACGTAGTCCTTGGAATCCCTCAGCATGTGTCTGGTCGTGGAACGGAAAATATGTTCAGACATCAATGTCCCCTTTCATCTGCCATCCCAATCATATGGGAAAACGATATGGGAAAAGCGAAAGGGACGAAGCCACGAGCTCCGTCCCTTCGCATTACCGTCGTTTCATGCGGCGGCTTTCATTTGGCTGATTGTGCCGTTCAGTCGACGACAGCGCCCTGGTGGAACGTACGGGAAATCACGTCGAGCTGCTGTTCCTTGGTGAGCTTGACGAAGTTCACCGCGTAGCCGGAGACGCGCACGGTCAGGTGCGGGTACTTCTCCGGATGCTCGACGGCATCCTCGAGCTGCTCCTTGCGCAGCACGTTGATGTTGGCGTGGTACAGGCCGTGGCCATTGCCGGCGTCCAGGATGCCAACGAGGTTGCCGATACGCTCTTCCTCGTCGCGGCCCAGACCATCAGGGGTGATGGTGTTGGTCAGCGAGATGCCGTCAAGAGCGTCGTTGTAGTCGATCTTGCCGACGGAGAACATGGACGGCAGCATGCCGTGGGAGTCCATGCCGTTCTCCGGGTTGGCGCCCGGAGCGTACGGGGTGCCCTTCTTGTGGCCGGACGGGAAGGCGCCGGTGGCCTTGCCGTATTCCACATTGGAGGTGATGGTCAGGATGGACTGGGTCGGGACGGCGTCGCGGTACACCGGCAGACGCTTGACCTGGCCCATGACGGTGGAGACGACCCACTTGGCGATGTCGTCGGCACGGTCATCATCGTTGCCGTACAGCGGGAAGTCGCCTTCGGTGCGGTAGCCGACGATCAGATCGTCATCGGCGCCTTCGACGTACTCGTTCTCGTGGCCCGGCGTGGTCTTGGCGTCCTTGTTGTAGATCGGGTAGACCTTGGCGTACTTGCATGCGGACAGGGAGTCGGCCGCGATCGACAGGCCGGACATGCCGCAGCCGAGGGTGCGGTACACTTCCTTGTCGTGCAGAGCCATCTCGATGGACTCGTAAGCGTACTTATCATGCATGTAATGGATGATGTTCAGAGCCATCACATAGGTCTCGGACAGCCATTCGAGGGCCTTCTCGTAGTTGGCCTTGACCTTCTCGTAATCCAGCGTGCCATCGGCTTCCGGCTTGATCGGGTCGATGACGCCCTTGTCGATGACCTGCATGCCGGTCATCTCGTCGCGTCCGCCGTTGATGGCGTACAGCAGGGCCTTGGCGGAGTTCACACGGGCGGCGAAGAACTGCATCTGCTTGCCCACGCGCATCGGGGAGACGCAGCATGCGATGGCGGCGTCGTCGCCCCAGTGGGAGCGGATTTCCTTATCGGACTCGTACTGGATGGCCGAGGTGTCGATGGAGATTCGGGCGCAGAAGCGCTTGTAGGCTTCCGGCAGCTTCGGATCCCAGAAGATGGTGATGTTCGGCTCCGGGCCAGGTCCGAGGTGCTCGAGGGTCAGGGTGTTGAGCAGACGGAACGAAGTCTTGGTGACCATGGTACGGCCGTCGTCGCCGAAGCCGGCGTCGGACCAAGTCGCCCAGTACGGATCGCCGGAGAAGATCGCGTCGTAATCCTTGGTACGCAGGAAGCGCACGATGCGCAGCTTCATGACCAGGTTATCGATGATCTCCTGTGCGTCGGTCTCGGTGATCTTGCCGGCCTTCAGGTCGCGCTCGAAGTAGACGTCGAAGAAGGTGGAGACACGGCCGAAGGACATGGCGGCGCCGTCCTGGCTCTTGACGGAGGCGAGGTAGCCCATGTAGGTCCACTGCACGGCTTCCTGTGCGGTCTGTGCCGGGCGGGACAGGTCGAGGCCATACTCGTTGCCGAGGTTGATCAGCTGCTTTAGGGCCTTGATCTGCTCGTCATGCTCTTCGCGGAAGCGGATCCAGTGCTCGATCTCCGGCTCGGTGAAGTCGTTGCGGTACGGGATGGAGTCCTTGTCGCGCTGCTTGAACTTGATCAGCGTGTTCACGCCGTACAGGGCCACACGACGGTAATCGCCGATGATGCGGCCGCGGCCGTAGGCATCCGGCAGACCGGTGAGGATCTTGTTGTGGCGAGCTACCTTGATCTGCTTGGTGTAGACGCCGAAGACGCCGTCGTTGTGGGTCTTGCGGTACTTGGTGAAGATCTTCTTGATCTCCGGATCGGGCTCCTTGCCGGCTTCCTTGATGGCCTGCTCGACCATACGCCAGCCGCCGTTCGGCATCATGGCGCGCTTGCACGGCACATCGGTCTGCAGACCGACAATCACATTGTCGACTTCCGGGGAATCGATGTAGCCGGCCGGGAAGGCGTCGATGCCCGCCGGGGTGTGGGTGTCCACGTCGTAGACGCGCTGCTTGCGCTCCACGGACAGATAGTTGTCGTCCAGATACTTCCACAGGTGCTTGGTCTTGTCGGTGGCGTCAGCCAGGAAGGACTCGTCGCCCTCATATGGCGTGTAGTTCTTCTGGATGAAGTCGCGGACATCAATGTCCTTCTGCCAGTTGCCCTCGGTGAAGCCTTCCCAGGCCTTAGCCTCAAGTTCCTCCTGGGAGACCGCCGTTGCATCAACTGCTGCCATTTCCACTCCTTACTGGGTGTCGGTTGGCGACGCATCGTTACGCCGTCGCTACTTCACGATTGTAACGGCAATCATCTGCGAAAAGCCTGAAAACCACGCCCGAAATTAGTGACATAAATCACAATCGGGCGTGGTTTTCATATGGAATTCACTTTTCGGAAGATGCCGAGCCGTCCGCTGACCAGCGTTTCCATTCGCGGTCCTGTTCCTCCCATTTGAGATTGCGTTCCTGCACGATCTTCCACGCGTCGAGCGCGTCCTCACGGGTTCTGTACGGCCCCATGCGGTGGCTTGCCGGGGAAATCATGCCCAATTCCGGCTGCTCGGTGACGGTGTTGAAATACCACTGCTTTTCCATATCGGCTTCCTTCGGCTCTCGATGTTCTGCTTGCGATCGCCGATTATTCGCGGAATGCGTTGGTGACCGGCAGACGGCGATCACGTCCAAACGCCAGCGCCGTCACCTTCGGTCCCAACGGATACTGGCGACGCTTCCATTCGGCGCGGTCGACCAATCGCATGACCGTGTCGACGGTCGCCTCGTCGAAGCCGTCGGCCAGCAGGTCGGCGCGGCCATGAGCATGCTCGATGTACATCGCCAATACTTGATCGAGCAGCGCGTATTCCGGCAGCGAATCGGAATCCTTCTGCCCTGGGCGTAATTCGGCGGACGGCGCCTTCTCGATCGAGTTGACGGGGATCATCACACCATCCGGCAGCGCAGTGCCCGCGCTCCCCTGCTCGTTGCCGACGACATGCAGACCGCCGATGCCCATGCCGGCGGCGGCAGCCTTGTTGCGCCAGCGGGAGATCTCCCACACGCGGGTCTTGAGCAGGTCCTTGATCGGCGCATAGCCGCCGACCGCATCGCCGTAGATTGTGGAATAGCCGCATGCCAGTTCGGACTTGTTGCCGGTGGCCACGGCCAGCAGTCCTTTGGAGTTCGAGTAGGCCATGACGATGACGCCGCGGATGCGCGCCTGCAGGTTCTCGGCGGCGACGCCTTCCAGTTCCAGCTGGTTTTGGAAGGAGACGAACAGCGGCTCGATGGGCTGGATGTCATAATGCGCGCCGATATTGCGCGCCAGATCAGCTGCATCGTCCTTGGATCCGTCGGACGAATACATGCTCGGCATGGAGATGCCGTACACGTTCTCGCCGCCCACCGCGTCGGCCGCCATGGCAGCCACGAGCGCGGAATCGATGCCGCCGGACAGGCCCAGGCACACGCCCTTGAAATGGTTCTTGGCCATGTAATCCTTCAGACCCAGCACGCAGGCGGTGTACACTTCCTCGTCCGGATCGGGCTTGGCTGCGATCGTACCGACCTTCTGATGCTCCGCGGACGTGTCCAAGTCGAAGAAGCTCAGATCCTCCATGAACATCGGCGAGCACTCAAGCAGGGTGCCGTCGGCGTCCACAACGAAGCTGCCGCCGTCGAAGACGAGGTCGTCCTGGCCGCCCACTTGGTTCAGGTAGATCATCGGGGCGTTCACTTCGGCCGCGCGGCGCACCGCGAGGTCGAGACGGGTGTCGGTTTTGCCTTCCTCGTATGGCGAACCGTTCATGGTCAGCAGCAGGTCGATGTTCTCCTTGGCGAGTTCGGCCACAGGGCCGCCGTCCTGCCAGATGTCCTCGCAGATGGCCACGCCGATGCGCGCGCCGTTCACGTCGAGCACCATGGATTTGTTGCCGGGGCTGAAGATGCGGAATTCGTCGAACACGCCGTAATTGGGCAGGAAATGCTTGTCGTAGCCGGCCCAGACCACGCCGTCGTGCAGGACGACGAGTCGGTTGCGCGGTTTGGAGGTTTCACGGTCGGTGCCTACAGTGCCGACCACCACATATAGTTCGCCGAGACTGTCGGATGCCAGTTCGGTGGCGAGCCAGTTGGCTTTGTCCCATGCGGCTTTGCGGAAGGTGGCACGCAGTGCGAGGTCTTCGATGGGGTATCCGGTCAATGTCATTTCCGGGAACACGACGACTTGCGCGCCCTGCTGAGCGGCGAGATGCGCGTATCGCATGACCTTGTCGGCGTTGGAATCAAGGTCTCCGACGCAGGTGTCGATTTGGGCGAGTGCGAAGCGAATGTCTGTCATAGCTGCCTAACCTACCGTTGATTTGTTGGATATGTTGTGTTTTTACGATTATGAAAATTGCGATTACGGCGTTCCGCACGTGGCGTTACGACAGTTCGTTGAGCACCGTCAGCGCCGCGTTGGCGTAGAATTCCACGCCGGCTTGCAGCGATTCGTCAAGACCGACGAAGTGCGGGCTGTGCCAATCCGGGCAGCCTTCCTCGCCGTTGGATCCGATGAAGGCGAACACAGGCATGGTGACGGGCATGAAATCGCAGAAGTCCTCCCCCGCCATCGACGGGTGGATGGGTTCGAGCTGGGCGTAATCGCGCACGTTGTCGGCGACTATCTTGGAAAGTTCCGTATCGGAGACGAGCGGATTCTGGAAGTCGTCCCAATCGATGTCGGCGGTGATGCCGTAACCGGCCGCAATGGACTGGACCTGTTGCTTGAAGCGTTTCTCCACCAGTTCACCGTCGGACTTGTGGAAGTATCGTACGGTGCCTTGGAAGCTCGCCTTGTCGGGTACGACGTTCCACACGTGGCCGCCGTGCATTTCGGTGATGGACAGCACGAGCGGATGGAACGGCGATACGTTACGGCTCACGATGGTCTGCAATGCGAGGACCATCGTGGCGAGCGCCTCGATCGGGCCGGTGCCCTTGTGCGGATAGCCGGCGTGTGTGCCGGTGGCGTGCAGGGTTACATGGAATTTCACACAGCCGGCCATCATCGGTTCGGGGCCGACGGCGATCTGTCCGGGCGCGTAGTTCGGGTTGTTGTGCGCGCCGATGGCGGCTGATACGTCGGCGAGCAGTCCCGCGTCGACCATGGCCTTCGCGCCGAGGCCAAGTTCCTCGGCGGGCTGGAACAGCAGTTTGATGGAGCCCTTGATGTGTTTGCGGCGCTTGGCGAGCCAGAACGCGGCACCGAGCATGTACGACATGTGCAGGTCGTGGCCGCAGCCGTGCATCACGCCGTCGTTGACGGATGAGAACGGCAGACCGGTGTCTTCCTGGATGGGCAGACCATCGATGTCGGCGCGCAATGCGATGCGTGGTCCCGGCTGGTCGCCGCGGATCAGTCCGACCACGCCGGTTTCGAGCGGATTGTTGAGCACTTCGATGTCGTGTGCGCGCAGCAGCTTCTCAATGTAGGCGCTGGTCTCGTATTCCTTGAAGCTGCGTTCGGGGTGCGCATGCAGATAGTGCCTGATTTCGATGATCTCCGGCGTGATTTCGATATGTTCGCTCATGGTTGACGATTGTAGGCACATCCGGCCGTTTTTCCTATTTTCGTGGTCGTGTTCCGTGCCGTGCACGACGTTTTCGCACATATCCTCGTAAGCTGGATACCGGGTTTGACATGGTTTTTCATGGAGGCAGCATGGCTCAGGACATCAAGACGGCGTTTTTCGACATCGACGGCACGTTGACGAGTTTCGTCACGCATGTGGTGCCGCAGTCCACCATCGACGCGTTGCATGCATTGCAGCGCAATGGCGTGAAGGTGTTCATCTGTTCGGGCCGCGCACCCTCCTACATGGGCGTGGTGCTTGATACCATTCCCGTCACGTTCGACGGCATCGTGGGACTTAACGGCCAGTATTGCACCACGCGCGACGGTCTCGACTACCGGCATCCGATCGACCAGGCCGACGTGAAGCTGATCACCGACTGGCTTGAAACGCATGCCGACGTGGTCGCCAACTATGCGGAAAGCGACTACGGGTATTTCAATCGCACGAACGCCGCATTGGAACGCACGTGGAACAGTCTCGGCAAGACCGCGCCGAAAATCGACGTGCATGATCCGCGCGAACGCATCGCAAACCATTCCACGTTCCAAATCAGCCCGTATGTGGACGAGACGATGGAAGCCGAAATCGCCAGCATGTGCGGCAACGTGCGCGGCGTCAGATGGCATCCCGCTTTCACCGACCTGATTCCCGCCGATGGAGGCAAGGCGGTTGGTATGCAGGTGATGCTGGAGCATTTCGGTTGGACGAAAGACAACGCGATCGCATTCGGCGACGGCGGCAACGATGTGGACATGCTACGATTCGCGGGAATCGGCGTGGCAATGGGCAACGCCACCGACGAGCCGAAAGCGGCGGCCGATTACGTCACCGACAGCGTCGACGACGCCGGCATAGCCAACGCGCTTAAGCATTTCGACATTATATGACGGTGTTTCCGCAAGATTATTTACGATTCACAAGTCTGTTTTTCGCATATTCCTGCGGTTTTCGCGCCCTTTATAAATAATTCCGATAAGCGCGCGACGTGTTGCCGTCACAGGTTCCTCTATATTGGTCAATCGTTGGCCCGCAACCGCAGTAAGCGTCCGGGCCGTGTAGCGAAATTGAGAGAGAGGAACTCAACCATGCGTAACAAGAAGATTCTCGGCGCACTGCTCGCCGTCACCACGCTCGCGACCTTCGGCCTGGCAGGCTGCGGCAATTCCGGTTCCAACGGTGCCGCCTCCAAGGAGGACGACAAGACCATCACCGTGGCCGCCTCCCCGACCCCGCACGCGGAGATCCTGAACAAGGCGGCCAAACCGCTCGTCGAGAAGGACGGCTACAAGCTGGTCGTCAAGGAATTCACCGACTACGTGCAGCCGAACACCGCCACCGAGGATGGCGAGGTTGACGCCAACTACTTCCAGCACAAGCCGTACCTCGACAACTTCAACAAGGAGAAGGGCACGCATCTGGTGTCCGTGGAGGGCATCCACTTCGAGCCGTTCGGCCTGTACCCGGGCAAGACCAAGGAGCTGAAGGATCTTCAGGACGGCGCCACCGTGGCCGTGCCGAATGATGCCACCAACGAGGCCCGCGCGCTTCTGCTGCTGCAGGATGCCGGCCTGATCAAGCTGAAGGATCCGAAGGACATCAACGCCACGCCGAAGGACATCACCTCCAATCCGAAGAACCTGAAGTTCAAGGAGCTTGAGGCCGCCGTCGTGCCGACCGTCATCAAGGATGTCGACATCGCGGCCCTGAACGGCAACTACGCCATCCAGGCCGGCTTCGACCCGACCAAGGACACGCTAGCCACCGAGAAGGCCGACGGTCTGGCCGCGAAGACCTACCAGAACATCCTCGTGGTGAAGGAAGGCAATGAGAACACCGCCAAGACCAAGGAGCTCAAGAAGGCTTTGAAGTCCGACGAGGTGCGTGACTACATCAACAAGAACTACAAGGGCGCTGTCGTTCCGGTCTTCTAAGACCCGTTTCGGCAGTAGGAGTTCAATGCCGCAGGTATACTACCCTGCGGCATTCTTGTTATGGAACACGATTAGGAACAGGACATTATGACGATTCAGATCGACCATCTGCACAAAAGCTACGGCAGTGGCGCCGAAGCGCATGAGGTGCTGCACGACATCAACCTGACCATCGATTCGGGTGAGGTCTTCGGCATCCTCGGCTCGTCCGGCGCGGGCAAATCGACGTTGGTGCGCTGCATCAACCTGCTGGAGCGTCCCACTTCCGGCAAGGTGCTTATCGACGGACGTGACATCACCGGCGTGAAAGGCAAGGAGCTGGCGGACGTGCGCGCCGGAATCGGCATGATCTTCCAGAACTTCAGCCTGTTCCAGCAGCGCACCGTGCTGCGCAATGTGACGTTCCCGCTTGAACTCAACCACACGCCGAAAGCCAAGCGTGAGGAACGTGCGCGGTATCTGCTCGATCTGGTCGGTCTGGCTGATCTGGCCGACCGCTACCCCAGCCAGCTGTCCGGCGGCCAGCAGCAGCGCGTGGCCATCGCAAGGGCGTTGGCCAACAATCCGTCCATCATGCTGTGCGATGAGGCCACCAGCGCGCTCGACTCCACCACGACGGCGCAGATCCTCGACCTGCTGCGTCGCATCAACCGTGAACTTAATGTGACGCTGGTCGTCATCACGCATTCGCTGTCCGTGGCACGCAACATCTGCGACCGTGTGGCCATGATAGACGGAGGCCGCATTGTGGAAATGGGCGATACGGAAGCGCTGTTCGCCGATCCGCACAGCGACATTCTGAAGACTTTGATCGCCGACGCGAAGGTGACGAACCATCGTCACACGCACGAAACGGCGGATGGCGCGAAGAATGGGGCGGCCGATGATTCCGCCCAGAAAGAGGTGAAGTGAGATGGGACAGATGGTTTCGCAATTCATCGCCGATTATGGCGAACTGCTGGTCGAAGGCGTGCGTGACACGATCATCATGACTGCTGTGGCGACGCTGCTGGCATATGTGATCGGCCTGCCGGTCGGCGTGCTGCTCATCACGTCCGCGAAAAAGGGCATCCGTCCGAACGCACCGCTCAACACCGTGCTCGGCTGGATCGTGAACATCGTGCGTTCCGTGCCGTTCATCATTCTGCTGGTGGCCATCATCCCGCTGACCCGACTGATTGTCGGCACCTCGCTCGGCGTGCCGGGCGCCATCGTGCCGCTGGTCATCACCGCGGCTCCGTTCGTGGCGCGCGTGGTGGAACAGTCGCTCGCCGAAGTGGACGGCAGTCTGGTGGAGGCCGCGCAAAGCTTCGGTGCCAGCAACCTGCAGATCGTGTTCAAGGTGCTGCTGTTCGAAAGCCTGCCATCGCTGGTGCGCGGTGCGGCACTGACGTTCATCACCCTGTTCGGCTTCTCCGCCATGGCCGGTACCGTCGGCGCGGGCGGCCTGGGCGATATCGCCATCCGTTACGGCTACCAGCGTTACCAGTACGACGTGATGACCGTTGCCGTGATCCTGTGCGTCATTCTCGTGCAGATCGTGCAGACCATCGGCGACGTGGTGTCCGACCATATCGACCATCACGAGCGTTGAGCCAGCACATTCGCGTTCCTTATGAAAAGCGGGTCCAAACGTTTGTTGTTTGGACCCGCTTTTCGTACGCGGAAAGAGACGCTGCTCGTAGACGATTACTTGTTGAGCTCGGCCTTGACCAGACCGGCCAGCTTGCCGCCATCGATGGTTTTGCCGGCAAGCGCGGCACGAGCGGCTTTGACGACGCGACCCATGTCCTTGGGACCGGCCGGGTTCACTTCTGCCACGGCGTCGGCGACGGCTTTGGCGTAGTCCTCGTCGCTGGCGGCCGCCGGCAGGAAGGTTTCCAGGAAATCGGCCTCGGCGGTTTCGGGAGCGGCCTTGTCCGCCAGTCCCTTGTCTTCGTACAGTTTGGCGGTCTCACGACGGGTCTTGACGCCCTTCTGGATGACCTTGAGCACTTCCTCGTCGGTCGCTTCGTGACCGTTGGCGATCTCCAGGTTCTGGATGTCCGCCAACGTCAGGTTGATCGGGTTGAGCTTGGCCTTGTCCTTGGCTTTCATCGCCGCGATCTTGGCTTTCTTCAGCGTGTCCTTCATCGACATGTTCGTTCCTCTTTTCTTGACCGTTCGAACACCGTCTTAATACTACGCGTCTACCAATCCGCCGTCCTGTATCCGTGCCGTCGGCATCCACGCCGGCCTCAAGCCCATGAGACACTTGGAGCCATGACTACAGTTATCATGCGCGCCTCTGATGATAATCACATGTGGTCATTTTTGGCTCTATTCCAAGGTTTTCCGATCTTGGGAAATCTGCCAATCAGCCTCGTTTTCCGTAAGGCACCTACAGGCACCCAAGAATAATCCGGGAACATTCCACCGCCCTGCCGGCGCTCAACGTCTTCGCCGACCGGCGTGGAAAAAGACAATCCCCCTGTGGTTTCATGATGTTCCACATGTGCGATGCCCAAAAGCATTCCCGGCAGCACGCCTCCATGGCGGACAGCAGACAGAACGATACGTGGCCCGCGCAATCGAACGGCCTTCACCTTAAACTCGCCCGCGCATCAAGTGCCCTTTGCCATGATCCCATCATCTCCCATCGAGTTAAGGGAATGCGGAACAAAAATCAGTTCATATCACTTTTTCTGTTCCTTGAACTGAGCTTGGCCTCTCCAACAAGCCCTACTACAATAGGACTCATTTCTCCGCAGTTCGAGAATCGAGTCAATATGCGCCGAATTTGCCACATTCTTGCAGGTCTCCTAGTGGGTACCGGACTCTTACGCACAGTAAGCGGCTTTATTTTTGACTACCTGCATCCGGAATACGTGTCTAGCTTTCCTTCATACCTTTATTTTTTACGAGCAGTCCCCTTCCTTATCGCTGCTGGTGCTGTCGAAACTATTTTATTCCTGATAAAAAGGAGAAATAAATGAAGAAACTCAAACAAATTGTCACTGCTCTAGTATCTGTAATATTGGCTGGAACTGTAACAGTAAATGCGTCGGCAGCAGAATCTATGGAAACTCCCTATAGGAGTCCTACTCCTATCTAAGTCCTACCCTATCTAGCTTTCCGTCTAATGCTTCTCTGGAAGATTTTGAGAAAACCTCAGATAACGAAGATCTGAGAATTATCTCATCTCCTTCTCGGGGCGCTAATTACAAAACGCGTGCTGCAGAGGCTGTAGCTTTATTGCGGATTTATTCCACTACAGGATCCGGCTCATCATCTAGTTTCACGAATCTCGGCCATTCTTGGCTTATGATCACAAACCTGTCTGGTTCTACGGTAAACATTGCTGGGATTAACGTTGCTGATGGTAAATCTATAACAGCAAGCACTTGGGATGAATCCGTAGATGTCAGTAGAGAACATAAGGGTCTATGGCTCAATCTTGATTCGAAGCTTAATTCCAACGGTATTAATCTTCAGAATGTTTCCATTCAATTACCCCTAAGACAAATTGATTTAGATACAGTGAATACTAATATTAAGAATAACGATAAATGGGGTTATCTTACCAACTGTTCTACTTTCGCTTCAAAAATTTGGAATTCAATTGCTAGTGGCAGCAGTAAAGTTGACGCTGGATCCATCAATACACCAGCCAGTCTAGCAAAAAGTATTACAAAAGTTGGTGAGGCAGAATCATATACATTGTTAAAGTACAATACTTCTTCACCGCATCACGATTCCGTATATTACGGCTATCCTCCCATAAAGAGTAATAACAATAATTAGATAACCAAATCTGTCTGGTAAAGCCAGACTAGTTTTATCTATAATGTGAGCCGCAAGTGTTGGCATAGCGCTTGCGGCTCATACGCACGATAAGCAAGAGCCACAGCATTCCCACCCGGTCTCAAGCCCATGAGACACTGGGGACCATGACTACCATCATCATGCGCACCTCCGAAGGTGACATGCGCATGATGCTTCTTCTCTGGGATGCGACACCAGGAAACAGGTCACTGAAAATCGTTGAAATTCCAATCAAAACCACTCTGAACAATCCCGATTTCCCCGAAAAATAGAATCCCCGCGGCCGAAGGATAGCACCTTATTCAAAATCTCCGGCATAGGCAATTATTCTTTTTCCTAATGATTTTCAAGAAATAGAGAAAGACAAAATGACCGATGGCCAACGGAGACAGGAAAAGACGAAAATGGGGATGCGTCGTCGCCTGCAAAGACGCAGACGGAAGGATCATCTCCTGGCAGGCCCGATACCAGAGTCCCGTCAATCCCAGGCAAAGAATCTACCGCCGATTCGGATTGGAATTCCAGACCGAGGCGTACCGCTGGCTCGACGAGGAGCACGCGCTCGTCATCGACCATAAAAAGGGAATCCGCAGGTGGACGCACCCGTCGGCGAGGACGATGCACGGCAAGGTCCTGTTCTCCTCATACGCGACGCGGTACGTCATCAACCTGCGGAAGAAGGACGGATCGGAGCTGAGCGGCAGAAGCAAGAGAATCCAGAAGGCGGCCTTGGACAAACTGCTCCCCTGGTTCGGCGAGACACCCATGTGCGACATCACCGAGGAATTCGTCAACGAATGGTACGCGAAAGCATGCGACGAGGTGCGTCCCTCCGCGCTCGAGCACGCGGTCTGGCTGCTCAAGCGCCTGATGAGGGCCGCGACCGAACGGCAACCGGACGGAGGTCCGCCACTGCTGCCCTCGAATCCATGCAACCTCGTCACGAGGAAGAGACCGTCCAAAAGACGCGAGCAGGCGCCGATGACCAGGCAGGAGATCGACACGCTGGTCGAAGGCTTCCCGGAATACTACCGCCTGTCGATCCATCTCGCGCTGCTGGTGGGCGGGCTGCGCATCGGAGAGGTCTGCGGACTGCAACTCAGGGACATCGACCTCGACCACAGGCTGCTGTACGTACGGCATTCCGTGACGCAGGGTCCGGACGACCTGGGCGAATACCGGCTCGACGAGACGAAGACCCCGGAAAGCCACCGAGTCGTGCCCATCCCTGCACCGGTCTGCCGTCTCATCAGGGAACATATCGACAGGTTCTGTCCCGACAGGGATCCCGACACGATGCTCTTCCACGCGATCAGGCACCCGGAACGGGTCCTGAACCCGACGACGATCCAACGGCAGTTCCGCACCGCGAGGAAAAGAATCAACCGCGAGGACGTGACGTTCCACTCCCTGCGCGCGACGCACGCGACGATGTTCATGATCCAGGGCGGCACGCTGCGCGAGACCATGGACGAGCTCGGCCATGTGGACGTCGACGTAGCCGTCCGATGCTACCAACGCGTGGTGCCGAGGCACAGGCGCGACGTCGCCGAACGACTGGCGCTCGAATACCTCCCCGCCGAGGAGCCGGCCGGCATCAAGGCGCAGATAGCCCAGAAGGAGGAGGAGATCGACCAGCTGCGGCAGACCGTCGCCAAGCTCCGGAGAAGGCTGGACGAGCTTGAGGGCGAAGAGGAAGTGGGAGCAACCGGATAATCATGGGCGTATGTACCCGAATACGGAAATACACATATACATACATATGTATGTAGGCAAATACGGATGCGGGGATACGTCGGCTTAACGGCATCTTCCATAGTCATCGCCGAACATGTCCGGGAGTGACGGGAAGACCGGATCCGCGGGGAAGGCCTCCGTCCAGGCGGCCCGTTCTTCCTCGGTCCAGTCGGAGACGTCCACGGACATGAGGCACCGCCCGTCGAACGGCGTCCCGCAATCCCCATACGTGCCGGCGACCACGACGCATCCGTCGACTATCATGTCCGGCCGGACTCGATACGACGCGTACGGTATATCGGCCATGCCAGGCCACCATGCCGGGGCAACGCCCGAGCGCACGGGATCGCCGAGCGCGGCGGCGGATTCGGAAGGCAGAAGGTCGGGATGGTAGACGGTCACCTCGAACGTTTTGAGCTCGAATTCCGTCCAGGGGGCGAAGCCGCACCTCCATCCGTCATGGTCGTCGAAGCTGCACCGCGCGACACCGTCAAGATACCAGTCGCAGGACGCGACCTCGCTTCCCCAATGATCGGAGTAACGGACCACGCCGGATTCGCCGTACCAGTAGTCCGATCCCGAGCCCGACATGTGGTCGGGATGCCGCACCGGCCGCGGACACGACGTCCATTCAGCGGTGGTGCCGCAGTAGAAATTTCCGGGATTGAAGCGTCTCATAGGGTGAAGGACCCCTCATCGGACGCGCCGGCCATGTTCGTCGGATCGGCCATGTTCGTCGGATCGAAACCCCCGCGCACGCTTCCGCCGGCCCTTTCGACGAGATCGGAGACCTTCATCCGGATCCGCGCGGGAGGTTCCTCCGAACCAAGGCACGAGGTGTCCTTCACGGACACCATCACTCCCGCCGCGGACACGTAGTCGACGCACACCTGGTCGAAATCGCCAAGATTCGGATCGAACCAGGAGCGGGACGTCAGCCGCAGCCACCCGCCGTCCTCCGTCTCGTAATACGCGTGCAGGCCGGCGCTCCGGTCGATCCGATCCGGATCGAAGCATTCCGGACAGCGGTCGATCCTCACGGAATCCTCGACGTCGAAGCCGAAGTCGGGCGTCCAGTCCATGTCCTCGGCGGCGCGCAACGCGGAGTCCAGACGCGTCTTCACCGCATCGGCGAGCACGGACGCGTCCACGAACACCGCCTCGACGTCGTCGCCGCGGCCGCGCTGGAGACGCGCCGGGAAGCCATCGTCCAGCGTGACGCGGATGGCCTCTTCGCCACGCCAGTCGGTCTTTTCCCTCTCGTCGGCATATTTTCGCAGACTGTAGCCGCCGACGTCGCGCCCGTCAGGCAGCGTGACGCCGCGGGGCATGCCGACGAGCAGCGTGCCCGACCACGGATCCATGGAAACGAACGCCCGGGGAATGGTGAAACCAGCCATCGCAATCCTCCTGCCTATCTCGTCAGCTGCATGGACGACGACTCCATGCCCTCGACCGGCGCGCCGTCCCCGAACACGTCGGTCTCATCTGTCTTGCCGTACGCGGTGGTGAACATGCGCAGGCACGGCAGCGTACCGGGCCGCGCATGGGGATCCGCGGAGCGTTCCGCGTGGTTCGCGGCCGCGACCCGCGGATCGCAGTCGTTCCGATCCACGAGATCGTCGACATATCCGTTGACCGCGTCGGTCACCGCGGACAGCGCGAGACTCGCGGCGCAGTCGGCCGCCCCGGCGCCATATGACGCGCCGGTCACCGTCTCCATGAGCATGGCCGCCTCCGCGACGAGGGACCGGGTCTCGCGCAGGGCGGTCCCGGCATCGTAACGGCCGTGGGCGAAGTCGTCGGCGAACCGGGACGCGAGCGTGTCCATCCTCGCCACGAAGCCACTGTCGAACGCGAGGTCGTTGAACAGAAGCATGCCTTCGTCGCCGGCGGGCCCGTCCATCGGTGGCGCCGCGTCATCCAGGCTGCCTCTGCATCCGCGGCCCGGGTTGGCCGGGACGGCCACCCGGGCGGACATCACGTTCCGATGCTCGTCCAGGGCGGAGCGCAGGCCCTCCGGACCGTCCAGGCGGAGCGTGACCCGCCTGGGGCCGCGGCCTTTGAACAGTTCGACAGATCGGCCGACGCGAAGACCGATGCTCACCGGACGGCCCGCGCGCTTCTGGGCTAGGGCCCACGGGGTCGCGCGCACGCTCAGGTTCCATCCGCCGACGTCGCGCCCGTCCCCGAGGACGACGCCCTTGGGGATGGTGACGAGCATGCGTTCCCGGGTTCCTCCGTCGCGGCCCTGGAACGAGAACGGATGCGCGAACGCGTTAGGGAACCTGAGGTTCACCCATTCCCCTTTGCCGCTCATAGGGCCCGTCCGGATTCCGCCGCCGTCACGGCCATGTTCGTCGGGTCGGCCGCGGAACGCACCGCGACGCCCGCGAGGACCCGCGGATCGTCCACCTCCCAGCATTCGGCCCAGGCCGCGACCTTGTCGGCGGCGTGCGGATCCGAACGCGACGCGGCGTCCACCGCGCGGCACAGGAGGTTGACGTCCTCCAGCGGGGAGTCGTCGCGGAACGGCGCGAATCCCATGCGTCCGACGATCCCGTCCTTCGAGTACCCGTCGATCCTGTAGTCCGACGGGGCCATGAGGCCCTGCTCGCCCTCGAATCTGGCGAGTTCGTCCGGATCCATGGGCAGATCCACTCCGGCCCTGCGTCCGGATCCGTCCGTCGCGCGGACCGCCAGGAAGACGAAGTTCCCTTCGATGCGGTCGTCGATGCAATCGCTCATGGCGTCCCTCCTCACAGCGTGGCGCCCATGCCGGAGGACGGGTCGAGCATCGTGGTCGGGTCGGCCGGGTCTCCCGGCAGGTAGCCGTCCTGGACGTCGGCCGGCTCGCCGAACGTGTCGAACTCGTCCGCGCCCCCGGCGGCGCCCCTCGCCTGCGACGCCTCCGCGGACATGGCGGCCGCCTCCTGGCGCGACCTCGCGTACTCGTCGTTGTGCGCCTTCACCGCACGGCACAGATCCCACGGGTTCGAGATCTCCAACGTGCGCCGCTCCGGGCCGACGCCCCTGAACAGGCGCACCGGCTCTCCGGGACGGAAGTTGATCGCGACCGGACGGCCATTGGCCTTCTGCTCTATCTCGCGGGGCTTCGCGAAATGGTCGAACGCGTATCCGCCCAGATCGACGCCGTTGAGCGTCACGCCCGGCGGGATCGAGACGAACATCTTGTCGAACACGCGCCCGTCCCTGGCCGTGTACTCGTGCGGATGCACGAACTTGTTGGGGAAGTTCACGCGCGCCCAACGCTCCGCGCGACAACCCTCCTGCCGACTGTCCTCCTGCGCCATGACGGCTCCTTCCATCGGGGACGCCGCCGCGCGGGAACCTTTCCCCCGCGCGGCGGACGCCCATCCATGGAAGCCATCATCGAATCGGCCGGATGGACGGACGGGACACGATGTCTACAAGAACGAGAAAAGCGGATAAGCATGTAAGCACATGCTTATCCGCCCGCCCCACGGAAACCACGGCGGTCAGAACATGGCCTCCGGATCCGCCTCCGCGTACACGACGCTCGGCTCCAGCCCCATGTCGTGCAGCAGCACCGCCGCCAGCCACACCGAACAGTCCTCGCTGCGCCATCCGCCGTCGTCCGGCCCATGCCACGCTTCCCAGTCCGAACGCAGACGGTAGAACGTCAACGGCGGCGCCATCCGCCGTCGTCCGTCGGCCGCGGCGCGGTCCGCCGCGACCGACATCATGCCCGCCAGCTCCGACGCGCGCGCCACCATCGCCGACCACCGCGCGTCGAGCGCGTCGACCGCGGCGGGCGACGGGACCGAATCGCGCATGCGCGGATGCCTCCACGCGAACACCGTCTGCCTAGTCACGCCGAACAGGACCGACCCCTTCTCACCGCCCAGGTGGAGCATGTCCGTCATCAGACGGAACCGCGCCTTCCCGCCGTCCGGACCATCCGGACGCGGGAACGACGCGCCCCACGGCCGTCCCGCCGCGGCCAGGCGTCCCGCCGCGATCCTCGACGCGACGCACGCGGGCGTCGACGCGCCGGTGCCATACGGCAGCACCACGGGATCCGCGCCCGCCTCCGGAACCAGTCCGGACGCCATGCGCTCCGCATCCCGCCACAGCGACTCCACCGCCATCCACGCGGTCCTGTCGGGAACCCACTCCCGCGGATTCTCCCAAGCCCTCACCGTCCTGCCGTCCACCGCCGCCAGACGGCCGAACTCCGCCGTGGACATGCCGAACATCTCGCGATACATGCGCAGATCCGGCTTCGACCTCGTCCACGTCAACCCGTCCACGACCTCCGCCATGCGGACCTCCCCAGATAAAAACCATGCGAAAACCGGGAAGACGAAGCCTTCCCTCTTGGCCCCGAAGCCCCTCCCCCACCCGGAAAACTGACGAACACCGAACGGACCGGCACGACCGGCGATCCCCGAAGACCGGAACGAGGACATGAGGTCGGGCGCATGCCAGCGTGCCACCCGGCCCGGCGCTTCGCAAGGATCCGCGCGTCCGGCACGGGCAACCATCGTCCCGTGGTGTATACCACGGGCCTCCGGATGCCCATGCCGTCCACGCGCCTTGCGCAACGCCGCCCGCAGGCGGGCTCCGGACCAGGTGCCCCACCGTCATGCGTCCGAAGAACAGGACGACCCACGGACGGGGGAACCGTCCGAACCATGGAAGGGAAAGACCATGAACGACAACGACAAGGAAAACGAGGCGACCACCGGCAAGTGCGCGGAGTGCGGCGGCGAGACGCCCGCGCGGGACACGCACCAATGCGCGGCATGCCACGTCACGCTGTGCGAGAGCTGCGTCGAAACATGCCACGACTGCGGCGTCGGCCTGTGCCACGGATGCTACGAGGAATGCCAATGCGCGGAAACCCTCTGCCACGACTGCGCGCTCCCCTGCAGCGCGTGCGGGAGAATGCTGCTGTGCTCCGACTGCGCAGTCCGCTGCGACGTCTGCGACGACCCGCTCTGCTCCGACTGCGAATACAGGTGCGAGGACTGCGACTGCGCGCTCTGCTACGAATGCGTGTACGACCTCGACGGCGACTACGCCTACTGCTCCGACTGCTGGAACAGCAGACGGCAGGAACCCTACTACGTCGACAGCCCGTGCTGGCTCAAAATGCAGGAACACAAGCACATGCTCACCATCGGGCTCGAAATCGAAATCAACGGCGCGCACGGCCAGAGCCGACTCAAGGAAAGCCCGCTCATCGCGGGCTGGTGCACCGATTTGAGCCTCGACGACGAGGGACGCGAATACCAGACGCGAATCCTCACCCGCGAGGACTTCGACGCCATCTACGGACTCGTGCGCGGAATCCACACCGAATCAAGGGAACCCGACAAGGCTGGCGGGCACATGCACCTGCGCCGCACGAGCCGCCAGACCCCCAGCCGCTGGTACTGGGCGCTCAAGGGACTGTCCGACCAGCAGGCACGCAACCTCAACATGCGCCACACCTCCAACAACCGATGGTGCGAGCTAATCCACGGCGACTACGACGGCAAGCACACCGCCGTCAACGGATGTCACGAGAACACCATCGAGCTGCGCACCTTCGCCCGATGGGACGAGACCACCGCCCACAGACTCATACCAGCCCTCGAATGGGCGAGCCACATGTGGCGCCATTTCGAGAGCCACGACCTCTACCAGCTCAAAACCGCCGACATCATGCGCGAAAGCGCGCGAAGCGCCTACCAAACACCCCGAACCACACCCGCGATGCGTCTCTCCGCACGAAAGGAAGCCTGAAAAATGTGCGTCATCGTCACCGCCGAAAAAGGAAGCATGCCCACCATCGACCAACTCACGCGAATGAGCGAGACCAACCCGGACGGAGCCGGAATCGCATGGCACGACGGAAACGGACTCCACCGCGTCCGCCACTCCGACAACGGCAAGACCCTCGCGTTCATCACCGAACACTGGAACGAACTCAAAGCCACGCCCTGCCTAATCCACTTCCGACTCGCCACCCACGGAGCCGTCAACACCGAGAACACGCACCCGTTCCGCTACACGCTCGGCAACGACGAACACGGATACATCGCCCACAACGGCATCGCCCAAAAACACACGAACGGACGATACGCGAGCGACAGCCGCAACGCGATACTCGCATGGCAGACCGGACAAACCGACCTCACGGACGGAACCCAAGGAAAATTCGCCAAAATCGACCAAAACGGACGAATCCAATGGCTCACGCCACCCCAGACCATCGAAGGCGCGGAAGGCGAACCCATACAGGTGTCCAACACCCGATGGCAGGACACCATCTGGGACGAATGGCGCACGGAATACGACGACGCCTACATCGAAGGCTGGAACGACGGATACGAAGCCGCCATAAACGACATGCTCAACGACGGCATCGACACCACCACCGGCATACGCCGCCGCTAGAAGACCAGACCACACGACGACAGGGGGGCGGAGGAACGCGACACGCACCCTCCACCCCCTACCGCCGGAACGGAAAAACACGAGCGAACCACGGCAGGAGAGCCACCGGCTCCCCCGCACCCCCACGTCCGCCACGCCCGGAACCCGGCCGGACTCCGCCCCCCGCAGGCGGGGACGGAGGATGGGGAGGGCCGGAACGTCCGCCGGTCCCCGGCTTGCAACCGCCGCCGCGACACGGCCCGTCGGACGTTCCGACCCTCCCCATCCGAAGAACAGGCGAACGACTGATGGAAAGACCACGCGACGGCCGCGTCCGAGGACGCGGGACGATCACACGAGCCGCGACGACGCGGCGGAATCATCGGCGAGCAGCGTGGGGTCCGCGCCGTCCGGCGCGGAGGCGGCCGCCGGCCGCGGCTCGAACGACGCCATCGGCGAGGGAAGCACATAACCCAGGTCGAGCGCCACCGAACCGTAATCGTCGTCGTACATCTCGGGCCTGAACTGCTCCACACCCATCACCTCGCGCGCGACCTCGTCGAAATCGCCCATGCCGGCACGCGCCGAACGGATGCGCCGCAACGTGTCCTCCAACGCGGAGAGCACATCCACGCCGAACACGTCCGATCCGGCGTCGAAGCCATCATCCACGACGCACTGGTAGACCGGAGCGCCCCAATTCGTCCCGTCGCCCTCCAACGTGTAGTCGGCCACGGTCTCGCCCTCGCACACGATGTCGGCGATGTCGAACGGGCGGTACTCCGCGGACGGCGGCCTCCACCCGGAGGCGAACGCCTCCAACGCGTCGAGCGCCCCGTCCGGAACCGGACCGGAAGGCGCCAGCGGCTCGTGATCGGACACGAAGCCCGACGCCCCCGGCGTCACGCCCGCGTTCGACGCCTCGTCGCGACCCAGCCTCTCCAGATCCATGCAGTACGACAGGCTCGAATACGCGTCGTCGCCCATCAGCCCGTACGCGACATGCGCGCCGTACAGCTCATCCGGAGAGGAATTGCCCGCGCGCCATGAATCCGGCAGCGAATACTCCGTCCAGAATTCGGCCACGTCCCCGGCGCGCGCCGCCAACGCGGCGATCCCTGACGGGAACCGGACGTCCTCGGACTCCGCGGCCGTCGCCAGCATGTCCAGGAACACGTCCCCATCCACGCTATCCGCCACCGCCAGGTCGCGCGCATGCGCCACGCAGCGCGCCGCCAGATTCAACGACGACACGGAGAACGACTCCAGGTCGGATCCCAGCACATCCCCGAACCAGCCCGGCTCATGATCCACGACCGCGTACCCGCCGCCATCATCCACACCGACCACGCCACGCATGAACGCGTCCAGACGCTCCGGCACGACCGGCAGCTCCAACCATCCGCCACGCATGGCATCCGACCCGTTCTCCAGATAGACCCGCAACGAAAGATCATCCATGATCCGCTCCTTCCGCAAGACCGCCACACACGGCCACCGCCAACGACCCAATCCTCACGTCCGCGCGACGGACGGACGGGACACGATGTCTACAAGAACAAGAAAAGCGGATAAGCATGTATGTACATGCTTATCCGCTTATCCGTGGCGGACATCAACGGCGCGGGAAGAGCGGGACCAGACCGGCATCGTCCAGAAGCATGTAAATATACAATGATTCCCATATAAGAACCATATATGCCATGGTCAAACGACAGTGGATCACGAACACCACTTGACACCAATGTTTGTTGCCAACTATAATTGTATTGTGAGAAAAGCAAACAAGGACGACGAGCCGCTGATCCTGCCTTCGGCGTTCAAGCACGGGGTGTCCGAGAACGACATCCTGCACGCGTGGCGCGAGGCCCGCGGACCGGTGGACATCAACTACGACCGGGACCCTCCGACGTACATGTACGTCGGGCCGGGGGTCTCCGGCGCGGTGTGGTACGAGATAGGCACGGCGTCCCGCGCCGGATACGACGTGGAGCTGATCGTGCATGCGATGAAGGCCCGCAAGGGCTACCTGCGAAAGGAGGGACTGCGATGAGGTTCGAGGATCTTCCCAAGGCCGAACGCGACGCGCTGGCCGAGTACGGATACGAGGTCGCGGCCGAGATGGAGGCCATGGACGAGCCGGCGCCGGGCGACCCGACGCTCGACCCGCGCTACGACCCGTCCCGCGAGCTGCGGAGGCTGAACTACCAGCGTCACGCCCTCGACCGCGAGATCGAGGCGGCCGTCGCCGCCAGCCGCGGCCACGGCCAGTCGTGGAACACCATCGGACGCGCGCTCGGCGTCACCGCCGAGGCCGCGCGGCGGCGCTATGGCGTTCGCGCGGCCGCGCGTGTCTGAATCACGGGAACATATAAGCCCTATGTGAGTTTCACATAGGGCTTATATGGTTTTTATGGTCTTATCTGACCACTGCTTTGTCCATGGGGACGTCCAGGCCGGACATCACGCACGCGTCGTCATCACCGACGTCCAACCCCGCGAGGCACACCAGCTCGTCGCGCGAATACAGCTCCGGGTCGATGCCCGGATCCACGGAACGGTCCAGATAGCCGTCGTCATGCAGCGTGCAGTCCGCGGCGAGGTCACGGCCGATCGCCTCCAGGTCCAGGTATGGGCCGAACCGTCCGTCCAGCGCCTCGGCAAGTTCCGGATCGTTCTCGGCGGCCGTCAGCGCGAACGCCTCCTCGTTCGACGAGATGCCGGGGTCGAAGCGCGTGCCGGCCTCGTACGCATAGAACGGGATGTCGTCGGCCTGGAGCGCGACATTCGCGAACACGAGAGGGGAAAGCCGCCCGGCGGGCGACATGCCCTCCTCGATCCAGATCCTCGCCTTCGCCGCGTCGTCCTCGTCAAGGGTGGACAGCACTCCGGCCATGACGTTCAGATCCTCGAGGCTCGTGCGCTCGTCTACCACGCGTTCGCCCGGCCCGGCCGGAAGCCAGTCCGGCAGGTCGAAATCGTCGATCCTGTACTCCTCGTACCGTTCGCCGTCGATGCCGACCCTGTCGCGCAGGAACGCGTCGAGATCGTCCCGCCCCATCGGCAGCGTCGCCCAGCCGCCGACCAGGGAGCCCTCGTTGTATCTGCCGATGTTGCCCACGTACACGCGCAGGTCGTACCAATTGCCCTCTCCGGCCATGATCCATTCCTTTCGCCTGCGGGCGCGGCCGGCGCGGAACCCGCTCCCGTCCCGCCGCGGCCCCGGATGGGACAATCGTCCTCCCACCGGAAGGCTCGGACGGGACACGATGTCTACAGGAAAACGGATAGGCACATACGCATATGCTTATCCGCCTATCGTCCGCCGCGGGTCGTCGGACGCGCGCCGCCGTAGTACGAGGCGAACGGATCCTCGTCCCCGTCCGGGCCGTCTCCGGACGCCGCGAGCGATTCGACGTCGCGCTCGAAGTCCGCGGCCTCGGCCAGCACGCCGGAGGATGCCCCCTCCGACCATTCGTCCGCGTAGGAACAGCGGACGGCCCCGGGCGCGAGGGTCTCGATGAACGAGGACAGGTACGAGTCGCGTTCGGCGAGCAGCGTGTCCACGAGCCATCCCGGCTGTCCGGGAAACTCGTCCAGGCCGCGCACGTACATGTTCCGGTTTTCGTCGCGCACCAGAGGGGGCACGGTGTCCAGGCGCAGGCACTCCTTGAACATGACGAGCCTGCCCACGCGGCCGTTGCCGTCGCTGAACGGGTGGACCCGCTCGAACATCCAATGGCACATCGCGATGCGCACCGGATCGTCGGACAGGCCGGCGTACGCCGCGTACACGCGCTCCATCATCCCCGGCACGTCGCCGGCCGGCACCGTCCTGACCATGGCGACGCCCATGCGCTGCACAATCGCGTTGTCCCTGGTCTTGTATCCGCCGACGTTGAACCCCGGGTCGCCGTCCTGCGACGTGCCGCGCTTCAGCAGGGCGTGCAGGCGGCACACGTAGCCGGCGTCGACCGGATCGTCGGCGTGGTCGATGACGTAGTTGAACGCGGTGAAATGGTTCCTGGTCTCGATGGCGTCGTCGAGTCTGATCTGCTCGTCCGCGTCGGCGAGAAGACGCCCGGTGTCGTAGATCTGACGCGTCTGCTCGGGCGTCAGCGTCGAACCCTCCATATGGTTCGAGTTGTACGCCATGAACACCTGCGTCCAATAGAACAACGCGTGGTCGATCCGCGCGTCCCGCTCGTACCTGAGCCTGTCCACAAGCCTCGTCCTGTCGGCCATGGCGTCCTCCCCTCTCTTCGGAAACATCGCCGTGGAATCCGGGTCCGCGCAAACCGTCGGACCTGATCGGCCGCGCAGGCGACCATCACCAGCATACGCCGCCGATGACAGAAAGCCCGGCCAAAACGGCGAAATCCGCGGCCAACGTGGAATCCACGCCGTCCGGCGCGGAAACGGCCAGCACGTCCGACCGTCACCTGGCGGGCCCTTGGACGCCCATGGCATCCGCGTCCATGCCCGCTCCGCATTCCGGCCCGGACAGGCCGAACCCGTCCAACCTTCCGCGGGCCTCGTCGAGCAGGTCCGTGAGGAACCCCGCATGGTCGGAAAGGTCCTCGTACTCCGCCCAGGAGCGCAGGGTGGTCGTGGCGGGACAGTCCGGGGACGAGGCGATGTAGGAGATGAAGGCCTTGATGTCGGACAGGTCGCGGGTCTGGTATCCGGTCATGCTCATTCCGCCTTCGTAGGCGGAGTATCCGCTTTCCCGGTATTCGGCGAGGGCGGCATCCAGATAGTCGGCGATTCCGGCGCGGATGTCCGGATTCGCCTCGTGCCGTCCGCCGCCCACATATCGTTCCGAGTGGCGGACGTAGGGGCTTCCGCCGAAGAAACGGCCCAGCCTCTCCTGCCCCTTTCTCGGGTCCTCGCGGTCTGCGAGGAAGGGAAGCTCCCGTCCGAGCTGGTTCAGCTCCATGTCCGTGAGCTCGAACCGGCCGAACCGCACCATGCCGGTGTGTCTGTCGGTCGCGTAGCATTCGCCGTGGGCGTGCCCGTTGTCGTGGATGATGACCGCCGCCTCGAGGTATTCCTTGTCCGGTATGTCCCCATGCGGGTCGGCCAGACCGGAGCGTTCCGCGAGGCGTTCCCGTTCCTCGTCCTCGGCGACGAGGTCCACGAAAAGGGTGTGCCCGTCCTTGCTGAGCACGACGCCGGTGTCCTTGTTGATCCAAACCATCATTCCTCCATCCGTCGGATCGTGGCCGTCCGCATGCGCGGCCGGCCGGTTCCAGCGTCCGTCGGCCGGGACGGCGCGGTGGGGCACGATGTCTACAGGAACGGGATAAGCGGATAAGCACGTACGTGCATGCTTATCCGTCTGGTTCCTAGATGGTTTTGCCGCCGGGACGGGCGGACTCCTCCATGCCGGGCGTCTCCAACCGGTCCGGATAGTCGTCCTCGTCCCACATGCAGCCGGTCCAGTAGCAGCCGTCCTCGTCGCCGTCCGTGATCGCGGTCTCCGCGGCCTCGTCGCTCCAGTAGTCCATGTCGTTCCAGTGCAGGCTCGCCTGGTCCGCGTCGTATCCGAACGACATGATCACGAACCGGTTCGCAAGCAGGGGGGATGGCAGGACGTCGGCGAACTGTTCGGCGGTCACGTACATGCCCGTGCCGACGTGGTACGCCTCCTCGTCGGGTTCGATGGCGCGGGTCCGGCGGTTCTCCTCGCTCATGGCCGCGAACCGCTCCTCGACGCCGCGGTACCAGTCGCCCATGCGGCCGGCGGTCGGCCCGTAGGCGCCGGCCTTCGGGAACTGCGGATGGTTGAGCCGGTCGGCGATCCTGGACGCGAGGCCGTCGGCCCCGCTGACGGTGGACGGAATGTCTCCGGGTTCGGTGAGGTTGAGCCGCGCGATGCATCGCGGCCCGTCCGCGGTGCAGAGGTACGCTTCCGCGTCGAGGTGGGAGTAGTGGCCGTTCGGCTGGTCGCGCCTAAGCTCCACGTAAGCCTCCGTCCCTCCGTCGCGGAACGTGGGGGCCGTGTCCGACGCGGTGGTCCACGATATTCCGGTCCGGGACGCCATGTCGGCCAATGCCAGCGCGAGGTCGTGCAGGGCCGCCTTCTCGCCGCCGGCCGCGTACGCGCGGACGTCGTCCTGCGTGCCGTACGGGGTGCGCAGCCGGGCGTGGTCGAGCAGAGCGTATTCCATGACCGTCGCGTCGAGGTATCTGGTGGTGCCTTTCATCTCTTCGCCCATGCTCACAGTCCTTTCATGGATGGCGTGACCACGTCGGACGACGTGGCGATGCCGGTCGGGTCGGACGTGTCCGTCGGGTCGGCGGCGAACGATGGCAGGCCGAGACGAAGACGAAGGTTCTCCAGCAATCCGCTTCCGGCGGGCGATGTCTCGGTGAAGTATTCGGTGACCGTCTCGGCCTGTTCCTCGGTCAGGGAGACGCTGGCGCCGCTGTCCGGGTCGAAGCCGAGCGCGACGATCGGGCCGTGCAGTATCGTGTACAGCTCGCCTTCGGCCGGGACGTGCCGGTAGTCGATCTGGCTGAGGCAACCCCTCTCCTCCATCGCCCGGGTGGCGTAGATGGCTCGGTTCGGCCCGAATTCGGACGTGCCGTCGTCGTTGACCCACAGGTCGACTCCCGGTATCACGATCGGCAACGTGTCGAAGCAGCCGCCGACCAGTCTGGACAGCGCGTCTCCCATCAGCCCGCGCCCGTCGGTCTCAAGAGCCACCCGCCGCGGCTCCCCGTCCTCCGGAATCAGGATTCCGTTTATAAAGTTCTGCGCCATCGCCGCATTCCCCTTCCTTGGCTTCCATGCCGGGACCTCCGCCCGGAGACGTCGTGGATGGCCGTGTCGTCACAATCCTCCGTCCCGCGCGGCGGGCGGACGGGACACGATGTCTACAGGAACGGGATAAGCGGATAAGCAAGTGCTTACATGCTTATCCGCTTATCCGCCCGCGGGGCGTCAGTAGGCGTTGTTGCGAAGCCAGAACTCCTTGGCCTGGTGCGGGCTGCCGTAACGCTGTTTGATGTATTGCAGCCCCCATTTGATCTGGGTCGCCGCGTTGTCCTTCCAGTCGCTTCCGGCGGCCGCGAGCTTCGACGCGGGATAGGACTGCGGGATGCCGTACGCGCCCGACGTGGGGTTCGTGGCGTTCCACTGCCAGCCGGACTCGTGCTGCCAGATCCACACGAGCGCCTGCCAGTCGTTGTCGTTGTCCCATTCCTTGTAGCCGCTGGCGATCATCTGCTTGGCGATGCCCTTCGCGTCCTCGGGGCTGGCGTGGTAGCCGTTCCCGCTGTACTTCACGTTCACCGTTCCCGTGTCCGAATCGTCCGACGAGGAGGCCGAGCACGTCCATTTCGTCGACGTCGCGGACGAGCCCTGCGAGGACGATGAGGTGCCGTCGGACGGCTTGCTCGCGGCGGTGGTGTTGCCGTCGGGATACCAGAAGGTCGCGCCGGGGCTTTTGGCGCTGATGACGCCGGAATGGATGGACACCACGCCGTTGGCGTTTTTGAAGCCGCTGCCTCCCTCGCTGATATGCACGCTGTCGCCGTCGACCTGTTCGACGACCGCGACGTGCCCGTACCTGCCGTCGGCGGTCCATGAGCCGCCCGAACCGATGTAACTGACGGCCGCGCCTGGCGTCCAGGAGACGATGCCTCCGGCCTTGGCCCCCTGCTTCCAGCCGTGGGCCTTGGCGGACGCTCCCCACATGCCGCCGTCGCCCCAGGAGCCCTGGCCGAGGTCGTGGCCGAGCGCGCGTTGGCGCATGCACGCCCACCAGGTGCATTGCAGTCCGCTGCCTCCGTAGACGATGTTGTAGCCGGAGCATGGCGTCACGTAGTCGGGCCACATGCGTTTGATCTCGCCCTCGGTCTTGCCGATGAGCTTCGTCCATTCCCCCTTGGCGGTGGACGCCACCGTGCTCGACGAGGCCGATGACGAGGACGATGAGCCGTCCTTGCAGCCGGCGAGGTAATGCAGCACGTCGAGGGGATTGCACGCCCCGGTGGTCATGACGACGCACAGCACGGCGACGATGGGAAGCAGGCGGCGGTGGAACGGCCCGGGTCGGCCGCGGCGTGGATGGCCGGACATGTCAGTCGCTCCCGTCGTCCGCGCCGATGTACCAGAACGGCCGCTGTCCGCCGACGGTGATCTCGACCGGACGACACGGGCGCTGGTTCGTGCCGACTCCGACGGAGCCTCCCGCGAGCCAGACACGGGTGCCGGCGGGCACGTCGTCGATCGACGCGTATCCGGTCTCGTCGCCGTTCTCGTCCATGAACGGGTGGTCGGCCGCCGCGGGGCAGGCCACCGTCACGTACCACATGCCGTCGTCCATGGGGATGGCGACCGCGTCGTAGTATTGCGAGATCACCGACTGCGGGTCGGTCGACGATGCGATGGACGAGCCGATCGACCCGGGAATGTCGAAGAAGACCCGGTCGGAGCCCTGCATCCATGATTGGGTGTCCTTGACGATTCCGTCCGCGTCTCCCTGGTACGTGCGGTCGGTGGAGCAGTCGTAGGACTGGATGATGAGGTTGTCGGACTGGCGACCGGTGCACAGGAGGTCCGGGTTCAGCCTGCGCTGGCTCCACCAGTAGCGCGCCATGTTGGACGGGCCGTGGGACTGGCCCGCGATGTCCGGCTGGAAGAGCTGCTGCATCGTGTCGTTCCATTCCTCGTCGGACGGCGTCGGGTCGAGGATCCTGTCGACGGTGTCCAACGCGACGTCCACGGGGCCTCCCTTGCCTCCGACGGGCTTCATGGACACCTTTCGCTCGTCTCCCTGCTGTTCCTTGACGATGGAGAGGACCCGCTGGCGGGACCAGTCTCCCGGCGTGGGGATGCCGGCGGCCTTCAGTCCGCCGTAGCCGCCGGTTTTGGCGGTCTTCTTCCCTTTCGGGGATTTGGCCGGAGTCGACGATGACGCGTCGGACGCGCCGCCGGTCGCCTTCGAGGACTCGTGGTTGACGACCATGCCGAGGGACACCACGAACACCAGGGCCAGGAACATCGCGAGCCAGCGGACCGGCCGCGGCAACGGGCGAGGGGCCTTCCTGCCGGCCATCACTCTCCCTCCGTCCAGGCTTGGCTTCCCTCGCCGTCGCCGCTTCCCGTGTCCGGCCCGTCCGACGCGGACGGTTCGGAAGAGCCCTCTTCCTTGTCCGCGAGCTCGTTGACGATGCGTTCCACGTTCCTGATGTCCGCGATGCTGTTGCCCGCGGCCTTCGCGTTGGCCCGAAGCTCGCCGTCCACACGGGCCTCGAGCCTCTTGACCTCCGTCCGCATGGCCTTGAGATCCGTCAGACCTTGGGCGAACGCCTCGAGCGCGTCCATCCTGGATCGCTGCGATTCGCGGATCGCCTTCGATATGTCGCGTCTCTTGTCTCGCGCCTTGTTGCTGTTGGACAAATCCGGCTCCTTGTCTCGGTCGTTGATGCTTCCGTTGCAAGGATGGACCGAGGAAGGGCGGGAGGCGGGGCACAATGTCTACAAGTTTTCCGGTCCCGTGGCTCCGGGCGAAACTTGTAGACGCGGTGCACCGCCGGCCGTGCGGGCCGGCGTCATGATGGGAGGGCCATTCGACAACCAGACAAGGAAGGAACAGGAATGGAGAATCTTCTGGAGAAGGTCGCCGGCATGCTCGGCGGACTGTGGGATTGGACCGTGCATCTGAACGGCGGTTTGCAGATCGTGCTCGTCCTCCTCGCGGTCGTCATGTCGGGCGTGTGCGCGATCGTCGCGAAACGCATGCAGAGTCCGATGATGGACATGGGAGGCAGCGTCGCGGGAAGGACCGCCGTGAGCATCGCCGCGTACGTGTTCGGCGTGGTCTTCCTGATCGTCGCCCTGTTCGGCGTGGCCGCGGTGTTCGCGCCGCTGCTCGGCTTCGTCAAACTGTGACGTCGAAAACGAACAATCCGGCCGCGCCCATCATGGACGCGGCCTTTCCATATCCCGGAAGGACCGGGACCCATCGAGACAACGGTCGGAAAGGAACAAGAAGGACATCATGGGAAGACTCATCATCGCGGAGAAACATTCCGTAGCCCAGGCCATAGCCGCGGCATTGGGAGGAGGGAAGGCCGAGGACGGCTGGATAGGATGTGGCGCGGACGCGGTCACGTGGGCCCAGGGGCATCTCGTCGACCTGCTCACGCCGGACGAGTACCAGGACCGCGGCTGGGACAAGTGGAGCATGGACGCCCTGCCTCTCGACCCGACGGGCGGATGGAAGTGGAAGGTCAACAGACAGCGCGGCGCGGACCGCCAGTACCGCGTCGTTGCGGGTCTGCTCAAGTCGGACGAGTATGACGTCCTGGTCAACGCGTGCGACCCGGACCGCGAGGGAGAGAGCATCTTCCACCGCATCGTCTCGCACGCGGGCACGCGCAAGCCGATGCTGCGGCTGTGGGTCGCGTCCCTGGAAGAGGACGCCATACGCGACGCGTTGGATTCGATGAGGAGCGAGGACGAGTACCGGGGACTGGCCGAGGCCGCCGACATCCGCGCGAAGGCCGACTGGCTGATCGGCATGAACGCCTCACGAGCGTACACGCTCGTCTACCACAGGCGCATGTCCGTGGGACGCGTGCAGACCCCGACCCTCGCGATGGTCGCCGACCGCGACCGGCAGATCGCCCATCACGTCGAGAAGCCGTTCTGGAAGGTCGTCGTCCCGATGGGCGGATGGACGCTCACCGGCGAACGTCTCGACGACAGGACGGACGCGGAGGCGCTGAAGTCGATCGTAGACGCGCCGGACTTCACGTTCCAGGTGTTCTCCGTGCAACGCAAGACCGTGCATGAGCGTCCGCCGCGCTTGTACGACCTGACCGGATTGCAGAAGGACATGAGCCGTCTGCACGGGCTGACCGCCGCGCGCACGCTGGCCGCGCTGCAATCCCTGTACGAGAAGAAGCTGGCGACCTATCCCCGCACCGATTCGCAGTACATCACGCACGACGACCTCGACACGTTGCGAGATCTTGCGAAGGGTCCGGGGCGCGTCGATGGATTCGTCCGCATGGAAGACCTTCCTTCCGCTCCACGGTTCGACCTGACCGTCGACGACACGAAGGTCTCGGGACACACCGCCATCCTGCCCACCCGCAACGTCGACAGGACCGTGCTGGACGGATTGAGCGGGGACGAGCGTCTGACGCTCGTGCGCGTGGTGCGCCGCATGTGGGAGGCGACGGCAGACGACTACGTGCATGACACGGTCCAGGTCATCGCGAACCTGAATCCGCATTGGTGCGAGAGCCATCCGGACGAGGGATGCCGCCTGTCCGAGGGCGAATGCCGTTTCACCAGCCGTTCCGACCAGCCCGTGAGCCTGGGATGGAAGGCGATCGAACCGGCGAAGGCCGACCGCGGGGATGACGCGGATGAGGAAGAGGCGTCTTCCGCCCGCAATGTCATTCCCGTGAACCTCTCAACGGGAGTCTCGTTGAGGCCGGTAAGCGAATCCTCCGTCTCGGAGGGCAGGACGAAACCGCCGAAGCCGTTCACCGAGGCGACGCTGCTCGCCGCGATGGAGCACGCAAGCCGATACGTCGAGGACAAGGACCTGAAGGCCGCTCTGGACGATGACGAATCGCATTCCGGCGGCATCGGCACGCCCGCGACCCGCGCCGACGTGATCGAAAAGCTCGTCCACGCCGGATACATGGAGCGCAAGGGCAAACAGCTGCACTCGACCGAGGCGGGACGCACGCTCGTGGACGTCGTCTCCCCCAGGCTCCGGGACGTCTCGCTCACCGCGGACATGGAACGCAGTCTGGGCGACGTCGAACGCGGCGGCGCGCATGCGGACGCCGTGTACGAGGAGTTCCGCGGATACGCGCGCGCCATCCCTGCCGACGCCGCCGCCAACGTGAAAGCCGAGCGCGTCGGCCAGAGCGGCGGGAAGACTGAATCGTATGGCCGCTGCCCCCGCTGCGGCGGGAACGTCGTGAAACGGGGCAAGACGTGGACGTGCTCGACCAACCGCAACGAGAAGCAGGCCGACGGCACATGGAAACGAACCGATGGATGCGGGTACCGGGTCTTCCCGACGATCGCGGGCAAGACCCTCACCGATGCGCAGGTGCGGAAGGTCCTCGGCGGTCAGGCCGTCCTCGTCAAAGGATTCACATCGAAGAGCGGGAAAAAGTTCGACGCCCGGCTGGTCGCCGACAAGGAACGCGGCGTCGCGTTCGATTTCGGCAAATGACCGGAAACATGTAGACGCCGTGCACCGTTCGTCCATCCGAAACATGATTGGCTTGACCATGTGGATGGGGACGGGGCGCATGCAATCCCGGTTGGAATGTCGGAAGACGCCTCTTCCAAAAAAAGGAAGAGGCGTCTTCCAAAAGTCATCCGAGATGAGCAGTCGAAGGGCGGACGAGTCCGTCCGCAAATACGGAAAGGATGTTGAGAGATGAGGAACGGCAAAGCGTTTCCGCACCGCGTCAGCGCGATGATCGGCAACGAACAGTACGAGCATCTGAAGAAGGAGAGCGAGGCGCACGGATACCAGATCGCCCTGATCGAACGGTGGATGCTGATCCCACAGAACGTTGACGACCTGTATGCGGGAAGCCTGGACGATGCGGACAGAATGATGCGGCGGCCGCTGCCGTCCGGAACAAGGGGCGGAGGGAAGAGACGGTGCCGGGAATGCGATTTCTGGCTGACGGACGCCGGATACGAGGCGGTGACCCGGTGCGCCGTGAAACGCGGGCTCATCCGGTCAGCGTATGTCGCCGAAGTCATCCACGAACAGGTCAGGATCGCGAACGAATCCGGATGGCCTCTCCCGGATGGCATCACCAACGAGTCCGTCGAGAGGGAAATCCTTGGACTGCTACGCAGCCTGGAAGAGTCCTCTTCCGCTCTATGAGCAGTGAAGATAGCAAACGGAAACCATACGTAAAACGTGTGGTCCACCGGATGGAAAACATATGCGAACCATACGTAAACCATACGCAACGCCATGCGTGGCGACATGCATGGCAGCATACGGAAGACATATGTAAAGCATAAGACCTACCGGAAGTTAAACATATGTAAAACGTCCGTTTTCCCGGACGTTGCCAAAAGCTGGTGTAGCAAGTTATACGGTTTGTGCGCACAAACCGAAATTCCCCCAACCGCGCCATGGCGGTTGGCATTGACCCGAGTGCCGAAGGCTTTTGGACGGCGCCGCGCACAGCGCCATGACGGTGGTTTTGACGTCGCCGGCGACGTCGGCGAGGGCGAACGGCGAAACGGCCGCGACGCCCGGAAACATGGAAAGGAGCATGAGCCCCATGGGCAGGAACCAGCAGCACAGGACGGGACGGACCCGCGGCAGGCGGATCTTCATCCGCGTTTCCGACCAGGAATTCGAGGAGATCCGCGCAGCCGCGGACATGAAAGGCGTCAGCGTCTCGCGTTACCTGGTCGAGGCGCACGAGACGTGCACCGACCTCGAAGCCGCGAAAAAGAAATGCGAGACGGGCCCCATCGTCGAAAAACTGGAGGCCATCAGGACGGAGATCTGGCATATCGGACACAACGTCAACCAGATCGCGCGCAACACGAACCGCGACATGAGCGCGAGCATGGACGACGAACACTCGGCCGCGAAGGCCGTGAGGGACTGCGCGCGCCTGTTCGTCCAAGCCTCCGACACCATCAAACGCCTGTCGAATCAGATTGGCCGCTGAACCGTTCGCCAGCCGGATGGAATGGATGCCATCTATTAAGTCGGGATCACGGGAGCGGGGAGATGGACGAAGAAAAACGAAAGGCCTTGGAATCTCTGCCAAGGCCTTCGCCGATCGGGCTCTCCCAATCCATGTGGACGACTATATGTCCGTTCGATCCCGAAGTCAAGCTCGGCGGCGACGCAAACGACGGGCGCCATCTTACCATTGTTGGAACGTCAGCAGCGGCCGCGGACACGATGGTTTGGATCAGACCGTTTACCGGAATGAGCAAGCCCGGTCAGGGAAAACGCAAAGAGAAATACAGACAGATACCTAAGGATTCTCATGGCATGATGGTGGACGTCGTGTCGCTCTGCTCTTGCCGGTTCGTCGGCGACCGTCTTGTCCAGATGACTTTCCGCTTCCATTTTCGGAGCTGTCTGATTGACCGTTCCTCCCTCCTCCGACAGTTTCGGCGCACGCAGAAGCACGACTGTCAAAACGAGAAAAGGACCCCATAGGGCAACCGCACCAATGCAACGAATGAGACCGCTCCACCAGTTAAAAGCCATGGCGGCGACGAGCACGAGCAAGGAGGCAGTGAGGAGGCACGACAGAACGAGGATCCGATATTTCCATACTCTTCTCGTTTCCTCGTACTCATGCAAACACTTGTATGACTTCTCCATGGCCTGCGTGAACGAAGCATCCATTCCACTGCCCCCATCACGAATTCGTTCCAAGATGTCGAGGCGGAACTGTTTCCTCAACGCCACGTGTGTGTATATCCGTTTGCCAATCATTGCGGCCAGTATGGTCGATGAGGCGGTAACGGCAAAGGCGATAAGAAGCTTACCCACCGCCGCGGCACCGTTCATATCTTGAGACATGACACAGACCAGTAGCAGCAGTCCGACGTCAATCCCATATAAGCCTCCGACGAGGAAAAGCGAAAAATAACCGCATACCAGCTCTTGCTGGTTTGCCCAGAATCTCAGTCCCTTCCGCGTGTAAGTCTCGTAGGCAAGGCGTTCCACGGCTTCGTCGACAAGAAACTCACGGTGGGCTCTGATAACAGATCGCTGTCTTTCACCAGCATGCGATTCCAATTCCACCATTTCCTTGAGTTCCTTGATGATGCGGGAGACATCCGCCCTCCATAAATCAGGAACACCTTTCAATAATTTCAGGACAGTGGTTAGAAGATACTTCGATATTTTTTCGATGTCCATTCCTGTTCCTCCATATGATTCCTGTTATACAGGCATGATATAAAAGGGCCGTCGTGGTTTTCCCTTTTTCCCGGAATAAAATTGTCGGTTTGATCCAATCTCGCTTAGACATCGACGGATCGTTCCAGACATCTTTGGATGGGATATGACCGTTCAATCACGAATCTGTAGACACCGTGTGCCATCGATGGTCGGTTTCCAACCGAGGATAATGACATGATTCCGAAGATCAGCCGCGGTTCGGATCCCGCGGGACTAGTGAAGTATCTGTTCGGCAAGGGACGGCACAACGAGCACGCCAACCAGCATCTCGTCGCGTGCAGCGACGACCTGCTCGACTCGTTCGGATTCGACGGGCATCCCGACGAATCGTACGCGAAAATCGGGGAACGCTTCGACCGGCGCTACCGGGTCAGGGAACGCAAGGGAGATCCCTTCCCCCGCGACCGGCGCGGCAGGCACAATCCCGGCGGGGAGCACGGCAAGGACCGCGTGTGGCACTGCTCCCTGTCCATCAAGGCCGGCCAGGGCATCCTCACGGACGGGCAATGGGAAGCGATCGTCCGCGACTATCTGGAACGAATGAGCATCCTTCCCGACGACGGCGCGGCAGGCGTGACATGGCTCGCGGTGCGCCACGGATTGAGCAGGAACGGCAACGACCACGTGCACGTGATGGTGCAACTCGCCACGGACGACGGATGGATCAACACGTACAACGACATGAAAGCCGCGCAGCGATCATGCCGCGGAATGGAACGGGAACGGTCCGAACTCGTCGAGATCGACCGAGCGAACACGGAAAGCCAGGTCAGGTACCGGTACGCGGAATGGCGGCGTTGGGCCGAATGGAAAGCACAGGAGGATTACGACGGGCCGCTCCCCTGGCATGCGCTCGACAGGGACGAGCGCGTCCGGCGAATCGCGACCGTGGCCGCGGAGACGATGCCGAAACAGCACGTCGGCCGGATCGTGGAGGCGTGCGCGAAGGCGTCACGGAGCGAGGACGAGTTCATCCGACGCGTCCGCCGCGAGGGCTTCAGCATCGACCCGCGTCTGCGCAAGGGCGCGGCCAGGGATTCGTTCGATTCGCCGGATCAAGTGGTCGGATACCGGATCACATGGCGCAGCAGGGACGGCTGGACGGAACGGTTCAACGCGACCGACCTCGGCGCGGACATGAGGCTAAAAGAACTGCGCGACGGCTGGACGCATGACGCGCGCTCCGAATCATTGGCGGTACAGGAATGGCGCGCGAGCATGGAGAACCGCCCGCCCTTCCTCGCCGACGGCCTGGAGCGCCGGCCTGCGGACCTTTCCACGCATGACATGGAACGGCTGATCGACGAGGCGTTCCACGTCGCCGTGAACGTGAGACGCGGGGAAGACGAGCCGGAAGCATACGACGAGGCGCTGCGCGAGGGACTGCGCGTGTTCGACAGGCTATCCGAACGGTACGGGCTCGGGGATGGATTCTCGGCCGAGATCATGAAAGACGAACTCTCGGCCGAGACGGCCGACGCGATCGGAGACGATGGGCGCGATGAGAATGGGAAAGCCCACAAGCCCTGATGCCGCGGACCAGTATCATCTCACGGGACCCGGCCTCGTCTCGGCCGAGACGCCGGGGATCCCGGTTCCAAACGGTTCGGCCGGACCGAGGTCCCGATCGCCGGGGCGCGCGCCGGACACGGCCGAACCGCGCAGATCCTCCCATGCGGGGACGAACACGTTCTCGTACCGCCATGCCATGACCGCTTTGTGGTATTCCTTGAAACCTTCGGGAAGGACGGTCACCCCCATGGCCTGTTCCGGGATCGAATCGATCAGGGAGTACAGTCGGTCGGGCTCGTAGCGTTCCATGAACCGGCCGAACGCCAGCGTGCACTGGGGATCCTGTCCAGACGCGATGTATTTGAGCGGCGCGATCGGCTTGCCTTTGTCGGTGATGTAGCATGACCTCACGTCGAGGGCATCCTGACGGATCAGTTCGTCTTTGGACAGGCGCCGTTCGATCGCGGCTTCGGTCCGTTTGTTGTTGAACGAGTTGCCGTTGTCGTACACGGGCGCGAGCCGGTAGTGGCCCTTCCTGTCGGACAGGACGCCCCAATTGGTGTTGTTGCGGTCGATGTTGCGGATGAACGCGTCGGTGACGAACATGTCCCAGAAACGTTCCCGGACCCCATCGATGCCGGCGAGCTCCGGGATGCGGTTGATGGCGGCCCTCACATCGGCCAGCACCACCCCCGACCCTGTGGAGGCGGATTCGGTGAATCCCGGTTCGTCGTCGGACAGGGAGTTCTTCAGATCGTGGAACTCCACCAGTTCCCAATCGTCATCGGTGAAATCCCGGCACGCGCACACGACCTTGCCTCCTCGGATGCCCAGCACGGTCTCGTGCACCGGGATGCCCAGCATCCCGTAGACATGCGATCCGAGGAATTCCGACAGGGGCGCCGTCGTGTACGAGGGGACCGAGCCTTGCAGACGTCCCGTCGGCCCCGGGAACTTGAGGATCCAGTTGCCCCCGTTCCAGACGACGCCGACCTTGCGGCCCGCGTTTCCGGCATAGAACCTGCGGGATTTCTCGCACCCCTCGAAATCAATCAAAGCCATCATATTCCACGATTCTACCGGCCGGCGCGGCCGAATCAACCGCATTCATCCCACAGGAGGGAGACGACGCGTCCGCCGCCGCGGACCGAGACGTCGGACGCGTCCTACCGTCCGGCCTGTTTGACGGTGGGGACGTCCGGCAGGGACGGCTCCATGGCCGGCGCCGCGGGCGGCGTGATCCTGGCCTCCTGCTCGGGACTGTACGCGCCGAACAGGTCGGGTCCGTCCCATTCCTCCGGCTCGTACAGGTCGACCAGGTCGGTCTCGTTCTTTCCGGTGGCCTCGCTGGATGACAGGTCTCCCCCGGTCTCGGATTCGACGGCCCTCTTCCTTCTTTTCTCCGGGGCCGGCGTTTCGGCCGAAACGTCGTCCGCTTTTCCCCCATCCGCCGTTGGATCGTCCCCGGAAGACGCTCCGTCGCGTTCCTCCATGTCGGATCCGGACGGTTCCGGCAGGTCGGAGGCTGGGGCCGCGTTCTCGTTCTCGTTCATGGAGCCCTCGAACAGGCTGGACGGTTCGTCTCCCTCGCTGCGGTTGTCCCCGCCCGAGGATTCGGGCAGTCCGGCGTCGCGCAGGTGGCTAATCTGCTGGCCGGCCTCGTCCACGGACACGACGGCCTGCATCATCACGCATTCGGCGATCAGGTCGTTCCGCTGCCCGTTCCATCCCTCTCCGTTCTCCGGGGCGACATGGAACGTCTCGCCGTCGTGCCGGGCCCTGAACTCGTCCGGGGAGGTGTCGTCGTGGTCGAGTCTGACGGTGAAGCCGGCCTTCTCGAACGCGGCCAGGGTGTCCTCGAGGGCGGGCGTGCGGTCCACGTAGGTGATGGTGACGTTGTTCATGACGCGGTCGGCCTGCTGTCCGATGGTCTCGCCGGGATGGCGCTGCGACCATTCCGTCTCCATGAGGTTGCGCGCCCGGTTGAGCTGGGCGGCGTAGCCAGGGTCCGTGCCGACGAGCATTTCGCTGACGTTCCAGGCCTTCAGCAGGCTTGTGTCGCTCAACGGGGAACATCCCCTCGTGCCGAGCACGGTCGCGTTCAGCACGCTCTCGAACCCGTTGTTCAGCTCGCGTCTGTGGGCGCTTTCCCAGGACAGCAGGCGGGCTCGCTGCGCCTCCATCTCCTTGATCTCCGCGGCCTGCAACCTCGCCTGTTGGGCCTGTTCGGCCTTGCGTTCCCTGTGCTGCTGCTGGATGTCCGCGCTCAGTGAGCGGTGGAGCATGCTCAGCTGTTGGGCCATGTTGCTCCATGTGCTGTTGAGCAGCTGGTCCAATGCGTCCTCGGGATCCATCGCCGACATCATCGGCCTCCTTCCTGTTGGTTCCTACCGATCGCGTGCAGTTTTATGTTCGGCCGGCGCGGCGGGCGTTCCCTGTCGGGGATGGCCGCCGCTGCCTCCTCCATCTCCTTCGGGCGCACCGGGCGCAGGGGCTCCATGGCCTTGCGCCGCCAGCCCTTCGGCGGGCGTTCGCATGGCAGCGGCTCGCCCGGCCCGGTCGTGTGCCCGTTCTCGTCGATGCCGAGCGAGGCCACGAGGCCGGTGTCCTTGTTGAACACCCGGTCGAGCAGGCCGAACGCCTGGATGTTGAAGATCATCATCTGGCCCGGCTGGCGTCGGGCGTTCTCGTAGGCGCGCCACAACGCGTCGAGCTGGTAGATGAGCGGCGGGTACCGCCACCAGTCCGGCACCCACAGGAACTTCGTCATCACGCCCTGCTGGTAGGGCCACATGTTCGCCACGTGCAGCTCCACGAAGCTTGCGAGGTTCGGATAGTACGTGTCCCGCATCTGGGTTCGCGCGCCGAACTGACCTATCAGCGCCTCGCGTTCGGCCTGGTCGTCGCCGATCTCCCTTGATTCGGGAATCGAAAGCACGTCCTCCCCGTCGGACTCGCCATCGGCGCCGTTCTTCGGCTCCGGCGTGGCGTCGGTTTCTCCCTCATTCCCCTGCGCGTCCGGGACGGCGTCTTCGGCCTCGTCCTTCCCGGTGTCGTCGGACGGCGTTTCGTCCGAGGGTGTGGCGGGCGGCGTCGAATCCCGATTCCCGTCCGTCGGAACGCCGGGAGCGGCGGAAGTCGTTTCGGCCGCGCGCTCCCTTTCCGCCAGCTCCAAGTCCTCCTTGGTCGAGATCGCGAAGTCCTCGGCGGCCAGGCCGGCCTTGTACGCGAACAGCCATCGCGTGAACGGGATGGTCAGCCCGTACCGGGTCACGTCCTCGACGCCTTCGACGGCGAGGTTCGCCGCGGCCACCGCCGCCACGCACACCATGTCGGGATCCGTGGGACGGTCGGCGTGGTCGGGGACCTGCGGCGGCGCGGCCACGCCGGAATCCGGTTCCGGAACGACATGGTCCGCCGCGGGCGCGGACGGCCCCGGCATGGGGGCTTGCGGGAAGACGGGCCCCACCCGGCCCGGCGCCATCTGGACCGTTTCGCGGATGCCGTGCCGCATCTCGCGGTCCTCCGATGGGTTCTTGCCTGGAAATACCATTTTCATCCTTTCGAGGAATGTTCCAACGCCCATGTCATGCGGCCTTGCGGATGATGTCGGCCCAGACGCGGTTCTCGGTCCACGGCATGGTCCGGTCGATCTGGGCGCGGCATTGCGAGGCGAGCACGAGCGCCCGGCCGACGGGCCACTCGGCCAGGTCGGACACGTCCAGGATGTTCTCCTTCTGGATGCTGTTGTTCACACTGCGTCTGCCCTGCCCGTCGATGTTGAGGCTGCCGCGGACGATCTCCCTCTGGCCGACGAGGCTGCTGATCTCGCCGAGCCATTTCGCGTCCTTGATGCCGCCCAGGTAGACGAGGATGTTCGCGTTGTTGAACAGGCTGCCGAAGTTCGTCTCGCCGAACGCGGCCTTGCCCTGGTCCGGGTTCTGCCAGATCGTCATGATCGGGATGCCGGCCGAGCCGAAGTACGAGTACACGTCGGCGAGTTCGGGCCAGCGGCAGATGTTCGCGGCCTCGTCGAGCACGCAGCACATCGGCCTGGGCAGACGCCGGTTGTTGTCCGTGCATTCGGACTGCGCGTATTGGAACGCGGTGAACGCGACGACCGCGGTCAGGCTCGCGGTCAGCGCCGTGGACGGGCGCCCCTGGGCGGACAGCAGGTAGAGGGTGTCGCCCTCGCTGGTCGCGAAGGCGAGCGGGTCGAACACGTCTCGCCCCTCCGGGGTGCCGTCGCCCTCCCGGGGCAGGACCCATTCGATCACGTCGGGGTCGGCGAGGAAGGCGACCATGGTCTGCAACGAGCCGAACACGCCGCTTCGGGTCTCCGGGGTCAGGGCGATGACCGAGCTGACGCGGGCGGCGATCTCGCCGTATCCCTCGTGCTTCGTGAGGATGGTGACGGGTTCGGTGTTGCGTTCGCTCGACGCCCAGCGGAACACGTCGGCGACGGTCTTGCCGCCGAGGTGGGCGGCGAACAGGTAGTCGGCGAGCTGCTGGGCCGCGGTTCCGGGGAAGAAGTCGTCGCCGCCGGTGGACGGCTGGCCGGACGCGTACCGCCAGCAGTCGGCGATGCGTTTCGCGTCGGCGATGGTGTGGATGGAGTCGATCAGGTTCCACACCCATGTGGTGTGCTTCCGGTTCGGTTCGGCGATGCGTTCCGGGTCGAACACCCAGATGCGCCCGTCGGGATGGTCGTGCATGCGGACGGGACGGGTCACGTCGAGGATGTCGCCCTTGTTCGAGGTCGCGAGGCATGGGCCGGGGGCGGAGCAGACCGCGGGGATCGCGTAGCACAGGGACTTTCCGGAACGGGGTCCGGCGAGCACGATCGCCATGTCCTCCCAGCTGGTGCTCATGGGCGTTCCGTCCACGATGTTGCGGCCGAGCGGATAGCCGGGCTCCATGCGTTTCGGGTCGTAGTCCTTGACGAGACGGGACGCCATCTTCTCGGCCCGTTCCCGGGTGACCTTGGACACGGCTTCGCCGTGGCCCATGCTCGGCGCGTACACGTCGACCCTGGTGCGGTCCGCGCTTCCGGTGACCTTCGGGGCGACCTTGCGCGCCAGCAGCCACCAGCACAGGCCCGCGAGGGCTCCGGCGAGGATGACGAGCAGTCCGGCCAGCGCCCACTGCGCGCCGGTGAACTCCCATTGGCCGGAGAGGATGTACAGGAGCGCGAAGATGTCGAACCCGTGGCCCGACGCCGCGCATATCGCGCCGAACACGGACATGACCGCCAATGCGACGAGCAGCGCGACTCCCGCCGCGCGGCTGGACGGCCTGACGGTCCGTCCCAGGTCGGCTACCCTGTTGGTCTGGAGTTTCGGATCGACGTCCACCGCTATCCCCTCTCCCGCACTTCGGCGAGCTCGGCCAGGATCGCGTCGGCCATGTGCCGCCTCCATTCGCCGATGTCCGGGACCGAGGACTTCCAGCCGCATCCGCAGTGGAACAGTCCATGGTCGCCGACGCTGGGCTCGAGGCGGTCGTCCCAGTCGTCCCGTCCGTAGGGGTCGCCCAGGTGGTCGGCCAGCGCGTTCTCGATGGCCTCCTCCCTTGTCTCGGGAGGCGTGGAGACGAGCCCGTCGACGTGGCGCCCGTATTCCTCCCATGTGGCGAACCTCTCCCCGCATGAGCATTCCGCCCCGGACATGGAGGGACGGGGCGCGTGGGCGCGGAGGACCGCCTTCCTGCCGATCCCCGTCCCCTCCCTTCCCTCGTCATCGAGGAACTTCATCATGAACGCTCCTCCCCGGTCGCGGGCTGGGTCTCGGACGGGGAGGATCCGGCCCGTTGCTCCGCTTCGGCGGCGCGTTCCTTGCGGCGCTGGTAGAGGATGGAGTCGTAGACGAGCCATTGCGCGTTGATGACGTTGCGCGCGTCGGGCTGGCCGTCCTTGGAGCTGGCGTAGGCGGCGGGCTCGGCGATGCTGCCGCCGGCGATGACGGGATCGCCCTGCCTCATGTCGATGCGGCGCACGGTGTCGGCCGCGTTGCCGAAGAGCTGCACGGTCGTCTTGACGGGTCCGCGCGGGTCGTCCGTCCAGCCGCCGTCCGCGGTCCTCACGCGGCGGTTCTCGTAGACCACCGCCTGGAGTTTGGAGGGCAGGATGGCGCCGTCCTCCATGGTCTTCTCTGGCAGGTAGTCGGGGTTGGCGCCGAGGTTGCCCCTTACCGTCAGCATCGTCTGCGGCATGTTTCGTCCTTTCGTCGTAGGGGGTGGGGCGCCACGGCCTTTGTGGCGTCCCACATGCAATGTTGCGGCCTCCGCGGCGGCGGAACGGTGCACCGCGTCTACAAGTTTCCGTTCAGCGTGTCGGCGTGGTCGCGCCGAATGCGCGCGGGTCGCCGAGCGGATCCGTGTCCGCGCGGTCCGTGCGTTCGAGGTCGCCTTCCGACAGCAGTCCCGCCTTCCATTCCACGTAGGATTCGGAGATGAAGTCCGGGCGCGAATAGAACTCCATGCAGCTGTTCCTTCCTCCCGGGAAGTTCCAGTAGTGGTCCTCGACGACCTGCGCCAGCTCGTCCTCCGCCCAGACCCGCATGACGTCGCGTTCGGACTGGTCCGCCAGCCCGGCCGTCCACGTGTAGCGGGCGTCGGCGTCGATGGGCGCGGTTCGGATCCATTCGTCCAATGGACTGGCAACGGTGTGTTGGACGGTTTCTTAGAGGACGAGTCCCTGTTCGGTGAATTCCTTCGGACTCCGGTATCCAAGGGTGGAGTGGAGTCTTTGGTTGTTGAACCACCACACATAGTCGTTGAGGTCGGAGCGTAGTTGTTCCAGGCTGGTGTAGTGGTTCCGGTATATGAGCTCCTTCTTCAGGAGCCTGTTGGTGGATTCGACCACGGCGTTGTCGTACGGGTTGCCCTTCCTTGACAGCGATCTTCTGATGTCGAACACGTCGAGCAGCTCGTCGATTTTCGCGTTGTCGAACTCGCTGCCCCGGTCCGTGTGGAACACCTCCACCTCGGTCAGGGGGAAGTCGAGCGTGGCGAACGCGGCCATGACCAGGTCGGCGGTGCGGCTCGTGTCGGCGCTGTGGCCGGCGATGCTCCTGTTCGCCAGGTCGATGAGCAGGCACACGTACGCCCACTTGCCGCCGACGCGCACGTACGTCAGGTCACTGGCCAGGTGGGTGCGCGGCTCGTAGCCGTCGAACTCGCGGTCGAGGATGTTCGCGAGCCTGGCCTCGTTAACCCGCGTCTTGTGTGGTTTGAACGTTCTGCGCGCGTACGCGCTCGTCATGCCCCGCCGTTTCATGATGTTGACGATGCGCCTTCTGGAGGCGGTGACGCCCCTCCGCTCCAGCGCGGCCTTGATCTTCCTGGCGCCGTAACGCTCATGGCTGTCGCGCCAGATCGCGTGCACGTCGCCGGCGATCGGGTCCACCCGCTCGGCTTCGGGATGTTCGATCATCCAGTAGTAGGTGGAGCGGGGAACGCCCAGTATTCTGCACTGCGCCGATATCGGATAACGGGAGGCGTTGGCCCGTATCACTGCTACTTTCGTGCGAATATCAGCGCCGCCTGTTTTAAAACGTCCACCTCCATCTCCAACTGTCTGTTGCGCTTGCGCAGCTCGATCAGCTCGTTCTGCTCAGGAGTGCGGTTGTCGGCGGCTTTCGTGGAGCCGCTGTTGCGGATGCCCTGGACCCAACGGTGCAGCGTGGAATGCGAGATGTCGTACTCGTCCTTGATCTCGCGCGCCGGCTTGCCGTTCTCGTAAAGCTGCACGATCTGCCGCTTGAACGACTCCTCGTAGTGGCGGGGATGCTTCGGGTCGGCCATCGTCGGCCTCCAATCTCATGTCATTCGTCCCTCATCGGACTGTCTAATACATTGTAGCCAATCCAATGATGCCCTCGACCTGGTGTTCGAACATGAACGAGAAGGTTCTGCGCTCCACGTCTTTTCTGCCGTCGGTATCCACCACCAGCAGAATTTTCCCATTACGCCAGGCTTCATCCTGCGCGCCTTGGATCACCTGGCCGGCGAAGGGCGATGTGGCCACTCCGTCGCTGATGAAGCCGATGATGTCGGAGCGGCCTCGGGCCAATCCGCGGGCGAGCGCGTTGTGATGGTAGCCGAGTTCGTCAGCGGCCCTGCGCACCTTGCGGCGTGTGGATTCCGTGATCTGCACGTCCCGGTTGTCGTTCACCGCCCATGAGGCGGTTGCGATGGAGACACCAGCCGCTTCGGCCACGTCCCGCAATGTCACTTTCGCCATGCCCGCGTATCAGCCCCGTCCGACGCCTAGCGCATCAGGTTGCGCAGGACGTACTGGAGAATACCTCCGTTGCGGTAGTAGTCCGCTTCGCCTGGCGTATCGATGCGAACGACGGCATCGAATTCGGTCGTGGAACCGTCCGCGTGGGTGGCGGTGACGTGGACCGTCTTCGGGGTGACGCACTTGTTGAGTTCCTCGACACCGGAGATGTCGTAGGTTTCGGTGCCGTTCAGGCCGAGGCTCTCATACGATTCGCCTTCGGGGAACTGCAATGGCAGCACGCCCATGCCGATGAGGTTGGAACGGTGGATGCGTTCGAAGCTTTCGGTGATGACGGCTTTGACACCCAGCATGACGGTGCCCTTGGCGGCCCAGTCACGGGAGGAGCCGGTACCGTATTCCTTGCCTGCGAGCACGACGAGCGGCACACCATGGTCGATATAGTCGCGAGACGCTTCGAAGATCGTGGTCGGCTTCTTGTCGAGGAAGTCGTAGGTGTAGCCACCAGGGGTGATTTCCTCGCCGACGGAGGCGAGCAACTGGTTGCGCAGGCGGATGTTGCCAAACGTGCCACGGACCATGACCTCATGGTTGCCTCGACGGGAACCGTAGGAGTTGAAGTTCTTCGGTTCGACGCCACGGTCGGTCAGGTATTTGCCTGCCGGGCTGGAGGCCTTGAACGCGCCTGCCGGGGAGATGTGGTCGGTGGTCACGGAGTCGCCGAGCAGTGCGAGCACGCGGGCGCCGTGGATGTCCTTGACCGGATCCGGGGTGGCCTTCATGCCGTCGAAGAAGGTCTGCTTGCGCACGTAGGTGGAGTTCTCATCCCATGCGAACAGTTCGCCTTCCGGCACGTCAAGGCCCTTCCAACGGCGGTCGCCTTCGAACACGGAGGCGTAATCCTTGAGGAACATCTCGCGGCTGACGGTGCCATCCACCACTGCGGCGACTTCCTCATTGGTAGGCCAGATGTCCTTCAGGTACACGTCGTTGCCGTCCTGGTCCTTGCCGAGCGGCTGGGTTTCGAAATCGAAATCCATAGTGCCGGCGAGCGCGTAGGCGATGACAAGCGGCGGGGACGCGAGGTAGTTCATCTTGACGTCCGGGCTGATGCGGCCTTCGAAGTTACGGTTGCCGGACAGCACGGAGGTGACGGTCAGGTCGTTGGCGTTGATGGCCTCGGAGATTTCCGGCAGCAGCGGGCCGGAGTTGCCGATGCAGGTGGCGCAGCCGAAGCCGACCAGCTGGTAGCCGAGCGCGTCGAGATCATCCTGCAGGCCGGCGGCCTTCAGATAGTCGGCGACGACCTGGGAGCCCGGAGCAAGTGACGTCTTGACCCACGGCTTGGGCTTCAGTCCCTTGGCATGCGCGTTGCGGGCGATCAGGCCGGCGGCGATCATGACGGACGGGTTGGAGGTGTTGGTGCACGACGTGATGGACGCGATCGCCACGTCGCCGTTCTTGATATCGAAGTCGCCGCGGAAGTCAGTGGATACCGCGATCGGCTTCTGCACGGTTTTGTCGGTTTCGTATGCCGGTAGCGTGGCTTCGAACTTCTCTTTCGATTCGGACAGCCTGATGCGGTCCTGAGGACGCTTCGGGCCTGCGATGGACGGCACAACGGTTCCGAGGTCGAGTTCCAGGTATTCGGAGTACTGCGGTTCTACGTAGTCCGGATCGGTGGCGTCGCCCCAGAGCTTGTTGGCTTTCGCGTAGGCTTCGACGAGAGCGATCTGCTCTTCGGAACGGCCGGTCAGACGCAGGTAGTCGAGGGTGACGTTGTCGATCGGAAAGATGCCACAGGTGGAGCCGAATTCCGGTCCCATGTTGCCGATGGTGGCGCGGTTGGCCAGCGGCACGGAAGCGATGCCTTCGCCGTAGAATTCCACGAATTTGCCGACCACACCGTGCTGGCGGAGCATGTCGGTGATGGTGAGGACCACGTCGGTGGCGGTGACGCCTTCCGGAATGGAACCGGTGAGCTTGAAGCCGACGACGCGCGGCACGAGCATGGAGATCGGCTGGCCGAGCATGGCGGCTTCGGCTTCGATGCCGCCGACGCCCCAGCCGAGCACGCCCAGACCGTTGACGGTGGTGGTGTGCGAATCGGTGCCCACGCAGGAGTCGAGGTAGGCGAGGTCGCGACCGCGCTCCCCCGCCTTGGTCATGACGACTTTGGCGAGGTATTCGATATTGACCTGGTGGATGATGCCGGTTCCCGGCGGCACCACGCGGAAGTTGCGGAAGGCCTGCTGGCCCCAACGCAGGAACTGGTAGCGTTCGCCGTTGCGCTGGTATTCGATGTCCATGTTCTGTTCGACCGCGTCGGCCACGCCGTACTTGTCGATCTGCACGGAATGGTCGATGACCATGTCGGACTGGACCTGCGGGTTGATGACTTCCGGATCTCCGCCAAGCTCCTTGACGGCGTCACGCATGGTGGCGAGGTCGACGATGCACGGCACGCCGGTGAAGTCCTGCATGACCACGCGGGACGGGGTGAACTGGATCTCGTGGCTCGGCTGTGCGGCCGGATCCCAATCCAACAGAGCCTTGACATGATCATCCGTGATGTTGGCGCCATCGATGTTGCGCACCAGGTTCTCAACAAGAACCTTCAACGAATACGGGAGATGATCGATGCCCGGCAAATCCGCGATACGGTAAAAGTCGTAATCCTTGCCGCCCACCTTCAGGGTGTCGAGCTGGTCGTCGCGCACAGACATGCTACCTCCGAGCTTTTGTGGCTGGTTGAAACTTTCCAGCAGCCGATTATCCGTTGCCAACGATACAGCCACGTTACTTCAGCACTGGCGTGTCTTCTTGAAACGTGAGAAAATGGCGACTATTTTCGGCACGCACCACAGGCACAGCACGAAAACGATGGCGGACACCACAAGCGCGATGCCCGTCGCCGCGAGCATTTCGCCGGACGGTATCACGAGCGCGAAGAAACGCGCGACGGGCGGAATGAACATGCCGGCCACGCCCGCCACGGCGAACGCCAATACCAGACCGCCTCTCCACGAGTTGAGTGGACGGGCCACGCGCGCCAGTACGAAGATGCCCATCATCAGCAGGATAATCGCGTTGACGCCACGAAGCATGCCCAGCTGCGCGGCGGAATGCTGTGCGTCCCAGCCCATGAACTTCGGCAACAGCCACGAATCGGCGAGAATCGACAGAGCCGTGGCGATGCCTCCCGGCAATGCGAAGTGCACCACGCGCCTGAGGAAGCCCGGAATGTAGCGGCGCGTGTTCGGCGCAAGCGCGAGGATGAACGCCGGCATGCCGATGGTGAGTGCGCCGATGTAGGTGATATGGCGGGGCAGGTATGGGAATGGGATCTGCGTCAGCACCACGCCGAGCGAGATCAGCGCGGAATATACGGTTTTGACGAGGAACAGGCTGGCCACGCGTTCCATGTTGGCCATGACCTGGCGTCCACGTGCCACCACATCGGGCAGATGCGAGAATTTCGAATCGACGAGCACCACTTGTGCGACGGCTTTGGTGGCGGGTGCCGCGTTGCCCATCGCGATGCCCAGGTCGGCCTCCTTGATGGCGAGCGCGTCGTTCACGCCGTCGCCGGTCATCGCCACGACATGATCGCCTAGGTGCAGCGCCTGGACGATCGCCTTCTTCTGGTCGGGCAGGACACGGCCGAGCACGTCCACGTTCTCCAGTACTTTCGCCAGTTCCGTGATGTCGGCGGGCAGTTCTCGCGCGTCCATGAACCGCGGCTCCTCGTCTCCGGTGAGCCGTACTTTTCTTGCGATCGCACCGACGGTGACGGGATTGTCGCCGGAAATGATGCGGCAGCGCACGCCCTGCTCGCGGAACCAGGCGAGTGTGGCTTCGGCGTCGTCGCGAATGTGTTCGGAGCATAATACCAGCGCGACGGGCCGCGATGCGGGATCGATGGCGGGATCGCTTTCGTAATCGGCGGGCGCCTTGCCGTCATGCCGTGCGATCAGCAGCACGCGGTTGCCGTCGTGTGCGGAATCGTTGACCAGTCGAAGAACGTCGGCGTAATCGCCATCCAAGTGGGACAGCACGACTTCCGGCGCGCCCATCGTCCATACCGCGCCGTCATCGGCAATCGAGCTCCATTTGCGTGCCGACGAGAACGGAACGCGCGCCGCGACGGGACCGGCGGAGAATCCCTGCTTGCCCAGTCCGTTGAGAATCGCCAATCCGGTGCCGTTCGGCTGTCCTTCGTTCGACAGGTCGTACAACGCCTGTTTCACGGCATGTTCGTCAACGGTATTGGCTCCGATGCCATCCAGCATGCGTATTTCGTTGAGCATGATGCCGCCGTCGGTGACGGTGCCGGTTTTGTCGAGGTTCAGGCAGTCCACGCGTGCGAGGGTCTCCACGGATTCGAGCTCCTGCACGAGCGTGTTCTTGCGTGCCAAACGGATGGCGGCGAGCGCGAAGTTGAGCGAGGTGAGCAGTACGAGGCCTTCGGGGATCATGCCGACCACGCCAGCCACGGCGGACACCACGGCGGAACGCCATTGGCCGGTGGAGACGGCTACGTCCCAACCGCCGACCGCGTGCACCTGCGACCAGATGAGCAGCACGCACAGCGGCACGACGAGGAAGGTCATGAATTTGAGGATGGTGTTGATGCCCTTGTTGAGGTCGGACACGGTCTTTTTGTAGACCTTCGCCTGCGCGGTCAAGGTGGCGGCATAGCTGTGCGCGCCGACCGCGTTGACCTTGACCAAGGCCATGCCGGAGACCGCGGTGGATCCGGAATAGATGTCGTCGCCTTCGTTCTTGCGCACGGTGCGCGATTCGCCAGTGAGCATGGATTCGTCGAGTTCCAGGCCCCAGGTGCGCACGATCTGCGCGTCGGCGGGAACCTGTTCGCCGGAGCGGATCCACATGAGGTCGCCGAGCACGATTTCGTTGTGCGGCACTTCGACGTCCTTGCCGTCGCGTCGTACGAGATAGTCGGAGGCTACGAGGATGGAAAGCTTGTCGAGCGTTCGTTTGGCTTTCAGCTCGGTGACGATGCCAATGCCGGTGTTGATGAGGATGACGAGGCCGAACACGGCGTCTCTCCATGATCCCGTGACCAATACCATGACCATGGCGGCGAAGACGATGCCGTTGAACAGGGTGAACACGTTGGCTCGCACGATGTCGGCGAACGAACGTGACGTGGACGATTTGACGGCGTTGACCTGCCCGCTTTCCGTAAGGGCGGCGACTTCCGCTGCGGTGAGCCCCTTTTCACTGGTTTCAGGCATGGTTTGACTTTCACTCATGCTGCCAGCCTACCGCTTGGCGATGCGCACCCGCAGGCTTTTCCCGTAAAGCTCCGGCAAAATTCAGGGTTTTCTCAGGGTGCGTTCAGCGCCACTCATCCGAACCGATTCGAACTCACCCGAATGCGTGGAGCGGTTCACTGTTTGCCGCCGTGGCTGATGGTGGTGACGAGGATTGTTCTGTCGTGCGGGTCGTTGTTGGCTATGCCGGCTACCGCGTCGGCGAGCGGCGTCGCATCCGTCATGCGGTCGTTGATTGTGAGCGTCGCCGCGAACAGCGTGCTGTCGGTCGGCGTGGCGATCGGGTTGAGCAGTGCCACTGGAATGCCCGCCTGTCTTGCGGTTGTCAGCGTGTCGTACCAGCCGTCATGGTTCACGCCGGACACGTCGATTCCCGAAATGACGATGATGCTGACCATGCGTTGCGCCATATCCTCGACCGCTTGCCGGGCGGTGTCCTGCATGTCGACCGTGCCGGCGACCGGCAGATACACCGGCCTGAGCCCGCCCGCCTCCATGGCATCCAACGCCAGGCGATCGGTCTGTTCGTCTTGGGAGCCGATCATGGCCACGTCGAGACTGTTGCGGTCCTTCATGCTGTGGGCGACCGCATCGCCTGCGGACTGCGTATCTCCCACCGCGGCATTGTTCGGCGTGCAGCCGGCCAGCATGGAGATGCCGAAGACGGCTGCAAGGAGACCGGCTGCGGCACGCCGCGCAAAACCGGTCATCGTGTGGCTTTCCTGAATAGCGCCACCGTTTCGACATGGTGGGTGGTCGGATAGATGTCGAATGCGCGAATATCGGCAAGATCGTATCCGAGCGAGGCCAATGTGGCGGTGTCGCGTGCCAGCGATGCCGGGTCGCAGGCGATGTATACGACGCTTCGCGCGCCGGATTCGGCGATCTGCCTGCATACCTTCGCACGTGCGCCGGCACGCGGCGGATCAAGCACCACGATATCGGGTTTGGCCAAATCGTTGCGTACGTTGGCAAGCGTCTTGGCCACATCGCCCACACGGGCGTCGACATTGCCCAAATGGATGGCCCTCAGATTGCGTTGCGCGTGTTTGACAGCGGTCTTGCCACCTTCCACGCTCAGCATGCGCGTGCGGCCGGCGCTTAACGTGGCCAACGGCAGCGTGAACAGGCCGGAACCGGAATACAAATCCCACAGGCATGTGGAAGTGGCGCCGTCAAGCTCGCCATGCACCAAGGACATCACATGGCCGGTCAACGCGATCGGCGCGTGACGGTGCATCTGCCAGAATCCGCCGGCGTCCACACCGTATTCGAATTCACGTCCGCACACCGTCACCTTTTCGGTAAGCTCGCGATTGCCCGCCGTCACCTCGCCATCGACGAGCACGGCGTAGTTGTCGGCGATTTCGGCATTGCCGCGAGGCTCGGGAACAGACAGACGAATCTGCGATCCGGGAGTGAATCCCCCATCCCACACGTGTTCCTTCTCGGCCACGTTAAGCAACGCGCGACTGGCCAACGGCATGGTGTCGATCGGCACGCGCACGTGGGTGCCGCGTCTGCGCATGGACGGTCGGCCGTTCTCGTCCGCAATCATCTCGATGCGGGTACGCCAGTGCAGCCCCTGCTCCGCCTCATCCTCGGGCATGCGCTCGATCGGCACGTCAACGTCGACATGGCCGAGACGTCTCATCTGTTCGGCGATGGACATGGATTTCCATTTAAGCTGTCCGGGCAGTGAGACGTGCACCAAATCGGCACCGCCGACGCCGCCGCCCATGGCAAGCGGACCCGCCAACGGCCATACGGGTTCGACGCGGTCCTCGCTGGCTTCCAGCACTTCCGTCACTTCGCCAGTCCAAAAACGGTCCTCGCGATCATGTGGCTCGTCCAAAACGACGCGTACCAGCTCGCCCGGCAACGCGAATCGCACGAACACGACGCGTCCGTCGATGTGGCCGACGCAACGGCCTTGGTCGGCATATCGTTCGATGCGGATGGTCGATTCCATCAGTGCTGTTCCTCCGTTTCGTTGTTGTCGTCCATCGCGTCGGCGTTTGGTTCGGCCAACGTCTTATGCCGATGCATAGGGGTGGCCACGATGAGGTACGACACCCAGATGGCCAACGCCCAGAACGGAATGCCCATGAGCAGACGTGCAGTGCCGAGCCAGCCGACCTGGTTGGACAGGTACAACGGCACCTGCACCACCAGTCGTAGGGAGAACACGCCAATCCACAACGCGGTGATGATGGTGTACGCGCGGTTCAATGCCTTGTCGCCACGCCAATCGGCAAGCCATGCGCGCAGATGCTCGGTTGGCAGTGTCCGGATGAATTCGATCACCAAGCCAAGTCCCGGTACACGTACCATCAACGAAATGGCGAGCAGCACGATGTAGAAGGCGTTGGTCAGGAATCCGAACATGTAGTAGTTGCGCGCCTCGTGGCTGTTCCATGCCCAGATCAGGCAGATGCCGACTGCCAGAAGGCCGGAGACGGCGCCCATGACGGATTGGCGTTGGCATAGGCGGACGATCACCTGCAGTACGGCGAGGGCTGCGGATACGCCGATGGTCAGATGCAGGTCGGAGGTGATGACGAACATCACCACGAACACCACGCCCGGCAGCATCGATTCGACGACGCCGCGCGGACCGCCGATCGCGTCGATGACGGAGAAATCGTCGGCATCGCCGGCGTCGGCGAGCGCGCCGAGGCCGGTTCTTTTCTTGGTTTCGGTTTCAGCCATGCGTTTGTGTTTTCGTGGTCGTCGTTCGCTCAGCGCACTTCGGAGAACATCGGTCCACGCGACAACGTGGTCTTGACCTCGACCTGCTGGTCGGAGTCAAACGGTCCCTTCGGCTGGCCTGGAATGTCCATCGTCCTGCCTGCCTGTTCGGCTTCGGCGGCTTCCTTGGCGGCCTTGCGTTCGGCCGGGGCGACCGGCGGATGCATCGGGATGAGGTCACGCGGGGCCAGCGGGTCCTCGCCGCGTTCCACGACGATGTTGGAGAAAAGCTGGTTCAGCGCCTTGGTTTCGGCGTGGTCCGGATCGGTGGCGGCTTTGCCGGAGAAGATGCCGCGCAGCATCCACCGCGGTCCGTCCACACCGACGATGCGGGTGACGACCTTGCGTCCGCCCTTGACCACGACCGGCAGTGTCAGTTCGGTGCCGAACACGCCGTCGGTCTCCTTGGCGTCTTTGTTGGCCTCAACCAGGTCGGCGCGCACGTCATCCCACAGTCCCATGGTCTTCGGCGCGGCGAAGGCTTCGATCTCCACGCTGGAGGATCCGTAGGTGATGGTGGTGCCGAGCACCTGCTGGGTGGCGCGGTTGGCCTTCACGCGCAGTTCGATGCCTTGGAGGAACGGCAGATAGTAGGCGCCCATGTCGAGGTATTCGTCATAGTCGGGCACGTTCTCGTCGTCGACGTCCCACGGACCGTGCTCATCGCCACGGCCGTCGTACTCATCGGACGGTTCCGGAAGGATGGTTTCCTGAATTCCACCGGCGGGCGCCTCGGCGGTTTCGGAGATGGCCTCATCGGCCTTGTCGTTCTCTTCGGCGGCGGCTTCAGCGGCTTCCTCGCTCTGACGCTTCTTCTTGCCGAATCCAAACAGTCCCATGATGTTCCTCATTTCATTACGGTTGCAACCGTGACTAGCCTAGCACCCATGCTTAATACGGGCTGGGAATCGGAGTGTGTGTCCTCCCGTTGCCCGGCATTGGCCGGATGGCGGCCGCAAAAACTCACACGTCGTAGGTGATGCTCAGCGGCGCATGGTCCGACCATCGCAGGTCGTAGGTCGGAGCTTTGTCGATGACGAATCCGCGGGCCGTTTCGGCGAGTTCGGGTGTGGCGAACTGGTAGTCGATCCTCCAGCCGACGTTGTTGTCGAAGGCGCGGCCCCGCTGGCTCCACCAGGTGTACGGTCCTTGGATGTCTCCGCACAGGGAACGCATCACATCCACGAATTCCAACTCCCCCAGCCATTTGTCCACGTAGGCGCGTTCCTCGGGCAGGAAGCCGGCGTGCTTCTCGTTGGCTTTCGCGTTCTTGATGTCGAGCGGCGTGTGCGCGATGTTGAAATCGCCGCACAATACCGCCTGCTTGCCGCCGTGCGCCGCTTCATCGCGCAGTTGTCCCATACGTACCAGCATGGTGTCGAGGAAACGGTATTTCTGCTTCATTTTCTCCGGATCGTCGGTGTTGCCGGCGTGCACGTACACGCATACGACAGTGACGGTGTACCCTTGCGGGGTCTTCACATCCGCTTCGATCCAACGGCCGGAATCGACGTCCTCGGCAAGTCCCGGCAGTCCGTAGCGCTTGTCGATGACGGGCAGCGCGGAGAGCAGACCGACGCCGGCGCGTCCCTTGATACGGCAGATCTCGTTCATGCGATCAAGCCCGCTTTGGTCGGCGATGCGTCCGGCGGTCGCGTATTCGAAGCCGAATTCGTCGAAGATGGGGTCGATTTCGTTTTGCGGGGCGCGTACTTCCTGCATGCACCACACGTCCGGCGTGTTCTTCGCGGCCCATTGCTCGATGCCTTTGCGTTTCGCCGCGCGGATTCCATTCACATTCGATGTCGTGATTGTGATCGTCATAGCGCCTTAGCCTAGCCGGAATACAAGAAAACCTCCCTTGTGGGAAGGGAGGTTTTCCAGATGGCTGACGCGATCAGTCGAGTCCGAGCTGCAGCTTGCCGCCTGGGATGGCGTCCAGCAGGTCGCGGGTGTACTGCTTCTTCGGATGGTCGAAGACCTCGTCGGTGGTGGCATGCTCCACCAGCTTGCCGTGCTGCATCACCACGACCTCATCGGCGATCTGACGCACCACCGCCAGATCATGGGTGATGAACAGGTAGCTCAGTCCCTTTTCCGCCTGCAGGTCGTTGAGCAGGCGAAGCACCTGGTCCTGCACCAGCACGTCCAATGCGGAGACGGCCTCGTCGCAGACGATCACATCCGGATCGAGGGCCATGGCGCGCGCGATGGCGATGCGCTGCCTTTGGCCGCCGGAAAGCTCGTTCGGATAACGGCTCATCACCGATTCCGGCAATTCCACCATGTCGATGAGCTCGCGCACACGCTTGGCACGGCTCTTCTTGTCTCCGATGCCGTGGATGCGCAGCGGCTCCTCGATGGACCGGTAGATGGAGTACATGGGGTCGAGCGATCCGTACGGGTTCTGGAACACCGGCTGCACATGACGTCGGAAGTCAAGCAACTCCTTGCCCTTGAATCCGGAGACGTCTTTGCCGTCGTAGGTGACGGTGCCGGCGGTCGGCTCAAGCAGTTTCAGCACCATGTTGGCCACGGTGGATTTGCCGGAACCGGATTCGCCGACGATGGCCAATGTGGTGCCCTTCTTGATGGAGAAGCTCACATCGTCGACCGCCTTGAACATCTCCTTCTTGCGCGGCAGTTTGAATTCCTTGGTCAGGTGATCCACCGTGATGATGGCTTCGCCCTTCTTCAGGGAATCCTCGTTCACCGCGTGCTCCATGACCGCGGTGGCGTCGCCGCCATGTTCCTTGACGGAGATGATGCGCTGCGATGCCAAGGACGGCGCAGCGGCGACCAAACGCTTGGTGTACGGATGCTGCGGATGCTGCAGCACTTCCAGTGAAGGACCGGATTCCACGACCTGGCCCTTGTACATGACCACGATATGCTGGGCGCGTTCCGCGGCCAGACCGAGATCGTGGGTGATGAACAGCACCGCGGTTCCCAGGGAATCGGTCAGCATGTGCAGATGGTCGAGGATCTTCTTCTGCACGGTCACGTCAAGCGCGGAGGTCGGCTCGTCGGCGATGAGCAGTTCCGGACGGCAGGCCAGACCGATGGCGATCAGCGCACGCTGACGCATGCCGCCGGAGAATTCGTGCGGGAACTGGCGGGCACGGGTGGCGGCGTCAGGCAGACCGGCCTCGGACAGCAGACCGGCGATGCGGTCGTCCATGGTGGAGCCGACCACATACTTCTTGGCGATGTACCATGCGTCATCGTCCTTCACCCCGGCTTTGATCAGGCCATCGGCCACACGCCAGCGGGTTTCGGATCCCGGAACCCATTCCTCGGCGAACCGGGCCATGATCTTGTCAAGCTCGTCACCGCTCTTGCCGATCTTGACAAGAGCCTCCTTGGCCGCGGCGATCAGACCAGGCAGTTCCTTGGAACCAAGGAAGGTCTCATCGTCATTGCCCTTGAGCTCCACTTCGTCACCGGCCAGGGCCTTGGCGAATTCGGAACGCTTTTCGTGGTCGATGTCCATGTTGTTGGCCACCAACGCTTCCTTGACCTGGGTGCCGATGCGCCACACCGGGTTCAGGTTGCTCATCGGATCCTGCGGGACAAGACCCATCTTGCTACCACGGAGCTTGTCGAAATCCTTCTGCTTGAAGCCGGAGATCTCCTGGCCATCAAGCTTGATGGAGCCGCCGACCACATGGCCGGTTCCCGGAAGCAGGCCAAGCACGGCCATGGCGGAAGTGGATTTGCCGGAACCGGATTCGCCGACGATGGCCACCCACTGGCCGGGATACACGCTGAAGGACGAGTTGCGCACGGCATGCACGGCCTTGCCTTCATCGGTGGTGAAGTCGACCTGGAGGTTCTTGACCTCCAACAGCGGCCCGTGGGCGCGCTGCATGGCCTCGAGGTTGTTCTCGGTATTCATTTCAGTCATCGAATATCCCTTCACTTACACTCAGGCCGTACGGCTCTTCGGATCGAGCGCGTCCTTGACGGCGTCGCCCATCATGATGAATGCCAGCACGGTGATGGCCAGCGCGGCGGACGGGTAGAACAGCACCATCGGGTCAGTACGCAGGATGGACTGCGCGTTGGAGATGTCTCCGCCCCAGCTGACCGTGGTGGTGGGCAGGCCGACGCCCAGGAAGCTCAGCGTGGCCTCGAGCACGATGTAGGTGGCCAGCGAGGTGGTGCCGACCACGATGATCGGAGCCAGCGAATTCGGCAGGATGTGGCGGAACAGATTGCGGATCGGGGTGGATCCCAGAGCGGTGGACGCCGTGTTGAATTCAAGGTTCTTGGCTTCCATCACAGCACCTCGCGCGATTCGTGCCACGGAGGTCCAGCCGAACAGCGTCATCACCAGAATGATCTTCCAGATGGAGCTGCTCGTTTTGAACATCTGGAGCACCACGATGGCGCCAAGCAGAATCGGCAGCGCGAGGAAGATATCGGTCAGTCGGCTCAGCACGGCGTCGACCCATCCTCCGAAGAAGCCGGCGATTGCGCCGATCAGCGTTCCGAGCAGCACCACCAGCAGTGTGGCGAACACGCCGACGCTCAGCGAGGTGCGGGTGCCGTAGACCACACGGGAGTATACGTCGCAACCTTGCAGGTCGAAGCCGAACGGATGGCCTGAGGAAGCCGGCTCAAGGGAATTGTCGAGCGTGCAGTAGTTCGGGTTCTGCTTGGTCAACACGCTCGGGAACAGCGCCACGAACACGATGAAGATGATCAGCAGTCCGGAGATGATGAACAGCGGGTTCTTACGCAGGGTTCGCCATGCGTCGGCCCACATGTTCGAAGCCGGTGCGGATTCGTCCATCGAGTCGACGGCCTTCAGGGGCGTCTCATCGAGCGGTGCCACATAGCGTTCCTGTCCCGGAAGCACGGTGGAAGGATTGGTCTCATTCATTTCGGTCATTTCTTGTTCCCTCCCTCGACTCACGCGTAACGGATTCGCGGATCAAGCGCGGCGTACAGCATGTCGACCAGCAGATTGCAAACCACGAAGATCAGCATGAGCAGCGTCACGATGGACACCACCAGGTTGCCTTCTCCCTTGAGGATGCTCTGATAGGTCAGGTAGCCGATGCCATGCACGTTGAAGATGGTTTCGGAGATCATCGCGCCGCCCATCAGTGCGCCAAGATCCTGGCCCAGATAGGTGACGACGGGAATCATGGAGTTGCGCAGCACGTGGCGCAGCATGACGGATTTGTTGTCCATGCCCTTGGCGCGCGCGGTGCGCACATAGTCGAGGGCGATGTTGGACGAAATCTCCGTACGGCTCAGACGGATGATGTACGCCATCGATACAGAGCCAAGCACCATGGCCGGCATCAGCAGATCAAGGAATCCTGGATTCGCTCCGGCGGTGACCGGCAGCAGATGCCACTTCACACCGAGAAAGTACTGGCAGAGGAAGCCGGTGACGAAGGTCGGCACGGAGATGAGCAGCAGGGAGAAGATCAGGATGACGGTATCGCACCACTTACCCTTCTTCAGGCCGGAGATCACACCGAAGATCACGCCGAAAACCGCTTCGAACACGAAGGCCATCAGGGCGAGCTTGATGGTCACGGGGAAGGCGCGGCCGATCACGTCGATGACAAGCTGTCCGGAGAAGGTCTTGCCGAAGTCGAGGGTCAGCGCGTTCTTCAGGAACAGCAGATACTGGACGATGAACGGCTTGTCCAGATTGTATTCGGCACGGATCTGGGCCGCGACCGCTTCGTTGACCGGCTTGTCGCCGAACATCGCCTTGACCGGGTCGCCCGGCAACGCGAACACCAGGGCATACACCAGAAGCGTCGTGCCGAGAACCACAGGGATCATCTGCAGAATGCGTCGCAGAAGATACTTGCCCATTGGTTTCTCCTTTTGATTACTCACTCGTTCGCCAGCCGTTTGCGGCTTCGTCCCCTACGCTCACGCGTATAGGACATGAGGCCCGGGGCGGCCGGCGCTTGCCCCGTTACGTATCAGTGATACTGCACCACAATGCTTTATATTGCAGTTTCATGAAAGACAGCTGAAAATATACCCCACGCGCGGACATCTTCTGTTGATGTCGCATGTCCAGCCGTCATGGACCTCCGATGGAAGCCCCGTTTATTACGCGGAAAGGAAGGAACGGATATTCGAATCCGTTCCTTCCTTCATGTCGATCCTACGAAATCAAAATCAGAGAACGGCTCACTTGCCGGACTTGGTCATGTTCTCGTAGACCGGCAGGTTCTGCCAGTTCATCTCGAAGCCGGAGACACCGGTCGAGGCCACACCATAGGCATTGGCGTAGTACAGCGGAACGGCCGGCAGGTCGTTGAGCAGCACTTCCTGTGCCTGCTGGTACAGCTTGTTGGCGTCTGCGACGGACTTGGAGGCAGCGGCCTTGTCGCACAGCGCATCGAACTCCGGGTTCTTGTAGTCGCCATCGTTGGAGCCGTTGCCATCGGCAGCGGCGGAGGCGAAGTTCTGCACCAGGTAGTTTTCGGCGGACGGGTAATCCGGCTGCCAGCCGCTACGGAACGCGCCGTTCACCTTACGGTCGGACACGGCGGTGCGGAAATCGTTGAAGGTCGGGTACGGGTTGGTGGCGGCCACGCCGGCGCCCAGCACGTTGTTGATGGAGTTGACCACGGCGGTGTAGATGACTTCGTGGCCACCATCGGCGTTGTAGGCGAAGGTGAACTTGTCATCGGAGGTCCACGGGCTGATGGCGTTGGCCTTCGCCCACAGTTCCTTGGCTTTCTTCTCGTTGTACTTCAGGTTGCCGGAACCCTTGAGGGAATCGGAGTAGCCCGGGGTCAGCGGGGAGGTGAAGTCGGCGGCCGGGGTGCCGGTGCCGTTGAGCACCTTCTTGCAGATGTTCTCGCGGTTGATGGCCATGGAGACGGCCTGGCGACGCAGGGTGCCTTCCTCGGTGTCGGCTTCGAAGTGCTTCAGCTTGGCCGGGATGGTGAACTGCTGGATGACGGAGCCGGCCTTGTTGTAGGCCTGTACGGTGGAGTCCTTCTGGAAGGTCTTGGTGGCGGAGGCCGGGACGGACTCCATCACGTCGAGGGAACCGGACTGGATGTCGGCGTAGGCGGCCTCATCCTTGGTGTAGACCTTGAAGGTCACGCCGTCGTTCTTGGCGACGCGGTTGCCCTTGTAGTCGGGGTTCTTCACCAGCACGATCTGGTTGTCGTGGTCCCAGGACTGGAACTTGTACGGGCCGTTGCCGACCGGCTTCTCGCCGAAGGCCTTCGGATCCTTGAAGAAGGATTCCGGCAGCGGAGCGAATGCGGTGTAGCCGACCTTGATGGCGAACACGGAGTCGGAACGGTTCAGGTCGACGGTGAATTCATGGTCGTTGACGACCTTCAGGCCCTCGAGCTGTTCGTCGCCCTTGAGCTTGTCTCCATCCTGGAGCTTGTCGTAGCCCTTGATGGTGGAGAAGAAGGAGGAGCCGAGCTGTGCGTTCTTGGCGTTGGCCGTGTAGCTCCATGCCTTGGTGAAGGATTCGGCGGTCACCGGGGTGCCGTCGGTGAACTTCCAACCATCCTTGAGCTTGATGGTGTACTGGGTGGCGTCATCGTTGGACTTGATGGACTCCGCCACTTCGTTGGAGGCGTTGCCCTTGGCGTCGAAGGAAATCAGACGTGCGAACAGCAGGTCGAGCGGCTTGCCGCCGCCGGTCTCGTTGCAGTCGCCCGGGATGAGCGGGTTCTGCGGTTCGGAATTGTATGCGGTGATGACGTTGGAACCCTTGTCAGCGGTGGAGTCACCGTTGGAAGAGCCGCAACCGCTGAGCAGCATACCGAATGCGCATGCGGCCGCAGCGAAAGCCAGAGCTTTCTTCTTCATGGAATTCATATTCTCCTTATCCATTATTTCCAGAGCCGTAAGACCCTGCTCAAAAAGAAGGCGGGCGTCAATACCGTGGCATCAACGTCCGTCTTCGTTCTGATGATGGGTTCATTATCACTCGATTGAGGGACAACCGCTCCATATCCGAGGGAGGACCATGCAAAATAGCCAAATCAAAACTCATCATCTGATAAAACAATCCGTTTTCCCTCTTATCGCCGGAACAACTTATCCGCATCGTGTGTATGGACGGACGCGGACATATCCGTTCGCTGTCAGCGTACTTTGCCAATCCGCGTCACGCCCGTGGAAACGCCTGCCCGTATCGTGCCTTCAACTGTTCGATGGACACGTGTGTGTAACGCTGCGTGGTCTTCAGCGAGGAATGCCCCAGCATCTCCTGCACCTCACGCAGGTCCGCTCCCCCGTCGAGCATATGGGTCGCCGCACTGTGGCGCAACGCATGCGGACTGATGTCTGGCACGCCGGCCTCCCGTGCCCGGTCGTGCACCACCTTGCGCACCATACGTTGACCGATCCGCCCGCCCTGCGATCCCAAAAAGAACGCGTCGTCCGACATGTCACCGCATAGTACGGGACGACCATGTTCCAGCCAATCGTGCAAGGCCTTGTCGGCTGGTGCGCCGAATGGCATGACACGCTGCTTGTCGCCTTTGCCGGTCACTTTCACCGTGCGGTTGCCGAATGTCACGTCGGCCACGTCGAGTCCGACCAGTTCCGCCACACGCATGCCGGTGGCATAGAGCAGTTCCAGCATGGCCGCGTCACGCAGCGCGATCGCCTGTTTTTTCATATTCGGTTCCTGCGATCGCGCCTCCATGCCGTCCTCATCAACGCGGTCCATCAGCTGCTGCGCCTGCGTTTCGTTCAATACCGCCGGCAGCGTATCGGGGATTTTCGGCGTCTGCAACGAAGCCGCCGGGTTGGCGGACGCCATGTCATGGTCGTACGCCCATGCGAAGAATCCACGCACGGCGACGGTTTTGCGCGCCATGCTGCTGCGTGCGTGATTTTTGGACGATTCGGCCATCCACAGGCGCAAATCCTCGATGGTCACCTCATTCAGATCCACGCAACCCTGTTTCCGCAACGCCACCAAGCATTCCTCGACATCGCTGCGGTACGCCCTGCGGGTGTTTGCGCTCAACCCTCGGTTGGCTTTCAGATAGGCGTCGAATCCGTCCAACGCATCATCGAAACACATGCAAACCACCTTCCGGTTCGTCTGAAATGAACAGACACCACGCAGACACCGTATAAATGCCATTCCGCAGCGCGATCGAATGTCATCTCACGCGATGGCACGATTCCATTATGTCCCCATACCGATAGACTGATGACGATTAGGCATCCTACGAACAGGCGGTATTATGACTCGTCATTCCATTCATGACGTACAGCATCCGACAGCCGAAAACCCCGATGATGGGATTGTGGCCCGCGCCATCGACCTGACCAAGGTCTACGGCTCAAAAGACAACGAAGTGATGGCGTTGGATCATGTGAATGTGGAATTCAAGCGCGGTGAAATGACCGCCATCATGGGCCCTTCCGGTTCCGGCAAGTCCACGCTCATGCATTGCATGGCCGGGCTCGACACCCCTTCGTCCGGCAAGGTGATCGTGGAGGGACTCGAGGTCTCCTCCATGAACCAGAAGCAGTTGACGGACCTGCGCCGCGAGCAGATTGGCTTCATCTTCCAATCGTTCAATCTGGTGCCGACGCTGTCCGCCGAGGAGAACATCCTGCTGCCGTTGCAGATCGCGAAACGTCCGATCGACCGCGAATGGTTCAACCAGGTGGTCAAGGTGGTCGGTCTCGAAAAGCGTCTTACCCACCGTCCAAGCCAGCTGTCCGGCGGCCAGCAGCAGCGCGTGGCCTGCGCCCGCGCCATCATGGCACGACCGTCCGTGATCTTCGCCGACGAGCCGACCGGCAACCTCGACTCGCGTTCCAGCCGTGAAGTGCTTGGCTTCCTGCGCGATTCGGTACGCGACTACGGCCAGTCGATCGTCATGGTCACCCACGATCCGCGTGCGGCCTCCTTCGCGGACCGTGTGCTGGTGCTCGCCGACGGCAACATCACCCGCGACATGCAGCATCCGACGTACAACGAGATTCTTGAGGTGTTCGCCGGCGACGACGACATCGACGATGTTTCCAAGTACGCCGCCTCCACCGCCGTTCCGACCGTGACGGAGGACTCGCAGGCATGATTCGCATAGGATTGCGCGACGCGCGCAGCCATTTCGGCCGTTTCATCATGTCGATCGTGGCCATCGCGCTCGGCGTGAGTTTCGTGGTCGGCTCGTTCTGTTTCCGCGAAATGCTCAACAACCAGGTTTCACAGATGATGTCCACCAATGCGGACCATGACGTGTACGTGCGCGGTTCGCAGGAGAAGAAAAAAGATTCGTCGGCGATGTCGATGGGATCGACGAAAAGCTACAACGATGTCGACGTCGATCTGGCGGGTACGATAGCCAAGGTCGACGGTGTTTCCTCGGCACGCGTCGTGCACATGCTGTCCGGCGTGGTGCTGCTCGACAAGCATGGCGATGCGGTGACCACCATGGGGTCTCCGACGCTCGCCATAGGCATGGGCAAGTCGTCGCCGTGGCGGTCCGCCAAGTTCACGACCGGCACGTGGCCGAAGAACGGCGATGAGATCGCCCTTCATTCCTTCGCCGCCGAACAGTCGGGTCTGAAGGTCGGCGATAAGACGAAAATCGTCTATCCGGACGGCGCTCATAAGGTGACCGTCAGCGGCATCTTCACCACCGATGCCAGCCAGGCAGGCGCCATCATCATCGCCATCGATCCCGTAACGGCCAAGGAACAGGCGAACAAGCAATCGGACGATCCGGACAAGACTGCGTTGATCAGCGTCTACGGCAATAAGACCATGCCGCTTGACGACAACGCGCAGCAGCAGCTGGCGGACCGTATCAACAAGGCGCTGCCGAGATCGGCGAAGGCGCATGCCATCACCGGTGACGAATACCGTGACGAATCAACCAAATCCACGCAGGACGCGCTCGGCTTCATCCAACCGCTTATTCTGATTTTCGCGGTGATCGCATTGTTTGTCGGCTCGTTCATCATCGCCAACACGTTCTCCATGATCGTGCGCGAGTCGATGCGCGGCTATGCGCTGCTGCGTTCCATCGGCGCTTCTCCCCTGCAAGTGTTCTCCACGGTGATCGTGCAAGCTCTGTTGCTGGGCCTGGTAGGTTCGCTCGCAGGCATCGGGCTCGGCTGGGGCATGGTCAAACTCATCGCATCCGGTTTGGCGAATATGGGTATGCCATTGACCGGCGCCACCAATCCGACCGTTTCCGACATGCTCGTCGGCCTTGTGGTCGGCATTGTGGTGACGTTGATCGGTGCGGCCCTGCCGGCGCGAAATGCGGCGCTTGCCCCGCCGATTCAGGCGATGAACGAAACCGTCAATCCGGAAAAGCCTGTCCTCGCACGTGGCATCCTCGGCACCGTCATGGTGCTGTTGGGCTTCCTGAGCTGGGGTTTCACCTACGCTTTGGCCGCCGCGGATGGTGACGGCGGTCCGACGCCGTGGAAGGCGCTCAACAGTATCGCTGTCGGCTGGCCGCTCGGTATTGGCGCGGCGCTGGCCGTGATCGGCGTGATTGTGGCGGGACCGGCATACGTGTCCACCGCGGGCGCGGTGCTCGGCTGGCTGCCATCGAAGGTCTTCACCGTGACTGGGCGTCTCGCGCAACGTAACATTTCTCGTTCGAAACGTCGCACGTCCAACACCGCAGCCGCCCTGTTCGTGGGAGTGGCGATTGTCAGCTGTCTGGGCGTGGTGGCCACATCGGCGAAGGCTTCGGTCAATTCGCTGGTGGATACCGGGCTCAAAGCCGATTTCGCCGTATCTTCGGCTTCGGCCGGGCAGATTCCCGACCAGGCCATCAAAGACATCAAAAAGGTCGATGGCGTGAATCATGTGGTGTCGAACCGTGTGGTGCTTGGTGTGAAATATGACGGCAAAGCCATCAACGGGTTCACGTTCGCCACACAGCCGGAGCTGTTCACCAAGATCTTCGCCGCCGAAACCACCGAAGGTGATGCCGCTGCCGCGTTGAAGGATGGCAAGCTGCTCGTCGGCAAGACCATTGCCGACGATCGTGGATGGCATGTGGGTCAGAAGGTCAAGGCCACGGCCGAGAACATCGTGGTAGACAAGGAGGCCACAGCCAAGGCGCAGGCCGATTACCAGGCCAAGGTGCAGGCGCATGTGCAGGAATTGCAGTCGCAGGCCCAGCAATTGGCCGCATCCGGCGACTTGGCAGGAGCGCAGGCCAAGGCTTCGGAAATCGAACAGTACACGAACGACGCCAAGAACGTCGATCCGAAAACGCTGGTCAAGACGAAGAAGGTCACCACCGGAAAGACGCTGACCATCGGCGCGATCGTGTCGAATTCCGTATACCGCGATTTCGCGATCGTCAACGACGATTTGGCCGAGCAGATCGGCAACAAGCAGACCATGTTCGTCATGCAGGCGTTCGTCACGGACAAGCGGGGCGCCGACACGGCCCAAGTCAAGAAGGCCCTGAAGAAAACAATCAAGAAATACTACACAATCGTCGTGTTCGATCGTGACGAGTACAAGTCCACGATGAGTTCGATGATCGATCAGATGCTCATGGTCCTGTACGCGTTGCTGGCTTTGTCCATCATCATCGCCATTTTCGGCATCGTGAACACGCTGGCGTTGAGCGTGTCGGAACGCACCAAGGAGATTGGTCTGCTCCGTGCCATCGGCACGTCACGTGGCCAGGTGCGTGGCATGCTTGGCATCGAAGCGGCGATCATCTCCGTGTTCGGCACGGTGTTGGGTTTGGTCGTCGGCGTCGCCGCGGGAGTGGTGATTCGTGCGGTCTACGCGTCCGAAGGTTTGGAGACGCTGGCGATTCCGTGGTTGCAGCTGCTCGTGTTCCTGCTGCTGTCGATTGTGGTCGGTCTGGTGTCCAGCATCTCCCCCGCCTCCCGCGCGTTGAAGCAGCCGGTCCTTGACGCCGTGGCGAGCGAGTGAGACAGTTGGAGCGGAACATCGAAAGGAGGCAGCAATGCCTATTCCCAATGAGATTCCAGTAGGAGCGCGCATCGTGGTGCGCACCTTGGAAGGCGTCGATCCTACCGATTATCGTATGAAGTTCCGCGATTACGTAGGCCACGTACGTTCGTGGGACGGTCAGAAACTGGAGATGACGCGCGATGCGGCGGCGAACGGCTCACGTCCCGAGCAGCGTGTCACGATTCCCGCCGACGAAATCGTGACGATCAAGCCGGTGCCGGAACGTTCCATGACTCGGCCACGTCCGTAGTCGCATACCTCCCCCTACCGCGCGCAAAGACAAGAGCGCCGCAATCGCACTGATTTTCTGCGATTGCGGCGCTTTTGCATAGCGATGGCGTCAGTCGTCAGACCACGGAACGCGCCTGCGCGATCGCGGTACGCTCGCTGTCGAATCGCACGATATGCTCGCCTCTGCGGGCGGATTCCAGCAGCGTGCGCTGCCAATCGTTTTCGGGAATCGACAGTTCGACCGTCGCGCAATGTTCGGCGTACTCCGGCTGCCTGCTGGCGGCCTTGTAGTCGCGGAACGGTTGGCCTTGGGCGAAGAAACGGTCCATTTGCTTCACGTCGCCTTCCGTGGGGCGCACGCCGGTATCGGCCATGTCATGCAGCACGTTGGCCACCAACGTCAATCGGTTGGCCATGTTGCGTAGCAAAGTCTCCACGTTGGCCGCGTCCTCCTCCACCATGGCACGTGTGCGGTTCGGATCGGTCAGCGCCACGCGCGTCATGTCACGCCAGGACCCGGCTGCGAGCGCGGCCGCGATGTTGCGGTTCGGGTTGGCCACCAGCTCGTTGATCATGGCGGTGGCGATGACGTGAGGCATATGTGAGATGAGCGCGGCGCAACGGTCATGGGTGGCGTCGTCAAGTACGATGAGCCGGTTGCCGCAACGGTTCACGATCATGTCGGCCACGGCGCGGAACCGGCGGTATTCGGTGTGTTCGTCGACGGTGATGGCCCAGAGCGCGTCGTCATAGAGTGTCGGGTCGGATGCCTCCCAGCCGGACAGTTCGTTTCCGGCCATCGGGTGTGCTCCGACGTAGCAGCCGTCAAGACCAATGGCTTTGACTTGGTCGCGGACCATGCCTTTGACGCTGCCCACGTCGGTGAGCGTGGTTGTTTCCGTGTCGATCAATGGTTTCAATGCGCCGAGGATTTCGGGCATGGCCTTGAGCGGGTTGCACAGTACGAGCACGTTCGGTTTGGTTTCGGCGAGTGCCGCCAAGGTGGGTTTGCAGATGATGCCGTCGGCTTCGGCGGTGGCGTAGGGGCGGTCGTTGTGGTTCCATGCGGTCACTTCGCAGCCGGCGTTGACGAGTCGGCGTGCCAGTGATCCTCCGATAAGGCCGAGTCCTACGATTGCGATGCGTGGCTTCACCACATCAGCTCCCTTCTGACGGTTTCGTCGTTCTGCCAATCGTCCGGCAGGTGGCTGTCGTCAAGTCGTACGCCGCCTTGCGGCAGCATCCATGAGGTGACGGGCGGGTTGGGGCGTTCCCTGCGAGGGTAGACGGCGAGTGTTTTGGCCCAGTCGCCATGTTCTGCGATTTCCACAAGCGCGTCGCGGAAACGTTCCTCCCAAGGGGCGGCGTCGAGGGTGACGATGAAGCTGTATGTGCCGGTGCGTCCTTTGATGGGCCGTGAGATGAAGCTGGTCATGTTCAGTCCCGCGTCACGGAACACGTCGAGCAGGTTGGCGAGCACGCCTGGGCCGGTGACGAGCGGGATGAGCGTCAATACCGATTCGTATTCGACGTTAGCTTCGGCGCGTGGTTTGGCGAGCAGCCGTGCGACTTCGGCGCGTGGCGCGAGCACGAGGAAGTCGGTGGCGGCTCCTTGGTAGTCCTGGATGGCGGTGCCGATGCGGGTGATGTCGTACAGTTCGCCGCAGATGGCGGGACCGAAGGCGATTTCACCTGGGATAAGGTCCCGGCAGGCCGCCGCGTTGGATGTGGCCGGCTGTGTGGAGAGCCGATGTTCGGCGATGAATCGTTTGCATTGCGCGAGACCGTGCGGATGGGCTGTGGCGATGCGCGCTTCGGCTGGATCGGCTCCTTGCGCCACGTATGCGTCGAATTCGACGTTCACACCGACGCGTGCGAATCCGACAAGGTCCTTCGCGTCGATCAGCGCGTCGAGGTTGGGCACCACGTACCCTTCGACGTTGTTCTCCCAGGCCACGATTCCCCAGCCGTCGCCGTGCTGTGCGGCGTCGAGAATCTGCGGCACATCGTCCATGGGCATCAGGTCGAAGCCTTGCGGTTCGAGCCGTGCCAACTCTTGGGCGGCATTGACGGCCGCCTGATGGGTGAAGGTGCCTTGTGGCCCCAGATAGAACAGCTTGCGTGCGCTCATTGCCGCCTGTGCCTCCTTGTTGCGGGTCATCCTAAGCACCTTAGCGCATTCGCGAGGCTGTGGAGGGGTCTAGTCCACCGGTTGGGCGGTGTCATGGTCCGGTTCAGACGATTCGTTCTGGTCATATTCCGTGGAGTCATCCTCAGTGCGCGGCGGCATCGTGAACCAGCTCTTGGGCAGCGCCAGCATGATCAATGGAATCAGCACCACGCCGTATAGCCAGAAATAGCCGGCGTTGTTGCTGAAATACGGCAACGTCGCCGTCTCGCCGAATCCGACGGGAATCATGGCGTCCCCGCCCGGACCGTAACCGGCCATGACGGTCCAGACCACCAGTGATGAACTGATCAGATGCAATGCGAGGCCCGACACGCCATCACGTGAACGCGCCGACCATGTCGAGATGATGACCAGAGCATATGCGATCACAAGACCGTAGGGAATATTCGCCGACGCGCCCATGCGGTGCGCCATCGTGCCGATCACGCCGACGACGGCACCGGCGAGCAGGTCAACCAAAAACCGCGCCCATACCGGTAGACGATGCGACCACGGCAGCAGCCTGCGGTCGATGCCGTCCTGTGATTGCGATTGCGGTTCCGGCTGTGTTTCCTGCGTGCGTTGCGTCATGTCCTCCACTATGCCCTACGTTCCTTACAAAACAGCAAGAAAGGCAAGAGATACGCGGAAAACCGCCGACATCTCTTGCCTTTCTTAAGCGTTCAGCGTATCAGCGAGCACACTACCGTGCCCGCGAAGCGCCAAAACAATGCGAGGAATCACTTGTTATTCTGAGCATTGTTCTGGCGACGCTGCTTGGCGCGCCACTTGTACCAGTCCTCACGGCTCAGGATGATCTTGCGCACGCGGATGGACTCCGGGGTGACTTCCACGCACTCGTCCTCGTTGGCGAAGTCCAGGGACTCCTCGAGGCTCATCTTGATCGGCGGGGTCAGGGTTTCCAGCACATCCGCGGTGGCGGAACGCATGTTGGTCATGTGCTTGGCCAGCGTGATGTTCACATCCAGCTCGTCAGGCTTGTTGTTGATGCCGACGACCTGGCCCTCGTATACCGGGGACTGCGGCTCGACGAAGAAGTTGCCGCGTGCCTGCAGACGCTGCATGGCGTACGGGGTGGCGACGCCCTGACGGTCGCAGACCATGGAGCCGTTCTGGCGGGTCACGATCTGGCCGGCCCACGGAGCGTAGCCGGCGGAGATGGAGGAGGCGATGCCGGTGCCGCGGGTGGCGGACAGCAGCGCGGTACGGAAGCCAATCAGGCCACGGGACGGCACGGTGAACTGCAGACGGACCCAGCCGGTGCCGTGGTTGGTCATGTTGTCCATGCGGCCCTTGCGGTCGGCGAGCAGCTGGGTGACGGCGCCCATGTACTCTTCCGGCACGTCGATGGTGGTGTTTTCCATCGGCTCGTTGACCACGCCGTCGATGGTCTTGGTGACCACCTGAGGACGGCCGACGGTCAGTTCGAAGCCTTCACGGCGCATCTGCTCGGCAAGCACGGCCAGCGCGAGTTCGCCACGGCCCTGCACTTCCCAGGCGTCCGGACGGTCGGTCGGCAGCACCTTGATGGACACGTTGCCGATGAGCTCGCGGTCGAGGCGGTCCTTGATCATGCGGGCGGTGAGCTTGTGGTCCTTGCCTTCGGTGCCGGCAAGCGGGGAATCGTTGATGCCGAAGGTCATGGAGATGGCCGGGTCGTCAACGTGGATAAGCGGCAGCGGACGCGGATCGTCCGGGTCGACGATGGTCTCGCCGATCATGATGTCGTTCACGCCGGCGACGGCGACGATGTCGCCAGGGCCTGCGGATTCGACCGGGGTGCGCTCCAGGCCCTGCGTACGCAGCAGCTCGGACACGCGGAAGTTCTCGATGGAGCCGTCCACACGGGACAGGCCGTAGGTCTTGCCCTTCTCAAGGGTGCCGTTGTAGATACGGACCAGACCGAGTCGGCCGAGGAAGTCGGAGGAGTCGATGTTGGCGACGTGGGCCTGCAGCGGAGCGCCCTCCTCGTATTCCGGAGCCGGAATGTTCTTGATGATGGCCTCGAACAGCGGCTCGAGGTTGTCGTTGTCCGGCAGACCGCCGTTTTCCGGCTGGTTTTCGGAAGCGTAACCGGCCTTGGCGGCGCAGTAGATGACCGGAAGGTCGAAGAGGGAATCCTCATCGAGGTCGATGCCTTCCTCGATGACGTCCTGGGCCAGGCCGAGCAGCAGGTCGGAGGACTCACCGACGACTTCGGAGATTCGGGCGTCCGGACGATCGGTCTTGTTCACGCACAGGATGACCGGAAGCTTGGCTTCGAGGGCCTTGCGCAGCACGAAACGGGTCTGCGGCAGCGGGCCTTCGGAAGCGTCGACGAGCAGCACGACGCCATCGACCATGGAGATGCCGCGCTCCACCTCGCCACCGAAATCGGCGTGGCCAGGGGTATCGATGATGTTGAGGGTGATGCCTTCCGGATGGCCGTACTTGGCGGCCAGCGGGCCGGTGTACTGCACCGCGGTGTTCTTGGCGAGGATGGTGATGCCCTTCTCGCGTTCCAGATCGTTGGAATCCATCACACGGTCCGGGACTTCCTCACGCTCGTTGAACACGTGGGACTGGGCCAGCATCGCGTTGACCAGGGTGGTCTTACCGTGATCGACGTGTGCCACAATCGCTACATTTCGGATATCGCCGCGAACCGCCATCGAAACCTCTCTTAGTGTTGCTGTTCTCTTACGTAAACGTTCGGTACGTACATGCTATCGGTACTTAAAAATCCGTACTTACACACAAACCGAGCCAATTCTAGCGAAGCATTACGACACATGGAAAACGGCGGACCTGTCAGATCATGCCGACAGGCCCGCCGTCAATCGCGCGAAGAGACGCGCGGACCTTAATCCTCAAGCTCCTTGCCAGTGCGTTCAGGCAGGCACAGGGCCGCCACGCAGGCGAGAATGAACGCCACGGCGAAAACGATGAATGCCACGGCCTTGTTGCCACCGGACAAGGTCAGGAACCATGGCATCAGCAGCGGCGCGATGATCGCGGCCACACGACCGCAAGCCGCGGCTGCACCGGAGGCGGCGCCGCGCAGACGCGTCGGATAGATTTCCGGAGTCACCGCGTACAACACGCCCCAAGCGCCAAGGTTGGACGCGGACAGCAGCATGCCGAAGCCCAGCACAGCGGCCACGGAACCGGCTTGGGAGAAGGCGAACGCGGCCACGGCGGACACGGCGAGGAACACGCTCAGGGTCTTCCTGCGGCCCCAGATCTCCACCAGCCATGCCGCGAGGAAGTAGCCGGGCAGCTGTGCGATGGCGATGGCGAGCGTGTAGCCGAACGACTTGGTCAGCGAGCCGAACTGGTCGGCCAGCAGAGACGGCATCCACGTGAACGCGCCGTAGTAGGAGAAGTTCACGAAGAACCATGTGGCCCAGATGGCTGCGGTGCGCGCAAGATACTTCTTGCCGAACAGCTCGCGGGTTTTGATCTTCGGCAGCGGCTCGCCCTTCGGGGATGCGACCGGTTCGACGCCTCCGGCCTGTTCGAAGTAGCGCACGGCCTGCTCGGCCTCATCCTCACGTCCCTTGGATTCGAGGAATCGCACGGACTCAGGGATATGAATGCGCGTCACGATGGCGTACAGCAGCGGCAATGCTCCGATGAGCAGCGCCCAGCGCCATCCCCAATCGCCGGTGTTAGGAATGACGAAATAGCCGATGCAGGCGGCGATGATCCAGCCGATTGCCCAGAAGGATTCCAGCAGCACCGTCATACGGCCGCGTTGTTTGGTCGGAGAGAATTCCGAGACCAATGTGGAGGCGACCGGCAGCTCGGCGCCTAGGCCGAGGCCGATGACCAGTCGAGCGATCAGCAGAGCCGCCAGCGACCATGACAACGCCATACCGCCATTGGCCAGACCGAAAATCACCAGCGTCGCGGAGAAGACCGTCTTGCGGCCAACGCGGTCGGCCACGAAGCCGCCAAGCGCGGCGCCGATCGCCATTCCGACGAAACCGATGGACAGCACCCAGCTTTTCTCAGTCGGCGTCAGATTGAAATGCGGGTCGGCCGCGATGGCGGCCACGACGAACGACACCAGACCAACGTCCATCGCGTCGAACGCCCATCCAATACCCGAAGCCACCAACAGCTTCCTGTGCGCCTTGTTGAACGGCAGTCGGTCAAGACGCTCGTTGCGAGTCAGCGAGACCTCTCCCCCAACAGTTTGTTGCGATGCGGACATCAACACCCCTTTATCATTGTTTTCCTATTGTGTCGTGAGCTCGTTCAAGCCCGACGATGGCAGGCGATCACGCCGTCATCAATGCGGATAACGCGTCGTCATCCTGGAAAGCAATTCGAGTGTCGTCCGATTCGGATGCCGTTCCGGCTTCGGTCCACAAATCCGTTCCCGGCTTCCGGCTGTACCGGTAGACCGCCGCCGGCCTGTTACGGCCGATCCGCAGTTTCTCACCGGTGTCTTCCAACAGTCCGGAAGCAAGCATTTTACGGCGGAAATTCGCCAAATCGATACGCTGTCCGGCAATCGCCTCGTACACGTCATGCAGTTGACTCAACGTGAATCGCTCGCCCACCAATCGAGTGGCGATGTCAGGCGATTCGATTTTGCCGCGAAGCCGGTTCATGGCGTATTCGACGATGGTGCGATGGTCGAACGCAAGTTCCGGAAGATGGTTGACGGGGAACCACTTGACGTTGTCCCCTCCGGCGAAGTCGATTCGTCCATCGGCCTCGCCCACCAGGGCCCAGTACACGATGGACACCATCGGCAGACCGCCATGCGAACGTGCCGGATCGCCGAACGTGTAAAGCTGCTCAAGATATTTCGGATGCAGCGACGTCGTCGATTCCAGTGCGGCATACGCCGACTGTTCCAATGAATGGTCGGCCCTCAGACCGCCTCCCGGCAACGCCCATTGCCCCAAAAAAGGCTGACGGACGCGTTTGACCAGCGGCATCCACAGGGTGGAGCCCATGCCGGACGAAGCGGCACCAGCGCCCACATCTGACTGCGGAACCGGTCCCAAAGCCAGAATCACCACGGATACGCCGACCTGCGGAGGCTGCTTGCGCCGTTCCGAGACATTGCCCATGATCAATTGATGGCCTCTTCCAATACTTCGAATTGCTTACAGGAAAGGAGTCTAACACTTATAGTCAATATGACTATAAGTGTGTCGAGTCGCTCATAAACACCAAGAGCCCCCAACGGGGCTCTTGCAAAGTTCAGGCCACGATGTCGTTGGCGATCAGCTCGCGGGCCACTTCACGGTATTCCTTCGCCGTCTTGTGGTTCGGCGCGTAGATGGTGATCGGCGCGGCCGCCACCGTGGAATCCGGCAGCTTGATGGAACGCGAAATCACGGAATGGAACACCTTGCCTTGGAACGCCTCGTAGATACGCTGCAACACCTCCTCGCAATGCAGGGTACGGGTGTACATGGTGACCAGCACGCCATACACTTCAAGGCTCGGATTGATGCGCGACTGCACCTTCTCAATGGATTGCATGAGCAGCGCCACGCCACGCAGCGCGAAGAATTCGGCAGCGACCGGAATGATCACACCGTCGGCCGCGGTCAACGCGTTCACCGTCAGCAGGCCCAACGATGGCTGGCAGTCGATGATGATCACGTCGTACTCGTCCTTGACCTGGCGCAGCACACCGGCAAGCACCTGCTCACGTCCCACTTCGGTGACCAGTTGCACTTCGGCGGCGGACAGATCGATGTTGGCCGGCATAATGTCGAGATTCTCGAAATCGGTGTGGTGAATCACGCTGTGCACGTCCATGCGCGGATTGAACAACGCCGTGTACACGGTGTCCTCCACCGCGTTGGCGTTGATGCCGAGACCCACCGTGGCGGCGCCTTGCGGATCGAAGTCGACGATCAGCACGCGCCTGCCGTATTGGCTTAGCGCGCCGCCGATATTGATGGAACTGGTGGTCTTGCCGACGCCACCCTTCTGGTTGCACATGGCGATGACCCTTGCCGGACCGTGCGTCTGCAGCGGCTCCGGTGCGGGAAACGTCTCATAATCACGTCCAAGCAAATCCGTAGGCATACCGTTTACCTTACCAACATCCTCGTGTCAAAAATTCCACTGTTTCCATGCTAGCCCATCATCGCCGTCAGAAACGGCAGCAACACATGCATCTCATGCTATCTTGCCCTTGGATGCGAGGTCAGATATGTCTCGATGAGGTTCTCCGGGCTTACATGCGTGTAGATCTGCGTGGTGGTGACACTCGCGTGACCCAGCAGTTCCTGCACGGTGCGCACGTCGGCCCCGCCTTGGATCAGATGCGTGGCGAAGGAATGGCGCAATGTGTGCGGATGCAGGGGCTTGTCGATATGCGCGCGTTCCCCGGCCGCACGGATGATCTCCCACACCGATTGCCTTGACAGTCGTTTGCCGCGCTTGTTGAGGAACAACGCGCGTCGTTCGGTGGGCCCTTTCGCCTTCGACTCGAGCTGCGGCCGTCCGTTTTTGAGGTATCTTGCGATCGCCTCACATGCGTAACTGCCGACCGGCACCAGACGTTGTTTGGAGCCTTTGCCCATCAATCTCGCAACGTTCGATTCCAAGTCGACATCGTCAAGATTCGCGCCGCACGCTTCCGACACGCGGGCTCCGGTGGCGTACATGAATTCCAGCAACGCCTTGTCGCGCAGCATCGCGGGATCATCGGGCATGTCCTCCATGCCTTCGGATTGAGGCCGATTCTGCGAGACGGGGATCGCATCCAGCAAACTGGCCACCTCGTCCACAGTGAGCACGTCAGGCAGCGTCGTCGCGCCTTTGGGAGCCTTGACCTGTGCCGCAACGTCATTGGACACCACATGTTCGTTCAGTGCGAAGCGATGGAATGCATGGATGCTGGCCAGTCTTCGTGCCTTGCTGCGCGCGGATTCTCCGGAATCGTCAAGAAAGGCGATGTATCGTTCCACGTCCTGCGTGGTCACTGCATTAAGGTCTTGAATGCCTTGCGTCGCAAGCCAGCCGTTGTATTTGCGCAGGTCCGAGTCATATGCGCGCACCGTGGCTTTCGCAAGTCCTCGTTCCACGTCGATGTACGCGAGGAACTGATCAATCAAGCGTTCGATATCCGTCATCGTGGTCCTCCGTTTGCATCGTCATCATTTGTCGTGTCCGTTCCGTCACGCTCCCGTACGGAACGCGTTGCCCGCATGGAGGATTCCAAGGACGTTCGTTCCAAGTGGAAGCCGTCATTGGATGGAAATCAACATTCCGGAAAGTCTATTCAAAGTATCCGGTATGGGGAACGCGATACGCAAGAACCCCCGTCCGTTTGCCGGATCGGGGGTTCTGAAGTTCACAGGTGAACCGTCGGGGAAACTCAGGCTTCCTTCGGAGCGTTCACGTCAGCCGGAAGAGCGGCCTTGGCCTGCTCGACGATGGCCTTGAAAGCCTCCGGATCGGAGACAGCCAGCTCGGCGAGAGCGCGACGATCCAGCTCGATGCCGGCAAGGTGCAGGCCCTGGATGAAGCGGTTGTAGGTGATGCCTTCGGCGCGGACGGCAGCGTTGATGCGCTGGATCCACAGCTTGCGGAAGTCGCCCTTGCGAGCCTTGCGGTCGCGGAAGTTGTAGGTAAAGGAGTGCAGCAGCTGCTCCTTGGCCTTACGGTACAGGCGGGAGCGCTGGCCGCGGTAGCCGGAAGCCCTCTCGAGAACGACGCGACGCTTCTTGTGGGCGTTTACTGCGCGCTTGACACGTGCCATATTTGATTCCTCAGCTTTCTATTAAGTCTTTGTTTCTAAGCTCTCGCTATGCTCAGCGACCGAGCAGCTTCTTCATGTTCTTGCTCTGGGAAGTGGCCAGAACACCGTCGGCCTTCAGCTCACGGCGCTTACGAGCGGACTTGTGCTCGAGGTTGTGGCGCATTGCGGAGCCGGCGTGCATCAGCTTGCCGGAACCGGTCACGCGGACGCGCTTGGAAGCGGCGGAATTAGTTTTCATCTTCGGCATTGCTGCCCTCCTTGTTTGTTACTTCGTTTCGGAAGTCTTCGGTTTGTCGGATGCCACGGCTGCCTTGGCTGCGGCTGCGGCCGCTGCCTGGGCCTCCTGCTTGGCCGCCAGACGAGCCGCCTGACGAGCCTGGCGCTCGGCACGGGACTGATCGCCACGACGACGCTGCTCGGACTGGGTATGGACCTTCTTGCCCTTCGGCGCGAGCGTCATGATGATGTTGCGGCCTTCCTGCTTCGGAGCGAATTCGACAGTGCCGTATTCCTCCACTTCGCTGGCGAGACGCTGCAACAGCTCGACGCCGCCGATCGGTCGGGACTGTTCACGACCGCGCAGCATAATGGTGACCTTGACCTTGTCTCCGCCGTTCAGGAAGCGCACCACATGGCCCTTCTTGACCTCGAAGTCATGGTCGTCGATCTTCAGACGGAAGCGAATTTCCTTGATTTCCGCGGTGCTCTGATTGCGGCGGGCCTCACGAGCCTTGATCTTCTCGTTGTACTTGTACTTGCCGTAATCGATGAGCTTGGCGACCGGAGGCTTCGCGTTGGGCGCCACCTCGACGAGATCGAGGTTCGCTTCCTTTGCCAGGTTCAGTGCGACGGAAGTCGCGATGACTCCCACCTGCTCGCCGTTCGGGCCGATCAGACGCACCTGGGAGACGCGAATCTCGTCGTTAATGCGTGGTTCGTCGCTGATGATGACTCCAATCCTCATATTCCATGCAACGGAACATCCTTTGATTGGCAGTTTTCCAAAGTCTCGATTGTTCAAGGCATGCCAAAACGCATCACAACGCGCCGTAAACCCGTAAGAGCGGCTTACATATCTCACCGAGACGACCGGTGGAAGGCATCTGCCTGAACCCGAGGCCCTGAAAGGCTTCCAGGTGGGGATATCCCGCTTTCTTGATTTCTCAAGCCTTGTAGATAATACCACACCCCGGGACCAGCGCGTGTCGCACCGGTCCCGGGGTGTTCGTCAGCATTCGGACGGCATCCGCCGTCAGGCGATGGCGATGACGTCCGGCTTCTCGCCGTCGTGCACGAAGTAGACGTCGTACCACGTCAGGAACGAGTATACGGTCCAGATCTTGCGGCGATCGTCGGTTTTGCCGGCATAGTTGTCATCGATCATCTTCAGCAGCGCGTCCTGGTCGAAGAACTGGCTGACGTAATCGCGTTCGAACACGGAACGGACGTACTTGTAGAACTTCTCCTCACGCAGCCACTTCTTGATCGGCACCGGGAAGCCAAGCTTCTCACGGTCGTACCATTCCTTGGGCAGATGACGTCCCGCCGCCTGGCGGAACGCGTATTTCGTGTTCTCGTCGGTGATGAGGTACTTGGTCGGCACCTGCTCGGCCACGCCCATGAGCTCCTTGTCGAGCAGCGGCACACGCAATTCCAGCGAATGCGCCATGGTCATCTTGTCGGCCTTGAGCAGAATGTCACCCGGCATCCACTGATGCATGTCAAGGTACTGCTTCTTCTTCAGTTCGCTCAGACCCTTGCCTTCCACACGCGCATACGTCTTGTCGACGATGCTTTGCACGCTCGGCGCCTTGCGGTATTCAGGCTTGAGCAGCTGTTCGGACTGCGATTCCTCAAACACACGTGCCTGTCCGATGAAGCTTTCCTCGGCCGGCGCAAGATTGGCGTACAGATGCCATGCGCCCGGGAAGGTCTTGCCCTTGCAGAACCGGGCGATCGCCTTGCGCGCGCCGGCTGGCAGATGCGTGAGCCAGCGAGTCACCACCTTGATGGGCTTGAATTTGGTGTGCACGCCGTAGTCGATGTATCCGGCGAACAACTCGTCGGCGCCTTCGCCGCTCAGCACCACCTTCACGTCTTTGGCGGCCAATGCGGACAGGAAGTACAGCGGCACGCAGCTCGGATTGGAGTCCGGCTCGTCGAGATGCCATTGGATGCGCGGGAACGCGGCGAACGCCTCCTCGTCGGTCAACGACTCGGCGGTGTTGTTCAGTTTGAGCAGTTCCGCCAGTTCGCCGGCCTGCTGCGATTCGTTGTACGTGCCTTTGCCGAAACCGATCGAATACGTGTGCTGCGGACGCGCCACGGCGGCGACGTAGCTGGAGTCGACACCGCTCGACAGGAAGGAGCCGACCTCCACATCGGCGATCTGGTGCGCCTTGACGGAATCGCACACCGTCTGGTCGATCGAGTTCACCAGCTCGCCCAGCTTCTGCTTGCCTTCGCGGAAATCCTCGTCGTAATACCGGTGGATGTCCATCTTGCCATCCCGGTACGTGAAATAGTGCCCTTCCGGCAGCTTGTAGACGCCTTTGAAGAAGGTCTCACCGATCGCCGGATACTGGAAGGTCATATACGGCTTCAACGCCTCGGCGTTGAGCTCCTTGACGAAATCGGGGTGGCGCAACAGGCTCTTGATCTCCGACGCGTACATGAACGTGCCGTTCATCTTCGCATAGTAGAAGGGCTTGATGCCGAAATGGTCGCGCGCGCCGAACAGTTCCTGCTTGTTCTTGTCCCAGATCACGAAAGTGAACATGCCACGTACGCGCTGCAGCAAATCCACACCCCACTGCTCATAGCCGTGCAGCAGCACCTCTGTGTCGCTTTTGGTGGTGAAGGTGTGTCCGGCCGCGATCAATTCCTCATGCAGCGTCTGATAGTTGTAGATCTCGCCGTTGAAGGTGATGACCTTCGAACCATCCTCGTTGTAGATGGGCTGCTGGCCGCCGCCGAGGTCGATGATGCTGAGCCTTCGATGGCCGAGCGCCGCATGCTCGTCGATGTAATGGCCTTCGCTGTCCGGCCCGCGATGCGCGATCATGTCGGTCATACGTTGGAGGACCGGGCATTTCACGTCAATGGGCATATCGTTGACGAAACCAGCAATTCCGCACATTATCTGCAATCCCTTCAAAACAAACTCGGTGTCAGTGTACCAGCATCCGCATGTCGAAAAACCGCCGCCGCGCCTCCGAACCGATTCATGCGTGACAATCTCCACAGGTTTCAGACATTTTAGGTATGCCGCATAGCCATGAAAATGACGATTCTTCCCTTTCGCCCGTCACGGCTACACTACCGGGTATGGATTCCCACGATGCCCGCACCTGCGTGATCTTCGGCGCAGGCGATTATTACGATGAGACCCCTGCGATTCCGGATGACGCCTTTGTCGTCGCCGCGGACGGCGGCCTCGACCACGTCCGAGCTTTTGGCATCGACGCCGATTTCGTGGTCGGCGACTTCGATTCGATTACCGGCGGACGCCCCACGCAAAACGACCGCACCATCGCATTGCCTTCGGAAAAGGACGATCCCGACCTGCTGTCGGCTTTGAAGATCGGCTGGCTGCGCGGCGCGCGCACGTTCCACATATACGGCGCGCTCGGCGGACGAATCGACCATACGATTTCCAATATCCAGCTTATGGCGCTACTGGCCGACCGTGGCGCGACCGGCTACCTGCACGGCGACGGATCGATCGTCACCGCGATCTGCGACGGCGCGCTCGATTTCCCGGCGGACGACGCCGTTGCGGGACGCATGGTCTCCGTGTTCTCCCACAGCGATATCTCGACCGGCGTAAGCGAAACGGGATTGAAATACGAGCTGCACCACGCCGACATGAGCAGCACGCGCGTCAACGGACTGAGCAACGAGTTCCTTGCCGACAGACCGTCCCGCATCACGGTGGAGCATGGCACGCTCATCGTCACGTTCCCCATCGAGGCTCCCCTGCCGCACGTGGCGCGATGGCATGGCTTCTCCGGAGATCTCGGTGCATTGGACACGGACGTGTCCTCCGCGCTGGTCGAGCCAAGCGACCGTTGAACGCATGCGGGACATGTATGTGAGCGTTCACTGAAAATCGCACTGCATTTTGGAACACGCGCCTCGGAACGTTGCCCTAAGTACAGGTAACGCACTACAGTGGACGGTGTTGGTAAACAATGGCTTCAGTGTGCCTGGCACACGCGTGGCCTACCCTAAAGGGAGAATTACATGACAGTTAAGATTGGTATTAACGGCTTTGGTCGTATCGGTCGTCTGGCTTTCCGCCGTATCTTCGAGCTGCAGGCTCGTGGCGGCCAGGCCGGTGACATTGAGGTCGCTGCAATCAACGATCTGACCACCCCGTCCATGCTGGCCTACCTGCTGAAGTACGACAGCACCCACGGCACCTTCCGTCATGACGATGGCACCCCGGTCGAGGTCACCTCCACCGACGACTCCATCGTGGTCGACGGCAAGGAATACAAGGTCTACGCCGAGAAGGATGCCAACAACATCCCGTGGGTCAAGAACGACGGCGTTGAGTTCGTGCTCGAGTGCACCGGCTTCTACACCTCCGCTGAGAAGTCCCAGGCCCACATCAACGCTGGCGCCAAGAAGGTCCTGATCTCCGCTCCGGCCAAGGACGAGACCACCCCGACCATCGTGTTCGGCGTGAACCACGAGACCCTCAAGGCTTCCGACGTGATCGTGTCCGCCGGCTCCTGCACCACCAACTCCATGGCCGCCATGGTCAAGCTGCTGGACGAGAACTGGGGCATCAAGGCTGGCTTCATGACCACCATCCACGCCTACACCGGCACCCAGATGATCCTCGACGGCCCGCGCTTCCCGAAGGCTCGCAACAACCGCGCCGCCGCCATCAACACCATTCCTCATTCCACTGGCGCCGCCAAGGCCATCGGCAAGGTCGTTCCGTCCGTGAACGGCAAGCTGCAGGGCCACGCCCAGCGCATCCAGGTTCCGGATGGCTCCGTCACCGAGCTGACCACCGTCCTGAACAAGGAAGTCACCGCCGATGAGATTAACGCCGCCTTCAAGGCCGCCTTCTCCGACACCGACTTCTACGGCTACAACGAGGATGGCATCGTGTCCTCCGACATCATCGGCGACACCCACGGTGGCGTGTTCGATCCGACCCAGACCGATGTCAACACCGTTGACGGCCTGACCATGGCTCGCACCGTCTCCTGGTACGACAACGAGTACGGCTTCACCTGCAACATGGTGCGTACCCTGCTGTACTTCGCCGAGATCTCCGAGTGAATCGGCGCGGAGTGATCCGCACGGTTCGTCTCTGAACCTCAGACAAAGGGGCTTTCGCTTCGGCGGAAGCCCCTTTTCGTATCCGAAACGCCGCAACGGACACGTGGAAGGCTTATTATGGGCGGCATGGCAAAGAAAAAGCATGAGAAGGGCGCCGGTTCCACACCGGCCACCGTGCAGTTGGAAAAAGCCGGAGTTCCGTTCAAAACCTACGAATACGCGCATTCGAACGATCACATGGATGACGGTTATGGGGTTGAGGCCGCCACCAAGCTCGGTTTCGACGAGCATCAGGTGTTCAAGACGCTGATGGCGGACACCGGCTCCGAACGCGTGGTCGGCGTGGTGCCGGTCAGCGGACATATGGATCTGAAGGCGCTGGCCGCGGCAGTCGGCGCGAAGAAGGCGGCGATGGCCGATCCGAAGGTCGCCATGCGCGAATCCGGCTACGTGGTCGGCGGCATCTCCCCGCTTGGCCAGCGCACACACCACAAGACGGTGCTTGACGAAAGCGCGCTGCAATACGACGAAATCCTGCTGTCGGGCGGCAAACGCGGTTTCTCAGTCGGCGTCAATCCCAACGATCTGCTCAAGGTGCTCGACGCGGTAGCGGCGCCGATCGGCACTTGGTAAAAAACACGCCGATACATCACACCAATACATAAGTGGGTGGTCGGAACAACACGATGTTCCGACCACCCACTTGCGTAAGCGAAAGGTTCGCGCTATTTGCGCAGTTCCGCAGGAAGCACGAAATGCATGTTCTCCTTGATGGTTTCGATGGTGCTCACATCCTGGTAGCCAAGTTCTTGCAACGCTGCGACCACGCCGGAAACCAGCTCGTCCGGCACGGAGGCACCCGAGGAAATACCCACGGATTCGACACCTTCAAACCATGCGGGGTCAAGTTCCGAAGCATCATCAACACGATGGGCGCGACCAGCGGCGCCAACAGCCGTTTTTGAGGCGTACCGCGCGTTAAGTCCCTCCTGAGCGACTTCCATCAACCGCACGGAATTCGAGGAATTCGCGGAGCCGACAATCACCACGCAATCGGCTTGCTCGGCAACGAGCTTGACCGCCGCCTGACGATTCGACGTGGCATAGCAGATATCGGAGTTCGGCGGCATTTCAAGCCATGGGAAACGAGCTTTGAGCGCGGTGATCGTGCCAGCGGTCTCATCGACGCTCAACGTGGTCTGCGTAAGCAGCACCAGTTTCGTGTCAGGTTGGAAATCCAACGAGTCGACGTCGGACGCATGCTCGATCAAATGCACATGTTCCGGCGATTCCTCCACCACGCCAACGGCCTCATCGTGGCCTTTATGCCCAATGTAGATGATCTCGTAACCTTCCTTGACAAAACGCAGCACCTCGCGATGCACTTTGCTTACCAGCGGGCAAGTGGCATCGACCACATGCATGCCGCGCGCCGCGGCCTCGGCTTTGACCGCCGGAGACACGCCGTGGGCGGAAAATACGATTGGGATGCCGGCTTCGGCGGCGGCATCGGGGATCTCAGCCAATTCCTGCACGAACACCGCGCCCTGCGCGGCCAAATCCTCGACGACATGCTTGTTGTGCACGATCTGGCGGCGCACATACACCGGCGGCAATCCGTCGGCACGTGGCGTATCGGCGGATTTGAGAATCGTCCGCACCGTCAGAATCGCCCTATCCACGCCGGCGCAGAATCCGCGCGGATCCGCCAGCACGATGCGTTTGCCCATGTCAAGCCGCCTTCCAATCGTATCCATCCATCACAACAGCAATCACCAATATTAAGGCACGGGCGCCGTCAATCGACATCGGCCGTCTTCATCCGCAGAATTTCCACACGACAAGCGCATCCACCACCACATCGTGAGCGGTAACATAGTAGCGGAAACACAGTCGACAACACTATGGAGTGATTTATGACCTGCACCAATCTGCCGCCACGCACCGGACAGCAATTTTCCATTTCGCATGGCGATTACCATGCCGTCGTCACCGAGTTGGGCGCGACACTGCGCAAACTGACCTACCAAGGCGAGGACATCATCGTCTCCCCCGGTCCGGATGACATGGTGACCTGCTGCCACGGCCAGCTGCTCATCCCGTTCCCGAACCGCATCGAGAATGGCGAATACACCTTCGAAGGCAAGACCTACACGCTGCCGATCGACGAGCATGAGCGCCACAACGCCATCCACGGCTACGGCAAGCGCGCGTTCTGGAAGCTTGTCTCCCTTAAAGAGGATGCCGTGACCCTCAGCTGGCGCGCCCCCAACATGGAGGGATATCCGTTCGACATCGTGGTGACCGCGACGTACAGCCTCGCCGACGATGGCCTGCATCTGAACATCAGCGCCTACAACAACGGCGATGCAGACGCACCGTGGGCCTTGGCCATCCACCCGTGGCTCGCCAACGGCTTCAACGGATACGGCGATGAGATCGACGCCCACAACGCCAAGTGCAGCCTGACCGTGCCGGGGCGCACGCATGTCACCGTCAACGAGAACCTCATTCCGACCGGCACCGAGCCGGTGGACGGCACCAAGTACGACCTGCGTAAGGACACGCTGCTCACCGAGCAGCCGTTCGACGACGCTTGGACGGATCTGGAGCATGCCGAAGACGGCACCGTCACCGCGGTGTTCACCCGTCCGGACGGCAAGAAGGTGCGTGTGGGCGGCGACGAGACCGTCACCTCGTTCCAGGTGTGCACCGGCACCGGTTTCCCGGCCATCAAGCATCCGGCCGGCGTGGCGGTGGAACCGCAGACGGCATACGCGAACGCGTTCAACACCGGCAAGGACCTCATCGTCATCAAGCCGGGCGAGACGTCAAGCACGGCGCTGTTCATCGGGATGCTCGACTGATATAATCACCATCGGAATAAGTCCCGGCCACACAGCGGACGCCGAATTTGGCAAACGTCTCGCTCGTGTGCGATAATCCCGAAGGCTTATTAATCGCAAGTAAAGGAGTCCAATCATGGGCATGCGCGGACGTAAGCGCAAGGATCGTCGTAAGAAGGCCGCCAATCACGGCAAGCGCCCGAACGCCTGATCCCTGCCGGCGCGAATAGCGTCACAGAGCATGGAAAACCCCGCGGAATCATTACGGTTCGCGGGGTTTTCCCATATTCAGACGCTGATGCGGCGGGCGCGCCTCGCGTCACATCAGCGTGGCACTTGGCGCATGAAACGCCGCACGTCCTTCCAATTACTCGTCACAACAGTGGTCAAGTGTCGCCTCAAGCCTGTCAATCAGGCTTTGCGGCGCGTGTTTCGGCCGCAGGTACGCGCGCATCGCTGCGATCAGCGCACGTTCGCGTTCATCGCAACAGGTCTCCGGGTCGAAGCAGTCCCCGGAGGCCACGACATGCACGCTGGCATGCGTCACCTGCGTCACCACACCGTTCGTGTTGGTGGTGGTCGAAGTAATGGAGATGTGCCGTTCCATTGGTTCGCTCATGGTCGATCCTTCCCGGCAGTGGCATAGCCACGTTCCTTGGCGTAATTGGCAAGCTCACGTTTCAGCTGTGTGCGGGCGCGGTTGAGCCGGCTCATCACGGTGCCGATTTTCACGCCTTGTTCCTCAGCTACCTGGCTGTATGATTTGCCGTCGATCGCGGCGTCGATGAAAACCTGCCTGCGTTCCGGGGAAAGCCGGTTCAAAGCGGCCATGATCTCCTCCGGCGCGTAGGCGTCCAAGTATTCCTGTTCGGCGGATTTGAGCTGTTCGGAGGAATGCTCGGACGCGGAATACAGGTCCCAGTCGTCGTATTCGCCGGTGGAATCGTTGGCGCGTTGCGGCCGTCGCTTGGCTTTGGCGTACTGGTTGAAATAGGCGTTGCGTTCGATGGTGGTCATCCAAGCCGCGAAATTCGTTCCTTCTTTGAAGGAGTCGAACGCCTTGAATCCACGTTCGAAGGTGTCCTGCACCAGATCCTGCGCGTCGTCGGGATTGTTGGTCAGTTTCATCGCCTGCCGGTACAGCGAGTCCACAACGGGCATGGCAAGCTTCTCAAACCGCGCGCGCCGGCCCGCCATGGATTCCGTTTCTTGTTCAGTCACACCCTCATTGTAACTTCCCCGACGTCACACGTCGTGCACATGGTTGCCGCTAAAATGGCTCTTCGGTATCCGCTCGGCGTCTCATACACAGGGAGAACACGAAAACATGGCTTTGACTCTGGAATCGGCGGTCCGACTGCTCGATAGGCACGGACTGCTGCGCGAAATCATCCGCGGCGATGTCTGGACGCTTGATCCGCACGACATCAAGGGATTCGACGAGCCGTTCTCCGCAATCACCTACGACACCCGCAAGGTGGAGCCGGGCACGTTCCTGTGCTGCAAGGGCCGTTTCAAGGCCGAATATCTGCAGGGCATCGACGAACGCGGCCTTGCCGCCTATGTGTCGGAGAACGACTTCTCCGACACCACGCAAGCTCCGGGCCTTATTGTGGATGACGTGCGCAAGGCCATGGCTTTGCTATCGGCTGAATTCTATGGTCGTCCGCAGGACCAGTTGAAGGTGGTCGGCATCACCGGCACCAAAGGCAAGACCACCACCGCCTATCTCACGCAGGCGATGCTCAATGGCTGTTCCGGCGGCAAGTGCGCGCTGTTTTCCTCCGTGGACAATTGTCTTGACGGCCACACCTACGTGGAATCCGATCTGACCACGCCGGAATCCATGGATGCGTTCCGCATGATGCGCGAGGCCGTTGATAACGGCATGGAATATCTCGTCATGGAGGTCTCCTCGCAGGCCTACAAGGTGGACCGCGTGTTCGGTCTCACATTCGACGTGGCCGCGTTCCTCAACATCAGCCCGGACCATATCAGCCCGATCGAGCATCCGACGTTCGAGGATTATCTCCACTGCAAGCGTCAGATCGTCAAGAACTGCCGTGCCCTCGTATTGGGTGCCGATTGCGCGCGCGCCGACCTCATCCGGCAGGACGCACGTCATGCCAGCGTTCCCGTCACCACGTTCGCGCTTGGCGGCGATTCCACGGCAGACGTCATGGCCGCGCCGGCGAATGACGATCACAGCCGCTTCTCCATCGTCATCGACGGCACCTCGATCGGCGAGTTGAGCCTGACATTGGACGGCGATTTCAACTATGCGAACACGGCGGCGGCCGTCGCGATCGCCCGTGCGGCCGGTTTCGATTTCGGTTCCGCACAGGCCAAGGACGCGTTGCGTGAGATGGAGCCGGTACGCATCGCCGGACGTATGGAGCATTTCAAGGACACGCGGTCGAACACCATCGCCATTGTTGATTACGCGCATAACTACGCGTCCGTCACCGCGTTGCTTGACTACGTCGATCAGCGTTACGGCAGCGAAAAGCCGGAAATCACGCTCATCACCGGCTCCGCTGGAAACAAGGCATACGATCGCCGCGCCGAAATCGTCCACGCCGCGCAGAACCGCATCGACCATCTCGTGCTCACTTTCGAAGACACCGACGACGAGCCTGTGGAACAGGTCTGCGCGGACATGAACGACAGCGTCACCAACCCGCAGCTTGACGTGAAGACCATTCTCGACCGTGCCGAAGCCGTGGAGACCACGGTAAGCCGCGATCGCAAGGATCCCGAGCATCTGCACATCATCCTCATCATCGGCAAGGGCAACGAACGTTGGTTCAAAGACCACGGCAAGCACATCCCTTACGAGGGCGACGACCGCATCGTGGAACGTGTGTTCCGTCTCAAATAACAACTAAGGTGAAGGCATTATGACACGATTCCAACCGATTCTGCTGGGCAGCGACATCAACGTCTACGGCATGGCCAGGGCGTTCCATGAGGAGTACGGCATCGTTTCCGAGGCGTATGCGTATTTCCAGCTGAGCCCCACGAAATTCAGCCGTATCGTCAACGTGCACATCGTCGACGATTTCAACAACTTCGTCACGTTCCGTAATTTCATGCTCAAGCTCGGCAAGCGTATGAAGGCCGAGGATCCGGAACGCGTGCTGCTGCTCATCCCCTGCGGCGACGTGTACGCCAATCTGCTGAGCCAGTGCGGCGACGATCTTCGCGAATATTTCGTATACAACACGCTTGACGTGAACCTTTCGCGCCGGCTCGCCTACAAGTCCACGTTCTACCAGATCTGCGAGCAGTATGATCTGCCCCATCCGAAGACGCGCACCGTCACCGCCGATGAGGTGAAGGCAGGAGCCTACCGTGATTTGCCGTTCAGCTATCCGGTGGCCATGAAGCCCGCGAATTCGGTGGAATGGCTCAACATCGATTTCGAGGGCCGTCGCAAGGCCTACATCTTCAACGATCCGGCCGAATTGGAGACCATCATCAAGCGTGCGTACGATGCCGGATACACGTCCGAAATGGTGATTCAGGACTTCATCCCCGGCGACGATTCCCGTATGCGTGTGCTGAACGCCTATGTGGACCAGCATCATCGCGTGCGTATGATGTTCCTCGGCCACCCGCTGCTGGAGGATCCCTCCCCTGTCGCCGCGGGCAACTATGCGGCCATTCTGCCCGACTACAACGAGGGTGTGTTCCGTCGTATCAAGGCTTTCCTCGAGGACATCAAATACGAGGGCGTGGCCAATTTCGACATGAAGTACGACGAACGCGACGGCGAGTACAAGCTGTTCGAAATCAACCTTCGCCAAGGACGTTCCAGCTATTTCGTCACGCTGAACGGCTTCAATCTGGCGAAGTATTTCGTCGACGACCTCGTCGAGGACACGCCGTTCGACGGCAACACCCTGTTCGGCCGCGGTTCGAAACTGTGGCTTGAGATTCCGAAGTCGATTTTCCTTGATTACGTCGCAGAAGGCACTGACAAGGAAACCGGCAAGCTCATGCTCAAATCGGGCGATTGGGGTACCACCTTGGAGTATTCCAAGGATATGAATCCGCTGCGTTGGCTGATGATTCGGCACATGTTCTCGATTTACAAGAAGAGCTATGCCAAGTACTTCACCAAGAAGGGCGAGCTTAAGTGAAACGACCGTTTTTCGCCGTACTGGGCGGCATGGGCACGCTGGCCACCGAAAGCTACATCCGCTTGGTCAACCGCGCCACGCATGCCCATTGCGATCAGGATTATCTGGACTACATCGTCTTCAACGATTCCTCCGTGCCGGACCGCACCGCGTACATTCTCGGCGAATCCGACGAGAATCCCTTCCCCGTACTCGCCGACGATATCGAGAAGGCAACGGCGATGGGCGCGAGTTTCATTGTGCTCACCTGCAATACCGCGCACTATTTCTATGACGATTTCCAGGCGTTGACGACGGTGCCGATTCTACATATGCCACGCGGCGCGGTGGCACGCATGGCTCAGCGTTATCCGAAGGATCGTTTTCCGCGGGTCGGTTTCCTCGGCACCGTGGGTTCGCGCAAATCCGGCGTGTACAAGCGTGCCGTCGAAGAGGCCGGGTACACGTTCGTCGAACCGACCGACGAGTTGCAGGCCCGTATCACTTCGTTGATTTATGACGATGTGAAAGGTAGTGGCGAGCTCAATCTGGAACGCTACGAATCGGTGTTGCGCGATATGCTCGATCCGGCCGGCCCCTGCGCGTGCGACACGCTGATATTGGGCTGCACCGAGCTGAGCGTGCTCAACGAGGCGTTTCCGCTGCCCCAGCTGCCGGTCATCGACGCGCAGGCCGTGCTGGTGGAAGATACCGTGGCGCGGGCCGAAGCGTTGCGCGCGTAGCTATTATTTGTCACGCCTATCTTCGACTGCTTAGGCGTCGGACGATAAAACAAGATTGTGGGTGGCTTCCCATTGCCTGGGGAGCCACCCACAATCTGTTTTATATGGACGGTGTACGCCGCACGTATGGCGTCATCGTCCGATGTTGTTTCGCTTCGTCACTTCGTTTCGTTTTCCGAAGCCGTTTCCGCATCCGCCGGTTCGTTGGCATCCGCCGCCTCATCCATTTCATCCGCATCGGCGTCTGCTAAAACGGAATCGTCCGGACCAACGCTGCCGAAATCGTTGATGTTGAAATCGGGGTTGGCGTCGGATTCGAAATCCACGTCAGCCTCGTCCTGCTTTTTGCGCGGTTCCGGATCGACGGATTCCTGGAACACACGTTCGGCCTTTGGCTTCTTCAGGTCGGAGTTGATCTTCTCCTCCAGCATGAGTCGCGCATCACCGGCGGTTGTGAAGCTGCCACAGACGAGCACGCCATGACCGTAGCCGACGCCCAGTTCGTCATCGGCATCAACCATGTTGACGGCTTCCTGGATGGCGTCCGGCAATTCGGGAATGCAGGTGACGCGTTCCGGCCCGAAAACACGGTCCGCGATCTTCTTCAGATCCTCAGCCGGCATCACTCGGTCACGCCACGAGTTCTCGGTGACGATCACATGGCTCAGCAACGGTTCGAGCACGCCCAGATACTCCTCGACCTGCTTGTCCCCCATCATGGCGACCACGCCGACGAGCTGCTGGAAATCATAGTTCTCTTCAATGGCGGCACGCAGCGATTCGGCCGCGTTCACGTTGTGCCCGCCATCAAGGATGATGGTAGGCGAGGTACGAATTTGTTCGATACGTCCCGGAATGCGTACGCTGCTCAACGCTTCGGCCACCAAATCGCCGTCCAACGCGCCGTTGACGGGAATCACCACTTCCGCCGCGCACAGTGCGGCGAGCGCGTTGTGTGCCTGATGCTCGCCGAATTTGGCGATCGGTACTTCCGTGTAAGTGCCGTTCGGAGTGCGCAGGGTGGCCACCTGGCCGCCAACGGCCGGCACTCGGGTAACGACTTCCGATTCGACGCCGTCGCGCACCAAGCTGGCGTGGTTCTCCTTGGCCGCGGCCTCGATAATCGGCATGACCTCGTCCTCGTGTGGCTGGCGGCCGATGATGGCGGTGCAGTTCGGCTTGATGATGCCGACCTTTTCCGTGGCGATTTCCTCCACGGTGTCGCCGAGCCATGCCATGTGGTCCATGTCGACCGGGCCGATGATGGCCGCGTCCGCGTCGAGCACGTTGGTGGCGTCCCATCGGCCGCCCATGCCGACTTCCACGATGGCGACGTCGACCGGCGCGTCGGCGAATTTCCAGATGGCCATGGCGGTGAGCACTTCGAAGAAGCTCATCTTCGGCTTGCCCAGCTCGCCCATTTTCATGTCCACGATGGCGACAAGGTCCTTGACCTGGTCCCAAGTGTCGACGAAATCGTCGTCGGACAGCTGCTGGCCGTCGATGGCGATGCGCTCGTTGACGTGTTCCAGATGGGGCGAGGTGTATAGGCCCGTACGCATGCCGTAGGCGCGGCAGATGGCTTCGGCCATACGTGCCGTGGAGCCCTTGCCGTTGGTGCCGGTGATGTGGATGACGCGGAACGACTGCTCCGGATGGCCCATGATGTCGAGGATCATCTTCATGCGTTGCAGGTCGAGATTGGTGGTGTTGCGTTCCGATGGACGGCTCATGATGTCGCGTTCGACGTCGATCATGCTTTCGTTGTTGCGATTGGGATGTTCGAATGACATATTTCCCGTTTTCCTCCCGTACCTTGCGGACAGCACACTAAACTTTTCCCATTCTAGATGTCCGCATGAACGTTGCGCGCCGGGAAAAGTTATAGGATGGGTTGCGGTAATTTCCGTACGTTACGAATGCATGTTCAGGAGATGTGATGGGCGAAGTCATTACTGACAAGGACAAGGAATACGAGAAGATGGAGCGGGAGGCCGCTCCGGGACCGGATCAGGCCATGAGCGATCGTGTGAACAATCGTTCGCTGCGTCCGCGTTCCGAGGCGTTCAAGGAGTTCATGACCACCGGTTGGGATGACAACGAGCCGCAGATCGAGCCGTTGGAGTCCTCCAAGTACACGCCGGCGCGTCTGGAGGCGTTGGGCAAGGCGTTCCCGGGCGAGCGTATCGTGATTCCGGCCGGCCAGCCGAAGGTGCGCAACAACGATTGCGATTACGCGTTCCGTCCGGATACGACGTTCTCCTACTACACCGGTTTGGGTGAGGATTTCGAGGCCGGCGCGGTGCTGGTGCTGAATCCCGTCGATCCGGATTCTCCGGAGGCGAAGACCGGCAAGACGCATGTTCCGGAACTGTTCGTGGCTCCGCGTGCCAACCATTACACGCAGGACTTTTTCATGAACGCCCATTATGGCGAGTATTGGGTGGGTCCGCGTGCCGGTGTGAAGGAAATGACCGCGATGACCGGCATCGAAACCAACGACATCGCGCAGCTGCCCGACGCGTTGAGCAAGGATGTCGGCACTGAGGCCGGCGCGGTGCGCGTGCGCGTGATCCGCGAAGCCGATCCGGCGATTACCAGCATGGTCGAGGAGATCCGTGAAGCCAACGGTTTCGCCGATCCGGACAACAACACCGCTGCCGATGACAAGCTGCACGAATTCGCCGCCGAGGCACGCATGTGCAAGGATGAGTATGAGGTTCGTGAGATGCGCAAGGCGGTCGCGGCAACCAAGCATGGTTTCGACAACATTCTGCGCAAGATTCCGTCTTCCCTTGGCAAGCCGCGTTCGGAGCGCATGCTGGAGGGCGCGTTCAACGCCATCTCCCGTGAAGAAGGCAACGAGGTCGGCTACGACACCATCATCGCTTCCGGCGCCCACGCTCCGATTCTGCATTGGATGCGCAATACCGGTACCGTGGAGTCGGGCGAGCTGCTGCTCATCGACGCCGGTGTGGAGGTCAACAGCCTGTATACCGCCGACATCACCCGCACGTTCCCGACCAACGGCAAGTTCACCGATTTCCAGAAGAAGCTGTACCAGGCCGTGTTGGATTCCCAGCAGGCCGGTTTCGAGGCGGCCAAGCCGGGCGCCACGTATTCGGACATCCATCATGCGTGCATGCGCGTGATCGCCGAACGTCTGCATGACTGGGGTATTCTGCCGGTCGATGTCGAGGAGTCTCTCTCCCCTGAAGGCCAGCAGCATCGCCGTTGGCTCGCCTGCGGCGTGGCACATCACCTTGGTCTTGATGTGCATGATTGCGCGCAGGCGCGTTATGAGTCGTATCAGAACGCCAAGATTCGTCCGGGCATGATCTTCACCATCGAACCGGGCCTGTACTTCCGTGAGGATGATCTGCTGATTCCGCCGGAATACCGTGGCATCGGCATTCGTATCGAGGATGACGTGCTCATGACGGAGGATGGTCCGGAATGGATTTCCGCGGGCATTCCGAAGCGGATCGACGATGTCGAGGCGTGGATGGCCGATATGGCCGCCGAAGGCGTGAAGGCCTGAGGACGCATCATGCCCACGCCTGAATTCGTACTCTCGCTACGTGAAAAAATAGGCCACGATCTGTTATGGCTCATGGGCGTCTCCGGCTATGTCGAGGACGAGCAGGGCCGTGTGCTGTTGGGGCGTCGTTCCGACACCGGCGAATGGGCCATGGTGTATGGCATCAACGAGCCCGGAGAGGAACCGGCCGATACCGTTGCCCGCGAGGTCAAGGAGGAGACCGGCGTGGATGTGGTCGTCACCGATCTGGTGTCGGTCAAATCGTCCAGAAAGGTCCTCACCTATGCGAATGGCGACAACACCATGTACATGGATCACCTGTTCATCTGCAGGCCCGATCCGAATGGCAACACGGAGCCGTTCGTCGGCGATGAGGAAAGCCTCAACGTGGGCTGGTTCTCCCCTGATGCTCTGCCCGAGCCGTTGGCAGCCACCACGGTGGAACGCATGGCTTACGTACGCGAATATCTGAAGGCCAAGGCGAATGGTGATTCCCATGCCCAGTTTGCCTTCAACGGCACCATCCGCTGAAATCGCCTTCCATACATCATAAAAAGGAATCCCCGCAACGTTTCAAGCGTTGCGGGGATTCCTTTTTATTCGATTCCGTGGATCAGCTCACTGCTGGGCGGCAAGCAGCTCATGCAGATGCTCGCGATGCTTGCGCTGTTCGCGCGGATCGGGCACCGGCAGGGAGGCCAGCAGCTTCTGCGTGTACGGGTTCTGCGGATTCTGCATGATCTGGTCCGCATCGCCATGTTCCACGATCTGGCCCTTGTGCATCACCATGATGCGGTCGGCGAGCATGTCGACCACGGCGAGGTCGTGCGTGATGAACAGGCATGCGAAGCCGATTTCGGCCTGCAGCTTCTTGAACAGCTCCAGCACCTTCGCCTGCACCGACACATCCAACGCGGAGGTCGGTTCGTCGGCGATGAGCAGGCTCGGCTTCAACGCCAACGCGCGCGCCAAGGAGGCGCGCTGGCGCTGGCCGCCGGACAGCTCGTGCGGGAAACGGTTCATGTAGGCGCGCGGAAGCTGCACCATCTCAAGCAGATCGCCCACATACTTGCGGGCGTCTGATACCGACGAGAACTTCTTGTGCACGATCAACGGTTCGGCCACGTTTTCCGCGATGGTCATCAGCGGATTGAACGAGCTGCCCGGATCCTGGAACACGAAGCCGATGTCGGCGCGCTTGGGCTTGAAATCACGTTCCTTCACACCGTTCATTTCTATGCCTAGAACGTTCAGGGAACCGCCGGAAACCTTCTGCAGGCCTGCGATGGCACGGCCAGTGGTGGATTTGCCGGAACCGGACTCGCCTACCAGACCGAGCACTTCGGAACGGTGGATGGTGAAGTCGATGCCGTCCACGGCCTTGAAATCAGGCTGCATGAGATGACCCGGATACGTGATGGTCAGTCCCTTGGCCTCGACCGCGATGGGCTGATCGCGCCAATCCTTCTCACGTTCGATGACCTTGCCATCGGCATCCTTGACGACCAGTTTCTGGCCAATACGCGGCACGGCGGCAAGCAGACGCTTGGTGTAGTCGTCCTTCGGCGAGTAGAAGATCTGCTCGACGCTGCCCTGTTCGACGACGTGGCCGCGGTACATGACCACGACCTCATCGGCGATGTCGGCGATCACGCCCATGTTGTGGGTGATGATGAGCACGGATGCGTCGAACTCGTCGCGCGCCAGACGCAGCAGGTCGAGGATTTCGGCCTGCACGGTCACGTCGAGGGCGGTGGTCGGCTCGTCGGCCAGAATCAGGCCGGGGTTGAGCACCAGGGCCATGGCGATGACGATGCGCTGCTTCTGGCCGCCGGAGAACTGGTGTGGGTAGTAGTCGATGCGGGTTTCCGCGTCCGGAATGCCGACCTTCTTGAGAATGTCGATGGACTTGGCACGGAGTTCCTTCTTGTCCTTCATGCCATGGGCGCGAAGGCCTTCCTCGATCTGCCATCCGATGGTATACACCGGGTTGAGCACCGAATTGGGCTCCTGGAACACCATGGCCGCTTCGGCGCCGCGCATTTCGCGCAGCTGTTCGCCGGACAGCGACAGCACTTCCAGCTCCTCGGTGCCCGCGCGGTTCGACAGGTACACCGCGCCGGAGGTCGTAGCGGTCTCCGGCAGCAGCTTGATGAGGGAGCGTGCGGTCACGGACTTGCCGGAACCGGACTCGCCCACCACGCCGATGACCTTCTTACGGGGAATTTCGAAGCTGATCTTGTCGATGGCTTTGATGGAACCGGCGTCGGTCATGAACGAGACGCTGAGGTCCTTGATCTCGGCGAGATTGCCTTCCTTGATTTCACTCATCGGTTCACTCCCCTTCCTCGGAAGCCCATTCGGAAGCCACGAATGACGGATCACGGTCGGTGACGGTCACCGGTTTGTCGCTGGCTCCCATCGGATTCTTCGCCGCCTCAAGTTCGGCGACGACCTCGTTGCGCTTGCCTGGCTCCTGGCTGGGGTCCACGGACGTGTCTTCGATGGAACCCACCACTTCGCCTGCGGACTTGCGGGCGCGCAGACGCGGATCGGCCAGATCGTTCAGCGATTCGCCCACCAGGGTGATGCCCAGCACGATGAGCACGATGGCCAGACCCGGGAACACGGCGGTCCACCAGATGCCGGCGGTCACATCGGAGACGGCGCGGTTGAGGTCGTATCCCCATTCGGCGGCCGCGGTCGGTTCGATGCCGAAGCCCAGGAAGCCCAGGCCCGCAAGGGTCAGGATGGCTTCGGAGGAGTTCAGCGTCAGGATGACCGGCAGGGTTCGTGTGGAGTTCTTGAACAGGTGCTTGGTCATGATGCGCCACGTGGAGGCGCCGACCACGCGGGCGGATTCCACGTACGCGGATTCCTTGATGCGGATCACTTCGGCACGGATGGTACGGAAGTATTGCGGAATATAGACCACGGTGATGGAGATGCCGGAGGCGAAGATGCCGCTCCACAGGCCGGACTGGCCGTGGGAGATCATGATCGCCATCAGAATCGCCAGCAGCAGCGACGGGAAGGAGTACACGGCGTCGGCGATCATGACGAGCACACGATCGACCCATCCGCCGAAATAGCCGGAGACCAGGCCGAGCAGCACGCCTGCGAAAATCGACAGCAATACCGCGACGACGATGGCGATGACGGCGGTGCGGGCACCCCAGACCACACGGCTGAACACATCGTAGCCACCTGCAGTGGTGCCCCAGATGTGTTCGGAGGACGGTGCCGCCTGGGCCGGGAAGGAAACGCCGTCGGCGCCCTTGAGCTGCGCGTAGCTGTATGGCGCGATGAGCGGCGCGAAAATGGCGACCAGCAGGAAGAACGCCGTGAGCACGAGGCCCGTGATCAGCATGCCTTTCTGCCAGCCGACTGCGACGCGTAGTTCCTTGATGATCGGAATCTTATGCCAGAATGGCGTCTTGTTGCCGAGCTTGAGCTCGTCCAGACGATTGTCGCCTGGAACGGTGACCTTGTTGGCAGATGCTGCGGTCATGTCAGTACCTCACTCTCGGGTCGACCAACGCGGCGATGACGTCGACGATGAAGTTGACGACGGCCACGATGATGGCGATTAGGATAACGATGCCCTGCACGGCCACGAAGTCGCGTGCCTTCAGGTACTGCGACAGCATGAAGCCGAGTCCCTTCCATTCGAAGGTGGTTTCGGTGAGCACCGCGCCTGCGAGCATCAGGGCGATCTGCATGCCCATGACGGTGATGATTGGAATCAACGCCGGCTTCCATGCGTGCTTGTTGAGCAGACGCTTCTCGGAGACGCCGCGGGAACGTGCCGCTTCGACGTAGCCGGAATTGTAGGTGGCGATCACGTTGGTGCGCACCAAACGGATGAACACGCCGGCGGTCAGCAGGCCCAACGCAAGGGCCGGCAACACAGCGTGACGGAGCACATCAAGCAACACGGACATATCACCCAACTGGATCGCGTCGATGATGTAGAAGCCGGTCGGCGAGACCAGTCGGGAGAACTGCATCTCGCTGCCAAGCGATGAGCGCCCGGATGCCGGCAGCACGTTCAGCCAGATGGCGAAGATGAGCTTCAGAATCAGGCCGAGGAAGAACACCGGGGTGGCATAGCACAGGATGGCGAAGGTGCGGATGCCCGCATCGGCCGCGTGGTCACGCTTGCGTGCGGCGATGCGTCCCAAGCCGATGCCGACGATGAGCGCGACGATGAGCGCGAGGAACGCCAGCTCGAATGTAGCGGCACCATAGTGAGTAAGGATGGTACTCACTTTTTGGTTATCGGTCAATGTGGTGCCGAGATCGCCATGCAGCAGGCCGCCAAGATAATCGATGTACTGCACGATGAGCGGACGGTCATAACCGGCCGCGTGGATACGCTTCTGCAGTTCCTCGGGAGTGAGACGGCCACCAAGAGCGGCGGAAATCGGATCGCCGGTAGCGCGCATCACGAAGAAGACGATGGTTACAAGAATAAATACTGTAGGAATGATCAGCAGAAAGCGTGTGAGCACGAAACGGAAGAATCCGCTTGAAAGCTTGTTTTTCTTGGCTTTCGGCTGAGCCTCGGTTGCGCTTTGCGTCACGTCGGGCTCCTTTTCCTTATTGGTGTTTTAGATACAAATTGAGCCCCTGCCTGACTTAGGCGGGTCAGGCAGGGGCGGTCAAAGCCTTCCGTCAGGCCTTGGTCACGGACGAGTAGCGGAAGCGGAAGGAAGCGTCAAGGACGACACCCTTCACATTAGAACCGGTGACCGCAACCTGGGCACCCTGCAGCAGCGGGATGGTGGACAGGTCATCGGTTTCGAGCTTCTGGATTTCCTTCAACAGGTCCTCACGGGCCTTGGCGTCAGTCTCTCCGGCCTGCTTGACGATCAGATCGTTGACTTCCTTGTTGGAGTATCCGTTGTTCACGAAGTTGCCGTCACGGAAGAATGGGGACAGGTAGTTGTCCGGATCGGAGTAGTCAGGGAACCAACCGAGCTGGTAGACCGGGTAGGAACCATCGGAATCCTCGGTGACCACACGGTCCTTGTTGAACTGGGTCCATTCGGTGGACTGCAGGTCGACCTTGAACAGGCCGCCTTCCTCGAGCTGGGCCTTGATGGCCGCATACTCGTCGGCGGAGGACTGGCCGTAGTGGTCCGGGTTGTACTGGAGCTTCAGGTCTACCGGGGTCTTCACACCGGCGGCTTCGAGGGTCTTCTTGGCCTTGGCCGCATCCGGCTTGCCGGAACCGTCGCCATAGGCTTCCTTCAGGGTGTCGTCGTGGCCGGACAGGCCATCCGGAATGAAGGAGTACAGCGGGGTGTAGGTGCTCTTGTAGACCTTGGTGGCCAGCTCGTTGCGGTCGATCAGGCTTGCAACGGCCTGACGCACGGCCTTGGCCTTGTCGGCGTTCGGCTCGCTGGACTTCTCGCCGTACGGCATGATCTTGAAGTTGAAGGCAAGGAAGCGCTCTTCGCCGCCCGGTCCCTTGACGACCTTGACCTTGTTGTCCTTGGACAGGTCCTCGACGTCGGTCGGGGTCATGGAGCGGTAGGCCACGTCGACCTGGCCCTGCTGCACGGCCATCTTCAGGTTGGAGGAATCGGCGAAGTACTTGACCTGCACAACGTCGTTCTTAGCTGGGGTCAAACCCTTGTAGGAAACGTTCTTGGCATATGCCAGGGCCTCGTTCACCTTGTAGGAGGTGAGCTTGTACGGGCCTGCGAAGGCGTTGTCCTTGACGATGGTGTTGGCATCGGTCAGCTTGTCGGCGGAGAAGGACTCTTCGTCGACGATCGGGCCGGCCGGGCTGGAGAGCACCTGCTTCAGGGTCACGTCGTCCTTGACCGCGGAGTGGAACACGACGGTGGTGTCATCCTTGGCCTCGACGGACTCGATGTTGGCCAGCAGGGAGGACGGACCGTTCTCGTCGTTGATCTTCTTGATACGGTCGAAGGAGAACTTGACGTCGGAGGCGGTCAGATCGTGGCCGTTCGCGAACTTCAGGCCCTTCTTGAGCTTGACGGTGAACTCGGTGCCGTCGGCGCTCCAGGTGCCGTCATCGGCGGCGATGTCCGGAGACAGCTCGGAAGTGTTGTAGTTCTGCGCGTACAGGAACGGGAACACCTGAATCTGCACGGCGTAGGAACCGTTGTCGTAGGAGCCAGCCGGATCAAGGCTGGTGATCTTATCGGTCGTGCCGACGGTGATGGTGTTGCCAGTTGCGGCGCCACCGTCCTTCACGCCGCCGCAGGCGGCCAGGGAAGCCAGAGCCGCGACAGAAGCCAGAGCGGCGATAACTTTCTTGCGATTCACTATGGAATCCTCTCTTTTCTATCCGAATCGCCCCTGTGCAAGGCGATATAGTGACAAGAATCGGCGCGCAATGTTAACCGTACGTTTCATTGGAGGCCGTTTTACCCACCTACCTTATATTCGCCGTTTTCTGCTATGCATTAAAACGGCGAAATTCCAACGTTTTAACGACTAGTGAAAGAAAATAAGAAAAACCAGCCATTTTATGAGACGGACCCAGCCAAAGTCGCATTCAAGGTCTACGTCCTTCTTTTTCACTCATTGCTTTCGCACAGAGAGACCCAGATAAGCGCGCGACACGCGGCACAACACGAATTGCATTAATCAATTAACGGCGTTAATATATTAAGAAGTTCAACGAGGGTCCATGCACTGTCGCAAGGAGGTGAGCATGAGTAGGTACAGCGCCCAACAGTCATCGATCTCGGAAAACAACCGTTCCCGCATCCTGCAATACCTGTACCACAATGGCATCTGCTCACGCGCGCAGATCGCCAAAGCCATCAAGCTCACTCCGGCGGCAATCACCAAAATCACCGCGAAACTGCTGGCGCAGGGCATCATCGAAGAAACCGGCGACATGGACGGAGACAAGAACCGCCGTTCCATCGGTCTGAATCTCAATTGCGCCAAATACCACATCATCGGCGTGAAGTTCGCCCGCAGTCTGGTGCAAATCGCGGTCTTCGACCTCAAGTGCAACCGTATCTTCCTGTCCGACTTGCCTACCGTCAGCGAAGAGCACATCCCCGAAACGGTGGAGCGCATTCGAGATACCGTACGCCAGCTCATCAAGGACGACCCCAGCATCGTGGCCGTCGGCATGGCGGTTCCGGGGCCCTATTTAAAGGACGAAGGACGCACCGCTTTGGTCTCCTCCATGCAGGGCTGGAGGCAAATCAACTTCATCGACGAATTCAGCAACGCATCCAGCGTCCCCGTGTTCGTCGAACAGGACGCCCGCGCCGGCGCGCTGGCGCAGTTCCTGTTCAATCCGGAACTGTCGGAAGGTTCCCTCGCCTACTATCTGCTTGGCGAAGGCATCGGCCTCGGAGTCATCGACAACGGCACCATCTACTACGGCGAGCACGGCACCGCCACGGAAATCGGACACGTCTCCATCGACGTGAACGGCAAGCCATGCGACTGCGGCAATGTCGGATGCCTGGAACGCTACTGCTCCGCCAACGCCATCCACGAACAACTCAACGCCAACCCGAGCATCGTTCCCGGATGCGAGACGATGACGCATGCGCAGGCTTGCGCAGCACTGTTCGCCAAGGCGAACGCGGGAGACGAGACCGCGACGCTTCTGATGCTCGATGTTGCCCGATACGTTGGGTACGGCGCGGTCACCATCATCAACGCTTTCAATCCGACACACATCGTTCTTGGAGACATCATCGCGCAAGCCGGCCAGCCGTTGCTCGACGAAGTCACACAAGTCGTGCGCGAACGCACGATCCCCGAAATCGGGCGCAACACCCGAATCACCCTGTCCGCCCTGCCCACCGACGCCACCGTCACCGGTGCCGCCGCCGTGGCCATCACCAATTTTTTGGAACATCCATCGATGTTCTTCGACGTCGCATAGCACGCCGCCCACCAAAGAAAGGAACCACCCATGTCCAAGCCAATCGTCATCGCCCTCGGTGAAATCCTGTGGGATATGCTCCCCACCGGCAAGCGCGCCGGCGGCGCTCCCGTCAACTTCGCCTACCACGCGTCCCAGAACGGCGCAGAAAGCTACGCCATCAGCGCCGTCGGTAACGACGAGCTGGGCGCCGAGCTGCTCAACGATGCGCACAAGGCCGGCATCAACACGCTGGTGCAGACCAACGAATACCCGACCGGCACCGTCGCCGTGGCACTGACCAACGGCATTCCGGAATACACCATCGTGCAGAACGTAGCTTGGGACCACATCGGCTACACCGACGAACTCGCCGAGGCCGTGTCCAAGGCCGACGCCATCTGCTTCGGCACGCTGGGTCTGCGTTCCCAGGAATCGCATGACACCATCATCAAACTGCTCCAGCATACCAAGGAAGGCGCGCTGAAGTTCTTCGACATCAACCTGCGCGCCAACTTCTACTCCAAGGAGCTGATCGAGGAGCTGCTGGGATACGCCAACATCTTCAAGATCAACGACGACGAGCTCATCATGATGCGTGAGATGTTCTCCATTCCGGAGGGCAACGACGAAGAGGCCTGCAAGTGGTTCATGGATCGCTTCGATCTGGAGTACACCATCCTGACCGGCGGCGCGACCTTCAGCACCATCATCGCCAAGGACGGCGAGACCTCCACTCTGCTGACCCCGCATGTCGAGGTGGCCGACACCGTCGGAGCCGGCGATTCCTTCTCCGGCTCCTTCACCGGTAAGATCCTGTCCGGTGCCTCCCTCAAGGAAGCGCATCGCGCGGCCGTGAACACCGCCGCCTACGTGTGCACCAAGGAAGGCGGCTGGCCGGCCTACCCGACCGAAGGCGTTCCGGATTACCTCGCCGCAGCAGCCAAGTAAGCGTATCTTTTCCTTTCATCATCACCGATTCCGCATGCCGTCAAATAACGGCATGCGGAATTTTTTTACCGGTTTTGCGAAGTTTCGTCGGTATGATGAATCGCCGATAGCATAATTTGGTTTGTCGGATAAACCGTGGTATCTTGAAATTTCTGGCTATAAAGCCGGAAGGTTTGATAATTCAATATTTGGGGATGATCGGTTTCGACGGTGACCTGTTCGTCGCAGGGAAGCGTGCCGAGAACGTAGGGTCCGCTCGTGGATGCCCCCTACAAAAGAATAAGTGCTAAATCTAACCGCACTGAGTTCGCTCTCGCTGCCTGAGCTTCGCGCCAGGATTAACCAGTGAGCAGCCGCTCCGTTCACTCCCCCTCGTCTTTGGGGGGATGTTGAGCGTCGTTTAGAAGACTTGCCTTACCGGCTGAGCCACAGGGCCGGCAAGGGACTTTTACTGTAGATATGCTCGCCATCAGTTGTCTGCGACATCGATGGGGGCAGAAAAACCGCCGCACGGCCAGCAGACTACGCACGTAGAAGACTGAGGGTTCGGTCATCGGACCGGGGTTCGATTCCCCGCATCTCCACGGATTGAAAGCCGCCAGAAATGGCGGCTTTTCCTTTTATTTCCAACGGTTTGCGACTGTTGCCAATGTTTATCGAGATTACGAAAATCACGTCGTTTTCTAAAAAATGTTGCCAAAATGTTGCCACGGAACAAGCCCCCGAACAACAAAAAGCCCCTCCCCCAGCATCAGCTGAGAGAGGGGCAGCTCCGTATGGACTTAACAGCCGTCAAACTCGACGCGAAGCTCTGTCAAGTGTCGCCGCCGAATCGGTGGCAATGATTATTTTTCGTCGGAATCGTCCGGCTTGGCCGCCGTGAGCTGGCTCACGCCGATCAACGCGCCGACGAATAGACCAATCGCGTTGATGGTTGTGACGATCTCACCGCAGTGCGGCAATCCCCACTGCGGGCCGACCGCGCCGACCAGCCACGCGACCGCAGGCAATGCGATCAACGCGAGCCACTTGAGCGCCTGATACGCCTTGTCCGGCAGCAGGTAGCCATTGGCATTGGATTCGTCCATTCCACACCTCCTTAAAATTCGAGGCCGGTCAGCGCAAGACCTGACCGGGATAAATCGTGTACGGGGCACGCAACCCGTTGCGTTGGGCCGCGGCCGGCCAGCCGGAACCATAGATCTTCCACAGACTCTCGCCCGCGGTGACCACGTGCGAGGTGGTTACGACATGAGCACCGACGCTGGAAGCGGTCGAACCGCCGTAGCAGACTTGCTGACCTGGCCAGATGCGGTTGATGTTGCCGCTGGGCACGCTCCACGCGCTGGCCGGCGTGCGGCCGGTACGGCTGGCGATCGCGCTCATGGTGTCGCCGGAGCTGACCACGACGCAGTAGCCGGTATTGCCAGATGGCGTCGTGACGCCGCTGCCGGACAGTCGCCGGTTGACGATGGCCATGACCGCCGCATAGTTGGATCCGAGCGCCTGTCGTCGTGCGGGATCGTTGCCGAAGTCGCCGCGGATGGTGCGCGTGGCCAAAGCGTCCAGGTCGACCGTCGGAGCTGTCGTTGGCTGTGGCGTCGGCTTGACGTTCGGCAGGCTCGCCGCGCCCTTGTCGTCGGGGTTCGCGTACTTGCGCCATGCCGCGCGGTCGCCACGGAACTTGTTCAGGTCGAGGCGCCCTGACCAGCCGCTGAGACTGCCGTTGGACGTGTACTGCCTCATCACCTCGCCGCGCGCTCCGATGTTCCACGGGGCGGTCTGGTAGCCGGTGACGAGGTTCGTGGCGTACTGGGCGATCCAGATGCCGCAGTTCAGCTCCGTCTCCATGCCGGCGACCTGCCAGTACCCGGAGTCCATCGTGTAGATGATGGGGTTGACGCCTGTCAGACGCTTGACCTCGCGCGCCCAGCGGCGCGGCCACTGCTTGTCGCCCCATGCCGTATTGTCCTGCGCCTCCCAGTCGAGGATCAGCACGCTCTTGTGCACGTATCCGCGCACGTTGTCGACGAAGAACCGGGCTTCGGTCTCGGGGTTGCCGCCGCGCGCGTAATGGTAGACGCCGGTCTCCTTGCCGCTGTCGATGGCGCCGGCGAGCTGACGGTTAGCGTCGGTGTTGACGCCGTTGGACAGGCAACCACCGTACACGCCGCCGGAACCCCATGTGGTGCCGACGATGACGAAATCGGCCGGCACGGTCGCGGTGTCGATGCCGCACTGCCAGTTCGAGATGTCGTACCCGTTCATGTCGGCCATCGCGGCCGGCGCGACAGCCATGGATATGGCGACCGCGAGCGCGGTCAGTAGCTTGCGCCATTGTCGGCGTGGATTCATGCGCTTGTGTTTCGGTTTGCCTTTGTTGAGGATGTTCACGTCCTCTCCTTTCCTTTGTCCGTGCCGTCCGCCTTGTACGGACGGTGTGGAAATCTTTTGAATCTTTCAATCGGTGTTCGCGATATGCGCGTCACGTATGTCTTGGATCATCGAGGTTCCGGTTCCATTGCCGCCCAGACCGTGGTAAGCGGCATATATTCGTTCCGCGCTTTGCTTCAACGGAATGCTCGCAACACCACCTGCATCGACCATCTGACGGTACAGAGCCTCGAGTTTGCAGAACAACAGTTCCCTGACGCCCTCATGCAATGGATCGTGACGTTGGTCGACCTTGCTCAGAATCCAGGTGACGAACACGCCGCTGCCTCCGCTGCCGATGATGGCGATAACGATTGCGACGATGGTTTCCTGGCTCATTGGGAATCCTTCCGAAAGGAAAATCCCACACGTGGCTACCGTTGGAAGCCGCGATAACCACGTGTGGGATTTTGGAGGTTGAAATGTTGTTGGGAACGTTTGTGAATGAGGTCTGGTGGCCCTCCTGCGGGAAGCTCCGCGAGTGCACGAGGGTGGGCTACGAGTCGGCCTACCGCTGCCACATCCAGCCGAAATGGGCTGACGTCGACATGGAGTCGATCACCGCGAACGACATCGAGGAGTGGCTCGGCTCGTTCAATCAGGCCGGCGCCGCACGCAAGGCGTGGGGCGTGCTGCGGGCGATACTCCGACTCGCCTATCGCAAGGGAGTCACCGACAATGACGTGACACGTCGTGAAATCAGACTGCCGCACCTGCGGCGGTATGAGCCGCGCGTGCTCGACGCCAGACAGGTAAGACGGCTGCTCAAAGGCTTCTACGGTCACGCGTTGGAAGCCTGGTTATTGGTCTCCGTCTGCGCGGGACTGCGCCGATGCGAGTCCGTCGGCATTGAATGGGCCGACTTGGATTTACGCCGGGGAACCGTGACCGTCAAAAGGTCAGTGCAATGGGTCGCTGGACATGAAACGGTCACCGACCCGAAGACCGACCAGAGCCGACGGACGGTCGCACTACCACGGTTCGCAGTCAAACGGCTCGCGCAATTGCGCCACGGCAGAACCGGCAGGCTGGTCGGCGATCTGAACGCCAACCAGGTGGCAGCTCATTACACGTCATGGTGCCAACGCATGAAACTCCCCTGCGTGCCGCCAAGGAACCTCAGGCACACCTTCGGCACTCTGGCAATCGCTGCGGGAGCCGATATCTCAGTGGTCGCACGACAACTCGGTCACAGCGACATCAAGACAACCGCCCGCTACTATCTCCGCCCCGATTTGTCCGTGCTGAGAAGTCTGCAGCGGGCATGGGAAAGACTCATCATCGGAGCCGCGTAGCTTTCCGTAACCCAGCCATGGAAACCTCCATACACGAACGGCAGACTCACTCTATGTCGCGTCGGACGCATCGTCACGATCAACGGCAACGTCAAGTTCGACGGCAGTGGACAGCAGAACTACTCGACGGCGAATGAGACCATCCCAGAAGCGTTCCGTCCGCTCGCCGACCAGAGCATCATATCGTTCCCGTCCTGCGGTTTCAGCCTGCTTGTCATGCGTGATGGGAAGGTGCAGATGCTTGGCGACCCGAAATCCGCTTACTCCACGGCGCACGGCTGTTGGATGGCGGAATAGTTTTCCGTAACCCTGCCGTTTGGGAAAAGCAATGGCAACGGAGGAATCTATCCAATCGGGAAAATACCCAATCCGAATGCGATTAAGGCTTTGAATGGCAGAGCCATACTATCGTCTGGGACGACAGTGGCGATTCCATTCATTCACCCGTCATATCTGCAGCGGTCAGTCCAAGTATCGATCGCGCCGGACGGGACCGTCAACCTGCTCGTTGGTCCCGAGGTGGCTGTCACAGGCGGAATCGTGGAAATCCACTTTTAATAGCTTTCCGTAACCCTTGAACGTCAGATCTGGCATGGGCCTTACGGCATGACGGTACATCTCGCCAAAGTCGGCATGATGGCGTTCGCTTTTGGCAACACGTCCTTCACGTCCAACATCAATTCCAACGGCCAGATCGTGCATGAGACGATGGACGCCGGTTTCCTGCCGGAGAGTGAAGGCGCGATACTGCTGGAAGGTGTGAACGGGCAGCATGGAGCCTTGTCCTTCGACTCTGACGGCAAGGTCACGATCAGCGGCAGCATGAACAGCGGATACTATTTCCGCGTCTGCGGCTGCTGGCCGGTGAAATAGCATTCCGTAACCCTGTACCAGGATTCCAATTGGATCATCATGCGTAACGGCAGGATGATTTTGATCAAGTTCAGTGGGAAAATCGGTTCGGGCAGTTGGGATGCTGTTGAATGTCCGGAAAAGCTCGCGTCCTGGTATCGTCCCATCGTTGACTTGTCGACTGTCTGCCTTGTATCAAATGGGCAAACGGCGCGAAGCCTCACGGCCAGAGCTGATGGAACTATCCGAGTGGCGAACATGGGAAACGTTGGCAGCAATCAGGATTGCGTCGGCACGCTTTGTTTCCCAATCCCATGATTTCTAGCTTTCCGTAACCCTCACCAGATCGAACCAGAATTGGAACGTGAATTACCGTACCGCGCTGGTAGGCAAGCTGTTGATCGTCGCATTCCACGCAATCCGAGTCGGTAGCGACTGGAATGCGGCGAAAGAATGGGAGACATCCCCGCTTTTCACACTCCCAGCCGGTTTGGAGGCCGCGTTCGAGGTGCATTGCGCCGCGGTGTCCAATTCGAGCGTGGGGCTTCATGGCGTCGATGTGCAGACCGCTGGCAACGAGATCGTCCTTCGCGCGTCCGCGAAGATGACGATCGGCAAAGGCGGTTGGGTCGAGGGCTGCATCACGGTGCCGCTTGATCGTTGATTAGACGACCGGATAGCAGAGCGAGCCAACACAACCCTGATTGCTGCCAGCGGCTCCCATGTTCGTGCATCGAATGGTTCCGTTCGGATTGACGACGAGCATTCTCGCCGTCTGCCCGTTGGAGACGCACACCATCGCATTGACTTCGACCGGAGGGCGCAGTTCGGCGGGCAGCACGTATTCGCATTGCACTGAATCCCAACTGCCATTACCGATATTGCCAGAGTATTTGACCAGCATCATCATGCCGGTGCGGATGACAGTGAAGCCCTTCGCGTTGTACAGGGTTACGGAAAGCTATTCAGGCGAGAATGTAGGTCATCGTCCCGGAGAACGTGCCGCTGTTCTGCCCCGCGCCACAATTGATATAACGGAAATTGCCATTCGTTTCCAGAATGAAATCACGCTGGCTGCCACCATCACGCCCCGACCACGTGCCATGCGTGACGACCGCAGGCCTCCAACCCTCCGGAATTGTACCGAACTGTCCACTGCCCCACGAGTCAGTGCTCGCGTTTTTCCAGTTGATGCTAATCTGCGCGATCTTGCCAGACTTCACGCCGGTCACGGTGCCATACTGTGATTTAATCAAAGTCTGGGTTACGGAATCCCACAGCTGGCTCATCGGAGGCAACTGCTTGACAAGCATGACAGGAGTTCCGGCGGTGATGCCACTGATCGGAATGCGGGCGATCGGAATCCACACGGTACCGGAATTGTTCAGGATACTACCCGACGGAACCGTGGGATCAGCCGCCGTGCCACTGGTGGCGGTGCCCTTCAACACAGCGAGCGCGATCGTTTCGATGTTGTTCGAACCTCGCGTGTATTTCACGCAGATCAGGTCGTTGCGGTTCTGTCCCGTGACTCCGCTTTCGATGGTGACGGTTTCCGCCGCGGTGACGCGTGCGTATCGTCCTTCGATCACAAGGTTGAGGACCGGGATGAGCGCTTTGTTTGCTGACTGCATGGTCACGGCGGGGAATTTGCCGTCGCTGCCTTGCAGCAGGTAGTTGCCGTTTCCGACCAGTCCGGCCTGCATGGCTCCTTGGTCGCTGGATGTGATGTGCGGAGCGCCGGCCTTGCCGGTGATGAGATTCATGGTCATGGTCATTCCTTCCTATCTGTTGTGTTGTTGAGGTATGCGGCGTAGGCGGCGTCCTGCGTGGCTGCCAGCGCTTTGAACGTCTGCCAGCATGCGGTACAGACGAGCGCGCCCTGTGCGACTCCGTCGACGGTGGTGTGTGTGATGTCGTGCCAGTCGCTGGAGGTGCGTGGGTCACCGTCGGCGAGGTATGCGGAGGCGTGGCATCGGTCGCAGGTGTATCTGGTGATGTTCGTGGTTCGTGCCATTGATGTTCCTTTCTCTTTCAGGCTGTGCGCTGGTAGATGTGTCCTGGAAGGATGGTGTTGCATTCCTTCCAAGTGCCGCCGTAGGTGGTTCCCGGATTTGTTGTGGCGGTGGTCCAGTAGAGGGAGCCGACCGGGTGGGCGGCGATGAACGCCTGGCTTGCGCTCATGCCCGTCTCGCCCTTGTCGCCCTTCGGTCCGACGAGGCTTGTGTTGGAAACCGGTTTGAACGTCACGTTTTTCCCGGTGGCTGTGATCTGCGCGTACATCAGGTTCTTGCCGCCATTGGTCATGGCGAAGAAGTATTCGCCTACGACCGGGGCACGGTTGAAACTGAGTGTCCGCCAGTCAAAATCCGAGCATGCGGACGTCCAGTATCCGGATAGTATGCGTGTGATGATCAAGGCAGGCAACCCGGTCTCGCCGCGTTGGCCGGCCTCTCCTTTCGCTCCGGTGGCCCCGGTCGCGCCAGTGGCGCCGGCAGGGCCCTGCGGTCCTTGCACTCCCTGCTTGCCTTGCGGTCCGGTGTCGCCTTTGGGGCCTTTGACGTTGCCGAGCAGAATCTTCGTCATATGCGCTCCTTACTTTCCGTCATTGATCATGTAGTACAGGTCGCCCGTCGCCGGATCGTAGGAGACGGGAGCCGCCGACGCGGTGGTCGTATCCGCGTACACGGCGTACAGGTCTCCGTTCGGGTCGACCTGCAGTGTGAAGAATCCGGAAGTTGGCGCCGTCACGCCGCTGGCACCCTGCGGTCCTGTCGGTCCCTGTGGGCCCTGCAGTCCCTGCGCACCTTGTATTCCCTGCTTGCCTTGCGGCCCGGTGGGGCCTGTTGCTCCGGTAGGTCCGGCAGGGCCGGTGTCGCCTTTCGGACCTTGCGGGCCGGTAGGGCCTCCTTCTCCGGCGGGTCCGACATCGCCTTTATCACCCTTGTCACCTTTCAGCCCTTCAGGACCTTGCGAGCCGGTAGGGCCGGCAGCTCCAGTGGCTCCTTTAGGCCCGGTCTCGCCGGTATCGCCCTTCACGCCTTGTGGGCCGACGTCACCTTTTGGACCTTGCGGTCCGGCAGGGCCTTGCGTTCCGATGATGGATTGACGGGAAATCGTCTTTCCCGTGAATAGGCTGCCGGACTGTGAAACGCACTGCCAGACGATGCTGTATTTTCCGCCACCTGACAATGCGGTCGAATATTCGTTGGCGAGTGGTGTTCGGTTCAACCATTCGCTCACGTTCCCCGTGAAAGTGGATCCCACCGGATATTCGCCGACGAGGGATTTCTTCATCACGAGCGCCGGAAGGCCGACGTCGCCTTTAGCTCCCTGAACGCCCTGCGCTCCTTGCTTGCCTTGCGGGCCGGTGGCCCCGGTATCGCCCTTCACGCCTTGTGGGCCGACGTCACCTTTTGGACCTTGCGGTCCGGCAGGGCCTTGCGTTCCGATGATGGATTGACGGGAAATCGTCTTTCCCGTGAATAGGCTGCCGGACTGTGAAACGCACTGCCAGACGATGCTGTATTTTCCGCCACCTGACAATGCGGTCGAATATTCGTTGGCGAGTGGTGTTCGGTTCAACCATTCGCTCACGTTCCCCGTGAAAGTGGATCCCACCGGATATTCGCCGACGAGGGATTTCTTCATCACGAGCGCCGGAAGGCCGACGTCGCCTTTAGCTCCCTGAACGCCCTGCGCTCCTTGCTTGCCTTGCGGGCCGGTGGCCCCGGTATCGCCCTTGTCGCCTTTGGGGCCTTTGATGTTGCCGATCAATAGTCGCGCCATGTGTCACCTTTCCGGGATGTCCACGTACAGGTTCCCGCTCTCGGAGTCCCAGACGAACGAGGGTGGGTTCGTGTTGTCCGGATAGTTCACGTACAGGTCGCCGTCGCCTTCCATGCTGAGCGTGAAGAAGCCGTTCGAGGGGGCGGATACGCCGCTGTCGCCCTTGTCACCCTTCTCCCCTTGCGGGCCCTGGATGCCTTGGGAACCTTGGATGCCTTGTCTGCCCTGGGGGCCGGTCGCTCCCTGTGGACCCGTGGGACCCTGCGGACCTGTGGAACCCGTCGGGCCTTGCGGTCCCGCCGCGCCGATCGCGCCGGCATCACCCTTATCGCCTTTCTCGCCGCGTATCCCCTGCAGTCCCTGCGGGCCTTCGGGACCGGCGACGCCTTGCGGCCCTCGCTCCCCGGTCGCTCCTTTCTCTCCCCGAGGACCGGTGGGTCCGGTCGCTCCGGTGGCCCCCTGTGGTCCTGTGTCGCCCTTGTCGCCCTTCTCCCCTTGCGGACCCTGGTCGCCTTTCGGAAGCCCCAAATTCAAGGTTTTGTCGCTGCCGGCGCCCGTGAGCGACGCGCTTGCCTGTGCACCGGGGGCGAGCGTGTCCACCGAACCGATTTTCAGGCCGGTGATGTAGTCGCCTTTCGGCTGTTTACCCGACAATGCGTTGTTGAGCGAGTCGATGTCGTTTCTGGTCACGTCGGCGCTGAACGTCCAGGCGTCGAGTTTGAGGCCGGCTCCAGCGTAGTAGGCGTGGCCACCATCCCCGATGGAGGATTCTCCGCTGTTGCCGCCGGCGCTGGCACCTCCGGATTCGTAGGTGACGGTGAGCACGCCTCCCGAAACCTTGACGATCTTCTTGGAGATCTCGGCAGTGACGACGAGGCCCGTGTTGTTGTCACGACCCGTGACCAGGTCGCCAACGTCCGCGTCGATGCCGTCGGGAATGTCCACGTCGATGGTGCTAGTGTTCCGAAGCTCCTGGAATTTCTGCCTGCCCTTGTCCTCGAGCTCGTCGGCTTCGGCGTTGGACAACTCGTATGTGGCGGTGCGTTCGTCAAGGCCTTTGAGGGTCTGCGTGTGGCTGAACGTGCCGTTCGCGTCGGCGTACCAGTGGATGACGGTACGGTCCTTGAGTTCGCCCTTGCCCAGGCAGATGAGATGGTTGATCGGGTGCGCCGCCTGTTTGGCGGTGAAGTCGATGAGGTCCGAGTCGATGCTGTCGCCGATCGTGCGGACGGGCATGGCGCTCATGGATACCTTGTCGCCGTCATTACGCAACCGGAGTTTGAGTCCGCTTGCCCTGAGCATCTTGACCAGACCGCTGTACAGGTCCACGTACCGGTCGAACTGGCAGGTGGTCTTGTGGTCGGCGCTTTCGTCGGTGACGGTGAACAGGCCTTGCAATCCCGCACGGCTGACGAGCGTGCGCATAATGACGGGAATCGTGCCGGACAGGGTGAGGTAATCGTTGTTCCTGTCCGGTTCGATGATCTTCGAGGCGAGCACTCCATGCCAGTCGCGGCCATGCCATGTGACGGTGGACAGGCCTCCGTCCACGTCGACATCCGTGTCGTCGATGATGCCGCCGTACTCGGTGCCGTCGATCATGATGCGGCTCCCCGCCTTGAGCGCGGCGTCTTCGACCTGCAGGTCGAAGTCGTTCTCCCCGCTACCGAACGCGAGGTCGAGCGTGTATGAGGCGTGGCTCGCCACGGGTTTGCCTGTGGCGTCGGTGACGATCAGGTCCATGGCGGTTCGCTCCTTTCCTCGCAGACCGTCAAGTCGAATTGGAATCCTCCCGGCCAGCTGATCGGCTGTGTTCCGGGCGCGAGCGGTTGGAACACGTACCGGCCGGAATCCTTGCCCGACCCTCGCACGGCCTGCGCGAAGCAGTTTGTGACGAGACCTGTGCCGCTGACCATGGTGACGGTCCTGACATCGCCGGTGCCGTCGATTTCCAGACGCGAGCCGGATGGCACGGTCACGTCGACCTCGTACCGGTTGTTTCCGATGATGACGTACGGTTGCGCGCATGGTCCGAATATCGTGAGCTTGACCGGCTGCGGGATGGACGTGTCGTTGACGATCTCGGCACCCAATGCCATGCCGGCGAAATCATGCGGATAATCATATGGATAGTCAAGGTCGGCGGTTCCGGAATCGTATCGCGGCGTGAAATGCGTCATGGTCGGACGGCGCCACACGCCATCGGCCAGCACGATGGTCAACTGCGTCTCGACCATCGTGGGCGTGATGGATTGCGGTTCGCTTTTCGTGATCCACGCTTTGGCTTCCCATTCGCCGTCGGCCACGAGCGTGCCCGGGTTCCCGGATGCCATGTCGGCGTCCGCGAGGCGGCGCAGTAGGTCGAGCGTGGCCGGAGAATCGTGGATCTTCACGGTGACTGTCGCCTCGCGTGCCTTGCGGGTGATGCCCGTCATGCCACGTGAGGCGAGGCTGTAGTCCCAGACGCGGGCTCGCAGTCCCGTGAGCGTCTCGCCGTACAGCGGCCCCTCGAAGCCGATGCGCTCACCTGTGGCCGCGCACACGTATTCAAGCGATTGCACTTCTCACCTTCCTTGCGAAGTCGCGGTCCCCTATCGTCGGCGTGTACCTGGCGATGATCGATCCGAGGTCGTCGTGCAACGATTCGACGGCCGTGATGAGTTCCCGCAGATCGCCGTCGCCGGCATTGGCGCCGGTGCCGGCCGTGACGTTCAGCCTGCCGGTCTTCGACCAGTCCGCGTCGGAGAGGCTCATCGTGGAGACGAGCGAATCCATGGAACGGCTGACCACATGCGCGGAATCGTCGATGCCCAATGCCATGCCACGTCCGACCATCACGCCGACCTCGTCGCGGAACACACGCGACGGGGAATGGATGCCCAAAGCGTTCTTGGCCTTGTCCACCAAGCCCGACAACGCGTTGGTGATGCTGGAATACAACGAGCCGACCATTCCTGTGATGCCGTTGATCAATCCCTGGATGATGTTGCGTCCCGCGCTGACGAGCCAGCTTCCCGCGCCGGACACCGCGCTCCGGACGGTTCCGCCGATCCCGCTCACGACGCTCCCGACACGGCCAACCATGTTGCTTACGGTGCCGACGATGCCGCCCCAGACGCTCGACACAATGCTTCCGACGCCATTCCACAACGCGGCCCACACGCTCCGGATTGTCGAGCATGCGGCGGATACCACTCCGCTGACCATGCCGATGCCGGCGGAGACGACGCCTTGGATGCCGCCCCACACTGCCGACACGATGCCCTGGATGGCCGACCACGCGGCGCTCCAGTTCCCGTTGACGACCGCGAGCGCCAGTTGGATGATGCCTTGGATGACGGCGAGTGCGGTGCTGATGACTGTGGCGATGATGGTCCATGCGCCTTGTACGACGGTGGATATGGTGTTCCAGAGTCCGTTCCAGACCGTGCTGATGATTGTGACGGCGGTTTGGAAGATGGTTTGGATGTTCTGTATTCCTGCTTGCAGGAGTGGTGTGATGGTGGTGATGAATGTTTGGATGCCGGTGATGATCGCGGTGAGCGCGGTCATGATGATGGGGCCGATCGTGTTCCAGACGTTTTGGAGGACGGTGGTGATGAGTGTCCATCCGGTTTGCCAGATTTGTTGGATTTGGCTCATGGTCTGGGTGATGAATATGGCGATGGCTTGCAGGATTGGCTGGCATGCGGTGCTGATCTGGTTCCAGATTCCCATGAACCATGTGGCGAAGCTGTTCCAGAGTCGTTTGCCCGTTTCGGTTTGGGTGAAGAACCATGTCAGCGCGGCCACGACCGCGCCGATGGCCACGACAAGCATGCCGATCGGATTCGCATCCAAGGCAGCGCTGAATGCCAGCTGCACGGCGGTAGCAGCCTTGGTCACCGCGCTCCACGCCGATTGAGCTGCCTTGACAATATTGAACGAGCCGGCGAGTTGCTTCAGTGTTCCAGCCGCGCTTCCCGCGTCGGAGATCTTGCCAATCAAATCGAACGTGGCCGTAGCGGTCTTCTCCACACCGGAGGCAGTCGCGGAAATGGCCTTCAGTCCACCGGAAACTGTCTTCAGCCCGGCCGAGACGATATCCCAGCCTTTGACCGCGAGCAATGCAATGGTGATGGCTTTCAACGCGCCGGATACCAGTGCGCCGTTCTGCTGCGCCCACTGTCCGACCGACTGCAGCCAGCCTCCCACCGTCATGAGCACGCCGGTCAAAGTGTTCAACAGTCCGGCGAAGCTCTGCGCCGCGGAACTGGCGGTGCGCGCGCTGTCGTTGAAGCCGAAGGCCTGCGAGACCGCGGCCGCCAATCCGGAAACCAGCGAGCCCAATCCGGAGATGACGCCGGTCAGGCTTTCAAGGAACGGCTGCAACGCGCCCGTCTCGATGAACGTGTTGACGAACGTCTTCGCCCATCCCGCCGCGTTCGACAACGCCTGCGCGACCGAAGCGACCACTCCCGCGAGCGCGCCGGCGGTTGTGGAGAACATTGTGGCGGCTTCGCCGCCATTGTTGAGTCCGCCTATGAGTGATGTGATTGCGTTCCAGAGGCCAGTGAGTTGGCTTTTGAGGCTGGCCGTCGCCGAGGCGAGCATCTGGAAGCCGGGGATGTTGGAGATCGTGTCGCCAAGGTTTTTGAGTTTCGCCTGTGTGGCGGGTATCGCGTTCTCGAGACCTTGTTGGAGTGCCGCTCCGACTTTTTGCAGGGTTGGTGTGACGGCTGCGGTGAATGTATCGATGAGTGGGATGGCTTGGTTGAACAGGCCGCGTAAGCCGTCGAGGACTGGTGTGGCGGCTGTTTCTCCGAGTCGGCTCAACGCGGCTTTCACGTTGGCCAGGGCGCCGGTGAATGTGGTGCCTGCGGATAGTGCGGCGCCGCCTAGGCCTTCCTGCATGGCGTCGGCGAAGGTTTGGAAGTCGATTTTGCCGTCCGAGACCATGTCGGACACTTCGGCGCTGGTCTTGTTCAGATGCTTGCCGAGCATTTGGAGGACTGGGATGCCGCTCGACATGAGCTGGAGCATGTCGTCGCCCTGGAGTTTGCCTCGGGCGGCGACGGAACCGAAGATCATGCCGATGTCAGTGAGGCTTCTGCCGCTGATCTGCGCGGTGTCGGCCACGGTCTTGAGGACCTTGGTGAGCTGGTCGCCTTCCTTGATGCCGGAGGCGGACAGGCTGGCCGCGACGGTCGCGGCGTCGCCCAATCCGAACGCGGTGCCCTTGACGGATGCGAGCGCGTCGTTCATGATTTCGGTGACGCTCGCGCTGTCGTGGCCGAGGCCTTTGAGTTTGGCTTGCGCGTTCTCGATGTTGAGGGCGCGGGTGAAGCCGCCTTTGGCGGCCAGTGCGGTGATGCCGCCGGCGAGGGTGGCGATCGCGCCTGTGCCGACCTTGCCGATTTTGCCGAATGCTCCGCCGATCTTCGAGATGAGGGTGCTGGAGCTTTTCTTGGAGGCTTTGTTGACGGCGTCGCCGATGTCGCCTTCGATGTTTTTGCCGAATCCCTTGCCGGATGGTTCGACGTGGACGTATGCGACGCCTATGTCCTGTGCTGCCATCGTGTTTCCTTATTCGTAGGTTGGGATTCCGATGGCGGTCGGAGTCAGAGGTCGTCGTTGATGTGGAAGTAGGCTTTGAGCCGTTCCCTGTCCTCGCGTTGACGGCGGGTGAGGTTGTGCGTCGGGGTTGGCGGGCGGAGCGGGTCGTGCTCGCGGTCGAACCATGGGCGTTTCTTTTGCTCGGGAGCGGTCAGCCACATGGCCTGTTCGGCTCCGTCGGGCACGTAGACGGCGTTCTGCAACGCCATCCACGAGTGGCTCGTATGGTCTTTGAGGATTTCGCGGGTCAACGCCCAGGCGAGTCCCCAATCGACTCGTGGACGTTGGCCTTCAACCCATTCCCGGAAGCGTACGGGCCTGTAGATCTGCCCGTACGCTCGGATCCAGTCGTAGGCTAGTGCCGCGCGATTGTTGTTCCAGAGGTGGGCGAGGTAAACGCTTTTGGGTCCAGTCCGGATTCCTCGGCCCACGCCTTGATGGTCGCGGTGAGGTAGGCCATCGGACGTTTGGTCTTGCGCAGCACGTTCCAGAAGTTCGGCTGCATCGTCTGGAAGTAGGCGAGGAACGTGCTCACGCAGGCCGTGGTTTCCTCGTCGGACAATGCGGGCTTGCTTTTGACCAGGAGGATGGCCTGGACGAGTTCGATGGGCAGTTCCGCGTTGTTGAGGTTCGGCAGGTCGAGTTTGACGCCGGCGACCTCGAGGTGCACGTCGGGTTTGAGCTCTTCCGCTTCGGTCAGGTCTACGTCCACGACATGGTATTCTTTGTCGCTCATGTTGGCTCCGTTCTAATGGTTGGCGGTTGAATGGGTGTCCCGTGCGGCCGACCGCCATCGGCCGCACGGGAAGAATCAATGGACTCACTTGGATGAGTCGGTGACGAGGCCCCATGCGTGGAACTGTTCGCCGTTGGTGCCCTTGAGCATCTTGAACGTCATGCTGAAGTTCATGATCTCGCTGGATTTCAGGCTCACGTCGTCGCGGTCGCTCACCTTCGCGTTGGTGCCGTACAGGAGGAAGGGGCGGTCCTGCTGGTCGAGCGCGACCAGGACGAGGATCCATTCCTTCTTCAATCCGGCGCCCTTGATGCTGATGCCGCCGTCGGATTCCACGTCCACGTCGAAGTAGGCGGATACCACGTCCTTGCGGCCTTCCATCGCGGCGAGCTGGAGCGTCCAGTAGCCCGGATCCGTGTCGGACAGGACGATGTCGCCGTTGTGGGCCTTGTAGTCGGTGCTGTCGCCCGGTTCCGGATGCAGTACGGCGCCGTCCTCCGTGGAGTAGCCGATCGGCTTCTTGCTTGCCGGCGGGGTCCAGGCCACTCCGGTCGGAGCCACGAACGTGCTGTCGCCCTTGGGGAACAGGAACAGCGCGTAGTTCTTGATCAGGCGCACGTTGCCTGCGGTGTTGCCGCTGGACACGTACCCGTAGTCGGTCGCGCCCTGCGCGGCGACGGTGGTTTTTTCGTTGTTGTCAGACATTCGTCTGCACCTTTCCGTTCTTCGCGTGTGGCGGCACGTTGTCTTTGGTTGTGTTTCAGTTGACGGTGACCTCGAGCAGGAGCACGCCGTACGCGCACACCAGCCTCTTGTCCTCGTCAGTCATGCGTACCGGCCCGGATTCGAGTGACGCGTCGATGAGCGGCGCGACGTTTCCGAGCCCGATGATCTCCCTCGCGATGTCGGCCCACAGGCGTGCGGCCTTGTCCCAGTCGCCCGTATGGTCCTCTCTCATGCATCGCACGCTCAGCCGCAGCCGCACGTACTGCGAGATTGGGGTGCTCATGCCTTGCATGGAGTCGGCCAGAGTGGCTTCGGTGAAGGGAGGTTCGAGGTCGCTTCGTTCGATGGTGTCGAACGTCACGTCCGGGAACAGTGTCCTCAGTTTGGGCAGGAGCAGGGGTTCCGTGCGCCGGGGAGTGACCGGGATGCTCATACGCGCATCCTTCCGAGCGTGTCCTCTAGCGTGCCGTGCGCCTTCTCCACCGGTGCCGGGCAGATGATCGCCACGCCGCTGCGGTTCTTGCCGTCATGGTCGCGGACCATGCAACGGTCATCCTCTACGGCGGCTTCGGCCGCGTCCCTCATGCGCGAGCGCAATGTCTCGTTTTTGAGGACCTGTTGGCTGAACGCCTTGCGGTTGAATACGAATCTGCATCGTTTGGCCATGCTTATCCTTCCCGTTCGCCCACGGTGATGACGTCGCCGATGTGGCGTCCGTGGAGGTTGTTCCACACTTGCGGCTTTCCTTTGACGGGCAGGAGGATGCCTCTGACTTTGATCAGGTCGGTGGCCTGGATGCCGGTCGGTTGGTTTCCGCGGATGTGGATCGTGTATTCGGTGGTCTGCGGGCTGGCGTTCTCCTCGGTCTGGTCGGTGGTGGAGGTTGGCGCGACCATCGCCTGGAACGTGCCGACGCGGACGGGTTTGCCCTGGATGGGGTTGCCGTCCGTGTCGGTGGTGGACTGGCCGCGCCACACTTCGATGGTTTCCACTAGGACGTCTCCCCCGTTGCCATGTCGACGCTGAACGCGCGCTGAGCGTTGATGCCAAGGATGCGTTTCTCGTCGTCGCGCAGCCAGAGATCGCCGGTGGGCGCTCCGAAACTGTATTGTTCGCTGAAGCTGCCGGTGGTCTGGTTCATCTGCGTGATGCCGCCGGGAATGTCGTACGGGTCGGCCTGCATGATTCTGCGGACGATGTCGCAGGTGATCTTCGTCAGCAGGCGTGGCCGTTCTTTTTGGAGACGTTGCCAGTTCGGGGAGCGTTCCTTGATGTAGTCGGTCACGTCCGCGAGATGCGTGTCGGCCTTCTCACGTTCCTCGTCGGTGAGCTTGTGCCACCTCCGTTCGAGATCGTCGGAGGTGGCGAACACGTCTGGTTCGACAGTCATGTCGGACTCCGTCAGGCGGTGAGCAGGACGAAGCGGTTGATGTCGCGGATACGGAAGCCGACCTCGATTTCGATTCGGACGGCGAACATGTTGTGCTCCCACAGGTTGACCTGCTTGCCGTCGATGGTGATGGACGCCTGGTCGGAGATGCTGGTCTGCATTCCTTCGACGGAGCCCCATGCGGCGGAGGAGAATTCGCCGCACACGCCGAGGATCTCTGCCTTGGCCGGTCCCGGTGTCTCGGATACGGCGGGCACGTGAACGCCCTTGCTGATGTAGGTGCGGTTGCCGAGCACGGTGCTCACGTCGGAGGCGGCGGTGCCGTTGAGGAACAGGGGGCGTCCGTTGTTGTCGGTCGCCTGCCGGAGCACACTGCGACCCTGGGTGCTCAACGCCCAACCGTCCACGGTTCCATCCGCTTCGGACACGAGGTCGTCGGCTTTGTTCAGGTTCTTCCACACGTCCTTGCCGATGCTGACGGTCTGCGCGCTCTTCAGGGTGTCGAAGTCCGCTCCCGGAGCGTCGACGAGACCCATGATGGTCTTGTCAAACGTGCGGGCGATGGCTCCCGGACCCTTCGCGACCACTTGGTCGTAGAGAGCGCCGAAGTCTCGGCGGAACTGGTTGGAGAACGGCATGATGACCGCGATGGTGTACGGCAGCATGTCCTTCTTGCCGAAGGTGACGCCGCTCTTCGGCTTCTCCGCACCCTCATTGACCCATGCGGCCTCCGGGTCGCCGATGATGATCGGCACGCGAGCACCGTTGCCGGGCAGTTTCATCTCCGGCACGAGCTGCATGAACGCGCTCTTGTATTTTGCGGTCTGCAAGATCTCCGCCTGGGTTTCAGGGGTGAGGTCTAGACCGTTGCTTTTTCGGGTCATGGACGGATCTGTCATGGTTTGTCCTTTCAAATGAATGTTGTTTGCTGGTTGGCTCACAGGAGCGTGGTGCTCATGGCGTTGATGAAGTCCTCGCGGCTGGAATGTTTAGCCTTGGCCTGTCCGGTGCGGGCGCTCTGGTCCGCAACCGTGCCGCGGGAACGCATGTCGGCGAACACCTTCATGAGTTTCTCGGCGTATTCGCCAATCTGCTTCTCGTCGTCGCCCGCGAGGACGCTCGGGTCGGTGATGCCGTGTTTGGCCGCGACGTTGGCGCGTATCGTGGAGAGCTCCTTCTCGTGTTCGGCCTGTTTGGCTTCGCTTTTGAGCTTCTCGTTCTCCTCGAGCGCCTTGGAGAGTTTCGATTCGAGGTCGGCAGTCTGTCCGGCCTTCTCCTTGAGCTCCTCGTAGTCGCTTTTCCTGCCGCGTTCCCTGCCGAGACGCTCGTTGATTATGCGGTCGACTTCCTCCTGGGTGAAGGTCCTCAGCTTCGCGTTGTTCACGTCCTTTGGGGCCGGAGAGTGCTGTTCCGGCTCCTGTTGGCCGTCCGCGCCGGTCTGGTTTTCTTCTGCCATGGTTGGTGGCTCCTTTGCTTGTTCTTGGTTTCCACGCCTGACGCCGGCGAGTTGACGGCCATTCTTGTTGGTTTCGCGCATGGCTGCGCCCCGCCCCATCGCTGGGGTGTGAAAGGTAAAAGAAAAGCCATCACGTTTCGACGTGATGGCTTTCTGGGATTCAGAGATTTCCCAGCGCTTTTCTTCGCGCGTATTCGGACCGCAGCTCGTCGGTCGACACATAGTCGCCGACGGACCAGCGCTTCTTTCCTTCGTTCCTGACCCATTCATATTCGTCCTGTGGCATGGAGATATCGCCATACTTGCGTTTGATTTCCGCAAGATGGCGCTCATCGGTGACTTCCTTCAAATCACCGGGCATAAACGTGAAACGGTCGGAACGATCCATAGGCTCAATCATAGCAGTCTCAGATAAACGATCGGTCTGCCGTCGGATGCTCCAAGCCCTTCGAAACGAAGAGCCCTTCCTCTCGGCAGAAGAATTTCGTATTCTCCCGGATGCTGAGTGATCGGCTCCACATACACGCCGGCGCTTCCCGGCGGTACCAGGATTCTTGTGGCGATGCGGTCTTCCCCATCAACGTCAATGCCTCCCTCCTTGATGCTGGTGGCCATGTAGCCGATGTGTTCGAAGGTGCGACCGGTATTCAAATCGAAAAGCGACTCCATGTCGTTGACGTGGAACGTCGACAACCGCATCTGCCTGTCGACCGTGAAACGTTCTCGGGTGATATGGTCGGATATCGCTTCGTCGATGCATTCGACCTGATGGATGACGTCTTTCGACGGGTTTCGTCCGCCGAACAGGTAGCCGTTGATACTTTTGTAGCTGTCTCCGGTCCAATCCATCAAAGCCGCGATCTTCTCATCGTTGGAGAATCTATCTCCAGGCATCCTGACGCTATAATCCGACAATCTCGATAGTTCGGAAGCACTGATTGGAATCGATTTGCCGCTCCATCGAATCGTCGGTTGGGCAGTCACACCATCATTGACCTCATCGTGATAGATGCGTCTCAATTGGGCTAGCGTGTCACGCCAGTCGCCGTCATCGCCGGCCGCAGCCTTGGCTGCCTGGTACATTTCACGATACTTGTCCGGATCGTATCCTTTGAGTTTGCTGCTGCCCCAGCTTGGCACGATGTCGCAGTCGCAGTCCGTATGGTATTGCATCTGCCGTCCGGCGGTGTCCTCGCTCAGGTAGGCGAAGCCACGCGAGGCGAGCATAAGGCAGAACGCGCATGTCTTAGCCCCTCGCGGCACACGCGCCCAGCGAGGCTTGGTGGGATCGTTGGCCACAGCCCTCTGCATGGTCAGCCGCCCGACGGTCTGAATCAGATTCTGCACGTATTCCAGCGCCTGCTCCTCGTCAGCAAACGTGGGCCACAGGTCGTCGATGGTTCTTCCGGCGTTGTTGTGAACGGCTCCGTTTTCATCTGGAATGACATCCTTGTAGTGCAATCCCATGAAGTCAGTGTTGTTGAAACCGCCTTCCATCTGCCAGACCGCGCGGTCGGCGGTGATGGAAGGCGGCTCGTATTCCGGCATATCGATTCCGCCGTACTGCGCCCACAGGTCGCGTACGTGGCCGTAGTAGTCGGATGCGAGCCTGCTGGCGGCGTCGGCATACCGGTTGATCTCCGCTTTGATGAGCTCCTGGCTTTCACCGTCCCAGACGAGGCCCGAGACACTGTTGCCGGCCTCCTTCTGCAGGCGGCTCATGGTGTCCGTGTAATCCTCGTACAAATCATTGAGGTCGAGTTCAAGCCTTCTGCGTCGTTCCGGCGGCAGGTTCAGACTGTTCGGGCTCATTCATACCGCCTTCCCTCGCCGCCGTATCGGTCTGCTGCTCCGTCTGTTGGCGCATGCCTCGAATCTGATCGAGTACCTGACCGGCCTGGGCCTTGCGCTGGTCGGCCTTCAGCCGGACGATCTCGCTTCGGCTCAATCCGGCGCGTGTCATGCCGACCTCGCTGTTGGCGAACGAGTCGATGCTTCCAGCGAGCTTGCTGAATGCGTCGGCGCTCATGGAGCTCGACGGCGTGTTCGGGTTCTTCCAGTCGACCTGCAGTTTCATCAGCTCCTCGTCGGGCACGGATGGATCCTGCATCCGTGCCACAAGACGGGCTGCCTGCAGGATCGATTCACCGAAATCGCGATCGCAATGGCGCGCCTCGATAATCAGGTCCTCACGTTGTGCCTCGGTCGCGTCGGCGGACGTCGGATTCGCGTCGGACACGATGCCTAGCGAGCTGGCTGGAATGTTCATCGCACTGGCGAACATCGACGCCCAACTTTTCAGCATCGTCAGATGCGGGTCCATACTCGACGCGGCCAGTTGCGTCACGGTCGGGGACTGCCCGTCGATGTCCTTGCTGATCATGTTGTAGCGACCCATATAAAGCTTTAACGCGTCGTCCGTGCCCAACGAGGCGAGTTCTTCGGAAGTGCCTGTCAGCAGGATTTTTGGGAACGCGTAGAATTCGGCATTCGCTTCGGCGCGCACGATGGTGCGGTTCGCGCCGTCGATGATGGCCATAGCGTCCCGGCTGATGCGGGAGCGTCCGAACGGTTTGACCTCGGTAGCCTTGTAGGCGAGGCGGAACACACTGCACTCGTTGTCGATGGTGGGTTGCTCATCGTCCACGCGCCACCAGTAGCCGAGACGGCGCTGCACGCTGATGTTGCGGTCGGGCATGTAGAGCACGAGTCCGGTGGCCTCATTGTTGTCGTCAACGTCGGTGATGGCCATGCACGCCCTGACCCGCCGGTTAGGGTAATCCCAGACGGCGGCCGAGCTTTCCGCGGTATGCGTGCGGATGAGCGGTCTTCCTTCGAAGTCCTGGACGACGCTGAGGAACGAACAGCCGTGAATGAGTGCAGTCTGGATGGCCTGCTGCAGAACGCTAGTGAATCCGATGCGGCTCATGAAGTCCTGCAGTTCGAACGGGTCGTCCACGCCCGGCGAGACGAATCCCTCGAACACGCAAAGCTCGGCGAGCATATCCACAGCCTTGCGCGCCCACCCAAGCGGCGTGTAATGATCCTTGATGGACTTCGGCACAGTCAGTCCAAAATCAACCAGTGGCTCCTTGGCCTCGTAGTAAGCGGTGAGTGTTCGGTTGCGGCTCGCATGGCGCGTCCACACCTCGGCGAGTTCACGCAGCAACGCGTTCTCCTCACCGGAGAGTCCGTCGATGTGCGTCGGCACGACGAGTTTCGGCACCGTTCCGGCTCCTCCCGTAGGTTTCCACCCGTCCGGCGCTGCCGTTGTCTGGATGTCGCTCATTTAGATTCCTCCGATGATCTGTCGTCTTCCCGGATGTCGTTTCGTCGTGCACGCCCCGTACAGGGCGAGTGTGGTGGATACGAGCGGGGTTATGTCGATGTCACTGCCGAGTTTGTTCCAGGCGATCGCGCCGGACTGTCCCAATGGGCGCGTGGTCGCGCCCTTGACGGCTGCGGCCAGCTGCGGCTGGTATTCGTCCCGCGGGTGCTTGAGCGTTCCGGCTTTGAGCATGTCGAGGAACCGTCCGCATGCGCGGCCCATCTCCTGCATGTTCGTGACCGTGACCTTCACATGTGCTTTCTTCAGTTCCGGCAGCAGGCTCATGGCGGGCGACTGGGCGTCGATGACCACGCTGGCGGTCTTCGGCCAATGTTCGGCGAGCCAGTCCACGGCCCACATGGTTCCCGCCTGCCTCGCATCCTTGATGTTCGCCATCTGGATGATTGCCGAACCGTCCGCGTATCGTAGCGCGGCTCCGATGGTCAGCACGCTCCTGTCCGGAGGCATGTCGATGCCGAAGCTCACCGTGCCGCCCTCGGGCACGTCGTCGATGGCCGCGGCCTGCCACAGGTCGGGACTGATGGCGTATGCGGTGGCGGTCTCGTCCCATATGCCAAGCGCCTCGCGACGGAATGAATCGTCCGACAGGTTGTTGCGCATGCGCATGATTGCCTGTTCGCTTGTACGTTTCGGATAGCTGGGATTCGCTTTAGCCCACTGTTCGCGGTCGTCCGGATCCGCGTCCTTGTCGGCGGCGAGCTCCACGTAGAGGAGGTTCCCGTCATGGTTCAACGCGTGCATGCGTTTCTCCGTGAACGCCTCGCACTGGTCTCCCGGCTTGGGTGGATTGCCCATATACACGACCAGGGGGTTAGGACTCGTGTTCAAAACCGGAATCATGTTGTCCATCGCGCGCACTGTGAGGATCTGCGCTTCGTCGAACACGGCCACGTCCACGCTGTGCAATCCTCGGCCGAAGCCGTTTTCGCGGGCGCCGAACATGATGCGGCTGCCGGACGTGAACGTGATCTCCTGTTGGCCGTTTGCTCTGCGGATGCGTTCCACGTACCGGCCGAGCACTGGATTGTGCTCCATCTCGCACATGTCCGCGAATGTCTCGTCGCTGGTGCGCGTATGGTGGGCGGTCCAGATGGCTTTCAGGTTCGGTGTGAGTATCGCCTTGAGGAACAACGCGGTGCCGACGGTGAAGGTCTTGCCGATCTGCCTGCAGCTGGACAGCACGGCGCCGTCCGCGCCACACGCATACTTGCCTTCCGCGTTCTTGGCGAACAGAAGCCACAAGAAGCCCTGCTGCCACAAGTCGAAACGGATGCCGGCCTTGCGCGCGGCTTTGTTGATTCGCGTGAACTCGCTGCCGACGATGCCTTCCGGCTGGCGGAGGACCTTGGCGATTTCAGACAATCGACGCTCCGACATCGTCCGTCACCTCGTCTTCCTCATCGTCCAGCATGTCGGTCAGACCGCCGCCTTGGAGCGATTCGATGCGGTCGCATACGGCGATGAGCTGGCGGCTGATCGCGGGCAGCGCGTTCGCCGGCGTCGTGGGATCGGCCATGGCCTTGAGCAGCAGGTCACGGTTGTCTCGCAGTATGTCCAGCATGCTGCCGTCCATCATCCGTTCGAAGCTCCGCTGGTCGAGATCCTGCTCCGGCTTCTGTTTCGTTTCCACGGCTTTGACGGGCGGCTTACTGTTCCGGTCCTGTGCGGGCCTGTTCTTTTTCCGACGATAATCGGCTTTCTGGCGGCAGGACTTGGAACAGTACTTCTGAGGCCGCCCGTGGCCGGATGGCTGGAATTCCTTGCCGCAGAGTTCGCACTTCATCGGCGCCATCCTCGCTTTCCGACCTTTCGTTGTTTCCCCTGTTTCCGACGTTTGCATTCCGGGAGGGATATCGGCACTGCACCCGAGGCGACCGGGAGGGGGCATACCCGGGGTCCCCGCCCTGGTATCGGAGTCAGATGCCGAACGTTTTGAACGGCATCGAGCTTGCTTTCACTTCCTGTCTGCCAGCCAGCAGCGCTCGTGCGTGTTCGTCTGTCTTGTCGCTCTTGAACCTGTTGCATCTGCGGTGCGTGAGCCTGCAGTTAGTGAAGCTGTATGGATCACCGCCACGTGAGACCGGTACGAGCTCGTCGACTTCGGCGCTCATCGGATGTGGTGTCTTCAATGTCTTGTCGACTGGCTTGCCACAGATGGCACACACGTTGTATGCGGCCAGCACTCTTGCCCTGAGCTGTCTGCGCCGCCAGCCGTTGCTGACACGCTCGTTACGCCGCTTGCTCATGTGGCCTCCCCACATGTATGAGCCCCGGGGTGTCATGGATGCATCAATGATTATCTTCGCCGCTGGCTTGCTGGAATGCCGGTATAGGGGCTCCCGTATATGGACACTCCCGTGTCTTGTAGGGCTCCCCATCATCTGCGAATACCCCTACCCCGGGTTTGTTTCATGGGTGCCTTCGGCGGGATTCGAACCCGCGTCCACACGCGGCCACAAGGAAGGGAATCCAATAAAGACTCGCGGCCGGTACGATCTACCACTGATTCCTACGAAGGCATGGACAGGCGGTTTGAGCATCACCGCATCACGTAAACGCGGGATTGGCTTGCCTGCCGCTGTTGGTGTATGCCCACTCTGACGTGGGTGGGCGGAGCGTGTCCGATATGCCGTTCGGACAGGACGGGATATAACCCAAGGAGTTAGGAGAATCCATCGGTGGATATGAAAAGGGTTCAAACCGTTTTCCGGTTTGAACCCTTTAATCCACTGACAATTCTGCCTTGCACTTTGAAAAATGTCAAATCACGTCATGCCGGGCGAGGCGCGCGTGTACGTCGGACAGGCGGTACAGCGGCTGTCCCTTCTCGTTTCTGCCGGCCGGTTGGATCCTGCCGCGCTTGCGCCACGAGTAGATCGTGTTCACGCTGCACTGGAAACCGCATTCGCGCAGCAGCTCCGCGCACTCCCCCGCCGTGAACGCCCTGCCGGATTCGATGCACTCCTTCAGGAACCCCAATCGCACGTCGACCACGCGATTGGTGTCGCCGCACACCGGACAGTCAACACTTACCGCGCCGACCTCCGCACTCAGCTCCACGCCGCACAGAGGATTAAGGCACCTGCCGATACCATGCTTGGATGGCGGCACGTCGATGATGCCCAGCGTCTTGCGCGCCAACCGCTCCCAGTCATGCCAAATCAGACCAATGTCCGGCAATCGTGAAAGACGATTGCAATCCGCGCAGATACTCAGGCATTTCAACACGGACGGATGAATCATGCTATCGGCCCATGGCATGGCGGGCGGAGCATACAACCGGCGCCAGAGTGCGATCGCGGCATCCTCGATGGCCTGCATGTGGTCGAGCACCGGCAATCGGATTGGCGTCGGCGCGGCTGGAAGGTTGACGCGTCCAGGCTGGCGGCCTCCGTAATGCGCGGTCGAGTCCAGGAACTCATGCAGCGAATCCAACCATGATGGATATTCCCGCAGCCAGCCGCGCATCAGCCCATCGCATCTCGCGCACATGGTGTCGCCGACAGCGCATCCTCCGCCGCAGACGAGGCACACACCGGCGAGCGCTGGCTTGTTTTGGTTGGTTTGTGCTGGTTGTGTCTGGTTTGGTGTTGGTTGGGATTCGTTGGTTGGTTCGTTCATTTGTTCGATTCCCTCCGGCGGGTGTAGTCTGGTTTGTGGTGATGCCAGGAGCCCGGCCGGAAGGTCGGGTTTCTTGTTATTCGTGGTGTTGTTGGATTATCGCTTTGATTTCCTCTTTGGGGACTTGCGGCATCAGTGGTGCAATCTCATCGAGGCTGTATCCGGCCTGATGCCATTTGATGATCATGTCCATGAGGGTTTTCTTCATTTTCATTTCGTTTCCCTTCGTATTTGCTGGATGATCGTCTCGCATTGTTTGCGGTGGAAGATGCGTATCCACCATTCGGGGCGGCGGCCCCATATGGTTTTGACTTCGGTGAGGGGAAACCATGATACGTACCATTTTTGGCAATTTCCGCAGTACAGCACCTCGCCTTCCTCCTTCGGTCTGGGATGCTCATGGTCGAACGCTGGCGGCCTTGGCACCAAATAACTTCGATTGCTCATTTTGTGTCCTTGAGTGTGATGCGTTTCATTCCTTCGCCGCCTTCATTTCTTGGACTTCACCGTCGAAAAAATCGATGATGAGATTGCAGATGGCGACCGCCGACGTTTTGAGCTGGGTTTTTTCCTCTTTGTTTTCGGCTTTGATGGCGAAAACGCCATCCTTGCTGTTGAAATCGATTCTCATTTCGTGTCCTTCTTTGTTTTGGCGCATTCCGGGCAGAGGCTGTCGTTGGGGTCGGTGGAGTTGGTCTGCCATCCCTCGTATTCGAGCCGGTGCAATGGTCCGATGTCCGACTTGAAGCATTCGCGGCATGAGAGATGATGGTGGTTCGGACAGAGGCTGTCCCACGGATAGTCGCGATCGATACGCCATCCATGCTGTTCGAGTTCGTCCGGCGCCCCACTGTCGGTGATGTCGCAGTCATGGCATTCGACGTGCCAGTGGAGCGGACAGTAGTGCCTGCCTTGGAGCTCGCCGCATTGCCAGCCGTGGTCGGCGGGATCGTTGCCGGCGTCCTCATCGGTCGCGTCATCGACGAAAAGGCTTGTGTGGCACTCGTCGCAGATGACGTACAGCTCATGGATTTCCTGGTAGCTCATCGGTCCGGTTCCTTGTCCGCTCCGCTCACGTGGTCCCAATCGCAGGACAGGCCTCCGCTGACGACCACGCAGTCAAGCTTCCTTGTGTCTTTGAGGGTGATCTCGCATTCCCGCGATGTCGCTTTCGTGCCCAGTTCGCTATCGACGAGGGTCAGCACGGTGCATTCCGCGTTGGTTGCCGTCTGTGGGTCTTCGGTGGTGTCGACGCCGCATCCGGCGAGCGCCATGCACATGATGATGGCGATGGTGGCGAGTGTGGCTTGTGTGGTTCTCACCGTGGTTTCCTCCTAGTGTTTGCGCCATCCGCCGTTGGCGTATCGATTCCATACACGGACCGCGGTTTTGATGTCGTCGTCCATGGTTTTGAGCAGGACGGCGTTCTGGCATCCATGGCATTCGGCGAGCCAGAAGAAGCGGGTCGTGGCCCCGATGACTCTGGCGTAACGTTCAATGCCGGGTTTTCTTGTGCCGCAGTATGGGCAGGGGCTGGTCCTATGCCATTTCCTGGTATGCGGCTGGATGGTGTTTCTTGAGTGTTTCATGGTTTGCTTTCCGTGATGACGACGGCGCGGATGCCGTCCGAGGTTTTGTTCGTATGGTGGCGTAGGTCGCAGTCGATGACGTGCAGGCCGATGCCCCGGTATTTCAGGACCGCGTGGACCGGACTCAACCGGATCAGATCCAACGGGCCGTCCAACGTGACATCCATGCCGGTGAGCGCGATGCATCGCCGGCCGATCAGGTCGGCGGGATTCCGGTACTTCCACGCCATATGCGTCTGGACCGTCATGGCCGGCCTCCGATCCAAGCGACCAGGACGGCCGCGCACAGGAGCATCATGGAGACCGCTGTCATCACCATGCTCCCTTCAGAAGCTTGCGGTACCACTTGTAGTCGTTGATGTCGCGTCGGATGCAGTCGCGTACCCTGTGCGATCCACGATGCCCCTCGTACGGATCCTCGGGACAGTCGATGAACCTCAAATACCGGCGGAGCGTGGTCAGGTCGAACTTGCGGTAGGACAGCCACCTGTCCGGGTCCAAGCCCAGGCGTTTGAGGAAATCAATGTCGAAATCCACGTTCGTTCCAGCCGGAACCAAGGTGAAGCGTTGCGACAGGGATTCAAGATACTCCTCCACTGCGTTCGCCACAGCACCCACGCAGTCGTCGTGCGCGGAGCCGTTCAACAGCTCGAACAGCAATCCATTGTCCGTGTGCATCGAGAACGCGACCGGGCCCATGCCCAACAGGTCGAGATAGTCCGGTCTGATGATGCGATGCAGGGATCCATACGAATGTTCGCCCAGCACGTCGGTGCATTCCATGCCGACCTCCAACGGCAGACTGTCATTCCTGTCCGTGCCGGTCGTTTCGAAGTCGAGCCAGAGCAGCGCCTCCGGCTTCCCATTCCGGTCTTTGTCCTGTTTCCTCATGATTCTTCCTTCCAATCGCTTTGCCATTCGATGATTTCGATTTGCGTGAGCCGTTGCGCCGTGCCGTCATCCAACAGCCACCACCAGTCGCCGTTCCAGTCGCGTATCGGCGCGTTGAGTGGATCACGCCAGCTCGGGATGATGTAGCCGAACCGTTCCGCCTCGGCCGGATGCGCGTGCGTCCAACCATGACAGCCGGTCGTGCCGGAACCGCACAGTTCGACGATGTTGCTCGGCAGGTCGCGCATGGTCGGGTCGGCCCGACGGCGCAACTGCCTGTGGTGGCCGCTCCTGCCCGGCCAGACGGTCGGGTCGTGCAGGTTGCGTCCGCAACGCATGCAATGCCAGCCCTGACGTTGTAAGGCGACGTGTTTCGATTCCTGGAATTGCCGGTCGCTCATCGTCGCTCCCTTCCGAACTGGTCGAGCAGGTTGATGCAGGTCGAGCAGTCGCGTTTGATATCGCGGACGAGGTCAAGGTCCATATCGGCGAGCGCCGGGCCTTTGAGCGCGTCGAGTTCCAATCGGTCCGCGGCTTGGATGGCCGAGGTGAGGATGCCGGCCATGTGTGCGATGGTCATGGCGTTCATGCCGCCGCCTCCTGTTCGAACAATTGTTCGGCCAATACGTCGCCGGGCACGTTCGCGAGCTGACGGCGCAGCATGTCCGGGTCCACGCCTTGGTTGAGCAGGTCGGCGACCTTGCATGCGAGCGCCATGTACGTGTCCGTGCCCTCGCAGGCGATTGGGCCGAGCACCCGTTTGACCTCTTCGCTGCCCCACGTATACCGGCGAGTGCCGGTTTTGGGTGTGACGAATCCGCGTTCCTTGCCTTTGACGAGCCAGTTGCGGAATTTCGCGTTCCAGTCGGCCGATCTGGTTCCTGAGTCGAGTGCCCGGTCGCGGAATTTCCCGGCTTCGATGTCGCAGTCGATGCCGAGCTTGTCGGCGAGCGCCCTGTGTTCCTCGGTTGGTTTCCAGTCGGTTGGGATGGGTGTTTTTGTTTTCGCGCGCGTCTCTCTCTCTATAGTTTTTATTGTTTCTATAGATTTAGTAGTATTGTCTGCACGCTGTGTGCACCCCTGATTCATGCCAGATTCATGCCAGTTGCACCCCTGATTCATGCCTGTTTTTTGGGGTGCATTTCGTTCACCCCTGTTTTTTGGTTTGATTTCTTGGGGTGCATTTCGTTCACCCCTGTTTTTTGGTTTGATTTCTTGGGGTGCATTTCGTTCACCTCTGTTTTTTGGCAGGTGCATGTCATACACCTTCGGTCGGCGGTTTGGCGCGATATCGTCGACGATGTGCTGGTTGCCGTATCTCAAGAAACCCTTCTCGCGCAGGGACCGGAGCTTGTTGTGCACGGTGCGTTCCGACATATGCAGCTGCGATGCGATGGTTTTCGCGCTCTTCGCAAAGCCCTTGCCGTCATCGCCGGTCCAGTCGGCCACCATCATCAGAAGACGAAGCTCATAAGGGTCAAGCCCGTACTCGTGATACAGCAGTTTCCGAACATTCTCCATGCTCATGATTCGTCATCTCCTCCGCCGAGATATGCGCCCTTGAGCGCCTTCCTCTCGTCTTCGCTGACCTGGTAGCCGATGCGTTCCAGCACGTCGTACCAGATGCCCATATCGTCCACGCCATGCCGTTGGCGCCAGTAGTTCCAGCCGATGTTCGACTCCCAGCGGGCGGCCAGAACATCGAGGATTCGAAGCGGCCTGTCCTTCAACACCATGCGGATCGAGTCGAGGTTCTCCTTGCATTCCAGCGACCAGTGCTCGTCGTCATGCTCGGTGATCGGCAGGCTCCAGCCGAACGCGATCAGCTCCCTGATGACGTCCTCGCCCTTGTAGGACTGGTACGGGAACACGCTCCTCCAGCCGACCGTGTCAGCGAGCGCGAGCCTGCAGATTCCCGTTTCCGCGTGTTCGTGGGTGAGTGCGCGGAGGTTGTGTTTCAGCCATGTGGTGCGGTTGGCTTTGGCGATCGCTTCGAATTCGCGGGCCTGTCGGTTGAGTTCCCTGCCTCGTGCCTTGATGGCATTGTCCTCGTCGGTCTTGGCTTTGTCTTTTTCGAGCTCGTCGGCGGGAACCGGCAGGTACGTGCAGAACTCATCAAACGCGGAATTCTCGTACACACGTGCGGACGGCCAATCGGATTCCCTGGTGAACGAGGTCCAGAAGTCCGTTTCGATGTTGGATATCATGCGGCCGGCCCGGTATCCGTACGGATGCCAGTTCCAGAAGTTCTTTCCGTCTGGGAAGCTTTCGACTTTGATTCCGGCTTTGGCGAGCGCCTTCTGCGCCTTGTCGTGCCATGCGGCTTTACGGCGTTCCCGGGAGAGCCGCTGGTAGGTCCAGTCGAAATCGTCGGCGCGGGCGAGCTCGCGCTGCATGTCCGGGTCGGACTCGAATTCCGCGAGCCTGTCGAGCTGGTCGAGACTCATCTGGCTGAAATCGGCCGCCACGTCACGCGTCTCCTGCGGGATGCGGGCGATCCTCAACCGTCGGCGCACGAACCGGTCGCTGCGTCCAGTCTTCTCGGCCATCTCCTTGACGCCCACGCCTAGATCGAGGAGCCCCTGATAGCCGTCGGCCTCCTCGATGGGCGTCAAATCGGAGCGTTGCGAGTTCTCGACCAGCATGACCTCGCGTTCCCGTCGCGCGTCCATCCTTTCGATGATGGCCGGCACGGATGCGAGTCCGGCCTGTTTGGCGGCGGCGAGCCTGCGGTGGCCGATGACGACGCGGTACTGCGCATGCCCGTCGATGTCGGTCTCTCCCGTCGGCGTGACCAGGAGCGGCTGTTTGATGCCCTGCGAGCGGATGCTCGCCTCCAGATCGGCCACGTCGCACACCTGCCTGCGTGGATTGTTCGGATTCGGATGCAAATCCTCGACGGGCAGATCCTCTATGGTGATGCCCATGATTCCTCCTTAGAAATCCGGTTCGGATTCCGGCTTGCCGAAATCACCGAACGATGCCGATTTGTCCTGTGGCTGACCCCACGGGTCGGACGGCGGAAGCGAGGTGCCGGCAGCGGTGGCTCCGCCCGTATAGCCCGCCGGAGTGGAGGACGGATTGCCATACGCTCCAGCCGTGCCACGCTGCGCCTTGGCCACCTGCGCGGTCGCATAGCGCAAGCTCGGCCCGATCTCGTCCACCTGCAATTCCATGGAAGTTCGGCGCTGATGCTGCTCGTCCTCCCATGAATGCTGCGTCAGCCTGCCCTGGGCGATCACACGCATGCCCTTTGCCAGGCTTTGCGCGCAATGTTCGGCCATGTCGCGCCACGCGGAGCAGCGCATGAACAAAGCCTGACCGTCTTCGAACTGGTTCGAGTTACGGTTCCAGGTGCGCGGGGTTGAGGCAATCGTGAAGCTGGCAACGGCTGCGCCGCTACCAGTGGTACGAATCTCAGGATCCGCGGTCAGATTGCCCACCACCGCGATAATCGTCTCACCAGCCATTAGAACCTACCTTTCACGGCGAGAGTCTTGATGATGCGGATGGTCTCGCCACCATCCCTGGTCTTCACCATGTGCGTCAACTGCGCGGCCGCTCCCTGATGGAAACTGTCACCAGGCATCACCTCCAACACCGGCATGGCGATCTCGGACACGAACCGGCCCACCAGTCCGGTGAACCGCACGCCCACCGATTCCAAGATCACCAGCTCCTTCCACGCCTCGGTCTCCATCGCCCGACGGCACGCCTCAGCCACCGCCCTGTCGCCACGCGTCATCCCCTTCATGCCGACGTCCTTGACCGGAGCGTTCGGACTGAAATGCCAATGCGGCAGAATCTCCTTCATCGGTTCCTCCCTTGACCTTGATTGATTGATACGAGATTGATTGATATAAGCCGGACCGCTGGGCGCCATGACAGCAAAGAAGCACGCCCATCGTTCCCACACCCCCAAGAAAGCTGAACGAAGCGGGGATGCGGGCGGCGTTGACGGTCCGGCCAAGCGCCGGCGGCGGGATTCGAACCCACAGCGGACGGTGTGACGGCGGAAGACGTGAGAGTGAATGCGTGAAATGCAATGTGAGATGAAAGGACACACGCCTCCGCCATCCGTCCGCGTCCTTGTACGCCGGCGGATACGGTCAGACGTCGCCATCCACGTCATCGCGCGGAGCGAACCTGACCGTCAGCCACAGGGCCGTGGCCAGATACACGCCCTCCACCACAAGCGCGCCCGTCAGACCGCCGCCATGCCAGGTGAGCATGAGCGTCACGCTCACGACCAGGCCGACCACGGCGGCCGCGAACTTCACACGACGCAGCGTGTAGTTCGGCCTTCCCTTTTCGGACCCGTCCTCGATGCGATAGTCGTTGTCGGTCATCTTGCGCCTCCGATGCTTTGAATGAATGTCCTTGCCTGGTCTTTTCCGATGCTCGCCAGCTCGTGGCTTCCGTCGATGTCGAGTGCCATGAGGCTGGCGCCCTTGCCCGTGACGCGAATCGCATAGCCGGTCAAGCCGAACATGATCACCGTGTCCTTCGGCGGTGCGGGTGGCGTCAGCAGCGTTTCCGCGTCGATTCTCCTGAGTGTCATCACAGCTCCTTGTTGATCGTGTCGATGATGAGGTCCACGAGACCGGTGACGTCGAGGTCGACGTATCCGACGATGTGACCGAGCGGACGCCTTGCTTCGATTTCGTCCCATACGTCGCCACAGGCCGGCATGATGGCGTCGCCATGGTCGTCGAATTCGTCGAACACGGCCCTCACGCACGCTTTGCGAATGTCGTTCATGCAATGCTCCTTGTGCAATTCGTCTCGCCTTCCTCGAGCCATTCGGCCACGGCCGTTTCCGGATAAAGGATCATCCGCCCGTGCTTCACGAACCGAGGGCCCTGTCCACGGAAACGCAACTGGGCCAGATACCCCTGCCGCGTCCGAATCTCCTCCGGCGTCTCGGCGCCGAAAAGCCTCGCCACCTGTGTGGTGGTCATCATCTGCTGCAAGACCATCACGCACCCGCTTCCAACGTCGGCTGAGCGCGACCCCAGTACCGGTCGATGAAATAGCGCTGCCCCTTGCCGGTGACCTTCGGAGTACGGCTGACCGTGGTGTGACCATCGGCATGGGTGACGGTGGTCTCCTTGATGCGGAACAGGCCGAGGTCCATCGCACGCTGTGTCGGCACGTTCCGGTTCGAACCGGACTTGCCGAGATACCCGTCAGCCTGAAGAAGACGGAACAGTCTGTTCTGGCCGATGTCCATCCCGTTCTGCCGGAGCATCTTCGCCAACTCGCCGACCAGGCACGTGCCGTCGGACGCGGCTACGGCGTCCGCGAACCGAGCTTTCGGTTCCAGTTCCACGATGCGCGTCTGCTGTTCGGCGATCTTCCGCTTCTGCGCTTCCATGGTGCGCTGGCCGATCATCACGGCCTTCGCAAGGATGGTCATGTCATCATCCGCGTCCGTGGCGGGAATGTAGCCGCCAGTCCTGCGAATCTGAGGAAGCACCTCATGCGTCACCCAACGCTTGAACTCGTGAGCTTCCGGCTTGCGGGAGCCAAGCACGAGCACGTAGAGGCCGGCTTCGTTGACGATGTTTGTCTCACCCTGACGCCCTAAGTTGAACTTAGACCGTTCGTCATCATCGAGACGATCAAGCGCCATGCTCACGTTTGAGTGGCCGAGGATGTCGCACACATCCTTGGCGACGAACCAAGGCTCCCCCGCCTTATCGGTCAAGGTGCGCAATGATGCGCCCTTGAAATCGAATTGCTGGATTTCATTGTTCATTGGATTCTCCCTTCGATTCATGCGTCGGCGAGCGCTGCTCATGGCTTGATCTGTTTGATTCCGTCGATTGGTTGGAGGAGCTTGATCATGAGCTGGTAGAGGCTCATGCCGAGCATTGCGGCGGCTTTCTCGAGTTGTTCGGTGGTGAACGACCCTTCGCCTTGCAATCGCTTGCTAATGTTTTGCTCGCTCACCCCAAGTTCTTTGGCGAGCGCGGCCTGCGTCTTGCGGTGGCGTGCGAGCTCGCCGCTGAGGTTCCTTGCGATGGTTTCCGTTTCGCTCATCGGTTGCCGCTCCTTTCTGGTTGGTCCGTTCCCTTGCGACAACTCTCAATCTACCTATTTAGGTGATTCAATGTATCTACCTATATAGGTTCTTTACAAAATCTACTTATTTAGATAGACTTCAGGCATGGCACGAGGATCTAAAAACGAAGTCACCGAAGACAGCAAAAGAATCATCGATGTATGTCGACAACTGTTGAAAAATAGCGGCATCACAATAGACGAATTCTTTGATTCCAGCGGATTGAGCAACAACTACTGGTACAAGCGCATGCGCTATGAGGCACCGTTGAACACGTCCGACGTGGAGCACATCGCCTCCACATTCGGGCTCACCAGCCTCGACATCTACACCCGCGCCCTGGGCAGCGAGGCCGCCCGTGCCTACGAGGCCCGCGAGCGCCAATCCCAGATCACCGACGATCTGGTCGAGCCGAGGTTCGAGGACCTGCCACCTCAGGAGCTTGCTGCCAGCACTGACAGGAACCGTGACATGGAGTCCGAGACCCCGGACGAGTGACGGTTTCCACTGCTTTATGAAAAACTATCATTATACACCTTTTTTGAATTATTAAAAATGACCGAATTCGACCACTTTTACGGTGGATAAGTCAAAATCGTTGAAAGGACAACGAAATGCCGGTGGAAAAGTCATCAAGAATCCATGCAAAAGACGTCGACGTGACCATTCACGCCGTCAACGGCGAAGACTACATCAGTCTCACCGATCTCGCCAGACACAGCAGTGACAGGACAGGCGAAGTCATCCGACGATGGCTGCGTCTATCGGACACCATCTCATTCCTCAGCACATGGGAGAAAATATCGAATCCAAAGTTCGACAGCGATGCGGCCGCGGCGCTTCTGGCCCAATCCGGCCGCAACATCTTCTCGCTGTCCGCCTCGGAATGGATAAGCAAAACCAACGCCATCGGCATCCGTTCGGAACGAGGACGCTCCGGAGGGACATACGCCCACAAGGACATCGCATTCGCTTTCGCATCATGGATAAGCCCGGAATTCCACCTGTTCGTCATCAAGGACTACCAACGCCTCAAAGACGCCGAAGCGCAACAAACCGGAATCGAATGGCGCGCAAGGCGAGAACTCACCAAGACGAACTACCGTCTCCACACCGACGCGGTGAAGGAATCACTCCAGGGCAAGGACCTGTCCAAGTTCAGGGAACGTATCGAATACGCGTCAGAAGCGGACGTCATCAATCTCGCCGTGTTCGGAATGAAAGCGTCTACATGGAAGACGAACCACCCCGGATGGAAGGGGAACATGCGCGACTACGCCACGGTCAGAGACCTGGTCATACTCCAGAACATCGAGGCTCTAAGCGCCGCATACATATCACAGGGATACAGCAAAATCGAACGCTTCGAGATGCTCAAGAACGAGGCCGACAGGCAAAGGGAAAGCCTCAAGGACGACGTGCCATCGATAGAACGCCTGCGGAACATCATCGAGTCCACGGAAGAGATCAGAGAAATGAATCGACCTGAAATCGAGAACGATGGAGGGAACGACGACGCCAAGTAGCGCGGCTTCCGATCCACGTATAATGGGTTGCGACAGTACCCAGCACGCGAGCGCCTTCGGCGCGGCGAACCAGGCCGGGTCGTTTCATATCACCAGCGGATGCAGCCTGGGCTCCTTCCTCGACAACGCCGGAAAAGAACACATCCGCGTCATCGAGCAACCATTGCCGGACGGACTATGCGGAGCATGGCACGAGGCAAGCCGCACCATATTCCTCCACGACGGGCTCAACCAGCGTCAACGCCGCTGCACATTGTGCCACGAGCTCATACACGCCAGACACCACGACCTCGGCTGCGGTACACGATACGGGGCCAAATGCGAACGCCGTTGCCGTAGGGAGACGGCGTTGGCGTTGATATCGCCGGTGGATTACGGCATGGCCGAGACGGTGTACGAGGGCAATACGTGGATGATGGCAGTGGAATTGGGCGTCACCATCCAGGTGTTGAACGACTACCGGCAGCTATTGTACGATTCCGGCGTGTGCGTGCAGTAGTTTATACGCCTTTATACGTGCTTATAGAGCCTTATACCCCTTCGAATTCCTTATAAAAAAAGACCCCGGCCACCCGCATACCGCGAGCGCCGGGGCTTGCCATAATGTCACGAGCCGCTTTTTGCCGAACTGCCGAACAGGAAGCCGACGGCTACCATGGCGAGTGTTTTCAACGCTTCCACACCATTGGACAGTGCGCCTCCGTTGCCTTTGAAAAAATCGAGGATCGCCAGAATGAGTAGTCCGAGAAGGCATACGTTAAGGAACTGAGAAGCCACATTGTTTTTGAAGTTTTCGACGGAGAACTTATGTTGCTGTTCCGTGTCTATTTTTTCACGTGCTGGGAGCGATTCGTTTGCCGCGGCGTTCGCGTCGGTTGATTCCGACAGTGGCATGGGTATGTCCTCGTCAGCATCGTCGGGTATGCGGTTAGTGCCATCTTCCGCCATTTTCCGTTCACACTTTCAGGTAAGCGTCGAACGTGTGGTCCTCGGCCATATCGACATTACCTACGAATCGGCTCTTGTTCTCCACCGCTTTGCTCCATGCCGACCCTGAAAGATGGGTGATTCTGGAAAGCGTGACGGCGGGCAGATTCTTCATGTGGTCCCATACCGTGTCGATGGCTTTTTTTAGTTCGGGGCTTGATGATTCGTCCGCCGCATACGCGTTGCCCATGGCGTCCTTCGCGTATTCGGTGATCGGGTTTCCGCCGAACGATTTGAATTCCCCGTACACTGCTCCGCATACCGGACCGTACCGCCACGGCTGGAACGATTCGGTGAGGAGCCTGTGGCCGGTGTTGCGCTGGTACAGGCATGTGATGAAGAACATGAGCTTCTGCAATTTCATCGGACTCACGGCGATCTTCTCTTTGAAGGCGCGGCGAAGGATGCTGTTGGCTATCAGCTCCGGGTCTATCCCCGTCCCCGGCAGACTGCTTCTTTTTGCTTCGGACATACCCAACACACCTCCCTGCTTCTGTTTTCAATCTACCGGCGAGCGCGGGGCTTCGTCAACGTTTCTTCACAATCTGGATAATCCTGACACATTTTGATGATTTTGGTGAGTGTGGTTCGTCGTGTTCTGACTTGCATTACTTTACATACTTTGTTATAATAGTTATGTCAACGGAAAGGAGGTGAACATGAAATGGACGGACATCGTGACCGCCATCAGCTCGGTGGTGAGCAACATCATCGCACTGGCGGCGCTCGTCATCTCGATCCGACGCAGACCACGCCATAAGAGATGACGAAAGGGTTCCGAGCAGACCTAGTGCCCGGAACCCCGGTTCCATCCTATTTCATGGCCATCATGAAAACAAGCACCATATTCGCCGTCTGCGGCATCACATGCGGCCTGCTGTCGGCCATGCTCGGCTTCGCTGGAAAACCATGGCAGGCCGGACTGTTCGGACTCGCGGCCGGCATCTGGAGCCTTGCCACACTCGCCATGGACAGACGGGGCGGCAAGGATGACTGAACGCTATCTGAGCATGACCGAGGTGGCCGAACGCCTCGGAATCACCAAAGGCGCACTGGCACGCTACAGGCTGCCCGAGCCGGACGTGGTCGTCGGCAAGGCCAGAGGCTGGCGCGAGGACACCATCGACCGGTGGAACGCCAGCCGCCCCGGCCGAGGCGTCGGCGGCGGCAGGCCGCGGAAGAAGGCGGAAGATGGCGACCATTGACGCATACGACACCAAAGACGGACGCCGATGGCGCGTCATCTACCGCAAACCAGACGGCACGCAGACCAGCCGGCGCGGCTTCCAACGCAAACGCGACGCCCAAGAATGGCTGGCCGAACACGTCACCGTCGCCAAGGCCAGCGGAACGTACATCGACCCGCAGGCCGGACGCCGGAAGGTCGGCGGACTCTGGCCGGCATGGATAGCCAAGAAGCGCGTCTCGTCAAAGGCCAGCTACGTCGAATCGCTCGAACGCGCGTGGCGGGTCCATGTCGAACCTCAATGGGGCGCGCGCACGCTCGAATCACTGACCCGCGCCGAAATCCAGGAATGGGTCAGCGGGCAGGCCGAAAGCAAGAGCGCCACCGTCGTGCTGCGCAACCTCGGAATCCTGCGCGGCATCTGCGCCGACGCCGTGTCCGACAGGCTCATCCCATCCAACCCATGCGACGGCATCGAGACGCCACGCAAGAAGCGCAAGGAGCACACGTACCTCACCATCGAACAGCTGTTCCGGCTCGCCGACGAATCCGGCGACCGGCGGACGATGGTGCTCGTGCTTGGCCTGTGCGGACTGAGATGGGGCGAGATGGCCGGACTGCACGTCGAGGACGTGGACTTCGCCAGACACCGGCTTTCGGTCAGACGGAGCGCCACCACAGTCGGCCACGAGGTGGTGGTCGACCTGCCAAAATCCGGCAGGCCGAGGCAGGTCGTGTTCCCCAGCACGCTCGACGCCCCGCTGCGCGAGCGGTGTGCGGGAAGGGAAGGCTGCGAGCCGCTGTTCCCTGCGCAGGACGGCGGATATCTGGCGCGCACCGCGCCGCCGAACGACCCGACCAAGTGGTTCTGGCGGGCGAAGAGGCGCGCCGGCGTCCCTCTCGGACTCACCTACCACGACCTGCGCCATACCGCGGCGAGCCTCATGGTCAGCTCCGGAGCGAACGTCAAGGCCATCCAGAACCAGCTCGGCCACGCGAGTGCGGCGATGACCCTGGATGTGTACGCCGACCTGTTCGACGACGATCTGGACGCGGTCGGTCTGGCGATGGATTCGTTGCTGCTTCGTGAAAATGTTGCCAAAATGTTGCCAAAAACGACTGCGAGCGCGGCGTGATTCAAGCGGGAGTAGGGCTTTCGGGCTTGATGTAGCGGGATTCGATTCCCCGCATCTCCACGGATTGAAAGCCGCCAGAAATGGCGGCTTTTCCTTTATTTCCAACGGTTTCCACCACTTTTGCAATTCGCTGCAATTCACCCTTTATCGCGATATTTCTCAAAAACATGGGCAAAATGTGGGCACGAATCATGCGTCAGCAATGACGGCTTTTTGTATTTGCAATCACATTTCTCGTTTGGTGAAACAACGCATGTCGGCAGCAACGCCTCCGTATCATCGAAATAACCGTCCGGCGCCTTTCAATATTGCAAGCCGCCGGCCAGCCAACCATCGAAAGGGACGATATCATGGCGAAGCTTACAGAGGAAATGAAGGATTTCATCAGCAGCAATCTCGCTTGGGTGGCCACCATCGGCAAGGATGGACACGTCGATTTGGGGCCGAAAATGAGCACGTTCGTCATCGATGACACTCATATCGGCTATCACGAGCGTACCGCCGGCCAAATGTACCGTAATCTGCTCGACGGCAGCGAACTGGTCATCGCAGTGGCCAATCTTGAGCAGAAGCGAGGTTATCGTTTCCGTGGCAACGTCACTCTGCATTCCGATGATGCGATCTACGATGAGCAGGTCGCTGTGGCCGAACATAACGGCACGAAGAAGCCCATGACCATTCCCGTTCTGGAGATCACGGAGATTCAGGACTTGACGCCAGGGGCGACCGCAGGCAAGACCATCGTCAAGGACTGACGCCCGTTCAACGCATACGGCTAATACCATCCATCCAAACGCGGAAACGCGCTCTGGCCCTCCCTTGGAAAGAAGGTCCAGAGCGCGTTTCGTTTTTCTGTCAAGACAAAAAGAGCTAGATCAAAGTATTTCCGCTCCGTCATGCAGTGACGTTGCGCAATAACGCTATTTAATGATCGGTCTCAACGGCGCGGACACGTCCACGTTATGCTTGTCTCCAATCACGTTCGGATCATTGACGATCTTGTCCACCACCGCTTTCTTGAGCTTCAGGTCCGAGGAATCACCCCATACGATCACGCGGTCTCCCCCATTGAGTTCCGTGGTGATGGAATCCTGGGTCGCCGCGGTGACCTTGGTGATGGAATTGCGCATCGATTCCGGCAGTGAGCTGAGAATCTTCAACGCTTCCTTGATAGGACGCCTAGACAGGCTCGCATCGACGTTCTGCACTTCGATGACGGGAATGCCTTCCACGGAAACGCCGCTGACGGAATTGAGCACGCGGCCCTTGCTGTCGACCGCCGTCATATGGTCCTCGCTGGTTTTGAGCATGGCCGCGGGTTTCTGCGCCTTGATCGTCACTTCAAGCGAGTTCGGCAGCTGTTTCTTCGACTTGGCTGACGTGACTCCCGGAATCGCCTTGATCTGCTTCTCCACGGCTCCATCCGAAACCAGGAACAACGATTTTCCGGACTGCTGCCTCGCGATGTCAAGCACCTGCGATTCACTCACCCATTCGTTGGCGCCGACCACGCTGATGTTGCCTGGCTCCAAACGGAACACCGACGAGAAGAGGAACAGCCAGACGACAGCTCCCAAAACCACGGCTACGACAAGACCGATGAGCACGCGCAGGACTATGGCTCGCGCGCCGGCCTGACGGCGTTCCTTGAGCCGTTCGCCGAAATCAACCACTTTCGGACGTGTCATGATGCCGATCGTGCCGGTGGTCTCCTGCAGGGTTTTGGAAACCAGGTCCTCGCTTTGCAAACGTCGCGCGTCTACGAAGCCTTCGGCTTTTGAACGGTCCGCGTACCCTTCAATCGACCGTCCTTCGGCATGCTCCGATGAGATGGACCGTCCGGAACGTCGTCCGCCCGACTGGTCCGTCTCCTGCACATCCTTGCCGGAACTGATGACCCGTCGAGCCATCAGCCCTCGCAATCCCAACGATGCGCTTCAAGAGCATGCAGGATGACCTCGTCCATCTGCGTGATGTCGCCGGCGCCTACGGTGAAGATGACGTCGCCATGATGCGCGCGCATCACCATCATCTGGGCCGCGGTGTGCATGTCTTCGACGCCACGGATCCAGTCCTTTGCCGGTTCATGCTCAAGCTTGAGCGCCTCGTCCACGATGGTGGCCGGAGTCACGTCGGGGAAATCCTCCTGCTTCTCGCGCGCGGGGAAGATGCCGGTAACGATGACGTCATCGGCCTTGGCAAGCGCCTGCGCGAATTCAGAGCTGAAGAAACGCGTGCGGGAGAACAGGTGCGGCTGGAAGATCACACGGATCTTGGACTGCGGGTAGCGGCGACGGGCCGCATCCAGCAGCGCAGCGATTTCGGTCGGATGATGCGCGTAATCATCGACGACCGTCACTTGGCTGACGGTGCCACGGACCTGGAAGCGGCGTGCGGCACCGAGGAACGAGGTGACCGCCGCGGAGGCACGTTCGACGTCCATGCCCAACAGCGCGGCCGCGATAATCGCCGCGGAGGCGTTGCGTGCGTTGTGGATGCCGGGAACGGTAAGCGTCACTGCGATGCGGCGTTCCTCTTCGCCGATCAGTCCGCCTGGAATATGCAGCGTGAAATGTTCGGCTCCGCTTTCGGCGGTTTCGCTTTCCGATTCGATGCGTACCAGCGTGGCACCGTTCAGGTCGCCCAATTCGGCGGCGTTCCGTGTTGAATAGACGATCGTGCGTCCGGCCACGGTGGCGTCAAGCGCACGTAGCACGGCAAGGTTGCCTTCGTCGTCGCCGCACATGATTACGGCTTTGGTGGCGTGTCCGGCATGGTCCACGAATGCGGCCCGATAGTTGTCCTGCGTGCCGTAGTGGTCAAGGTGGTCGGCTTCGGAATTGGTGATGATGGCGATTTGCGGATGGTATTTGGCGAAGCTGCCGTCCGATTCGTCGGCCTCGGCCACCAGCACGTTGCCCTTGCCGGCATGGCCGCCGTCCAAAATGGCACCGTCTTTGCCTTGGATGGAACCGCCGATGGCGTAGCTCGGATCGGCGAGCTCGCCTTCTCCGGCGTTCACGAGAATGTGCGCCAGCATGGAGCTGGTCGTGGTCTTGCCGTGGGCGCCGGCCACGGTCACCGCACGTTTCGCGTTCATCAGCAGGGCGAGGATGTCGCTGCGGTGCACGATGCGCTCCCCTGCCTCATGCGCGGCGACGATTTCCGGATTGTCCGGCTTGATGGCGCTGGAGAACACGACGGTGTTCTTGCCTTCGACGTTCTTCGCCTGCTGGCCGAATTCGACGGTGATGCCGAGGCTTTGCAGACGGTCGGTTTTGGCGCTTGGCTCACGGTCCGAACCATCGACCTCGACACCCTGCTCATGCAGCATTTCAGCGAGCACGCTCATGCCCGCGCCACCGATGCCGATGAAATGCGTGGCACCTAGGTCATGCACCGTCTCTTCAGGTGCGAACGACGCATGGGTTGGGTCAAGAATTATGGTACCGGCTTCACGCTGGTTGTCAGACACGATTGCTCCTCGTAAATTGTTTTCAAGCTCATTTCATTATGGCCGCACCCATGGTCTCCCACGGGGTGCGGCCATGATTGTTCGGCCGGTTAATCAGCTGGCTGATCGATTAGCGCGAGCACGCGCTTCGCCATGACTTCGGCGGCGTCGCGGATGCCGTATTTCCACGCGTTGGCACCGTATCGGGACAGCTTGTCCGGATCGGCGAGCAGTTCCGGCACATGGCCACGGACCCAATCCGGGGTGAAATCGCCATCCGCCACCATCAAGCCCCCTTCCGCGTCGACCACGGGCTGCGCGTTGAAGCGCTGCTCGCCATTGCCGATCGGCAGAGGCACGTAAATCGCCGGCAGTCCCAAAGCCGTCAGCTCGCTGACCGTGCCGGCTCCGGAACGGCAGATGATCAGATCGGCGCAGGCGAACGCCAGATCGATGCGTTCCAGATAGGGAGCCACACGGTAGTCGCCATCCGAAACGTGGTCGGGGCCAAGCTCGCCGAGCACGTCCTCTCCGGCGCTTACCGACACCAAGGAACGCACTTCGTCGTCTTTGCCCTTACCGGTCAGATGAATCACCTGGGCGTGCGCAAGCAGATCCTTGGCGGAAGCGGCCACAGCCCTGTTCACGTTCACCGCGCCCAAGGATCCGCCGGTGATGACCACGAGCGGACGGTCCGGATCGACACCAAGCTGCGCCGCGGCGGCTTTACGAGTGGCGGTACGGTCATGTTCCAGATCGTCCGCCAATCGTGCGATTGCCGGACGAAGCGGCAGGCCCACGCGTTCGACTTCGACGCCCCTGCGTGGTTTCAGTCCTGGCTGGGCGTATGCGGCACCGATCATGGACGCCCAACGCGCGCCCAGCTTGTTGGCCATGCCCGCACGTGCGTTCTGTTCGTGAATCGCAATCGGAATTCCCATGCTGTGCGCGGCCGCGTATACGGGTGCGGACGTGTATCCGCCGAAACCGACGACCACTTGGGCCTGATGCCGGGTGAGGATGTCACGTACTTTGGCCTTCTCGGCCTTCCATTTGGCTGGAAACTGCAACGCAGCCTTGTTGGGCCTGCGCGGGAACGGCACTTTTTCGATGGTTTCCAGTTCGAAACCGGCCTGCGGAACCAAATCACGCTCCAGACCGACGGCGGTGCCCACCACCGCGATATCCGCTTCCGGTTCAAGCTCGCGAATCACATGCGCCACGGCGAGCAGAGGATTGACGTGGCCTGCCGTGCCGCCACCGGCAAGAACGATATGCTTCTGATTGCTCATAATCCACGAGCTTAGCCCACCATGCGGCGGCAGGCCACGCGGCATACCGCCGCCGATGCAGATACTTACATTTCGTCTACTTTTCTTTTGCTTGCTTCGCAACTCGCATGACGGGAACCGATTACAGTATGCGGTTCTCGGCTTTGACCTGCGGCTGCTCCTTCATCAGGCTGATGGCCACGCCGGCGGCCCCCAGACACATGATAAGAGACGATCCGCCTGCTGATACGAACGGCATCGGCACGCCCATGACCGGCAGCAGGCTGACGACGACGCCGATGTTGACAAACGCCTGGCCGACGATCCATACCGCGATGCACACCAACGCCATGGTGATGTACCGGTCGCGGACCTGCACGGCCACCATCAGCATGCACCACGTCATGACGATGAACAGCAGAATCACCATGGCTGCTCCGACGAATCCGGTTTCCTCGCCGATGATGGCGAAGATGAAATCGTTGTGCGCTTCGGGAAGATAGCCCCATTTCTCGCCGGAATTGCCGATGCCGACGCCCAACAAGCCGCCGGATGCGATCGCGTATTTGCCGTGGACCGCCTGATAGCACACGCCCTGCAGGTCGGACGGAGAGCAGGTCCGGTAGGCCGCCATGATGCGGCCGAGTCGGTTGGGGCTAGTCAGAATGAATCCGACGATACCGCATATGCCAAGCAGCGCGGCTCCGGCAAGCCATTTGCCGGGGAATCCGCCAAGCAGCAATGCAATGCCGCCAATTGCGAGAATAATCAAGCCCGTACCAAGATCCTTGCCGGACATGACCAGGCAGAACGCGCACAGATAGCCGAGAATAAGCTTGGAGTACGCGCGGGGCGCGCCGACCTTCTTCACCTGCTTGCGCGCGTTGATCAGCTCGTTCGGCATCCAGATGCATAACGCCAGCTTGACGATTTCCGCGGGCTGCATGGTGAACACGCCCGGAATGCCGATCCATCCTTTGTTGCCGTTGACTTCGACGCCCAATGGCGTCAGTGTGGCGGCCTGCATGACCATGGCGCCAAGCAGGAACCAGAAGCTGATCTTTCGGTAGAAGCTGGCCGGCAGCATCATCGTGATGAATGCTATGACCAGGCCGAACACGCAGTACATGCCCTGTTTCAGCGCCTGCGCCCATGGCGACTGCCCGTTGGCGATCATGTTCACCGAAGAGCTGGAGAACACCATGATCACGCCGAAGATCGTGAGGATGATCACGCATAGGCGGAATCCGTGGAAGCACCATAACGGGTTGGCGAGATTACGCGTTCCGCCGTTCTTCAACGGTTCTCGTGTCTGTGCCGCGGCGCCGTCCGTCATGTTCGGACGGCTTGCGGAAGACGTGATGCTACGGCTGGCCTCAGGCTTCCCCATGCTCATTCACCCAACGCTGAGCCTGCTGCGCGAACTGGTTTCCGCGATCGGCGTACGACTTGAACTGGTCCATGGACGCGCAGGCCGGAGCCATGAGCACCACATCGCCGGATTGCGCGTAGGTGCCGGCAGCGTCGATGGCGCGGGCCATGACGGTGTCGTTGTCCGTGGGATCGATGATGGACATGGGAATGTCGGGAGCGCTTGCCTTGAACGCGTCCAGCATTGGCTGCTGGTCCTTGCCGATGATGATGGCCGCCTTGATGGTGTGCGCCTGGTCGGCAACGAGCTGTTCGAAACGGCCTCCTTTGGCAAGTCCGCCGGCGATCCACACCACGGACTTGTCCGCGAAGCTGTTAAGCGACGCCTTGGCCGCATGCGCGTTGGTGGCTTTGGAGTCATCCACGAAACGGATGGTGCCACCGTCGGACGTTTTGGCGACGGCGACGGTCTGGATGCGGTGGCCGCCCGGCGTGAACTGCTTGAGCGCAGCCAACGCCTTGTCTTTGTCTGCTCCGAGACCCAACACCAGCGCCAACGCGGTCAGGGCGTCGGCGAGCAGATGCGGGTAGACCGTGCCATCCGGCTCGGTCAGATGCGTGAAATCGGTGACCTTCGCCACTTGGAACGACTTTCCCGCTTCTCCGCCGGCAATGCCGGACATGTCGACGATCCAGCCATCTTTCACACCGATCTGCCCGTCCTTCGGCTCGGCCAACGTGAAGCCGATCCTGCGGCATTCCGGCGCGGTCTGGGCCGCGAACGCCAATTTGGTGACGCGTTCGTCGTCGGCGTTGTAGACCAGCGCCTTCTTGACGTTGTGAAACACCTTCGCCTTGTCGGCGGCATAGTTCTCGATGCCGCCATGCCAATCGAGATGGTCGTCGGCGATGTTGGTGATCGCCGCGCAGTCAAGTTCCAGAGAATAGGTGAAATGCAGCTGGAACGAGCTCAGTTCGACGCAGAGCACGTCGTTCGCGGGGTCGACGGCGGCGTGCGACACGGCTTTGCCGATGTTGCCAACGGCGGGAGCGGCCAGGCCGCATGCGGTCAGCATTTCGGAGGTCATTTCCGTGGTCGAGGTCTTGCCGTTGGTGCCGGTGATGCCGATCCACTGCGCCGGCTTGCCGGTGGTGTTGCTGTTCACGCGCAGCTGCCAGGCCAGTTCGACTTCGCTCATGACCGGTATGTTGCGTTTCTGCGCCTCAAGGATGAATGGCGTGCGCGGGTTGAAGACCGGCGAGGTCATCACCATGTCGGTATTGTCCCAATCGATTTGGTCGAAGGAATGCAGGTCGGCGTCCGGCTTCTTCTCATCCACGCCCAGCACTCTGCCGGCACGGGAGCCCAGCACTTCCATCATGCTTTGCCCGGAGACACCGAGACCAGCCACGATTACGGTCTTGCCATCCATATTCATATCCATCACCCTTCAATCGGAAACGTCATTTGCCGTGATAGCACACTCATATTGCGGGCGTAAAGCCGCGCCCGCAATCGTGTCACAGGCCGGAACGGGCCACCCAATCGCCGTAGAACAGCACCAAGGCGATCAGCACGAACAGCATCTCGATCATCCAGAACCGGACCACGACCTTCACTTCCGGCCAGCCCTTCAATTCGAAATGATGGTGGATCGGAGCCATCTTGAAAACGCGCTTGTGGGTCATCTTGAAGTAGCCGACCTGGATGATGTCGCTCATGGTCTCGATGACGAACAGACCGCCAAGGATGATCGCCAGGAATTCGGTGTGCGTGGCGATGGACATGGCTGCGAACAGACCGCCAAGCGCCAAGGAGCCGGTGTCTCCCATGAAGATGGAGGCCGGATTGGAGTTGTACCACAGGAAGCCGAAGCAGGCTACGGCCGCGCACGCCGCGATGATGGTCAGGTCAAGAGGATCGGACACCGCATAGGTGAAGCCTGGATGGTCCGAACCCTTGAGGTGGTAGAACTCCCAGAACGCGATGATCGCATAGCCGATGAAGGCGATCATCGAGGAGCCGGCGGCCAAGCCGTCAAGACCGTCGGTCAGATTGATGGCGTTGGTCCATGCGGTCATCAGGAAATTCACCCAGATCACGAACAGCACGATGGCCACGACACGACCGGCGAATTCAAAGCTGAAGAACGGCTTTTCGATGAAGCTCATGCCGGCCTGGGCGCTGGGGAAGCCGGATTTGGTCGGCAGAATCAGCGCCAGCACCGCGTATATGGTGGCGAGGATGAACTGTCCGATGAACTTGCCCTTGACGGTCAGTCCCTCGCTCTGCTTCTTGCGGACCTTCGCGAAATCGTCGATGAATCCCAAGAATCCCATCGACAGCATGGCGAACAGCACCAACACCGCGGACCACGACGGCACCTCTCCCCTGGTGAGGAACCGATACAGTGCCGAGGAGCACCAGCCGAGCACCACCGCGAGGTTGATGACCACGCCGCCAAGCGTCGGCGTGCCGCGCTTGACGAGATGCGACTTCGGGCCATCCTGACGGATGTACTGTCCGTAATTGAGCTTGTGCACCAACTTAATCAGCAGCGGAGTGCCCACAATCGTCACGACGAGCGACACCATAATGCCGATGATGAGTGAAATCACCTGATCTTCTCCGTTTCAGTCAGCTATGATCGGCACGACGCCGATTCCGTCAGTTTTGCGTCCAACGCTCCGCCAGAGCGCTCAATCCGGACGCGTGGGATCCTTTCAGCAACACCACTGTACCCTCATGGTCGGTCGCAAGCCGGGTGACCATTCGGTCGGCCTGTTCGGCATCATGCGCCCATTGCACCATCGTCGGGTCGGCGGCAACCGCCTTGCCGCCCTGCGCCATGGCCTCGGCAAGCGCGTCCAACGCCTCGTCGGAAGTGCTGCCGACCGTCACAAGCGCGTCCGCACCGCCCTCGACGGCGTATCTGCCGACGTCCTCATGCAGGCGATGCTCATCCGGTCCGAGCTCCAACATGGCTCCGAGAACCGCTATTCTGAACGGCTGCTGCTCGGCGCCGGCATGCCAGCGCGACAGACCATCGAGTCCGGCCTTCATGGAATCGGGGTTGGCGTTGAACGAATCGTCGATCAGTGTGAACGACGTTTCGGGCTTGGTGACGGTGGACACCGCCATACGATGCGGGCTGATGCTCGTCACGTCGGATAGGCCGGAGGCCACAGCGTCAATCGGCATGCCCAACGTCATCGCCACCGTGGCTGCGGCAAGCGCGTTCATGACGTTGTGCTGTCCGCAGATGCCGAGCGTGACGTTGGCGTGCCGGCCTGTCTTGTCTTCCAGTACGAATGACGGATGGTCGAGATCGTCGCAGCGCACGTCGAGCGCGGTCGTGTCCAGTTGCGCGTCTTCTTTCTGCGGCAGGCCGAACCACAGCACATCGGCCGGAGCGATGGCGCTCATCGCGGCCACATGTTCGTCGTTGGCGTTGAGGATGGTCAGGCCGCCCGGCACCAGTCCGCGTACGATTTCCGATTTGGCTTGGGCGATGCGTTCCGCAGAGCCGAATTCTCCCAGATGCGCCACGCCCACCTTGAGCACCACGGCGATGTCCGGCGGAACCAGGGAGGTGAGGTTGGCGATTTCGCCCACGTGATTGGCGCCCATTTCCGCCACCAGGAAACGCGTGCCGGCGTTCACCTTGAGCGACGTCAGCGGCAGGCCGATCTCATTGTTGAACGATCCGACCGGAGCGACGGTGTCGCCCATTTTGGACAGCAGCGATTTGAGCAGATCCTTGGTGGTGGTTTTGCCGACGGAACCGGTGATGCCGATGACGGTGAACGGCGATTCCAGCGCGCGCCGACGCTCGATATTATGCTTGGCGAGCGCTCCCAACGCCTTGACGGTGTTTTCTACGACGATCTGCGGCACCTGCGCGCCCGCGATTTCGTGGTCGACCAGTGCGGCCACAGCCCCCTGCGCGCCGACCTTCGGCACGAAATCATGACCGTCGACGCGTTCGCCGGCAATCGCCACGAAAACGGATCCCGGCACGATCTGGCGCGAATCCGTGAAGGCGCTGATGGCCACCGGTTCGTCGGTCGGCACGGTCGTCGGCATCAACCGTCCATCAACCGCCTGCGCGATCTCCGTCAGGCTCATCGGCATCATGGTCGGGCTGCTCACTGTCGTTACTCCTCTAATGGTTGGGTTTGTGTTTGATGTGGAGAATGTTTCGTTCCACGTTTAGTTCAGGTCACGCGAGACGCGTAACGCGCTTTTGATGTTGGCTTTCCTCACGCCGGCGGCCAGCACCATGGCGATGGACAGGGACAGCGAACGGCTGTCCGTCTGGCCGTATGCCGTCGCGGCCTGCGCCGCAAGCAGGTCGGATTCCTGGGTTCGTCCCGCGATGCGGGTCTGTTTGCCGACCGCGCATCCGAATTTTGCGACGAGTTTCGCAACCTCGGCATCGCTCAAACCATTGTCATCGCAGGCAAGCACATCGACGCTGACCGATTGCAACGCGTCCTCACGCAGGGTCTCTTCATCCAACGCGAGGATCACAGCGGCTGCGCCGTCTTCGGCGCACACCGCCATGGTACGTTGCACATCGATGGCCGACAGAGGATATTCCAGATTGAGGAAGCGTTCCAATGACTGTGAATCGGACGAGCTGATCACGCCGACGGGGTTGCCCAGCATGTGCAGGAAATCCGCGAGGTTCCTCACTTCGGATTCCACGATCTCCCTGTTCTTCCCCGTGATGGCGAATACGGCCAATGCGTCGGACGGATTGCCGGCCATGTCGCTCACCAGTTTACCGAGCTGTCCCATGGTGGGTTCGGCGTAGATGAGCGGAATCTGGATGTCGTCGGTTTGACCGCGCAGCGCATGGGGCACAATCGCGCCATATGCTCCCTGCTCCTGAGCCTGCGACAACTGGTGCACGTCCACATCGGCGGACGGGACGAACAGTGCGCCGGGACGCACCGATTCGACATCATCCGCGATGGAAGTGATCGTCACTTCAGCCGCCGACGTCGGATCAAGATCGAAACCGTATCGGCTGGCAAGCAGCCCTAAAGTCATTCGTCTGTTCATGGATTCGCTGACCGCGCTCACCTTTCCGCCCCTCCGTGTCTGAATACGTATTCGCTCACCAATTCACCGGAATAGCATCCGTGCGAGGTGAAGACGCCGGCACTTCATACTTCTGCATAAGGAATTCACCAATCTCCGCGGTGACAGGACCCGCCGTCAAACCGCCGAAGCTGCCTTGGGGGTCTTTGAGCACCACGGTGATGACGAAGCGTGGATTATCCGCGGGAATGATCGTCGAGTAATCGCTGATGATCGAGGTCAGTTGGCCGTTCGCTCCGGCGACTTCTGCTGTGCCTGATTTCGCCGCCATACGATAGCCGTCGACCTTCACGAAAGTGTTGTAGTGTTCAGCGGACGATTCCATGGCGTTGAGCATCTGGCTCGCCACGGATTCGTCGATGACGCGTGTCGCCTCGCCCTTGGACTGCTGCTCTTCGACATGCCCCGCGGTGTCGGTGATGGACTTGATGATGCGTTGCGGCTTTTTGACGCCCTTGTTGGCTATCACCGAAACCGCGTTGGTCAGCTGCATGACGTTCACCGTGTACCCTTGACCGAACAGCACGGTGTTGCGGGTTCGCCTGTCCCAGCTATCCGAGGGGTGCAGCACGCCTTCGGATTCGCCTGGCAGGTTCAGTCCTGTGGCCTGTCCGATACCGAATTTGCTGATGAAGTTGTACCGCTGCTCGTTGGTCATCTTGTCTCCGGCAATGACCATGCCAACGTTCGACGACTGTTCGAGGATGCCGGCGAGCGTCCAATGTTCGTTGCCATGGTCCACCGCGTCCTTATAGGTCTGTCCTTCCACGGTCACCGTGTTCGGTACCGTGAATTTGTCATCGACCTTGTGCAATCCCAGTTGCAGCATGCCCGACATGGCCAGCACCTTGCCGATGGAGCCAGGTTCGAAGGTCTCGCTCACCGCCCGGGAGGCGCCCATCTTCGCCTGGTCGCTTCCGGCCTCGGTCGTATCGCTGTCCGCCAAAGCGAGGATGTCGCCCGACTGCACGTCCTGGACCATGGCGATGCCCCAAGCGGAATGGTATTTGTTTTCGCTGTCGCTCAGCACTTTCTCGGTGTACCACTGCACATCCCGATCGATGGTGAGGGTGACGTCGGATCCGTTGACCGCGTCTTTGGATTCGGTCATGGTTCCGGGGATTTCGACGCCGCTGTTGCCCTGTTGGTACACCTGGTAGCCGTCACGGCCCGTCAATGTCTTGTTTTCCATCTGCTCGATGCCGGCCACGCCCTTGCCGTCGGCGTCGACACCACCCAATAGCGAACCCATCAAAGTGCCGTTGGAGTACAGACGTTCGTTGCTTAGTTCCGCGTAGACGATGCCGCCGAGGTTCAGCTTGGAGATTTTACGCTTGACCGCAGGCGTCACGTCCTTCTTCAATACCACGTATTGCCCGCTGATCGACAGTTTGGCGCCCAGTTCCGTGGCGTCCATGCCCAATACGGGGGCCAGCAGACGAGCCACGGCTGCGGCTCCCGTCACGCCGACCGGCTTGCCGTTGATCTGGTGGCAGTTGCTGCCGGTCTGTTTGGTGCAGGTGGTCGGTATGAACGCCTGCGCCTGTTCGGGGTTGCCGATGATGGTGTAGCGTTCGACACTTTGCGCGAGAATCGCGCCATTGGTATCCATGATCTTGCCGCGTCGAGCCTTCAACGTCACGGTGGTGGTGCGGCTTTGCGCCGCGGCCTGCGCCATCCCTTTGCCGTTGACCAGTTGAATATTGGCAAGTTGGATAAGGCAGGTGGTGCCCATCAGCGCCAGAACGACGCCGATGGCCATGGTTTTCGTCAACAGGTTCTTGTGGAAGAACGTGTAGATCCTGCGGATAGGGTTCACCGGGTCTTGTCTCCACTTGCGTTTGCCTGATAGCCGTTCAGATCGATGGTCAATGCGCCTTTCTGCGGGACCATGCCCATCTCTTCGGCCTTGCTCGGCAATGAGGCGTCAAGTTCGTCGAGCTTGGCCTGATCGTCCTCGACGTCCTGGGTCAGCTGGGTGATATGCGTTTCGATTTGGCTCGCCTCGAAGGAATTCTGCACCATTTGGGTACGCAGCATCAGTGAGCCCAGCAGGCATACACCAAGGAACACCGCGGCGATGACCAGGTGCAGCAGCGGCGTGCTGCGGGTCCGCGTCCATGTGATGAGTTGTTCGAAGCCGTGACGGATGCCGTTGCCTTCGACTCTGGTCCCTTTGATGACGTGCAGTTCGGGACGCGTGGTGCCGATGGTCTCGGTCTGGCTTTTGCGGCCGGCCGGAGCCGCATTCGAAGCGATCGTTCTTGATGCCGCCACTTCAGTCCCTTCTTCCTTGTCTGGTCATGCTTGCGTAATCCGCGCCTTGGTCGAACCGTTTGCGCCATCGTGCGGGAATCGGTCTGGTCAATTCCACCGCGCGCAATCTGACGGACGCCGATCGTGGATTGTTGGCGATTTCCTCCGCGTCCGCCTTGATGGCGCCGCGGGTCAGTTCCTTGAAGAACGGCATCATGTCGGGCGGCACCACGGGCATATCCGCCGGAGCGTCGACCTTAAGCCCTTGGTTCATGAAGGCTTTGACGGTTTTGTCTTCCAACGAGTGGTACGACTCCACCACCAGACGTCCTCCCACTGCAAGGTGGTTGGCGATTTGCGGCAGCGTGCCGGCAAGCTTGTCCAGTTCGCCGTTGACTTCGATGCGCAGCGCCTGGAAGACGCGTTTCGCGGGGTTGCCGGCGGGACGGTGGGCCTGCGGCACGACCTCGTCCACCAAACGATTGAGCTGGCCCGACGTGGTCAGCGGCTCGGTTTCACGCCGGCGTACGATTTCCCGTGCGATCTGCTTGGAGAACCGCTCCTCGCCGTATGTGCGGAAGATACGCACCAAATCGGCGAACGAATATTCGGCGAGCACCTGCTCTGCGGTCAGGGGCTGCGTCACGTCCATACGCATGTCGAGCGGCGCGTCATGGGAATAGGAGAAGCCACGTTCCGTCTCATCGATCTGCAGGCTGGACAATCCGAGGTCCATGAACACCGCGTTGACCTTGTCGACGCCTTGGTCGGAAAGCACTTGGGAGAAGTCGTCGAATGCCGCGTGCACGGGCGTGAAACGGTCGGCAAGGCCATCCATTTCCATGCGTTTCGTGGCGAGCGCGAGCGCCTCGGTGTCCCGGTCGATGCCGATCAGGCGGGCGTTGGGGCTTGCTTTGAGGAACGCTGTGGAATGCCCGGCGAGGCCGAGGGTGCAATCCACCGCGATCGAGCCGGGCTTCGCCAATGCCGGTGCCACCAAGTCCACGCAATCGCGGAGCAGCACCGGCTGATGAATCGTCGTCACGTCTGTCATTAGAACTCCATCGCCGGCAATACGTCATCGGCAATGTCGGAATATCCTTGTTCCTTGTCGGCCAAGTAATCCTCCCATGCCTGTCTGTTCCAAATCTCGGCCCGGGTTCCCACGCCGATCACCACAATGTCGCTGTCCAGATTCGCGTAATCGCGGAGCATCTGCGGCACAAGCACGCGTCCTTGCTTGTCTGGCTCCTGGTCGACCGCGCCGGAAAGGAACACACGCAGGTAGTCGCGTGCCGCCTTGTTTCCCATGGACGTGCGTTGGATCTGCACCGCGATCCGTCTGAATTCCGATTGCGGCAGCAGGTAGACGCATCGTTCCTGGCCTCTTGCCATTACCATGCCGGAGCCCAGTTGGCTGCGGAACTTCGCAGGCAATGCCATACGTCCTTTGGCGTCGATTTTCGGAGTGTAGGTGCCCAGCAGCAATGGCGGCAAGTCCGCCATCATGCCGCCGGATTGAGCCGGGTCATCGTCGGAGACGGATTCTGTTCCAATGTCATGGACCATTACCGCACCTCCTTTTTGCCCACACTCGGCCCACCAATCCGAGACACTTTCCCCACTCTACCCCACTGCTCACCATTTTTCCCCACGAAAAAGCAAAAATGCCTCAAAATATTGTCGATTTCTCCCCATATTTGAGATTGCGCGTACGCACCGTACAGTTCCGTCGCTGTCAGACCGTCGCGATTCGCCGCGGTCACTCGCCGCTCGTAGAAGCCTTGGGGTACATTAGAGTGCCTTAAGTTTTTGATGAAGGGACAGCAATGTCGAGTTATTCCGCCCAGTTGCGTGAGGAGCAACAGGCCGTCAGCCGCGCATATGATCGTCTGGACGCGTTGAGGGCGCAGGCTCGGTCGCGTCTCGACACGGTCCGGGCCGCAGGATCGCACGGTTCGCCCACGCAACGCACCGAACGCGATTCCTTCGCCACCATGTACGAGGACCGTCTCACCCAGCTTCGTGCGGTGGAGGATCGCCTGGTTTTCGGCAGGCTCGACGACGTGCATGGCGCGCATCGCTACATTGGGCGTATCGGCCTGTCCGATGAGGATCATGAGCCGATTCTCACCGACTGGCGTGCCGACGCGGCACGCCCGTTCTATGAGGCGACGCCTTCGAATCATGGCGACATCGTCATGCGCCGGCATATCACGTTGAGTTTCCGGGAAGTAGTCGGCGTCGAGGATGAGGTGCTCGACGTGCATTCCGATCAGGTCGGCGAGGCGTCCTCCAATGGCACATTGACCGGCGAGGGTGCTCTGCTTGCGTCGCTTAACGCCAAACGCACCGGCAAGATGACCGATATCGTGGCCACCATCCAGGGCGAGCAGGACCGTATCATCCGTGCGGACCTCAACCAGGCGGTGGTGGTGCAGGGCGGTCCGGGAACCGGCAAGACCGCGGTCGCGTTGCATCGCGCGGCCTACCTGTTGTATACGCATCGTCGCGCGTTGCAGCGTTCCGGAGTGCTGGTGGTCGGCCCCAGCTCGACGTTCCTGCATTACATCGACCAGGTGCTCCCCTCGCTGGGTGAGACGGGTGTGGTCAGCCGTACCATCGCGGATCTGATTCCCGGCATCATCGCCACCGCGCATGACGACCCGTATGCGGCCAAGCTCAAGGGTGAACGCCGTATGGCCAAGGCGATCGCCAATGCCGTGGCGGCTCGTGAACGCGTGCCTTCGCATCTGCCGGTCATCCGCATCAACGGTTTCAACGTGCCGATGGTACGTGCGGATATCGAGCAGGCCATCGCCGATGCCAAGCGCACGCGGCAGCCGCATAACAAGGCGCGCGAGACCTTCGTGCGCGACATGCTGTCGGCCATGCGCAACCGGTACGTCGAACGGCTTGACTACGAGCCGGAGCAGGCCGAGCTTAACGATGTGATGCAGCAGTTGCGTATGAACGACGATTTGCGCAAGACGCTGAACCTCGCATGGCTGCCGATGACCGGCGAATGGCTGGTCGACCAGCTGTTCGCGAAACCGCAGCAATTGCGCCGTTTCGCCCCCTGGCTCGAAGAGCGTGACATCAAGACGCTGACGCGTCCGAAGGGCTCGCCCTTCACCGTCAGCGACGTACCTCTGCTGGATGAGGCCATGGAATTGCTTGGACCGGATCCGAAGGCCGTGGCCAGGCAGAAGGCGTTGGATGCCAAGCGCGCCGAGGAAGAGCAGTTCGCCAAGGACACGCTGGCGCAGGCCGGTATCGGTTCCGGCATCGTCACTTCGCAGATGCTGGTGGACAATATCAATGGTATGGACGCCGAATTAACCGCGCAGCGCGCCGCGGCCGACCGCGAGTGGACGTATGGCCATATCGTGGTGGATGAGGCGCAGGAGCTGACCGCGATGGATTGGCGCATGCTGATCCGTCGTTGTCCGTCGCGCTCGTTCACGATTGTGGGCGACGTGGCGCAGACCTCCGCGTTGGGCGGTACCCGGTCCTGGCGTCGCATGATGGACCCGCTGTTCGGCGAACGCAACTGGCAGCTCAACGAGTTGACGATCAACTACCGCAATCCGAAGGAGGTGTCGCAGCTCGCCAGCGATTTCGCCTCGTCCGAAGGCCTGTACATCTCCACGGTGAACGCCGTGCGTGGCGTCCCGGATTCAGTCAAGCGTCTCACCTTGCGTGACGATAGCCTGATCGGCGACGCCGTCGCGCAGCAGACCGTCGAGTTGGTGCGCGCCTACGTTTCCTCCGACGGTACCGGTCGTGTGGCGATCATCGCGCCGGACGATATGCTCAAGCCGTTGCGCGCACGCGTATACGCACAACTTCAGGATGAGCTCGACCCGAAGGAATTCGACAGGCTCGATGCCCAGAGTTCCTGGGACGAGCAGGTCACCGTATGTTCCACACAGACCGTGAAGGGTCTGGAGTATGATGCCGTGATGGTGGTCCAGCCCGGACGAATCGAGGAGAACGCGCCGTCGCGTATCGTAGCGGCCTCCGATTTGTATGTCGCCATGACGAGGCCCACGCAGCGTCTGCTTATACTGCGGACAAAAGACGACGAAAAGCTGCTCAAGCTATAAGGTAGGAACCATGCCTAAAGCATTGTTACTTGAAAACATCCATCCCGACGCGGCGCAGTCGCTGCGCGACCATGGCTTCGAGGTCGAGTGCCTCAAGGGAGCCCTGAGCGAGGACGAGCTGATTGATGCGTTGGAAGGTGTCGACCTGCTCGGCATCCGTTCCAAGACCAGTGTGACCCGCAAGGTCATCGACGCGCGTCCGACGCTCACCGCGGTCGGCTGCTTCTGCATTGGCACCAACCAGGTGGATCTCGAATACGCGGGCAAGAACGGCATCGCCGTCTTCAACGCGCCGTATTCGAATACCCGTTCCGTGGTGGAGCTGGTGATCGGCGACATCATCTGCCTGATGCGCCGCATTCCCGCGCACACCCATCATATGAAGCACGGCATGTGGGATAAGTCCGCCTCCGGCTCCCATGAGGTCCGAGGCAAGACGCTCGGCATCATCGGCTACGGCAACATCGGCTCCCAGCTTTCCGTCGTCGCCGAGGCGCTTGGCATGCGCGTGCTGTTCTATGACATTGAAGAGAAGCTCGCCATGGGCAACGCCCACCGTTGCGACACGCTCAACGAATTGCTGGAACAGTCCGATGTGGTCACGCTTCATGTGGATGGACGCAAGTCGAACACGGGATTCTTCGGCGAAGACCAGTTCGAGCATATGAAGCAGGATGCCATCTTCATCAACCTGTCCCGTGGTTTCGTGGCGGATTTGGATGCGTTGAAGAAGCATCTGGATTCCGGCCATCTGTCCGGCGCGGCGGTGGACGTGTTCCCAATCGAACCGAAGAAGACCGGCGACGAGTTCCTGACCGACCTTGCGGACGAGGACAACATGATCCTCACCCCGCATATCGGCGGCTCCACGCTTGAGGCGCAGAAGTCCATCGGACAGTTCGTCTCCCAGCGTCTTGAGGATTATTGGTTCAAGGGTTCCACCATGTTGTCGGTGAATCTGCCGCAGATCACCCTGTCCGACATCAAGTCGAATTTCCGCATCGCCCACCTGCATGCGAATCTTCCGGGTGTGCTGGCACGCGTCAACCGTGTGCTGGGCGAGGACGGCATCAACATCGCCGCCCAGGCCTTGGGCACAGAAGGCGAGATCGGCTATGTGGTCACCGATGTGGCGCAGCGCCCGGACCAGAGGGCTCTCGACCAGCTCGCCTCCATCGAGGGTACGATCCGCATGCGCGTGATCAGCTGAGCACGCAATACGAAACGTTACGATAATGCGGGCGGGGTTCCAACCATCAGGATTGGAACCCCGCCCGCATTATATATGCTGTATTTGCTTACGGATGCGACACCCGTCTCACGCCATCATTCGGCACTTGCGCCCTTCAGCTCGTCGATGGCCCTTTGGAAGTCCTCCAGATTCTCGAAATTCTGGTAGACGCTGGCGAAGCGCATGTACGCCACCATGTCCAAGTCACGCAGCGGCTTGAGAATCGCCTTGCCGACCTCATCAGATTTGACTTGGGCCAATCCTCGTGAACGAAGATCCTCCTCGACCTTCTGCCCCAGCATCTTCAGATCGTCCTCGTTGATGGGACGGCCCTGGCATGCCTTGCGCACGCCGGAAATCACCTTATTGCGGTCGAATTGCTCGACGTTTCCGGAACGCTTCACGACCAATAGCATGGTCGTCTCCAATGTGGTGAATCGCTTGGAGCATTTCGGGCATTCGCGCCTGCGACGGATGGAGTGACCATCGTCGCTAATACGGGTATCGACCACCTTGGTGTCTGGATTCTGGCAAAACGGGCAATGCATGTTGTCCAGAATAGACTGAGCCCTTGAAATAAGCCACGCTTGGCGGCCCCTACGCCTCATGGGGAACAATGAGGCGCTGCCCCGCATGCAAAGACACCGTATCAAGGTTGTTCAGCCGCATCAGTTCATCCACCGTATCTCCGACATTGCCACCCTCCGGAGTGATGCTCGCCGCATACCTCCACAAGGTGTCGCCGGGTTGCACCGTATACACGACGACAGCGGTGGAATCCGGCGCGGACTGCGCACTTCCGGGCGCGATGAATCCAAAAAGACACCAGGCAAGACCGGCCGCCATGATCGCCATGGCGATTCGATTTGCCACATTTCCGATATTCGCCGCACCGTTCACCACGCCACTCCTTTTCGAACAGCTGTTCTATCGAACGCTTGTTCCAAGTATGGCACATATGTTCGATAAACGCAAACACACCTCGAACAGATGTTTGATTTTATCGGCGTTTCGCGTTATGCTTCTAAGGAACTACGAAAGGAGCCCATCGTGAGCACCATCCCCTTCACGCCCAAGAAGAGCGACGAACGTCCGGATGAAAGCACGTTGACCGACCGCCAGCGCAAGGTGCTTGACGCCATCAAAACGCATTTGGCCAAGCAGGGATTCGCTCCTTCGTTCCGTGAGATTGGTGAGGCCGCAGGGCTTAAAAGCCCGTCATCCGTCAAACACCAGCTTCAGGTTCTTGACGAAAAAGGCTTCATCCGCATGAACGCGAACAAGGGGAGGGCCATCGAAGTGGTGAACCTCAATGACGAGGAGCCGAATGGAAAAGTCGCCCAGGTCATCCCGTTCCCCAGTCAGGACGATGCATGCGGCTCCATCATGGCCTCGCATGACGTTCCACTGGTCGGGCGCATCGCCGCCGGCGTGCCGATCACGGCCGAGCAGCATGTCGATGATGTGATGAGGCTTCCCGAACGGCTTACCGGCACCGGCAATCTGTTCATGCTTGAAGTGCACGGTGATTCCATGATCGACGCCGCCATTTGCGATGGTGATTTCGTGGTGGTCCGCGAGCAGAACAGCGCGGAGAATGGCGATATCGTCGCCGCATTGCTGGATGACGAGGCCACGGTCAAGACGTTCCGCAAGGATCACGGCCATGTCTGGCTGATTCCGCACAATCCGGCCTACTCCCCCATCGACGGCACGCATGCCGAGATCATGGGCAAGGTCGTCACCGTGCTGCGCAAGATCTGATTGCTTTCACACGTTAAACGGCAAAGGGCGTCGAACATACCATTTTGAGGCATGTCCGACGCCCTTTGCCATACCCTTTGCCATACCGCGCGGTTGTGCATTCACCTTGCGAATCCATCAAGAATGAACGCGAGGGCATTTCAAAATGTCGTCGCATTCTTGAAGTTCGGGAGCACGGTTCAGGAATGCAGTTCCTTGCGGCTGTCCGAATCGTATCCTTCAGGTTCAAGCTGGAAGGTGGTGTGCGGCACGGATACGGGGAAGTGCTCACGCAGGCAGTTCTGCAATTGGGAGAGGATGTCGGCGGCATCATCCATGGTCAGCCCGCGCTCCACTACCACATGGGCCATGACGACGGGCATGCCGGTAGAGACGGTGCTGGCGTGCAGGTCGTGCACGGCCACCACGTGCGGCACCTGCTCAAGATGTTCGCGCACCTCGTCCAGATCGAGTTCCTGTGGGGTTTCCTCCAGCAGCACGCGCACGGCGTTGCGCAGCAGCACGAACGCCCGGGGGATCATCATCAATGCGATGATGCCGCCCGCGACGGCATCGAAGCCGGCCCAGCCCGTTGAGATCAGCACGATGGCTGAAACGATCACGGCCACGGACCCCAATGCGTCGTTCATGACTTCGAGGAACGCGGCTTTCATGTTCATGTTGTCCTCGCTTTGCCCCGCGAGGATGAAGATCGAACCGACGTTGGCGGCAAGGCCGAGTATGCCCATGAACAGCAGCAACCACACGTCGTGCACTTCGTCGGCGGCTCCGCCGAACAGCCTCATGCCGGCTTCGACGAGCGCGTAGATGCCGACGATCAGGAGCACGAGCGCGCCGACCGCGGCGGTGAGCACTTCGAGTCGCGCCCATCCCCAGGTGCGTTTGTTGCTAGGTTTGCGTTGCATGAGCACCGCGGTGACGGTGGAGGCGATCAGCACCGACATGTCGGTGAGCATGTGGCCGGCGTCGACCAGCAGCGCCAGCGATCCGGTGACGATGGCGCTGACCACTTCGGCGATGAACACCGTGGAAGTCAGCCCCAATGACATCATGAGTCTTTTCTGGTGTTCGGCCCCGCTTGCGGCGGTCGTGGCGTCCACACCCGCATGGCTGTGTGCCATGATGGGTTTCCTTTCGTCGTCTTTGGTTCGATCCGCGGCTATTGAAACCGCTTCTCAATACCATTTTCATTCGTCTCAAAACGCAGGAAACCCCAGTCCGAAGGCTGGGGTTTCCAAGTTCTGCTGACAGTCTAGCGGCTCACCGCTCCCCTGTCAATAAAGTCAAACCGTCAATTAAAAACCGAACTGGGCGGCGGTTTCCTTCAGCGTCTCCGCGGAGCGCTTCAGGGCCGCGAGCTCACGGTCGGACACCGGGGTGTTGATGGCGGTATTGACGCCGGAACGGTTGAGCAGGGTCGGCACGGACATGCACACGTCGGAGATGCCGTGGAAGTCGTGCAGCATGGAGCTGACTGGCAGGATGCGGTTGGAGTCGCGCATGACGGCTTCGATGATGTCCACGCCGGACATGCCGATGGCGTAGTTGGTAGCGCCCTTGCCGTTGATGATCTTGTAGGCGGCGTTCTTGACTTCCTGGTGGATCTGCTCACGCACTTCGGCGTCCAGCGGATCGTGGCCCGGCAGCGGGGTCCAGTCGCACATCGGGACGCCGCCGATGGTGGCGGAGGCCCACAGCGGGACTTCGGAATCACCGTGTTCGCCGGCGATGTAGGCGTGCACGTTCTTGACGTTGACGCCGGTCTGCTGCGCGATCAGGAAGCGCAGACGGGCGGAGTCGAGGTTGGTGCCGGAGCCGAAGACCTGGTTGGCCGGCAGGCCGGAGATCTTCTGGGCCACGTGGGTGGCGATGTCGACCGGGTTGGTGATGAGCATGTAGATGGCGTTCGGAGCGACCTTCACGAGGCCCGGAATGATGGCCTTGAGGATGTTGATGGTGGCACCGACCAGCTCGAGGCGGGACTGGCCCGGCTTCTGGCGCGGGCCTGCGGTGATGACGATCATGTCGGCGTCACGGCAGATCTCCGGATCGTCGGAGCCATCGATGGTCACGGTCGGATAGAAGCTGGAGCCGTGCTGCATGTCGAGCACTTCGGCCTCGACGCGTTCCTTGGCGATGTCTTCGAGCACGATCTCACGTGCGACGCCACGCTGAGCAGCAGCGAAAGCGAGAGTGGAGCCGACTGCGCCGGCACCGATGATAGCGAGCTTTGTGGGCTTGATTGGTGAATCCACCATGTGCTTTACCTCTCTTTGAGCAAGAAGAACGTCCCGCGTTGTGGCAGGGTATTTTCTTTCGATTTCAACCCTACTTTATCCATACAGCATGACGTTTCGCCGTGAATCCGCATGATTTGCAACCACTGAAAAGTGATTTTCGTCACAGCTTTTGTGAGCGCTCACATACACGGCGCCCGTTGAAATGCAGCTGTTGAAATCCGTTGCAGCGTTTGCACGGCCGCTCCGGCAAACGTCATCGGGAACGGCTTGCGCGGAAGCTCAGTCGATGGCCTGCTCCACGATCTGCGCGGCCAGCTGGTCGTCGACCTCCGCTTCGAGCATCATGCCGTCGTCGCGGTATTCGACGTTGATCACCTTGCCGTATTCGCGCACGCGGGACATGAGCGAGCCGGCTGTGTACGGCAGCAGCGCCTCGACGTGCACGTTCGGCGTGGGCAGCATCGATTCCACGTGCTCGCGCAGTGCGTCGACGCCCTCCCCTGAAAACGCGGAGACGATGTGCGCTTCCGGCATCAGCGCCTCGATACGTTCGCGTGCGGCCTCGTCCATACGGTCGGCTTTGTTGAACGCCACGATTGTGGGGATCGTCTCGACGCCGTCGATGTCGGACAGCACGTCGTTGACGGCGTCGATCTGGGAGAACGGGTCGGGATGCGAGCCGTCGACCACGTGCACGATCAGGTCGGCGTCGGCGACTTCCTCCAACGTGGATTTGAACGCTTCGATGAGCTGCGTTGGCAGGCGGCGCACGAAACCGACGGTGTCCACATACGCGTACAGTCGCCCGTCCTTGGCTTTCGCACGGCGTACGGCGGTATCCAAAGTGGCGAACAGCGCGTTCTCCACCAGTTCCGCGGAACCGGTCAGCCGGTTGGTCAACGACGATTTGCCGGCGTTCGTATAGCCGACCACGGCGACGGTCGGCAGGCCGAAGCGACGGCGCGCGCCACGTTTGACGTCACGCGCGGGCGCCATCTGTGCGATCTGCCGGCGTAGTTTGGCGATTCTGCTGCGGATCACGCGACGGTCCATTTCGATTTTCGTCTCACCCGGACCACGCGAGCCGATGCCCGCGTCGCCTGCCGCGCGGCCACCCGCCTGACGCGACAGCGACCCGCCCCAGCCGCGCAGTCGCGGCAGCATGTATTCGAGCTGTGCCAGCTCCACCTGCGCCTTGCCTTCGCGCGACGTCGCATGCTGTGCGAAGATGTCGAGGATGACGGCGGTGCGGTCGACCACCTTCACTTTGGTGGCGTCTTCCAATGCGCGTCGTTGGCTCGGCGGCAGATCATCGTCGACGACGATGGTGTCCGCCTCGTCCTGCGCCACGATGCCGGCCAGTTCACGCGCCTTGCCGGAACCCACGTATGTGGCCGCATCCGGCTTGATGCGGTGCTGCAGCAGGCCGTCGCACACCACGGCGCCCGCGGTTTCGGCGAGCGCGGCGAGTTCTCGGAGCGATTCCTCGGCCGCGGCCTGCGTGGTCTCGCGGCTGGACCATACGCCTACGAGCACGACGCGTTCGAGCCTGACTTTACGGTATTCGACTTCGGTGACGTCCTGGATCTCGCCCAGACCCGCCACATGCTTCAATGCGTTGCGGGATTCGCGTTCCTGCCACTGTTCGTCGTGGGTTTCGCGAAGGTGTTCCCCGCCGTCGGTATCAAGCAGCACGTCGGATTGGTCGGCGAGCACTCCCCCGACGTCGCCTGCGGTCATGCTCTGCTCGATATCGTTCTCTTGGCTCAATGGCACCTCTCACGGTTGAACTATGGTGTCTTTATTATCATCATTGTCTAGAGACATGGGCATCACCGTTTTCGCCACGTGGACGCGATTACCGCGCGGATGCCGGAGGACGAACGTTTGCAAGGAGAGAGCATGGCACAGGCCGAGCAGTATTTCGCGGCGGAACCGCAGTCGAAGGACGTGCGCAGGAAGCTGCATGTCACGTTGCGTGGCAATGAGGCGGATGTGGAGGTGTCGAACGGCGTGTTTTCCGGCAATCGTGTGGATTTGGGCACGTCGGTGCTGCTTCGCCAGGCGCCGGAACCGCCGGAGGAGGGCACGTTCCTTGATCTGGGCTGCGGTTGGGGTCCGATCGCGCTGACGTTGGGTTTCGAATCGCCCAAGGCCGATATCTGGGCGTTGGATGTGAACGAACGCGCGCTTGAGCTCACGCGCCGCAACGCCGAGTTGAACGGCATGGGCAATATCCATGCCGTCACCGCCGAGCAGGTTCCGGCCGTTCTCACGTTCGATCTGATCTGGTCGAATCCGCCGATCCGCGTCGGCAAGGAGGCTCTGCACGAGCTGCTGATGACGTGGCTGCCGCGGCTTAACGCGGGCGGTGCCGCCTATCTGGTGGTGCAGAGGAATCTGGGTTCCGATTCGCTGATTCCGTGGCTCGCCACGCAGTTGGGCGACGGGTTTGAAGTGGGCAAGTACGCGAGTTCGAAGGGCTTCCGCGTCATCGAGGTTGTGAAGGCATGAAATTCGAATATCCTTCCGAACTGCCGGTTTCCGCGGCTCGCAGCGACATCGCCGAAGCCGTCAGGTCAAGCCAGGTGGTGATCGTTTCCGGCCAGACGGGCTCCGGCAAAACCACGCAGCTGCCGAAGATTCTGCTGGAACTGGGCCGTGGATCGCACGGCAGGCAGATCGTGCACACGCAGCCGCGCAGGCTTGCCGCACGTACCGTCGCCGAGCGAATCGCCAGCGAAATGGGCGTGACGTTGGGTGAGGAAGTCGGCTATCAGGTGCGGTTCACGGACGAAAGCTCGCCGAAGACGCGCCTGCGCGTGGTGACGGACGGTATTCTGCTGGCGCAGATCCAACGCGATCCGAAGCTCATGCAGTACGACACGATCATCATCGACGAGGCGCATGAGCGCAGTCTGAACATCGATTTCCTGCTCGGCTATCTGACGGCGCTGCTGCCCAAGCGGCGCGACCTGAAGCTCGTCATCACGTCCGCGACAATCGATTCGGTGAAGTTCCAGGAGCATTTCGAACATGCGCTGCATGCGAAGGTGCCGGTCATCGAAGTGTCGGGACGCACGTATCCGGTGCAGGTCGTGTATGAGCCGTTGGGCACCGCGCCGGCGCTGATGCGTTCCGTGCCGGGTTTCGAAACGGGCGCGATGCCCGGCGACGCGGATTACGAGGCGTTGTCGGCCGCGCCGGATGGCAGGGACGGCCGCGATTCGCGCGATACGAACGTGGACATGCCCACCGCGGTGGCGCGCGCCTGCGCCGAATTGGTGATCCATTCCACGCACGACCGTGGTCCGCGCGACATTCTCGTGTTCGCTTCCGGCGAGCGCGACATCCACGATTTCGAGAACGCGCTGCGCCGCCATTACGGTCCGCGCGCGGCGGATATGCGCAGGCCGGATGCGATCGAGATCGTGCCGTTGTTCGCACGGTTGTCTTCGAAGGAACAGCATAAGGTGTTCGAACCGCATACGCATCAGCGTATTGTGATCGCCACGAATGTCGCCGAAACGTCGCTGACGGTGCCGGGCATCCGATATGTGGTCGATCCGGGCACGGCGCGTATCTCCCGCTATTCGAAGACGGCGAAGGTGCAGCGTCTGCCTATCGAGCCGATCAGCCAGGCGAGCGCGAACCAGCGTTCGGGCCGTTGCGGCCGTATCGCCGACGGCATTGCGATCCGCTTGTATTCGCGTGAGGATTTCGAGACGCGTCCCGAATTCACGGAGCCGGAGATTCTGCGCACGTCCCTGGGCGCGGTCGTGCTGCACATGCTGTCGGTGGGTGTGGCGCGTACGGCGAAGGATGTGACGGATTTCGGTTTCATCGATCCGCCGGATATGAAGGCCGTGTCGGATGGTTTCAACGAGCTGACCGAGCTGAAGGCCGTGGCGCGCAAGCATGGCGAGGTGGTGTTGACGCATACCGGCCGTCTGCTGGCACGTATTCCGATCGACGTGCGTTTGGGCCGTATGGTCATCGAAGCCGCGAAGTCGACCACGCCGAACACTCTGGCGGCGGTGCTGGTAGTAGTCGCGTTCCTGAGCCTGCAGGATCCGCGCGAACGTCCCGACGAGAACCGTGAGGAGGCGGATCGGATCCACAACCGGTATGCGGACCCGACCAGTGATTTCCTGACCGCGTTGAACCTGTGGGACCGCGTGTTCCAAGCGGATGGCGAGCCGAGCAATTCCGCGCTGCGCCGCATCTGCAAGACCGAGTACTTGAGTTGGCTGCGCATGCGCCAATGGAAGGATTTGGTCGCCCAGCTGCGCGAAATGTGCCAGGAGTTCAAATTCAAGCTTGGCGAGCCGATTCCCGTGTCCCGTCCACCGTTGGAGATCCGCCAGCTGCCGCTTAACCAGCAGGCAGCGCATTCGCTGTGCTGCTCATGGGACGCGCAGGGCATCCACACGTCCATGCTTTCCGGCCTGCTGTCCATGATGGGCATGCAGGTCACGCGCGAGCCGAAGGCATCCGATTTCGCTGGTTTGAAGGGTGCGGCACGCGCTCGTGCGATGAAACGCGCGCAGAAGATGGCGAAGAACGACTATCAGGGCGCGCGCGGCACGCATTTCGCCCTGTTCCCCGCCTCCGCCGTAGCCAAATCGACACCGCAATGGGTGATGAGCACCGAACTGGTGGAGACAAGCCGGCTGTGGGCGCGGTATTCCGCGCAGATCGACCCCGCATGGGCCGAACCGCTCGCCGGAGCACTCACCCGTACCACGTACGCGGATCCGCACTGGTCCGGTTCGCGCGGCTCGGCCGTGGCGAGCGCGAAGGTGCTCCTGTACGGCCTGCCGATCGTGCAGGACCGCACCGTGCAGTGGGGGCGCATCAATCCGCTCGAGGCGCGCGATTTCCTCATCCGGCAGGGTCTGGTGGAGGGCGACATCCAGCAACGGTTCTCCTACGACGATTTCGTCATGCGGAACCGCGACATCCTCGAGGATGCAGCCGATGATGCGAGCCGCACCCGCCAGGTGGCGCAGACCGTCGGTGACGAGGATCTGTTCGACTTCTACAACGCCATCATCCCCAACACCGTCACCAGCGTGGCCGACCTGGCGAAATGGTGGAAGACAAAACACGACGAGCAACCCGACCTGCTGGATTTCGACCCGGACAAGGTGGAACGCCTCGCCGGCTCCGATTCGGTGTCCCTGGACGACTATCCCGACCATTGGCATACGCTCGGCACCGACGGCTCCCCCATCGATCTAAGGTTGAGCTACATCTACGACCCGCACGACCCAAACGACGGCGTCACCGTGCATGTGCCGTTGAAAGCATTGTCTCGACTGACTCCGGAACAGTTCTCGTGGAATGTGCCGGGATTGTTGGACGAGCTGATCGTCGGCATGATCAAGTCGCTGCCGAAAACGTTGCGCGTGCAGTTCGTGCCCGCCCCGGACACGGCACGCAAAATCCGCACCTGGATCGACGAACGCTACCCCGACCTACCCGGCTCCGGCAGCCAGCAGAAGCCTAACATCGCCCCCGAAAACGAGGATGGCATGGCCGCATGGCCCGACCTGCCGCACGTGTTCACGCAGGCGGCCATCAGTATCGTCGGCGCGCAAATCCACCCGGAAGTCCTCACCGGCGAACTATGGAACAAGCTCGCGCCATACCTGCGCATGACCTTCGCCGTGGAACAGCAGCTGCCGCCCAACCGCAAGAACCAGCACGGCCGACGACACGCGCGAGGACCCGTCAAAACGCTCGGCACCGGCAAATCACTCGTCGAACTGCAACGCAGATTCGCCGAACAAGCCAAAGCCTCCGCACGCCACATGGTCGAAAAACAAGCCCGAAACGCAGGAGACCAAGGCAAGTTCGTCGAACAAGCCAACCTGCTCAACAAAGCGGGAGCGACCACCGAAGCACGCGCCACCATGCTCTGGCAAGGCGCGCTCGACACGCTGCGCCTGCCCGGTGAACGCATCTCCTCACGCTGGCTCGGCACGGAAGCGCTCATGCTCGCCTCTGCCCCCTACAAGTCCACGAAGGAGCTCACCGAAGACCTGCAGCTGGCAGCCGTCAAACGGCTCCTGCCCAACATCGACCAGCTGCCCGACGACGAAGCGCTCGCCGACGCAGTGCTCGATGTGCGCGAAGTGTACGAGGACACCGTGTACGCGGTGGCGCATGACGTGATCGCCATACTGAAACGGTATGCGGAAGTCGACAAAGCCGTGTCCGGCAAAGCGGACCTGCCACTGCTGAGCGTGCTGCAGTCGATCCGCGAACACATCGCCACACTCGTATATCCCGGTTTCATCGGCAAGACGCCGCCAGAGGCATTGCCGTCCATCGAACGATACCTGCACGCCGACCTGCTGCGCCTCACCAAGGCGAAAAACGACAAGAACCGCGACGTGCGATGGGCCTGGGAAGCCGACGAAGCCAAACAACTTGCCGACAAGGCCGTGGCGAAAGCACAACGTGAACCAGCCGGCCCACGCCACGAAACGCTGATGAAGCAGGCGGAAACCGTACGTTGGATGCTGGAGGAATTCTACGTGTCCCTGTGGGCACAGGAACTCGGCACGCCGAAACCGATCAGCCTGCAACGCATCAAAAAGGCGATCGCCTAGCCACCAGCCAAAACCCCAACGGATTGTTCCGTTTCCTCAAACCCGTCAACGCTTCTTGAAGAAACGGAACAACTGCGATTCCCGAATCAACAACCCCACCAATAGACTCGCCACCATGACACCGGCGAACACAGCCAACGGCGTACGCACCGCAGCCGCCAACACCGCCACCCAATGCGCCACGATGAGCGATGCCATGAGCACCGCGTGCGCGCAGTAGATCGGACGGATGTGCGTCAGCGGCTCCACTCCCCTGCCCCGGTCCGCGAGCTTGCCGCCATACAGGTTGCTCCACAGGCAGGCCGCGCCGAAGATCACCAGTCCGACACTCAGATATTGCTCCGGCACATGCACTTCATCGCGCATAATCGGAGTCAGGTACGTGTAGAACACGTAGCTTGCGGCCGCGCCGCACACCACGTCGAGCACGCCCAGCTGGATGCGGCGGTCGAAGAACAGGCGGAACTGGGACAGGAAGCCGATTTTTGCCGTATGGCTGTTGCGCGGCAGCACGGCGACCATGCCGATGATGAGCACGACGGTAAGCGCGTTGACCAGATGGAACGCCCAACGCCAGCCGAACGCGTTGGCCACCCAAGTGCCGACCGGCACACCCACCACGGAGGCGATGGAGAAGCCGGAGAACACCCATGCGATGAATTTCGTGCGAAGGTGTCGGTGGTCGCATCGGGCGCGTAGGTCATGGCGATGGCCACCAGTGTGCCGGACACCAGCGCGATCAGGATGCGTCCGGCCATCAGCACCGCGTAGTTGGGCGCGAAGGCGCACAGCAGGTTGCCCGCCAGGAACACGCCGATCAGCGTCATATGCGTGGCGAACCGCGGGAAGCGCGCGGACAGGGCCGAACCGAGCGGCGTGACCGGCGCGTACACGAACGCGAACAGCGACACCAGATTGCCGACCGTCACCTCCGACACCTTCAATCCGACGGCGATGTCCGGCAGGATGCCGACCATGATGAATTCGCTCATGCCGAGCATGAAGCTCGAGGCGGTCAGGATAAGCACCGGAAGATTGAAGAACCGTTCCTTTGCCATGCCGCATCTCCCTTCCACACCGGGACATCAATCGATTGACGTAACCAATCCGAGGCAACACTATGCCATGCGCGATACAATATGACGCACGATGACACGCAAGACGAACAGCACGCGCAAAGCACGGAAAACCCGCAATCGCAAGCCCCTCAATCTCAAGAATCTCCGCACCATGTGGCGGAAGGCGAATCCCATCGCACGCATCGGCATGGTCGCCACCGCGACCGTGGCAGCGATCGCGGCGATCGCCATCATCGTGGGGGCGGTGCGCTTCATCGGCTGGCGCGTGCAGGTGAACGAGGCGCTCACCGCGCAAAGCCAGTCGCAGTCGCAATACGACTTCAATCCCGGCAACATCATTTCCGACGGCACGTTCTTCAACGGCAATGCGTTGAGCGAGCAGCAGGTCAGCACCATCATCGAACAGCAGGGCGTGGCCTGCAGTGGCGAACGATGCCTGAAGTCCATGACGTTCAGCACCGAATCGCAGTCCGCGGACGAATATTGCCAGGCTTATGATGGTGGCCCGAACGAAAGCGCGGCGGAGATTGTCTACAAGGCGGGCAAGGCATGCGGCATCAGCCAGAAGGTGCTGCTCACCGTGTTGCAAAAGGAGCAGCATCTGCTCACGGCCACCAATCCAAACGATTTCCAATTCAAAGCGGCGATGGGCCTGAGCTGCCCGGATGATGCGAACTGCGACCCCACCTATGCCGGCTTCTTCAAACAGGTGTACGGCGCGGCCAAACGGTACCAGTACTATCTTCGGCACGAGGGACGCTACGGCTACCATGCCGGACGGCTCAATTACATCCAGTACAATCCAAATGCCGGCTGCGGCGGCAGCAACGTGTACATCGAGAACCGGGCGACCGCGCTGCTGTACATATACACCCCGTATCAGCCGAATGCCGCGGCGCTCGAAGCGGGGGCCGGTGAAGGCGATTCCTGCTCGTCATACGGCAACCGCAATTTCGCGATTATCTACCATTCGATGTTCGGCAGCCCGCGAGGCTGATGCATCCCAATGAGGATATGCCGTTCGAGCATATCCTCGACCAGTCCGACACCGATTCCCCGTGGCCTTTCCGCCATAGACGTGTGCGAAACGCACGAGCAAGGCCGTCGCCCGGTTTATGTTCCGGACGGCAGCCTCGTGTATGACGTTTTTTCTATCGATGGTCCGCGATCACAGCTTCGGCAGATACTTCTTCAGCTCGAACGGGGTGACCTGCTTGCGGTACTCATCCCATTCCTGATGCTTGTTGCGCAGGAAGTATTCGAACGCATGCTCGCCGAGCACATCCGCTACGAAGTCGGACTTCTCCATGATCTTCAGAGCCTCGTCAAGCGATTCCGGCAGCGGCTGGATGCCCATGGCCTGGCGTTCGGCGTCGGTGAGCTCCCACACGTCGTCACTGGTCGGCTCCCCCAGCTGCATCTGCTTGTCGATGCCATCGAGTCCGGCGGCCAGCAGCACGGAGTATGCGAGGTACGGATTGGCGACCGGGTCCAACGCGCGGAATTCCATACGGGCGGAGTTGCCCTTACCTGGCTTGTACTGCGGGATGCGCAGCAACGCGGAACGGTTGTTATGGCCCCAGCAGATGTAGCTCGGCGCTTCGGCACCGCCCCACAGCCTCTTGTAGGAGTTGACGTACTGGTCGGTGACCGCGCAGATCTCGGCCGCGTGGTACAGGATGCCGGCGGCGAACTGACGTGCGGTGACGGACATATTGAATTCCTGGCCGGCCTCGTAGAACGCGTTGGCATCGCCTTCGAACAGGCTCAGATGCGTGTGCATGCCGGATCCCGGAGCGTCGACAAGCGGCTTCGGCATGAAGCTGGCATGGATGCCACGCTCCAGAGAGATCTCCTTGACGACGGTGCGGAAGGTCATGATGTTGTCGGCCGTGGTGAGTGCGTCCGCATATCGCAGATCGATCTCGTTCTGGCCTGGCCCCGCCTCATGATGCGAGTATTCCACCGAAATGCCCATCTGTTCGAGCATATTGACGGTGGCGCGGCGGAAGTCCATGCCAGGGCTACGCGGCACGTGATCGAAGTAACCGCCCTCGTCGATTGGTTTCGGTGTACGGGACCAATCATCCTGCTTCTCGAACAGGTAGAACTCGATTTCCGGATGCACGTAGAACGTGAATCCCTTTTCCTTGGCTTTGGCCAGCGCCTGCTTGAGCACATGGCGTGGATCGCCCAACGATGGCTCGCCATCGGGGGTGAGCACGTCGCAGAACATACGTGCGGTGCCCTGCGGGCCTCCGCGCCACGGAAGAATCTGGAACGTCGACGGATCGGGCTTGACGATCATATCGTCTTCGGACACGCGGGTGAGGCCTTCCACGGCGGAACCGTCGAATCCGAGCCCTTCCTCGAATGCGGCTTCCAGTTCCGCCGGCGCGATGGCCACGGACTTCAGTGTTCCCAACACATCCGTGAACCATAGACGAATGAAGCGCACGTCGCGTTCCTCGACCGTGCGCAAAGCAAACTCTTGCTGTTTATCCATAGTGTCCAATCGTTCCATGCGCATGTTACGAACGTCGTTAACACATGCCGTGTCGCGACATGTCAGCGTGCGACTTCGAGGGCTTCCTCCAGCGTGAAGGCGCGCGCGTACAGCGATTTGCCGAGAATCGCGGCGTCCACGCCCAGTTCGGCGAGCTCCTTGATGTTGCGCAGGTCGTCGAGCTTGGAGATGCCACCGGATGCGGTGACCTTCGCGTCGGTGCGGGACGCCACTTCGCGCAGCAGCTCGATGTTCGGGCCGCTCATCATGCCGTCGCGTGCCACGTCGGTGACCACGTAACGGGAGCAGCCGACGGAGTCGAGGAACTTCATGGTCTCGAACAGGTCGCCACCTTCCTTCACCCAGCCGCGGGCCGCGAGGGTGTGGCCGCGCACGTCAAGGCCGACGGCCACGCGGTCGCCGTACTTCTTGATGACGGAAGCGGTCCAGTCGGGGTTCTCCAGAGCCGCGGTGCCGATGTTCACGCGGGCCGCGCCGGCTTCGAGCGCCGCGTCGAGCGAGGCGTCGTCGCGCACGCCGCCGGACATTTCGATGTTGACCTTGTCGCCCAGTTCCTTGACGATGGCGCGCAGCTGGTCACGGTTGTTGCCGGTGCCGAATGCGGCGTCGAGATCGACGAGGTGGATCCATTCCGCACCCGATTCCACCCACGTGCGGGCGGCTTCCAGCGGGGAGCCGTAGTCGGTTTCGGAGCCGGATTCGCCTTGGCGCAGGCGCACGGCCTTGCCATCACGGACGTCGACGGCGGGAAGCAGCGTCAAAGACATGTCATACCTTTCGTTGCGTTGAACGGTTTTCGGCCGTTCAACGGATCTTGCAATTACCGATTTGAATTCACGATTTTGCGATTGTTGCGATTGCCTTGCGCGAATCCGCGTTCAGAACGTCGCGACCCAGTTACGCAGCAGCTGCGCGCCGGCTTCGGCGGATTTCTCCGGATGGAACTGCGTGGCGAACAACGGTCCACGTTCGTAGGCGGCCACGAATCGGCTGCGCCCGTAGGTGCACCACGTCACATGCTCTTCCGCGTCGCCGAAGTCCAGCTGGTCGGCGGAGGTGTCGGCAGGCGAAGCGCTCATCGCGGCAAAGGAGTGCACGAAATAGAATCGTTCGTTCTCCACGCCCTTGAGCAGCACGGAACCTTCCGGCGCTTCGACGGTGTCCCAACCCATGTGCGGCACCACGTCGGCGTCGAGCAGCTCGACATCGCCCTTAATCAGACCGAGACCGGGCGTGCCGTCTCCATGTTCCATGCCACGTTCGAACATGATCTGCTCGCCCACGCAGACGCCGAGCACCGGGCGGCCGGCGCGCAGACGGTCTTTGATGACCCTGTCTCCGCCGACGCTTTTCAGTCCTTCCATGCATGCGCCGAACGCGCCCACACCCGGCACCACCAGTCCGTCGGCTTCCAGAGCCTGACGATGGTCGGACGTGAGGGTCACGTCGAGGTCGAGATTGGCCAGCGCGCGCACCATGGAACGCACGTTGCCGAAACCGTAATCGAACACCACCACGGAAGTCATGGGCGCTCTCCTTCTTTTGCTTGCCGAAGAATCCATCCTTCGGGGAAAAACTTATTCGATGCTTGACGAACCACGACCGAATCGCGTGTGCTCGGCGAGGATCTTCATGGCGTCATCACGGGTCAGGCTTGCGGAATCGACGGTTTCCACGCCGGAATCACGCACCCCCTGAACGTCGGTGATGCCCAGCAGCAGGTCTTCGACGAACGGCGCGGTGGAGGTGAACAGCACCGGTGGCGCGAACGTCTGGCCGACCTTGCCTTGCAGGTACATCGTCGCCTCGAGCTTGTCCGCACGGTTGATCGCGAGGACGGCAGGCATGCCGGAGACCACGGTGGTCAGATCTTTGATGGCCGCTTCCGGGCCATCGCCGTCGAGATTGCGTAATACAGCGACCGCGCCTTGCGGTGAGGCGAGGCATTGCGCGGAGATGTCGGACAGTTGGCAGAACGCGGCGAACAGGCGTGCGGAGGCAAGTCGGGTGATGATCACCGCGACTTTCGCACGGTTGCCCAGCAGTCCCTGCAACTCGTCGTCGAATGACAGCGAGTTCTCGGCTTCGGACAGTACCGCGTCGGCTTCCTTCGATTGCAGGCCGTCCTGCGATTCGTCGGAAGACGCATCGGAATTAACCGTCTCATCCGGCTGATCGAATGGCACCTGCGCGGGAGCATCGTTCTGTTGGGCAGCTTCCTCGTCCTGGAATTCCTTTTCGAAGCCGGCCATGGCCGCTTCCAGCTCCTCTTCGCTGAAATGCATGCCGTCGTCGTTGGTCTTCCCCAAGCCGTCGAAACCGTTCAAATCGTCCTTGTCGTCGGACATCACAGCGCGCCCTTCGTGCTGGGAATGCCGTCGACGCGCGGATCGGGTTCGATGGCGAAACGCAATGCGCAGGCCAAAGCCTTGAATTCGGCTTCGGCGATGTGGTGCGGGTCGCGGCCGGAAATCACGTGCAGGTGCAGGCAGATGCCGGCATGCATGGCGATGGATTCCATGACGTGGCGAACGAGCGAACCGGTAAAATGCCCGCCAATCATGCAGTATTCGAAGCCTTCCGGCTCTCCGGTGCACACGCAGTACGGGCGGCCGGAAATGTCGACGACGGCTTTGGCGAGTGCCTCGTCGAGCGGCACGGTGGCGTCGGCGAAACGGCGGATGCCACGCTTGTCTCCGAGGGCCTGCTTCAGAGCCTCGCCGAATACGATGGCGATGTCTTCGACGGTGTGGTGCGCGTCGATGTCGGTGTCCCCGGTGGCTTTGATTTTCAGATCGATCAGCGAATGCTTGCCGAGCGCCGTCATCATGTGATTGTAGAACGGCACGGATGTGTCGATGTCGGTTTTGCCGGTTCCGTCGAGGTTGAGACTCAGCTCCACCTTGGATTCGCTGGTTTCACGAACGATGGTTGCAGTACGTGCCATGTTGCGACTCCTTTTGCGATGTTGCAGTTGCGATATTACAGCTACGATATTGCGATTGCGGTGGTTGCGTCTTCCGCAGCCACCGCGATTCTGTTCTGTTTCAAGCTTATTGCCGGATACTGTCACGAACTTCCGTTCCGGACAGTATCCCAGCTTACGTTCCGGCTTGTTCAGCCCTGTTCCACGATGCGCAGCACTTCGACCAACGCCTCGCGGAACCGTGCCATTTCCTCGTCGGTGCCCATGCACACTCGCATCCAGCCTTCCGGACCGACGACGCGGATGAGCACGCCGCGCTTCAACAGTTCGTCGAAGATGCGGTCGCGGTCGTCGAAATGGCCGCCGAAGAGAATGAAGTTCGACTGGGTTTCGGCCACTTCGAGCGGCTGGCCCTTGTAGGTCTGCTCCTTGAGCCATGCGGAGGTGGCGTTGCGGGTTTCGCGCAGGTGCGCCACGCGGCTCAGCTGTTCGTCGGTGTGTTCGAACGCGGCGAGGGCGGCGGCCTGGGTGACGGCGGACAGGTGGTACGGCATGCGCACGATGCGCACGCAGTCGATGATGCCCTTGTTGGCGGCCAGGTAGCCGACGCGTGCGCCGGCGAAGGCGAACGCCTTGCTCATGGTGCGGCTGACGGCGAGGTTTTCGTATTCGCCGATGAGTTCCAGCGCGGTGGGCGTGCCCGGATCTCGGAATTCGATGTACGCCTCGTCCACCACGACCACCGGATGCACGCCTTCGGCGGCGCCTGCCACTTCGGCGGTACGGGCGGCTTCGAGCACGCGCTTCAGATCTTCCGGCTTGAGCGGGGTGCCGGTCGGATTGTTCGGGCTGGTGAGCACGATCATGGCCGGCTTGACGTCTTCGATCGCCTTGATGGTGGCGTCCACGTCAAGCGTGAAATCGGCGTTGCGGTGCGCAAGCTTCCACGTGGTGAACGTGTCGCGCGCGTATTCCGGATACATGGAGTACGTCGGATCGCAGCCGAGCGCGATGCGGCCGGGGCCACCGAACGCCTGGAACAGCTGCAGCATGATCTCGTTGGAGCCGTTGGCGCCCCACAACTGGTCGACGCTGAGCTTCACGCCCGATTCGCGTTCCAGATATGTGGAGAAAGCCTTGCGCAGTTCGATATGCTCGCGGTCCGGATAGCGGTTGAGCGTCGGGGCGATCTCCTTGACACGCTGGGCGATGGTTTCCACCACGGCCGGTTCGGGCGCGTACGGATTCTCGTTGACGTTGAGGCACACCGGCACGTCGAGCTGCGGCGCGCCGTACGGTTCTTCGCCGATCAGGTCGTTGCGCAGCGGCAGATATGCCGGAATCGCGTTGCTGGAAGTCTCGCTCATCGGAGGCCGGCCTGCTCTTCCTGTTCCTTGATGGTCGCCTTGTTGTACGGGTCGTCGATGAAGCGGCTCAGCACGCATTCGCCGTGTGCCGGCAGATCTTCGGAGACGGCGAAGGCGTTCACACGGGCGGCGAGGGTCTTCAGTCCCTGCTCGTCGTATTCGATGACTTCGACCGGCTTCATGAAGGTGTGCACGCCGAGGCCGGCGGCGAAGCGCGCGGTGCCGGAGGTCGGCAGCACGTGGTTGGAACCGGACATGTAGTCGCCCAGCGGAACCGGGGAGTACGGGCCACGGAAGATGGCGCCGGCGTTGCGGATCTTGGCGATCACGGCATCCGGATCGGCGGTCTGCACTTCAAGGTGTTCGGCCGCGTACGCGTTGGCCGCGTCGATGGACTGTTCGATGCCGTCTGTGAGGATGATGCCGGACTGGCGGCCGCGCAGCGACGTGTTGACGCGCTCGGCGTGCTCGGTGCGAGGCACGCGGTACTTGAGGCTTTCCTGCACCTTGTCGGCGATGTCTTCGCTGTCGGTGATAAGCACGGAACCGGCGAGCTCGTCATGTTCGGCCTGGCCGATCAGATCGGCGGCGAGCCAGCTTGGGTTGGCGCCCTTGTCGGCGATGATGGCGATTTCGGTCGGACCGGCGACGGCGTCGATGCCGACGATGCCGGAGACCATGCGCTTGGCGGTGGCGACGAAGATGTTGCCCGGGCCGGTGATCTTGTCCACCGGATCGCACAGAATCTCGCCGTCCTGCGGTTCGGAGCCCTTGGCGCCGTAAGCGAACATGGCGATGGCCTGAGCGCCGCCGACCGCGTACACCTCGTCCACGCCGAGGATGGCGCAGGTGGCGAGAATGGTCTTGTCCGGCAGGCCGTCGGAGCTGCTGCGGCTCGGCGGGGTGGCGATGGCCAGCGATTCGACGCCTGCGGCCTGCGCCGGCACCACGTTCATGATGACGGAGCTCGGGTAGACGGCCTTGCCTCCCGGCACGTACAGGCCGACGCGCTGCACCGGAATCCAACGTTCGGCGACGCGCGCGCCTTCGGCCAGGTCGGTGTGGAACGGGGCCGGCACCTGGGATGCGGATACGGCGCGGCAGCGGCGCACGGATTCCTCGATGGCGGCGCGCACTTCCGGATCAAGCTCGTCGACGGCGGCCTTCATGGCCTCGACCGGCACACGCAGATGCTCGGGACGGATATGGTCGAACTTCTCCGCGAAGTCGCGCAGGGCCGCAGCGCCGCGGGCCTTCACATCATCGAGAATCGGCTGTACGAGCTCAGTGGCCTCGTTGGTGCCCATCTCGGCGCGGGGCATGGCTTCCAGCATTTCAGCTCGGGTCAGCTTCTTGCCGCGCAGGTCAATGATTCGCATATAGTTTTCTTCGCTCATAACGCCCCATGGTAACAACGCCAAGTCACGAGAACGTCCCGTCGTCTCACATTCAGCCGCATTGTGAGACACGCAGATCCGCCGTTTTCCATGCCATGCCGATTTCCGCGAAAAATATATGCCGGTCGACGCCATTCAGGGCCGGCAATCAAAAACCTGTTCAGGTCAAACCGTTCAAGTCAAACCGCTCAGGCCAACGGAAGCGAGCTCGGTCCGAAGAGAATCTTGATTTCGGCGAACAGCGACGTGTCGCGTTTGACGCGGAACCGGTCTCCGAACGTCAGCACCTTGGCGTTGCCTTTGTCGTCCATCAACGCCAGTTTCACCTCGCATGGGCCGGGATGGCTGGTCAGAATCTGCCCGAGCCGCCGCACATGCGACTGGTCGAGCGCGATCGGCGGCAGCACAATCGTCAGCGGACGTTCATCCTGCGCCTCCAACGTCGGCACGGTGAATTCGGTGGCGCGCATGCTCACTGTCTCATCGCGCTTCTCCACCTGGCCGCGGATCTGTACCACGGTGTCGACGGCGAGCTCGGGCGCGGCGGCCTCGTACACCTTGCCGAAGAACATGCATTGGATGGAGCTTTCCAAATCCTCGACGGTTACGATGGCCCACGGATTGCCCTTTTTCGACACGCGGCGGTCCACGTTCGTGATCAGGCCCGCGATCGTCACCTGCTGGCCGTCCGGCATGCTTCCCGCGCGGTCGATCAGGTGCGCTATCGACATTTCGCGCAACGACACCAGAATCGACTGCATGCCGCTCAACGGATGGTCGGACACGTACAGGCCAAGCATCTCACGTTCGAAGTTGAGCTTGGTTTTCTTGTCCCACTCCTCCACGTCGGGCACCTGCACCATGGCGTCTCCCATGGCGGAATCGTTCTCTTTGGAATCGTCCAGGTCGGCGAACAGGTCGAACTGGCCTTCCGCCTGCTTGCGTTTCAGGCCGACGACCGAATTGATGGCCGTTTCGTGGATGGTGAACAGCGCACGACGGTTCGGGTCGATCGAGTCGAACGCGCCGGCCTTGATCAGCGATTCCACCAATCGCCTGTTCAGCGCCTCCAACGGCACGCGTTTGATGAAATCGGTGAAGTTCACGTACTTGCCGTGGCCGTTCTCACGTTCCGCGATGATCGCATCGACCGCGTTCTTGCCGACGTTGCGGATGGCGCCGAGGCCGAATCGCACGACGTCGCCGACTGCCGAATACTCGTACACCGACTCGTTCACGTCCGGAGAAAGCACCTGGATGCCCATGCGTCGCGCCTCGCCCAGGTACAGCGCGGTCTTGTCTTTGTTCGTGCTGGCGCCTTGCAGCAGGGCGGCCATGAACTCCACCGGATAATGCGTTTTCAGATACGCGGTCCAGTAGGAGATCAAACCGTATGCGGCCGAATGCGCCTTGTTGAACGCGTAGCCGGAGAACGGCACGAGGATGTCCCACACGGCCTGCGCGGCCTCTTCGGAATATCCATGCTCCTTCATGCCGGCGAAGAACGGAATCTTCTCCTTGGCCAGCACTTCCGGCTTCTTCTTGCCCATCGCTCGACGCAGCACGTCTGCCTTGCCCAGCGAATAGCCGGCGAGGATTCGCGCCGCGGACTGCACCTGCTCCTGGTAGACGATCAGACCGTAGGTCTCGTCGAGCACTTCCTTAAGCGGTTCGGCCACTTCGGGGTGGATTGGCGTGATCTTCTGCAGACCGTTCTTGCGCTTCGCATAGTTGGTGTGCGAATCCATATCCATCGGACCTGGACGGTACAGCGCGATCAGTGCGGAAATATCGTTGAAGTTGTTCGGCTTCAACGTTTTCAGCAGCGAGCGCATGCCGTCGGAATCGAGCTGGAACACGCCGAGCGTGTCGCCACGGGACAGCAGGTCGTAGGTGGGGCGGTCGTCCAGCGGAATCTTCGTATGGTCGATGCGTTCCTTGCCGTTCGCCTCGATGTTGTTCAGGGTGTCTCGGATCACCGTCAAGTTGGAAAGTCCGAGGAAGTCCATCTTGACCAGACCGAGCGTTTCGCACGTATGGTATTCGAGCGTGGTGGTGACGGTGCCGTCGGTACGTTCCAGCAGCGGCGACGTGTTGGTGATCGGCTCGCTGCCCATGATGGTGGCGCAGGCGTGCACACCGGTCTGACGAATCAGACCTTCGATGCCCATCGCCTCGTCCGTGATGCGTTTCGCGTCCGGGTCGGAATCGTACAGTTCGCGGAATTCGCGTGCTTCCGCGTATCGTTTCGCGCTTGGGTCGAAGATGTCGTGCAGCGGAATGTCCTTGCCGCCGGTCTGTGCGGGAGGCAGGGCTTTGGTGATCTTGTCTCCGACGGAGAAGTCGTATCCCATGATGCGGGCGGAGTCCTTCAGCGCCTGCTTGGTTTTGATGGTGCCGTAGATCACGCACTGCGCCACTTTGTCACGTCCGTATTTCTCACCCACGTAGTCGAGCACGCGTCCACGACCGTCCGGGTCGAAGTCGACGTCGATATCAGGCAGTGAGACACGTTCCGGATTGAGGAATCGTTCGAAGATCAAACCGTGTTCAAGCGGATCAAGTTCGGTGATGCCCATCGCATACGCGACCATGGCGCCTGCGGCGGAGCCACGGCCCGGCCCCACCATCACGCCGTGGGCCTTCGCCCAGTTGATGTAGTCGGCCACGACGAGGAAGTAGCCGCAGAACTGCATCTGGCAGATCACGCCGCATTCGTAGTCGGCCTGCCGCAGCACTTCGAGCGACGGCTTGCCGTTGTACCGGCGTTCCAGGCCTTCCTCGACCTTCTTCAGGAACAGCGACGTCTCGTCCCAGCCTTCCGGACAGTCGAATTGCGGCATGAACGCGCCGTCTTCATGATCGTCGAACATGACGTTGCAGCGTTCGGCGATCTCCAACGTGTTGTCGCACGCTTCGGGAAGGTCTTTGAACAGTTCACGCATTTCCTCGGCGGATTTGATGTAGTAGCCGGTGCCGTCGAATTTGAATCGGCCCGGCTCGTCCAGCGTGGAGCCGGAGTTGATGCACAGCATGGCGTCCTGCGCGCCGGCGTCTTCGGCACGCGTGTAATGGGAATCGTTGGTGGCCAGCAGCGGCGCGTTGAGCTTTTTTGCGATGTCGAGCAGCCCGTCGGTCACTTGCTTTTCGATTTTCAGGCCGTGGTCCATGAATTCGATGTAGAAATTATCGCGGCCGAAAATGTCTTGGAATTCGCCGGCGGCACGCAACGCGTCATCGAACTGGCCCAGGCGCAGACGAGTCTGGATGATGCCCGACGGGCAGCCGGACGAGGCGATGATGCCTTTCGAATATTTGGCGAGGATTTCCTTATCCATACGCGGATAGCGCATGACTCGGCCTTCAAGGTTCGCGTCGGTGGAGGCTTTCATGAGGTTGACGAGGCCTTCGTCGTTTTCTGCCCACATGGTCAGGTGGGTGATGACACCGCCGCCGGACACATCATCCGGGTTACGGCGGCGATGCAGCGGATCCAGATCCGGATTCCAGTTGGTGTCCCAGCTCACACGGGTGGGGTCCTGACGTGCGGTTTCCGGCGTCACATAGGCTTCGATGCCGATGATCGGCTTGATGCCGGCGTTGACCGCGGCGCTCCACATCTCATACGCGCCATGCATGTTGCCGTGGTCGGTGATGCCGACGGCCGGCATGCCCAGTTCCTTGGCGCGCTTGACCAGATCCGGTATTTTCGATGCGCCGTCGAGCAGCGAATAATGCGTGTGATTATGCAGTTGCACGAAATTTGCGGAAGTAGCCATGCGTTCCAATTTAGCTGGGCTTCATGACGGCGTGGAGTCGTTTCTGGCCATCCGGCCACACTTTTATAGGGACTGGTCGGCGTGCCGTGCGCGCATCACGTCAAGCGCATGCTGCAGGTCGGCGGGATAGTGCGATTTCACCGTGGTCCACACGTGCGTACGCGGATGGCGGAATTCCAATTGCATGGCGTGCAGCCATTGCCGTTCAAGGCCAAGCGCCTCGCTCAGCTGCGGATTCGCGCCGTACATGGCGTCCCCCGCCAACGGATGCCCGATGGATGAGAAATGCACGCGGATCTGATGGGTGCGGCCGGTTTCCAGGTTCACGGATACGAGCGTGGCTTCGCCGAAACGTTCCATCACGTCCCAATGCGTGATAGCCTCTTTGCCGGCCGGTGTCACGCAGAAGCGGAAGTCGGAGACTTTGGCGCGTCCGATCGGCGCTTCGATGGTGGCTTTGTCTTCTTTGAGATTGCCCTGCACGAGTGCGTGATATGTTTTGACGACCTCATGTTCGGCGAACTGCCGGCGCATCTCCACGTACGCAAGATCGGACTTGCATACGAGCATCAGTCCCGATGTGCCCACGTCGAGTCGTGACACGATGCCTTGACGGCCTGCCGCGCCATATGACGTGATGTGCACTCCCCTGTCGATCAGGCTGCCAAGCACCGTCGGACCGGTCCATCCGACGGATGCGTGCGCGGCGACGCCGACCGGCTTGTCCACCACGACCACATCGTCGTCCTCATAGACGACGGCCATGTCATGGGCGATCGGTTCCGGTTCGGACCGTTCCTCGACGATGTCGAATTCTACGGTTTCGCCTGCCTGCAGGGTCGACGATTTGGAAATGTCCCTGCCGAGCACGCGCGCCTGTCCGCTTTCGATGAGGTCGGCCGCCTTGGCCCGGGAAATGCCAAGCATTTTGGCGACCGCGACGTCGAATCGTTTGCCGACGAGCGCGTCGGGAGCGGGTACGAGACGGCTCATGCTGCTTTCGCCCCGTCGTCGGTTGCGTTCGCATCATCACCAAGCGTCTTGCCGTTGGCCTCGTCAAGGTCCTTTTGGCTGAACGGTTCCCCGAGGAACAGCAGCAGCACCGCCGCAACGCCCGCGAGCATGAGGAAGATGTCCGCCACGTTGCCGATGGACCATCCGTAGTTCAGGAAATCCACGACCTTGCCGTTGAGGAACCCTTCCGCGTAGATGACGCGGTCGATGAGGTTGCCGAACGCTCCTGCGAAGGCGAAGGCGAACAGCACCGTCCATTTCATGGAAATGGTGCGGACGGCAAGTACGACCAACGCCACGCAGGCCGCCATCGCCAGCAGGGAAATCAGCCACGTCATGCCGGAGCCCATGCCGAGCGAGGCGCCTGGATTACGCACCAATGTCAACGAAAGCAGGCCGGGAATCACGCGTATGGTACGGCCATCGGCCAATGCGGACAAAGCCCACATCTTGGTGAGCTGGTCAATCGTGATCGCCGCGATCGCAATACACGCAAAGACGGCCACGCGGTCGCGCAGCCGTCTTTGATCATTCTTCATGATGTCAGACACAGGCTAATCTCAGTCGTTGTTGTCCTGAGGGTCCTGGTCGTAGTTGTTCGTATCGGACACCTGGTTGACGAGCTGGCCGAGGAAGTCGGTGAGTCGTGCACGGTATTCGGTTTCGAACTGCTTGAGGCCCTTGATGTTGCCTTCGATGACCTTGGTCTGGGTCTCGAGGTTGTCGCGGACCTGCTGGGCGTAGTCGTCGGCAGCGGTACGGGTCTTCGAATCGTAGTCGAAGGCGCGCTTCTGCACTTCGGCTTCGTAGTTGTCGGCCTCGGTGTGCTTGTCGGAAAAGTACGTGTCGGCGTCCTGGGTCTTCTGAGCCAGGTAGCCGTCGCCCTCTTCCTGCTTCTGCGCGAAGTAGGCGTCGCCTTCCTGCTGCTTCTGCTCCAGATAAGCGTCGCCATCCTGCTGCTTGCCGGCCAGATAGACATTGCCTTCCTCGGTCTTCTGCGCAAGGTAGGCGTCGCCCTCCTCGGTCTTCTGGTTCAGGTACGCATCGCCATCCTGCTGCTTCTGTGCCAGATAGGCATCGCCATCCTGGGTCTTGCCGGACAGGTAGTTGTCGGCGTTGGCGCGGGTGTCGGTGGAGTACTGGTCAGCCTCGGAACGAGTGCGGTTGGAGTAGTCGTTGGCGCTGCCGATGATCTCTTCGTACTTGCGCTGGCTTTCCTCGGTGATCTCCTTGGCCTTGGCCTTGCCCTTGTCGACGTACTGGTCGTGCAGCTGCATGGCCAGCGTCAGCATGGCGGTGGCGCGCTCCGGCTCGGTATTGGCGCTTGCCGCGGCACCTGCGATCTTCTGCAGGCTGCCGGTTTCGGTGCTCGGCTCGGACTTGGCGACCTGTTCGCGCAGCTGTGCCTCGCGAATCTGGGAATCCTTCAGCTGCTGGGCAAGCTGCTGGATCTGCATGGCTTGCTGCTTCACCTGGGCATCCTGCTGCTGGGACTGGGCAGCATGCTCCTGAGTGAGCTGCTGGGCCTGAGCGACCTGGTCCTGCGCTTCCTGAAGCTTTGCGGTGAGCTGATCGATCTGCTCCTTCTGACGCTGAGCCACGACCACCTGCTCCTGGGCCGATGCCAGCTGACGGGACAGGTCCTCGGTCTGTGCGCGGAACGTGTCACGCTCGTGCTGCACGGCGGTAAGCTGCTCGCCAAGGTCGGCCTGACCGGCCGCTTCGGCTGCCTGGGCGGTGAGCTGATCGACCTGCGCGGACAGACGATCGATCTGCCCCTTGAGCTGCTCGTTCTGGGAAGACAGCGCACGATTGCTTTCCTCTGCCTCGGAAAGCTTGGCGGCCGCGGCCTGAGCGGCCTGAGCGGCCTGGTCTCCCGCACCAGCTGCCTGCTCGGAGGCGGACTTCAGCGTCGCGTTCTCCTGCTGCAGGGAATGGATCTGAGCATTCAACTCGGAAATCTTGGAATTGAGTCCTGCGACATCCGGGCCAAGAGACTGCGTGGCCTGTCCGCCGGCAACTGCCTGCTTGCCAAGGGCTTCCACCGTCTCGGTTACCTGATCGAGGAAGTCATCGACTTCATCGACGTCATAGCCTTCCTTGAACCTTACGGTCTGGAAAGTATGCTCCCTAATATCTTTCGGCGTCAACAGAGCCATAAATCCTTACACCTCGCTTTGGGCTTGATGCCTTACTGTTGTTGCTTTCAGTGTTCGACTCTAGCACGAAACCATAGATATTTTGCGGAAAAACGGTTTTTTAGAGGTGCTAAATAAGGAAATCAATGACCACAAGAACGAAATAAAGCACAAGATACGCGACGTCAAAATAGATCGGTCCGAGCGGAACGGGACGAATATACTGCCGCAACCACCTTAACGGCGGCTCCGTCAGCTGGTAGATGGCGTCGAACAACGAGGCCACGATTCCGCTTGGCCGCCACGTCGGCGACAATGCCAACACCCAGTCGAGAATCATGCGGACGAACAGCACCAGGATATAGGCGTTGACCAGAAAATGGACGACGCTACCAATTATCGAGAGAATCACGTTGTCACTGTATCAAGCGCGCATAACAAAATGCCCCCGCTTTCAGTGGGGGCATAATCGTCTGATTTGTGCTTGCTCTGTGCTACACGGCTCAGTCGGCGAACAGGTCGTGGGCCGGACCCTTGTCTTCAGGCTCCTCGACCTTGATGTTCACTTGGGCCGGGCTCAGCAGGAACACGCGCGGAGTGACGCGTTCGATGGAGCCGCGCACGCCGAACACCACACCGGCGGAGAAGTCGACGATGCGGTATGCCACGGCTTCGGCCACACCTGTCAGGTTCAGCACCACCGGAATGCCGTCACGAATGGCGCGACCGACCATCTGCGCATCGTCATAGGTCTTCGGATGGATGGTGGTGATGCGGCTCACTCTACCCCCCTGGAACGGGTTGGACTGCTCACGCGGAGCGGACGGCGTGGAAGCGGAAGCCGAAGAGGAAGGCATCGGGGTGACGGAATGATCCGAATCGAACGAGGTCTCGCCGGTGTCGACGTCATCCTCGAAATCATCCTCACCCTCGGCGACGTCGGACATTCCCAAGTACGACATCGCGTTCTTCATGAAACCTGCCATGTATGTTCCTTTCGCGTCTACGCGTTGACTTTAGCGCAGGAAATCCGGAATATCGAGGTCGCCCGGATCGTTAGCCGAAACCACTTCATGCTCGGTGGTCTGGTCGAACGAGGCGACGTTCTGGTCCGGAGTGGACGGAATGTAGCTGGACAGCGGCTGCACCTGCGGCACCGCCGGAGTCTGCACCGGCTGCGGCTGCTGGGCGGGAGCCTGCACGCCGGCGGACAACGCGGACAGCGGTACCGTGTTTTCCTTGGCCGCGGCCGGCTTTTCTTCGGCCGGCTGGTCGGGCTTCTTAGAATTGGCATCGAAACCTGCCGCGATGACGGTGACACGCACCTCGTCGCCGTAGGCGTCGTCCAGGGACAGGCCCCAGATGATCTGCGCTTCCGGATGGATGGCCTTCTGCACCAGCGCGACCGCGGCTGCGGCTTCCTGCAGCTTCAGGTCGGTCGGACCGGCGATGTTGATCAGTGCGCCATGCGCACCCTCGATGCTTTCCTCCAGCAGCGGCGAGCTGATGGCGATTTCCGCGGCCTGCGTGGCACGGTCCTCTCCCCGAGCGGAACCGATGCCGAACAGCGCGGTGCCGGCACCACGCAGAATCGCGTTGACATCGTTGAAATCAACGTGGATGTACGAATTCGAGGTAATCAGGTCGGTGATGCCCTGCACGCCGGCCAGCAGTGCGGTGTCGGCGGTCTTGAACGCGTCGACGATGCCAATGGTGCGGTCGGACAGTTCCAGCAGTCGGTCGTTCGGAATGACGATCAGCGCGTCGACTTCCTTGCGCAGGTTCTCGATGCCGAGCGCGGCGGAAGCGGAACGCTGCGGACCTTCGAAGCTGAACGGACGGGTCACCACGGCGATGGTCAGCGCGCCCTGCTGGTGGGCCGCACGTGCCACGATCGGGCTGGCGCCGGTTCCGGTGCCACCGCCCTCACCGCAGGTGACGAACACCATGTCGGAGCCCTTAAGCGCCTCTTCGATGTCGGACTGGTGATCCTGCGCCGCCTTGGCACCCTTTTCCGGGTCGGCGCCAGCGCCCAGACCACGGCTGGAGGCATCGTTCAGCGAGATCTTGACATCGGCGTCGGATCGCAGCAGATCCTTTGCATCAGTGTTGATCGCAATAAATTCGACGCTTTGAAGACCCTCCGCAATCATGCGATTGACAGCGTTGCCTCCGGCTCCACCGACACCGACGACCTTGATGTTGGTCTTGTCGTTGAAATTGTCAGTCTGGGCAATCTCGCTCACCATTGTCTCCTGTTCACTCACGTATACGAACAACTCTATCGCAATCGCGCCGATGATACGCGCACTTTTCCAGGCGTGTACCACCGTTTTTTCACTTTTTTGCTGTCAGCATGTTCATTCTGCCTGCGTTGACCCCTTCAGTCATTTGTACACGGCTCTTCGAACATGCGTGACGGGCTTTAGTAGCTGGCATCCATCGGGTCATCCCCGAACAGCGCCTCACGCTCCTCGTGCGTGGTTTCCCGGGATTCCAACCATCCGTAAGGCAGATGCACCTTTTTGGCGAAGCGCACGCGCCCCCTTGGCTTATCGGCGATGCGTTCTGGGAACCGAATGTTCGGGTCGAGTCTGCCTATCTCGCGCCGGACATCCTCAAGATTTTCACATTCCATGAACGCACGGCGTGTGGAACCGCCCACGGGGAAGCCCTTCAGATACCACGCGACGTGCTTGCGCAGGTCATGCACGGCCATCCGCTCGTCGCCATCATAGAATTCGGTCAGCAGTTCGGCATGCCGTTCGATCACGCGGCACACGTCGCCCAGCGTGGGGTCGACGCGCTCGTCACTGCCGGCGAACGCGTTCTTGATGTCGGCGAACAACCATGGACGGCCTTGGCAGCCGCGGCCGATCGCAACACCCGCGCAACCGGTTTCGGCGACCATCGCCAACGCGTCGTTGGCACCCCAAATATCCCCGTTGCCGAAGACGGGAATATCAAGCTCGGAAACCAGCTCGCCGATGCGGGACCAATCGGAATGCCCACCGTAATATTCGACGGTGGTGCGCGCGTGCAGGGTGACGGCCTTGCAGCCTTCCTCCTGCGCGATGTGCCCGGCTTCGAGGAACGTCTCGTGTTCATGGTCGATGCCGACGCGGATTTTGGCCGTGACCGGCACGTTGGCCGCGTCGCACACCTTGACCACACGTTGGATGATCTCACAGAACAGGTCCGTCTTCCATGGCAGCGCGGAACCGCCGCCACGACGCGTCACCTTGGGCACCGGGCAGCCGAAGTTGAGGTCGACATGGTCGGCCATGTTCTCGTCGATGACGATTTCCGCGGCCTGCTCCACAATCGAGGGATTGACGCCGTACAGCTGCAGCGAGCGAATCTTCTCGCTGGGTGCGAAACGGCATAGGCGCAGGGCTTTCGGATTGCGGGCCACCAATGCGCGCGCGGTAATCATTTCCGCCACGTACAGACCGTCGGGACCGTAGCTTTCGCAGATCACGCGGAACGGCCAGTTGGTGACGCCCGCCATAGGCGAAAGCACCACCGGCGTTTCGACGTGCACCGGACCCAGATCAACGGGCTTCATAACAGGAGGAACCGACGGCCGTTCCGCGTCGGTACGCGGGTCGAGCACGTCGGATTCCTCGTAGGCATTCACAATGCTATCTGGCATAGGTCAGACTTGTTCCGTTCAATATGACCGATTCGTGGCGATCAGTACAGGCCACCGGCTTCGGCGATCTTGACGGACTCAGGCCAAGCCTCGCCACCCATTTCGACCGGCATCTGCGGCACGCTGACGCGCTTCTCGCCGATGCGCTCGGCGATGTAGTCGGCCACCTTGTCGAGGCTGACGCGCTCCTGCTGCATGGTGTCGCGTTCACGGATGGTGACGGCCTGGTCGTCAAGGGTGTCGAAGTCGACGGTGACGCACAGCGGAGTGCCGATTTCGTCTTCACGACGGTAACGACGGCCAATCGCGCCGGCTTCGTCGTAGTCGATCATCCATTCGTTCTGACGCAGGTCGGCGGCGAGCTTCTGGGCCACGGACTGCAGGTCCGGCTTCTTGCTCAGCGGCAGCACGGCGGCCTTGACCGGAGCCAGACGCGGGTCGAGGTGCAGGACGGTGCGCTTGTCCACGCCGCCCTTGGTGTTCGGAGCCTCGTCCACGTCGTAGGCGTCGACGAGGAAGCACATGAGGGAACGGGTCAGGCCGGCGGCCGGCTCAATGACGTACGGCACGTACTTTTCGCCGGTGGCCTGGTTGAAGTAGCTCAGGTCCTCGCCGGAGTGCTCCGCGTGCGCGGACAGGTCGAAGTCGGTACGGTTGGCGATGCCTTCGAGCTCGCCCCAATCGGAGCCCTGGAAGCCGAACTTGTATTCGATGTCGACGGTGCGCTTCGAATAGTGGGCCAGCTTCTCCTTCGGATGCTCGTAGTGGCGCAGGTTCTCCGGCTTGACGCCGAGGTCGAGGTACCACTGGGTGCGGGCGTCGATCCAGTACTGGTGCCAGGCTTCGTCCTCGCCGGGCTTGACGAAGAATTCCATCTCCATCTGCTCGAACTCACGGGTACGGAAGATGAAGTTGCCCGGGGTGATCTCGTTACGGAAGGACTTGCCCATGTTGGCGATGCCGAACGGCGGCTTCTTGCGGGAGGAGGTCATCACGTTCTTGAAGTCCACGAAGATGCCCTGCGCGGTTTCCGGACGCAGGTAGTGCAGGGAGTTCTCGTCCTCGACCGGGCCGAGGTGGGTGCGCAGCATCATGTTGAAGTCGCGCGGTTCGGTCCACTTGCCGCGGGTGCCGCAGTCGGGGCACACGATGTCGGCCATGCCGTTTTCCGGCAGCTTGTCGCCATGTTTCTCGGCGTAGGATTCCTCAAGCTTGTCGGAACGCTGGCGCTTGTGGCAGTTGAGGCATTCCACCAGCGGATCGTTGAAGACAGCCACGTGGCCGGAAGCCACCCACACGGGGGTCGGCAGGATGATGGAGGTGTCTACTCCCACCACGTCGCCACGGGTGACGACCATGGAGCGCCACCATTCGCGCTTGATATTGTCCTTCAGCGCCACGCCGAGCGGACCGTAATCCCATGCGGAACGGGTTCCGCCGTAGATTTCACCGGCGGGGAAAACAAAGCCACGACGCTTGGCAAGGGATACGACTTCATCGAGTTTGGATACAGCCACAATGCACCTTCTGGATTGAATGGTTTGGGGTCTTTACAAGCGCAAAGCCTACCGTCACATGCTGACAGTTTTGCCTGACAGTTTCACGGCATGGCAAGTTACGTGATTTCCGATGGGGATGAACGGCAAATTGATGCAAGAACCGAATGAAAACACATAAGAATATGTGAAGATACATAAGGGGCTTCCCGCGAATGCGGAAGGCCCCATGTAATGGATAAGGAGAGAATCGTTCTTTATGTATTGTTTGTCACTGCTTGGTAACGTTCTCGTCTTCGACGGTGTCATTGTTAAGCAGCAGCGACCAGATTTTACAATTGATGGTCACGTTGTTCTTGGTGGCGTCGCCGCCCTTATCAAGGGTGTACGTCACATCTTCAGGAACGGCAATACGGTTGATGCCCTGCACGGCCTGAACGAAGCCACGCATTGCATCATAGCTGCCATTCGCAGTAATGCTCACCGGAACCTGCACAAGCCGGCCGGCTTTGATGGTTCCCTGCATTTCGGACGGCACTTCAGCGGTGGTGGCCTCATCGAAGGTCACAGACTGGATGGAGACGCCCGCACCATCAGCAGCGGCATTCAACGAATCGATGAATTCGTTTTGGTTATAGCCGTCAGGAATCTGGCGCTGCAGCTGACGCAAACGATCCTTCTGCAGGCCGATCGTCTCGCTCGCCATACGCAGCGTTTCAATCTGGTCACGCGTTTTCTTGTTGCTTTCTTCGATCTGCGCAGTCTGCGCGTCGGCTTCCTTGATATGCGTGAGACGCGGAGATACACCCACGAGCCATGTCAACATCAGCACCACTACGATGCCGACGGCCAGTGCGATCCATGCGATTTTATGCTTGTTCATGTTTCCTCCTGCTTATCAGTTGGACGATCCGCTGGCATCGGATGAGGTGTCAGTCGACTGGTTGGCAGAAGCATCAGACTGTCCGGACGCAGCCTTGTCGAGGCTTGCGCGCAGCTTGGCGAGCAAATCACGGTTGGCCTGGGTCGCGCCTGCTGAGTTGTCGCTTCGCGAAGTGGTGTTGCCGTCCATCACCAGTGAAATCGTTCCGGTATACGTGTAGGTGGTGCCACCTTCACTGTCATTCTTGGTAATAGAGCTCACATAACCCGTCTTGTACGTGGGGATCGAGGCGAAATTGTTGATAAAGTCCTTGGCCGAGTAGAAATTCGGCGATTCGATGGTGAAGTCCGCGGAAATCACGCCGTTACCAGACCACACAGTGGACGTATTGTCGGAGGATGAGGACGAATTGTTCGATGAAGCGATCTGGAAGCTTTTGAGTTCCAGATTCGTATACTGGCCGCCTTCCGGAAGCGAGCTGTTCAGCGAATCGGCGACCTTCATCCAGTCCATTTCGTCATACAGCATGGCAATCTTCGCCTTCTGCGCATCGTCCAGCGAATTCAACGTGTCTTCGACATCCTTGAACTGCGCTTTCTCCTTTTGCAGGGAAATGGTCTTCTGTTGAGCCACTTCCACACGATGGTCCGCCCATGTGGATTGGGCGAACATGAACACGCTGACCACCAAAGATACAATGAGCACGCCGATCAGCACATACGTTAACAGGTATTTGATGGCTCGATCGCGATTCAATCCGACGATGGAACGCGGAATCAGGTTAGCGCGCATGGTCCAGTCGGCTGGGTTTTCCGGCGCGGTGCTACGCTTGCCGATACCGCCCGCCTTCAACGCATTGCTGATATCGGAGACGTTCATGGATAGCAGGGTGCCCTTCTGACCGTCCGAAGTGTCCGGATAGGCGATTTCCTTGCCACGTCCACGGTGGGAGTTGGCCTTGTTTTTCTTGGATTTCATATCAAGTTTCATAATCACACTCACCTCGGCTTCTTTCCGATGACCAGTCCCAGCACCCCGCCTAAATCGACCGCGTGCGCCACAATGTTCTGACGTTCGACTTCCTTGGACAGCTTGAAGCGGATGAACGGATCGCCAATGCGCACCATCTTGTTGATGGAGCTTGCCAACACTGGGGGCAGACCGATGAGTCGCGCACCTGTACCGGTGAGGATGATGCCGCTGATGGTGCTGTCCGCATGGTCGACGTCGTACATGTTCAACGTATTGCGAATACCGACGATGAGCTGCGCTGTGGTTTCACGAATGACTTCCTCAGCTTCTTCGAGACGTTCGTCACCGGTCACATTTTGCAGACCAATCTGGTTTTTGATGCGTTCCGCGTCTTCGAAGGAGATGCTCAGCGCATTGGCGATGGCGTCGGACACGTCGTCGGCACCGGACGGCACGACGCGCATGTAGGCGGGTTTTCCGTTATTGAGCACAATCACGTCGGTGCAGTTGCCGTTGATGTTGACCACCGCTTCGGTCTGCGCCTGGTTGGTGTCGCTGAACAGGCGGGCCAACGCGAACGGACCGGCGTCGATGGAGGTGATCACGAAACCCGCTTCTTCTGCGGTATACGCGGTTTTTTCCAGACCGCCGCGCAGGGTGGCTACGAGAATGCCATGAAGCTGCTTGCCGTTCTGCTCGTCATCCACTACAGACAACGGCACGAAGTCAAGTTCGGATTCCTCAATGGGCAATGGAATCATGCCTTTGGCCTGAAATGGCAGGGTTGAGCGTAAATCAGCTAGGGACATGTAGGGGAAGTCCGTCTCACGGAACACCATACGACGGCTCGAATAAACGAGTATGGTGTTCTCACGCGGGAACTTGAAGCGTTGCACCAACGTTTTCAGTAGACCGGTGACCACTTCGGCGTCCACCACTTCGCCATCCACCACAGCTCCAACGGGCAGCGGAAGCGCCTGGAAGTGTTTGATGGTCGGCGAATCCGTATAGGGGTCGGCTATGACCGCCGCTCGTATGGCGTCGCTCGCAATCGACAGCGCCGTTATTGCTCTCATGGTCTCTCCTTATATATATGGGTCTTGTATGCGGATGCGTTACGCAAGTCCGGTGAGTTGCAGGTATAGTGTGGCGATTGGTACGCCGGCGAAAATGCCAAGCCATGCGCCGAGCAGCATGGATGGCCCGAAGGGGATGCCTCCATGAAGGTCGACCTTTTTGCTGGCCAGCAATACCAAGCTGATGGCACCGCCGATGAAGAACGCGGCGAACGATCCAATGATGAATTGCGGCCAGCCAAGCCAGCCAAGCAGCAATCCGAGAATGAACGCGAGTTTGATGTCGCCGTCTCCCATGCCACCTTTCCAGATGAGTGAGAGTACGAAATAGAACACGAAGAGAATCAGCGCGCAGAGCGCTCCGCGACCAAGACGAGTCCACTCCCCTATGCCAAACGATGCCACAGCCAGCAGCAACACCGTTGCGATAAGCGTCGGCAGTAGCACTACGTTGAGGATGAGATGGTGGTCCAAGTCGATGAACGCTATGACGATGGACACGCATGCGAACACGTACAGCACGGGTAGTGCCCACAACGGGTATGCGCCGAACAGTCCACCTGCGGTTACGGCAAGGAAGGACAGTCCGCCAAGCGATTCGACCAGCGGATATCGTGCGGCAATCGGTTCCTTGCAGTGTCGGCATTTCGCGCCGAGCGCCAACCAGGAAAAGATGGGAATATTGTCATACCAGGCGATTGGCGCTTCGCATTTTGGACAAAAGCTACGTTTCGGATTGGTGATGCTTATGTGGTTCGGCACACGCCATATCACTACATTCAGGAAAGATCCGAAAATACAGCCGATGATCAGAGAGGCCACCAGCAGTATCACCACAGTAGGAACATCATTCACTATATCCATGCCGTTCACCACTTTCTGGATGTGACGGTGGAGTCCACAACCGCTGAGAAATAGGTACTGGTAGGGATAGATACGGTGGTCGTCGTCGTTGTCCAAGTAATGCTACCGGCCGATCCGGCATCACCATAATTCACTGAAGCGTTCCATGCCTGCGATTTCACCAGTCGCCCACGCACGTCACGATCGGTTCCGCATGAAACCATTTTCAGCATGGAATGACCGTCTGAGCGATTGTATTGACGGTCTTTCTTCCCATTGCTTTCCACATAGTCTCCCGGATAGATTTCCGTCAGGCACATGCCTTCGCTGGTTTGGAAAGTGCCAGCCCATGGATACTGCGTCTTGCCGCCGTAACTCACCGCTTTCGAGGTGTTGTGCTCGTTGTATCGGCGGAACTTTGTGGCGTCACTTGGATTATCGGTCAACGACACCTTACTGCCGGAAACATGCAGGTACTTCGCGTTGCCGTTGGTGTCGTGCAGGGCTATGGTGGTGTCGATGCCAGTGCCATCGGCGCTGGCATCTTCGGTATAGGAGACGCGGTCGGATGTGAAGTTGAAGTTCTCCTTGTCGGCGGTCGAACAGTGAGAGGTCGAGATGAAATCGCTGCCTTGCCCCATGATCGTCTTCTGGTAGCATTTCGCATCGAAGTCCGCACTATGCACGTCGCAGGTGTCGGCGTATACGTCGTTGCCGTCCATCACCATGCAGAATCCGGATGCGGAGTTCACCATCTGATTGGTGCCGTATCCCGCTTCGCCTGCTTGGCTGAAGGATGCGGTGGCATCCTGCATGTCGGCACCGTTCGAAAAGTAGGAATCGCTGAAGTTATAGGTCCATTGCGACACCATATACGCCTGACTGTAGGGGGTGGCTTTGATATTGCCGCCCGCGAAATGCGGATCACCACTGTCTTGTGGGCTACCGCCGTAATGGGTGACTTCCAGACGTTGGAACTTGGTCTTTTTGCCGCTCTGCACGCCGGCTACGGCATATCCCTTGCTTTCAGGCAAGGCGGAATCATATGACGCTGCTTGCGCACTGACATCGCCCGTCAGCTCGTTCCAGTATCCGGCGTTGATGAACCCGTTGTAGAAGTTCCATTTCTGGTATTTGTTGAGCAGACTGTTCGGGTCGTTCTTCTCCGTCTGCTGCGCAACCTTATTCGGATCCATATAATAATCGCCTTGGAAGTGGACTCCGTATGATGTGCCGCATGGCTGCAAGGTGGCTGGAGTCTTGCCGTCGGTGTCATCGATGCTCACACCGGTGACGCACAATCCCATATTCGAGGCCAGACGGATGGAATTGTCCTTGTAGTACACCCACGTGTTCAATGAGGAGTACGCACCATCAGCACGGCATTCCTCAGTATATTGGTAGGTGTCACCTCCCGCGTTGTATGCGGCGGGCAATACCACCAGCCCAGAACCGGCTTGAGGCGATTTGCTTAAATCGAGGTTCTCGGCAATGCTTTTCTTCTCGTTGGTAACCGGAATGGTGGTGGCCAGCATGCAGGTGCGGTTCACTGGATTCAACGTCGCAGTGCCATCGGACAGCTGGCTGGTATTGGTGCGTCCGGAATCCACCGTGCCGGAGAATTTAACTTCGCCGGTTGGATCGAATCCGATGGACACGCCATCATAATCCACGGGTACCCATACGAACTGCGAATCGAGCCTGTTGTAGGGCGCCGCGGCATAAAAACCCATACCCATACGGCCGCCAACGCCCAAGGCACTTGAATGATTCGTGGTAGTGGAGTCCGTTTTGGCTTCGATCCTGCATACCGCACGCTTCATGGCCTGCGGGCTTTTGGTGTTGCCTGCTGTACGGCCGTCCTTATACCGGTTGATGAAGCCCGTGGCCACCACTTCGGCATACTGTAGGTTTTTCAGATCGGATGGAGAGCCGATCATCTCCGCCGATGCGTCATCCGGATTGGTGTCGTAGAAATTGATGCGCACACGATAGGACAGGTCATCTGGCGTATATGAAGCCGTATCCGATGTTTTTACCGTCTTATTCAAAGCAACATGATTCAACAATACGGATGCGCCATCATATTTGACAAATTCACCATCCTTGGAACTGTCGTTCATATCAGCATCAACAGCAGGCAACACCTTCTGCAAATCATCAAGACTCGTAGAACCTTGCAACTTCGCCAGAGTCTCATTGATATAGCTCAAGCCGACTTCAAGGCCGGATTCGGCCGCATAGTTGGCTTGGGAGTTTTCCTTATTGTTCTTGTAAGGAATCGCCTGGGCAAGCAGGGTAGTCATGACCAGAGCGGATGTGGTGAGCACCACCATCACGAACAGAATGGCCAGCATCATGGCGGCGCCGTGCTCCCCCATGCGTTCGCGTAATGCCGCACGGTACCTGCGGTTGAGTCTGGACCACAATCCGGTCTGTTTCATGCTTGCTCCTATATATAAAGGTATGTTTCGCTCGGGTACTCGGATATCAGGTCAGGCCTGACCATTGATGGCGTCGAACATGGAGAACATCGGCATATACAATGCCACCACCATGAAGCCGACCACCACGCCGAGGAACAGAATCATCAGTGGTTCCAGCAACGAGGTGAGCTGTTTGGCCATGGATTGGGCCTCTTCGTCATACGCTCGGCCCGCGCTGGACAGCATTTTGTCGATGGCGCCGGAGTCCTCGCCGATGGACACCATCTGCACCAGCATGTTCGGGAAGATCTTTTCGGTGCTCATGCTGTCGGCCAGACGGTAGCCACGTTCCACCAAACGGCCCACACGCTTCGAAGACGAATCGATCACATAGTTGCCCGACGTCGATCCGACGATATCAAGTGCCTGGAGAATTGGCACACCGGAAGCGAGCATGGAAGAGAAATTATTGCAAAAGCGGGCCAGGGCCACGTTGGTGTCCAGCTTGCCGAACACCGGTGCCTTGAGTGTGAACGGATCCCACCAGGTGCGGATGATGTCTTTGTTACGGTTGCGCTTCCAGAACATGGCCAGCGCCACGACGGCCACAATCAGCACCGGAAGCACGTAGGGCATCACTTTGCCGAGGTCCACCAGGATCTGGGTCACGAATGGCAACTGGGCATTCATGGAATCGTACATGCTGGCGAACATCGGCACGATGGTAAGCAGCATCACCATCACCAAGATCAGGGCGATGCCCAGTACCACGACCGGATAGGCCATGGCGCTTTTGATCTGCCCTTGGAGCCTCACATCCGCTTCGAAGCTGTCCGCCACGGTGAGCAGCGATTTGTCTAGGAAGCCGCCGGTCTCGCCGGCACGAACCATGTTGACCATGATCGGCGGGAACAGGGAATCGGGATCCGCCGACATGGCTTCGGAGAAGGACGAGCCGCCTTCCACTTGCGCCACGCAGGCCTGCACTGCCTTGCGGAGTTTCACGTTCTCGATTTGTTCGGTGACGATGTTCAAGGCTCGGATCAGCGAGACGCCAGCCGCCACCATGGTGGCGAGCTGCCGCGCCGTTACGGCGAAGTCTTTTTTGCTTGGATATTTCTCGAACGCCTTGATGTTGATTTCAGTGTTGAGACCGGTGCCGGCGGCCGTGTCGGTCAGGTCGGTCGGATACAGTCCAAGTTTTTTGATGCGCTCGATGGCCTGGTCGCGCGTCTGCGCTTCGACCACGCCTTTCTCTTTACGCTGGCCGTCGAATGAGACGCCCTGGTAGCGCCATTTGCGCGTGCCGCCGTTCTGTTGGAATTGCACTTGTGCGTCATTGCCGGCCATGGTTCCCCCGAATGAATATCGATGATGAATGGTGACGTGCGATTGATATGCGAATGTCGGGGACGGACGATGTCCCCGACATTCAATTCAGGCAATTAGCGATATGCCTCACGGCTTAGCAGGAGCAGCTGCCTTGGCTGATTCAGAAATCGCGCCATTAGCGGAGTCATACGTGTACTGCTTGGTGCCGCTATTGCTATCCGTACCGGTGATGGTGTAGTTATTCGAGTCAGCGCCCTTTGCGATGACAATCGTGACATCCTTGGAAACCGTAATTTCCTGATCGGAAGTTCCCAACTTTGCCTTACCGGGCGAATAGGTGCCCGCCCAACCATTGTCGAACTTCCCGTTGTTGGCGGTCATGGCGGTTTCGACCACGAGGCTGGCGTTCTTGACGTCGGACTGGATGGTGGAGTTCCACGCGGCCTTGCGCTGGTTCAGGTAGATCGGGACTGCCACGGCGGACAGGATGCCGATGATGATGACGACCACGAGCAGTTCGACGAGGGTGAAGCCCTTCTCGCCCTTGGCGCGGCGATTCAGCGCATTGCGTACGCTCTTCATAATGAACCCTTCTTTCCAATTGGAAGGACATACCGTGGGACCGTCCAACTTCGGATGGTCCACAGCGATTCTTCTTTGCGTTATTTCCCCTTGTGGGGGTGGCTGGCTCACATAACCAACAACTCTCAGCGTAGTCGTATTGACATCGTTTGCAGTACCAGATGCAGTGCATCAATCGCACCAATGATGTTTCATCCACCGTTTTCATCACAACCCCGAATCAAACTCTTTCAATACGATTGCATAACCCCTCTTCACACAATCACCACCGTCCGATTCCGTAACATGCGTTGAGTCCGTCGGTCTACCGGTGTATCTCTTCGTCTGAAACGTTTGCCCCGGAATAGTTATATTTTCAATAGTGTTTCAGAAAATATTTTCAGCATGTTTTGACGAAAATTCATCAAAAAACCATTTCCCCCCGGGCGCGTCGGGGGTATTTGAAAGTATAGAAAAAGGGCTCCCCCACAAGGGAGAGCCCTTACAGACACCGTCATTCAACGACATTGACTGAAGTCGACCGAAGCACTCGAACCCACATTGCGAGCTGTAAACGATGTCAATGTGTTCGAGGTGACCGGCTTGCCACCCACATACGAACCCGTCACCGGCGAATACCGCACCACGCGCGTACCGCCATCCATGCTGAACAGTTTGTTTTTGAACAGCGAATCATCGGACGTTGAAGCGGTACTGTTGTTCATCACCGCCGTCAACACCGCATGCTCGCTCCACGCTCCCCCCGCACCGGTTGCATATGGTCTGGTTTTTACCACGACGGAACCATAATCATCAACTCGCCCGCCGGACCACGTGGCCTCTGTGTACTCAATCACAGCGCATTGCCGAATCCCATCGGCATCAGTGGTCACCAAAGTCAACCTGTCACCACTGGCAGCCTCTTCCACACCTTCGGCATTGCGAACATATCGGTCCAGAGCCTGCACCGATGTAGCTATTTCCGTAGCCGATCTGGTGCGGATAGCATCGGCTGTGGTGGAATGCAAATATTGTACGATCGACACCGTGAACATGGTGGAAACAATGGCAAAAATAAACAATGAAACCATCATCTCCACCAGGGTAACGCCGCCTTCACCACGAGCACGCCTACGGAGCGCACGTAATAATCGGCGATTCAGACTGAATCCAGAGTTCTTCTCTTCCATAAGCCGTCCCGCTCCTTCAGGCCCCGATCACATTCAGCAGTTCATTGGTGGTATACACGGCCGTTTTGTCTGCGCCAATATTGTCCGACCAGGTGACGCCTACCACCACGCGTACCATCGGCATATACGTTTTCGCCATAAAGGTGAATCCCTTAGTAGGAATGTTGTCCTGACTCAGGATGCTGGATCGCAGCGAGGCGTCAGGAGTACCGTCAAGACCGCTAATGAACGCATGCCCGTCAATACCCAGTTCCGAAGCGGTTCTACAATCCATGGTGCCGCTTTCCCGATAGCACTTCTCAATCACGGTGTTCACCGTATATGTAGTATGTTTGGCGTCTTTGCCCGTGGTAGTGCGCACCGGCTGAATGTACTTGCTCGTATCGGCATCCGGAGTGGCCGTAGCCTCCAAATCCGAGAATTGCGAGGTGATGGCCCCCACTGCCGTGAGATTCGCATGTGCTTTCTTCACATCATCCACACCCATGCCAGGCAGCAAATCCGTGTAATAGGAGGATGACGCAGAAGTATGATCCGCTATCTGTGCGCGCATGCGTTCGATACCATCACTACCCAAAGCAATGGCTGCTGAACGCTGCTGCTGGGCATAAGAAGTACGAATCGCAGTAATCGCGAACTGTGCGGCGGCAAGACCTGTGATGCTCAGCACCACAATCGCCACCAATACCTCAACCAATGTGAAACCCGACTCGCCACGTTTCGGCAATCGTTTGACGTTATGTATTGCAAGCCCTGTCGCGGCATCATTTACCGCCCTACGCCAGCTGTGCTCCATGAGCAGCTCCTTCATGCAGTATCACCCCATCATCGGAGGCAACAGGAAAATCACCGCAGAAAAGGCGGTGCATGAATATCTGTACTGTATCACGATTCCCTGCCAACGTTTTCACACCCTTCCAAACACCACATGACAATTGGCGTTTCAGTCACAAAGCCGCTAAACTATGCGAGTAGTAGTGCACAACACTGCAATCGTTAGCTCACATGACCATGAACAACTGAACATTCTCAGGCCCGCAAACACCTGTGTTTGCAAAGAGTCATAAGTCATACCGTGCGTTCCGGCGCATGGTCCAGGAGGTCATTATGAGCGACGCCGGTTCGGGAAGCCGTTTCCCTTTCCTCAAGCGCAATCGAAACGACGACACGCCGAGCGATTTCTCGGAGCGCATGGATTTGAACTCCCCGGTCACAGGAGAAATCAACCAGATTTTCACGCCGAGCCAGCCACGCCATGCCGCTGCACCCAGCGACGCCACTAGCGACTTTCCCGCCATGCCCACATCCACCGAAGGCATGGACGAAAACACCGAACGCGAATATGCTATGGCGCTAGCTCAAGGCATGAGTCTGCCGTTCGTAGACCTCAACGAATACCAAGTAGACAAAGAAGTCATCAGCATGGTGCCGGACGACCTGTGCCGTCGCAACCAGCTGCTGCCATTGTCCATTGTCAACGGACGCATCACCGTGGCCATGGCCAACCCGAAAAACTTCGCCGCCATCGACGACGTGTCCGCCAGCACCGGCATGCCGGTCATTCCCATGGTGGCCATGCCATCCCAAGTGAAGGATGCCATCAATCGCTATCTGCGCGCCAACGCGGAATTGACTGAGCTTTCCCACGAAATCGCCGCAACCGCGAAAAAGGAAGTCGACCTCGAATCCGACAGCGGCGAGGACGCTTCCCCCGTGGCACGCTTCGTCAGTCTACTTATCAACCAGGCCATCGACGACCACTGCTCCGATATCCACATCGAACCGCAGGAAGACGGTCTGCTCGTGCGCTACCGTATCGACGGTGTGCTGCACGTGTTCCAAAAGGCGCCGAAAGCCATGACCCAAGGTGTGATCAGCCGCATCAAGGTCATGTCCGATATGGATATCGGCGAGCGCCGTAAGCCGCAGGACGGCCGTATCACCGTCAAGCACAATGGTCAGAAGGTGGATCTTCGTGTGGCCGCACTGCCGACGGTATGGGGCGAGAAGATCGTTATGCGAATCCTGAGCACGCCTTCGGGCAATCTCAAGGTGGAGGATTTGAATTTCAGCCAACGTAATTTCGACGTGTTCTCCAAGGCGTACAACCGTCCGTATGGTCTGGTGTTGGTCACCGGTCCTACCGGTTCGGGTAAGTCGACCACGTTGTATGCCACGTTGGGCGATGTGGCGAAGCCGGAAATCAACATCATTACGGTTGAGGACCCGGTGGAATTCCGTATGAGAGGCATCAATCAGGTTCAGGTGAACAACAAGGCCGGTATGACGTTCGCCGCGGCTCTGCGTTCGATCCTTCGTGCAGACCCTGATGTGGTGCTCATCGGCGAGATTCGAGATCAGGAGACCGCCAACATTGCTATTGAGGCTTCGTTGACCGGCCATTTGGTGCTTTCCACCCTGCACACCAATGATGCGCCAAGCGCAGTGACACGTTTGACGGAAATGGGTGTGGAGCCGTTCCTATTGAGCTCGTCGCTTGCTGCGGTGATGGCTCAGCGACTGGCTCGCCGCCTGTGCAAGAAGTGCAAGCGTCAGGATACTGCCACCGAAGCGGAGCTTCGGACGTTGGGTGTTCCACACATGCCAGATACCCCTCTTCCGACGATATGGCGTCCGGTAGGATGCCGAGAATGCGCCAACACCGGCTATAGCGGCCGTGTGGCCATCCAGCAGGTCATGGGCGTGGATTCAACAATGGAGGATCTTATAGCCCGTGGCGCCACGTCGATTGATATTGACAAGGCGGCGAAGGAGCAAGGCATGACCACACTTCGTAAGGACGGTTGGCAGAAGGCGCTTCAAGGCATTACCTCCGTGGAGGAAGTGCTTCGCGTGACGGTGTAGGTTCCACCTGACGTTACATGCACCTATGCACCTCTCCGCACTTATAAAACACCTATAAAACGTTCGGTTGCGTCGGCGCGTCGAAGCGCCGGCACGACCGACATTTTCAGACAGCAACCCACCTATTAAAAGGACAATGATGACCATCGAGCAAACGTGGAACAATGGCGGATATCTTTCCGGTCTCAAAGGCGTGACCATTCCCAACAACACTCCATCGTTCAATGAGGATCCCCGCAAGGGACGTCATTGGTCTTCCGACAATGCGATTCAGGCAGATGATGAAAGCCTTAAGGGCATTTTCGCTTCGCTTAATTCAATGCCGACTGTAAGCCAGCAGGATGTGCAAATTCCCGACCCGCAGCCAGTTTCACAGTCTCAACCATCCGAACAGTCTGTTGCTCAACAACAGACTACGCAAGCCATACAACAATCGCAGGAAGCGCATGTTTTTCCAACAACAATCGACCGTCAACCAGTCGGTACCGGCAGCCTGCAGTTTGATGAGGACACTGACGCGACCCAGCAAAATCCCGCATATGAGGAGCATGGGCCGATCCAGCAGATCGACAGCAATCCACCGTCCTTCGTACCGGGTGCCACACCATTCGCTAAGCGACAGGCCGACATCACCGAAACCGCAGCGCAGCAGATGCCTCCGACCATCACTCACATTCCGCAGGACGCAGCTTTCCAAAGGCCGCAGCCACAGCAACAGCAGATGAGTCAGCCCCAGCCGCAGACCAGGCCATTCGCGGATTTCGTAGTGCCTGAAACCAACGACGCCGACGAGGATGCCGTTCCGGAAGAACGTAAGATCAAGGCCGAGCAGGTCGAACAGACGCTGCGCACCGAACATCCGGACGCGGACGACGAATTCGTGTCGGCCATCCGCCAGCTGGTTAAGCTCAATGCGTCCGATTTGCACTTGGTAATCAACGACCCGCCAATGCTGCGCGTGGATGGCAAGCTGCGCCCCGCCAAGGGATTGAGCGTGTGGACGAAGGATCACACGTACGAAGCAGTGAAAGTCATGACCAACGAATTAGAGATGGAACGTTTCAAAGATGATCTGGAACTTGATATCTCCTTCGCCATTGGCGATCTGCTGCGCTTCCGCGTGAACGTATACCGCGACCGTATGGGCGTATGCGCCGCGTTGCGTACCATTCCTACGGAAATCAAAACCGCGCAGGAACTGGGAATTGACCCGCGTATCGCCGACCTTGCGCTGTTGCCACGTGGTCTGGTGCTTGTATGCGGCCCGACCGGTTCCGGTAAGTCGACCACACTGGCCGCAATCGTGGACAAGGCGAATGCGGAACGCGCCGACCATATCATCACCATCGAAGACCCGATCGAATTCGTGCATCAGCACAAGCGTTGCGTGATGAGCCAGCGTGAGGTGGGCACCGACACGAAGAGCTTCGCGGAAGCACTGAAACGCGCGCTGCGTGAGGATCCGGACATCATCGAAGTCGGCGAGCTTCGAGACCTGGAGACCATCTCCACCGCATTGACCGCAGTGGAGACCGGCCACTTGGTGTTCGCTACCTTGCACACGCAGGACGCAGGTTCCACCGTGGACCGTCTGATCGACGTGTATCCGGAAAACCAGCAGCAGCAGATTCGCGTGCAGGTGGCTTCCACCCTGCGCGCCGTAATCGTGCAGACGCTGATTCCGCGTGCCAGTGGCCATGGTCGTGCGCCGGCAACCGAGGTGATGATCAACAATCCTGCCGTCGCCGCGCTGATTCGCAGTGGCAAGGCGCATCAGATCCGGACCGTGCTGCAGTCTGGCGAGAAGGAAGGCATGCACACGCTCGATCAGGATCTGGCGCGACTGGTGAACAAGGGCGTGATCACATTCGAGGACGCGCTGGTGAAGGTGCAGGTACGCGAGGAGTTCGAGAAGCTCTGCGGCGCGCGCAAGTCGTTCTAAGGATGGCCGGCACAGCTGGCGCGATGGTGTGCCCATGCATCCAATGGCGGTTCCGCAACATGGAATATGACGGAACCGCCATGATCCATGCGCGGCCACGCAATAATCGCAAAGTCACGCAGCAATCGCGCGTATTTCGAACGCAACGGGAAACAGGAAACATGAGTTCTGCAACAGTAGCAGCCACAGACAACAGAACACGATGCGACGCAATCCGGCATTGGCTCACGCCTCATCGTTTGCACTGCATCGCGCTCGCGGCGTACGTCATCGTGGTGGCCACAGTGATGTGCTTCCACGAACCATGGTTCGACGAGGCACAAGCCTGGCTCATCGCGCGCGACTGCTCGTGGCGGGAGATGATTCTGGAACGTCCACACTATGAGGGGCATCCGCCTCTGTGGTGGATGATGCTCGCCGCACCCGCAAAACTCGGCGTACCCTACGAGATCGGTCTGAAAAGCATCAATCTGACATGCGCCACACTCATGATCTGGCTGTTGGAATTCAAAACCAAACTGCCGGAACCATTCAAAGTCATCCTGCCGTTCTCCTATTTCCTGTGCTATCAGTACGGCGTCACGTCGCGCCCCTATGCGCTGATGGTCGCCGCCATGCTGCTGGTGGCTATCAACTGGAAAACCCGCGACGAGAAACCATGGCGCGAAGCGCTCAGCATGATGCTGCTGTGCCTGACCAGTTCATATGGACTGGTAATCGCCGGCATGTTCGCGGCGAATTGGGTAGTGCGGTTCGTCTGGCAGGAACATTCGTTGATACGTAACCGGCGACGGTTCATCGCGCTGCTGGCGCTGCTCGCGGCGGCGATGGCCATACTGATCGACGTGATGCCCGCAAAAGACGTGTATTCCGGCAATTTCGACATCTCCGGCATGACACAGCCGGCACCACTATGGATACAAATCTGCAATTCCTGGCTGCTGCTGCCGGCCGAAGCATTATTCACCTCGACGGTGTCGGACACGAATCTGGTATTCATCGGCCTATCACCGACACTGCTGTACACGGGAACCGTGTCATGCCTCATGTGGGCCCCGCTCATCCACATCAGCCGACGTCGGCACAACGCAATGCTGCTGCTGAGCTCGTACACAGTGATGTGCTTGGTGTTCGCGCAGCATTTCTCCATGCACCATCTGGGCATCCTGCTGGGATTCTTCATCGCGGTGCTCGCGATTGACTGCGACGAGCGACGTATCAGCACGGACGACTGGCCGGCCTGGTGCATCACCATGGCCGACCGATTCATCGGCAAGCTTGGAGCGAGGAAAGCGCGCAACTATCTCATCACGCTGAAGGCCCTCGCTTTAGGTGCCATGCTCATCAGCGTGTATTGGACGATCAACGCCAGCATATGCGACATACGATACGAGTATTCCTCATCCCGGACGGTGGCCTCGTTCATCAAGACCAATCATCTGGAGCAATACCGTTGGATGGCTGGCTGGACTCGCATCAATTCCACGAATGCGTCCCCGGATGTCAAAGCACGAATCAATCAAGGCGGCTACTGCGCCAATGGCAAGGACTGCATCGACTACACATCATGGGTGAGCGGAACACTGGTCACCGCCGACCCGTACTTCAAGCGTACGCTCATGTCCAATGCCTACAAAGGGCGCAGCTACATCTCTTGGGAATGGTGCATAGACCCCTATGCCGGCAAACAAGACATCGAAACCTGGAGATCATGGGGCGAACCCGAATTCTACGACACCATCTATCAGCCGTTCTTCTTCAGCGCCCTCGGCTATGACCGGAACGACTACACGAAAATACGCATCGCCGAAACCGTCACACCATGGAAAGACCAGCGATCGCGCGGTTCCGTGGAAATCTACGTACGCAACGACATCTACAAGAACGTCCTGCACTCCCCTGACACCGGCATCGCATGGCCGGATGGAGCCAAACGGCGGTAGATGGGAGCATCGGTGCATCACACGAGCAAGGTAGTCTGAGAATATGCCGTACCACAACCCGAATTCACGCAGCCGGCGGAATGTCCTACGTATCGTGGGCGTGCTCGTCGTGCTTGCCGTCATCGCCGGCGTCGCCAATTTCCTGCACGCCACCACCAGCGAAGCGGCCGGCAACGTCAAGCCGCAGATCGAAACCATGCAAGGCATCCGGCAGACCGCGCAGGACAGCATCACGTTCGCGCAGGGCCTGGATGATCCGGACCGATTCGCCGCGCACATCGAAACCGTGCAGCAGTGCATGGACGATTACGACCGGCTTGCCGACGCCAAGCAGATCAAGTATCTGCTGTCGGACAATCTGCAGGAACGCATCATCGGACTGTTGTACCGCAACCAGCAGCGCACCATCATCGACAGCATGCGCGTGGCGGCACATAATCTCGACGGACAGACCAAGGAGCTGCTCAGCGCGGTCGACGCGGCCATGGCGGATGATTTCAGCCAGCATGCGGCGCAATGGCTGCTGCAGGTGGATGATCCGACGCAGGCGAACGAGCTCATCGACCGATACGGCAAACAGCGCGCGTATGCATCGATGAGGGAGATGCTCGCCGACCTACGGTCGCTGCACAAACTACGCTCGGACGTGAAACAGCAGGTCTCGACTGCGGTCAGCAATCTGCATAACGCGGAAGCCGCAGCGGCTGCGATCGCCGTGCCCGAACGCAACGGTGATCTCGATCCGGCCGGATGGTACACGCTCGCCACGAACGTGGCATCGACGATGGGCGTGCAGATCGAACAGACCATGGAATTCAACTGCGGCGGCCAGTCAGGTGAGAATCCGAGTGGATTCGTGGCTGCGTATTACTGCCAGATGCCCGACCGCTCGCAGAGGAATGTCGTGCATATCCTCACCACACACCCGGATTGGACGCAGACCGCGCGAAGCCCCTGGCTGGTGGACATGGTCAAGCACGAACTTTCGCACCGTTCGATCATGATCTCCTGCGGCACCACGCAACCGACAATCGCAGCCGACCGTACGGAGGCGGTGACGAATTCCTATTCGGTGCTGTTTTTCGGGGCCGACCGCGACCGCATCACGAATCAGCAGCAGGGTGTCGCCGAATACGCGATGGATGCATCCAGCGATCAGCTGGCCACCGCCATCCACGATGGCAATTGCGGGTGAGGTAAGCCAGTTCTCGCTTGGCGACTATTGCACATCCTTGAATTCGATAGTCCAGTTCTTCGCGTCGTCGCCAAGCACATTGCGCACATACTGCTCTATAACAATGACAATTGCCGCAACAGCGCCAAACAACACCTTACGCAACTTTTTTGCACTGAGATCGCCGAACAACCTATCGCAAAGACCGCCCCGCCTCCTTCGACTCCCGTCATTTCTCGCCAACGCACATTCCTTTCACGGTTCTCTTCCGTCAACAATTCTATCCCCGCACGCAAATACATAGGGACGTCACAAACGTCTCAGGAAATAATACGGGGAAGCCCATCTCGTGGAATGATTATCAGAAATAATCCGATATTTGATGACGTTTCATCATAATGAAAATGCCCGCCATGTCTTCCTGCAAGGCAGGACAGCACACATACCACTTACTACTTCCACGCCGGCTTAAACATTCGGATGGGATACTCAAAAGAGCGTGGAAGAGGCGACCTGCTATTCAGCACACGAAATGCTGCAGCCGAACGTACAATGGTCGCCCCATGTCTTCGCTATTCGGCGATACCGTTTTTGGACTAAATCAGCCAATCGGTCACGTCCTTCTCGGAAACAGATTCCGAGAAACGGTGCCCGGTAAGCCATGTACCGCTGCCTGCCATTTTCTGGAGCGTGGATGCACTGTTGCCGATATCGGAGCTGGCGGAAGTGCAGAACGGAATGATCGTCTTACCTGCGAAATCGTTGGATTTGACGGAATCGTTCACCAGCCAAACAGGTGCCATCCACCAAATCGGGAAGCCCAGATACACAGTGCTGCCGGCACCGACCATGTCATGGACCGGAATCATTCGCGGCCGGCACGTTCCTTGACATAACCGACGAAGCGGTCGACCGCCTCAGGGGTGTCGTGGCGAAAGAACATGCTGGTCTTGGTGTCAAGGCCCGCGATGGTTGCCATCTCGCTGTCGGAGAGCCGGAAATCGAAAATGTTCAGGTTTTCTTCCATGCGCTCCTTGTGCGTGGACTTGGGCAGAGCGACGATGTCACGCTGGGTGAGCCAACGCAGGATCACCTGTGCGACGGACTTGCCGTGAGCCTCGCCGATCTCGTCCAAGGTGGGATTGGAGAACATGTTCTGCATGCCCTCACCGAACGGAGCCCATGCTTCCTGCACTACTCCGCGCTTGACCATGTTCTCGTGGGCCTCGATCTGCTGGTTGATCGGATTGGTCTCGACCTGATTGACCATCGGGGCGATCTCGT